>BNJU01001145.1_pt1 | contig 441141 bp, 542 predicted proteins | sample 8539281 | NCBI WGS metagenome assembly BNJU01 (sample SAMD00202456, study PRJDB9452) | human saliva metagenome | isolation source: human saliva | place: Japan
CATGTATTGCTAGCACTTCAATATGCCAAACTCTTCGACCTCATGTCCAATGTTGCTCATCAGGAGCCTTTCACTTGCTCAATCTTTCCACCATAAAACTCCTGTAGTATCCTTTCTAAAATCCTTACCTTGCTACACAAGCTGTTGAGCACAGAAAAATTAAGCCATCTTTTTCGATGCAGCAGCTTTACGCGGGATGATTTTCTTAGTCACATTTACAGTAAACCGATACCAAACGAATATTGAGTTAAACTATTCCTCGCTCCAGATCGGCAGGTTATAGGAGGTGTTCCACATACACGAAAGTCTCACAAGTGTGCTTTCACGAGCGCTCTTCCACCCGCCTCCGTCCGTAATCCACACAAATTCTGTATCAGGAATACTTTAGCTCCTCTGCAATCATTAAATCTCTCTCCTCTCTTCCTCTCTCCTCTACGCTGATGAAATTGGTGATATATCCACCCTGGCAATTCGTTCTATCTGCGGAGATACATTTTATAATATCCAAGTCCTGCTTCTTCAGACACCTCCAACCAAGCGTTCCATCGGTGACCGCCCCGGTTTTGCGTAGCATCACTTCACGTCGAGCCCTGTTTCTCGATTCCTAGATGCACCAACGAGATAAACCCCACAACAAACCTATTCATAAACGCTACATACCCCACGAGTAATTCATCCGAGAAAAATCGTACAGAAATGCCCCTCTTCATCTCGCGCATATATCTCGACGCCGCCTAACAGCCAATAATGTGGTGAACAACGACGCGTTTCTTATTATCTTTAAAATTTCCCTAAAGTCTTGCTCAATGTCTTTAGGAACCAACTAGAGAATTCCAGGAAGGCTGAGTTCCACCCTCTGCGGGAGCTCACATTGCATACACTTTCTCAAAATTGACGTAAAATTGTACTCGGTTAATGTACTGGTCGCATCTCACTGCCGTCTCACCGGTCGTAGTTCGCATCTCTCCTAACGCTGTAGGCGTCTGACAGACAAATCGATATACTCCTGTGAGCCATCCACACCTATGTTAACGTCGACTCAACATTTTGGCAGCCACACCCGTCGCTGAACTTCTCCGCGAAATGATCCAAAACAAGGGTCACCTGTTTTGCGATGATTCAATAACTTCTCTCTGCAGGTATAGCGGCTTCTTGCGTGCTGGATGTCGACCTCAGTCTTCTTCTTTCACGTGAAGTCAAACTGCTTTACATCCATTACACTCCTCTCATTTGCTTTCCCACCATTTTCCTCTTTCTACATGGAGTTCATATAATTAAAGCAGTAAGCTATATTTCACCTCTTTCACCTTTCTTCGCCTTAAGCGATGTGCTCTGTGCTAAAGGTGAGTAAAAGCCTGCAAGAAAGATTGTGGCGACTGGTCTTCTGCTGCATAATATTATTAATTATGTGTAATCCTTCTGACCTAACGCAACACCGATACTATAAACAGTCAGTGGAATGTTCCGCTAATCCAAATGGTCTCCATTCTTTGATGAACAGATTTTTGCAAAGCCTAATCCACTCCTCACTGACTCATGCTCTCCGCAAAAGAAGATAGCTCATCCCAATCCTCCCTTATTCACAGATGCCACCATCTTCCTGCAGAACATCGAGATACCATCATTACTCAGGAAGTACGGGCGGATCTGCAAAATTCATATCAACAGATTCAGGCTCCAACTTTTCTATGACTGAAAAAGTGTCAATGCAAAAGAGCAACATCATCTCTCATAGTATGGTGAGACGAGTACTTCGGCAAATACATATGCACACTTCCTCTGCGTTCTCTCATTAGTTAGCTTATACAAGTACTTTCAGTTTCGCCTCGACGCAACGCTATTAATACTCTACGAACGTCTACCTGTTGAATACTGTATCCCGTGCATTACAGCCTGGGCGTACGAGAGGGACATCATTGTCACTGAGCAAATACTTTTACCCCAGACTATCAAGTTTTCTAAACAGCCTGCATAATCTTCATGATCTTCAAGAGAGTAGCCATCTTTGCGTAATCGGTGAATCTCGCCGTATCACTTTCACAGGCACATATGAGAATCAAAAGCTAATAGTCACCGGATTTTGCAGCAGCATGGCTTCTGCAAAAACCACCTTTCTAATATTTCAACATTGCTATCTCTGTAGATATGTTCTTATATCTCTCAAATTATCTCGGGCCGATGGAATACACCATCCACTTTATTGTTATAGGCACATTAAACAAAACCTTTTGAATTCACACGATATAGTCCATTAAACAGTGCTTATTAGTTACTATCATGAGTGTAGTACCTCGCATCTAACCTGTTAGATGCAATCTATTATATCTTCTCAACATTTAGATATTTTGTTTTATCGCATGTCTCCTTCATCGAGTTTATTCACTGCTAAAATAACAGGTTCGGAATCATTCTTCAGCTGCTTATATATTAAATCAATTGCATATTCGTATCATTAATAACAGTATATTGCGGTTGAAGACTATAGCAAGGCACCCTCCTATGAAGGGTTCAAAATACCGATTGGAAAGTATTAGGATACATTCTCAATTTTTCCAAGTAGCTGCTTTTTCCACCTGCCCATTTAACAAAAGGTTCTAACTTGGTATTCATATTTAATTCTTCTTCATGCAACTTGCTGTAACTGATAGATATACTCATACTATTTCGAACCAACAGTTCCGTTATATTTTCGACAGTACCCTACCTGATTTTTCTTTAACTTGGTTTACACCTTCAGCTTAACTGCGGATGCGTAACTGATATATCACCTATTAGAGCTACAAAAAACTTTGAGGCATAGAATACCGACCGCTTTCGAAGCTCCTCACTAATATCCGTAATGCCAGCAAGTCGTTAGAATTATTGATTACCAGCCAAAATGTAGATATCATCCGCATGAGCACGAGAATTCGTAACACCTTGCTGCATTATTTAAGAGGAGCTCCTCAACCATTTTTTCCCCGTTACACGCTTCTCAGCTCTCTAGCTTTCTGCCGGTGTGTTACCCAGCTCGAGCGGTTATATATAAAACCAACGCAAGGAAGAACCGCACAGGAACCCGATGCTATCAAGCGAACGGACGCTGAGCTGGTTCTCCCCAAGAAAACTGAATCCTTCTTCTCTCTTCTTGATGCGGTAGTGGTCACCCTCAGGCAACTGGAAGTGACCACTACTGATTTACTGATTTATTTCTAAATTCTACAGGATCTATGTATCCTTTCCACACATCTAGGGAAACAGTTCTGCACAAAATTCCATCCACTCATTCACAAGATTCATAGAATCATCAGCTAGCCAACGCACTGTAATCCGTCCATCGCGCTCATCGATAGAGACTCATAGTTCATAAAAACGTTCTCCTATCAGAGGCATACGGCTCCGGCAGCATCCAATTAATCTCGAAACAATGCTCCAGAAACGTCTGTGACGATTAATGAAGTAATCATGCAGGGATGCTGAGGTCTAAAGATTCTGCATACAAAATAGTAAACAGCTTCACCAGCATAGTTCGCCTCGCAGTTTGCCAAAAACAATATTCAAAGTAAAACGCGAAAATAGTAATGCCTCCTCCGTCTGTATCGCATGCGAGCGCGTTACTGTAGTTAAAATCATCCATTGCTTGGGAATCGTAAATCTTTTCAATAACTAAGCGAAGTAAATCATCTTTACTTTCCACGTAGTGGTAAATCAATGCTTCAGTAATGTTCAAATCTTCAGCAATATCGCGCAACGACATGCCCCAAAACCCTTTTTGCGCAATTATTCTTGCTGCAGATTGAGCGATTTGTTCGCGTCTTTCGTCGGCAGTCATTCGCTTTTATGTGTAGCTTCGCTCAGCACAAGCTTTTCGCGCCTGACTTTCTCCATCAAAGCTCACAAACGCCTGATTGACGAAACTGTTCCCATGGTTCAAAATACATCTTTGTATCCTCTTCACTTGCTCTATGGAGAAGCCCTAGTTCTTTACACTCTATAAAACTTAGTGTACCGAGAACCAGGGCTTGGAGGAGGCAATCAGTCAAGTTATGTCGCGTTCGCGCACACAATCTCGCTATAGCGCACCGCGGAATCCTTCCAAACACGCTCCTGAGTATCGTAATCGACGCGCACAATACCGAAACGCTTCGTATAACCCTATACCACTCGAAATTATCGAGCAGAGACCATGCGAAATAACCAGCTACCGGAGCGCCCGCTCGATAGCATCGGCTACCGCGTTCACGTGCGCGTTCAGATAGGCAACGCGCTGCGGATCGTGAACAATCTTCTTGCCCTCATCCTCGCTCACCTCGTCGTCCCACGCAGAACCGTTTTCCGTTATAAACAGCGGCAGACCTGGGAAACGCTCTGCAAGTTCCGTAAGCATCACAGTAAGCGCTTGAGGTTCTTGATTCCAGCCCATAGCAGTTAGTTCGCCTTCAGGAGGTAGACCGCGCACATGCTCTTGCGCTGGTACAGGATTACCAATTTGAGACTCAGCCTGCTCACTGCCCTGAACGTGAGTACTTGAGTAATAGTTAATACCTAAGTTTTGCAATGGCTGATGAATGATGTCCAGATCGCCCGGCAACACATAATCCCAGTTAATAATATGCTTGGTTGCCTCGAAAATCTCTGGATCGTACTTACCCTCAAGCATTGGTCTGAGCCATACCCGTTAGACATAAGATCAGCGCGACGCTTAGCAGCTTTATCTTCAGCAGAATCAGTTTCCGCCACGTTTGCAGCCAAGTTAAGCGTTACGGATACATCGATATCGTAGCCCAAAATCTCGCGCAACGTAGTTACTGCTAAACCGTGTGCGAGGTTTAAGTGGTGAACCGCACGCAGAGCCTTATGATAATCAACAACGCCTGGCGCGTGCACACCGTTACCGTGAGCCGAGGTAGGCTGCGCACCATGGCTCGTTTAAGGTAATCCAAGAATCAACTTTCTTACCGAAAGCGCGTGCCACAGCAGCCACATATTCAGCGAACTTATATGCGGTCTCGCGGTTCGCCCATCCGCCGCGGTCTTCCAAATACTGTGGCAAATCCCAGTGGTAAAGCGTAACGAAAGCCTTAATTCCTGCAACGTGAAGCGCAATCGATCAAACCTTCATAATACGCGATGCCTTCGATTAACTCTCTGCCATTAATGTCTGGAATAACGCGCGACCAGGAGATGGAGAACGGTAAGCTCTCACGCCCAGCTGCGTTTCATAATCTCAATATCTTCCGGGTAGCGGTGGTATCTGATCGCAAAGCCATCGAGCCGTCGGACTTATCGATAACAGCGCTCTCGCGAAGGCACAGCGTATCCCAAATGGATGGCGTGCGACCGCCCTCAGCAGCACTTTCACCTGAAACGACGCGGTTGCGGTGTCCCCACACGAAGTCCCTGTGGAAATGAACGTGACATGAATATTCTCCTTTGAAATGAGTCCGCTATTAGTGTAACTTAATCGGTTCACTACAACGTGATCGTGCTGAAAAATTATCGAATTTAGCCCTTCACAGCGCCAGCCATAATACCCGATACGAGCTCGTCACGCAATGAAGAAGAGGATCAACAGTGAATCGTAGTAAGGAGCACACCCGACATAACAATCGTGTCATCGGTAAAGTATGCACCTTCAACGCCGCAGCTGCGGGTGGTGAGCATCGAGTTCTTGTCGGGTCCCCAGCACCAGCATTGGCCAGAAGTAGTTCGTCCAGCTGCCAACAAAGGTGAACAGGAAGAGCATTGCTGCAGCTGGTCGAGCAGCCGGCAAAACCAACAGAAACCGAAGGTGCGGAACATCGAACAAACCATCTACACGGGCAGCTTTCCAATCAGTTCGTATGGCAGAGCATCGGTTAGCATTGCGTCATCCAGAACACGCCAAAGGCGCTGACCAAGCTTGAATAATACCTACTCACTGCTTCCATACAATCCTGCTTTTTGTTCACCATAATGTAGAGCGGGAACAACGGAAAGCTGAGATGGAATGGTCATTGTTGCCACAACCAGTGTGAGCAATACTTTGCGTCCACGGAAACGCGTGCTTATGAAGGAATAGCCGGCCAAAAAGTTAAAGAATACTGTGGATACAGACACAATTGTTGCCACGAAAAGCGTTCCCAAGAATGCCTGACCAAACTTAATCTCGCAAAAGCGCGTGCCATATTGCGTCCCAGAGAGCCAGCAAAAATGAGTGCTTTTACACTCGTACTGATTGCTTGGCGTATCCTGAGAAGCTACAGAAACCGCGTAGTAGAGCGGGAAGATGAACAGAAGAATCGTAACGATAAGAACCGCACACGAGCCCCATCCCATTATGACCTCGGACGTCATTCCCAATCGTTTTTACTGCGTTTGCGTGCAGCAGTTGCGTGCAACGCTTTTGTTGCAGAGCTGTTCCATTGCAGGAACGCCCATATCTGTTTTGTTGCTTTCGTTAGTTAGCAGCATCAAAACTTTTACGTGCCATGTTTCTCACCTCGCCTCTAGTTACACGCTTTGTCTCGCCGGCCGAGCGTGCTTCCACGCCCGTCTTTTAGCCTTCATAAAGTCTGCATGACGTTGTGCTTCGATTTGCCGCCAATGCCTTCGATTGATTTCTTCTCCCCGCCCAGCGTTCTGAGTGAGGAAGTAGCTGCAAAGCGAAGGTGACGATAATAAGTGAAAAGAAGCTACGCGACGGCTGCAGCCCCACCCAAGTTTGGCTGCCCGGCGTAACTTGTACGTAGCCGAGCTTGTACAAGAAGATACTGACCGTGAGGTACTGATCGTTAGCACCACCGCCAACGCCACCACCATTATGGAAGAGCTGCGGTTCATCGAAGATTTGCAGACCACCAATGGTGGAGGTGATAATAACGAAGAGCAGTGTCTGGGCGGCGTATCGGCGCGTAACCGAACGATATGTACGCCAAGCGCTCGCCCCATCAACTACTGCAGCTTCCCAAAAACATCACGAGGAATTGCCTGCATTGCCGCTAACAGAATTAAGGTGTTATATCCAATCCATCGCCAGTTCACAATAGTTGCAATGGCAAGCTAGAGACCAAAATAAAGCTTGAGTGCCAAGCTATAGGCTGCAAACCTATGCTTTGTAGCACAACATTAATAGCACCCATTTTATCGGAGAACAACTGAGAAGATAATACCTGCTGCGGATGGAGCAACCACATATGGCAAAAAGAACACCCACACGACAGAATGTTTTAGCCTTCAAATTGGCATCCAGAATCCACGCTAACCACAGTGCAATAATGATTTGCGGAACCGAGCTAGTAAGAAGATGAGTGAATGAGCTTTGCACTGCATGGTAGAAGCTACGCTGATGCAATACCCACATAAAGTTTCCATACTAACCAGCTTCTGTGCTACCACACGTAGAACCACAAACTGCAAGACCTCCATCTCCAGTGAGGGTGTTAGACGCTCTGGTCGAAATAACTCAGAGTGTAGAACATTGGGAATAAAACCAATGACTGCAAAGAGAATAAAGAATGGCGCTACATACAATATGGCGAGGCTTTCCACTCAAGCTTTTGCATAAAGCTGCGGAAAGCGGACGACCCATGCGACTTCGACGCTGAACCCACAGACACTCACCTCCCAATTATCCTTCTCGTCTTACTCTGAACCTGTGCTCTGGTACACAAATCGGGCGACGGTTGCATAATCGCCGCCCGAAATATGTAGAAAGCGCTACTTAGTGAGCGAATACCCGTATTAAAGATGATGAGGACGAGCACGCTCAATTTTGAGAGTTAAGACAGTGCTTTTCACATCCTGTACGAATTGCTTTCCATGACTGCTCTGGCGACTGTTCCTTATTAACATCTACACTGAGTAATAGCGTCTTGGAATTTTTGCATCGATGTCAAAGTGCGTTGACCACCAATATATGGATCGACTGTACTGCTTTCTTGCTCGGTTAGCAAAAATTCTGACCAGTAGGAGCATCATTCAAGAAGGAATCTGTCTTGCTAGTAACTTTCTCATCTGCAAGAGCTGTTGGAGAGCTTGGAGTTTGATGCTGCGGTAAATACCGATACTTGCTGCTTTTGCATTAGTAAGCTCAGCAACGAGCTTTGCTGTTTCTTCCTCCTTGAACAGGTGAAGATTCTGGAATTACCAAATAGGAACCACCCTCATTAACACCACCGCTGCCATAGGTTACATCTGCAATCATCCCAACCCTTAAAAATCTTCGCCTGCATTTCTCTATTATTATCTACAATCCATGCTGGGCAAAACTCGCGGTTGCGAAACCTTTATCCGACTTGAACTGAGCATTCCAGTCATCTGACCACTGGTTTAAATGCGCAGACTGATCTGTAGTAGCAGTCAATCCATAAACTGCTTTTTCAAAGCATCGTCTGTCGCAATAACAGTTCCATCTTCCTTCACGTACGTTTCTTTATTTTGCGTACGCATTGCAGCCCATGTGCTCTATGGAGTCATACCACAGGAAGACCTGTTTTTATCCGTATATTCTTTACCAACTTGGAAGCACTGATCCCATGTTGCGGAATCACTGCCAAGAAGCTTTTGCATACCTCTGCACGGTCACTTGGTAAGCCAGCCTTTTCAAAGAGATCACGACGATAGCATACAGCAGAAGGACCAATATCATTAGAAGCACCAATCATCTTGCCATCGGAAGTCTTCCCTGCTTCAACCTTCCAATCAAGCTTTCAACTCATTATCCTTGAGGTACTTTTGTCTGATCCATAAATTTATCTACATAGAAGTAATAGATGGCATCCAGTTAATATCTACAGCATAAAACATCGTATGCGATTCGAACCAGAGGAAATCGCATGTTGAGCAGAACGCGCATCGTCTGAAGTTGCAGCTACAATTTCAACTTTTTACATTAGGATTGAGTTTCATATTGCGCCCATAAATCTGCTCCAGGGACGCTCATTAGTTGGCTTTGCATAGCCAAAGTTATTGAAGGTTTGAATTTTTAATAATTGTTTTGCCGTCGGCGGTTTTTGATGCACTAGCAGAAGATGAATTACCATTAAGCTGCTAAACTAGCGAGCATTGCAATTGAGCTTATAGCTGCAACTACAACGCTTAATCTGATTCAATACTATAACTATCTCCCTTCAACACTGCGAGATCTTCCTCACATATGTTCATCTCAACATAAATGCTCATCACATTTATCTCACTCCATGCATGGAGTTACACCTTCAGAATATCGAGTACGTGATTGCTACGTGTGCTACGTTGCCTTCTTCTCTGAAGACAACCAGGTACGCACATTTTTAATGTTCACCATGGCGTGTGAATATGTTACAAATAAGAAGTAATGTAATTATATAGTATTCACATCTTTAAGAAACGCATATTTTCCCAGCGTTCTTTCAGCTAATTTCAGTATGTTGCCCAGCTTCATGCAGTTATATTGAAGTATCGCAAGGAAGACCACCCAGCAAGTTCTTCCCCGAGAAAACTTAATCCTCTTCTCTCTCTCTTCTTTATAAGACCGTTTCGCCTCATCGCGAAGCGGTCTTATGGGTTGTGGGAGCAATGTTATAGCTTCTGCTGCTGTTAATGCTGTCAGTCATGATGCATGCAACGTATCGGGACTCATAGCATTTCAACCACAGCCACAAGAATAAACGCAACCAAGCAAAAGGAAACCTCGCTGGAACTAATAAGTAACCAGCGAGGTTATATTCCTACAGCAGTATCAGCTACAAATTTTCTGAAGTCTCAGAAACTCTATCGCACGAACATGCATTCAACAGGGAAGCATCTTCGCTCACAGATCCAGCTGGGCTGTTCGCCCATGATTATCGCGCACAATCAAGCGTCCCGTAGCATCTTCAGGCACTTCTACTACAGCCAAAGCTCGACCATAGTATGTTCCTGACTCACCACTAACAAAAGACGCCTCGTTATACGGCGAAGCACAGCCAAAACCAAGCAATCGCACACCTTTACCCTCAACGCTGACAGATAACTGCCCGCGTTCAAGAGGTTTGACTTCACCAGCATTATCCGTGTAATCTACATGAATAAATTTCACGCGCAAATTTTTCGGATTCTGGCTCGCACGAAGCAGTCAAACGTGTTGTCTCTCCTGCTGAATGTAAAGCATAACGACCAATTTCCTTACCTGAAGCGTCATATGATATGGCTTCTACCATGTACTGCCACGTCGTATTAAATCGTGCAATGCAATCGCCGCGCATCTTTTTGCGACCAACTTCCATACCATTAACCAGCAAAGCTGCGGAAGCTGCACGTGCGTACACTTCCACGCGAGCATCTTCACCTTCACATCCGTTCCAGCTCCACGAGGCAATAGCGTTACTCATTTTCCACGCGCTCGGCGAATGCTTATCATGCGTATGATTCACCGGAACCACCGCAATATATACACCTTTGATCTCCTCAGACTCCAAAGCTACGCGCGTGTAATAAGCTTCGCCTCAAGAAGTTTCTATTAAATCAACACGCCCCGAACCCTGCCGTCAACCATCCACACTTTCTGCTCGCGTGGCGCATAATCGGCATATTCCCATCCGCCCACGCCGGTTTCTCCGAGGTAATCCATCCCAGCCCACAAAAATCGCCAATAAGTCGGGGGCTCTTTTTGGCAAGCTCACGGAACTTATACGCATCGTTACAGAAAGTTTCCGATCCTAAAATCAAGCGATGCTCATACTTCTTCAAATCATGCTTATATCTATTAATACCGTAGTTATACCCAGCAATATCCATAGCAGCAAAAAGCATCGCGCGTCACCCAATCGCACGGCGGAAGTGAAGCACCAATTTTCATAAAATCAGCGCCCATAATACCTGCTAGGGTTATTAAAAGATCTCGCTACCGCTCGCCTTATGCTTCACGGCTTCACCTCACCAGCAGCCTTACGGCGTGCAGCTCTTCAGCTTCTTTCGCGGCTTTCTCATCAGAGTACTGGCCAAGACCAATCTTGTTGAGGAAGTTGAAGAAAATATTAATACCGCAGGTAACCGGGCGAGTGTTATCAAGCGAGTGCAGAAACTCAGTCATCTGTGCAGTCAACTCAATACCGCGCTTTTGCGCAGTCTCAGCCACTTTCATTACCTGTGGAATACATAATCACGCTTTGGGTGGTTCTTATCTTTCTCCACCATATCGCGCAGATCTTGCTGCCACCACCGATCAAAATAATCTACATAATCATGCTGAGTTTTGTGAATATACCCAGTGATCAATGTATTCGTCCATCACGAGCACGCCTAGCTTATCGCAGGCATCAAGTAGCGCTTTAGATATAGGGTTATGCGCTGAACGGATGGCGTTATATCCCGCCTTCTTCATAAGACGCACACGACGCTCCTCAGCTTGCGCATACGTTGCCGCACCCTAAAACTCCATTATCGTGGTGAATGCACGCGCCTTGAATAATAACGCGCTTACCGTTGAGCAGGAAGCCTTCATCCCCCCATGAAATTGTGCGCACGCCAAAAGTTGTGGTGACCTGATCTTGAGAGCCGTTGTCACTGACATAATCCACGTGCATCTCATAGACATGCGGATTATCCAAGATCCACAATTCAGCGCCTTCTACATCGAATTCAATGCTACTCTGCGCGATACTACCCTGCGCAGATGCATCTGTCTGAGCTTCAACTCGCAGTGAGTGCGTGACTACACTATTGTTGTCTTGTGCATTGTCGCTTTGAGTGCTATCCCCCATCTGGGGGATAGATATGGTAGCAGTGCCAGCAGCCGTAGCGTCCACCTGCACCCAGAGGCGCGCACGCTGACCGTCCACAGAAACTGTGCGCACTGTTACGCCATTGTGCACAATATGTTCAGCAGATTCAGCCGTCCACAACTGCACAGGGCGGTAAATACCTGCTCCGGAATACCAGCGTGAATTAGGCTGATCTCACATTGCGAGCAATAACGCGCAGCTCGTTCAAAGACTCATTCAAAGACTCATTCAAAGACTCGTTCAAAGGCTCGTTCAAAGGCTCCCCTGCACCAGGCCTGCGCTTAACATGCGAAGAAATATCCACATAAAAATTCGTGTATCCGTATGGTCTAAACGCGAGTTTTTTTCGCCATTCAACCAGACTTCTGCATTATGGTAAACACCTTCGAATTCAAGCCATTGCACGGCTGGCGCATCCTCAGATACTGCAAAATGCTTCACGTACTCATAGTCCGCACCCTCAAACCAACTACCGTTCGTTCCTGAGGACGCAAGCTGCGAGCGCTTTTCATGCAACATAGCATCGTGAGGAATGCTTACCGCAGTAAAATCTCGTCGTCTGGGTATCCCATTTCGGCATTAAAAACGGCGATATGACCAGCCCTCGTTAAAGTTGTTGAGCGCACGGCACACTCTGTCCAAAGATATTCAAAGAGATTCAAAGAGATTTACTCAGGTGTGGCGAGTCTGACTATTCAACCAGACTCTGCCATCTGATTTTTACATATGATTTCTTCTATATGGTTTCTATTCCTGATTCTTGCTCACTCGCATAAACGAGCTAATAATGACCAGAACTGCGGCTGCAAAACATAGCAGCAATACCATATAAGGCACTGTTCATATCGGCAATGCTTTGAGCATTACGGTTAAAGGTCATAACCGAAGAGAACAGGTTAATGCGATCGGCAAAGAACACTGTGGCTCCCCCATACGATAAGAACTGCTTCACAACGTATGCGAGGTCTAACAGCACGCCTAAAGCTGTGCCGTTAGATGCACGTAGCTGTCCGAGCACCAAGATAATAAGTTGCACAGCCAGCGCAATAACTCCACCCACAACGGTTACCATGTTCAGTGGCAAGTTTCCAAAAGTAACTGTGCCTTGATTAATGAAGTAGAAGACCAATGCCACTACCTCAACGATAAAGGCAAGCACTCCCACATAAAAACCGAGAGATAAATTCTTCAGAGCCTTCATCTTAGTTTCCTTCTGTGCATTCTGTGTGTTCTGTGCATTCTGTGCGATATGAGTTTCACGTGTCCGAGTTACTGCAAACTTGCGACGGCTCAGCATGTACATCACGACTCGCTGCTGCGGTCAGCACACCAGAGACGATACTGGTTGCTAACAACACATTGTCGTACCATGTGTTCACTCGCTTCAGGCGTGATGTGTATTTAACCCGTCCATAGCGTTGGAGTTCGCATAGCGTAGTACTGCCAAATCATGTTGCGCTTTAATGCAGCAGACATTACAGAAATCCTTTGCCACATCTTTTGTCGTTCCAATATGACCAAATTTTCTTGATCGGCTGCAATGGAATCATCGCCTGTAGATGTTGTCATCGTTACACCGTTAATTGTAGATTGACGCAGGTTCTGTATTCACTATCCATAATGAAGTCCTGAGATACCAGTCCCTTGAATCCCTCACTCGTTACGCAAGATATTCATCATCAAACCGGTGTGAGCATTAGAGTGCGTACACCAATACGGTTGTAGCCAGTCATCATACCCAGATGTCTCCATCTTCCACGCCCTTCTGAGAAGCGCGCAACTCGCCTTCACGAGCTTTTCTGCTCCGTCATAAACACAGCAATACCAATACGGTTAATTTCTGTATCGTTAAAGGCATAGTGCTTACCAGCCAAAATAACACCGTAGGCGCGGCTTGGCTTTACTGTAGCAGTTACCATTTGTGCAGTGAGAATTGGATCTTCGGAATAGTATTCATGGTTTCGAGCATTGTAGCGCATTACGATGCAAATCAGTGCCCAAGCCCCACAAAAATTGTGGTATTAGCCCAAATTGAGTAGTTACTCTAGGAGCTTACTCCCACTCAGCTGCCAACTGCTTGCTGAAGGTTTGACCAATAATCGATTCATTAGCCATAATACCCATGGAGTAATTTGCATTCTTATCGTTGGCATCAATAGCATAAGGATCGCCAGTGACTTATCCTCATTGGCATATTGTCCCAGAGTGTAGGATGCGAAACCGTTAGTACCATCATTCTGCACAGCCTCTGGAGAGCTAATAGATACCACTGGCTTAGTTGATGTTCCGCCAAAAGCTGTACGAATCATGGCTTCAGATAAGGTCATCTGATTCATGAGCTTGTGAAGTCCTTATCTTCTGGACTCTTCACACCCTTAAACTGAGCCAAAGTGAGATTGCCCGATGCACCCCATGTAGTGGCCTTCTCCTTGGTGTTTGCATTAATCTGATACGTATCATTAGTCAGACCGCCCTAAGCATGTCTTCGGTAGCAGTCAGATCCTTGTACACCTTTTGGCCATAGGCTCTTCCAGTCAGAGCGAGACAAATAGGTGACTGTATCTGGTATCCACTTGTTCAAATCAGCATCTTCGAGTTGATTTTTCACCTTCGTACCACTCTTGGTGGTAGCGAAAGTGGTGGTGTCGAGCTTATCCAAAGTCCACGTTGCTGTTTCATTTTGCATTATTATTCAGCACATTATTAACAGCAGCATGTCATCATTTTCCACTAGAGAAGCGGTAATCTCCTGCGTCGAGAATGTATGTACCCTTTGTTCCCTTTTAGCGTTCTTAGCTGTTGAATCCTAGCCAGCTCATATATTGTGCGTCAGCAGTAATCGTCACAGTTTGAGAAGCACCTCGAGCAAGTTCGTCGGTCTTTTTCAAAATCAAGCAATTGTACTGCTGGCTTTTTCTACACCGTGTTCCTTTATCGTAATCAGTGTATGGAGCTGATACATGCAGTTGAGCTACGATCCTTACCAGCACGTGTACCAGTATTAGTCACAGTTACCTGAGCGGTTACGGTTTTCTTTCAAATCTACCGAAACAGAATCAAGCTTTTTGACTAAAGCTGGTGATAGCTCAAAACCATAACCGAATGGACACGTAACCTCAGCATTGTAATCCACGAATCACCAACAGTTGCACCCTGCAGAAGAATTTGCATTACCCTCGCCTGCTACAGCATCTGCATAACGGGTTTCGTAATACTTATAGCCCGTATAAATACCTTCTGCCTGTACCAGCTCGGAATTAATCATATGCTTAGCATCAGCATTCTTCCACTGGTAATCCCGTCAGTTTACTGCTGCTGGAGAGCTTTGATTATTACTTACCCACGTATCAGCTAAATGAGCCGATGGATTTGCTGCGCCGGAAAGCAAATCAGCAATACCGTAGAAACCATAAGCTCCTGGCAAACCAATCTGCATAATGGCATCAACGCCATCATTATCTTTTACTTCCTGCAGCTGCATAGTATTAGCGGAGTTTACGAGAACAATAACCTTACCGCCACTCAGCTTTCTTTGCAGAAACCGCAGCATCAATCAGCGCACGTTCGTTATCGTTCAAACCGAGAGGATCAGTCTGATTCAGTTTATCTTTCTCGTTCACACCTGCTCCACCCGGCGTATAGTTACGGTTCTCACCAGACGCACGAGCAACCGTCACAATCATAACGTTGTTATCGTTGAGCGAATCTTTCCACGAAGGATTAGCCTTTTCTAGAGCCTGCTGAGACGGTTCTTTATTGCTAAAGGTATCTCCAATCATCGGAGCAGTAATACGTGTCACCTGAGAAACATGACCGAAGTTATTAATCTCTGTGCTGAACTGATCCTTCATACCGGTATACAGTTTTCCGCAGTTTCATTAATCTTAAAGCCCTTAGCTTTCAAAGCCTGCACGAAATCAACGGTATCCGCATCCGTTCCCTGATTCAGACAGAGACGAACCCATATCGCCGCCCTGTACTGGATAGTAGCTGGAGAAGCCCAGAAGTGATACTTTCTGCGTTTCTGCTTGAGATAGAGGAAGAGCACCGTTGTTCTTCATAAGCACGGAACCCTCTTCACTCATACGTTCGCCAAGATCTTGAGCCGCCTGAACGAGCTGCTTTGTAGCTCGTATAATCCGACTTATAGGTGTATGTTTTATCTGCATCTACTTTTGGAATCCGACACCCATTCTGTGCTAGTGCGTGCCCGAGGAACTTATTAATATCGGTTTTGAACCCATTAATTGCACTGGTAGCAGTAAGAGATAATGCAAGACCTGCAGCAAATACTGTGGTTGCACCTCTCCACACCCTCGTTGGTGTACCTTTTTCATTGAATTTCTCCTTCTTGAGGAAACCTTAGACCAACCTAAGATTTCAAACCTTTTTCTTAGATACGCGAGCCGCGAGCTTTAGCTCTGATACGTGCTTCTTCTTCCTCAAAGTTCAGCCCTTCTCTAGCGCATTTTTGCGCGTAAGTCGGCAAGACGAACTTGTTCAGCTTCTCGCTCAGCTTCTTCCCGTTCGAGACGTAAACGTTCTTCCGGCTCTATCCATTCGCCGCCTGCTGCCAAAACTGCAGCTTTTTGATGTTCGACGATAATGGCATGATCTTCTTCTATATGCTTTTCTACGTTAAGGAAGAGCATCAGAATAACGATGATGGAATAGCAGATCAGTTCCGAACAGATATAGCATCCGGCAAGCACGGTCTGTACCATACCGTTTTGCGCAGTAACCAGCGGATTATATCCTGCTGCAGACAATAAAGCGTTGATTAAACCATTTCCTAGACCGGTCATGCCCACCATGATGGCGCCGTACGCGCTCATAGTAAAGCCATCTGAGCGGAAACCGTTTTTTGCTTCTAAATGATCGAGAACGTCGGAAAGCAAAGCCAAAGTCACATACATTGCAGGAATAGATCCCACGCCTTTGAGAACAACACCAATAACTACAATCGGTAGACTATGCACATTAAGAAGGCTGACTGCACCGCCCAGCACAGCTAAAACCATACCGCCAGCAACAGCATTGCGCTTGCCCAATTTATGAGCAATTGGCCATGCCAGCAACATGCCGATAGCTGTTGAATACCACCAACTAAGCCCAGAGTAGACATGGCTGCTCCTGCTGCAGCTTCCGTGTTCACGCCATCAAACATCCAGCGCGTGTAATAGCTCATAGAACCGTTTTTCACCATGCCGGAAAGCTGGAAGAGGAGGAAATACAAAATAATAATCCACCAGTATCCGTTGCTCATGCACACCTTGGCTTGCTTAGCCATAGACAGTTTTTCTTCTTTAATATTGAGCTTCATATTTTCTTCAGTAATGCGTTCGCGCGTGAAGTAATATTCGAGCACAATACCTAAAGCAGTCAGCACGCACAGCACAATCATGGCTACACGCCAGTTTGCGTAGCTAGCAGCAGTGTCAATACTTCCCGAACCGCCATCTACAAAAAGATAGCTTTGCAGCACAATAGGCACAACAATGCTCGCAGCCACACCAATAGCAGCCACACCCGCAGCATTCGACATAGTTGCCAGAACTCCACGTTGATTCGAGTTACGCGTAGACAAAGCCACCATGGAGCTGTGTGCAGTGTAGAACAGTGGATAAGCCACAGCGTAATACATGTTATAGCTCACAGCTATCCATACCATCTGCACAGCAGGAGAGCTTCCTGTTGGAGTGAGGAATAGTAACGCAATAGCTACCACAACGAAAGGAATGGATAAGAACATATAAGGACGAGCCTTACCCTGCTGGGTGCGCGTATCATCAATCAAGCGTCCCACAACGAGGTTTCCAGCAATCACAAAAATAACCGATACCATCGGCAGCACGGTCGAGAAAATACCGAACTTAGAGCTATCTGTCCATCCCAAAACATCGGAATAATAACGGTTTAGATACGAACCAAAAATTGCGTTCGAAATAAACGCCATAAAAGGCCCCACGAAATAGCTCTAAAAGCATTTCTGGCGCTTAACATTCGCCGATGTAATGCGCGTTTTTAATCACGGGTGAGTTAAACATTTAAGCGCGAACCTCCATGTTCGAGTTAGCGGTAAAAGTAGACGTGAAGGTGTGCGTACCATTGCTCACCTCATGCACACTGCCATCAGGAAGCACCACCTCAGCACGAGTGCTGACGGGAACGTCCACGGTTAAAACAAAAGTGCCGTTAGAATCGAGAGTCCAAGAGCTGCTGACCACACCATATGGCGTGCGCGTGCTAGCTTTCGCCCATGTTAAGCCGCCACCAACAATAGGTTGAACGCGGAAGGTCTTATATGCTGCGCTGGTTGCTTCCAAACCTGCTACGCGCGAATACAGAAATGCTCCCACAGCACCCGATGCATAGTGATTGTAGGAAATCATAATATCCGTACCTGTCGTCACCAATCGGACATTCGCCGTTTTTCATCGAGACCGTCCCAGCGCTCCCAAATAGTTGTTGCACCTTGCTTGACTTCATAGAGCCAGCTTGGGCAAGCATCATTAAGCAGCATGGAATAAGCTACATCAGGTCGTCCGTTATCGGCGAGAGCAAACAAAATATATGGTGTTCCTGGGAAACCTGTGCCAATCTTATAATCGTTTGACTCCTACTAAGCGCGCAAATTACTTACTGCTGCTAAGCGCTGATTTTCAGGAACATACCTAAACAAAGCGGCAGCACGTAGGCAGTTTGAAACTCATTAATGAGCTTGCCTTGACCGTCAGTAAAAACATTAATATAGGCTTGAGCTACACGATCGCTGCTAAAGCGTGATACTGTGCAGCATCTTCATCGTTACCCAGAACTTCAGCAACACGAGCTAAGGTGCGCTGTATTATTTAGGGCTTGCAGTAGCAGTCCATGGAGAGCGTGCTTGCACACTGACTCATCTGAGGAACGTCTGAGCAAACCCAATCTCCAAAATGGAGAACGGATGGAGTGTTCCAAATATAGCGTTTATCTCCGCGACCCCATAGACTAGCCCAGAACAAGCATGCTTTCACATACTTCTTCATAGTGGCATACATAGAGCGCAAAATCTCTTTATCTCCACGAGATTGGTAGAGTGCCCATGGCACGAGCACGCAAGCGTCACCCCACCAATCAATAGCCATTTGCGGCATCGTTGTTGGGAAAACCGTAGCCTTGCACAGGCACAGTATTAGGAATACCCACCGCGAGTTTGTTCTGCTTTCACATCGCGCAGCCATTTATCGAGAAAACGGCTCATATCAAAGTTAAAGCAGGCTGTTGGAGCAAAAACGGCAATATCTCCCGTCCATCCCATACGTTCATCACGCTGAGGGCAATCAGTAGGAATATCCACAAGATTGGACTTCGAGCCCCACATAATATTGCTATGCAGCTGGTTCAACGCGTTATTGGAGCATGCAAAAGATCCAATCTCTTCCATCTCGGAATACAATGCTATGCCTTGTACATCAAAAACATCAGCATCAATACCGCTTACGCTAATATAGCGAAATCCCATGTAAGTAAAGCGCGGTGCATAGCTTTGCTCTCCTGCTGCACAGGTGTATACAATCTGAGCTTTTGCAGTGCGCAAAAAGGTCGTGTTTAACGATCCATCTGGGTTCAATATTTCCGCATGCTTGACGGTAATAACTTGACCTTCGCGTGCATCGCGCACACTGAAACGTACAATACCCGCAAAGTTCTGGCCAAAATCATAAATCAGTTCGCCGTTATCGCTGCGCTTCACGAACTGTGGCTCAAAAACCTCATGCTCGCACACACGTGCAGAATAGTCAGCGCGAATCTGTGGATGAATACGCAGTTTTTCTATACTCGCCGCACGCCATGACGCTGCATCGAGCTGAACGCGCGCATCATACACTTCGCCATCATAGAGGTCTGCCGAACGAACAGGTGAATCTATCGTCACTTGCCATGAGCTATCTGTTCCAATAATATCTGTGCCGCCATCAGAGTAATCGATGCGCAGCTCAGCAAGCAAAGCCTGACGTTGTGCGCTCACACGGTTCTTGCGTGTAAAAACGAAAGAACCCACAGCCCATCCGCCCGTAACTGTAGCTTCTAAACGAGCTTCATTCGACTGGCGTAAATAATCCGTTACGTCATAGGTTTGATACTGCAGATTCGTTTTATACGAAGTGAAGCCATGCGCAAAATAATATTCAGACACACGCTCACCGTTAATCGTAAAATCATACAAACCCATTGCTGTTGCATAAAGGCGAGCGCGAGCAATTGTTTTACCTGCTGTTGGACGTACAACGCGATAGAAAACCATTGGACGAGGCGATACTTTTTTCTCAGTAAAACGGTAGCTGCCATCGCTAATCCATTGCGCTTGCCATGGAGCATCGAGGCGCCTCGTTTTCGAAAGTGGTATGAGCGCTGGCTGTGCGACCGTAATTATCGCGTATCTCAACGTCTACCGGATATTGAGTAAAAGCCTGCAGTCCAGCGCCAGCGTAGGCGAGAGCAACCTGATTAGTGGTTGTTGTTTCCCAATCTGCTATGCGCACACGTGCTTCTTGCAGGCTGGTCTCTGCTAAATCACTGGTTACGGCAAAAGATATACGGGGATGATGTTCGTCTGTAACGCATCCCGCTTCCCTGTTTTCTACGGTGAGATGTTCTACGCTCTAACACAGCTTCCTTTCGCCTTTGAACTCTCTAGATATTCTAATCTAAAAGTTCGCGGATAAGGAAGCGAGCGGGTCTGCATGAAATGCATTTTGAGCGTCATCAAATGCATGGAGAAGTATATGGGTTCGTCTCGATTTACTCGGGGTTTTGTAGGTTGTAGGTTGTAGGTGCGTGGAGGTTGTGAGCGCGGAACGCTGACAATGTGTGCGCTCGAAAACCCCTCTCAATTCTCCCTCGTAAGTACGTAGAAGTTGCTAGCGTGCAATGCTAATAATGCTCACGCGCACTTTTAAGAGTGATTGAATCCTCATCCGTGCGTGAATCATGAAACGCTATACCAAATCAGGTTTCACAAACCATCCACCTAAGCGCTCCGGACTGCCGCACAAGAATGATCAAATAAATCAAACCAAACCCACAGCTAAAATCCCAAGAACCCCAACTACCCTCTCGGAAGCCCTACCCTTCCCGGCGCAGAGGAATCATAATATTCAAGCTAAAAACCTTGTCCTGCGCATTCATGGTCATCACACTCCATAGCGTTGAGTGACCAGTTGCATAGATTTCACACCGAAGCCGTGATACCGCTTATCTTTTTTACTCGTTTGCGGCAGTCCGCGTACAAAGCGAGGCATACGCCCGCACGAGTTTTCTACGTGAATAATAATCATACGCGCGCTTCTTGCACTTTCATGCGAATATAGCGCTGCTGTTCGTCCTCAATCTGTACGGTTGCTTCCATCGCGTTATCAATAGCATTGCCGAAAAGCGAGTAAATATCTGCTGGCTTCATAAAAGATAGATGAGAGCCGTCAATCATACGGTCAAAAAGAATACTGCGCTGTTCGCAGATTAATGATTTATGCGCTAACAGCACGTCAAGCGTTTCGTTTCCTGTGCGCAACGAGGAATCATAAATGCTCACTAAATCTTTCAGATCGTTAATTTCTTCTTGAGTTACGCGACCTTCTAAAAACAGTCAGCTGCTTTTTAAGTCATGCGTTTTTATATTGATGAGATTAATTGTTTCTTTATCGCTTTCAAATTTTTGACGTTGCTGATTGAGCAGTTGGGAAAGAAACTCGTTATCGCGTTGCGCGGTTTCGCGTTCAGTAATTTCGCGCAGTAAAACGAGCAGAAAAATACACGTGACTAAACGTGAGAACGAACATAAAATAAGCGTTATTTGCAATGCGTGTGTGAGCGATAAACTCATCAAATAAAGTAGAAAATACAGTAACGCACAGCATAATACCAACAGCAACAAGAATAAAACTATTAGCAATATGTTCAGGTAGGCGCCCATGCAGTGGCTGAGCGAACAGAAAATATCCGCATGCTAAAAACGCACAGAATAACAGCGGATACGCATACCATTGGTTATACAAAATACTGGCTGTTCCTCGGAGTTAAGTATAGGAAAACCAATCTGAACTATTTGAGCGCAACTATAACATGCATGTTGTAAAGCTACGGTTCCTGCAGTAATAAAAAGCGCTTGCTTCCATGTGAGCTCCACACAGAACCATACTGCCAGATAGCACAGTGCATAAAAAACGAGAGATCGAGCGATAACTGCCCATACGACAGGAGGAGTAAGAAGGCTGCTCCAAGCCCAAGCAATACTACTGAATACGATAAGACTTGCCAGCGCTCGAACCAATACATTATTACGTTTGCTCATATGTGCGCTACACACAGCAGCTGTGGCGAGCAGTTCTAGCATAAAACCGGTTTCGCGGAAGAAAATCATAGCATCATCCCCTCGTTACCCATGGCTGCAGCGAAACCCTGCATAAAAACCTTATGATACGCACGGCCTATAGGCACACGATCGCCACTGCTCACGTGCAACTGCGTGCTGCTGATGTTCATCACGTGATGAGGATTAACCAGAAACGCTTTCGAGCAGCGCAAAAAGCCTTTAGGCTCGAGCAGCTCTTGGACTTTCTGCAAACTTCCTGCGCTTGTTAAAATACCCAACTCCGTGTGGTAGTGCACATTATGACCGCGCACTTCAATATATTCAATATCGCTCACACGCACACGCACTACCGCCGCTGCGGAAAGTAATAACAATGGAATCGTCGGCTTTTTGCACATACTGCAACAGCGCGTTGCATTTTACGCTCAAAAATCTGGGTATATGTACGGCTTAATAATGTAGTCAAGAGCATTAACTTGTAGCCTTTTGCAGCGAACTGCGCCATATTGGTTACAAAAATTAGCACTGCTTTCTGGTCGAGGCGACGCAAAGAATAGGCTGCATCCATGCCATTCATATTTGGCATTTCAATATCCATGAAAACAACATCCCACACGGGTTTGTAGTCGTCGAGCAAAATCGTGGGATCAGTAAAACGAGTTATTTTTAAATTGCGTGCCGTGTGTGTTCGAAAAGGCGTCGAGAAACTTCGATAAGGTATCTGCTGCCTTATCGTCGTCTTCTACTAGGGCAATATTCAGCATCGTCGCCACCTCACCTCGTATCTCTTCGCGCAGGCTAGTCTTCGCTAAGTTTAGGATTGCCTCATCTCATCCGTTCCGTAACGCTGCTGTAAAGCAATCATTGCACAACCTGCTATTGCTTCTACAATAACAACTCCAGCAAACCCCCACATGGTATATGTCAAAGTCTCTGGAGACACCAAAGCAGGTGTTACGAGCGCAAATAAGCCGCAGATAAGACGAGAAACACCGTTAATATATCCTTGAACTGTCGCACGAATGCTCACAGGAAAAGACTCCTGCGTCCACACTTTATAGATAGCTTCTCCTGCCAAAGGAATACCCGCGTAAAGCAAAGCTGTGGCAGGCACAATAATTCCCTAGGTTAGAACCAGCCAGAGCCATAATAATAATGGAGGTAAACGTGAGAACTAGACCAACAGCAAAAGCCGTATTACGATGACGTCCTCCCGCTACAGTGGCGAAAACAATATTGAGCACGAGAGTAATGAGGTTCAACACGATTCCTAAAGCTGTGGCGAGGCTTTGCGAGGCACCTGATTGCGCGAAAATATAGGTTTGGAACTGACCCCATGTATTCGCCAGCAAGTTCCACATAATATAGAACACTGTGATGGTTACGAGAAAGCCCGTCAGCGCTTTTCTATGTTCTCCGCTAAAGAGCGAGAGCATAGAAACTTTCCGATTATTACTTCCATCTGCTGATAAGAGATGATGCCTCTGCTGAGCTTGCTCATGAACAGCACGTAAACCAGGAGAAAGTAAACGCCACAGTGTGGTTATGATGCCCAGGACTGCGAAAACAGCGAAAACAATACGTCCACCTATTGCGCCGGCAAGTTTTGAGACTGCAAAGGCTGCGCTATAGGCTACAAACATGCCTGCTTGCCAGAATACTTGACTTGTGGAAATCAAACGCGAACTGGTGGCAGCATCGGGCGCATCGAAAGACAGCACAGTAATAGCAACAGGAACCTCAGCACCAGAAGCAATGCCGGCAATAATAATACCGGTCATGAGCATCGAAAAATCTGTAGCGCATACGCACAGGACAGCGCCCAGCATATAGAGCACATTAATCCAGTTGAAAAAGATAACGCGACCAATTTTATCGGCAATCCGACCACCTGCAATTGACCCGCCTGCAATAGCAAAAAGAAAGCACTCCCGACAAAAGACCTACTTGCGCATCGGTTAAGCTCTAAGCCAGATTGCCACACGGTTATTGTGGACGCTAATCCTACAATAATTCCCGATGCCAAAGTAGCACCTAATCCAGCAGCTACTGCCAGTTCTGTGTAATTGTGAGTTCGAGCTGTATTAGCCACCTGACGTGCGCTCCTTTGTATACGGTATACATCATTGTCTGCAGATGAATCATATAGTATGAGCACGGTTCGGGCGCAGCAATGTGCACTGCACGAAATGCAGAACAGACGTCAGAAAACACAATACTGCTGTGCAGGTGTGCAACAGCAGTATTGTGAGGGGTTGTTCTGTCTTAACTCAACTTAATCTTTATATTATGTTCGCCGGCAGTTAGCTCCTTACCGTCAAGGGCAGGAACAACGGCTGTGGAACCATATGGCACCTCCACATGAACGTCAACAGCAGAACCGTCATCGTTTATCTTCCAATCAACACGCGCCTGACCAAACGGTGTTATATGTGCGGTCGAGGCATGATCAAGACCACCTCCAACAAGCGGATTTACTGCAAAGCGTTTCCATCCCGGTTCCAGCGACTCCAAACCACCTATACCAGTGTGAAGCCACTGTGCCACAGAGCCCAGAGCATAATGGTTAAAGCTAGTCATTCCGCCTGGATTAATGGACCCATCTGGCAGAAGCGAATCCCAACGCTCCCACGTGGTGGTAGCACCCATAGCCACTTGATAGAGCCAACTTGGACATTGAGTAGATAGCAGTAACGAATACGCTTCCTGTATATGTCCTGTAGCAGATAAAGCAGGCAAAACATACGGCGTTCCCGCAAAACCAGTGCTTACTTTACCGCCTGATTCACGCACAAGATTAGCCAAACGCTCGCCAGCGGCAGCAACAAGCCGTTCAGAACCCTCGAATAATCCAAAAGCAATCGATAATGCGTAAGCACACTGCGTATCGAAGTCATGCGCAAACCGGTGTGGTCATTGCGCTGCACAAAACGAGCAATATACCCCGTGCGGATGCGCTCATACAAGCTTGCATAATGTTCTTCTTCCTCACCTTTACCGAGTGCGGCAGCAATGTATGAGGCCTGCTTGCAACTACGAGCAAAAAATGCTGTAGCAACCAGCTCTTTTTGAGTAATCGCCTGCGTTGGGTCTTCTGGAGGAGCACTTGGGTCAAGCCAATCTCCTAACTGACCAAGCGGATAACGTGGTTTGCGATCCCACACCCGTCAGAACTTAAATACCCTTCTACTTCAGCAATCCAGTCATGAATAAGATCCCATGACTGTTCAAGCAGCTGCGTATCTCCATCATCCATATAAATAGCCCATGGCACTGCTACTACAGCATCACCCCAAATTGCAATCGCCTCTGGTTTAGCCCACACACCCAGTGGCACGAAATGGAACAAAGAATGGCACCGTACCACAGTTGAGCTGCTCACTGCGCACATCGGTGAGCCAGCTACCCAAAATATTGTGCACATCATACAGATACGATGCAGTTGGAGCGAATAGGTCAATATCGCCCGTCCAGCCCATGCGTTCATCGCGCTGTGGGCAGTCAGTTGGCAAAGAAACGAAATTTGACTTCATCGACCACAGAGCATTGCTGTGCAAACGATTGAGCAGCGTGTTCGAGCTATTGAACCAACCTGTGCGACGCATTGTGGTGTGGTAAACGCTGCACACGAGATTGTCTGCTGCCAGCTCTCCCGGATAGCCAGAAATAGTGGCATATCTAAAACCATGCATCACAAAAACGAGGTTGCCACAAGCGTCTTGCCCGTTAGAAATATAGGTATCGTGCTGCTGACCACGACGTAAGGTGCGCGTAGCTAAGCTTCCATCGCTATCAAGCACTTCTGCATGCCTCAGCTCTACAACATCGCCAGTTTTTAGACCTTTCATATGCAGATTAATAAGTTGCGAGCAGTTTTGACCGAAGTCTAACAGATACGTTCCATCTGCTTGCTTACTTATCGATACTGGACGGTTTTCGCCTTGCGCCCGTACAGCTTCTTTCGATGCTGGTTTAACTTTGTACTGATCATAGACCACTTCAGCCACGGGACCCCACTGTCCAATCGTACCTTGGGTTGTTGTTTCGTCGAATCCTGGCTCATCCCATCCCTTTTGCTCAAGACGAGCATCATAGGTTTCGCCTTCATACAGGTCGGAGCGCACAATTGGATCGCGTGCAGCATGCCAGGTTTCATCCCACGCATTTGAGTAGAACTTGAGCACTTGTCCATTATCGAGACGCACTTCTAACTGGGCTTGTACGCCAATGCGATCACCGTAGACGTTAGGAATTCCACCATCGAAGCCGAGGCGTCCACGCCACCAGCCATCACCTAGGAGGAAGCCAAGCGCATTAGTTCCCTCATGAAGCATATCAGTTACATCGTAGACCCACTGTTCTACGCGATCACGATACACCGTCCACCCTGGGTTTAACACATCCTCACCCACAGTATGTCCATTAATATGCGCTTCTACAAGCCCTAAAGCACTCAGATACAGGCGAGCGCGCACGGGTTTGCCTGGCACATTAATCTCGGTGCGCACCAACGGCAAATGGCGATGATCAGTCTCCGGCTCACTCCACGCAGGGCCCCACAAAATCTGCGTTGAGCTCCCACGCCGCCATACTTGATTCCACACGCACAGCAGCCGGCTGCGCGTCGCTTTCCCACCAATTGCACACTCAGGCGCGCTTCCTCTCGTGGAGCCAATGGGTCAAAAGGCCAATCCACTAACACATGAGACTGTGCTGGAAGCTCCACACTATCTTGTGTTCGAGCAACTTCCACACCTTCTCTTACTACACTGACCAACACCCGATCACCCTGCGTTGGAATTCCCTCGTAATCCCAGCTTAAGCGTGGTGATGTGTGTGCTATGCCCAATACATCGCCAGAATAATGTTCAACACGCACTGCACTGACGCGCACATCACTAACGTACTCGCCACCGCAATAGTGCGCTCCCCGCACCCCATTCACCTGAGCACCACTCACGCGCTCACCACTAAGGTAATCATTCTTTGTATCAACTACTTCGTCATTGTGTGAATTCATCGTTGAATTCTCCTTATTTGGCACCATGTATTTCCTGCAATTGACGTTCTTCGTCTGTGCCATACTTCTTTTGCAAACCAAGCATCCACAGACCCGCCAAACTCATCACAAATACAACACCTGCGAATCCCCACATGGTTTTCTGAATAACACCAGGAACCACAAGCATAGGAGTAATCAGCGCGAATAAACCGCAACACAAGCGAGAGAAACCGTTAATGTAACCCTGAATAGAAGCACGAATTTCAATAGGGAAAGATTCCTGCGTCCATACCTTATAAATTGCTTCACCTGCTAAAGGACTACCCAAGTTCATAAAAGCAGTTGCACCAACAATAACCCAGAGGTTTGTACCAGCCAAAGCCATAATAATCATTGCAGACAACTGAATAACAATACCCACAATAAATGCCTTATTGCGGTACTTACCACCTGCAACCGAAGCAAAGGCTATATTCAGAATAAGAGTAATAAAGTTCAAAATAATACCCAAACCGGTAGCAAGAGACTGACTTGCACCTGCTTTCGCAAACATAAAGGTTTGGAATTGACCCCACGTATTTGCTAAGAGATTCCATCCAACATAGAAAATCAAAATAGCAGCCAAGAAACTCAGCAGCATAACCTTGTTACGTCCGAAAAGAATCTTTGTTACAGATACGTTAGTGTCATGCGCAGTAACACCCATCTGCGCATCACGAGCGTCTGCTTCATCATGAAACTTCTTAAAGGTTGGAGAAGTAACACGCCATACAAAAAGCAATAACTGCGAATATCGCCAAAAATTGCAAAAGACTACGCGACCGCCAGTAGCGCCGGAAAGTGCAGAAACCAAGAAGGCGCAAATAAAGGAAATAAACACACCCAACTGCCAGAATACCTGAGTAAGAGATACCAAGCGAGCAGCGAGAGAATCATTAGGAGCGTCATGCGAAACCACCGTCATAGATACTGGTAAATCTGCGCCAGAAGCCCATCCGGCAATAATCAAACCAGCAAGCAACGTCCAGAAGTTTTGAGCAAAGATACATACAACTGCTCCAACGGCATAGAGCAAATTAATCCAGTTAAAGAAGAAAACGCGCCCAATCTTATCGGCAATTCGACCGCCCATAAGCGAGCCAAAAGCGATAGCGAAGGTCATAATACCTGAAAGCTGACCTACTTGAGCATTCGATAACTGTAAACCTTCTTGCCACAGTAATTGCTGCCGATAAGCCAACAATAATACCGGAACCAAGCATTGAACCAATACCTGCCGCAACTGCTAGCGAGCTATAGCAACCTAAGCTTTGTGAGCTTTCTGTCTGAGACACCTGTGTCATGTTATACCTTTTCATCACGTCTGCGTGCCTGAACATTCTCAGCTGCGATACCGTTATCGCGAACTTGATTCATATCTCAATTACTAATTTACAGGTTTTGCAAGTTGTAAGTAGAAAAATATAAATCCTTATGAAATACACTTACCAAGGCATTGTTACGCAACGCAACTTACACATGTGTATGTAATGATGCGTACGTATGCGATAGAACAGCACCCCAGCACATGTAGAATAAGACCAGAGATTGCCGCTCGATGGAGGAATGTTATGGCACATACTGCAACATCATCGCAAACAGACGCCACCAGTGAACGTGCGCTCATTTCTGAACTAATTACTGCACATTCAGAGAAAATCGCGGAACGCCCAGCTCGTCGGCGCAAAAGTGCTCAAGAGCGTTTCGAAGAAATTATTGATGTTGCTGTACGTTTAATTGGCGAGAAGGGCTATTTTGGTACCAGCCTGTCCCGATATTGCACATGAAATTGGCATTTCACATACTGCTGTTTTGCATCATATTAAGAATAAACAAAAATCTTTTAATTGCCATTATTGAGCGTCATTACGATCGTTTTGATGCTATGCAGAATTATTTAGCTCAGTTCAATGAGGATGGCGAGCACTACGGTGAAAAAGCATGTATTCCTGAAGTGTTACGCCGTGTTGTTGCACAAAATGTGGAGCAGCCAGAAATGGTGAAGGCTTTTGAAATTTTGAACACTGAAGCCATCACTCCTTCACACCCTGCCCATGCGTATTTTGCTCAGCGTCCGCAAAAGTTTAAGGAACAATACCGTCAATATGAGTGGGCTGTGCCTGAAGGTGTTGATGGTGAGTTTGTATTTTTACTTGCTTTTGCTGCAATGTACGGATTAGAAGGACGCTGGTTAACGAATCCCGAGAGTATTGATTTCATCGAAGAATGGGCAAGATATGAGGATTATCTCTTCCCACTACCACAATGGGAAGGTTGTCGTTAAGAGCGAGAAAAAATCGAGAGAAAGCCAAAGCAAACAAGGGATCGAAAACACCCCAACACATCTAGGAATACCCACCCTCTCCTACACCGGATCGTTCAAATGGTCTAGGAACTCCTCCACAGTCCAACCTTTGGCGGTTATGTATTGCGCAATACCTCGACCAACATAGCGGAAATGCCAATCTTCGTAATCAACGCCGGTCGATTGTTCTTTACCATGAAGGAAACGCAAAATAAAACCATACTGAGGAGCTAGAGATTGAATACGCTGCGCAAGAGCAGGGTCTTGCACATTAATATCTTCAGCCGTACTTAAATCCACAGCTAATCCAGTTTGATGCTCGGATTGCCCTGCTGGTTGCGAATATGTTTTTACCTGCGTTTCCGCCTGCTCACGATTCCAATCAGGATGAGCAGCCAGTTCATCGTTCACATACCCCTCAAACAGTTGCGTCTGGTAGAGCCACACTGCGATAGCAAGAGATAAAATGAGCGCTTGAATCCACCTCCTGAGCGGCGTGAAGAAATTCAGACAGTTCATCAGCCACACGCGAATCGATGCTACACCTATTATTCAACTCCCGTTAGCTGTGGATTCATTTCCTCGCGAGGATGCTCGCGGTTCACTAATACTAAGCGCCAATCATCGGCAGTAACACCAAATTTTTTTCTGCAATAGTCTGCTTAGTTTTGCTTGAACCATGCTTACCTGGACCATACTTATGAGCAGCATCAGAATTCTTCACTACAGCAGACTGGGCGCTTGCTTTGCTCCTTAATTTACTGCCTACTTTACTATTTGCTTTACGATCAGCAGCTTGCTGTTTCATACTCGCAGCACGACTACTCGTTGCAGTAATAAAATCAGAACGCATGCGCTGAACTGCACGTTCTCCCCACAGTGACCAGCCTGCCACAATAGCCACAATGAGCACAATAACCATGCTCTGAATGCTTGTAGCACGTTGCTGCGATGGCAATTGTTCAACGCCCAACCACTGTCTCTTTTCCGCACGTTTCTTCATATCTTGCGAACTTCTCTGCCTACTTCGCTGCTTATTTCACTACAGTCTTCGCTGTCATCTGCTCATCGTGAACGCTGGCTAAACTATGCGCTAAATCAGAAAGTAAATCATAACGACCATAGGCTGTGCTCATCACAGCCATCACGTAATCACCCGTGTCGCTTTTTACTATACCCGCATCGTTTTGCGCGAGAACATACTCATTGATGTCATTCCATCCAGCCTTTGTATAGGTAGTACCTCCCACCCTTGATTAATAAAAGGAGTTGAGCGTATGGGTATAATAATCTGCAAACCATTGCCTAGAGCTATCTGTTAAAGCGGCATTATAGAAAGCTTCTGCATTGGTCGCTGGTTGTGCGCGCATGGCGTCGGTAGCAAAAAGATAATCGTAACCAAGCACCCACATTTTGGCTAAACTCAGCGACAGGAATCCACCAATACTTCGTGCGCCCCAGCTCTGTATTAATATTCACGCCGGCAGTCCAGTTATGCAAAGCTCCTACGCCATAACTGTCAATTAACTGCTGGTAACTGTTGTTATCGGAATTAACACAGCATTTTGCACCAATTGCGCAGTAGCTACATCTGTTGCAGCTGGGTTAAGCACTCCCTGCTCAAAATCAGCCATAATAACCCCGATCCCTTCATAGAAGAAGCCGTATAATTTGCGGTTGACTGCTTGTATCCGAGTGTTTTCCCTGATGCTAAATCAACCACAACAAAAAGACACGTTATTACCGGTGCTTTCGATGGCAGCAATTTTCTGATTTAGTTCGTCGTTTTTCCTGATTTCAAGCTAAAACCTGAAGAAGTAAGAGCATGTTTATTCGTGAGACTATCGATGCGTACTACTGCTTGCATAACGAGATTATTGGTATTTTTATCGTATAAACCGCTGTTACGCGCTTGACGAAGAAAAGCTGTGAGATTCATCGCTAGTATGGGAGGATTTTTTCGCCTGCTTGCTTTTACTGGCTCTGCTCGCGACGTGTGCGGTTGTGCGTTGCACTCCAACAGCTATACGCATAACCCAGTTCGCACCAGAAATAATCACAGCAAGAGCTATAAGAGTAGCAATAATACGATTTTTATACTTCTTCATTAAGTGCAACACGCACGTCACCCTTGAGAACCCCTCCGCTCGTCTCATATACCCGCCTTCATCATACACACAAGCCTGCAAAAGACTTACAATGGTTTCTATGAGCGAGCATTTCAATGTAGAAAAGTTTTATGCCGGTCTTGACCAGATTTTTGAACAGCATCGCGCAAGCATTGATGCTTTACCGTATTTAGAGCAGGCGCTTGACCGCGCTTGTCAGCTCAACGATAGCAGTGCTGAGCTTAGTGTTATCAGCGAATTTTTAGGCTTTGACCGCTCTCATGCGCGCCATGATCATTCTCGTCTGCTCTGCACCCGCGCATTGCAATTGCGTCAAGAATTTGGTTTGGCAGACAGCGCGCAAAGCACGATTATTCTTATTAATGTAGCCACAGCCTACCGTCAAGCAGGAGATTTCGAGCAAGCGCGCAGATATTATGAGATGGCTGCTCGCGAAGCCGAAACAACGCTGAGCAATACTGACCGCCAAAAAGCCGCTTTATACAATAATTTTTCTATTCTGTGCAGCGAAACTGGCGAATATACTGAAGCTATCGAGCATCTCACCCGCGCTTTAGATCTTATGCAGCTGTCAAGTAAAGACCCTGAGAATGACCCTGATGTGGCCACAAGTTTAACAAATTTGGGCATGTTAGAAGTAAAAACGGGTATGCTCAGCCAGGCATTAGAACATACCAAGCAAGCGCTCAGCATTTATGAACGTAATAGTGCTCTACAACAGTCCGCGCATTTTACCTCTGTTTTTAGCTGGTTATGCTTACGTTTTGTTTGCATACGGACGCTTGCAGGAGTCTGTGCACTATTATGAGCAAGCAGTACCTTTAATTGCTCAGTTTTATGGCACTTCGAGCGATTACTACACAGATACTGCCGAGAATTTACGCATAGTACGTGAAGCGTTAGGCGTTGATGCTGCCCAGCCAACGCCACAGCATATTGCCGGATTAAAACTATCTCGCCAGTATTGAAAGCTTATGCCGATGAGCTCTTTTCTGGAGATTTAGCTCCACTGCGAGCGCGATCTGCTGTGGGTTTGATTGGGCACGGTTCGGAATGTTATGGCTTTGATGATGCGATTTCGAGCGACCATGATTTCGGCCCGCGTTTATGCATATGGTTAACAGCCGAAGATTATGAACAGTATGGCCAGCAACTTCAAGAAAGATATGAAGCATTACCTTCTGATTTCATGGGCTTTAAGCGTTCTGTGCAGTCCCCTCGTGGCGGCGGTCGTGACGGAGTGATGAGTATTGATAGTTTCTTTGAATCTATAACTGGTATGGCGAGCGCACCTGAGCACTCTGGTGAGGAACACCTCTGGCTGAGCTTAGATGAGGCTACTTTAGCTGCTGCTACTAATGGCGAGATTTTTGCTGACCCATGTGGAGCTTTTTCTAGCCGTCGTCAAGCTTTTAAAAATATGCCTGAGGATGTGCGCTTGTATTTGATTTCTCAACGTTTAGGCATGATTGCTCAAGCCGGTCAATATAATTATTCACGCATGCTTCAGCGCGGAGACGAAGCAGCGGCCGCGTTAAGTGCGCACGAATTTGTGATGGCTGTATCATCTTTGATTTTCTTACTCAATAATCCTCTGACGGTTGGTTATGCACCTTACTATAAGTGGCGCATGGCAGCTCTGCGTAAGTTGAGCCGCGGCATGGCCATTCAATTAGCAGATATCTGTGGACCTTTGGAGTTAATTGCCACGCAAGCTTTGGATGAGAAAACTCAAGAACGCATGGACTTTATATGTTCTCGTATTGTTGAGCAGCTCAATACTGACGGTTTGAGTTCAAGCACAGAGGACTTTTTGAAATGGCATCGCCCATATGTTGAAGAGTTGATTTCTTCCGATAGTACACTACTGCACAGCATGTAGTTATTCTTCGCTATGCGGATGTTGCAATCAAAGACTAACCACATGAAAAAAATGTTGATATAGCAACGCCACCAAGGATTTGGATAATGCCAACGAAAAGTAAAAAGTGATACCATCCTTCAAAAAGGAGTTTTATAAGAGTATTAATAATGAGTAAAACAACAGCATATACGCATGTTTGTTGCCATACTTTTTAATCCTGAAAACCAAGTGCTCATCAGAGCCTTCTTCCACCAAACAGTGTTTCACTCAATGTAGTACTACTATTAAACAGCAAAGGAGCGGTATGAGCGAACAGATATCTGTGCCTGATCTTGCCGAAAGCATTGTGCGCACAGAATGGCATCAGTTTCAACAGGTCAATAATGAGGGTGGTCGCGCGAATTGTCAGGGTAATTGGCCTACTTTCACGTGATGCGATTAAGCCAATTTCTCACATGGACGGTTGAACTGTTACGAAGTTATGAACGAGACTTAGCATCAGGACGTAACTTGCTGATGGAAAAATATGCGTGGATGATGGCATCTACTCAATCTGAATATTTTCATAAAGAGCTCGAACCGTATCTCCTGCAGCTGTCAGATGAGCGCATAGAGATACAAGAAAAAATTATTGATCAGCAACTTCAGTGGGCGCGCGATTTTCATGCGCAATACCCAACTTTGGGCGATAATATGCGGGTTTTAACCACAAACCAAGATACAGACGATGCAACAAGTTTCGAAACATATTTGCGCGGCGAGCTAAGCACATACTCTAACGAAACAGTGCTGCTCTACAGTCAATTTATCGAAACTTTAGCACGCGAAAACCGTAATCTTACACACGAAATAATAACGTGGACAGTCAAGCTCAGCGGCTACGAAAATCTAGATGCTGCGCAACAGTATCTCACGATGTGAACACTTTGATGGCGCGAAAAGCCTGAAAATTAGCGCGTTTTCATACTCGTAACATTTTCTTAGTCGCTCTCGCCATGCCCCTGCATATTCTAGTACTTACAGTTTTCACGAGAAACTCTTCACCATATAACAGATGAAAAACGAGGACTAATCATGGCAATTACTAATGAATACTTACAGCGTGTTTATGCTCAAGCAGAGAAGCGTGACGGAGATCAGCCAGAATTCTTGCAGGCTGTTCGCGAGGTTTTCGAAACTCTCGGACCAGTTGTAGAAGCTAATCCACAGTACGAAGCTAATGGCATTCTCGAACGCTTTATTGAGCCAGAGCGCGCAGTAAAGTTCCGCGTATGCTGGGTTGACGATGAAGGCAAGGTTCAGGTGAACCGCGGATACCGTATTCAGTTCAACAGCGCTTACTGGACCATACAAGGGTGGCTTACGCTTCCACCCAACTGTAACCGAGTCAGTTGTTAAGTTCCTCGGTTTCGAACAGATTTTGAAGAACTCCCTGACCACTTTGCCAATGGGTGGCGGTAAGGGCGGTTCAGACTTCGACCCTAAGGGCAAGTCAGATGCTGAAGTTATGCGTTTCTGCCAGGCATTCATGACTGAATTGCAGCGCCACATCGGTCAGTTCACCGATGTTCCTGCAGGCGATATTAACGTAGGCGCTCGCGAAATTGGCTATCTCTTCGGTCAGTACAAGCGCATTCGTGATGAATTTACTGGTGTTTTGACTGGTAAGGGCTTGGAATGGGGCGGCTCTTTGGCTCGTACCGAAGCAACCGGTTATGGTTTGTGCTACTACACTGCTGAAGCTTTGGATAAGTTGCGTGGCGATTCCTTCGAAGGCAAGACCGTTGCAATCTCCGGTTCCGGTAACGTAGCTATTTTCGCTACTGAAAAGGCTCAGGCTTTGGGTGCAAAGGTTGTAACTGCTTCTGATTCCAATGGTTACATCTACGATCCAAACGGCATTCAGCTTGACGTTGTGAAGGATATTAAGCTCGGTCACCGCGGTCGCATTAAGGAATACGCAGATCGCGTTCCAGGTTCCGAATACCACGAAGGCTTCACTGGCGTATGGACTGTTCCATGCGACATCGCTTTGCCTTGCGCAACTCAGAACGAAATTGACGAAGAGTCTGCAAAGACCCTCGTAAAGAACGGTTGCACCGTGGTTTGCGAAGGTGCTAACATGCCTTCCACTCCAGAAGCAATTGCTGTGTACCAGGCAAACGGCGTACTCTACGGTCCTGCAAAGGCTGCAAACGCTGGTGGTGTAGCAGTATCTGGTCTCGAAATGAGCCAGAACTCCTACCGTTTGTCTTGGACCTTCGAAGAGACTGACGAAAAGCTGCACGATATTATGAAGGACATCGTTGCAAGCTCTCTCGAAGCTGCTGAAAAGTATGGCAAGAAGGGCGACTTGATGGCTGGTGCAAACATCGCTGGTTTCATTAAGGTTGCTGATTCTATGGTGGCTCAGGGCGCTTACTAAAGCCTGATTACCACTGTCCGTAGCAAGACATCAAGGAAGCGTCTGTGTAGGTTGTGTTACACAGACGCTTTTCGTTGTTGTTGGGGCGATCCGGAGGTGAGGGATTTTCCGAAATTGTTATGTGAAGTAACATAGCAATTGGGAGCACGGACATATTATTGGAAGTTTTTATGTCTCGTGTTGATTGAGTCTCATGCGATCGTGCGACGCCCTTTTGTGTTGTATCTTTCGTAGCTATTCATTAGCGATGAGTGGTAAAGCTTTTACCACTCCTGATTCGAGAGGCCAAAAAACTGTAACACGTAGCACTACCGATAGCTATGAACGATAAAGCAATAAACCGAAAACACGTAGTCAAGCGAAAGTTCTTTTACTCTTCAAAGTTGGAGGGTATCAGGAATTTTGTGTAAGCGGTAGGTTGCCCTATGACGAGTTCTATTTAGGGTCTTGAGGCTGGTCACAATGAGGTTGTGCTTGACTTGGCTATCTTAGTTCATCATGTAAGTGGTTCGCTAGGTTAGCCGTTATGCTGTGCACACCATAACCTTTCATCTTTCTCATGCAGCACACACAACCATACATGGTATTGCTCTTAATTTAAGAGTGCTGCATGGCAACACACTGTTCCCAGTAAGGTCGCGTTCAACACGTCATGTCTGGGAGCATACAAAATCGCATACCCCACAGAGGAACCACGCTCATCACGTGCCACACACAGGTATGGTTTGCTGAAAAACCGTGCCCGCGAGCCAGATTCAACAAAACCACATACACAAAAACCCTGACGCCCTCTTTTTACCTCAAAGTTGGTCTTGGAAGTTGTAAACACAGGAGTAGTTGTGTTTTACTCATGCTGTTTCCATAACAGCTCTCTCAGCGACTAAAACTATGAAAAAGTTTTGGGTATAACACAATATCTGTGTTATACCCAAAATGAGTTACCCAAGCCTAATAAGACTTGAAAGCCTATCTATCTTGCTCTACTTCTCTGATACCGAAAACTCATCAAGAGTTACCGTATCGGCTTCCTGAGTGGTCTGAGAGAATTCCGTAGTAGCATCGTTCTCTCCAGCTTCCACCTTCGCCGACGAGGAGCTCCCCCAGTCCCTATTCTCGGTATCATCTTTCTGAGACTTTCGCAAAGCCACGCTTATACCTGCTGCAATAAATCCAATACCCGTAAGTACGAGGAAAGCTATGCTCGCTAGCGTAGACAAGCTAATGTTGAGATTGAAAACAGGGAGCAACGTATCTGGGAAGATAAACATTTGCAGTGCAGCGAATACCGTAAGAACAATACCCAGAATTGCTAGGAACGCTACAAAAATATTAGGAGTCGTAATGTACTCATACTTATTTTTGAAATGCACTTGTACTCGTGGTCTCATAGGCGCCGCATACATAGGCGGCTGCTGCACATACGGAGGCTGCTGAGGTTGCTGAGCATTCTGTGCATTCTGAGCATTCATCGGAGTTTGCTGCGAGTACACAGAATTTTGAAAAGCTGGGTTTTGTGCCGGATTATATGGATTGTAGCTATTCATGGCATTATCCCTTCTTTATATTGATGGAGCCGAAAAGACTGAACGCATCAATATGCATTTCGATGTCGTGTTGTAGGCGATTGTCTAATTCACGCTCATACTCATCGCCGAGAGTAGACGCAGATGAAGCAAAATCAGAGTAATCAGAGATTTCTTCCCATTGGTTATACCAATCAGAGTCATCGTTATCAGTGAGGAAATCGAAATCGTTATATTCGCTCGCCTCATCATCAAGCCCATTGCTATCTTGCAGCTCCTTTTTCTTATCGCTCAAAAGGTTACGGAATCTGGTTGCATACTTATGGTTGACTTCCTCGTAGATACGGTCATACCACTCGTTGTTGAGGTGATAGCCGCCAACAATGTCTCCATAAATTTCTCGACTATACGAGCAGTCACGAGGCACAAGAATAGTGAGTTTCACGCCGTTTACAGCAATGTTGAAATCACCAGTTGGGCAGCTCGATTGCACTTGAGAACCGTCAGATTTAGTCCATGTATGTTCGCCCATAACTTCTTTCCAATTGGTCATGTCAAGGGTGGCATGAGGCGTATGGAATTTACTGGTTGAGGTGAACAATGTACCCTTATTCAAAAGATGTAACCAGATTTTTTTCGTTAGCTTGATTATTTGCCCATCTCGCACATTGTATCGATTAGCGTACGTATACATACGACCTGAATCGCTGTTGGCATAATGGACGTAACGACCCTGGAAACCAAATACCGCTCCACACATCATGCAGAAGATTACGCCACATGCTCCCAGCCATGCATATCCAGCAGTTTTACGACCACGAAGAGCCAAAACTAAAGTAATCAGGCAGATAAAAATCGTTACACCTGCAGCCCACATCAGGAAGAGGCGTCCCCACGCTAAGTAATCATCATGGGCAATATTCATAAGGATGCCAGCAATATAGGCGAGTCCACCGGAGAGGAAGATCACACCCCACATAAGGAAACGTAAGAATGCTCCACCACTTTTACGGGTGTGAATAATGCGTTCTTGTTCCACATGTTGTATAGGAGCTGCTGCAGGAGTTGTATAGAGAGGAGGAGCAGCCATATATGCGTTATTTATGGGAGCCTGCCCAGCACCTGCAGCACCAGCAGCAGCGTTAGGCATGGCATTGCCCGCCGCAAATATGGCGCAGCTTGCGGCGCTCCCGGAGCAGCTTGCTGTTGCCAGTTTTGAGGATTTTCCGCTTGGTTAACCGCGTATCCAATCAGCGCGAAGAACAAGCCTACGGTAATGAGTCCCCAGAAGGTGATGGTGGTTGTCAAAGCGCCGAAAATCAAGAAAATCAGCACGCCCACAGCTTCACCGCCTCCGTGGCCTTTTAATAAATCCTCCGCGAGAATTTCCCCACTCATATTTGGCAAAAGAATCCATGCCAACGGATACACAAATAAACCTGCGCCCATCAGCACAAGAACCACCATCAGCACGCGCACAAGAGCGACATCCCAGCCCAAACGATTAGCTAAACCGGAGCACACGCCTCCCAGCCAACGCTGATCGCTGCGCACAATCTGAGAGCGGCGAATCCAATTAAAGAAATCACTTTGTTTTTCATCGGTCTCTCCTTTACAAGTAAAAAGTTCTCTCGAGTTGATGATTTAAGTATGGCAAGTTTTCGCGCTCCCCTGATATCAGGGACACCCCTCATTCCTCCCCGATTTTGTGCATTTTCTCTCCCTCACAGCCCCTACTCCATGCATAATAGGGGTATGACAGATTACCCACTTCCTCCTAACGAACAGCATATTGCTCAACCATTAGCACCAGCACGGTATCCGCTTGTACGCCCGTATCAGCAGCGCGTATTTGCTGGCGTTTGCCAAGGTTTAGCTATGCATTTAGGCGTGAAAACATGGATTATTCGTTTGATATTCGTTACCACATCATTTATTTTCGGCCTGGGAATTGCGGCGTATCTGTTTTTATGGATTGCTGTGCCTGCGCAAAATCTTGCGACTATGCACGTCAACATGCTCGCGCCATCACAATCAGCTCTATCTAAAGGTAATAACGCAAGCTATCTTGTCCCTGCCCCACCGAATCAATACGAGTACGTTGCCACGCAATATATGCCTGCACAGTACTCAGCCCCTGAGCAAAACAATCAGCAATCTCACAGCGGTTTAGCATGGAATATTTTTAGCCAGTATTCTTGCAGGTATTTTTGTTATTTATCTCGGTTTCAACTGGGCTATCGACCACCACTTACTATCTCCCATGCTTGCTATTGAAATTTCTGTGGGAGCTTTGTGCGCACTCGTTGCATGGCTGTATTCAGAGCGTTTTCATAAAATGAATATTGCTGTGATTGTTGGTATTCTGCTCGTTTTTTGTCGCCGCAGTTTTTTTGCTCTGTGTACTATCTTCTTTAAGAAAAACGACTATCTGCACGTCTATGGAATCTTTTTGATTGGTATTTTTAGCGTTGCTATTACCACCGCTCCTCTTTTGGCGCAGTATCATCAAAACTTGCTGCAGGAATCTGCTCAAAAACAGCGCGAAGAAGAGCGTGCAGATATGGCAGCGCATCTTCATGATTCCGTTTTGCAAACCCTTAACTTAATCCGTCAAAACGCGCATAATGCTGATTATGTGTCTCAATTAGCGCGCACACAGGAGAGAGAACTGCGCCGTTGGCTGTATGAAGACCGCGAAAATGCTTCTGATTCTGTTGCGAGTAGCATGAAACTTATTTCTGCTCAGATAGAAGATACTCATGGAGTTCCTATTGACGTTATTACTGTGGGAGATTGCGAACCGAACGAGAGAATTTTCGCTTTGATCGATGCAACCCGTCAAGCGCTCACCAATGCGTGTTTACACGGCAAGCCTGCTATTTCACTGTATGTTGAATGTGGATCGCATGATATTAGCGTATTTGTTCGCGACCATGGAGACGGTTTTAATCTTGGCGATATTCCGCAAGACCGTATGGGCATTCGCCACTCCATTCAGGGACGCATGGAACGCGCAGGCGGTACAGTAGAGATAGTATCTCGCCCACAATGGGGCACAGAAGTGCGCATGACCCTTCCATTAGAGGAGAAGAAATGATTCGAGTAGCAGTCGTGGACGATCACGAAATGTTTAGAGCAGGTGTTATTGCTGCCATCAGTAATGCTGTAGATGTTGTAGGGCAAGCAGGCGATGTAGAAGGATCCATCGCCATGATTGCAGATACTCAGCCAGATGTTGTTCTTCTCGATGTGCACGTACCCGGCGGTAACGGCGGCGGTGGAGCAGAAATTCTTACCCGCTCCAAAGCACAATCACCGCAGAGTATTTTTCTTGCTTTATCAGTATCAGATTCAGCAGAAGATGTGGGAGCTGTTATTCGCGCGGGCGCTCGAGGTTACGTCACCAAAGCAATTGGACCTGAAGATTTAGTGTCTTCTATCCAGCAGGTTTCAGAAGGATACGCAGTTTTTTCACCTCAGTTGGCAGGCTTTGTGTTGCAAGCCTTTCAAAGCTACCCTGCTCCTGCTACCAGCAACGAAAGCTCGAATGTTCAGGACGAAGAGCTCAACTCACTAAGCGATCGCGAACAGGAAGTTATGCGCCTGATTGCACGCGGTTATACGTATAAAGAGGTTGCTGCAGAACTCTTTATTTCTATTAAAACTGTAGAAAGTCATATGTCAAAAGTCCTGCATAAGCTCCAGCTGTCTAATCGCACGCAGCTGACGCGATGGGCTGCTCAGCGCAAGATCGTGTAGCATACTGTCGTTCCATACCCACCACACCTGTGAGCACAAAATCACCGCAATAATACCGCGGGTTCGTGCTGTAATCTTGTGGAGCGTATGGTACGACATCCTTAAAAATACTTTCATATTCGTTCACGCTTACTTGCGTGCGCTGATTGAGTAAATCAGCATGATAATACAAAGCCTTTTCATAGCCTTCTACTAAACGCGCGGTAAAGAGCTCTGCTACTGCACCCGAACCATAAGAGAACAGCGCTAACCTGTCGCCTGCTTTCAAACTGTTATCGAGCTCGAGAAGACTGATAAGTCCGACGTACAAAGAGCCTGTATATACATTACCGATAGCGCGCGAGTACTGAATGCTCTGCTCAAGACGCTGCTCAAGATGTGTGACTGGTTCAGTGAGCTCCTCCAGTTTGCGCAAAGCCTTCGCACCCATTTTTGTGTATGGCAGATGGAAGAGGAAAGCCGCGAAATCCTGCGGTTTCGCGTGCATAGTGTGAGCATAATCTAACCAGACATGCTCAAAGAATTCGAGATATTGCTCGGTTGAGTATTTTCCTCGAGCCTGCGCTTCATCTGTATACACCGGACGCCAAAAATCTTGGATACTGCCCGAGTAGACGCTGGTATGCTCCTCAATTTCGGCAATCCGCGGATTTTCGGACACCAATATGGCAACTGCTCCGCCACCTTGAGTCACTTCTCCACCGCTGGCTAATCCATAGCGTGCAATATCGGCAGCAATAATCAGAGCTTGTTTACCCGGATGAGCCGCAATATAATCTCGTGCTACGAGCAAGGCTGCAGTGCCACCAAAGCATGCCTCTTTTATTTCCATGCATCGCACAGAATGCGGCAGATTCAGTAGCTCATGAATATAGAGCGCTGATGCTTTCGAGGCGCTACACCCGACTCAGTGCCTACAATAACCAAACCCAAACGGCTATCGTCAATATCGCCACGCAGACGGATAGCAGCATTCGCTCCCATCGTCACAATATCCTGACTTGACGGAATAACTGCTTGCTTATCTTGACCAATACCAATCGTAAATTTATTGGGATCAACGCCGCGCGCCACGGCTAATTCACGCACATCGAGATAGTAAGACGGCGTATACAAACTAATGCGGTCAATACCAATAGACATATCTTCTCCTTATGCGCGCAGAGCTTTAACGAGATATTCAGCGGTGGCGGATGTGCGCTTATCCGAAGGCAAAGCGCGCAACTGCTCCACAACTTTATTGATTTCTTCGCCGCGAGCACCCACAGCAATAGCGAGCGCGTTCATCTGTAAATTCATATGACCAGCTTGAATTCCCGGTCCTGCCAGAGCGCGCAGCGCCGACAAATTCTGTACGAGACCCATTGCCGCCAGCACGTTCTTAAACTCATCAACCGTCGTGCAACCGCAGACTCGTCGCGCAATTTTCGCCACAGGCAACGAGCTAGCCGCTCCACCCACAATACCCACTTGCAAAGGTATTTCTATGCGCCCGCACAGATTCCCCTTTTCGTTAACCTGCCACGTCGATAGCGGTTTATACGTGCCGTTCTTAGCAGCATAGGCATGAGCACTAGATTCTACAGCCCGCCAATCATTTCCAGAAGCCACAACAGCCGCGGAAATCCCATTCATAATTCCTTTATTATGCGTGACTGCGCGCTGCGGATCGACTGCTGCTAAATCGGAAAGACGCGCTATGCGCTGTATTAACTGTTCTGGGTCACTACCTCGCACAGCCACAGACTCAGGGCTCAGCTCTACTTCAGCTGTTGTAACGCTTGCCTGACCGCTATTCGTTAAAATAGCCACCAGTGCTGAAGCTCCTAACCACTGCGATAGCTCATTTTTTAAGGCTTCAGCAATAGTGTTCACTGCATTAGCTCCCATAGCATCGCACGGATTAACCGTGAGTATAAAACGGGTGAAGCTACCTACTGAGTCAACTTCTATACTTTCCAAACCGCCACCGCGCGCATGCATACTTGGTAACGCAGTACGCGCAATATCCTGAATCTGCGTTCCACGTGAAACAAGAATGCTCTGTGCTTTTTCTACGCTGACATTGCTAGCTTCGAAAACAATCTCACCAATAACGCGGTGTGGTTCAGACTGTGCGTTAATTGAACCGCAGCGAGCTGCCATATGCGCTCCATGTGAGGCAGCAGCCACAACCGAGGCTTCTTCTACCACCATAGGAACTGTGTATGATTTACCATTCACCACTAATCCGCGTATCACGGAAAATGGCAGAGCATATTGCGAGACTTGATTTTCAATCAAATGTGCGGCTACATCCACAGGTAAAACGCCAGCTTCGTTCACACGCCTGAGTTCGGCAGCATCGTCAACGCTTATTTCTCCAGCAGCTTCGAGAACCTCTCAGGCGCCTCGAGCAGTTAAATCATAAAATTTTCGAGAGCTACCCATCGCTTCTCCTTGCACTCTCATGCTGACGTAGCTAATACTTAAGCTACATCCACTTGCATAGCAACACCAATGCCGCCACCTACGCACAAAGCAGCCACGCCTTTATGCTTCTTACGCGCACGCAGAGCATAAATCAAAGTGGTTAAAATACGCGCTCCCTGAGCATCCCAGCGGATGTCCCTAAAGCAATCGCACCACCGTTCACACATTTAACTTGGAGCTATCGAGCTGCAATTGTTGTGCCACAGCCAAAGATTGAGCGGCAAAAGCTTCATTCACTTCTACTAAGTCCATCTCATTGAGCTGAGAGGAGGTGGACTTCATCAGCTTTTCAATCACATGCTTAGGAGCGTATCCCATAAAATCAGGGTCAATACCGCCCTCGCAATATCCGCGAATTTCTGCTAAATACTCAATGCCGCGAGCTCAAAGCGTCATCTTTTCTCATCAAAAATCAAAGCGCAAGCGCCGTCATTAATACCGCTCGCATTGCCAGCAGTTACGCTACCATCATCCAAGAAAACGCTAGGAAGATGTGCAAGTTTTTCTAAGGAGGTATGCTTCGCGGACTTTCATCGCGATCAATAACAATATCTCCACGTCGGGTATGCACTGTAACAGGCACAACTTCTGCGTCAAAAGCACCACTATTCCAAGCTTTCACGGCTTTCTCATGCGATGTTAAAGCAAAAGCGTCTTGCTGTTCGCGCGTAATATTAAAACGTTCAGCAACATTCTCTGCTGTAACGCCCATCGCTTCCCCAGTAAAAGCATCCGAAAGACCATCGCGGAAAATAGCGTCAACCATTTCCGTATTTCCGTAGCGGAAGCCATCACGCAGTTTTGGCAAATAATGAGGAGCGTTACTCATGGATTCTGTTCCGCCCACAAGCACAATATCGGCATCTCCCATAACTAAAGCTGCTTGACCTACGCGCACAGCTTTAAGACCAGAACCGCATACTTCATTAATGGTCATAGCCGTGGAATGAGTGGTCATGCCAGATTTCAAAGCAATTTGACGCGCTACATTCTGACCCGAATTCGCCTGTAGCACGTTTCCAAAAATAGCTTGATCCACGCTGTTAGGACTTAACCCAGCGCGTTCAATCGCAGCTCGTGCAGCAATAGTGCCGAGTTCTACCGAGTTTAAAAGAAGCTAATGCCCGGAGAACTTGCCAATGGGCGTGCGCGCTGCACTATCAATAACTACATCTACCATAACGAAGATTATTCTAGGGAGATAAAAGAGATTTCTTATATAAGACACACAAACTTGTGCACATCTTCCACAAATTGCGGGTGTTGGGGCGAGTTGGGGCGGAGTTGGAAGGTGATGGCTGGGGAGGGCGTTAATGTCCAGCACTAGCAATGTCCACGCGCGTTCAACTTACACGCCCCTGTTAAATCCGAAGATCTCTTTGCTCTTCGCGTTCTGCTTAACCGATTCATACATCTGTTATACCAGTTTTGCTGCGAAAACGGCTTCAAAAGTGGCATATCGGTTGCGTGCGTATCGACTTCACTCATACAGTAAAACACATTCACCCGCCCTCCCTAAAAATACCCTGCTCAGTCCCCAAGAGTCCGATGAGCATCCCCACAACAATCAACACAATATGTATCTTTTGTGAAAATTCTGCAAATTTCTCTTACGATACTTGACAGAATTACCCTACCTTAGAAAGGTTGACCCTCATTAGAGGAGTTAAAAATAAAGGAGAATTCTGTGTCCGCAACACAGCAGTCAACTCATTCCCGGTCGAATATCAAGCATCCATATCTTGTGATGTCATCGCTGTATGCCGCTGCTTTTTGCTGGCATGTATAGCGAAACAGCAATGAATGTGATCTTGCCTTCTGTCGGCGCTGATTTTCATGTTTCGACGGCTCTCACCCAGTGGCTCGTGGTGGGATACATGCTTATTATTGGCTTAGTTTTGCCATTTTCGTCGATTTTATTGAAACACTTCCGCGTCAAAACCCCTCACTTTCGCTTCTTTAGCGCGTTTGCTGTGGGTCAATTATTAGTGCAGTTGCTCCAACTTTCGCAATTGTTTTCAGCAGTGACGTGCTATTCAGGGCATTGGCTTAGGCCTTGCTCTGCCTATGACTTTCTCCCTCCTCCTCGAAATTTTCCCTCCTCATAAGCTTGGCGCAGCTATGGGCATGACCACTTTGGTTATTATGATTGCTCCAGTTATTGGACCTGCACTCGCCGGTATTATTGCTGGAAGTCTTGGTTGGCGCTTTGTATTCTGGTCAATCGTACTGATTGCGCTTATTGGCTTTGTGTGCGCTGCTCGATTCTTGGTTAATGTTTATGAGCTCACCAAACCATCGGTTGACATTGTATCTATTGTTTTGTCTGTGCTTGGCTTTGGCGGTATTGTGCTTGGCGCTGGTATGGCAAGCGAGTTCGGATGGGGTTCTTCACTGTTTTTGTGCGCTCTGATTATTGGCGTTCTTGCTTTTGGCATGGTACGTGCAGCGCCAGCTAACAGCAAAATCTTCAGTATTGAATTTACACGCTTTTGGCTACCGCGATTTTGCTTTTAGGGCGCTGTTTTGGTCATGATTAACTTTGGCATCATGCTGGTCACGATGTTCCTGTTACCTCAGTTCTTCCAAAATTCTGCTGCTTTAGCTGTATCTTTAGCAGGCGTAGTTATGCTTCCTGGTGGCGCAATTAACGCTATTGTGGGCACTTTCTCGGGTCGTTTTTACAATAAGATTGGCGCGCGCATGCCAGCAGTTATTGGTTTTGCGCTGAGCACGGTGGGCATTCCTGCTACTTATTTCCCAGACCTTAACAGCTCACCCAAGCGTTGCGCTGATTATTGTGGATCATATTCTTATTATGATTGGCATTCCTTTGGCAATGACTCCTATGCAAACCTATGCTTTAAGCGCTTTACCTCGCGAGCTCAACTCCTGACGGTTCTACAATTATGAACACTTTACAGCAGGTTGTGGGAGCTATATTTTTACTGCGATTGCCATCGTCTTTGCTTATGTCTGGTCAGGCTGCGTATACCGGCAATGACTCTGCTGCTCGCTTTAGCGAGGGTACGCGCTGGGGATTACTTATGGCATTAGCACTCGACAGTATGCGGCTTAGCAGGCGCTTTCTTCATTCGTTCTGCTCATAAAGAAACACAGAACAGCACTGCAGACAGCGAGGATTCTCATGCCACGCCTTTAATTCACTCTTTGATGAAAACAAATGTTTACACTATTGCGGAAACTGATACGGCTATGGATGTTATTCGCACGCTTACGCAGCACGGCATTTCGGGCGCTCCTGTTGTGAATGCTCAAGGTAGCGTGATTGGTTTTGTGTCTGATGGAGATATTTTGCGTTTGGTTGCCGATCAAGTGCCAGAATTTACTACCTTCTACAATGCAGTGATGGAAAATAATGCGGCAAACTTTACTGACCGCGTGCGCGAAAAACATGACTCGTCCTGTGTCTGAATTCGCTCATAACAAGGTAATTTCTGCCGATGTAAATGATTCCATGGCTCATATTTGCGAGGTTATGGTATCGCAACATCTCAAAAAGTTCCAGTTGTGGATTCGGCCCACGGTAATCGCATGGTTGGCATCTTAAACCGTTCTGATGTTTTAAGCTACGTCGTTGAGCACTTCTAAAAACAACGGAAAATAAAAAGTCCCGTCACCGCGCAAGCAGTGGCGAGACTTTTCCCTTTTTATCCCCTTTAGCTCAAATCGTTCTCAATAATCACCTTCAGGGTATGGTTTTCTTCAGCGTTCTTAAATACCTTATAGGCTTCATCAATCTCGGAAAGCTTAAAGTGATGCGTAATCAACTTAGTGGCATCAATCTTGCCGCTCTTCAAAAACTTCAAGAAGCATATCTGTTGTATTAGCGTTCACTCAAACCAGTATTCAAAGTAATATTCTTAATCCACAGATCTTGCAGGTTAAAATCAACTGGCTTTCCATGAACGCCTACGTTAGCAATATGTCCACCAACAGCCACAACGTTCTGGCAAATATCGAAAGTTGCAGGATATCCTACACACTCGAAAACAATATCTACGCCGCGACCGTCTGTAAGCTCCAAAACTTTATCGCGCACTTCTTCAGTTGTTGTAGACACAATAGTGTCCGTAGCTCCGAAGCCCTTAGAAGCTTCCAAACGAGACTCAGATAAATCAACCATAATAATGCGGCTCGGCGAGAAGAACTGAACAGTCAGCAGTGCTGCCAAACCAATCTGCACCTGCACCCACGATGCAGACGGTATCGCCTGGCTTTACATGCGAAGGCAGAACGCCAATTTCGTAGGATGTTGGCAAAATATCGGAAAGCATAACCAAAGCTTCATCGTCAACAGATTCAGGTGCGTGATACAAGCTACCGTCAGCATGAGGAATATGAATATATTCAGCCTGAGTACCTTCAATCAAATGACCTAAAATCCAACCGCCATCTTCGCAGTGGCTTGGCAACTGGTGCTTGCAGTAGTAGCAGGTGTTGCACGCTGTTACGCAAGACACAATAACCTTGTCTCCCACCTTGAAATTACTCACAGCATCGCCAACTTCTTCCACAATACCAATTGCTTCGTGCCCCAATGTTGTGCCTGGCTTACAAGCTGGAACGTCTCCGCCCAAAATATGTAAATCAGTGCCACAAATCGTGCTCTTAACCATGCGAACAACTGCGTTCTGTTGGCTTGACTACAGTGGCTTTTTTCTTCTCAGTTAATTCGAGAACGCCAGCGGATACGTAAGTTGCTGCTTTCATGAGGTTGCTCCTTTGCTACCTATCACATGCACGCCCACCGCGTGCACTTTCATTAGTGTAACTCGATTTTTGTTCTATAGAAGTCGAAACGCACTGGACGCATTGTTTATTTGAACAAAGCGGGAGTGGGGGAATCGTAATAGTGGGAAATCATAGCAATAGTGTATCGCAATATCGGTGGGCAGCAAAACCTGAGCAATGTCAAGATTGACGGCTAATTTTGAAGCATGCTTGATATTCAATTTATTCGCGAACACGCTGACATTGTTAAGGAATCTCAGCGTAAGCGCGGCGAATCTGTGGAGCTGGTTGACGAAACTTTGCGCGCTGACCAGGAACGTCGCGATAGTTTGAAGGCTTTTGAAGACGCTCGTGCCCAGCAGAAAGCTATGGGCAAGAAAGTTGCTAGCGCTCCAAACGAGGAGAAAGCAGCTTTAATTGCCCAGACTAAGGAATTAGCTGCTCAGGTAGCTCAGTTCAAGGATGCCGCAGATAAGGCTACCGCAACGTATGCAGACTTAATGTGGAAGTTCTCCAACGTTGTGGAAGATGATGCTCCTGCTGGTGGCGAAGATGATTACGTTGTTGTGCAAGAGATTGGCACACCGCGTGATTTTAGCGCTGAAGGTTTTGAACCAAAGAACCACCTTGATTTGGGCGTGGGCGTTGCCGGCATTGATATGACGCGCGGCGCTAAGGTGTCCGGCTCTCGCTTCTACTTCCTGCGCGGAGCTATTGCCCGCATGGAGTTAGCTATGCTGACTATGGCAGTGGATCAGGCTGAGAATAACGGCTTCATTATGACCACTACTCCAACCTTGGTGCGCCCAGAGATTATGGCAGGCACAGGCTTTTTGAATGCGCACGCCGATGAAATTTATCGTTTGCGCGAACCTGACGATTCCTATTTGGTAGGTACATCTGAGGTTGCTTTGGCGGGTATGCACGCTGATGAGATTATTGACTTGTCAAATGGACCTTTGCGCTATGCAGGTTGGTCGAGCTGCTACCGTCGCGAAGCTGGCTCTGCCGGCAAGGATACGATGGGCATTATTCGCGTACACCAATTCAATAAAGTGGAAATGTTCACATATGTGAAGCAGGAAGATTCTCAAGCTGAGCATAAGCGATTGCTGGCTATGGAACAGGAAATGCTTGGAAAGGTGGAAGTGCCTTACCGCATTATTGACACTGCTGCTGGCGATTTGGGATCCTCCGCTGCCCGCAAGTTTGATTGCGAAGCTTGGGTGCCAACACAGGGGCGCTATCGTGAGCTTACTTCCACGTCGAATTGTACGGAATATCAGGCTCGACGACTCAATATTCGAGAGCGCGTGGATGAAGGCGGCACTCGCCCAGTGGCTACACTGAACGGAACTTTGGCTACAACACGTTGGCTGGTGGCTATTTTAGAGAATCATCAGAACGCTGACGGTTCTATTAACGTGCCAACTGCTATGCGCCCATATATGGGCGGCAAGGAAGTAATTGAGCCAACCAGTTGGGAAGCATAACCCACCGTTTTCTATATTTAATCTCATTTTTGAGGTTTGACTGTGCATTTATGAGACGCATAGTCAAACCCTCAATTGCATTCTGAAGCAAATGCGCCTATAGTACATTGAGTTGCTGTGATTCGGGAATGGACGTACGAGCCTCCTGCGTCACTTCGGACAGTTGGCCGAGCGGTCGAAGGCACTTGTCTTGAAAACAAGCGTACGAAAGTACCGGGGGTTCAAATCCCTCACTGTCCGCCATATGTCATGTGTCAAGACATCGTTCCGGTGTTTTGGCACATTTTGTTTTGTTTTTTGCGTTGGTATGTGTCAAGACATCGTTCCGTTTTTGTCTGTGATGGTGGTTGCTGGTAGGAGTTTTTGATAGTTTTTTGTTTCGTCTAGTTCGAAATATCCAATGATTTGGTGAATCTGTCTATCCAGCGCGATGACATGGTTGCCATGAATCAGGAGAATAACGGGACAATTCTTACGTTTTTTACTCAACCCTAAATGCAGTATTCGTCCTTTATATCGAAGAGTGACTCGTCCATACGCGTCCACGCGATCATAGCGGACTCGATACGACACATGGTCGATATCGATACGTGCACTAGCTTTGTGTGTGTTCGTATATACACTCCACGGAGTCATCCCGTGCAAGGCACGATGAGAACGCTCGCGGTTATACACGTGTGTAAACTCGTCTAACCATGTATTAAGCTGATCAATACTCGATGGGATACCACGCGCGTACACCCATTGTTTCAGGGTCTGCCACAACCTTTCAATCTTGCCTTGTGTTGTTGGATGATACGGCAATCCATTACGCTGCTGGACATGAAGATCTGTTAACAACATTTCAAACGCGTTGGGCTGATAGACGTGTCTACCACCAGAAAAACGAGCAGTATACACACAACCGTTATCGGTCAATGTTGCTTGAGGAACACCATAAATACTGACAGCTTGGGTAAAACTATCCACAACAATACGCCCCGTGATACGTTCGAAAGCACGTAAATACATGATGCACCGTGAATGATCGTCAATCCAACCGATAACCTCGCACTCTTTACCATCGCGAAGATGGATATGCGTAAAATCTGACTGCCATAACTCGTTGGGTAAATCAGCTTGAAAACGACGATACGAACACCGTGGCCGTTTTACTGGTTGGGGTTGAACCAATCCAGCTTTTTTCACGATACGCCATATCGTTGCCACGCTAGGAATGGTTTCATCAGGATACCCTACGAACAAGCTTTCAATCACGAATAGTGTGCCCCGTTATCCCATCCTTGCTCGTGTAACCATACACGCGTGGAACAAATCAGATCAACCATGCTGTCACTGGTTTTTACTAGGCATGGTATGTGGTCGAGTTGACCTGGTTTTACCGCGTTTAAAACCACCCGAACGATAACGAGCAAGAAGTTTTCTGACCCATCTATCCGAAACATGAAACACGCTGGCCGCATCTTTGACGGACGCACCCGACTCAAGAACATAAAGAATAATAGCTATATTACGCGATGAATGATCCATACCCCATCATCACACGCGGAACGATGTCTTGACACACCCCCGAAAAAACCACACCCAAAAACAGCGGAACGATGTCCTGAAACCACACACCTCACTGTCCGCCATATTATGTGTCAAAACATCGTTTCGGTGTTTTTGACATTTGTTTTTACTTCATAAGCGAAGTCGATACGCGCACCTGATATGCCAGTTTTTGATGCCATTTTCCGCATCAAAACTGGCATATCAGGTGCATTAATCCGTTAAGTGAAATTTTCGCCTATAGCCCGTAATACGGATATCACTGCAGTATCAGCCTATTCCAGTCACAACAAACCAGCACGATTGCCAGTTCTTTAGAATGTGGTGGTGTGGGAGTGTTCTTATTGTCGGTTCTTCAGTTGGTTGGCTGATAGTGCTGTAGGGATGTGAACAAGCACGCACGATGAACTCCCTCGCCACACCACCCCCCAACAACCTCCAACTTTATGAAACAGTTGTGTAATTCTGAGAAAACGCCACACAACATATTTTTCCTGATATGAATAAGATTATGACTATGAGTTGGGGAACATTTGCTACCGTAGCAGCAATCATCGTATTAGCTGTTCTTATTGTGTTGGGTATTATTGCCAGCATTCGTAAAGAACGCAGACAGCAAGAGTTAGCGCAGACCGTCGAGCGCCTAAGCGACGATCACATTACTTACGCTTTTATTATTAATCCATCCAAACCCGAAGCTGAACGAACCCGCTTGTATATTAAGGATTATTGCTCCATTCATGGCATCGAAAATCCTCTGTTCATAGACACTCAACTCGATAAAGACGGTCGCGCGTGCGCAGAAGAAGCACTGAGTATGGGTGCAGATGTAGTTATTGCTGTGGGCGGCGATGGAACCGTGCGCACTGTAGCAAGCGCTATGGCTTACTCCACTCACGCTTTTGGTATTATTCCTATTGGCACAGGCAATCTTTTTGCACGCAATATGGGCATTCCTGTAGACAATATTGAGGTCGCTCTGTCTGTAGCAACATCGCATGGCAGCCGTCGCGTAGATATGGGACGTATGAGCCTACTTGATTCTGCTGAACCTGAACATGAGCATGGTTTCTTGGTTATTGCCGGCGCAGGTTTCGACGCGAATATGATTAACGACACCAACCCTGAACTCAAAGCAAATATTAGTTGGTTCGCGTATTTTGTTGCTGCCTTTTAAACATTTATTCGGTAGAAAAAGCCGCGGAACGATTTTAATCCGTACGGCTTCGGTGCTCAGCACACGGTTGATAACGTGCAGTTCCGCACGATTATGGCGGGAAACTGCGGCAATATTCCTGGTTTTACTCTATGCCTGACGCTCAGTTTGATGATGGCATTTTAGACATCGAAACGATTGATACGCGATCGGGCATCCTCGGCTGGATGAGGCTTGCTGTGGGATGTTATCCACAAAAACAGTAACGCGCAGTTCTAAGCAATCTCCTTTGCTACACACGCAACAGTACGTCAATATCAAAGTATTAGCGCGGAAGTCATTCTCAATAAACCTGTTTTTAGCTGAAGTAGACGGCGATATCTTAAGTCAGTCAAATCATTTCCTCTTTACTGTAGATCGTAAAGCGTTACTTGTGCGTGCTCCTCAACTAGGCTCATCAGCAGAAGTAACTGGAAGCCTGCCGCCTGTGCAAAAATAAACAAGATACATGTGCATTTAATCGCCATAGCCTTGTAAATCATAGGCTTATGAGTACCTCTTTGTGGCACAATAGAGACATGGTAGCTAAAAATGCAGGCATGCTTGCACACAAGAAGATTTAATCGATGTTGATGCTCTTATTGGAGCATATTACGATGAGGTTCCAGATCCATCTGTTGCCTCAGAACGTGTGATTTTCGGTACGTCCGGACACGCGGTTCTGCTCTCAGCGCACGTTTAACGAAGCTCATATCGTAGCAATTTCGCAGGCAATCGCCGAGTACCGTAAGAGCGCAAACATTACTGGACCTCTCTATATTGGTCGCGATACGCACGCGTTGAGCCTCCCAGCGTGGAAAACGTCTATCGAGGTACTCATCGCTAACGGCGTGCGTGTGCGCGTCGATTCGCGCGACGACTACACCCCTACCCCAACGGTTTCGCAGGCGATTCTTACGCATAACCGCGCGGCCGACGGCACACAGCGCTTTAGCGGCACCGATATTGCCGACGGTATCGTGGTTACGCCGTCTCACAACCCTCCAACTGATGGGGGTTTTTAAGTACGATCCAACCACCGGCGACCTGCTTTCGGCTGAGATTACCAGCTATTGCGCACCGCGCGAACGAACTGCTCACTGATTGGAAGAGCGTTAAGCGCGTCCCGTTTGAGCAGGCGATTAAGTCCGATCTCATTGAGCGTTTTGATTTCCGCGCTCACTACGTTGAGGATTTAAAGAACGTTATTGATTTTGAGGCGATTAAGTCCTCGGGCGTGCGCTTGGGTATCGATCCGCTCGGCGGCGCTTCGGTAAAATTATTGGCCGCTGATTAACGAAATATACGGCACAAATATTGGCGTGATTAATCCAGACGTAGACCCTCGCTGGTCGTTTATGACGCTTGATCATGACGGAAAGATTCGCATGGATCCAAGCTCACCTTACGCTATGAAGGGCTTGCTCGACCGCTTGAACGCGGGCGCGTGGGATAAATATGATTTGGTGGGCGGTACTGATCCAGATGCCGACCGTCACGGTATTGTGTGCCCAGGAACTGGCGTTATGAATCCTAACCACTACATTGCTGTGTGCGTGGAATACTTGTTCGGCGGCAACCGTCCGGGTTGGCCAGCAACTGCGGGCGTGGGTAAGACTTTGGTGTCCTCCAGCCTTATCGACCGTGTAGTGGAGTCCATTAACGCGAAGCTCGTGGAAGTTCCCGTAGGCTTTAAGTGGTTCGTAGACCCTCTGTTTAGCGGAGAAGTTGGCTTCGGCGGCGAAGAATCCTCTGGCATGAGCTTCTTGCGCATGGATGGTCGCGTATGGACCTCCGATAAGGACGGTTTAATTCCAGACCTCCTCGCTGCAGAAATTACTGCGAAAACCGGCAAGACTCCTGCACAGCTTCATGAAGATCAGGTAAACCGTTTTGGCGAAAGCTGGTACACCCGCGTTGATACTCCAACAACCTTGGAAGAAAAACAGAAGTTTGCAAGCCTGACTGCTGATTCCGTATCTGCTACAACTATGGCAGGCGAAGAAATTACGTACAGATGACTACTGCTCCAGAAATGGCGCTGCTATCGGCGGTTTGAAGGTAACAACTGATAACGCTTGGTTTGCTGCTCGTCCTTCTGGAACAGAAAATATCTACAAGGTATATGCTGAGTCCTTCACTTCTCCTGAACACTTGGAGAAGGTTGTTTCTGAAGCAACCGCAGTAGTAAACGACGCATTAGCAGACTAAACAACGCACAGGTACTTCATGACCATTGATTTCACTGTCACAGTATCAACAGACGGTAGTGCTTTCGATAATCCCCATGATTCATATGGGATGGGGTTGGGTAGAGCACACCGAAAAGAATCCTACGGGCGCTCCTGCCAGCGAATCTGGTCGCGCTTATGATTGCGGTGGTGCTTCTAACGGCACTAATCAGATTGGCGAGCTTTGCGCAGTATTGCAATGCTTGCGCGATCATCGAGGAGATTATCCGCTGATTATTGAAACAGATAGTCAGTACGCCATTAACTGCTCCACCACATGGATTCACAGCTGGAAAAAGAACGGCTGGAAAAATTCTAAGAAAGAGCCAGTCAAAAATGCTGAAATAATTAAGGCAATTTATGCAGAGCTGAATGCTCGTTCCGGCTCGGTCGAGTTTGTGTGGGTTAAAGGTCATGCTGGTAATACGTACAACGAAAGTTGATGATTTAGCCCGCGGCTTTGCTGAAAAGAGCAGGTAAACATCTGATAGACGGATACTTGCCTGAAGAAGGCTGGACTGTGTTGAAAAACGGTTCATATGCAGAAGGTTTGATTCTGCCTAAATCCTCGAAAGCGGAAGAGACTGTGCCAGCCGCACAGCCAACACTGATTGATCAGCCCTTATTCCCCGAGAATAACGCTACCCTGACTGAGGAGCTGATTACTCGTTTGAATCAGGCAACTGAACGTTTTGACCTTGCAGCACAACGCCTACAGTTGGCCAGCGAGCATATGGATCAAGCCGTGGCTAAGCTGGATGAAGCTATCCGCCGTTTCGATGACGTAAGTTGGAAAAATATCATCAAGACACTTTGTTCTAAGTGAACACGTAGACTGTTAAGAAAAGAATTAAAGGAGATACTATGGCAACTCAGGATGAACTGAAGAAGGCTGCGGGAATTAAGGCCGCTCAGCTAGTAGAAGATGGCATGATTGTGGGCTTGGGAACTGGCTCAACTGTGCGTTTCTTCGTAGATGAGCTCGGTCGCCGCGTACAAGAAGAAGGCTTAAAGTTCACCGGCGTCACCACATCTGTGCGCACTAAGGAACAGGCTGAAGGCTACGGCATTACTATTGTTGATGTAGATGATGTAGACCGCATTGACGTTACTGTAGACGGCGCTGATGAAGTAGATGACCGTTTCGACGGTATTAAGGGTGGTGGAGCTGCACTGCTCTGGGAAAAGATTGTGGCAACAAATTCCAATAAGATCGTGTGGATTGTGGACGAGTCCAAGGTTGTATCCACTATTGGTAAGTTCCCACTTCCTGTGGAAGTTATTCCTTTCGGCGCTGGTCATGTTGTGAAACTATTCGAAAAGAAGGGCTACAAACCAGTATTGCGCTTAGACACTGATGGTGAACCAGTGCGCACTGACGAAAAGAACTTCGTTGTTGATTTGCACATGGAACGCATTGACAATCCTCAGGAGCTTGCTGAAGATTTGATTCACACCGTTGGAGTAGTAGAACACGGTTTGTTCTTGAACATGGTAGATACCGTGATTGTAGGTGACGAGAACGGTCCTCGTATTTTAACGAATCCTAATAAGTAGAACATGCAATAAAGGAGGCAGGTCGAGTGACCTGCCTGCCTTGCGTTTAGCCTTTCTTGCGTGGCGTGTAAATCTCGTGATTAATCACGTCTGCAAAACGATCAATAATCACCGAACGCTTTGTTTTTAAGCTGGCTGTGAGCATACCGTTCTCCTGAGTAAAAGCGCTTGGAATAATGCGGAATTTACGAATTGATTCTGCGCGGGAGACCTGCAAATTCGCCTTATCCACCGCTTTTTGCACTTCAGCATGAATAATCGGATTATTTACAGCCTCGTCTAGGGAAGGCACGGTTTGCGCACCCTGAGATTCAAGCCATGCATTTGCATCAGCTAAGTCCAACGTAATGAGAGCAGCAATAAATGGCTTCTATCGCCAATCACCACACAATGTTCCCACGACAGGCGATGTCATAACCGATGACTCTAATAATCCTGGAGATACATTCTTACCTCCAGCAGTAATAATCAAATCTTTCTTGCGGCCTGTAATCTTTAAGAAGCCATCATCATCAATATCTCCCACATCGCCGGTATGCAGCCAACCGTCAATAATCTGACTGTCGGTAAGCTCAGCGTGGTTATGGTATCCGCGGCATACGCTCTCACTCTTTAATGCATAGCTCGCCATCGTCGGCATACCAATAGTCATGCCCTCCATGGCAAAGCCAACCGTACCAATCTTATAGCCAGACGTTGGATTCACGCATACAGGAGCGCAGGTTTCCGTCATGCCATAACCTTCAAGCAGAGGAAGTCCTACACCGTTAAAGAAATGCGCAATCGAGGGATCGAGTGGAGCACCACCAGACACAGCAAACTGAACTTTTCCGCCGAAAACTTCCATAATCTTGGAATAAATAATCTTCGAATACAGAGCAAACTGCACACGCTTCACCATGCTCAGTTTACGACCATCTTGCTGCGCCACAGACCATTCGCGGGCAATACCTGCTGCACGGTTAAACAAACGTCCAGCGTATCCTCGACCTGCTTTCTGAGAAGCTGCGTTATATACTTTCTCGAAAATACGAGGAACTGCCAAAATAAATGTTGGCTTAAAACTCTGAAAATCAGCAATAATAGTTTTCAGATTATGCGATAAACCCAAAACCGTATCAGAACCAATGCAGAAGTACTGCATATAGCGGGCAAAAACGTGGGCAAGCGGCAAGAAGAGCAGCAAACGAGCGCCGCCTTCAGGGAAGCACAGCTCGGTCATGGATTGCGTACCTGAATACGTAACATATACAAAGTTGCGGTGCGTCAGCTCAATACCTTTAGGAGTGCCAGTCGAGCCAGACGTATAAACAATCGTTGCTAAGGTATCGCCGTGCACAGCGTCTACGCGAGCGCGGAACTGATCATCACTAACAGCCTTACCGTAAGCAGTCAGCAGTTCAATAACATTGTTATCGCTATCGAGGGTAAAAATTTCGCGAACTAGGGGCAGGTCGGCTCGTACAGCGTCAACTTTTTCGCGCTGTTCATTATTTTCTGCAAAGAAAATACGGATTTGAGAGTCCAAGCCAATTTCGCGAACTTGCAGAGCCGAATCCGTCTCATACACAGGAACAGTCACAGCGCCAATACTCATAATGGCAAGGTCAAGAACAGTCCATTCCCAGCGTGTGCGTGAAATAATACCTACTGAATCGCCAATCTGAATGCCTTGGTTCATCAAACCCTTCGCCACTGCACACACGAGGTCATAGAATTCCTGTGCGGTAAAATGCCCCCACTGACCCTGAGCTGTTTTGTATTCAATAAGAGGTTGGTCTGCCGCACGCTGCACACGATGCTGAAGAATGGACAAAATATTTTCATCTGCATGAATAGGCGTACGTAAAGGGCGAGTATATTCTTTGAGCATGGCATTCCTTAAAGCTGTTTTATATTAAAGCTGCTTATTTACATCTGAAACCATTGTAGGTCACAGCACCTATGAAGGGCGAGGGAACAGCTCGTATATCTTTATTGAGGATGCGAAGTTACTCTATGCACATAAAGCAAAAGGAGCATGACCTCTTTTGGCCTGCTCCTTTTACATTTAAAAATAAGACTACTTACGCTGGTGGCGAGTCTTACGCAGCAATTTGCGGTGCTTCTTCTTACTCATCCGCTTGCGACGCTTCTTGATGACCGAACCCATCAGAGCCTCCTCTAGTTAATTGACAACTTTCCCAATAGTACTACGGCTTGACGACTGAGAGAGTATTTTTGACCATTTTTCGCAAAAATACACTTTTTATACACGCTTTATGAGTCCTGCTACCCTGACTTGCTCAAGCTTTAATACGGGAAGTTTGCAAAGAAATTATTCACTGCATTTTTAGAACCAACAGCATACATAACTGCTGTTTCGTTATGCCACACACAACTGAATTTTTCTTATTATCTGGGTCTGGATGAATTTCGTATGTGCCAGTTTCATTACCGCCCACATTCACTTTTTCCCGTGGCAGTTGCCTCGAGTTCAGATTGTGAATAAGCGAATCGTACTGCTCTTTAGCATACTGAGAAGCCGTCCACTGCCCTACAGTAAGTTGAATATCCGCAGAACTATCTCCCGTCGTATACGTCACCTCATATTCTTCAACAGGTTCCGCGGACTGCCATACAGTAGTACTTTTTACTTCACCACGCGCATATGAACCTCACAGTATCTGGCAAAATCTTTTCCAATCTGTAGCGTTGCTAGGAAGAGCTACTGGATCAACAGCTACAACTTCTTCCTGACCGGTTGCCACAGCAGCGCTATTAGTTGCAGTTTTACGCGCCCAACCTGGCCATACAAAAGCAGTAACAAGCAGAGCCGCAATCACAGCAAAAATAACAGTAAGAACCATAGCGCGCTTACGATGCGATTTTTTATGCTGTTCAATAGCTTCCTCAGCCTGTTCTTGAGCCTGTTCATCTACAGGAGCACTGGCAAGCTCAGCATCGGCTTTTTCAAGGTTTTCATTATTCTCAGTCATGCTTTTATTCTTGCATAAATTTCGGACTGAAAAAATGTTAGGTCTTGGGACTTAGCGGGTTTTTGGTTGGGGTAGGCTCATTTCATCTGGTTATTATTGCAACGTTTAGGGATTTGAATGATGCGTGAAACGTGACTTGGTATAGTACTCCATGATTCACGCATGAGCGAGAATTGAGGACAATTTTCACGCACTTGAGAACACACAACCTACTATAACCCCGTTAAAATCAGCAAGAGTCAAAAATGTTAGGTCTTGTAGATATTTTTCGATAAAATGAAAATCAACCGAATTTTCTTTCAGTGAAAAAGGAGTGACCATGTTTCCATATAGTCGAGCTGAACTCAAACAGCAAGCAAAAGCCTCGTTAGCTGGTAAATGGGGTAAAGTTGTAGGACTTTATATTGTTTTCTGCATTGTAACTCTCATCTTAAGCTTTAGTGAAATCGTCAGCACAGTGAGCGCTTTCATATCTGTAGCCCAAGGAGATGTTGACTCTGCTGTAACTACTTTGATGGCTGTTGGTGGTCCGCTCTCCTTCATTACCTCTGTGCTTGTTTCCCTAGTTTCCGTTTCCCTTACTCTGTCTTTCTTGCACTTCTTCGATAGGCAAGATCAGAGCATCGGCAAAGAACTGATTGAACCTTTTGTACGCGGTAAAGCTCTGGGAACCTTTATAAACTGGTTACTTAATACGATTTTTGTAACATTATGGAGTTTGTTGTTCTTTATTCCTGGAATTGTGAAGAGCTATTCCTACGCGATGAGCTATTACATTGCTGAAGATTGGGGCAACCAGGGCTATTCCGTGAAGGGAACTGAAGCTATTAATGCATCGAAGGAAATGATGCGCGGACACAAGTGGGAACTTTTTGTGCTTGATTTGTCCTTTATCGGTTGGTACATCTTGGTTATGATTACAGGCGGATTAGCAAGCCTATTTGTGCAACCTTATCTTTTGACTACGCGCGCCGCTTTTTACCGTAACTTATTGCAGCGTCAGTCAGCAGCAAACGTAGCTTATGCTCCACAAGGTGGCGCACCAGCTCCAGGTCAGGGCTATCCTTCTCAGACATATCCTGCTCAGCAGGAATACCGAGTCAGGCATATCCAGCACAGGCTACCCCAACTCAGGCTGCACCAACCCATCCCGAGCAAACAGCACAGAACTTCGCACACCCAGAAGTTCCTACGCAATCAGACGAACCTTACCATGGCTAAGCTTTAAAGCATAACGTCATATACTTCATTGGGAGGGCATCAGAGAAATCTGGAGCCCTCTTTACTTTCCTTGTCTGCGCACAAAAATAGTGTGGAGCTATGGCTAAGTCTTCTACTCAATTTGTCTGCTCAGAATGCGGATGGAATGGTGCAAAATGGTTCGGTCGCTGCCCAAATTGCGGCGAGTGGGGAACCATCGATGAATTCCATGAAGCACGTGTAACACGAGGTGCAAGTAAAACGAGCCGCTCCACTCCCATTGTGGCTGCCAGCGTAGGAGATTTATTACGTGCAACAACCGATGAATCAGTAAAACAGTCGGCACGCGTCCCTACAGGTTTTAGCGAATACGATCGCGTGCTCGGAGGCGGCGTGGTGCCTGGAGCGGTTATTTTAATGGCCGGCGAGCCAGGCATTGGAAAATCTACTCTTTTGCTCGAAACTGCAGGTCATATTGCTGCTCAACAGTCAGCCATCAATCCTGAGGCAAAGGTTCTCTATATTTCTGGCGAGGAATCTCTTGCTCAGATTCAGATGCGAGCATCGCGTATTGGCGCTGTTCATGATGCTTTACTTTATGGCATCGACCACCGACCTCGATTCGGTTGTATCTCTTATTTCTCAGAGAAGCTTGTTCTTGCTGTGGTCGATTCGGCTCAAACGATTCATTCACAGGCAGTTGATGGTATTCCTGGGGGATCTACCCAGGTGCGTGAAGTCGCCACTGCTCTTATTGACGTAGCTAAGGCGAACGATATTGCTGTGCTCCTTGTGGGACACGTCACCAAAGACGGCTCTATTGCTGGACCGCGTACTCTGGAGCATTTAGTTGATGCAGTCTGCCAGTTTGAAGGCGATACGCAAACCGCTTTGCGCTTACTACGTTCCGTTAAAAACCGTTTCGGCCCGACCGATGAGGTTGGTTGCTTCGATATGAGTGGCGAAGGAATTGAGGAAGTATCTGATCCTAGCGGATTATTCCTCAGTGATAGCGAAGAGACTCCTGCTGGAACATGCGTGAGTTTTACGGTGGATGGTCATCGCAGTCTTGCTATCGAAGTGCAAGCACTCACCACTCAATCCGTTCTTCCCACTCCTCGCCGCGCCACCAATGGTGTAGATACCAATCGTTTAGCTATGTTGGTGGCGGTTTTGTACCGTCATGCGCGCGTGAATTTGCTCGGCCAAGATCTCTATGTCTCCACAATTGCTGGCGGTTCAGCGAAAGAACCATCCTGCGATGTGGCTATTGCAGCTGCTTTGGTCAGCGCTATGACGAATAAGCCTATTGTACGCACAACTGCAGCCATAGGAGAAATCTCTTTAACGGGTCACGTACGCCCTGTTCCGCGTTTAACTCATCGCATACGAGAAGCCGCACGGCTTTGGTTTTACGCGCATTCTGTGCCACGTTTACGCTCGGGAGCGAAGAAAGAACAGTTTGACGGCGTTACGATTATTGAAGTCGCTACTGTTGGCGATGTTGTGCGCGAGCTTGGTTTACTCGATAAATAATTTTACTGATTTTCTTCTTTAACAGTAATTTTAATTGGCTCGGATTTCATCGTATTATCGGCAATATTGACCATTTCGGCTGTATATTCGCCCGCCGCCACATGACGAGCGCTTTGCCCTTCATTCATGCATCCATGACCGCTGCCGTTAATAGTTGCGCGCCCGTTTATCGAGTTATCTACTGCCACATTCGATACAACAGCATTCCACGATGATTTTTCTGATACGTATCGTTTTGCCCCAGTAAAATTACAGCGGGATCAGCTTCGCAGGCATCGCTGCGCCGATACTTGCACACCCTCAGCATTCGTCATGGTAATAACCATAGATGCATCCGAAACGTTAAGAATGCAATCTGTAGAACCTGTATGAGTAAAATCTTTCGCAAAATTAACAGTTCCGTTTGTTGTTATTTCTGTTGGATCAGCAGTAAGTTTAACGGCAACATTTTGCGTTGTGCAGTCAGGGATACCTGAATCTTTAGCTCTGTCCGAGCGGAAAACACCTTCAGTACTATTTTGTTGCTCTTTATTTGATTTTTTTGTGCTGGACGTAGACGTATTGCTGCGAGCAGTAGATACTTTGTTCGTATCGCGAGCAAAAAAGGCAGCGTATACTCCCCATCCGCCCCCGATAATCAGAGCAAAAAGAACAGCCAGAGCTACTGCGCGGCGAATAATATACTTACGCTCGGTTTTGCGTCTTTTTATTGGTAATCCAGCCATGATTGTTAGTCTACCTTATTCATTTTTACGGTAAAGCAAGCGAATGATCATCGTGCATAACAATAAGACCATCTTCATCTAAACTAGCAATGCATAAATCTAATTGCACGGAATCTTCCCAGACTTTTGCAACGCTCTCATAATCAAGATGATACTTCGGTGCAGTACGCAATGCTTTTAAAATAAGACCGCGCACATGACGGTTCGTTCCCACAAAACTTTGTTTTGGCCTGGTTCTTTTCTCCCCTAAGCGTGGCCATCCAGCAGCAGCAAACGCACAGCTAGAACGCAACGGACAATCATCACAGCTCGGTTTTTTCGCGGTACAGATAGTAGCACCCAGTTCCATCACCGCCTGATTCCATACGACTGACTGTTCTCTATCAGATGGCAGCATCTGTGTAGCAGTTTTTCTCTCAGCAGCGCTAACGCTACCTCCGAAAGATTCTTCGCCCACCACCGCCCGCGACAGCACGCGGCGAATATTCGTATCAATCACAGGAATGCGCTCATGGTAAGAGAACGACAGCACAGCACTAGCAGTGTAATCACCAATGCCCGGCAACACAACCAACTGCCCATACGTGCTCGGCACAGTGCCGCCGCGCTCCGTCACAATCGCTTGCGCGCATTCTCTCAAACGCAAAGCACGGCGCGGATACCCTAAAGTTCCCCACGCAGTAATCACTTCCGCAGCAGAAGCCGCCGCTAGATCTGCGGGAGTTGGCCATAATTCCATCCAGTTCAACCAATAAGGCAATACGCGCGTCATGGGGGTTTGCTGACTCATCACTTCCGAAAGCAGCACTCCCCACGCATCTGTTTTGCCAAAACGCCACGGAAAATCGCGAGCACTCTCCTGCCACCATGAAGCAAGAAGCTCATACATATTCTGCGCTTGTTGTGTTCTCTGGTCTGTCATCGTTACTATTGTCGTGCATATGACGAACGAGCAGAACACAAGCGGCAACGCTTCTGCAAAGGCCGCACAAAATCCGAAGACCAGCGAGTCCACAAGTAACTTCACGCGCAAGTCTACGAGCGAGCCTATGAGTGAGTCCACAACCACCGCCGCGAGCCACTCCGCGCGCAACTCCGTCTCGCACGATGCCACAAAGATTGCAGCCGCCGTGAACGAGTCTAAAAACGCCATAAACTCCGCCGCCGCACGCACGAAACACTCGGAAGAATTCGCCGCACGCAAGGACTACGTGGAAGAACTCGCTAAACGCGAAGCCGCCCGCAAAATCGCCCAGCAAGAGCAAAACCGCGCTGCCCAAGCACAAGCTTCAGCTGCCCAAGCACAGTCATCAAGAACGGGCGCTCAAGCGCAAGGCTCCGGCACTCAGGTCAAGCAGTCAACCATGTTTGAATACGGCTATCGCAAGAAAAACTATGCCCCAGATGAGCTTATTACCGACGCACATGGCAATCCTATTACTGTCTCCGACACCATGCTCACAGCTATTGAAGCAAGCAAGCGCGTCACCCACACCCCTCATCTTTGCTTCTACGAGCCTCGCATTCCGGGCAATACAGGTTCGGCAATTCGCTTATGCGCAGTTACCGGCTCTATTTTGCATCTTATTGAGCCACTCGGCTTCGATTTGAAGGACACGAAGTTGCGTCGCGCTGGCTTGGATTATCGCGACATGGCTCATGTCGTTATTCACCCAAGTTTCGAAGCTATGGTTGAAGCCATGCCAGATTCACGCATTATCGCTTTCACTGCTCATGCCGAGAAAACCTATACCGACGTGCAGTATAAGCCAACCGACATTTTGCTCTTTGGCCCAGAACCTGGCGATATTCCTGACCCTATGGATGTGTTCTTTGGCCCTCACGTGGCTGAACAGGTTAAGCTACCGATGCGTCCAAGTCTGCGCTCACTAAATCTTACTAATACCGCGTCTATTGCTTTGTATGAAGCATGGAGACAGCTTGATTTTTCGGGCGCGGGAGAGGTTGAACAGCTGTAGGCAGACGATGCACTGACTGCGCTAACTACGCTGTGAGGTATGACGTATACACACGTGTCATGCCTCACAGTTCCCGTCAACGACCGACAAATAAACAACAAACAATCAATAAACAACTAACCAAACGCCCGCCAACAAACCGCTTTGTTCTGCAAAATCGGTATACTTTAACTATATGCGCCTTGAGCGCGTTAGAGCCCACAACATTCAAGGATTCTCAAGGATTCATCATGAACAAAGCCATCATTACTGTAGTAGGACACGATACCGTCGGTATTATCGCTCGCGTCTGCACCTATTTATCTGACAGCCATGTAAACGTCCTCGATATTTCTCAGACCATTATCGATGGCTTCTTTAACATGATGATGATTGTTGACTACACCAACTCCACCGTTGATTTCTCTGAGCTCAACTCTCATTTGGAAGCTCTAGGCGAAGAAATTGGTGTAAACGTGCGTTGTCAGCGTGAAGAAATCTTCACCAAGATGCACCGCATCTAAGCCGCTGCTCGGAAGCATCTAGAGAGGAGCCCTCATGCTGAATATTATGGAGGTCCACGAGACCAACAAGATGATCGAGCAGGAAAAGCTCGACGTGCGCACCATTACTATGGGTATTTCTTTGCTCGACTGCATTAGCGACGACGTCGATACAGTCTGCGAGAAGATTTACACCAAAATCACCACGTATGCCAGGACTGTATTAAGGTAGGCGAAGAGATTGAGCGCGATTACGGCATTCCCATCGTCAACAAGCGCATCTCTGTTACCCCTATTTCTTTGGTTGGCGCCAGCGCATGCAAGACCACCGACGATTACGTAAAGATTTGCCAGACCCTCGACCGCGCTGCAAAAAAACTGTAGGCGTCAACTTCCTCGGCGGTTTCTCGGTCTCGTATCCAAGGGCATGACCCCTTCCGAAGAGCTTCTTATCCGCTCTCTGCCACAAGCTTTGTCGAGCACTGATTTCGTGTGCGCATCCGTGAACGTCGGTTCTACCCGTACCGGTTTGGATATGGACGCTGTTGCGCTTATGGGTTCGGTTATTCGCGAAGTATCCGAGGCTACCGCCGACATCGATTCGCTCGGTAACGCTAAGCTCGTCGTTTTCTGCAACGCCCCAGACGACAATCCATTTATGGCCGGCGCTTTCCACGGCGTAACCGAAGGCGATGCCGTTATTAACGTGGGCGTATCTGGTCCAGGCGTTGTATCGCGCGCTTTGGACGAAGCTAAGGGCAAGGACTTCGAGTTCTTGTGCGAAACCATTAAGCGCACTGCTTTTAAGATTACCCGCGTAGGTCAGCTCGTAGCACAGGAAGCCTCTGCTCGTTTGGGTATTCCATTCGGCATTATTGATTTATCGTTGGCTCCAACACCTGCAGTAGGTGATTCTGTGGGCGAGATTTTGGAGAAGATTGGCTTGTCTCAAGTTGGCGGCCCAGGAACGACTGCTGCTTTGGCTATGCTTAACGATCAGGTGAAGAAGGGCGGCATTATGGCGTCCAGCTATGTGGGCGGATTGTCTGGCGCTTTTATTCCTGTCTCTGAAGATAAGAACATGATTGATGCAGCGACGAACGGCAACTTAACCATTGAGAAGTTGGAAGCTATGACCTGCGTCTGCTCTGTTGGTTTGGATATGATTGCCATTCCAGGTGATACCACTGCTGCAACGATTTCGGGCATTATTGCTGATGAAGCAGCCATTGGCATGATTAATCAGAAAACCACTGCAGTTCGCGTTATTCCAGTTATTGGTAAGAAGGTGGGCGATACTGCTGAGTTTGGAGGTTTGCTCGGTCGCGCTCCAATTATGCCGGTAAATACTTCTGATTGTTCCGAGTTCGTGTATCGAGGCGGTCATATTCCAGCTCCGGTTCACAGCTTTAAGAACTAAAACACGATACAGGGAGGACACTACGCAGTGCCCTCCCTGTTTTTTAATCTTTCCTCAGCTGCATAATACTTAACATGTAAAACAGCACAGTATATGTAGCACTGACTGCACATAAGCATTAATTCGGTCATACTCATACTGTGTAAAGCTCTACTGCGCAAAGCAATCATAGGGAGTGAATACACATAGAAAGTTACAAAGTTTTTCATTCACAAAAATGAACACGAAGCCCAATATTCCCCCTAATGCTGATAATCCAACCGAATAACTGAAACTACGTGTTTTCACACTTAAAAAGATTTGCACGCTCAGTACAGGGATGGCTGCTAGCACAGACACAACAGTCCATTGAAGAAACTGGAGCGCATAACTATATTCCGAAATTCCCGCTACATGTGAAGCACACATACAAATTATCCATAGGCATACTTGAACAGGAATAATCATAACTGTTGTTGTCAGTATTTTAGCGAAGAGTAGTCGAGGAATAGATACATTATTGGACTTCAACATATCTACAGTTTTGCGCTCAAATTCAGGCATAACTGATAAAGCCGTAATAATAGCCATCAGAGGAGCACAAAGTAATTGACTGTAATAAAAAGTTAGCTGTCCCCACATAACCAAAGGCTGAGTACCATCTTCGATGCTAGAAAGATTTGCCCAATATAGTCCCAAACCAATAAAACTAGAAATCGATAAGAATCCCGCGCTAATACCTAATATTTGGATTTTACGCAGCTTACGCCACTCTGCTCGAATATATGCTGTCATTATAGCTGTCCTTCTTTCTGAGCGATAAGGCGGTGAGACACAATATATACGCACACGCACAGGGCTAGAGCAATAACAAAACGAATACCCAACTGCGGAGTCAACAACAAAATTCATGCGTAAAGATTCTTGCTCTAAACCGCTGATGTGATACTTATAAGGGGCTAAATATGCCGATAACGCCCAGATATTAATAATCCCCCACAGATGCAAACTCCACGACGATAAAACAATGCCTAGGAATCCGCCCACAAAACCACTAGCAATAATAATCCCTGACTTGTTGATGAGCATGGCAGAAGTCACATATATCAACGCCAGCATAAAAGAACCCATAATCTGAGCACACCATTGAATGAGCAGCACGCTTACAGGAATACTCAGACCAAGAGCATAGCCGTAACCAGCAATAATAGCAATTTCGCAAGCAGACAGAAGGGTAAAAGAGCACAGTAAGTATTGGTTTTGAGTAGAAAATCAGCAGAATGGTTATGCCATTACTTTGCTGAAGTTTGAAGGTATCTCCTTGCTTTTCATTACCCACAATACGGCTCACAAATAAGCACACGGCAAGAGGTAAGAGCAAACTATCTACGCTTTGACTATTAAATAAAGTTCCCACATGATGCAGTTGCGGCTTATTCAGGTATTGCATGCGAGTCACGAGATTCCAAAACACTGCTACAGTCATCAGAAGCACGGTAAAAAGAAAAGACTTAGTCCTGCGTGCTTTTTCTAACTCAATATAGAGAAAACGCATAGTTTTACATCTCCTTAGTCAAGTTCAAGAAGATATCTTCCAAAGTTTCTGTTTTCCTCTCTACTGCGTAAATATCTGCTTGAGCATTCACAAGCGTTTTAACAACAGCAGCAATATTGTCATCGCTCAGTGAATCTAAAACGATGCGTCGCGTAGAAATATCTCGTGGATAGACCTCGATGAGTGCGAAGCTGCGTGACAACTTTTTCGCAGATAAAACGTCCTTCAATCTCCACCCACGTATTGGATTTAATAGCATCTACTTCGCCCTCATATACGAGGTGTCCTTTATGAATAATGCCCACTCTGTCGGCAACATGCTCGATTTCCGAAAGAATATGACTAGAAATAAAAACTGTTAAACCCTCGGAATGCGCTAAAGATAAAATCAGTTCACGTATTTCGTGAATTCCTGCAGGGATCAAAACCATTGGTTGGCTCATCCAGCAACAAAATAGTAGGTTTTTCACGAGAGCAAAAGCTAAGGCTAAACGTTGCTTCATGCCCAAAGAATAATCGCGTACCAGTTTGTTTTTATTTTTCAGATCAGCTAAACCGACGCGTTCAAGAGTTGGCCATATGTGTTCTTTATTGAAAACCGAGCATCTGTTGAAAAAAACATGAAGATTTTCATACGCCGTAAGATTCGGATAATACGATGGTTCCTCAATCATAGAACCAATCTGATTCAAATAAGAACACCGCGATATAGGGTTTGCCCATCACATAGATACTGCCTGATGTCGGCTTAACCAGTGAAAGAATCATCTTCATGGTCGTGGATTTTCCTGCACCATTAGGGCCTAAAAATCCGTAAATCTCGCCTTTGCGCACAGTCAGATGTTTCAAATCGACCGTGCGAACCGACTTGTACTCTTTATAGACATCGCGTAGCTCAATAGCAGGTGTAGTCATGCTGTTCTCCTTCACGTCTCAGCTCACGTTTAGAGCATAAATAATCAGGATTAAGCGCACCTTGAGCCTACATTATGATTACATTAAGAAATACAGCACCTCTGTGTTGGCACTGACATCATCTTTATACTGGACATATGAGATTGTATGACTGCTCAATTCTTGTAATAGATGATGAAACAGATTTACTCACTTTTGTTCGCTCTATTTTGCATGATGAAGGCTATACACATGTAGATACTGCCGACACTTCCACGCAAGCATACAATTCCATTACTACCCACAGTTACGACTTAATTATCTGTGATGTCATGCTTCGCGATGGCAATGGTTTTAGTTTATATGAGAAACTTCATTCAACTATTTCAGATTTTTCCACACCCATTATTTTTCTCTCTGCCCGCGATGAAGATTCCGCACGTTTACACGGCTTAGGTTTGGGTGCTGATGATTACATTACTAAGCCATTCCTGCCTCAAGAATTACTCTTAAGAATTCGATCTATTTTAAAGCGCACATACAAAGATACGTTCCACAATGATGAAATACATTTAGGATCTACTCACGTATCCTTTGATTCTGGAACGGTTACACGCGGTAACGAAGTATTGAGTTTAACTGCAAAAGAATTTATTTTACTGAAAACTTTGGCAGATAACCGCGGACGGATTGTAACCATTGACGCATTATGCGACGCACTCTGGCCGGGTAAAAGTTTTGGACTAGAAAGCTCGCTGATTGTTCATATCCGTCATCTGCGCGAAAAAGTTGAAATTGACCCCTCGCACCCTGTCTATGTAGTTACTGTGCGGCTTAGGCTATAAGTTGGAGAAGTAATGGCTAAAAATCTTCCATCATTCGCAACTTCTCTTTATTACTCTTGCTCTTTTTTGCACGGTTATACTGGCTAATCTGTGCATACTTTTCGTGCTGACCAATCAAGCACAAACAACTACGACAAAAAATACAGAAACCACTCTCCTATCTGAACTAAATTCTTCATCATCATATACTGTATCCGATGAGATTACACGTGAGCTGGACGATAACAAACGGTTTGCTATGATTATTAACCCTGAAGGCACGGTGGTGTGGAGTTACAACATGCCTTCCCTCATTAGGCAAAAAGTACAGTTTGAGCGATGTTGCACGGTTTTCTCGCTACTACCTCGATGATTATCCCTGTGCACATCTATGCCCTCAAAAACTCGCATCTCCTTGTTGTGGGAAGTGCTAAGAACTCTATCTGGAAATATCAGTTAGAGTATAATATTTTCGCCATGAAGCACCTTATTACTTTTCTTCCTGTGCTCCTTACTGCCGATGTCATTATTATGATTGCGGTTCCTCTGTGGATTCAACGGCGATGGATGAAGAGCAGAGAACACGAAAAGAACGGAATGGATTGCAGGAGTATCGCACGATATACGCACACCACTGACCTTGATTTTAGGACAAGCAGACGCTCTTGCACGCCACTACGATAACAATCCAGAGGTTCAGCACAAGGCGCAGATTATTGAACAACAAAGTTTACGATTGCGCGATCTAATCTCTAATCTTAATTTATCTAATAAACTCACTTATGGTCATTGTGAGATTTCCAAGGAAAAAATAAATCTGCCACGGCTTCTGCGGCACATTGTTTCAGAAGTGATGAACCGCATAGATACAGAAAAGTTTAAGATTGATTTATCTATTGCACCCCATGTGATCAAGCCACCATTATGGCCGACGCACAGCTTACTCAACGTATGATTGAAAATCTCATCAATAATTCTCTACACCATAACCCCGACGGCTGTATTATTCGGATTACAGTAAAGCCCTCTACGCATGGATCTGAGCATTATATTCTCAGCATTGAGGACAATGGTGTGGGAGTAAGCGATCAACAATTGATTGATTTTAATTCCCACAGTATTCAACAGACAACTTCCTCTGCCGAGCATGGCTTAGGCATAAGCATTGTGCGCCACATTTCACGTCTACATTCGTGGCATATTCACTTTCAAAACATAGAGCCACATGGTTTGCGATGCACCGTGAACATATAGAACGGATTCTTATTTTATTATCTCTACGAAGAAAATGATGAGCTATACTATATGTTTGTTGGATACAATGTCGCTTCCAACTCATGCTCAACGACAGGAGAGAATATGAACTTTAAAGATACATGGCTCTTCAGTCTCCTATCGCACATTGATGTGATACTCGTATTACGATTCACAAAATGGGTGATTTGCTTTACTCATTCTGGTATATGGTTTGTTAGATGTATATAGGCACTACTTGGAGTTCCTCGCACATCCCGATTGGAGTGCAGCACATTATGTAGTATTCATCTACATAATTCCATATATTTTTATCGATATTATTCTATTTCTCGGTCTTCATTATCTTCTGAAAGTTTAGACTTTACATGAGAGAGGGAGCATCGAAAGATACTCCCTCTCTCATAAGGATTACTTACTGTACACGTTCTGCCGGTTGAGACGCGACCACAGCAAGAGCTCGTGGAGCATTCCATCCGCGCTTATCGAATTCATCAGCAATTTTCTGTGCGATTGGTTCAGCTTTACCTTCATCTACCAAAGCAATAATAGAGCCGCCGAAACCGCCACCAGTCATGCGAGCGCCGTATGCTCCTTCAGTTCGCGCCACATCTACTGCAACATCAAGCTGAGGAACAGTTACTTCGTAATCATCACGCAGAGAATCATGTGATGCATTGAACAGCTCACCTGAGCGAGCAATATCGCCGTTGCGGAAAGCTTCTACGAAATCAGTAACGCGACCAATCTCGGTCAGCACGTGACGCACACGCTTTTTCGCTTCCTCAGAATCAAGCTTGGCAATAATCTCAGCTACAGCATCTGCACGTTCCTGCTCAGGACGAGCGTTAACGTCATCAGCAAGCACACGCAAAGAATCAACGCCTAAAACAGCTGCGGACTCTTCGCATAGGCGACGACGAGATTCATACTGACCGTCGTAAGTGAGTGTGGCGCCTGCGTATCTAAAACAAAGCAGCTCCAAACCGCGTTTACTCAAATCAAAAATCATGCTGAGACACACTGTCTAGGGCAGAAACTTCGGATCACAATCAGAAGCAAGCCATGCCCTTCTGGCAGCGCAGTGATGCGGACTGATCCAAACCGCCGGTTGCAGCGCCTGCCATATCGTTCTCGGCACTCATCGCCATGCGTACTAAGGTAACGCGCCCCTCATCAGTGGACCCGAAACCTAAGTCATACACGTCATCAGAGCCAAAAGCCGTAGAGCAGGTCATCGCTGCCGACGAGCTTAAACCGCCGCCAGCGGAACACTGGAAGCGAAAAGCAGCGTCGAAAACCGCGCACGCCTGCGCCAAAGCTGGTGTTGCGCATAGCCCAGGCCACGCCACCGGATAGGCTGCCCAGCCTTCGACACCACCAGCCTGCAAACCGTCGAGGTCAGCTTCAGCTTACTTTACCGTTCGGAGACGTGGAAATAACGCGCACTTTCAGTGTCTTCGCGCGGACGCAAAGCAATATATGTGCGATGTGGCAGAGCAATCGGCAAACACAAACCGTTGTTGTAATCGGTGTGCTCACCAATCAGATTCACGCGACCAGGAGCATCCCATACGCCTGCTGGCTCTTCGCCAAAAAGCTTCACGGAAAAAGCTCAGTCACTTCGCGCACGCCATCTTCGACACCCAAAGCTTCAATAAATTCAATCTGTGCCATAGTTGCAGACCCCTTAGTCTGTTACGTTGGAGATGTCGATTGGACCGAGCTCGTGGAAGCGAGCGGCAATCTTTTCTGGTGTGGTGTCGAAATCCACGCAGCCATACCCGACTCAGAACCAGCCAAATACTTAATCTTGTTGGCAGAACGCCTAAACGAGAAGAACTGGAGGTTCAAACGGTAGTTTTCGCGACGCTCATCGTGAATTGGAGCCTGATGCCATGCAGAAATATGGCAAATCCATGCCCTTACCGTCGCGGCGTCGAAAGAACGCGTTACCGCGCTTGAGCAACTGAGAATACATTTGAGCCAAGCCCCAACGCTCGTTATCGTTGAGCTCGTCGAGAGTGCGCACATCGTCGCGCAATGGCTGCACATGAACCTCAGTGGCCAGCGAGCAGCAGCATGGAACATAGCCAATCCAGGTGTCGTTACGCAAAAACAATACGCTCGTCAGCGTCGATTTCTGCCTTCTTAATATCGGTGAGCAAATCGGTGCCATTCTTCTCGAAGTACGCCTGCGTGTGCTGCAACTCAGTTTCGAGACGAGGAGCAATAAATGGATAGCAGTAAATCTGACCGTGAGGGTGAGCCAAAGACACGCCAATTTCCTGACCGTGGTTTTCGAATGGGAAAAATCTGCTCAATGCCCGTCGATGGTGCTGATTTCTGCGGTGCGGAAAGCCCATAGCTTCACAACAGTGCGCATACGCTTGAGCGTGAGATCGGCTGGCAAACCTGTTTCGTTTGGATCAAAGCATACCGCTTCGCAACGACTGCTGGCTGGCTTCAGACTTCAGATCGGGTTGCCATCAACATAGCTAACTTCGTCTGGAACGCCCGGAATGCGAGTCATGGATGGGAAGCGGTTTTCGAAAACAACCACGTTGTAGTCGGTATCTGGAACTTCACCGTCCTGGTATGGGTCGTCTGGCTTGCGTGCAGCCAAAGGATTACCGGATGCTGTAGCGCCTGGACCAGCTGTAATCGGGCGGTTCATGCGCGCGGTAGCCATGGAATCAGTCGCCCGTTAACGGGTCCTGACGCATTTGTGGCGCCTGCACTGGCATTGGGTTACCTTCGCCATCGATGCCTGGCTCATAACGATTAGCCAGAACACGAGGGTCGGTGAGTTCACGAGTCTTTTCGCCGGAAACATACTCTGGATCGTCGTCGAGATAGAAAAAATCGCGACCATCAGACAGCGTCGTCTGCGAAATACGGATATTATTGCGGGCGTAATCGCCTGGCACATATGCATTGTATGTAGTCATGTTTCACAGTATAGCAAGAAATTGTACTAATGTGTGCTTTTTTGTGCCTTTTTGTAATAAAAGTGCCGCAGAACAGCAAGAAGCTTTTTCAGCAGACAGCTAACAGGCTGCAAACAGGTGCGCAAAGGCGTGTAAAGGCACTTAAAGGCACAGGTCAGCACACATAAGAACAACCCGAATATGGCATACATTTATATAGCTATATAGGCATAATGATGCACATTAATCCGCAATAATCAGATTACGTGCTACCTCGCGAGTTGCTTCAACATCTTCAGGACTAATACCCGAATCCGTAATAATTACATCAACATCATCAAAACCTGCGAACAAAGACAAAGATGTGAGCTGCCACTTCGTATGGTCAGTGAGCACAACTGTTTTGTTAGCAATCGACATCAACGCAGCCGCCGTGGAGGATCCAAAGAATTCGGCGTCAAAAAACCGCGCGGGACAGACACAGAATGCGTTCCCAAAAACAGAAGGTTCACGCGCAAAGACGAAATGACGCGGTCCGCCAAAGGCCCCAGCAAAGAATTCGAGCGAGTCGTCACCCCTCCGGTCATAATAACTTCCACGTCTTTATTCTCTGCTGTCTGCACCAGCTCAGCAACAGGCAAAGAGTTAGTCAAAATAGTAATACCGTGGGTTCTCAGTTTCGAGCAGATGCTGCGCAAACACATACGTGGTAGATCCGCCACCAATTGCTATTACATCTCCCGGCTGCACAAGCTCCACTGCTTTCATAGCAATAGAATCTTTAAGCCCCACATCCATTTGCGATTTAACAGCAAACAGAGGTTCCGCCAGTAACGTAGAACTCGACACAGCGCCACCATGCACACGCTTAACCAACCCTTTATCGGCAAGCTCAGCAATATCACGCCCTAATTGTCATAGCTGACACGCCAAATTCTTCTGCTAATCCTGCAATACGCACAGCGCCGCGCGTACGCAAACGTCCAAGTATCAATTGTTGTCTCTGTGATGAAATCATGTGAACATTATCGCACAGATAGTACCTTTTAACCAAACAGAATAGCTCGTTTAAAAAATTACAATAGCTCGTTTTAAGAAAATTTTAGCTTTTCAGAGTGTGAATTCATACCCATTCATTATGATTAGTAAACAGATTTACCTATGAAATCCGTTGTACACGCGTTGAACCGATGAAACGAGGAAGCATGGTCGCTGATTCGAACACTTTTGGACGACAACTTAATTGGCTTAGAGCAGACTTTGCGCCACACGGCTCTTTTTCGAGCACGTACCCTTGGAAGATGCGCGTCAACTGTTGCCCTATTTGGAACATCGCACTTATGCAAAAGGCGAATACATCTTCCATGAGGGTAACGAAGACACCAATATGTATATTATCGAACGCGGACGCATTAAACTTACCCGCGAATCCTATGATCATCGCGTGCAATTGTTAAGCATCTCCGGCGCTGGTGAGATTGCAGGCGAGATTCCCGTTTTCGACCCTCAAGGCGGGCTACGTACAGCATCGGCAGTGAGCATGGTAAATTCCACAACAACCCTATCTCTCACCTCTCACGTGCTTTTCTCTTGGCTTGACGAACATCCTCGCGTAGCAGTAAATATGCTCCAAGTGCTAGCTCGACGCATGCGCATGAATAACGAACGCATTAGCGACCTCGTCTTTATGGACGTTCCTGCCCGTTTATCGAAGACATTAATTGATTTGGCAAAGCGCTTTCGGAGAGCCGGGTGTGCAAGGTCTCGTCGTGCCGCACGATTTGACGCAGGAAGAGCTTGCTCAGCTGGTGGGAACCTCACGTGAAACAGTGAATAAAGCTTTGATGGACTTTACAAACCGCGGATGGATTGCCCGCGAGGGGCGCACGATTATTAGTTACCAGCCAGGTAATTTGATTTTGCGCGCACGCCATTAGAGAGCGCACGCCATTAGTAGCCGCGCATTAGTACGAGACCTTTAACCGCGTTATACGCATTACGCCGTTGAGAGCGCTGAACGTTAGGACGCGCTTTGGATAGCTTGATTAGTTAGTAGCACGTCGTTGCTGTTAGAGCATGCCATGAATAATGACGATTCATCAGACTTAGTGGGGTTCTCGAGGTTTGCAAGTGCATAACTAGACACAATTAACCTTCACACTGCATTAAATCCGAAGAGCTATTACTCTCACGCATTCTGCTTAACCGATTAATATACCTGTTATGCCAGTTTTGATGCGCAAAAATGACTTCAAAACTGGCATATCGGTTACGCGTATCGACTTCACACATAAAACGAAAACACATTCACACTGCAACGATGTCTTAACACATAACTGCCAGAGGAATCAACTAGAACCTACTAGACAACATCCCCCCAAAAACCCGTTAAAATTCGAAGAGCATTTTATCGGCGACTTGGTTTAGTGTGCCCATAGTTTGATGGATTATTACGTCAGACAGGGGTTTGAACGGTTCATGAAACGGAACTTGCGCTAGCGTTCCATGATTGACGCATGAGCGAGGACTTCAATCATTGTAAAAAGTGCGAGTGCGCGTTGTTGGCGCTCGGTGCTAGCAACTTTCAGGAACATATGAGAGCTGATACCACATGAAAAATGGACGCCAGCATTGTCAGCGCACCACGCTCACAATCCCCACGAACTCCCCCGCGAGCCCAACTCCACTAACCCTCAACTCCACTAACTCCAACTCCCCACAATTGTTATATTTTCGTGGGAATATTGCACAACCCTATCAGCTCCCCTCGTCTTTAGGCAGGGTATCACGCTAAAATATTGCATATGTCTGATCAAAATGGGAAGAATAAACTTACTCCTAAGCGTGTGTTCACGCTGATTTTATCGTATTTATTATTCTGCGTCATGGGTGGCGTAGTTGCTTCTGGTGTTGTGATGCCAGCAGTTGTGGGTGCGAACGTTCTTACGAAGGCCATTGAGCCACAAATGAGTGCCGGTTTGGAAGATGTGAAGTTCAATTTGGAAGATCTTCCACAGCAGTCTCGCATGTATGCTTCCGATGGCACCACTCTTAGTGCTACTTTCTATACTCAAAACCGCATTATTGTGCCGTTACGCGATATTTCTCAAGTCATGCAACAAGCAGTTGTTGCACGAGAAGACCGTCGTTTCTTCGACCATGCTGGTGTGGACCCTGCTGGTGTTTTGCGTGCATTTATTCAGACATATGTCAATAAGGGAGATACCCAAGGTGGTTCTACCCTTACCCAGCAGTATGTAAAGAACATCGCTTATTGATCAGGCAAATAACGATGACGATCCAATTGCTGCATATCATGCGCATGAAGATACTATTGCGCGTAAGCTACGCGAAATGTTGCTGGCTGTGCAGTTGGAGAAAACATATACTAAAGCAGAAATTCTACAGGGTTACTTAAATATTGCTCAGTTCGGCTCTGGTGTTTATGGTGTTGAAACCGCTGCCCGCCGCTATTTTTAATGTGAGTGCTAAGGATTTGAATCTTGGACAATCAGCTATGATTGCTGCAATTACGAAAAATCCTCAGGCTTATGATCCTACTTTGCATCCTGAAGCAGCTCAACAGCAACGCGATTTAGTTCTTGATCTTATGCAATATCAAGGTTACGCAACCGCTGAGCAAGTGAAAGAAGCTAAGGCAGTTAGCATTGTCGATATGCTCAATGTTCAGTCTGTGCCGGTAGGATGCCAAACAGCTGGTAACGCTGCATATTTCTGCGATTATGTGGTTAATAAGATTTTGCAATCTCCACAGTTTGGAGAAACCCAGGAAGATCGACGCAAGCTGCTGTATCAGGGTGGTTTAAACATTACGACCACTATGGATGCAACCGCTCAGCGTGCTGCATCCCAGTCTGTTCGTGCTGTTATTCCAGAGGACGATCCTTCCGGAATCGAAAGCGTTTTGGCTGCTATTAAGCCAGGCACTGGTGAGGTTTTGGCCTTGGCTCAGAACCGTACTTACGATGCTTCTGCTGGGGCTTCTGGTACGCATACTGCAATTAACTACGCTGTTGATCAGGCCGATGGCGGTGGTCAGGGTGTTATGCCAGGTTCTACCTTTAAGCCAATTAATCTTGTGTCGTGGCTGGAAAATGGCCATACTGCTAACGAGCCTTTGGCAACATCGACCTCGTATGCTAACTCGAGCTTCCCCTTGCAACTCCACTACTACTGGCGTGTGGCGAGTACAGAACTCCGAAGGTGGCACGGTTAACCCAGAAACTCCATACCAGGGTATTATGAGGTCGCACAACACCACACAGGCTTCCATGGCTCAAAAGATTGGTTTGTGCGCTATTGCCGATACTGCAACGGCTATGGGTTACCACAACGCTATTCCTAGCCAGAGCGATATTCACGACACGATGTTCGCACCATTCGTTATTGGTTCTTTGAACGTGTCTCCTCTGACCATGGCAAACGTATACGCAACTATTGCTGCCGACGGCGTACATTGTGATCCAATCGCCATCTCCAAGGTAGAGAAGGATGGTAAGGAATACGAAGTTCCTTCTGCTAACTGCACGCAGGCTATTCCAAAAAATGTTGCACAAACTACTGCGTACGTGCTCAACATGTCTGCAACATCCGGTCAGGCACAGGAAGTGAACTTGCCTAACCGCAAGACCTTCGCTAAAACCGGTACTGCAGAAACCTACTTCATGTCATCTGCAGCATTCACCAACGGTGTATCTGCTTTCGCGGTAGCAGGCAATATGGAAAATCAGGAATCATTGAGCGGCAAGCGCATTAACGGTGTCTATCGTAGCAGCTGGTACGGTATGTACCTCGGCGCTCAATGCTTAAGAACTTCTTGCAGCAGTACACGACCGAAGCCAATATTCCAGATAACCCTAACTACGGTACTCCGGATCAGGCTTTGATGGGTACTGGTAGTCGTAGCCGCTAAAGGCGCGATTCACGTTTCGAGATGCGCGGTGGAATGAGGAATTCATACCCTCATTCCACCGCGCATTATGTCTACCACATACAGGAATGCTCCCTCTTCGAAAAGAAAGGAGCATTCCGCGTTTGAGTACATGTGTTTTAATCCACGTCCACACCCACAGCTTCTTCAATCGAGTTAAAGCCATCGCGACGCAACAGGCTCGCCAAACCACGCTTAAGCACGGTAATATTTTGCGGTCGCGATACATAAGCAGGTAATAAACATAACCAAGCTCGAACCCTTGCGAATCTTCGCGTAGGCATGTTCTGGGGTAAAGACGCCACCAATGCCGGCAATAGCGAAACGATCATGATACTCACGGTACGTGTTCTCAATAATTTCGTTACTCACAGCAATAGACGGCAAACCCGAAATTCCGCCCGCCCAATCCGGCGGAATATCTAAGCCATCGCGATCCTTGCGCAGGTTAGCAATAGACAAGCCCTGCACATTATGGTCAGCGAGCACATCCACGAGTTCCTTAAACTCTTCCCAGCTCTTATCGCTTGGCATCTTCACCAGCACAGGCTGACACGGTCAATCTTATCGAGGCTCAGTAAAGAGCTTATCGAGATTCTCCGGCTTGGTAAACTGCTCACCCACGCGCGTATTAGGGCAGGAAATATTCACCTCAAGCATATGCGTGCGGTTCGCTGCGCGACGGAAGGACTTCGCATAATCTTCCACGCCCTCAGCAATGTCGCCTGTCTTGTTATCGTTAGTGCGCGCAATAGAGACAGAAATACGCATCGTTTTGGAATTCATATACGCTTTTTCCACGCGAGGCATAACCATGCCGATGCCTTCGTTTGCCAAACCAACATGCACCATCATCGATGCGTATTCTGGCAGACGATGGAACCATGGACGCGCGTTACCTGGGCATGGTCGCGAAGTAATAGAGCCAACCGTTTCGAAACCAAAACCAGCATTGTCGAGCAGAACCGGCAAATCGCAGTTCTTGTCTAAACCTGCAGACAGCCCAAAAGGATTATGGAACTTAACGCCCATTACTTCTGTTTCCAAGATGGGATCCGTGTAGTCAATCATGCCACGCAACGCCCACATAAGCGGCGCGATATTACAGGGTCATGCGCGCGAACTGAATCATCTGATCATGCGCATCGTCCGGCGACTGATCAAACACCATCGGCTTCACAGCCTCTTTATAAGCCAGCTGGAACAGTCCCGTACTCGCTTTATTTACTGTATCTCGAATAATATTGTCGCTTACGTATCCCATAACGCCTCCTCGCTGTGATTATTCTACCCTACCAGCTAGGCGATAGCATGCGTCCACGCAAAGCTTTCAAACTTCTCACGCGCCAGCTGCCGCGCCTGCTCGAGCGTTACCTCGTCAAGCTCAGATAGGTGAGCGCTCGGCAGCATCTCTAAAGCTTGCGACTGTAAAGCGCTGCACAGCTCATCGCGGCTCAAGTTCGTTTGGCTTTTAAGCGGATCGACACGTTTAGCTGCTGACTGTACCGCTTTATCTGCAAGTTTTTCGCGCGAAATACGCAAAACCTGTATCATGCGTACCGCGTCAATATCGTAGGCCATCGTTACATGATGCAGAACGCAGCCCGTACTGCCGCGAACCAAGCGCTGCGCTGCTCCCCCAATTTTTCCGGCCGGCGAGGTTATATCGTTTATCGGCTTGTACCGCGCGCGAATGCCCAGCTTGTTAAGCGCTAACAGCGCCCACTCATCGCAGCGCTTATACGCTTCGAAGCCGCGCACACCCTGCAGAAAATCAGCCGGAACATACAGCGAATACGTAATGGTATTGCCCGGCTCAACGAACATGGCGCCGCCGCCGGTTATGCGCCGAACGACGCTAAAATTCAGTTCGCGAGCGCGCTGCTCGTCTACCTCGTTGCGCACGCTTTGATGTAAACCGATGATGACCGCATTGCCACCCCACTGCCAAAAACGCAGGGTTGGTGCGCTGACCGTCAGCAACCTGCTGAGCGAGAACCTCGTCGAGCGCCATATGTTCAGCAGGCGTGTGCGGGGTTTGATCGGCAAGAACGGCCACGTCAACAGTGTTCCACGTGAAACTGAGCTCGTCTACGCTCTCCTCGCTTGTTGTGTCGGCCGCAGCCTGGGCGCTCTCAACCTGCTGACCGCGAGCGCGCGCCATGGCTTTATCGAGTGCTTGCGCAGTTAAGCCCACACACTGTGCTTCGGGAAATTCACGAGCAACCGCTTCTATAGCTGCAAAACCACTGCCCGCGCTGAGCACCTGCTCAATCAAAGCGACCACGGCTGTAGGGTCGTCGACGCCGTCGATAAAGAAATCGCCGTCGATGTGACGCCGTCGCCCATGTTCTCACCAGTTCAACAGCTACAAGTTTGCCCCAGGAACCTTATACTCACCACGATGAGTTGATAATCCTGAGGGCTGTGTATGAGAATGAGTCATGCTCTCCAGTTTAGAGTCGAGCCAGAATATCTTCACCCACTTCATGTGTGCTGCGCTGCGTAGAGCCCTTTTCAGCAATATCGGCTTCTACTGCTTTTTCAATACGCTCAGCAGCCTCGTCCAAACCAAGATGACGCAATAACATAGCTGCAGATAGTATAGCTGCTGTTGGGTTAGCAATACCTTGACCAGCAATATCTGGCGCTGAACCGTGAATTGGTTCGAACATAGATGGATATGTGCCGGAAGCATTAATATTTCCAGAGGCTGAGTATCCTACACCGCCTACAACAGCTCCTGCCTCGTCAGTAATAATATCGCCGAAAAGATTATCGGTAAGAATAACGTCAAAACGACCAGGATCAGTCACAATAAAGATTGTGGTGGCATCGATGTGCAAGTAATCGTGGCTAACTTCTGGATATTCAGCTGCCACTTCATTCACAATGCGCTGCCACATATCTCCTGCATTAACTAATACGTTCTTTTTATGCACAAGGGTTACGTGCTTGCGGCGCTTCATAGCCAGTTCGAAAGCATAGCGCACCGTACGTTCCACACCATGAGCAGAGTTAATCGATACTTCTGTAGCAACTTGTTGATTCGTTCCCGCATGTGTTGAGCCGCCTGCACCTGCGTAGAGACCCTCTGTTCCTTCACGCACAACCACGAAATCAATCTCACCAGGATGAGCTAGTGGTGAAGTAACACCCTGATAGAGCTTGGATGGACGCAGATTAATGTAATGATCTAGAGCGAAACGCATTTTAAGCAGCAAACCGCGTTCGAGAACGCCTGCTTTCACGCGAGGATCTCCAATAGCACCCAGCAAAATTGCGTCATTCTTCTTGATGTCGTCCAAAATCTCGTCGGTGAGAATAACGCCATCGCGCAAATAACGGTCAGCACCCAAATCGAAGTGCGTATAGGAAAATTCAGCTACACCTTCGGTAGCTTTTTTCATAACAGCCTGGAGCTTCTGGAGTAATTTCTTTACCAATACCGTCACCAGGAATAACGGCAATATTGAATGTCTGTGTTTGAGTCATGCCCCCAAGTTTATGGGAGCATGACCATAAAGTGACATCAGCGTCCGCTAGTTGGACATACCCATGATGTCGAGACACCACGCATTTTCGAGGGATACTTCTTCCCACTGCTTGTAACGTCCCGATACACCCCCATGACCTGCTTCTACCTCGATTTTCGCGAAAGCTTCTGCTACTACTTCTGGCTCGTTCAGGCGCGAAATCCATTTGAGAGGTTCTACGTAGAGAACGCGGGTATCGTTCATTGATGTAGTAATAAAGATGACTGGGAAGTAGTCGGTTCCGAAAGTATCTGCGCGCTGTTGAGCGCTCATAACATTTTCGTATGGCGTATACGACTTCATATAGTCATATACCTGAGCATTATGCAGAGGATCTCCCCACTCATCCCATTCCGTCACAGTTAGAGGCAAGGATTCATCCAAAATAGATGTGAGAGCATCAACGAAAGGCACATCTGCTTCAATTCCCGCATACAAGAATGGTGCCATATTTGCCACAGCTCCCATAAGCAAGCCGCCAGCGGATCCGCCGTTAGCAACAGTGCGATGTGCATCTGCAATACCGGCATGCTGCAAAGCAGCTGTAACATCAATAAAATCGTAGAAAGTGTTGATTTTATTGAGACGTCTTCCTTGTTCATACCATGCGCGCCCCATTTCTCCACCGCCGCGAATATGAGCGGTAGCAAAAATAACGCCTCGGTCTAACATGCTTGGTCGTGCCACAGACATGCCTGGCCCCATACTGCTTTCGTATGAGCCATAACCAGTAATAAACATAGGAGCAGCCTCAGATGGAGATTCACGCTCTTGCACAGCGTACATGGCTGATAATTCTGGAGCAGTTAATTCGCTGCGGTCAGCCGGCCACGCGTCAAGAGCGGGAACGAGTCCCCGCTTCCACACAAGAGATACAGGAACACGCACTCCGTCACGCACTGTAACCCATAAGCGACGCTCTGCATAGGCTGTTTCGTCATAGTTGAGCACTGTTGCGCGTTTAAGTAAACGGTCTTCACCTGTGAGAGGATTAAGTTCGCGCAGTTGGGAAGGTCTGGTATACGAGCCGAAACTATAGCGCACAACCGGAGCATCATATGACGGATTGGCAGAAAAACCGATAGCTTGCAAAACAGTTGAATCATTTTCTCCCAGCAGTTCAAAGCTCCACGGACGCCCCTCCTGCCAATCTTCCTACGCTTGTTTTTTGCTCATAATGGCGCAATGATGCAAACCGTTAGCACGATAGCCCAACGTAATAAAGTCTTTGTAGATTCCTAGACCGCCAATTTGCAAACCCGATGTGCCTTGCACAATAGTAGGATTATGCTCATTAAAGTACGGTGTACTCACAGATTGGGCGCGATCTTCTTCGCTGGCTTGCTCGCAACCATAATCCGAGCCCACAGCAATGCAATCACCATCACCCAAGGAGTATGGTCCTTCGTGATTACTCATATCGATAATATCAATTTCAAAATTTGGATGATTCACATTGTGAACCACAACAGCCACAGGAATATCGCTACCATCTTCAGCCATACCTTCGAAACGTGCAAAGCTCACATCATATTCCACGCCTTCACATCGCGGAATAAAAGCTTTCAAAACGGCGAGAACGTGAGTCAGAGCTTGGCAGAAGTAGAGCTTCAATATCGTCAACAAGTAGATGAGACACTTCACTCGTTGTTTTCGAACTAGATTCGATAATAATCATGGATTCATCAAAAGATAAACCGCAACCCACCCAGAAACGTTCATCATCTTCTCGGAAAACTCGGGCATCCTCACTTACTGGTGTACCCACACGATGAAGCCAAATCTCACATGGTCTCCACGCATCATCAGTGCGCGTATAAAAATCCAACGACCATCTGGAGTAGTAAAAGAACCCGGGCTTACGTTCTCAATCACATCTGGCAAATTCTGACCAGTGCTCAGATTACGCACATGCACATCGTAGCGTTCATTGCCATTCGTATCGATGCTATAAACCAGAAGCTCGCCTGCTTTATCTAAATCTAATCCTCCAGAACGGAAGAAATCATGCCCTTCGGCCTCTTTATTAGCATCAAAAATAACTTCTTCACCAGGCAGCGGAATATCTGGCTCTACTGTGGGAGCCGTCCAATCATTTTCATGCGCAATAGGAACGCGACATTGTTTACCATACTGTTGCCCCTCTTGTGCGCACAAAATACCAATATCCACCTATACGAGTAGGAACGCTCATATCTGTTTCTTGAACGCGACTTTTCAGTTCGTCAAAAAGCGTGCTCATCAGCGGACGAAGACGCTGCGTAATAACATCAGCCACAGCATTATGTGCAGCCACATAGCCTTGAACCTCAGCGCTGTCTTTTGCACGTAGCCACTCATAGTTATCTATAAAACTATCACCGTGATGAGTGCGTTCTTGAGGTTTTTTAACGGCTTTGAGGTATATCTGAACGTTCCAAACCGTACGCGGCGAAAAAAATTAGTCATTAATGTTTACGTTTCTGTGAAGAGATGGATAACGAGACGGCTTCAAGCGTTGGCAGCATAGTATTCATAAGGCTTACACCTGACTGCCCATAAAATACAGGCACATCAACATCAGGAATACTCGAAGCAGACAGCATAGCTGGTAAATCTTTCTCACTATAGGTGAGCTGGCGAATACCAATAGCCACAATGCGTCCTGGATATAACTTGGTTAAACGAGCATACGTGGTTGGATCTTGCTGCCCGTCATCGCCAATAAGAATAAACTTCATATGAGGGAAGTCCGACATAAGCTGCTGCACAAATTCAAGCTTGTGCTGCACCCCACTAGGAATAAAAGTTTTCGGTCGCGGATCTATATCGCGCAACAAAATCGGGCCTTGAGGAAAACCGTGCACACGAATAAGTTCGCGAATAGTGCCCTCCACATTCCATGGAGATGTAGATAAGTAGAAGAATGGGGCGCCTGGGAACAGATCGCCAATCTTGTTGTAAAACACGCTCATACCTGGCACACTGGCTCGGTTACGTGGATTAACAAAAAGGAATTTCAACGCCGCTTTTGCCATATGAGGCACTTGAGACACCATAATAGTGTCGTCCACATCGGAAATAATGCCCACGGGAGAACCGTCAGGACTAATAAACAGCGGCGATGCCACAGGAGGACGCTTTCCTACCTGATACGTAATAGTGTGCGTTCCTGGAGTCATCGTGCGTGGAGCAAGCAGATCCAAATAACCATGCTCATCTGAACGAATAGCGCTTGCCGGCGATTGCTTTATATCGTGTACGCTTTCGAAGGTTGATAAATCGCCAACATGCCCTGCAAGCACAGGAATACCATCAATACTCACGCGCACAGGAACGCGAGGAGCTGGAACCAGAAAAATATTGCGAATGCCCCGCCCTAAACGGCGACGGAAAGTGCGTGCTGTAGATCCGTAAACAGTGCGGCAAATAATGCGTGAGAACTTAGTGGTTCCATAACCCACATACGGTTCAACACGTGGCTTCCACCCAGCCTTGCGAGCGCTCGGCATGGATAAACCATACCAAGCGCCGAAAATACCCGTAACCAACCGTCGTCCCAGCTGAACAAGAGGCGGTTTTTCTCAGTGCGCTCATGCACGGAAGGACGGTCAATGGTTGTGCGAGCGCGTTGCGCCATAATAGGACGCTGTTCCTTCGCATAACTAGAACGCTTTTTCTCTGTGTTTTTCTGGCGAACTGGACGGTTGGATTCGAAGTATTGTTGGCAATGGCGGCATAACTTTCTGCGCTTAACAGTTCAGGTTCGTCTTCATCAAGTTCAATTTTGAGAATCCAACCCTCACCATACGGATCATTATTAATAATTTCTGGATCATCGACCACATCGTTATTCACGTAGCGCACAGTACCCGACACGGGCATAACCATAGTGGAAATCGCTTTAGCAGATTCTAATTCCACTGGCTCGTCGCCTGCCTGAACTTGTGCGTCAACGTCAGGAAGATCAACAAAAACGAGGTCTCCTAACTGTTCTGCTGCATACTCAGTTATGCCCAGAACTGCAGGAGATACTGATGTATCAATCCACACGTGATCATCCGAATAATATAAATGTTCTGGAACGCTCAAATTTGGAGCATTATTACTTGTTGTTTCACTCATATTTTTATCTTAGCGTAATTGTGTTCCGTACCACTGCTCAATCATGCGCAAAGCGATAGATGCTTTACCGGGTAGTTCAATGCGTCCAGCAGCAAGAGCCTGCATAAACTCGTCTCGGCTAAACCACTGAGCATCTGCTACTTCGCTCGTATCTATGTTCAGCTGCGTATCGAGAGCGTATGCACCGTAGGCAAGCATCAGAGAACCTGGGAAGGGCCATGGTTGCGAACCCAGATAATGCACGGTATCTACTGTAATGCCCAGTTCTTCTTGAACTTCGCGATGAACTGCATGCTCTGTATTTTCTCCAACTTCCACAAAACCTGAGCATACAGAATAAACGCCATTCTCCCAGGCTTTATTATGCTGGAGCACAATACGATCTTCTGAATCGGTAATGCGCACAATCATCGATGGCTCTATACGAGGGAAATGAATATGCGCGTCTGAACCTTCACATTGCACAGTCCATCCGCCATTTATGCTGTGTGTGGCATGTGCACAGTATCCGCAATACCGTGTTTTACTGTGCCACAAGCTCAATCCCTGTGCCATTGCACCCAGCTGAGCCTGATGCACTGATAACAAGCCAGATACAGAACGGAAAATAGGCCAATCGTATTGCATAAGCGCACGGCTCACAAAAGTAGTAACCACGCTATGCGCTGTATCGTCGGTGAGCACATCAAAGATCAAGGGCAATATATGTTCTCATCTCATCGTGCGCCGCATCGTAGAGTTCCCCCAAGTAGTAGAGAGCGTCAGGATGCTGCGCAAGAGTTTGCGCCACATACGAGCCTGCTAATTCTACAAGCCTGCGCATATGCCCAGTGTGTATAGCTGATTGTATGCCTGCTTTTGCCACAGCAATACGAGAGTTTTTCACAAGAACTACGAAAGTATTCTCGGCAGATAGAACATCGTGCCAATTATCTGGCGTTATCTGCTCGCGACGGTCAATATGCCAATTCACAGCGCCTTGAGTCATAGGAATATCGCTTAACAGCTCTCCCACACGCAAGGATTCAGCGTTTACGGTTAAAGGTAGCGCAGAGTAATCAGCAGATGGTGTTGACACGGAGCGTACGTCATCAACTAACTGAGCTAGAGCAGCAGCAACCTGTGCAGGCTTTTCATAACAGCTAAAATGCCCAGCGTCTTTAATCTCGGTAAAACGCATCTGAGATTGCTTCATAGCATCAGCAATCGGACGCATTACATCGGGTGCAGATGATGGGTCTAAGGAACCGCTGATAACTGCTGTTGGAACAGTAATCGTTCCTAAAGTATCGTTATCGTCACGCCTGCCTGCAGCCATACGTTGACGCCACGCCACTCCAGCAGGACTTTGTGAAGCAATCCACGCCATAAAAGTATGAATAAATTCATCGGATTTCTTAAAAGCTGAATCGTCATCTTGTGGCTGAGCAAAATGGAAAACTGGCTCAAGTGTTGCTTCACGTTCTAAACGTTCAGCAATAGCTAAACGGTTCGCGCGTTGAGCAGGAGTATCAGCATCTGCTTTTGTATCGCACAAGGCAATACCAGCAACAGCATCGCTAAACTGCCGTGCAATAGACAAAGTGGCGTAACCGCCCATAGAAATACCTGCAAAGATAGCGCGATTAAAACCGGCAGAGTGCACAGCATGCACAATAGATGACGCCATGCGATCCATGGCTTGCGTATACGCACCATCATCGGCAATCTCGCCCACGCTTGCGCGATCGGGAACAGGATTCGTGCCCGCTCCAGGCATATCAACTGCAAGCACAGTTACGCGACCATGTGTCTGCTCAATAATCTGCGCTGCAGTAGCATCCCACACGTGATGATCAACTGGAAAAGCGTGAATAAGCACGAGCGGAATGTCGCTATGCCCTGCAGGAACAACAGCGCGATGATAAGTGTGCACAGGAATGTCGAAGTACTTTATGGCCATAGTTGTACGCTACCACGCGTGCTTTACTGTGGAAGTAGTTTACTGTAGAGGTTGCTCACTGTGAGCGTCTGTGGCGCAGCGATGCCTGAGAAGCAGCTCCTGCTCACCTCTTACGCGCCTCTCCTACACGCCCGCGCTGGTTAAAGCCTGCACAACAACACGATCGAAACCATTAGGAAGTTGAGCTAAAAACTCAGGGCTTACTGCCTCACTTACGCTTACCCATTCCACGTCCAGAGTTTCATCCATAGGACGGCAATCACCGGCAATATCGACGATATAGCACAAAGCAACAGCGTGTTGGCGCGCATCGAAGTAGGACTTACTCCTGGAGTTGGGAAGAACTCAGCCACCATAAAAGGCTGCAGATTCACGGGAAGATGTGGCAAAGTCATATCGCCCAAATCTTTCGATATATTGCGCGCAATAGACTCACGAATCGTTTCGTGAAAGAGCACACGTCCTGTAATCAGCGTGCGCGAAACGGTGCCATCAGCATCATGAGCGGTTAGCAAAGAACCCACATACGCAATACGTCCCAAATCATCGGTTCGCACAGGAACAACAACAATATACGGCAGAGGCGTTTTTGAACGCACATCATCAATATCGCGACGCGATAACCATCCAGGAGGATTATGCGAGGACGAACCGCGCATAAAATCATCCGGAGTTATATCATCAAATTCGCCGCGCTTACGACCTGCATCAAAGTCGTCGCTATCAGGGACTTCATCATTGAGAACTGACATACACTTAATTAGTGCACTTCACCCAGAGCAAAGTGAAGGGAATTTTCGTCGCACTCAGAACGTTGAAACAGTTAAACTATGAAGTAGTACCGTTCTGCGCGAAACTTCGCGATATATAAGAAATTAAGAATACTGAAGGATATTTATGGCAACGCAGACTATTGAACAAGAAAAGTTTAACGATATTATTAGCAACAACAATATTGTTCTCGTTGATTTTTGGGCTACATGGTGCCCTCCTTGCCGCGCTTTCGGACCAGTATATGAGAAGGCATCTGAGAAGAACGAAGATATTTATTTTGGCAAGGTTGATATTGACCACAACCAAGATCTCAGCTCAGGCTGCACAGATTCAGGCAGTGCCAACGCTGATGGCCATTAAGAACGGCACCGTTGTGTTCCAGCAGGCGGGCGCTTTGACTGCTTCTCAGCTTGACAGCGTTATTGAGCAGGTGCGCAATATTGATGTGGATGCTGAAGCTGAGACTGAAGCCCAGGATGAGGCTGAGTAAGCCTGAAGTGGCTAGAGGATTCGTATAGCATCTGCATAGCTGCCCAATTCTAAAAGCTGATTGCCCATATTTTAGCCTTTGAACGCCGTTCGTGGTAGAATTATGGGCAGTTGTGTAGCTAGCTGCTATTAGGGCGGTTAGAGATGTTCGCGAGTCACGTGCTCGCATACTTGAATAATTAAATATCGAGCATTATTCGCCAATCTGAGGAGCTTTATGCCTGGTCGTCACGGACAACCGATCGTACCATTACATAAAAAAATGACCCGCAAACACTGGATTGCAGCCAGCGCGGGTGCTGTAGCAGTTATTACTCTTGTCACCAGCACTGCTTTTGCAACCGTCAATTACTTTAACGGATCATCATCTTCGCATATTACTGCCTACTCTATTAATGATTTGGTCAGCAATAGTAAGGACGTATCGCGTAGTACGTTACGCTCTGCTTTGCGTAATAATGCGGGCGACTCCTCTGCAGATACCGAATACATTAAGGTTGTTATTAACGGAACCTCGCGTATGGTTTTGGGCTCGGATTTTACTGATGTAAAGTCTGTTTTAGCTGCAGGAAATATTACTTTGGAATCAGATGATTCCGTCAGCCCTTCCCTCGACACGAAGGTGAAGGAATCCACTGTTATTAAAATTACGCGAGCTAACTCACAAGTTGAAACGGTTGAGCAATCTGTTGCATATAACACTGTAGAGATTGAAGACAGCACTTTAGCTGAAGGCACTCGCAAAGTAACGGTTAAGGGCGAAGACGGCGTTGTTGAACAGACTAATTTGGTAACGAAGAACGCCGATGGCGTAGTCTCCACTTCTACTCTCACTGAGTATGTGAAAAAAGCTCCTGTGAATGAGGAAGTTCATGTAGGTACGAAGAAAGCAACAGCAAGCACATCTTCTGGTTCTTCTGCAAACCTTGGTACCACTGTTCCAGTCAGCGAAGCACAGTCTATTGCACATGAGATGGTTTTAGCACGCGGTTGGTCTGAATCTGACTTTACTGCTTTGGTGAACCTGTGGAATAAGGAATCTGGCTGGCGCACAACTGCTGCTAATCCTTCTGGAGCTTATGGTATTCCTCAGGCTCTTCCAGGAAGCAAGATGGCTTCCGCTGGTGCAGATTGGCAGACAAGCGCTACCACGCAGATTACCTGGGGCTTAGGCTATATTGCTGGTCGCTATGGTACGCCAACAGCAGCATGGGCACATTCTCAAGCTTATAATTGGTATTAAAGTGATTCATCTAATCCTTGCTGGTATTGAGATAGTTGAATAGCAGTTCGGATTAGTTTCAGATTAAGAGTCCCCGTGTTCAGTGCAAAAGTGCTGACGCGGGGACTTTGCGTGCAGTGGTGCTGCGGTGGCTGTAGTGTTGTGGCGGTTGTATCGCGTCGTGCTTAACCGTTTCATACACCTCTTATGCCACTTATGATGCGGAAAAATGGCTTCACAAGTGGCATAACAGTTGCGCATATGAGCATTCCCCAAAAACCGATAAGAACAACCAACACGCTCCGATAGAGTTTCTGCCTCCACCTGTGCAAGAATGAGACTATGAGTTACATCGACGTACAGCATTGTTCCAAATTTTATACTGCAGGCGATAGCACAATCATCGCGAATAACGATGTAACTTTTAGCGTGGAAAAAGGCGAACTCGCTATTATTTTAGGAGCCTCGGGAGCAGGAAAATCAACTATGCTCAATATTCTCGGCGGTATGGATACCCTCAACGAAGGTCATGTTATTATTGATGGTCGCGATATTGCAGGGATATTCCTCGCGCGAGCTCACTGCTTACCGCCGCACTGATGTTGGCTTTGTTTTCCAATTTTATAATCTTATCTCCAATTTAACCGCCAAAGAAAATGTTGAATTCGCTTCAGAAGTAGTGCGTAATGCTATGAGTCCGCAAAAGGCACTCACAGCTGTGGGACTATCTCATCGCATGAATAACTTCCCTGCTCAACTGTCGGGTGGTGAACAGCAACGTGTTGCAATTGCTCGAGCTATTGCAAAAAATCCTAAGATCTTGTTATGCGACGAACCAACGGGCGCTTTAGACTATCACACCGGTAAAGCGATTTTGCAGATTTTGCAAGATATGAGCCGCAAGAAAGGCTCTACAGTCATCATTGTGACGCATAACTCCTTAATTGCCCCTATTGCCGACCGTGTTATTCGCATGGCAGACGGTCGTGTGCGCAGTATTGATGTTAATCCTCACCCTCAAGACATTGCGGATATTGAATGGTAGGGGTGAGTTATGAGTTTATCGCATCGCACATTATGGAAAGATATATGGCGTTGCCTTTATTAAATCAAAGGGTCGTTTCTTCTCTATTATGATTTTATTGGCTATCGGTTCTTTTTGCTTTAGTAGGACTGAAAGTCGCATCTCCTGATATGAGCTTAACTGCCCAGCATTATTTTAACGCTCATCATCTTGCTGATGTGCAGGTTATGAGCACGATGGGTTTAGATAAAACTGATTGCTCTCTTCTGCGCAAAATACACGGTGTGGAGCGATCCGAGTGCGGTTATCTTACTGATGTAACGCTGGGAACAAGCAATAAAGCTATCCGTCTTTTTTCCAATAGCTCTAAAATTTCTACTTACGAAGTCGTTAGCGGTCGTTTTACCACGGTCTAACGCTTCCTCAGAAATAGCTTTAAGCAATCAGTTATCTGGAACGTATAAAATCAGCCAAACAGTTGAGGCTCATGAGGATTCTCAGCAATCCGTTTTACGCACTAAAAAGCTAAAATAGTAGGTTTCGTACACTCTGTAGAACTTATATCGACTATTAATCTCGGCCAGTCACGGGTGGGTACCGGCTCTTTGGAGGGTTACGGAGTTCTCTCTCCCACAGCTTTTCGCACTGATTATTACACGCTGGCTCGCTTTAACTTTTCGAGATATGCGCCAAATCAATCCGTATTCCAACGCATATACCGAGCGTTTACGCAAACATAAAAAGCAGATAGAGAAGGCTCTGGCTGGCAGACCTGAGCAACGCTTGGCAGAGATAAAAAAGACAGCAACAGATAAACTGGACGCTGCTCAGCAAGAAATTGACAGTAATACTGCCTCGCTTACCGAAAAGCAGGAACGGCTCAGCCGAGCGCAGGAGCAGTTTAATGCTCGAAAAATTGAGGCGCAGCAAGGCGAGCAGCGCAGTGCCGACGGTTTAGCTCAGCTCAACACAGCCAGAGAAAAACTTGATGCCACGCATGCCCAACTCGAACAGTTACGCGGGAATTTAGAGTATGCGCGCGAGCAGATTATTGCCGCGCAACATCAACTCGATGCTTTGCAGAACGCTCCCCGTCTGCTGACAATACGCAGACCCAGCAGCTACGCGCTCAACTCAGCGCTCAACTTAATCAGCAAAGCGCAGCCTATAACGCGGCTTTAGCGCAATATGAAGCGGGTGCAGCTGAGTATGAGAAGGGCTTGCAAACCTACACGTATCAGCTGGCTCAGTGGGAGCAAGCGAATAGTCGGTTACGCGCTGGAGCTGAACAGCTCAAGGCTAACGAAAGCACGTTGAATTCCTCTCAAGCTCAGTTAGATGGCGCGCAAACGCAGCTCGATGAGGCTCGGCGGTTTTTAGACACGTCGCGCTCTGATACATTTAAGCAGCTCAACGAGTTAGAAGAACCTGTGTATTCTGTTTACGGACGCAATGATTGGCCTGGACATGAGGGCTACACGGTGTATTCTTCGTCCCCGCGCACGATTGACGCGCTCTCGCATATTTTCGCGGTTTTCCTGTTCTTTGTTGCCGTTATGGTTACGGTAGCTACAATGTCGCGTTTTGTGGATGAGGAGCGCACTAATGCCGGCAGTATGAAAGCTTTAGGGTACCCTGATACTGCGATTATGCTCAAGTTCGTGGTATATGGCGCTTTAGCCTCGCTGATTGGTTCGCTTCTGGGAAGTGCGCTCGGGCATGTGGTGTTACCAACAGTTATTTATGCAGCTCACTCCGACCGTTTTACTCTGCCTGCACTTGAATTACACTTTGATGGCATTACCTCGATGATAAGCATTGCCACTGCTTTAGCCTGCGCTACTGCGCCCGCTATTTTTGTGTGCCTGCGCGAGTTGCGCGAAAAACCTTCTGTTCTGCTTCTGCCGAAGCCTCCTGCAGCAGGTTCAAAAATTATTCTCGAACACATACCTGTGCTATGGAACCGCTTAAGCTTTACGTATAAAGTGACCTTGCGCAATATTATGCGTTATAAAGACCGCATGTTCATGACGCTTTTTGGCGTAGCAAGCGCTACAGCTTTACTCTTCGCAGGCCTCGGTTTGCAGTATTCAATTAATTCGATTAATAATCGTCAGTTTAGCGATTTGGTTCATTATGATGTGATTGTGTCCAGCTCCCCTTCTGCACAGACTTCCGCTGAGCAGAAGGCTCGGAAGGAGCAAAAAGCGCAGTTAGAGCAGGAGTTGCGATCTTCTGCCGTGCGCTCTTCAACTGCTGTACATTTTGAAACAGTATCGAAAGTGGCGACCCAATGATGAGGCACATTCGATTGCTCTTATTGCCTCGAACAAGCCTCGCGAGTTAAGTAAGTTTATGACGCTGTTAGACGCTTACTCGCATCGTCCTTTAGAACTGACAGATAAGGGCGCTATTATTTCGCATCGTTTGGCAAAGCTGACTGGGGTGCATGCTGGAGACACTTTAAGTTTCAAAGATGCTGATGGTCGTAGCAGATCTGTGCGCATTACGGGCATCAGTGAGATGTATATGGGTCATTACATGTATATGACCGCTACCACATATAAGCGTGTGTTCTCCGCTGATTATGAAGCTCAGGGTACCTTGTGCAGCTCAAAAACCGTAGCATTTCTTCTGTGGAGAAAGAGGCTGCGCGTCTGACTGAGTTGGATGCTGTGTCGGGCGTTGTTCAAAACGTGGCGCTTTCAGCTCAGATGGATACGATTGCGCAATCCCTCAACAAGGTGATGTTTGTGCTGGTGCTTGTGTCTATGTTGCTCACCTTCTGTATTTTGTATAATTTGACGAATATTAATGTGTCTGAACGTATTCGAGAGCTTTCTACGGTAAAAGTGCTGGGCTTCTTTAATGGTGAAGTAACTCTGTATATTTACCGCGAAACGATTATTTTGTCGTTGCTGGGCACGCTTATGGGCTTCGGTTTGGGACGAGCTTTGCACGCATACATGCTGGAGGTGGTGCCTCCGAGTTCCACCATGTTTTATGCGGGGACGGGGCTATGGGCGTATATTGTGCCGGCGGTAGCGATTGCGGGGGCGGTGGGGATGCTGGCGGCGTATGTGCATCATCGTTTGAGGAGTGTGGATATGTTGGAAGCGCTCAAAGCTGTGGACTAAGAGGTGCGCGGGTTTTTAGCGGAGTTTGGTTTGCTTTATTTGATTATTCTTGTACGGCAGGCCGGAGCACTTGGGGGACGGTTCGTGAAACGTGACTTGGCATAGTGTTCCATGATTCACGTATGCGCGAGGACTTCAATCACTCCCTAAAATAATAGAACCGACCATACAGTCCAACAAAAACGGAGCAGCACAAACCCCACTAAGTCCAATGAACCACTAAAAAAAGGGAACGGTGCATAACACCGTCCCCTTCAGTCTTTACGCCTTAAATAATGGCTTGCAAAGTTAAATCAATAATAAACAGAAGAGCTACACCCCAAATAATTGGATGAACCTGCTTAGCTTCCTTCTTGCATACCTTTACGATGCAGTAGGTAATAAAAGCCTGCTGCAATACCGTAAGAGATGGAGTAGGCGAAAGCCATGAATACGCCGGTAAAGAAGGCTGGAATGGCTACAGTCAAGTCGTCCCAAGCGATTTCTGCGAAGGAGCTCATCATCATGCAGCCCACGATAACGAGAACTGGAGAAGTGGCTGCGCTCGGAATTGCAGAAATGAGTGGAGCGAAAACAGTAGACAGCGCGAATCCAGCGGCAATGATAACCGAGGTTAAGCCGGTACGACCGCCCGCAGCAATACCTGCAGCCGACTCTACATAGGTAGTGGTGTTCGAGGTACCGAGCAAAGAACCGATCGAGGTTGCTGTAGCATCAGCAAACAGAGCCTTATCCATCTTGGAGCTGAAGCCAGCGTGCTCTTCCATCTGCTTCTCATCATCAGCAGAGAAGATACCTGCGCGGCGGCCGGTACCGATAAAGGTGCCGATCGTGTCGAAAGTATCGGACAGAGAGAAAGCGAAAATGGTGACGAGAACCAGAGGCAGACGTGCCGGGTCAGCGAAAAGCGCTGGGAAACCCTTTGGCGTAAAGATAGCAAAAGCAGTTTCTGGCAGCTGCTGGAACGACTGTACGATGCTGATGGACTTGCCCATAGATGTGAGGCCGTAAGGGATGCCGATAAGCGCGGCTACCGCGATAGCGATTACGAAAGCGCCCTTGTTGAGCCATGCGAGCTGAGCTGGGAACTTAACGATGAGCAGAACGATAGCAACGATGAGGCCAATAAGGAAGACCTGCAGCTGAGGGTCTGCGAAAGAGGAGAGCGCCGGAGCGCCCGATTCGAAGTTAATGACCTTAATATTGAGCAAGCCAACGTAAGCGATAAAGATACCGATACCGCCGCCAATAGCGTGCTGAAGCATTGGCGGAATGGACTTAATAATCATCTTACGCAAGGATGTAGCGGTAATAATAATGTTAATAATGCCGCAAATAAATACCATAGACATGGCTTCTTGCCACGTAAAACCAACACCTTTCACAACAGTGAAGGTGAAGAAGGCGTTGAGACCCATACCTGGAGCTAAACCGTATGGAACGTTAGCAAACAAGCCCATAATAAGGGTACCAACAATAGAGGCGATAATGGTTGCCAGGAATACTGCGCCCCATGGCATACCGGTTTGTCCCAAAATACTTGGGTTCACTGCAATGATGTAGGCCATTGCAAAGAAGGTGGTTAAACCTGCGGTTACTTCAGTAGATACCGAGGTACCGTTCTCCTTCAACTTGAAGAAATCCATTGTCTTCATTTCTTTCTCTCTAGTGATAATAAATGCAAGGCGCGGCACACCAGGCGTCGCACCCGCCCAACCCAATCAGCGCATAGTGTGCACCGACAATAAAACCGAGACAGCACCCACAGGCAATCTCGGTTCTATTCTTAGCCGAAACGACCAGAAATATAGTTTTCTGTTTCTTCGGATCGTGGATTGGAAAAAATTGTTGTCGTGTCATCAATTTCAACAAGATGACCCGGTTTTCCTGATCCTTGAGTGTTAAAGAACGCCGTTGTATCGCTCACACGTGCAGCTTGCTGCATATTATGCGTTACGATAACAATGGTGAACTCGTCTTTTAACTCGCCAATCAAGTCTTCAACTGCCAGGGTGGAAATAGGATCCAATGCAGAGCATGGCTCATCCATGAGCAATACCTGAGGATGCACAGCCACAGCACGCGCAATGCATAAACGCTGTTGCTGACCACCTGATAATCCAATTCCTGGTTTATCTAAACGATCTTTCACATCATTCCATAAGGCAGCTCCGCGCAAAGCCCACTCCACCACAGCGTCGGCATCGGACTTAGAAATGCGCTTATTGTTGAGCTTAACGCCTGCAAGAACGTTATCGCGAATAGACATTGTTGGGAATGGATTAGGACGTTGGAATACCATACCCACATCGCGACGCACAGCTACTGGATCAGTATCGGGGGCATATAAATCCTTACCCTCTAAAAGTACTTCACCAACAACGTGAGCACCTGGAGTTGTTTCATGCATACGATTGAGTGTGCGCAAAACAGTTGATTTTCCACAACCAGATGGTCCAATAAAAGCAGTCACCTTATTGGGTTCAATCACCATATTCACATCGTCCACAGCATGAAAATCGCCATAGTAGACGTTGAGATGATTCACATCAATACGTTGTCCCGCATGAGTTACCTTCCAGAGCTTACTTCGTCTTTACCGAGAAAATCTTGGCAATCAGACGACCGATAGCGTTCAAAATAAGAACAAGAATAATCAAAACTAAAGCAGCAGCCCACGCGCGTTCCATGCGGATTCCTGGCACGCACAAGCCCATCGTATCCGTGCCAATCTGCGAGGCAGCTGGGCATGAGGCCATACCCTGCTGGAACTCGTTATACACGTACACCGGCAGCGTGGTCATGCGGCCGGAGAAGAGGTTAAAGTTCGTACTCGAAATAGATCCTGCAGCAATAAGCAGTGGAGCTGTTTCACCAATCACGCGAGCAATAGCTAAAATAACGCCCGACACAATACCTGGCAAAGCAGTGCGCAAAACTACGCGAATAATAGTGCGATATTTCGGCACACCCAGCGCATACGAAGCCTCACGCAAATCAACAGGAACAATAGAAAGCATTTCTTCTGTAGAACGCACGATGGTAGGAATCATCAAAATCGATAATGCAGCAGAACCAACAAAACCGTTCACTGTTCCCGGACCAAAGAGCAAACTAAACATAGCGTAGGCAAACAAACCCGCCACAATCGACGGAATACCGCTCATCACGTCTACAAAGAAAGAAATTGCTTTATGTAAGCGTTTCTTAGCGGAATACTCCACCATGTATACAGCGGTCATAATACCTACTGGAACGGAAATAATAACGCTCAAAGTAATTTCTAAGGTGCCAATGGCTGCGTGAAGAATGCCTCCGAAAGGATACAAACCGCCAACAACACCGCGCATATTATGCGTAAGGAAGTACCAGTCAAAACGCCTCGCACCATTAACAACCGTGGTATAAAGCACGGAAATCAGAGGAATAACGGCAATGAGAAATGCTGTGTAAATTAACACGCGCATAAGCAGATCTGTGCGTTTGCGAGCAGCTAAGGAAGATCGTGAAGGCTTGAGCTTGTCGAAGTCAGGGGTTGGGGAAGACTGAGCCGTTGGCGAAACTTGAGTCGTTGGCGAAACTTGAGTCGTTGGCTCGAGCGTGGTAGTGTGCGTTGTTTCTTGAGGCGTTGCTGCGCGGGGTGCTGCGTGGAAGTGCGCGATGCTTTCTGATTAACCATTTACTTGCCTCCTTTCTGAATGCTCTGCGTATCGGCTCGGTCAGCGGCAGTATTTTTGCGAGCGCTGAAACTATTCGCCCAGCGCTTCATCAACTTCTTTACCCAACTGGAGTCAGAACGACGATGGGTTAAACGTCGAGCGGCATAGTTCACAGTAAAAGTAATAACAAAAAGAACCAAACCCTGAAGCGATTAAAGTGGATACGCCAATAGAATCAGCTTCTGGGAACTGAGCGGCGATGTTAGCAGCAATCGTCTGATTTTGTGACGCGGTGAACAGATGCAAGGAATAGGTGCTGCCAGGAGACAAAATCATAAGCACAGCCATTGTCTCACCTAAAGCTCGACCTAATCCGAGCATAGAAGCGGACATTAAACCGTTAGCTCCAAAAAGGCAAAACAGACAGTTTAATCATTTCCCCACTTCGTAGCACCCTAAAGCCAAAGCAGCTTCTTGCTGGAGCAATGGAGTTTGCACGAAAATATCGCGTGCCATAGAAGTGATAATCGGCAAAATCATAACTGCCAGAACCACAGCAACCGTAGCAATCGTGCGCGGAGGATTAGACACAGAGCCTGCGAACACCGGAATCCATCCGAAAACTTTGTTAATCGCCGACCATACAGGATACATGTGCGGCACAAGCACCAAAGCTCCCCACAAACCATAGACGACCGACGAATAGCGGCCAGCAAATCGACTACGTGAACTTAAAACAGAGCTAAGTTTTTGGGTGCATAGTGTGAAATAAATAGAGCGATACCCACCGCAACAAAAAATGCTAAGGCGAGCGCCAAAGCGGAAGCAAGAACGGTTCCAAAAATCAGAGGCCCCACGAATGCTAAGAAACTTGTAGTGCGTCCGCCAGTAAAAGAAGAAATAACGTGGGCGGCAGCTTCGCGATTGCCTACAAAAACAGGGCTTGCTTGGATGAGTAAGAACACAAAAACAGCGGCAAGTACGCCAAGAATAAAGAAACGCCAGCAGCAACTGCACACCCAGCGGAAGAGCTTGTCGGCAGTAATTTTTAGACTGGCTTTTTTCCAGTAGTATTTGCGGCGCTGTTTCCGGCGCTGCTATTAGCACTGTTTTTCATGCGGTTTTTCATGATTTTATTCATGTGGTTTTTCATTATTTACGCAAACTCCTTGGAGAGGGCGGAGGTTATCTCTTGGGGATGCGCAAAAATTATTTTTATTTACCACAGTACGCAATGTAGTCATCGTTTTAGCAGTATTCTTCGCAGCGCTGAACGTAGCATTGCTTGAAATATTAGCGCGCGCAGTATTGACTGCAGACACTGCTTTTCTTTGCTGAAGAAGTCGCGCCAGAAGAGCTATCATCTGCAGAAATATCGCCGGAAGAAATATCGCCGACCGCTTTCATCATCTGCTCGCGCAACGCACTAGGCAGTGGAGCCGCGCCAGCATAGTCCTCGGATACTTCCTGCCCCTCATCGCTGAGCACGTAAGTGAGCCACTGCCGCACAAATGTTGCCGTTCGCGCGGACTTGTAGGTGGTGCACGCCACTTCATAGCTCACCAAAGCGATAGGATACGCGCCCGACTTCTTTGTGGCGTAGTCCACGTCAACGATATAGCGACCGTTCTTGAGGGCTTCTGCATTGAGCGGTGAATGGTTAATCAGTTGTGCTGTTGCCTTAGCGCTTGGCTGCACATACTCTTGCCCCACTTGCACAGAAACCGTGCCAAGGTTGGAGACTTGCGCGAAGTCCGCATAGCCGATTGTGCCCTGAGCCTGCCCGATTGTCATTACCACGCTGGGCGTTCCTTTGGCTCCCCTGACCGATAGTGTATGGCCATGTTTCGGTAGGATCGTTCGTCCAGTCTTGTGGCGCAGCCTCACGTAAATATGTTTGGAAAGTTTTAGTGGTGCCTGATTTGTCGGAGCGCCATACTGGGGTGATGGCTAGGTTCGGTAATTTGGCTGCGATGCTTGGATTTTCTGCAATGATAGCTGGGTCGTTCCAGCGGGAAATGCTTCCGTTAAAGATTTTAGCGAGGGTTGCGGGGGACAATTGTATGTGAGCGTCTTGGAGGCCGTACTGCGATAGGTTGTATGCGATTGCGATAGGCGAGACATAGGTTGGAACTTCGAAAGCTGTGCCTTGGGCGCATACTGCCTGCGATTGCTTGACTTGGCTATCACTTAGCGGAGCATCAGTTCCTGCCCAAGAGACAGCACCTGTAAGAAAAGTATTAACTCCAGCACCCGAACCTGATGGATCGTAAGAAATAGCTGCGTTCTGTTGACCTGCACTGTATCCAACAATCCACGCATCAACAGCTGATTTTTGAGACGACGCACCAGCAGCAGCAAATTCACCACTTAATGCTTCGAGTTTACGTGCGCCCCACTGCGAATCTGTTAGCGCCGAACTAGGCGTATTATCTCCACACGCAGATAACGCAAAAATACTTGCACCTACAAGCATCGAAGTTATAAGCCGACGCCAAGGCGTCAAAACATCTCCCGATGCAGGACGGTGACTGTGTGTGCGATGCATAACTTCTCTCACTACTGACAACTCATCAACAGTAGATATTTTACAGTACCCTCCTATATAATCGATAACGCTTACAACACTCAGGAATCCTTTAATCCACTTACAGATAATTTTCAAGTGCGACACGCCTTTAATTTTCACCCAAAAGTGTTATATTGATTAAAGTTTCTTCGTATTTTTTTGAGAAAATTGAAAACACCTGATATATTTTATTCAGGCCGATGTTTCCTTTTTACCCTCTTCTCTTGGACTCATCGGCTCTTCTCTTTTTTGTTTTATATCAATCTGTTTGATTTACGCATTAACTAGAACGCAAGCGCCCAAGCCGATAGGATTTATACGTCAAAAACAGCACGCGTTGTGTGTAACGTATCTGCTCACGCGTTAAAGACGCAACTGCACAAGCCTGAGCAGATACGTAAACCCTGCAACACAGTTATGGTTTATTACGAAGTCATTCGCGTGTTATCTTAAGCTTGCCCCACAATATGCGGGTTATAGGCCAAAATGTGTTGATGGTAAGCCTTCTTCCATCTTTAACCTTCACGCATAGGCACAGTCGTTGAATACCACAAACACTCCATACAAGCATCAAAATGGCGGAGGCTCCCCTTCCGAGGAAGCCTCCGCCTTATATATCCAGATTTTCTACGCAGGTTTGCACAGCTTTAGAGCTTGCCACCTTCAACAACGATTTCATCTGCATTAATAGAATCACCATAAACTGGCAGCAAGGTTTCTTCGTAATCCTTGTGGAAGAACTGCTCACCTGCTAAGGTGTCAATCTCTTTGTTGATCCAATCGAGCAGAGTCTTGTTGCCCTTCTTCACGGCTGGAGCAATGGTGTCAGTATCACCCAAAGAAGTAATACCTACCTTGAAGCCCCTGTTAGACTTAGCCCAAGCCAATACCTCAGTATTGTCAGTGGAGAATGCGTCACCACGACCATCAAGCAAAGCGTTATAAGCATCAGCGTACTGATCATACTTTGCAGCTTTACTTCAGGATGCTTCTCTTCGAAGTAGGTTTCTGCAGTCGTTCCCTTAGCAACAATCAAGGTCTTATCCTTCAACTGATTTACATCAGTAATTTCTGCGCCTTCAGGAGATACAACGCCCAAAGCAACCTTCATGTATGGCTTAGCAAAGTCAACCTTCTTAGCGCGCTCTTCAGTAACCGTAAAGTTAGCCAAAGTAATGTCTACCTTATTAGAAGACAAAACGTCTACACGAGCAGCAGGATCTACAGAAGTGTACTCAATCTTTACACCCAAATCCTTTGCCAAACGCTCAGCAAAGTAAACATCGTAACCCTGGTTCTTACCATCTTTATCTACGTAACCGAATGGAGCTTTATCAGTAAATACAGCTACCTTCAAAACGCCCGACTTCTTAATATCATCTAAAGTGCGAGTGCTCTTTGAAGCAGTTGACGACGAGCCAGATGCGCTGCTGCTGACCTGTGGACCGCATGCTGCAAGACCAACCGTCAGGGAAAGTGCAGCCATACCAGCAACGATATGACGTGCGTGCTTTTTAACTTGTGCGAGTGCTGAAACGATGTTCATACGCTCTCCTTATCTCTCTCTGCGATTTATTATTTCTGGGCTTCACTCATGCGGTGACGCTCAAATGCGGTGACGCTCAAACTTAAAGGTGTTGAGGAACTGCTGAGCACGCTCAGTACGAGGATGCTCAAAGAATTCGTCACTATTGTGTGACTCCTCAACAATGGAACCGTTCTCCAGCAAAACCACATGATCGGCTACTGCACGAGCAAAATCCATTTCGTGCGTCACAATCATCATGGTCATGCCTTGATTGGCAAGCTCAACAATAACGTCCAGAACTTCGCGCACCATTTCTGGGTCAAGCGCGGCTGTTACTTCATCGAACAGCATAATATCTGGATGCATAATAAGGGAACGTGCGATAGCTACACGCTGGCGCTGACCGCCAGAAAGCTCACGTGGCTTCGATTGCGCACGATCCTTGAGACCAACGCGATCGAGCAGCTGTAAAGCCTCTTGCTCAACTTCCGCTTTATTGCGCTTTTGCACAATAATTGGAGACATTGTTACGTTACCCAGCACGCTTTTGTGTGGGAACAAGTCATAGCTTTGGAAAACCATGCCAATACGTGTGCGCAAATCCGCTGGACGCCTGTTAAAAGTAACGCTCTGTGAAGCGATTACTTCATTATCTAAGCAAATTTCTCCGCCTTGGATTGGTTCCAAACCTGCAACGGTGCGTAATAACGTTGACTTTCCGGAACCTGAAGGCCCCAGCACAACAGTTACCTTACCGCGAGGAATATTGAGGTTAATACCGTTGAGCACAGGAGCTTGTGCGTGGGTACTGCTTGACGACCGCATCAAAAACAACGGTATTATCTGCTGATTGATTCTTTGCTTCGTTTTGCGTTTTTTGCGTTTCGTTACTCATGAGACCACTTTTTCTCTAAATATCCTGCAATAAGGGACAACGGCCAACTAATAAAGAAGTACATAAAGAAGATGACACCATAAATCCACAGCGCTCCTGAGGATGCGTCATGCGATTGACATCGATGATTTGCTGACCAACTTTAATCACTTCTACTACGCCGAGCAATACAGCTAATGATGTTGTTTTGACCATGCGGGTAGCCAGGTTTACAGATGCTGGCAAAAGACGACGCAAAGCTTGTGGCAAAATCACGTGGAAGAAGCTCTGAGTGGAGTTCATACCCAACATTTGTGCATTTTCACGCTGTGAGTTCGGAATCGACTGCAAAGCACCACGTACCAAATCTCCCAGCTCAGCTGCACCCCACGCAATAAACACAATAATTGTTGCGAAAGTTGCATCAAAATTCACGTTCCATGCGCGAGCAAAACCATAATACACAATGTACAGCAAAGCTAACTGAGGCATAATGCGAATAATATCCAAGTAAATGCGCATAATCAGACGCACAAACTTATTATCCACAGTCATAAGCCAGCCCACAATAATGCCTGCAGGAAGAGAAGCGAGAACGGATACGCCAGCAATCCACAAAGTTACAAGAAGGCCCTCAAAAAGGCGCGGCATAACGGAAGGCTGGAAAAGAATATCAATTCCTTGCATAGTCGAACCTCCTCTCCAACCATGTGCCAATGAGGGAAATAGGCAGCAGCACAATCAGGTATGAAGCTGTAAGCAGAACAAGGGCTTCATAGGTGTTGTAATCATTGCCCATAATGTCTTTTGCCTCATACATAATGTCCGCGAGCGCGATAGCAGAAACAACAGATGATTCTTTAATCAGGAAGATGACGTTTGCTATAACGCCTGGCATTGCAGTGCTGAGCGCCTGAGGCAAAATAACGCGCGAGAAAATCTGCACACTATTCATGCCCAGCATTCGCGCTGACTCACGCTGTATAGGAGCAACCGCATCCAAACCGCCACGCAGAGCTTCTGCCATATATGATCCGCCCAAGAAGGCGAGACCCACAATTGCTGACTGCGTTGGCGACCAGCGCACACCGAGTTTTGGTAATCCAAAGTAAATAAAATACAGCTGCACCAGTAACGGGGTATTGCGGCTGAGTTCAATATAGACGCGAATAATCTGACGGACTACGGGAACGCGAGCGCTTTCAATTACTGCCGCGAAAACACCAATGATAAGGAGAGCACTATTCCCCACACCGACACATTGAGTGTGACCACAAGTGCCTGAGCAAAAGTGGGAATTTCTTCAAGAATAAATGACCAGTTCACGTCTTCACCTCCCTCATCTGTTTATTATTTGTGTTTTATTTTCTCTTTTTCTCATTCATGTAATAGCAACATACGTAAGCGCGCCTTTAATAAGGTAAAACGTTCGGGATTGCAACACACGGTATGCGTAAGTGCTTCTTTTAATATAGCGTTATAGGCTCAATTTATTGAGCTGAGAGAAAAATCGCTCAAATCTTCGTTTATCGCGCAGGTAATACTTGGTTACTACAGCCATGCAAAACTTTGAGCATGGCGTTCTTCTCAGATGTTGTAACGCTGAGCTGATACTTCGTTTTCACACCTATTTGGCGCGCAACATACAAGCACGCGTAAGCCGTGTTTGATGGTAACCATTCGTCTGCTGAAGCATCTTCTTTCTGCTGATTTGCAGGACCATCAACTGCGAGAAGATTATAGGTATCGTTACCAAATTCATAGCGTCGAGCAGTATTCCACGCATATGCGCCTGATTTCCAGGCATTACTTAAAGCAACAACATGATCTATTTGCACTGCTCTGCTTGTGTCGATGCCGCGCTTAAAATGTATAGTTTTTCCTGTATACGGGTCGTTAAGAACACCTGACGCAACTCTGCATGAGGTTAAACTTTTATAGCGCACGTCTGCTAAATCACGGGCAAGCACATCTTCGCGCACATCGCAGCCATTACCGTCATCATCTGTTTGGCGGAAACCGAAATAGTCGCGCTTATAGTGACGGTTTGGGCGAGGATTATCGACAACTTTGAGCTGTGCTAGTGCTTCAGCCGCCTGACCGGTTGCTGTATATGTGCCGGTTGTGCGCGCCACAGTATTGCTAACTTGTGGCAGAAAAGAGCCAATAAGTACGCCAAGAAAAACAATGACACACATAAGGTAGTACCATTGCTTTTTTACTGCGACAACTTGACGGCGAGCTCTGGTGCGGTGACGCCTGTAATGCCAAACCATCAGCTATAGGAGAAAGTAGCTGGATCGTGTCCTGCACGTGTCAAAGTATTGAGAGAATCAATAAATGCTATATCATCTGCAGTCAGTTTAATACTGCGGCTTTCTAAATTCTCTGCTAAACGCTCCTTATGCGCAGACTTAGGGATAATAATAATATTTTTAGCCAGATGCCAAGCCAAAATTACTTGAGCTACGCTTGCGTTATGACGTGCAGCTATCTGCTTGAGCTGTTCACCACCAGCGGTTAAATCTGCTCCGCGGCCCATAGGAGAATATGCTTGTACTGCAATCCCCTTACTCTGACTATATTCTACGACCTCGCGCTGTTGGAATGTTGGATGTAATTCAATCTGATTAACAGCAGGATACTCTCCCACCTGATCATATAAACGATCTAAATCTGTAGGCATAAAATTGCACACGCCCAAAGTTTTTACAACTCCTGCTTCGCGTAGTTCACGCAAAGCAGCCCATGTTGTATCGCTACGCCAATCAAAAGGAGTTGGCCAATGAATCATATACATATCAACGTAATCAGTTTTGAGCAGACGTAGCTGACGCTCAAACGCGCGTAAAGCTGTGTCGTAACCTTGCTCGGAATCTCGCAATTTTGTAGTGAGCCACAACTACTGCGGTTCTCGCCCTGAGCAAAACCAGCGCGAACCAGACCTTCACCCACGCCATCTTCATTACCATAGCCGGCAGCAGTGTCGATGTGGCGATATCCGACTTCTAAAGCGTCGCATACAACTTGTGCCACATCGCCATTATCGATGCGCAAAACTCCCGCTCCGATGCGAGGGATATTACGACCGTCGTTGAGCTTCATTGAGTCTGCTGCTGGGGTTGTTGTCACGTCTACCATGCACCCCACTCTAGCGTAGGTGGCGTAGAAATTCGGTTGTGTTGTGACTCGATGAGCGAGTTATCCACATTGTCCGTTGCGGGAGTGTAACTCGCGGAGTGGGTGTGCGTGAACGTTACGCTGTTCTTGGCAACCTAACACACATGGCTGGCATATCGCAGAGAAAACTCGCTCAGTAGGCTGCATGTTATTCAAGCGCTAATGAATGGGGTGGTTCATTTTGATTCGCATGCTGTATCTTTCACCGCTATCAGTAGCGCTACACCTTAAAGTAATTTAGCCGCCGAAATCGGAAGTGGTAAAAGCTTTACCATTCACTACTAAGCACAGCAATGAAAGATACAACAGAAATGCGGATCTTCGGACTTAGCGGGGTTTAAGGGAGGATGTTGTCAAGACATCTCTTCGGCGTGAATGTGTTTATTTTATGAGCAAAGTCGATACGCGCAACCGATATGTCAGTTTTGAAGCCATTTTGTGCATCAAAACTGACACAACAGGTGTATTAATCGGTTAAGCAGAATGAGTGAGAGCAATAACCCTCGAATTTAATGCAGCGTGAAGCCTGATTGTGCCGAACAGCTACTAGTCACGCACGTGCAAGCGTGAGACCCCGCCAAGTCCGATGAACAACAAAAACCGACGTTCGAACCGCCCCCCCCACACACACACAAAACAGCAAAACAAAATCCCGCATACGCTGGCATTTCCATACCTATGCGTGATGCGGGATTAAAGTTCTGTTCGTATTATCGCGAACTATGCAACTACTTATGCAGCCAATGGAGCTACATCCAGTGGAACACCAGGACCCATAGTAGAAGTCATGGTTACCTTAGTGATGTAACGACCCTTAACGGTAGTTGGCTTCAAACGACGGATTTCGTCAGCTACTGCACGGAAGTTCTCTTCGAGAGCTTCTTCAGTGAAGCTGAGCTTACCCACGATAAAACTCAAGTTGCCGTGACGATCAACGCGGAACTCAATCTTACCGCCCTTGATGTCAGATACAGCCTTAGCTACATCCATGGTTACAGTACCGGTCTTAGGGTTTGGCATCAAACCACGAGGACCGAGCACACGACCCAAACGACCAACCTGACCCATCATATCTGGAGTTGCTACTACTGCATCGAAGTCAGTGTAACCCTTAGATACCTTCTCGATGAGCTCTGCATCGCCAACTTCGTCTGCACCAGCTTCGAGAGCTGCAGTAGCCAATGGGCCACGTGCGAAAACGATTACGCGAGCGGTCTTACCAGTGCCGTTAGGCAAGTTCACGGTACCGCGAACGAGCTGGTCAGCCTTACGTGGATCTACGTTGAGGTTGTATACAGCCTCAACAGTTTCATCGAAACCGCGAGCTGGCATGCTTTTGAGCAATGCAATAGCTTCAGATGCGGTGTAGAGGTTTGAACGATCTACCTTTTCGGCAGCTTCGCGATACTTCTTAGAACGCTTTGTCATCTGCTTCTCCTTAGCAGTCGCAGTGTGGGCAAGCGTTTGCCCTTCTGCTTCGTGGATAATAATTAGTCGGTTACGGTAATGCCCATAGAGCGTGCGGTACCCTCGATGATCTTCATACCTGCTTCGATATCGCGAGCAGACAAATCAGCCATCTTGGTTTCAGCGATTTCGCGTACCTGTGCCTTGGTTACAGAGCCAACCTTGGTGGTGAGAGGATTTCCAGCACCCTTATCCACGCCAGCTGCCTTGCGAAGAAGTTCTGCTGCTGGAGGTGTCTTCAGAACGAAGGTGAAGGAACGATCTTCATATACAGTGATTTCTACTGGGATGATCTGACCGATCTTATCCTTAGTAGCATCGTTGTATGCCTTGGTGAAGTCCATGATGTTCACACCATGGGAACCCAATGCTGGACCCAGTGGTGGAGCAGGGTTTGCCTTACCTGCAGCAATCTGCAGCTTGATGAGCGCTGAGACTTTCTTCTTAGGAGCCATTTTATGGTTCTTCTTTCTGTTAGCGGTTCAACGGAGTTTGTCTCGTAAGACGCGCCCCTCCCGCGGTTTTCATCTTCTCTGCCTTTCAGCGTGCCAAAGCGTGCTGAAAATGGCAAGCCTTTCTATTATGCCTGATTGTTGTGACAAATAGCAAGTTTGGAGGAAGGATAGTTGTGCTCATGGCTGTGCGACATGACGGGCGCGCACATGGCATGGCTGACAGCGTCCGGTTTAAGTTTTGAGCACGTGAACCATGGAATAGCCATAGCCACCCACTTTTTCACGTCCCAGACCACGCGCAAACAAAGTTCGCGTCCACTCTCTCAGGTGAACGCGAAGACAGAATAACAGCTTTAGCAGCCTTAAGCGTCAATCTTAGCCACTTGATCGAAACCAAGTTCTACTGGGGTTTCGCGACCAAAGATAGATACAAGCACAGACAGCTTTTGTGTTGCTGGACTGACCTCAGAAATAACTGCAGGCATCGTAGCGAACGGACCATCAGTAACAGTCACGGATTCACCCACAGAGAAGCTGACTTCAATCTGGCGAGCCTTCTTACGAGCTTCAATATTGTCAGTGCCCTTCAATGCTTCAGAACGAATCATTGGAGCCATCATAGACACAACTTCTTTGCGAGACAGTGGAGCTGGTTCACCGCCGTTACCCACAAAACCGGTTACGCCCTCTGTTTCGCGCACAATACGACGAGCATCCTCATCTGGCCACATGCGGATAAGCACATATCCTGGGATGCGTACGCGGGTAACAACTTTCTTACCCTTGTCAGTATGCTGTTCCACCTCTTCCATAGGAACTTCGATTTGGAAAATTTGGCTTTCCAGACCATATGACTGAACGCGAGATTCTACGTTCATCTTTACGCGCTTTTCGTAGCCGGAGTAAGTATGCAGAACATACCACTTACCTTCCAGACCGCGCAAAGACTTAGAGAAGTCCTGAACTGCCTTCTCACCTGGATCGAGAGCATCTTCAGCTTCAACATCCTGAGCTTCAGTTTCCACGTCTACTTCAGCTTCTACTGGCTCTGCAACCTCAAGAGCTTCTTGATTTTCTTCAAAATTCTCAGTCATAATTCCCTACTGGGTTAATCTCGATAGTTTTATATGCAATACAAGCTTTTACTAGCCAAACAAGGTGACCATGAGCTTACCTAAGCCAAAGTCCAAACTTGTAATAAAAATCATGAGCAATACAACGAAAATGAACACTGCTACAGACCATCCCAGTAATTCCTTACCTGATGGTGCTACAACCTTAGAGAGTTCTTCAAACGTCTGCCTGATGAACATACCAACGCGCAGGAAGACATTTGGCTTGCGAACTTTTGCAGCCTTAGTGTTCTCAGACTTTGCCATTTTGCAATCCTCACTCAATGTTTCTGTGCAGTTTTACTGCCCTAGCGAAGTAGCGGGACTCGAACCCACAACCTACGGTTTTGGAGACCGTTGCGCTACCAATTGCGCCAGACCCCTAGGTGTACTGGTAACATCGTACACAATCCTCGGGATTGCCTTTATATTGTGACAAGTACCCTCGACTATGTAACGACGTATGGCGTTTTTACCGCCAAATGTTCAGTTTACCGTGGAATGTCGATTTCGTCTAATCACTTATTTTTCAATTCCTCCACCAGCACATCTTCTCCATATTCTCGGCGTGGCGCACGCATAACGCAACAGCTACGAAAAAGTGCATAAGCCCGTCTCGACTTATGCACTTTAACCGCACTGTAGTAAGGCTTATGCGAGCCATTCTTTCAAACGACGCATACCCTCAGCTAAGTCATCATCTGCCAAAGCGTAGGAAAAACGAATATATCCAGGTGCGCTAAATCCTTCACCAGGAACAGCTGCTACATGTACTTCATCTAAAATCAGAGCTGCAAGCTGCACTGTATTTTCACAAACCGTTCCGTTCTTACCGAGCGGTTTACCGAGCAAACCTGTAAAATCAGCGAAAGCATAAAAAGCCCCCTTTGGCATCTCGCAACTCACACCTGGCAACTCATTAAGAGCGCTTACGATGGCGTGACGACGGCGATCGAAAGCCTCACGCATAGCAGCTACAGCACTTAAATCGCCAGCAATAGCAGCCACTGCAGCGCGCTGAGGAACGTTAGACACGTTCGACGTCATATGTCCCTGTAACTTCGTTGCTGCTTTCGCCACTTCAGCAGGAGCGAGAAGCCAGCCGACGCGCCAACCAGTCATGGCATAAGTTTTCGCAACACCGTTCAGAACAATCAACCGATCGCGCACCTCAGGTACAAGAGAACCAATACGCGCGGTTTCGGCGTCATCATAAGTCATGTGCTCATAAATTTCGTCGGAAATAACCCATACATCGTGCTCGATAGCCCACTTCGCGATTGCGCGCAAAGTATCTGCAGACCATACAGCACCTGTTGGGTTGTTTGGAGAATTAATGATGATAGCTTTAGTACGTTCGGTAGTAGCTGCTTCGATTTGCTCGATACTTGGTTCGAAAGTATGCTCAGCATCTGCAAAAACCTCGACAGGCACGCCACCAGCAAGTTTGATTGTTTCTGGGTAAGATACCCAGCAAGGAGTAGGAACGATTACTTCGTCCCCCTCGTTAAGAATAAGTTGGAAGCTCGCGTACACCGCATGCTTGCCGCCGTTAGTTACCACTATCTGCTGAGGATCTACCTCATAGCCGCTATCGCGTGCGGTTTTGTGAGCAATTGCTTCGCGAAGTTCTGGTAAACCTGCTGTTGCAGTATAACGATGATTTTTTGAGTCCTGCGCTGCTTCTACTGCTGTGCGCACAATATAGTCAGGCGTTGGGAAATCAGGTTCTCCAGCGCCGAAACCAATAATATCGATACCGCTTGCTTTAAGAGCTTTTGCTTTAAGATCGACTTCTAAAGTAGCTGATGGTGCAACATTATGAATGCGTGTGCTTAACTGTGCCATGCCTTCACATTAGCGCGTGGGCTTTACTAACACCAAATCATCGCGATGAATAATGGGACGAGCATATTCTGCTCCCAAGAATCTCTCAATCTGCTCAGTATTTTTTCGAGCAAGCGAGGAAATATCATCCGAATCAAAAGCACATAATCCGCGAGCAATTTTTATTGCCATGCGTATCTTCTACCCACACCGGAGCACCAGCAGAAAAATCGCCATCCGCACCTAAAGGTTCCTACAGCTAGTAGCGAGGTTTTTCCTGTTTGTACGGCACGAGCAGCACCATCGTCCACCACAACAGTTCCCTGAGGATGAGAAGCATAACCAATCCATAGACGTCGAGCTGATTCGCGAGCGCGAATAGGCGCAAACGCCGTTCCCACAGCATCGCCCATTAATGCAGGAGCTGCATTAGCTGCAGACGTAAGCAAGCATGGAATACCGGAGGCGGTGGCAATGCGCACTGCATCCACCTTGGTCACCATCCCGCCCGTACCCACAGCCGAGCCCGTCCCCGCAATCGTCGAATCGTCAATCTCTTCAAGAGCATTATGCACAAAAGTCAAGCGCCGCGCCCCCGGCTGACTTGGAGGAGCAGTGTAGAGTCCGTCAACGTCGGAGAGCAGAATCAAAGCTTGAGCGCGCACAATATTGGCTACAAGCGCACTTAAATGATCGTTATCTCAAAACGCACTTCACTGGTAACCAACGTGTCGTTTTCATTCACAATAGGAACAACGCCGAATTCAAGCAAACGCTCCATCGTGTTGCGCACATTGCGGTAGCGCGCAGAACGCATGGTATCTTGGGCAGACATGAGCACCTGTCCAACACGGATATCGTAGCGCGCAAAGGCTTTCTCATACTCCGCCATGAGCAATCCTTGCCCCACGGCTGCAGCTGCTTGGCGAGAAACTGAATCATCAGGACGGCTAGTAAAACCGAGTGGCTTCAAACCAGCTGCCACCGAACCAGACGACACAAGCACAACGCGCGCCCCTAACTGAACAGCGGAGGCTAGCGATGTAACTAAATGGTTGAGTTTATCGACATCGAGCATGCCCTGTGCCGAAGTCAGTGAACTTGAGCCCACCTTCACCACAATTGTTTGTGCTTGCAGAATGCGACTGCGTGTTTGTTCCTCATTCATAAATTCGTGAGCCTTTACTCTGCGCTCTCTACACTCTCCATACCATCAGCGCGTGCTCCTTCAGCGCCGTCGTTAAAACGCGCTCCTTCACCACGTGCACCATCAGAACCACCATCAGCATCAAAACGCTTCAAGAAGTCCTGAGCACCTTCAGGGTCATCTACGCGAGACGGATCTGCCCAGTGTCCAGCTTTACGTTCTTCCATCATGGCGTTACGCACAGCTGTTTTGGCGTCCATCCACTCGTGGTAACGACGGCGACGCTCCACATTTGTACGGCGACGGTTGAGACCTTGAACCTCATCCAAACGCAAATCATGACCGCGTTGAGCATGTGGGTCTCCGTCTAGCATTTCTGCACCAGCTTGCACAGTTGGATCCCAATCAAAAGCCATAGCATTCTCGCCACGTCCAATGCGAACTTCATCACCTACGCGAGCGCCTTTAGCACGCAAAGCATCTTCCACTCCCAAACGAGCCAAGCGGTCAGCCAAATAACCCACAGCTTCCTCGTTATCAAAGTTTGTTTGACGCACCAACGTTCAGGCTTCGAGCCGGTAACAGTAAACCAGAAGTTGCCATCGCGATCCTGCTCACGCTCAATCTCAAAGTCAAAGCCCAAACCTACAGCCTTAGAATTACGTGCTTTGCGTTCAAGAGGACGAATAACAACGCGCTCTTCTTCCGCAGCTGCCATCCGCTCAGCAACGCGCGCACGCATCTTCTCCACCAAATCACTCAGCGCATACGTCAGTTGCTTTAATCCTTCATGAGAAGCCGTCGAAATAATAAAGACCTTATGTCCCATCTTCTCAAAATCAGGCTTCACAAACTCAGCTAATTCCTTAGCATCAGGAATATCAGCCTTGTTCAAAATAATCACTCGCGGACGCTCGGCAATAGGAATAGCACCCAAAGGAGTGCCAAGCTGCTCAGCATACTGAGCAAGCTCATTTTCTAAAGCATGATAATCAGACACAGGGTCACGGTCTTGTTCAAGCGTTGCGCAATCAATCACATGAGCGATAACTTGCGTGCGCTCAATATGACGTAAGAATTCCAAGCCTAAGCCCTACCTTGTGCGGCGCCTGGAATAAGTCCTGGAACGTCAGCAATAGTAAAACGCTTATCTCCCGTATTGACCACGCCAAGATTAGGAACCAAAGTAGTAAATGGGTAATCAGCAATCTTTGGACGCGCAGCCGACAGCGTGGACACCAGCGAAGATTTACCCGCACTTGGATAGCCTACCAACGCAACATCTGCAATAGATTTCAGCTCCAAAATAATATCGCGCTCTTCACCAGGTTCGCCAAGTAAGGCGAAGCCTGGAGCTTTACGGTTTTTGCTCGCTAAAGAGCGATTGCCTAAACCACCAGCGCCACCTTGAGCCACCACAAAACTATCTCCAGCGTGACTTAAGTCAGCGAGAATCTCCTCGTTCTTGTGCTTTGCCGCGCTTATAACGGTGTTCGTTTTGGCAACAGCAGCCCCGGCACTACCAGCGCCAGAAGTAGCAGCTCCACCAGTTCCATTAGCACCCGTAACCGAGCTAGCCCCAAAAACAACCGTGCCTACTGGAACAGGCAAAATCAAGTCCTCTCCGCGAGAACCATCCTTGTTATCGCCTTTACCCATCGTGCCACTAGGTGCTGTGCGATGAGGCATATAACGGTAGTCCAGCAATGAGGTTGCGTTAGTATCCGCTACAACGATAACGCTACCGCCGTCGCCACCATCGCCACCGTCTGGGCCAGCTAGCGGCTTGTATTTTTCGCGTCGAATAGATGCAGCACCATTACCGCCATCGCCGCCTTTAACATGAACCGTTACGCGGTCTACGAAGTCACTCATGATTTATCCTATATACCTTTACAACAGACCCCTGCTCAGAGAACTCGTCGCTCGGAGATACTCCGCGAGCAGAGACATTCCTCGTTCGCTCGGAACGCCCTATTAAGAGAAATACCTCATTAAGAGAGATACCCTCTAGCGCAGCACACCCCGCGAAGAGACTCTCACTCAGAGCCCCCCCTCACTCAGAGTCCCCGTTAAGAGCCGCACCCTGCAAGCAGGCTCGCCCCGTGAACAGAACCCCCACAAAAGCCTTATATACACAAAAAGCCGCGCTCAAGTGGCGCGGCTTCAAGCTGTCCGAATTTACTCGGAGATTACGTCTACAACCTTGCGATCGCGACGGGTACCGAACTTTACGGTGCCGTCTACGAAAGCAAAGAGAGTGTGATCCTTGCCAAGACCAACGTTCTGGCCTGCATGGAACTTAGTACCGCGCTGGCGAACGATAATGTTGCCTGCTACTACTGCTTCACCGCCGAACTTCTTCACACCCAGGTATTGTGGGTTTGAATCGCGACCGTTGCGGGTACTTGCCGCACCTTTCTTATGTGCCATGACTTATTCCTTTCGAAAAATGACTCGGCTATAATCCTCTACACCGCGAGTTACGCGATGGAGGTTACCTTGAGAACAGTCAACTTCTGGCGGTGACCCTTACGGCGTGCTACACCAGTCTTGTTCTTGTACTTCTGGATGCTAATCTTTGGACCCTTAGCTTCGTCGTCTACAACTTCGGCCTTAACAGTCATCTTTGCCAAGTCCTTAGCTGCGAGAACAACCTTGGAACCATCAACTACGAGTGCAACAGGGAACTCTACGGTATCGCCCTTCTTTGCATCAAGACGGTTGACGGTAAATTCGTCGCCTACCTCGACCTTTTCCTGGTGGCCGCCGGCTTTCACAATAGCGTACATGTTCTTACCTTTGCCTCTTAAAAGCTTTAACGTTCGTTTTATCTTCTAAACTGTTCCCGGGCATACCAACCCGAGGTGTTCACAAGACACCAACAATCTAATATATTGCATCGCTTGACATCCGTCAAGTCGAGCAACACACAGGACTTGTAACTTTACTGCCTAGTTTGGACGAGCAATACGGTTACGCGCCCTGTTTCGTTGCTGCAAACAAAATCTTCACGATTATTGCTTGGTAGCGGCCTTTTACTCGACTTCCTGATTATGCTGATTATGCTCTTTGCCCGGCCGAGAACCACGTGACTCTTGCAAGGTCTTGAGGTCTTCGGAAATCAAAGCCAAGGTTGTAGATGCTTCACGGTTTTCCACGCTTGGCGTTTCGCTCGTGTCCGCTCTTTCATTGCGATCATCACTACGACCATCGCTACGATTTTCAGCTCCATCTGCTGCACTGTTATTGTGCTGACCGCCTTCACTCTGGGCATTAGAAACCACAGCATTGCCCGACACTCCAGAAGACACCTCTGAAGCCTCCGCAGAAGACACCGCAACGCTGTATCCACTGTTTGTATTCGCCGAAGCTGCAGCAATTGCTGCCATAGAGTTTTTAGCTTTTTCACTCGTTCCAGCGCGTTCTTCGCGTGGCTGAGCAGTCTCGCTCACCTTTCCATGAGCAATATGAGCAGCATGTGCAGAGTGAGCCGCATGCTTATTTGTCTTTACGAAAGGATCTCCACCCTTCATTGCATACGGATCATCATACTGAGCGGACACAGTTGGCTCGTCATGCAAAATAAAGCCACGACCACCGCAGGTTGGGCACTCCTCTGAGAAGGCTTCAACCAAGCCTTGTCCCACGCGCTTTCGTGTCATCTGAACCAAACCCAGCGAGGTTACTTCAGCAACCTGATGTTTCGTACGGTCTCGAGACAAACACTCAACCAATCGACGCAAAACAAGATCGCGGTTAGCAGGCATCACCATATCCACGAAATCAATCATGACCATGCCTCCAATATCGCGCAAACGCAGCTGACGCACAACTTCCTCAGCAGCTTCCAAATTGCATCGGGTAACTGTCTCTTCCAGCGACTTGCCCTTGCCAATAAAACGTCCTGTATTCACGTCAATCGTGGTCATTGCTTCGGTACGGTCAATAACCAAAGAACCGCCGGACGGCAAATATACCTGACGCTCCATGCCCTTACGCAACTGGCTATCAATCTGCCAGCGGTCAAACACGTCTTTACCTCGATGCTCTGCTGGGTCCCAACGTTCTACGCGGTCAAGCAAATCAGGCGCAGCAGATTCAATATATTCATGAATGCGGTTATATACATCTTCGCCCTCAACAACAAGCTTCTTAAAGTCATCGTTAAAGATGTCTCGAATCACGCGAATAACAACGTCTGGCTCGCCTTGCAGGAGATGCGGTTTCTTGGAGTTCTTCAGTTCCTCTAACTGAGCAGAAATATGCTCCCACTGGTTCTTCAGATGCTCGAAATCTTTAATAATAGCTTCTTCAGGAGCGCCTTCAGCAGCGGTTCGAATAATAACGCCCACTTCTTCTGGAGCTACTTTCGACACAATAGACTTCAAACGAGCACGCTCGCGTTCAGGAAGTTTGCGGCTTACTCCTGTCATGCTTCCCGATGGTACGAGCACAAGGAAACGACCTGCAAGAGTAATCTGGCTGGTTAAGCGTGCACCTTTATGTCCGATTGGATCTTTCGTTACCTGAACGAGCACAGGATCGCCTGACTGGAAAGCGTGTTCCATACGACGAGGCTGACCGTCTAAACGTGTGGTATCCCAATTCACTTCGCCTGCATACAGCACACCGTTGCGCGCCTGACCAATATCTACGAAGGCTGCTTCCATGCTTGGTAGCACGTTTTGCACGCGTCCCTGGTAAATATTGCCCACAGCGGATACTTCTGCAATATCGGAAATATAATGTTCAACCAGCACATCGTCTTCAATAACGGAGACCTGCGTATGGCTTCCGCGTTCGCGCACAACCATTAAACGGTTGACTACTTCACGGCGAGCTAAGAAATCTTGCTCGGTAATCAGTGCTGCCTGACGGTTACGGTCGCGACGATTATCGCGACGACGCTGACGCTTCGCTTCCAAACGTGTTGAACCGGCAACATCCGTAATTTCATCAATATACTGCTGCTTACGGGAACGACCGCGCGTATCTTCTCCTGTGTCTGCTGAAGAAGACAACGAATCAGACGACTGATTATCATCGTCCTGCGCATTCTTCGAGCCACGGCGACGACGGCGACGACGACGTGTGGTGAACTCTTCATCCGCTTCCTCAACTGTCTTGAAGCATAGCGCTACGGCGACGAGGACGGTGCGAAGAGCTTTCAAAGCTTTCCGCTTCATCATCATTGCGCATATCGCCTTCAATAGGCTCGTAGTCAATCTCATCGAGCTCCAAATCGCTTTCAATCAGCTCGACTTCTGCTGCTGCTCGACGCTCTTGAGCATTCAGACGGCGATTGCGACGAGAGCGCGAATCTGTGTCGAATTCGTCAACATATTCCGCGGAACTGTTTTTCTTCATTACGCTCGTTGCGCTCGTTACGTTCGTTTTTTTATCTTTGCGGTTACGACGGCGAGAAGAACGCACGTTGTCGTCATCCTCATGCTGATTATTCTGTGCGCTTGAACGAGAACGTTCAGTTTCATCTAAAGCAGCGCTAATAGTATCGAGAACATCGTTATTATCTGCGTTCTCATGATTCTTATCGCGACGATGACGGCGATTGCGATGCAAGGTATTCTCGTCCTGCTCTTCATCGCGATAATCGCTACGCGATGAGCGCGTTATTTCAGGAATAACAGGAGCTTGGAACAGCAGGCTCATCATCGGATTGGTTGGAGCGCTGAATCCTTCGACTGCACGAGCATCCTCATGATTTGTTTGGGATGACGAGAACTCTAAAGCCTGACTTACTGCTGCACGAGCACGTTCAGAACGTGCTGTTGGTGTATCTTGTGCAGAATCTGGTTCTTGAGCTGCGCTAAACTGCTCCTCGGCTTTCGCGCGATTAGCACTGTTATTGCTACGGTTAGCGCTGTTGGCACTGGTAGCACTGGTAGCGCGATCCTCCATTGTGATACGACGGCGAGGGCGTGAACGCTGAACGCGCGGATTTTCGTCTCGCTCTTGAGTCTTTTCTTCTGCCACCACTTGCGAAGTAACAGCGGATTCCTCAGAATCGGTCTCGGTGCTTCCCGAAGGCTTATGCTCAGAAACAGCGCGAGAGCTCTCCGAGCACTCTTCTGCGTTGCAGACTCTTCTACAACAACTTCGTCCGGAACAATAATGCCTCTATCAACAAAGAGTTCGCTAGCAATGCGTTGAGCTTTGTCGCTGCGCGTATATGCCGCTGATGTCTGCTGTGCAGATGTGCGGTTCTTCTCGCTATCTGCAGGTTCAGAACCGTCGCTGGACTGCTTATCCGATTGCTTTTCCGTCTGCACACCAGCCCGCTCATTCGGCATATTCTCCGCATTCTGTACGCTCTGCCCGTCTGCCTGCGTTATTGCCTGTACCTGCTGAGTAGTATCAGCACTTTCGGGCTTAGCGTTCACCTGAGATTGAGCTGATGTCTCTTGAGAAGATACAGTATGCGAAATTTGTGTTACTTGGGAATCCTGAGAACCGCTAACACGCACAACACGGCGCGATCCTTTATTAGTGCGACGTCCCAGAACAGGTGGTTCCTGATTCATACGCTCAGACACTTGTGTCTCCAGTCAAGCAGCTGCGTCTGCTGTGCTTTCCGTGTTTACAGCTCACCTATAAGATGACACGTTTTGCAACGTTTCGTTTCATCGGTGCACCGTAAACGGTTAAAAGTCTGTCATATCTATGCGGACGCCAACGCTTGCCTACAAATCCTCATGTTTTCATCCCTATTAGGCAAGGGGATCAACGCATAGTGTGTGGTTACTACGCAGAGTTACCGAGTTCAGTTTACCACAGGAGTTGCTCTGAGCCACGTCTCTAAAAGTTGCGCATACTCAGTCACAGCATCAAGAGCTACTTGTTCATCTGATTTATGAGCCAGCAGAGCATCTCCTGCACCCAGATTTACCGCAGGAATTCCCAAAGAACTAAAACGCGCCACATCTGTCCAGCCAAATTTCGCGCGTGGCTGCTCGCCAGTTGCGTCACGAACTAAAGATACCAAAGACTGAACGAGCGGATGCTGCAAACCTGGGCGAGCGCCTGCTGATTCATCTTTCATATCAATATCAAAGCCTTCGAAAAAGCCCCCGTCAGCTCGTACCGGCTTACTCCTACTCCACTAGCAGTCGCGCAGCCTTCTCCCATCAGTAAAGCTTTTGCTTGCTGTATCGTCTTATCTGGAGCAAAACGATAATTCACATGCACACGGCAGTGTTGCGGAATAATATTCGTTCCTTCTCCGCCCTCAATCATGGTTGCGTTTAATCCTTCGCGATAATCCAAACCGTCAACACTAATCGTTGCCGGCTCATATTCGCTAAGCAAAGTCAGCACTCGAGCAGCATGATGAATCGCATTATCTCCCATCCATGCACGCGCGGAATGTGCGGCTACTCCATGAGTAAGCACATCAAAACGCATAGTTCCGTTGCAGCCGCCTTCAATAAGACCGCTGGTCGGCTCACCAATAATCGCAAAATCTCCCTGCACCCACTCAGGATGCGCAGCCAGCACATGACCCAAACCATTCTTCTCTGCCTGCACTTCTTCATGGTCATAAAACACATAAGTCACGTCGCAACGCAGCTTATCCGCGCTATCTAAAACGCCCGCTAAATACGCAAATACTGCATCGCTCGCCTTCATATCGGTAGCTCCACGCCCCCACATAACTGGAGACTGCGGATAATCTCGCGCAACGTCTTCACGGATACGCGCATCTCCTGGCTGCAATATTTGCGGCGGAAAGTTATCGATAACAGGCACCACGTCTATATGACCTACCAGCAGCACGCGCTCAGCCTTGCCAAAATGAGTTGAAGCCACCACAGTATCTTCATGGCGATGAACCTCTAAATGCGCATAGCCGCGCAGATATTCTTCGAGAGCATCAGCGAGCGCGCTTTCTTCATCAGAAACCGAGTAGATGCGCATAATGCGTTCGAACAGCGCGTGCAGGCGTGTTGGATCCAGTTGCGTTACATTTTCCGTGATGTCTAGAGCAGTCATAATTCATATCGTAAACTATCTGCACCCTGAGAGCATACATCGTGGCACTATGTGAGTATGGGATTATTGAGTGCGTTGCAGGGTTTTGCGGTTATTGGCATTGTTATTGGCACAGGATATGTGGCGGCACGTCTGCAAATTGGCGGTTCTCAGGCTCAATACGTTTTGAACCGCATAAGTTTTTTCGTTTCTAGCCCGTGCCTAATGTTTGCTATTTTATCGAAAGAACATTTAAATAAAATTTTTGATTCAACGATTATTGTTGCTTTTGCTTCTGCTGCAGCTGTGGGACTTATTTTTATTCTTATTAACTCTTTGTTTTTAAGCTGGAGAAAGCAGAAACAACGATTGGCGTGCTCAACTCTTTGTATTTAAATTCCAATAATATTGGATTGCCTGTGGCCACATATATTATTGGCAACCCTGCTTTGGTAGCTCCTATCTTGGTTATGCAGCAGGCTCTGTTTACTCCTGTTGCATTGACTGTTTTAGACGTTCAGACCAGCGGTAAGTTTTCTTTCAAACGCATTGCATCGCAGCCGCTGCATCAGCCACTGCTGATTGGTTCGTTAGCAGGTATTACCATATCTTGGATTTCTGCTATGGCAGGGCATTTTATTGTTCCGCAATGGATTTTTGATCCGATTAATATGATTGGTAATTCTGCTGTTCCGCTGATTTTGATGGCTTTCGGCATGAGTTTGTATGGAACTAAACCTCTGCAGAAAGGCGCGCATATTCCAGCTATTGCTACTGTTGCTGTGCTGAAGAATATTGTGATGCCTCTGATTGCTTTCGTTTTGGCATATCTGATGGGTTTCCGCGGCGCTACCTTATATGGCTGCGTTATTTTAGCTGCTCTGCCAACAGGACAAAACGTTTACAATTACGCAGCGCGCTATGATGTAGGGACGAGCTTTGCGCGCGATGGCACGCTGTTTAGCACTTTGACTTCACCATTATGTATTTCGATTATTGCTTTACTGTTTAGTCATTAAAACACTGAAAGGTAATTCCGCCACGAATAAATAGAATGATTCATTGTGATTCGCGTGCTGTATCTTTCACCGCTATCAATAGCACTACTCGTTAAAGCTGTTTGACCACTCAAATCGCAGCTGGTAAAAGCTTTACCATTCACTGCTAAACACAGCCATGAAAGATACAACAGAAAACGCACGCACGGCAACCAACAGTGCTACCATCGCCTCACGAGGAACAAAACAGACCCTTCGGTTTTTGATCGGGGTCGTGAAGGTTGCAGGTGCGTGGATTGTTGCGGGTGTGGAACGCTGACAATGCTCGCGGTCATCGTTGAGAGTGTTTTCAGTCTTCGTGCTGTGCGTGAATCGTGGAACGCTCTACCAAGTCATGCTTCACGAACCACCCTAGGGCTCCTACACACCGCAATAATAAACCAGATAAGCCCAAACCAAAACCAAAAACCTCGCTAAGTCCCAAGCGCGACAAAACAACACGGACAGAATTGATTAGTGGAACTTGCTGGTGGAGGATGCCCTTTTAGACCACCCTCCACTAGCAACGTAGAATAGCGTATTTACACGCGCTGCTCTCGAGCAACAACATTCAATCGTTGCTCAAAATTCGCCCAATCTTGCTTAAAGTACGAGAGTAATGGCACGCTATCCATGTCTTCTACTGCAAGCCACCGTACATCTTCGCTTTCGTCATCTGTAGCAAGAGGACGAACCATATGTTCTGGTTTTTCAAAAGCAAATACTGTTGTGTAGCTCCATGACCGTGGTCTTCGCAGTACGCGCCCACCACCACAATATCGTCCGGATGAATATTCGCCTCTTCAGCAGCCTCGCGCAACGCCCCCTCAATCACGTTTTCTCCCGTTGCCAGCGCTCCACCCGGGATGCCCCATGTGCCCCCTTCCGCGCTCCATGCTGCGCGGTGTTGCATAGCAACATGGGAAATATTCCCATCATCATCGCGTCGTGCCACGAGTACGCCCGCTGCACTATTGCGCCCCCAATGTTTATGCCCGCATGCACAGTCAATCCACCCGTCTCCAGGTTGCATAATATTGCTGTCCGGAATATCTGGGGTCACCTCTTTCGCATGGGTGAAAATCTGAGCATCTGTCGCATTCCACAGATTCGTCCAACTAATGCCCAGTTCTTCAACTAATGCACGCACCGTGGGAACGCTCAAACCCATAACGCCGCTAGGATCTCCTTGAATAGACTCAATAAATGCTGAGCCAATCCCTTCGAGAGTAAAGCAGCCAGCCACTTCGAATGGTTCACCTGTTGCAATATAACGTTCAATATCATCATCGCTAAAGTCAGCAAAATTCACATGAGCGTAACTAATGGACTGAGCCATATCTCCGGTCGATAAATCAATAACCACATGACCAGTCCATAATGTTCCTGTAGCCCCACGCATAGCGCGTAAACGTTCACGCGCAACCTCAGCCGTATGTGGCTTTCCATACACAGCCCCGTCAAGAGTGAACAGCGAATCACAGCCAATCACCACTGGACCGCGCACAAGTCCCGACAGCCCTAAGTGGTCACGCACGTAATCAGCTAAATCAACACGTTCGGCAACGCTTCCCTGCCCTTTGCTCTATCGGACGCGAAATTGTTAACTCTCCGCGAGCCTCCTGCATCGTGTTCCACGTGGAACGGTAGTCATCAGCAACAGCTTGTGCTTTAGCACGCGCCAAAACGAGCACCCGCTCTTCAACGCTTAAATCGTTGACGTGCACGCCGCGGTCAGTTGCCAAAGACGCTAAAACAGCATCTTCATCTACATGCGATACGCGTATTGTGGGACGAAATACCGGCATGCACCAGCAAACGAGCGCGAGATGGCGATTGAGAAGCTAAAACAACAGGAATAGTCATAATTTCACTCCTTTTCAACGTTATTCAGCGCTAATCTGCACTCCCGAACGGTCTACCGATAAATGCACCATATGCCAATGGCTCATATCCACGCCACGAGCAGTAATATTATGCAAACTATCGGTAGCGTCAGAAGCATGTAATGCGAGCACGCATGGACCGGCGCCAGAAATAGTAGAAGCGTATCCTTGAGAGCGCAAGAAAGTCATTAAATCAGCAGATGCTTGCATCAGAGGTGCGCGATACGGCTGATGCAAGGTATCTTCAGTCGCCTCAAATAACAAGTCATTATCTGCATTCGCCATAGCTGCTGGAAGCAGAGCAACGCGCGATACATTAGTCAAAGCATCTGCATACGGTACGGTTGACGGCAAAACTTTGCGCGCTTCTTCAGTAGACAGTTCAAAATTCGGAATAAAAATCCACGCATGAATATCTTTATGCACTGGGTATATTTGCGTGCGAAAATCCCTGCCCGCTCTTCCACGAAACTGTCATACCGCCATAGACTGCTGGCGCTACGTTATCAGGATGACCCTCTATACGCGCAGCAACCTGGAAAATAGCATCGCGTATTTCGCGCTGAGTGCTATCTAATCCTGCTAGGCCAGCAGCCAAACTAACGCCCGCGACAATAGCGCTAGCAGATGACCCCATTCCGCGAGACTGAGGAATACGGTTATACGCTTTCATGCGCAAACCAAACTCCGGCAAATCAAACTCTTCAGCAGCAGCCCGCAAAGCTTTAACAATCAGGTGACGCTCATCGCGCGGCAATGTATCTGCACCCTCACCAATAATCTCAATATCTACGCTTTGTGTAGGCAAAGCTTCTACATAAATCGTGTCGTAGAAGCCCAAGGCTAAACCGCAGGCGTCGAAACCAGGTCCCAAGTTGGCGCTTGTTGCTGGAACGTCCACACGAACGCGCGATGCTGCAAAAACCATCATGTTCCTTACTATATGCTGTTTCTCAGAGCTGGCTCAAGATAAAAAATACTCAAGATAGGAAGCGACTCGAGACACTCAAGCGGCTCGAGATAAGAGAATACTCGAGATAAGAAAACACTCACGCTTCTCAAGCCTTTCACTTCAGTCAGCGCTGGATTCAGTTACACACTTCACATCAGTTACACAGTTTCTATCTATTAGTCTTCAAAAACTCGCATAATCGACAGCACAGAGCCAATAGATTTAGCATTGGATACTTCTTCTGCTGTTTCGCGAATAACTCGATCAGCCACGTTATGAGTGGTAATCCATAATTCGTGATTGCCGTTTTCGTCTTCTTCTGGACGCTGCTGCACTGCACGAATAGAAATGTTGTGCTTAGCAAAAATATCGGAGACGCGCGCGAGCACGCCGACAGCGTCAGCTACGCTTAAGCGCATCATGTAGGAGGATTCTACGTCGGAAGCGTCCACGATTGGCTCGTTCGAGTACAACGGAATGAGTGGGCTGGTAGAACCTGCTGCACGGTGACGTGCTACGGTTACGATATCGCCGGCTACCGCAGAAGCAGTTGGAGCGCCGCCTGCACCGCGACCGTAGAACATGAGATCGTCAGAAGCTTCGCCCTCCACGAAGACCGCGTTAAAGCTGCCCGATATCTTAGCCAGCTGATGATTTTCTGGCAGCATAACCGGATACACGCCGGCGGTAATACCCTGCTCAGAACGCTCAACAACAGCAAGAAGCTTGATGATGCGGTTCATTGCGCGGGCTGCAGCAATATCCGATTCGGTGACGTGTTCAATGCCTTCGATATTTACATCGTCCATGCGAACATCGCGATGGAATGCGAGAACAGCCATAATGGCAGCCTTGGCAGCAGCATCGAAACCGCCAATATCTGCGGTTGGGTCGGCCTCTGCGAAGCCTTTAGCCTGTGCGTCCTTGAGTACGGTGTCGAAAGCCAAGCCCTTGGTGGTCATTTCGTCGAGAATGTAGTTGGTGGTGCCGTTCACAATACCCATAATGCGGTTAATGCGGTCTCCCACCATCGATTCGCGCAGTGGGCGCACAATTGGAATAGCGCCGCCCACAGCTGCTTCGAAGTAAATATCTACGCCGTTCTTTTCTGCAGCTTCGTACAGTTCCGGACCATGCTGAGCCAGCAACGCTTTATTCGCAGTAACTACGGAAGCACCATGATTGAGCGCGCTGAGCACGAATGTGCGGGCAGGTTCAATGCCACCGATGAGCTCTACAACAATGTCCGCGCGCGTGGTTAAGTCTAATGTTTCTGTGGTGAGCAGCGACTTATCAATCCATGGATCGTTTACTTCGTTCGGGTCGAGAACAGCCACACCGGTTAATTCGATGCGAGCGCCTGCGCGGCGAGCAAGTTCATCAGCCTGTTCTACGAGCAAACGTGCGGTCTGCGAACCTACTGTTCCAGCACCTAACAGCGCTACTTTAACGGTTTTCTCTGCCATATTATCTCCACATTCTTGTGATCAAAAATTTATGCGCGCACTACTACGTTACGCAAATCGCCAATACCTTGTACATGCACAATCGCCTCATCGCCCGGCTTTAAACTGCCAGTAGCGTATGGGGTACCGGTCAAAATAACATCGCCCGGCAAAAGGGTCGCGAAACTGGAGATAAAAGCGATCTGCTGTTCAATCGAATGAATCAAATTCGCGGTCGTCCCCGAAGCTTCCGGCACGTCCTCGCCGTTCAAAGTGAAACTAATCTGAGCATTCGAATGATCTAAATCTGTCTCAATCCATGGACCCAGCGGGCATGCAGTATCGAAGCCTTTAGCGCGCGTCCATGTGGGATCATCGCCTTGCAGGTCTCGCAAAGTTACGTCATTGGTGCACGTAAAACCGAGCACATAGTTCATAGCTTCTTCTTCGCTCGCGTTCTTCGCGATGCGACCGATAACCACGGCAACTTCTGGCTCGAAATTCATATCGTTGCTAAAGTCTGGGAAAACAATCGGATCGTCCGGACCAATAACAGAGGTGGATGGCTTAGAGAAAATAACCATCTCTTCAGGCGCATGAACGCCTTTCATGCCATTGATCTCGCCCATATATTGAGCATGAGCCTCGTAGTTCTTGGCAATACCGTAAATTTTGCTCGGAATAATCGGCGCGAGCAGGCGCACTCCCTCATCGTCCACGCCGAAACGCTCGCCGGTCGGCGATACGGGAGCTCCACCCAAAGGGTAACCGGATAATTCTACGAGATAATCTTTGCCGTCTTCCTCGTCTTTCTGAACGAAAGCGTACGAAACGGTATCATCATGACTGAAACGCGCAATTCTCATACTCTAAGAATATAGAAACCATTGTACTGTGCTTCGAGGCGCGCGCTAGATGAACGCGCGGGCGCCAAAAATGCCCGTCCCTACGCGCACGATGGTCGAGCCCTCTTCAATCGCCCACTGCATATCCGCGCTCATACCCATCGACAGCTGACTGCAGGTCTTAATACCGTCCTCGCGCAGGCTATCGCGCAGATTGCGGAGGCACTCAAAACCGCGGCGCACGATTTTCTCGTCCTGCACATGCGCACCGATAGTCATGAGACCCTTCGAGACGCAGCTGAGGCATAGCGTGATCGCCGCCGCCATTTCGAGCGCTTCCTGCGGCTCGCAGCCCGACTTGCTCTCCTCGCCCGACTCGTTTACCCTCGAGATAGACGCCCACAGTGTGCGTTTGCTCGCTGGTCTCTGCGCTGGCCTCTAGGCGGCGGGCGATGCGCTCGGCCAGCTTGAGCGAATCCACCGACTCGATAACCTGCACATACGGCAGTACCTTAGAGATTTTATTTGACTGCAGCTGACCAATCATGTGCTGAGGTATGCTCAGACCGCGCTCGGCTAGGCCCTGCTTGAGACAGTCTGCTTTCGCGAGGATTTCTTGTGGACGATTCTCGCCGATACAGCGGATACCCGCGTCGATAGCCGACAGGATTTCTCCCACGTCGCGCGTTTTCGTGGCCGCAAGCAGCGTTACGTCGTGAGGCTCGCGTCCCAGCTTTTGACTGCCGCTCTGACTGACCGCTTCCAGCGTTCGATGCACGCCATCGGAGATGTGTTGTGCTCTTTCGGGCGTGATTGTGGTGTTTGCTAAGTCTTTATGATCCATGTATGCAGTCATGCTGTCCACTATAGTGCGGGGTGTGGTTTGTGTGTGGGCGAGGGGTCGTGAGGAGTGATTTACGGTACGGCTCGTTTTTCACGACCTTATAATGGCGGTTTTGGGGCCGTGAAAAACGAGGCGTAAAGTCAATCATCTTTCACGCCACCAGATGTAGCCGTGGTGAGCGATGCTCAGGTAGTGCTTCGCTCTTCATGGCGAGAAGTGTACTTAAAACCAGCTATTTCGAGCTGTAGTGAGCGATGCATCACCAGCAATTCGCTCATCACATTAGCTTGAGCCCCATATGACCGTTCACATTTGTGGCAGTGAGCGATGCGCCCATACCGGTTCGCTCACCACAACACAACCACCCCGTAAACGCAAAAAGGGAGATACAGCCGAAGCCATATCTCCCTTATCTAAATCGCTACGAGTAGCTACAGCGCTTCTCCTTAGAAGAAGATGCCTGCGAGGAATACACCCACGATAGCACCGCAGATTGGCGCTACAACTGGAATCCAAGCCTCACCCCAGCGAGAGCTGCCCTTGTGCTCGATTGGCAACAAAGCGTGAGCCAGGCGAGGCATCAAGTCGCGCGCAGGGTTCAGAGCTGGATCGGTTGACTACCCATGGAAGCTACGAGACCCCAAACAATGAAGCCTACGATAATAGCGGCTGCGATTGGAGCCTGTTTACCCCAGTCAAGGCTGAGGATGGTGAGCGCACCGAATACGAGGATAAGGGTACCTACGAACTCGTTAATGAAGTAGTTTGCCTTGTCCTCTGCCTCGTCGGTGGTTGCGAAGGTTGCGAAGATCTCGCCCGCGTTTTCGGTCTTATCGTAGAACGGCTTGTACATAATCCATACAACTACCTGACCGAAGAAAGCGCCGGCCAGCTGAGCGAGAATGTACAGACCTGCTTTATCCCATGAGATCATGCCGTTTACAGCCTGACCGATGGTCATAGCTGGGTTGATATGAGCGCCAGAAACGACACCGAACATAGCTACAGGGATCATTACACCGAGACCGTAACCGGTCGCGATATTAGCCCAGCCGGCGTTATGACCCTTAGTACCGGTAAGCAAGTGATTAGCCACAGCACCGTTACCGAAAAGCATCAAAATAGCAGTTCCAGCAAACTCTGCAAGAAGCTGCATCCATAATGGGAATGTCATTGGTTAAATCTTTCTTCTTTGTCTTCCTCTATCTGATTGATAGAAAGCCTTACATATTGTATAAGAAAATACTGAGAAAGAAGAGAGGAAAATGTGTATAGATGAAAAGAGGGCGACCCATCATGGTCGCCCTCTTTAATAAGTGTTGTTGCGGCGGTTTGTTACTCTCCCACACCCTATCGAGTGCAGTACCATCACCGTGCTAGGTCTTAGCTTCCAGGTTCGAAATGGAGACTGGGCGTTTCCCCTAGGCCATGACCACCGCAAAATCTCTTTAATTATCCTCGTATCCACCGACACGAGGCTCGTGTTGGTTTGGGGACCGGCTAGCAGACGCGAATCGTTTTGTACGCAGATTTAATGTTCCTTGTTGCAAGGAAGAGTATTCAATGTTTAACCAAAACCATAAAAAATCATGGTGTGTTATTGTCTTCGACTATTAGTACCAGTCAGCTCCACGTGTTACCACGCTTCCACACCTGGCCTATCAACCCGATCATCTCTCGGGAGTCTCACACACCCTCAAAGGAGTGTCAGGAATTCTCATCTTGGAGAGGGCTTCCCGCTTAGATGCTTTCAGCGGTTATCCCTTCCGAACGTAGCTAACCAGCCATGCCACTGGCGTGACAACTGGCATACCAGAGGTTCGTCCACCCGAGTCCCTCTCGTACTATGGGCAGGACTCCTCAAAATTCCAACGAGCGCAGAGGATAGAGACCAAACTGTCTCACGACGTTCTGAACCCAGCTCGCGTGCCGCTTTAATCGGCGAACAGCCGAACCCTTGGGACCTGCTCCAGCCCCAGGATGCGACGAGCCGACATCGAGGTGCCAAACCATCCCGTCGATATGGACTCTTGGGAATGATCAGCCTGTTATCCCCGGGGTACCTTTTATCCGTTGAGCGATGCCGCGTCCGTACGCCGGCACCGGATCACTATTTCCGACTTTCGTCCCTGCTCGACCCGTCAGTCTCACAGTCAAGCTCCCTTGTGCAGTACACTCAACACCCGATTACCAACCGGGCTGAGGGAACCTTTGAGCGCCTCCGTTACTCTTTAGAGGCAACCGCCCCAGTTAAACTACCCGCACAGGCACTGTCCCTGAACAGGATAACTGTTCGAGGTTAGACATCCAATATAAACAGAACGGTATTTCACTTGACGACTCCACCAAAGCTAGCGCCCTGGCCTCACAGTCTCCCGCCTATGCTACACAATCCACACCGAATGCCAATACCAAGGTATAGTAAAGGTCCCGGGGTCTTTTCGTCCTTCTGCGCTTAACGAGCATCTTTACTCGTACTGCAATTTCACCGAGCTCCTGGTCGAGACAGTGGGGAAGTCGTTACGCCATTCGTGCAGGTCGGAACTTACCCGACAAGGAATTTCGCTACCTTAGGATGGTTATAGTTACCACCGCCGTTTACCGGGGCTTAAATTCACCACTTCACCCCAAAAGGGTTAATGGATCCTCTTAACCTTCCGGCACCGGGCAGGCGTCAGTGCATATACAGCGACTTACGTCTTCGCATGCACCTGTGTTTTTTTGGTAAACAGTCGCTACCCCCTGGTCTGTGCCACCCCCAAAAGCTCCACCCGTAAAGAGTTTCACCATCAAGGGTCTCCCTTATACCGAAGGCACGGGAGTAATTTGCCGAGTTCCTTGACCAGGATTCGCTCGATCGCTTTGGTATACTCTACCTGACCACCTGTGTCGGTTTAGGGTACGGGCAGATATATCCTCTCACACCGAAGATTTTCTTGACACCAAGAATCACCAAAACACCAGTATAAAAACCAGCGCATCACACCTCACCCTCACGTGGAACGGATTTACCTATCCCACAGGCTGCGTGCTTACCATGCCAAAACCACCTGACATGTCAGCTATCCCAATGCGTCACTCCTGTGCTGTCCTACTACAAACCAAGATCCCAAACACAACCAACCACAACACCCCGAAAGATGAAACAGTAAGAAGTGTGAGGTTAGTACAGTAAGCCTCGGAATGGTCGAGAATACACTGGTAGGAGAATATCAACTCCTTCATCCAATCGACTACGCCTGTCGGCCTCGCCTAGGGACCCGACTCACCCAGGGACGATGAACGTGACTCGGAACCCTTAGTCATCCAGCGGACGGGATTTTTCACCCGTCTTTCGTTACTCATGTCTGCATTCTCACTTGTCTACAGTCCACAAACGTTTCCACGCCTGCTTCACCCCAGTAGACAACGCTCTCCTACCCAACCAGCCTAAAAGACTGATTGCCGCGTCTTCGGTGGTGTGCTTGAGCCCCTGCTACATTGTCGGCGCGGAACCACTCAGACCAGTGAGCTGTTACGCACTCTTTCAAGGATGGCTGCTTCTAAGCCAACCTCCTGGCTGTCTATGCGACTCCACATCCTTTCCCACTTAGCACACGCTTAGGGACCTTTAGACGACGATCTGGGCTGTTTCCTTTCGACAACGAAGCTTATCCCCGCTGACTCACTGCCGGCCACCACTTCACAGGTATTCGGAGTTTGGCTGCTATTGGTACCCCATACGCCCGCAAGCATCCAGTAGCTCTACCCCTGAAACTAAAAACCGACGCTGCACCTAAATGCATTTCGGAGAGAACCAGCTATCACGGAATTTGATTGGCCTTTCACCCCTATCCACAAGTCATCGCCCCAGTTTTTCAACCCAGGTGCGTTCTATCCTCCACAAAGTCTTACCCCTGCTTCAACCTGCTCAAGGATAGATCATCCCGCTTCGGGTCTAGAGTATGCAACTCAAACGCCTTTTTAAAACTCGCTTTCGCTACGGATCCCCACACGGGTTAACCTCGCTACATACCACTAACTCGCAGACTCATTTTTTTCGATAGGCACGCCGTCACCCTCAAGGCTCCGACGGATTGTAAGCTCACGGTTTCAGAAACTATTTCACTGTCCTCCCGGACTACTTTTCACCTTTCCCTCACGGTACTCGTCCACTATCGGTCACATGGATATATTTAGACTTACCCAACGGTCTGGGCAGATTCACACGAAATTCCTCGAGTATCGTGCTACTTGGGACCATCATCAACAAGACAAAGCATTTACACCTACAGAGCTATCACCCTCTACAGCCAGGCATTCAATCCTGTTCAGCTCACACCCTGTTTTATCACTTGCCACCAGCCTGTCAGAACCAGTACGACAACATCCCACAACACCGATCATGCAACCCCTGACAAGTATCACACACAACCGGTTTGGTCTCCTCCGCTTTCGCTCGCCACTACTAACGGAATATCTTTTCCTGTAGGTACTGAGATGTTTCACTTCCCTACGTACGCCCCCAAACAAAGTTTGAGTACTAGGCATTCCTACCCAGTGAGTTTCCTCATTCAGACACCCTCGGATCACAGCTCGGTTGACAGCTCCCCGAGGCTTATCGCAGCCTCCCACGTCTTTCATCGCTCCCATGTGCCAAGGCATCCACCCTAAGCCCTTAACAACAAAAACACTGCTAAACACCTATCGAATACAATTCCTAGACAACAAATCATCACACTAAAATGATCACAAAACGATCGAACAACAAAACCACTAAAATTTAGAAGTTCAGTTCAATTACAACAACAATCAATAAAGATCATTGCTCGCGTCCACTATCCAGTTCTCAAACCACCACACCACACACACAACCACAACACCAAACAGTGCCACAATCATGATAGTGGGCTTGCTTCCAAAAAGCTGTCGCAATTTGGAAACCCAAAAGCATGCCCATACCACAACGTTCAATAATTTCACACCACACACAACCCCACACTCACAAAACAAGCATGGTCTCAGTTGTGCCTAAAACAAACCACACACAGTGGTTCCTCAAATCTCCGTAGAAAGGAGTGATCCAGCCGCACCTTCCGGTACGGCTACCTTGTTACGACTTAGTCCCAATCGCGAACCTCACCTTTAGACGGCTCCCCAGCAAAAACTGTTAGGGCCACCGGCTTCGGGTGCCGCCCACTTTCATGACTTGACGGGCGGTGTGTACAAGCCCGGGAACGCATTCACCGCAGCGTTGCTGATCTGCGATTACTAGCGACTCCACCTTCACGGAGCCGAGTTGCAGGCTCCGATCCGAACTGAGACCGGTTTTTCAGAGATCCGCTCCAGGTCACCCTATCGCACCTCGCTGTACCGGCCATTGTAGCATGCGTGAAGCCCAAGACGTAAGGGGCATGATGATCTGACGTCATCCCCACCTTCCTCCGAGTTAACCCCGGCGGTCTCTTGTGAGTTCCCCACCATAACGTGCTGGCAACACAAGACAAGGGTTGCGCTCGTTGCGGGACTTAACCCAACATCTCACGACACGAGCTGACGACGACCATGCACCACCTGTGAAAACGCTCCGAAGAGACACCCCATCTCTGAGGCCATCGTTAACATGTCAAGTCTTGGTAAGGTTCTTCGCGTTGCATCGAATTAATCCGCATGCTCCGCCGCTTGTGCAGCTCGTCAATTTCTTTTGAGTTTTTAGCCTTGCGGCCGTACTCCCCAGGCGGGATGCTTAACGCGTTAGCTCCGACACAGAACCCGTGGAAAGGGCACATCCAGCATCCACCGTTTACGGCGTGGACTACCATGTATCTAATCCTGTTCGCTCCCCACGCTTTCGCTCCTCAGCGTCAGTAATAGCCCAGAGACCCTGCCTTCGCCATTGGTGTTCTTCCCGATATCTACACATTCCACCGTTACACCGAGAATTCCAGTCTCCCCTACTACACTCTAGCCTGCCCGTACCCAGCGCCAATCCACCGTTAAGCGATGGACTTTCACACCAGACGCGACAAACCGCCTACGAGCTCTTTACGCCCAATAATTCCGGACAACGCTTGCACCCTACGTATTACCGCGGCTGCTGGCACGTAGTTAGCCGGTGCTTATTCAAAAGGTACACTCACTCACGCTTGCTCCCCAATAAAAAGCGGTTTACAACCCGAAGGCCGTCATCCGCACGCGGCGTCGCTGCATCAGGGTTCCCCCATTGTGCAATATTCCCCACTGCTGCCTCCTGTAGGAGTCTGGGCCGTATCTCAGTCCCAATGTGGCCGGTCGCCCTCTCAGGCCGGCTACCCGTCGAAGCCTTGGTAGGCCACTACCCCACCAACAAGCTGATAGGACGCGATCCCATCGCATAGCACTAAAACGTTTTCCCACACACCCATGCGAGCATGTGGAACATTCGGCATTACCACCCGTTTCAGGAGCTATTCCAAACTACGGCAGGTTAATCACGCGTTACTCACCCTGTTCGCCACTCTCACCCCCTAGCAAGCTAGAAAGGATCCCGTTCGACTTGCATGTGTTAAGCACGCCGCCAGCGTTCGTCCTGAGCCAGAATCAAACCCTCCACAAAAAAACATGAAGAATCAAAAAAATGACTCACAAAAATAAAAGAAAAATAACGAAAAACACTCTACAAAAAATAAAGCATTCAACGCACAAAAAACAACCAAACAACAAAATCATTCAGCTGTCACTGGCATTATCAAAACATAAAAAGTAGTACAAAAACACGCTCTTGAGTTCTCAAACCACCACAACACAAACCAACCAAAACCCCAAACCAAAGAGAATCAGCCGCATCAGGCAGCGAATAAAAACAATACACCACCACACCACACCACGCAACCCACACACCCACAACCCAACAAACACAACCCCTCAACGGCGTGTCGCACACCACCCCACAGCCACGGGGTAATGTGCGACACTATCCGAAGTAAAGCATTTCAGGGAAGAATTATGGACAAAGAACCAAAATGCCTTACAAGCTTTTCTTACCAATCATCTACTTCGTTACGTGGCCACCAAACTGCGCGCGCAAGGAGGATACAACGCGCAAAGTATCTTCACCAGCACCGCGCGAGGTCTGACGCGCCCACAGCGCAGATGCTGTTGCTGGCGTTGGCACCCAACCCAAAGCAGCTTCAATCATCCACTTTGCTTCACCAGACTCGTTGGCCACTGGAGGCATATTGTGCAAGTCTGGGTCATCCTGAGCTGCGCGAGCAAACAGGTCAAGCAGCCACGACTGCACAACCGAACCCTGACGCCACGAGGTCATCACTGCAGCTGGGTTCTCAATCAAATCCGAGCGCATCATGGTTTCGAAGCCCTCGCCGAAAGCCTGCATCATACCGTATTCGATACCGTTGTGCACCATCTTGGCGAAGTGACCGCCGCCTACAGATCCTGCGAGAACCAAACCGTCCTCACCTTCTGGCTTCAAGCTCTCAAAAATAGGCAGAGCGCGCTCATAATCAGCAAGGCTACCGCCGGCCATCAACGCGTAACCGCGCTCAGCACCCCACACGCCGCCGGATACAGCCCACATCCATAAAGTGAATGCCCTTCGCGCTCAGCTGCTGCTCGTGACGCTGATCGTCGGTGTAGCGGGTGTTGCCGCCGTCAATCACCAAATCGCCCTCTTCGAGCAGCTCGGCAAGCTGATCGACGGTTGCATCGGTTGGCGCGCCTGCTGGCACCATAATCCAAACGACGCGAGGAGCGGCGAGCGCAGACACGAGCGCTTCGAGCGAATCAACGTCGCGACCGGACTGCAGGCTCAGATCGAAACCGATAACCTCATGACCGTCCGCGCGCAAACGCTTGACCATGTTTCCGCCCATACGTCCTAAACCAATAACTCCCAGCTGCATTTCTAAATCCTTTCAATCATGTAAGTGTGCGATTATTACGCTGTTTCGCGCGAAAATAAAACGTTTTCGCCTGTTTTGTGATTTTTCTGACTGATTTTTTGCTCTGCGCGTGCGTTATGAGATGAGCGGCACGAACAGCGATACGATAAGAACGACGATCAGACCGGAGACCGAGAGAACCGTTTCCATGAGAGACCAGGGTTTTAAAGGTTTGACCGACACTCATGCCGAAGTATTCCTTAACCAGCCAGAAGCCAGCGTCGTTCACGTGAGAAAGGAAGATGGAGCCGGCGCCGATAGCGAGAACGAGCAGAGAGAGCTCTACTGGGTTCAGGTGCGCGGCCAAAGGCGCGACGATACCGGAAGCGGTTACGGTGGCAACGGTTGCCGAGCCGGTAGCTAAACGAATCAGAACTGCTACGAGCCAGCCGGCAATAAATGGATTAAGGTTTGCCTGCGTAATGCCCTGTGCAATAACATCGCCAATACCGGAGTCGACGAGGGTTTGCTTAAAGCCGCCGCCTGCAGCCACAATCAGCAAAATACCTGCAATCGAACCGAAAGCGGAGCCAACGATCGAGCTTAAAGTGTCACGCTTCCAGCGAGCGCGGAAAGCGAGCAGCCCCATAGCGAAGAACGTGGTAATAGTCAGCGCTTCGAGCGGCGTACCAATCCATACGATGGCCTTACCGACAGCGGTCTTTCTGCGCGCCAAGCACATCGACAATGCTGGCAGCAAGCATCAAAACTACTGGCAAAAAGAATAACGCTAATAGCCTCAAAGAAACTGGCTTACCTTCTGGAGCGTCCTGGCTCTTAACAGTATCTTCTTCCGGCGCCATAATCGGAACCATCTTAACCATCCAGCGAGCTATGAGCGACCGGAAAAATAATAACCACAGGAATGGCAACGATCAAAGCCGAGACCGAGCGTTAAACCGAGGTTAGCGCCCAAAGCGTCAATCGCGACGAGCAGGTAGGATGAGGTGGCACGAAAGCGTGCAGCGCAGACAGACCTGCGAGAGCTGGAATACCCAAAGCAATAACGGGCATCTTCGCGCGGCGAGCAACGAGCAGAACAATTGGAATAAGAATAACCACGCCCACTTCGAAGAAGAGCGGGATGCCCACGATGAAGGCGCTAAAAGCCATCGCCCACGCGAGCTTGTTTTGAGGAGCGGACTTAAGAATCGTGTCCACGATAACGTCCGCACCGCCCGAGCGGGTGAGCAAAATACCGATGATGCCGCCCAGTGCAATAAGCAGGCCTACGCTGGAGACCGTGCCGCCCACACCGGTGGTGAAGCTGTTGAGGCTTTTCGTTGTACGGAACGCCCGCGATCATAGCGGTGGCTGCGGCGCCGATGAGCAGTGAGAGGAATGGATGCAGTTTAACCACTGCAATAAGAACGACGATCAGTGCAATGCCGAGCACTGCTGCGAGGATGAGGGTATTCATAAAATCCTCCTTGATGTATGAATACTGGGTTTTGGGTCTTTACTTCTTTTACTTCTGGGCACTTTCGTACTTCTTTACTGCTTCGATCGCGCGAGCGACGACATCGCTAATATCGCCTTCGATGCTAATTTCTTCACCATTCTCGTCGGCTGCGAGCGGTTCCAAGATAGCGAACTGGCTTGGCAGGAGAGATGGAGGCATAAAGTGACCAGCGCGCGCAGACAGACGCTCCTGGATGAGCTCCTGCGAACCGCTCAGGTGCAGGAAGTGCACGTTGAGGTCTTTGGACAGTGTTTCACGATACGAGCGCTTGAGAGCCGAGCTCGATACTACTGTGTTCTCGCCCAGAGCTTCGCGTGCAACCATCCAACGGTTAATAACATCCAACCATGGCCAACGATCTTCATCGGTCAGTGGAATGCCGGCGGACATTTTTGTCGATATTGGCCTGCGGATGGAAATCGTCTCCTCAGCCAGCGTATAGCCCAGCTGATCGCGAATAGCTTCTACAACAGTTGACTTGCCGCATCCTGCAACACCCATAACGACGATGTGAATTGCCATAATCACTCCTTTGAAATCAATGACGGTATCTAGTGTAGGGCGCGCAAAGACTCTTTGTCAATTCTTTGGGAGTCTTTGGAGGTGAATTTTTTGTGTGACCTGGGTTACAACAGTTTGGCGCAATGTACAGTACCATATTGAACATAGCTTGTGTTCATCAGTTGGGAGGTTGCAATGGCACGTACGTCTGCGGAAATTTCGGATGCGAGCAATAATCCGCTTCATCTGTCTATCGCGGACGCTTTGGCCCACGAAATCCTTGACGGTTCCTGGCAGCCGGGCAGCAATAAGAAGCTCGAGCAGATTCAGGAGCAGTACGATATTTCGCGCACGGTTGCGCGCGAGGCCACGCGCCTGCTGGCGTCTTTGCGCTGCGTGCAGTTCCAGCGCGGTACGGGTGTTATCGCTTGTGGTCCTTATGATTGGGACGATTTGAATACGCGTGTTATTACCTGGAAGCTGCATTCGAATTTGCGACGGGCTGAGCTGAGATATCTTACCGAGTTGCGTTTGGCCGTTGAGCCGGCCGCGGCTGCTGGCTGTGCCTCGCGAGGTACAGTTGAGGCGCGCACACATATTGGCGTGATTGGTCATGATTTGATTCGGGCCGCGAGAGAAGACCGTTTGGACGATTTCCACGCTCTTGATATTGAGTTTCACGCTGGCTTACTGAGGAACTGCGGCAATCCGATTTTCGCTGAGCTGAGTTCGACTGTTGCCACTGTTTTGCGTGGACGCGTTGAGATTAACATGTACCCGCAGCACCCGGAAGAGTCCGCTTTGAGCGCGCACGAGAAGGTTGCACAGGCAGTTGTTGCGGGAGATGCGCACGCCGCGTATGAGGCGATGTACGACATCGTTTCCGAAGTGAATACTGCTATTGGTTTGACTGCTATGTAAAACGCGAAAAGGCCGGGCTATTCTGCTACGTGTGCAGTGCCCAGCCTATATTTATGCTTATAAAAGTTGGAGGGGTTGCACCGTTCGTGGTGCAACCCCTCCATAAGTGTTGTTGCGGCGGTTTGTTACTCTCCCACACCCTATCGAGTGCAGTACCATCACCGTGCTAGGTCTTAGCTTCCAGGTTCGAAATGGAGACTGGGCGTTTCCCCTAGGCCATGACCACCGCAAAATCTCTTTAATTATCCTCGTATCCACCGACACGAGGCTCGTGTTGGTTTGGGAGATGGCTAGCAGACGCGAAATCGTTTTCGTACGCAGATTTAATGTTCCTTGTTGCAAGGAAGAGTATTCAATGTTTAACCAAAACCATAAAAAATCATGGTGTGTTATTGTCTTCGACTATTAGTACCAGTCAGCTCCACGTGTTACCACGCTTCCACACCTGGCCTATCAACCCGATCATCTCTCGGGAGTCTCACACACCCTCAAAGGAGTGTCAGGAATTCTCATCTTGGAGAGGGCTTCCCGCTTAGATGCTTTCAGCGGTTATCCCTTCCGAACGTAGCTAACCAGCCATGCCACTGGCGTGACAACTGGCATACCAGAGGTTCGTCCACCCAGGTCCTCTCGTACTATGGGCAGGACTCCTCAAAATTCCAACGAGCGCAGAGGATAGAGACCAAACTGTCTCACGACGTTCTGAACCCAGCTCGCGTGCCGCTTTAATCGGCGAACAGCCGAACCCTTGGGACCTGCTCCAGCCCCAGGATGCGACGAGCCGACATCGAGGTGCCAAACCATCCCGTCGATATGGACTCTTGGGAATGATCAGCCTGTTATCCCCGGGGTACCTTTTATCCGTTGAGCGATGCCGCGTCCGTACGCCGGCACCGGATCACTATTTCCGACTTTCGTCCCTGCTCGACCCGTCAGTCTCACAGTCAAGCTCCCTTGTGCAATTACACTCAACACCCGATTACCAACCGGGCTGAGGGAACCTTTGAGCGCCTCCGTTACTCTTTAGGAGGCAACCGCCCCAGTTAAACTACCCGCCAGGCACTGTCCCTGAACAGGATAACTGTTCGAGGTTAGACATCCAATATAAACAGAACGGTATTTCACTTGACGACTCCACCAAAGCTAGCGCCCTGGCCTCACAGTCTCCCGCCTATGCTACACAATCCACACCGAATGCCAATACCAAGGTATAGTAAAGGTCCCGGGGTCTTTTCGTCCTTCTGCGCTTAACGAGCATCTTTACTCGTACTGCAATTTCACCGAGCTCCTGGTCGAGACAGTGGGGAAGTCGTTACGCCATTCGTGCAGGTCGGAACTTACCCGACAAGGAATTTCGCTACCTTAGGATGGTTATAGTTACCACCGCCGTTTACCGGGGCTTAAATTCACCACTTCACCCCAAAAGGGTTAATGGATCCTCTTAACCTTCCGGCACCGGGCAGGCGTCAGTGCATATACAGCGACTTACGTCTTCGCATGCACCTGTGTTTTTGGTAAACAGTCGCTACCCCCTGGTCTGTGCCACCCCCAAAAGCTCCACCCGTAAAGAGTTTCACCATCAAGGGTCTCCCTTATACCGAAGGCACGGGAGTAATTTGCCGAGTTCCTTGACCAGGATTCGCTCGATCGCTTTGGTATACTCTACCTGACCACCTGTGTCGGTTTAGGGTACGGGCAGATATATCCTCTCACACCGAAGATTTTCTTGACACCAAGAATCACCAAAACACCAGTATAAAACCAGCGCGCATCACACCTCACCCTCACGTGGAACGGATTTACCTATCCCACAGGCTGCGTGCTTACCATGCCAAAACCACCTGACATGTCAGCTATCCCAATGCGTCACTCCTGTGCTGTCCTACTACAAACCAAGATCCCAAACACAACCAACCACAACACCCCGAAAGATGAAACAGTAAGAAGTGTGAGGTTAGTACAGTAAGCCTCGGAATGGTCGAGAATACACTGGTAGGAGAATATCAACTCCTTCATCCAATCGACTACGCCTGTCGGCCTCGCCTTAGGACCCGACTCACCCAGGGACGATGAACGTGGCCCTGGAACCCTTAGTCATCCAGCGGACGGGATTTTCACCCGTCTTTCGTTACTCATGTCTGCATTCTCACTTGTCTACAGTCCACAAACGTTTCCACGCCTGCTTCACCCCAGTAGACAACGCTCTCCTACCCAACCAGCCAAAAAGACTGATTGCCGCGTCTTCGGTGGTGTGCTTGAGCCCCGCTACATTGTCGGCGCGGAACCACTAGACCAGTGAGCTGTTACGCACTCTTTCAAGGATGGCTGCTTCTAAGCCAACCTCCTGGCTGTCTATGCGACTCCACATCCTTTCCCACTTAGCACACGCTTAGGGACCTTAGACGACGATCTGGGCTGTTTCCCTTTCGACAACGAAGCTTATCCCCCGCTGACTCACTGCCGGCCACCACTTCACAGGTATTCGGAGTTTGGCTGCTATTGGTACCCCATACGGGCCCGCAAGCATCCAGTAGCTCTACCCCTGAAACTAAAACCGACGCTGCACCTAAATGCATTTCGGAGAGAACCAGCTATCACGGAATTTGATTGGCCTTTCACCCCTATCCACAAGTCATCGCCCCAGTTTTCAACCTAGGTGCGTTCGGTCCTCCACAAAGTCTTACCCCTGCTTCAACCTGCTCAAGGATAGATCATCCCGCTTCGGGTCTAGAGTATGCAACTCAAACGCCTTTTAAAACTCGCTTTCGCTACGGATCCCCCACACGGGTTAACCTCGCTACATACCACTAACTCGCAGACTCATTTTTCGATAGGCACGCCGTCACCCCTCAAGGCTCCGACGGATTGTAAGCTCACGGTTTCAGAAACTATTTCACTGTCCTCCCGGACTACTTTTCACCTTTCCCTCACGGTACTCGTCCACTATCGGTCACATGGATATATTTAGACTTACCCAACGGTCTGGGCAGATTCACACGAAATTCCTCGAGTATCGTGCTACTTGGGACCATCATCAACAAGACAAAGCATTTACACCTACGGGGCCATCACCCTCTACAGCCAGGCATTCAATCCTGTTCAGCTCACACCCTGTTTTATCACTTGCCACCAGCCTGTCAGAACCAGTACGACAACATCCCACAACACCGATCATGCAACCCCTGACAAGTATCACACACAACCGGTTTGGTCTCCTCCGCTTTCGCTCGCCACTACTAACGGAATATCTTTTCCTGTAGGTACTGAGATGTTTCACTTCCCTACGTACGCCCCCAAACAAAGTTTGAGTACCAGGCATTCCTACCCAGTGAGTTTCCTCATTCAGACACCCTCGGATCACAGCTCGGTTGACAGCTCCCCGAGGCTTATCGCAGCCTCCCACGCCTTTCATCGCTCCCATGTGCCAAGGCATCCACCCTAAGCCCTTAACAACAAAAACACTGCTAAACACCTATCGAATACAATTCCTAGACAACAAATCATCACACTAAAATGATCACAAAACGATCGAACAACAAACCACTAAAAAAATTTAGAAGTTCAGTTCAATTACAACAACAATCAATAAAGATCATTGCTCGCGTCCACTATCCAGTTCTCAAACCACCACACCACACCACACAACCACAACACCAAACAGTGCCACAATCATGACAGCGGGCTTGCTTCCAAAAAGCTGTCGCAATTTGGAAACCCAAAAGCATGCCCATACCACAACGTCTCAATAATTTCCACACCACACACAACCCCACACTCACAAAACAAGCATGGTCTCAAGTTGTGCCTAAAAACAAACCACACACAGTGGTTCCTCAAATCTCCGTAGAAAGGAGGTGATCCAGCCGCACCTTCCGGTACGGCTACCTTGTTACGACTTAGTCCCAATCGCGAACCTCACCTTAGACGGCTCCCCCAGCAAAAACTGTTAGGCCACCGGCTTCGGGTGCTGCCCACTTTCATGACTTGACGGGCGGTGTGTACAAGGCCCGGGAACGCATTCACCGCAGCGTTGCTGATCTGCGATTACTAGCGACTCCACCTTCACGGAGCCGAGTTGCAGGCTCCGATCCGAACTGAGACCGGTTTTCAGAGATCCGCTCCAGGTCACCCTATCGCACCTCGCTGTACCGGCCATTGTAGCATGCGTGAAGCCCAAGACGTAAGGGGCATGATGATCTGACGTCATCCCCACCTTCCTCCGAGTTAACCCCGGCGGTCTCTTGTGAGTTCCCACCATAACGTGCTGGCAACACAAGACAAGGGTTGCGCTCGTTGCGGGACTTAACCCAACATCTCACGACACGAGCTGACGACGACCATGCACCACCTGTGAAAACGCTCCGAAGAGACACCCCATCTCTGAGGCCATCGTTAACATGTCAAGTCTTGGTAAGGTTCTTCGCGTTGCATCGAATTAATCCGCATGCTCCGCCGCTTGTGCGGGCCCCCGTCAATTTCTTTGAGTTTTAGCCTTGCGGCCGTACTCCCCAGGCGGGATGCTTAACGCGTTAGCTCCGACACAGAACCCGTGGAAAGGGCCCCACATCCAGCATCCACCGTTTACGGCGTGGACTACCAGGGTATCTAATCCTGTTCGCTCCCCACGCTTTCGCTCCTCAGCGTCAGTAATAGCCCAGAGACCTGCCTTCGCCATTGGTGTTCTTCCCGATATCTACACATTCCACCGTTACACCGAGAATTCCAGTCTCCCCTACTACACTCTAGCCTGCCCGTACCCAGCGCCAATCCACCGTTAAGCGATGGACTTTCACACCAGACGCGACAAACCGCCTACGAGCTCTTTACGCCCAATAATTCCGGACAACGCTTGCACCCTACGTATTACCGCGGCTGCTGGCACGTAGTTAGCCGGTGCTTATTCAAAAGGTACACTCACTCACGCTTGCTCCCCAATAAAAGCGGTTTACAACCCGAAGGCCGTCATCCCGCACGCGGCGTCGCTGCATCAGGGTTCCCCCCATTGTGCAATATTCCCCACTGCTGCCTCCCGTAGGAGTCTGGGCCGTATCTCAGTCCCAATGTGGCCGGTCGCCCTCTCAGGCCGGCTACCCGTCGAAGCCTTGGTAGGCCACTACCCCACCAACAAGCTGATAGGACGCGATCCCATCGCATAGCACTAAAACGTTTTCCCACACACCCATGCGAGCATGTGGAACATTCGGCATTACCACCCGTTTCCAGGAGCTATTCCAAACTACACGGCAGGTTAATCACGCGTTACTCACCCGTTCGCCACTCTCACCCCCTAGCAAGCTAGAAAGGATCCCTGTTCGACTTGCATGTGTTAAAGCACGCCGCCAGCGTTCGTCCTGAGCCAGAATCAAACCCTCCACAAAAAATCATGAAGAATCACAAAAATGACTCACAAAAATAAGAAAAAAATAACGAAAAAAACACTCTACAAAAATAAAGCATTCAACGCACAAAAAAACAACCAAACAACAAAAATCATTCAGCTGTCACTGGCATTATCAAAACATAAAAAGTAGTACAAAAACACGCTCTTGAGTTCTCAAACCACCACAACACAAACCAACCAAAACCCCAAACCAAAGAGAATCAGCCGCATCAGGCAGCGAATAAAAACAATACACCACCACGCGCCCAGATGCAAAGCATCGGCGTGTCGCGTTCATTTCTGCGAATCAACACAGAAATACATCATTGTTTTTCCTTGCATATAGTACCACCGCAACCACAAACCGCGCAAGCACACGCCCTTCTCCTAAAATATGCCGTGCGCGGAGTAGGATATCCACCGTTGACACAATATTGGCAACATCGGGTTATAGCGCAGCTTGGTAGCGCGCCCTCGTTCGGGACGAGGAAGTCGCGGGTTCAAATCCCGCTAACCCGACTTTTTCTTTTTTCCCGGTCTACAATCGAAGTATGACTACTCCACTTATTGCCGTTTTTACCGGCGCAGGCATTTCCACCTCTGTTGGCATCCCCGATTTCCGCGGCTCCGATGGCGTGTGGACCAAGCATCCCGAGCAGACGAGCGTGTACGACATCGATTTGTTTGTGGGCAATCAGCAGGCTCGGGAGTACTCCTGGCGCTGGCAGAAGGAGTCCGCGGTGTGGCAGGCGCAACCGGGTCCGGCGCATCAGGCGCTGGTTAAGCTCGAGCAGATGGGCGCTCTCAGCGTTATTGCCACGCAGAACTTCGACGGTCTGCACGAGCGCGCGGGCAATTCGCCCGAGAAAGTTGTCAACCTGCACGGAACCATTGCCACTTCGCACTGCATGGACTGCGGTTTTGACTGCAAGACCGCGCAGATTATGGACGCTTTAGATGAGACTCCGGATCCGCACTGTCCACGCTGCAACGGTTTGATGAAGACGAACGTTACCTATTTTGGTGAAGCTCTCCCACATGGCGCGATGGAGAAAGCAGCAGCCCTGATAGAGGAAGCGGATGAGCTGTGGGTGATTGGCTCGAGTTTGGAAGTGTATCCAGCAGCATCGCTGATTCCGTTCGCCGCTCAGCTCGGTAAGCACATTCGCATTATGAACGCACAGCCCACACATATGGATGGGCTCGCGAACGATATTATTCGCGAGCCCATTGAGAAAGCTTTACCTGCTTTAGTAGACGCGATTGACGCGGAATCCCTTAACATGTAGAGCGTCCATAATCTGTTGGATATGATCAGGACCGTTTGTTTCAACCGTCACTTCCAGCAGTACCGCGTTTGTGTAATGTGATTGAGCCTTGAACTGATCGTGGTTCAGCTCGATCACGTTCGCGCGCAAATCAGCAAGAATCTGAGCGATCAAAGCGAGCTGACCAGGCGTATCTGGAAGTTCAACGCCGAACTGCATAATGCGGCCGCGCGAAATCATACCGCGCTGAATAACCGCACCCATCGTAACGGTATCGATATTGCCGCCGGACAAAATCGGAACGATTACGCGCTCACTCAAAGCAGGAGACTCGAGCGGCGCCTCTAAATCAGGAAGAGCCTGAACTTTATCGAGAACGTTCAAAGCAGCCAAAGACACGGCTCCGGCAGCCTCGACGACGAGCTTATGTTTTTCGAGCATCAGCAAAATCATCTCGGAAATATCGCGCTCGGACACAGTAACGAAGCCGTCGAGGTACTTCTCGAGCAGAGCGAAAGTGAGCGAACCCGGCTCGCGCACGGCAACGCCCTCGGCAGCCGTGTGCACAGCGTCGGCAGCGTGCACGCGGTGCTCGCCGGCCGCGAACGACTGACCGAAGGCAACCGAGCCCTCCGGCGTAACGCCAATAACGCGCACGTGCGGCGCGAAAGTCTTTACAGCCATCGCAACACCCGCGCCCAAACCGCCGCCACCGAGCGGAACGAGGATATCGGTAACCTCAGGGCAGTCCTCCAAAATCTCCATCGCAATAGTGCCCTGACCGGTGAGAACCTCGTAATCGTTAAACGGATGCACAAAAGTGAGACCCTGCGTGCGCGCAGCATTGGCAGCGTACGCGCTTGACTCGTCGAAAACATCACCCTCGAGCGCCACCGTCGCACCCAGCGCGCGGGTAGCATCCACCTTGATTGGCGGCGTGATGCGCGGCATAACAATCGTCGCGTGCGCGCCACGTTCGCGAGCCGCATACGCTACGCCCTGCGCGTGATTGCCTGCGGAAGCCGTGATGATGCCGCGGTCGAGCTCGTCCTGCGACAGCGACGCGATCTTGTTATACGCACCACGCAGCTTGAACGAGCCGGTCTTCTGCAAGTTCTCTGGCTTGAGCAGCACGCGAGCGCCGGTCATCTCGGAGAGAATCTGGGACTCTTCGAGGTGGGTATGGCGTGCGACCGAGGCCAAGCGCTCGGCTGCGAGTTTGAGGTCAGCGGCGTGGTCGCGGGAGAGGTAGTCGGCGTAGGTTTCTGCTGGGTGATTTTTCGTGGTTCGCGTGGGTGGTGGTCATGGATGTCTCCTCACTGATTCGCATCTATCTTGCTCCAAGTCTAAACCGCACGGTTGTACAGGCGAGGGCGTGCGGCGCGCGGGTGGTGGGGTGGGTGGTGTTGGTGCGTGAATCGTGAATCGCTCTAGCCATTCACGATTCAGGAACATCCGAGAGGACGTAGAGAGTGTCGTACGCCATACTCACACTGTTCACGCACACGATAAGCCCAATTTTCAACAACTTGCGGACGTGAGCATTGTGTGTTCAGCGAAGCCACACTGTTCACGTTCGAATCCACCACAAAACCAGCCTTCAAACGGACGTGAACATTGTTAGCCCGCCATACCCCCACCCCCACGAGTAAGATAGAGAACATTGAGAGTATGAGCGCCGGCGAAGGCACGGAAACTGCAAGGAGAAGATCGCGACCGCACACGATTCCGCGCCAAGTCACAAACCAAACCACGAGCCCGATCTCAACGCCGACGTTGTGGACGATATCGCCGACGACTTCGACCTCACGAACTCAACCGCCACCACCGCCACGAACAACGAAAAACACCACCCCCACCACCCGCGCGCTTTCACGCCGCTACCGCACGCACATCCAGGAGCTGCTGTCGGGGTCGCACCGCCGTCAGTGGTCAATTGCGTTGCGAGGGATTATGTGCGGCGCGGGAGCGGGACTGTTGGTGGTGGCGTATCGAGCAATCATCGCGTATGGCAATAATTGGGCGGTAGTCGCGTACCAATACATGGCTAACCACCCCCTAACAATCCTCGCATTCCTGTTCACCGCCGCAGCAGCCACAGCAGCCATCGCCAAGCTCGTCGCGTGGGAGCCGATGGCTACCGGCTCGGGTATTCCTCAAGTTGAGGGCGTGCTGTTGTGGGGGCTCAAAATGCGCTGGTGGTCAATTCTGTTTGTGCGCTTTACGGCAGGCATCGTCTGCGGCTTCTTCGGCATGAGCCTCGGCCGTGAAGGCCCGTCCATTCAAATCGGTGCGGCCACAGCTGCCGGCATTGGCGCTCGTATGAGCAAGAACAATGTTGAGCGCGATAACTTTACGGCGGCAGGTGCGGCGGCAGGCTTGTCCGCGGCGTTCAGCGCCCCACTGTCCGGCATGATGTTCGCACTCGAGGAAGTCTACCGCAGTTTTAACCCGACTGTTTTGCTTACCGCCACCACGGCCGCACTCACCGCAGACCTCATGTCTAAGATTTTCCTGGGCTTTAACCCAGTTTTGCATTTCGTCGCGGTCGAACAGCTCCACCTCAACAGTTATGTGTGGCTCATCCCGCTCGGCCTGGTCAGCGGCATAACAGGCGCGGCGATGAACGCGCTGTTGCTCGGCTTGCAGACCGCGTATAGTCATATCGCACTGCACTGGCGCCTGTTTATTGCGATTGCACTGGCTCTGCCGGTGGGCATTTTCCTGCCGCTAGCTCTGGGCGGCGGCGCCACGCTTATCGATTTCGCCGAACACGCAGCAAGCCCGCTGGGAATGCTCGTCGTACTACTGCTCATAAAAATGCTTTTTACCGCGACCAGCTTCGGCAGCGGCGCTCCGGGCGGCATTTTCTTGCCGATTTTGACGGTAGGCGCTGTGACCGGCAGTATTTTCGCGCGGGTTGCTCCGATTAGTCCGCAACTGATTGCCACGTTCGCAGTTTTGGCGATGGCGGGAACGCTCACGGCTTCGGTGAAGGCTCCGATTACGTCGATGATGTTGGTGATTGAAATGACCGGTTCGCTCGTGCACATGCTTCCGGTGGCAACGGTCACCCTAATTTCTTTTGGCTGTTTCCGATGCGCTCAGAACGCAGCCGATTTATCACGCACTGCTCAATCGCTTTATGAAGTCGAGCAAACCAACGGTGGATAAAGCAAGTCAATCAGCCTTAATCTCTCTGCCGGTCGAACTCGATAGCGCGGCTATGGGCAAAGCGATTGGAAAGATTAACTGGCCAGAACATACCGCGGTTATTTCTGTGCGGCGCGGCGGCAAAGAGTTCGTACCGCGCGCAACAACGGTTATTCAGCCGGGTGATGGGATTGTGGTTATGTATACCGGCGAGCATCAGCGCCAAGCGAGAGAAGAGCTGAACCTGCTGTGCTCGAGCGCATACTAAGCGAGAGCGCCAAACAGGGCAACGCCTACGAGAACCGCGCATACGGGCAGACCGATGCACCAGACGGCGTAGACGAGGCAGTCAACAAAGTGACGAGCGCGGGCGAGCGAAATAATTTCGTTCATCGCGGTCGAGAAGGTGGAGAAGCCGCCGAGGAAGCCGCTGGTGGCCAGAACGTACATGTTCAGGTCGTAGGAGCGCAGATAGATAACGCAGGCGGCGAAGAGGAAGCCGGCCAGCGTGTTAATGAATAACGTGGACCATGGGAAGAAGCCGGTGGAAACGCGCTTAATGAGCGTATCCACAACGAAGCGCGCGACAGCTCCGAGACCGCCGCACAGGCTCACCATCAGCAGTGTTGTTAGAGACACAACATTCCTTCCCTACAGTCGTACTACGAAAATAATAGTATCCTCACTGTATCGCACGTCAATGCGGACTGCAAAGAGCTTCACCATGCTTTGCGCCATGTTCAGTCCAATGCCAAAGCCGGACGTGGTTTTCTCCGACTCACTCGAACCGGCACGCGTGTGCGATTCGTCATCGCGGTAGAAACGTTCGAAGAAGTGCGAATAGTTTTTGCCTTTGCCGTCCATGTAGGTGTTGGCTACTTCAAGATGCGCGGAATAGCGCGGATCTCGCGACTTGCGCAAGAGCACAGACACGTTGCCACCGTCATCGCAGTATTTGTTGGCGTTGTCCACGAGAATGTTCACCAGCTCGAAAGCGGATTTCGCTTCGGCTTTAATGTTAATCCCTCGGCCACGTCCATGTGGAAAGTTTTACCGTCGCGCATAATGGAACTCTTAAAACTGGAGGCCGCGTTCTGCACGGTTTCGGAGAAGTTCACGTCGCCCAGCGTCACATCTGGCTGCTCTTCCAAACGTGCCAGCGACACCATCTGATTAATCAGCGCGGTCATGCGCTCTACCTGCGCTTTGGTAGACGCACTCCATTCGCTCTCGCCTTCCATCATCTCCTGTAGCTCGGTGTTCGCGGGAAATAATAGCCAGCGGCGTTTTCAGCTCGTGCCCGGCGTTGGCAATAAAGCGTTTCTGTTTCTTGTAGTTCTCCACGAAAGGCTGCACCGCCCACTTGGAAATGATGGCCGCCACGCTTATAAAGAAGAACAGTGCCACGAGAAACATGGCGATGGAGATATGGAACAGGCGCGAACGGTTGGCGAGTTGCGCGTTAATATTCACGGCGGACAGGCGCAACCCGTCCGACTCGCTCACCACCTGGTAGGAGAAGCTTTGATCGGCAATAATCACCGTTCCCGCTGTGCTCAACGAATCAAGCAGGGTCTCGGCAGCCGAGGATATTTGCGTGTCCGACACGTTATCGAGGTTGCGCTTGGACGTTACGGAAACCTCCCCGCTAGACGAGCGGTACACGCTAAAGTACTGATAATGCTCACTTTCTCCGTCTACGCTTTCCGCCGGCAGCATACCCTTATGGAAGTTAATCAGCCGCAGCAGCACGCTCGTTTCGCGCCCGCTCTCCCAGTGCGAGACGAAGTTGAGCACAGAAATGGGCGCAATCGTAATAATCAGCACAACCAGCGCGGTAATAAGGGTAAAGCGCAAACGAAGTTTTTTAAGCATCAGCTATCTCCAAACCGTACGGGCCGCCGTCCTCGCCGGTTATGCGCACCTGCGCGCCGATAGCCTTGAGCTTGTTCTTAACGTACGAAATGTAAATCCAAACGTAGCCGGCGTCTTTATCCTCGTTGTTTGCGAAAACGTGCTCGTACACGTCCTCGTGCGTAACCGGCGCGTGCTGCGCGTTAAGAATAAGATATTCGAGCAGTTTCACCTCGTTCGCGTTTAATCGCATGGAGCTGTGCGCGCTCACTTCCTGCTCGCGCACGTTAAGCGTTATGTTACCGAAGTTAATCTCTTTGCTGCCAAAATTCGTGTCGAAGCGGCGCCCGAGCGAACGCAGCCGCGCCATCAGCTCTTTAAGCGAAAGCGGTTTGGTGAGGTAGTCGTCGGCGCCGGTATCTAAGCCGTTTACGCGGTCATCGATTTCCGACATAGCGGTGAGCATAATAATGTACGTCGAGTTTCCGCGAGCGCGCAGCTCCTGCACGGCTTCCAGACCGGTCTTAATCGGCATCATGATGTCGAAAATCATAACGTCGAAGGCATGGGATTCCGCTAAATCTAAGGCTTCCTGACCGTTCGCGGCCGCGGTTACCTCGTACCCCTGCCTCTCGAGCGCCACCGTGTACGCGCGGCGCAGCGCTTGCTCGTCTTCTGCTATAAGGATTTTCACGTGCTACTCGCTTTCGGCCTCATTCATTAAATGGCGGATCGTTTGCATACTCATATCGCAGGAAGCCAGCTCGTCCGCGCAGCGCTTGAGCTCGGCGACAATACGCTCCTGATTTTTAATGCCCTTCTTATATTTGAGTTCATGCTCGAGCGCCGCCCACGAATCCATCGCGATTGTGCGGATCTGCACTTCCACAAAGTACGCGCTGGCTGGGTTTAGAGGGTCACGTACGCTGGCAATCACATGATACGAGCGGTAGCCATTCAGTTTGGCGTTAAAAACGTAATCTTTTTTCTCGACGACCTCAACGCCCTCAATCTGCTCGAGCTCGCGCACCACCAGCTCAATATCGTCGATAAAACGGGTAACCACGCGCACGCCGATTGCATCGCGCACACGGGTGAGCGCATTGTAAGCGTTGGCTTCGAGACCTTTACGCTCACATTTTTTTCGCGCATGGATTCGTCTGATTTTTATGCGCGTATTCACGTGCTCGTACAACGAATAGCCGGTTGATTCCTTGGTTCGCGCGTTGGCTTGTTCGAGCGCTTCGATGACGCTGTCGCGCACGCGCTCCATTGCGCGACGGTACGATCCGTAGATCGATTCGGGCGCGACGCTTGGCGCGGCAGACGCAGTCTCAGTCATCGCAAACTCCTTGTGATTGCTCGCTGCTTGTTTACGTGATGACTTTAGTGCTTGCGATGCTTGCGCGCATGTATCCCGCTGCGAATTTTCACTAGCTTTTTGCGTAGCTCGGCTTACGCGGTGCGTTACGCTTTTGTTTTGGCTCTTGTTTTGAATGTGGGCGCGGCGACGAGCGCTTACGCGAGAACAGCGCGGCGTTTGCTGTTGCTGGTGCTGTTGTGCTCGACGTTGCGCGCGCTTGGCTCCGCTTGCCCACGTACCGAACAGCGCCCCAAGAATGGCGCTGACGATGCCGGCAGCGAGCGAAACAATCGCATACGACCAGCCGTAATCACTCGCCGCAATCTCGAGAGCGAGCGTAGACATCGTAGATAAACCGCCGCACACGCCCATGCCAAGGCCTTTAGAAATCAACTCGCCTGCGCGCTTTGAGATGCCGGCGCGTGCTCAGAGAGCAAGGTGTGACTCAGAGCCGCAGTAATGGCTGCGAGCGCGAAAGCTGCTATAACGTTCGCGGTAAAAGTTCCCCAGCGAATAGACAGCGGATGTGGCAGCGTGTTCATGCTGCTGCTTATACCGTAACGCGCGGCAGTGCCCAGCGCACCGCCCACAAACACCACTAGGTACATCCAGATGTCTGTGAGAGGTGTGCGATTAACGCGCGGTTTTCGAGCGCGCGACGCTGTCCTGTGTTTTGCCACGGTTACTGTTTAGTCGAGCAGGGAGTGCACAGAAATAATGTGGTCGCGTTGAGGACCGGTACCGATAGCGGAAATGCGGCAGCCGGACAGCTCTTCCAAACGGCGCACATATGCCTGCGTGGTTTCTGGCAAGTCTTCGAAACGATGAACCTGAGAAATATCTTCGTTCCAGCCTGGCATCTCTTCGTAGATTGGCGTAGCGCGCGCGAAAGCATCCTGATCGGTTGGCATATCGTCGTAACGCGTATGTGTGCCGTCTGCATTTTCTACATCGTAGGCTACGCAAATTGGAATAGTCTTAAGACCGGTGAGCACGTCTAACTTCGTAAGCACAATGTCGGTGAGACCATTAACCTGAGTAGCGTAACGGTTAACAACCGAGTCGAACCAACCGCAACGGCGTGGACGACCAGTTGTTACGCCGAACTCATGACCTTGCTGACGCAGCCATTCTCCGTCTTCGTTATCGAGCTCAGTTGGGAATGGACCCTCACCCACGCGAGTGATGTATGCCTTGGATACGCCGATTACGCGTGCGATCTTTGTTGATCGAAACGCCTGTACCCGTGCATGCGCCGCCCGAGGTTGGGTTCGACGAGGTGACGTGTGGGTAGGTGCCGTGATCCACATCGAGCATGGTTGCCTGACCGCCTTCGAAGAGCACTACTTCGCCGCGATCGATAGCCTTGTTGAGCAGAAGACCGGTGTTATCTACGTACTTGCGAATCTTTTCGCCCATTTTCGGTGAGGAAAGCTACGGTTTCCTCCACGTCGATAGCGCGCTGATTGTAAATCTTCACCAGCATCTGATTCTTCTGACGCAGCGACGCTTCTACCTTGTCGTGCAAAAATCTCTGGATTATACAAATCGTGTACGCGAATGCCCACACGGTTAATCTTGTCTGCATAAGCAGGGCCAATACCGCGACCAGTGGTACCAATCTTGCGCTTTCCAGCGTAGCGCTCGGTTACCTTATCGATAACACGGTGGTAAGGCGCAATAATATGAGCCGAATCCGAAATGACCAGCTTCGAGCAGTCCACGCCGCGCGCTTCCAAGCCCTCAATTTCTTCGAGCAGAAACCTCTGGATCGACTACCACGCCGTTACCGATAACAGGAGTAACGTTCGCGTTTAACGATGCCGGATGGCAGCAAATGCAATGCGTAAGATTCCTCGCCCACCACAACCGTGTGACCAGCATTATTACCACCATTAAAGCGAGCAACGTAATCGACTTGACCGCCAATAAGGTCGGTCGCTTTGCCCTTTCCTTCGTCGCCCCACTGTGCTCCAACGAGAATAACGCCTGGCATATTGACTCCTCACGCATAAAAGAACTACATTCCGAGGATACTCTGAACGCTCTACGAGGGCGGAGCGGGGGCGGTGGGGTGTTTGGGCTATGTGCCTGGCGGACGTTTTCTGCTTTAGCTTTCGTAGCTAATGCTTAGCTATGAATGGCAAAGCCTTTTCGCTGGCGTATTTTTGGCTTCAGAAAGCTTTAACTCTCATAGATGATGGTTATCTATGAACGATACAGCATCCGGTTAGCTCGTTTTGTGCTTGGAAAGCTTGATTTTGCTCGCATATGAGCGCATACGAGTACAGGGCTGCTGCTGTAGCTTTCATAGTTGTGCGTTAGCGCTACCTGGTAAAGCCTTTACCACCACTGATTTAACCGGTCAGAAAGCTTTAACGTTCACCAATGTCGTTACTGATGAAAGTTAAAGCCAAGCGCACACCCCACAACAAACAAATCACCCCTTACCACAAAACCTGTAGCACGAGGTGAATTGTTAAATCGCCCGCCCGGCCGAACCGAGCTGAACGCAGGCCTCGATTACGCGAGCTGCCATGGAGTCTTCGGCTTCGCGACCCCAAGAGCGCGGATCGTACTTGCTCTTGTCGCCCACTTCGCCGTCGATTTTAAGCACCTTATCGTAGTTGGCCATCATGTGGCCGGCGATGGCGCGGGTGAAGGCGTACTGAGTATCGGTGTCGATGTTCATCTTTACCACGCCATAGCTTACCGCACGTGCAATGTCAGACGCGGTAGAGCCGGAGCCACCGTGGAAGACTAGGTAGAACGGTTTGCTCTGCCCCTCGCTAGACCCCACAAACCCCTGAATATCGCGCAAAATCTCGGGGCGCAACTTCACAATGCCTGGCTTGTACGAACCGTGTACGTTGCCGAAAGTGAAGGCCGCCATGTACCGCGCAGCACCGTCAGATCCAACGCTCAGGCCGAGCCGGTCGGCAACTAAACGCGCATCGTCCACAGTCGAATACAGCTTCTCGTTAATTTCCGCGCGATGACCATCTTCCTCGCCGCCCACAGCACCAATCTCACTTCGAGCACGGTATGTGCCAAAGCCGATTTCTCGAGCAAACGGGAAGCAATATCGAGGTTTTTCCTGCAGTGGCACAGTCGAGCCGTCCCACATGTGCGACTGGAAGAGCGGCTCCTCGCCACGGCGTACGGCCTCAATCTCCATGTCGAGCAGAGGATCAACCCACTCACCGAGGTACTGCTTCGCGCAATGGTCTGTGTGCAAAGCGACCGTAATGTTTGGGTACTGCGAGGCAACTTCGCGCGCGAAAGCCGCGAAAGCACGTGAACCCACAACGCGGTCTTTGAGCTTTTGTCCGCTCACATACGCGCTACCACCCACAGAAATTTGAATAATACCGTCCGAACCGGCATCTGCTAAGCCCTGCAAAGCCGCGTTGAGCGTTTGCGAACTCGTTACGTTAATGGCGGGGAAAGCGTATCCGCCTTCGCGCGCCGCCGCCAACATGGCGGAATATTGTTCTGGTGTTGCAACTGTCATAATTACCTACAATTACCTACTTCACTTCTCGCACAGCATTGAGCGCCCACACGATCGACACCACGTCAATCGCTTCCTGACCGAAAGCACCCACCACTGCGGGGATTACTCCAAACGTTGCTACAATCATACCCACGAGAGCCAACCCAAGGCCAAGGAAAACAGCCTGCAGCATAACACGGCGCGTACGGCGCGCAATCTCGATGGAGCGCGACAGCAAGCTCAGGTCGTCGTTCATAATAACCATGTGCGCGGTTTGGGAGGCCGCCGACGACGAGCCGTCCGTGAGCGCGACACCAATATCGGCCGCGGCCAGCACTGGCGCATCGTTTACGCCATCACCCACCATAACAATCGCGCCAGCTCCACCACCACTACGCGCATTATTGAGGATCCTCTGCTTATGCTCCGGCAGCAGTTTCGCATGCACGTCCTCGACAGCAATCCCTACGGACGCTGCCACGCGGTTCGCGGACACAGGACCGTCACCGGTAAGCATGGAAATAGAGCGCACGCCCAGAGCACGCAAACGCTCGATAGTAGTACGCGCATTCGAGCGTTCAACATCACGCAGAACGATTCGCCCGACGAGTTCGCCGTCAATCGAAACGTACGCACCCATTTCGTCTGCCTCGCGCAGGGCCGTCAGTCTCGCATCGTGCTTCAGCAATCGCCCTGATTTCGCGAAGCCCGCACTGTCTGCAGATTCCTCGACGAAACCGCGCCGTCCGACGCGCACCTCGTGACCGTCCACGATAGCACTCACCCCATAACCGCTACGTTCCGACACGTGAGATACCGCGTCCACGTTGAGTACAGGCAGAGCAGCCGCGCGCACTTTCTTGCCGGCACGCGCAATACCGAGCGCCAGAATATGGATGGAGTACGATTCGACCGCGCCTGCCGCAGCGAGAATCACGTCGTCCGTATAGTTCGAGTAAAACGCTCGATGCGCACAACCTGCGGCTGCTTAACCGTAAGCGTTCCCGTTTTATCGAAGAACACCGAACCGACGCGCGTGAGCTGTTCGAGCACTTCCTGCCCTTTAATCAGCACGCCCGCGGCAGCCAGACGCGAAGTACCGCCCAGATACGCGACCGGAGCCGCAATGAGCAGCGGACACGGCGTGGCGAGCACGAGAACCTGAGTAAAGCGCACCGGATCGCCGCTGAGGAACCAAGCCAGGCCGGCGAGGAAGAACGCGATAACAGTAAACGGCACAGCCAGCAGATCAGCGGTACGCACCGAGCTCGGGCGTGACTCCTGAGCCTGCTTAACCAGCGATAAGATGCGCTGATACTGCGAATCCTTGGCGGCAGCGATGGCGCGCAGGGTAAAGCTTTCGGAATCATTCACCGCGCCTGATGGCACGCGCTGAGCGTTCAAAACGGTTTGAGGAAGCGGTTCGCCGTTAATCATGCCCAGATTGACGACCGCGCGTTCGCTCATAACGACGCCATCGACCGGAACCGTTTCGCCCGGTTTAACGAGCAGCAGATCCATAACCTGAACCTCGGAAACTGGCACATCGCACAGCGCATCGTTCGCACCGAGCACATGCGCGGTCTGAGGAGCAGCGCTGAGCAGAGCGGTGAGGTTATGTTCGGCCGAGCTTTGCGCGTACGCCTCGATAACCGAGCCGGAATAAATCATGAGCACAACGGTCCAGGATGCCCAAAACTCGCCCACGGCCAGCGTGGAAATAATCGCCACCACAGCCAGCACGTCCAAACCGACGTGGCCTTCTTTAATGTCGGCAATCATGCCGATGAGCGTATCGATAACGGTGACGAGCACAAGCCCGGCCACCACCCACACACGCGCGTCCTCGAAACCCTTTTCACTCAGAATAACGAGCACGAGCAGCACCGCGAGCGTAACGAACAGCATGGGCACGTCCTTCATGGACTGCCACACGCGCTGCAGTTGAGCGTTCTTCATCTTTGCTCCTTACAGGTATACTAATCGAACAATACTTGCATCGAAGGAGATAGTATAGCTACCCAACTTCCTGCTGATTTCGAGAAGTACCTCGCCGGTCCGCGCGTTCCCGATACGACGCGCGAATTTATGCGCGAGCTGATTGCGCATATCAGCTTGGGAGGCGGCGTATGGCGCACGTTAGCAACCGACCCAGCGCCCAGGTTCGAGTGAGACCGGGACGACCGATCGCACGCAGCCGTAAGCCGCTCGGTTCCGCGCAGTTGCAGCCGGCAGCGATTTTTAGTCATCACATGGTTGTGCAACGCGATGAACCGATTGCTGTTTTCGGAACGGGCGAGCCGGGTCTGCGGGTGCGCGTCTGTCTGGGCGACCGCACGCGCGGTCTTGCCGTTGCAACCTGCACCGTACGCGCGGACGGCACGTGGCTGGCAACTTGCCCGCTCAACCAGCGGGCGGATAGTACGTTTTGCACGTAAGCGGCGGCAACGTGTTTTTGCATTACGAGGGACGTGATGATTGGCGGTGTGGATTGCGGCTGGTAGAGCAATATGAGTTTAGGTTGCGCAACGCAAACGGCGCCAACACCGCACTCGAGCACAGCGCAGGTACTTCCGGTCCCGCTTTTATAACGTGCCGAAGCGCGGCCGCGCGTCGATGTGAAGCTCCTCGCCGATGGGCAGCTCACAAGCTGGTTTCCTTACCCAGCAGGCGAGCGGAAGCATGTCGTCTGTGGCATGTTTCTTTGCCGAACGCGTAACGAGCAGGCGGGCGATTGGTGTTGGTGCTATGGGCGGCACTTCGGTCGCTGCTGGATGAGCCGCGGACGCTGCGTAGCACGAAGAGGGCGAGCACTACTGGCAGCGCTATCTTTCCGGTGGGGTTAAGCGAGCGAGCAGCGAGCGTGCATGAACGCGTGGCAGAACGATTTTGATGCGTGGAACGCTGCAGCTGGCACCCTGACCGGCGAGTGTCACGTGGCCGCCGCCGCTCACCAATTTTCCCAGTTTAGACCCACCGGATTGTTTGGGAGAAGTATGGTTGAGCGCATCGCTCCGTTTTAGCGCGCGTGGTGCTGTATGGTATCAAGGTGAGGGAAGATACCCCGTATGCCAATGATTATGCGATTTTATTGCACTGCATGATTGATCAGTGGCGCGCTGCGTGGAGCGCGAACCTGCCGTTGTGCGCAACTTCCCGGTTTATGGAGACGCTGGGGTGGGTGGAGATTCGCGCCGCTCAAGCGCAGGTTGCACGTGAAATCGACAACGCGTTTTTGGCATGTTTGATGGATTGCGGCGAGGAAGACGATGTTCATCCCACCGATAAGCGCACGCCCGGTCGCCGTTTAGCACACACTGTGCTAACCCGTTCGAGCGTGAAACTGCTGTCCGCGCGTTACTCGATTCAAATCAGGTACTAACTTTAACGAGAATAGCGCCCGACGTTCGATAGTGCTGTTTTGATGTCGGGTCTCAGTGCTGGTGCGACAGGTTCCTCTCCTGCGCGAACGAGCCAGAAAGCCTGCGTTACGGTTGGTATTGCTGGGGCGCGAAGCCAATCATGAGCCGATTCAGTGTTCCTGCAGAGCCGTTTATCGTGTCGTCTTTCGAACGATAACGTCTGCCGTCTCGATAATATCCTCCGGCGCGTTAATGCTGCCGTCGATGCGACCTAAAATGCGGTCGACGGCGGTTGGAGCAATCCATTCCAAACGCGAATCCATCGTGGTGAGCGGGGTCTGCAGGTATGCGGATTCCTCGATGTTATCGAAGCCAATCACCTGAACATCGCCCGGAATCTCAACGCCATGCGAGCGCAAAGCGGACATCGCGCCAATCGCGAGCTGATCGTTGAGCGCAACGATGCCGTCAAACGGAACTTTGCTTTCGAGCAGGCGCTCGGTAACGCGGTAACCGGAGCCGATCGTCCAGTCCTGACCGGTGTAGCCGAGCAAGCGTTCATCCATGTCGAGACCACGGCGTGCGCATTCCTCCACAACACCGCGAGCGCGAAGCTGCGCGTTTCCTTCTGTGGCGGTGAGAATGGTGCTGAGGTCTACGTTCTTTTCGCGCATGCCCACGACGGCGAGCTGTTTCGAGCCGCAGTCGAACAGATACGAGGCAGCTCGTGACGCGGCCTGCACATCGTCGAGCGCTACATGATCTGCCTTGCCCCACGTGGTTCGCGCACCCACACATACGAGCGGGAACGAGGTTTCGAGGTCTTCGGGATGAAACTCCTCGACCTCACTCATCGACAAAATCATGCCATCAGACACTGTGCTGTTAAAGTTCTCGATCAGTTCGCGCGCACCCTGCGCCGAACCCTCCGCGTACGTCGTAACGTACACGGAATAATTGCGCAGCCTCGCCTCGTCGATAACGCGGTTGGCCAGTTCCGCCAAATACGGCGGCGTAAGGCTCGGCACGGCAAGCGTTATAAAGCCCGTATGATTGCGGTTGAGGTTGCGCGCGGCAATATTGACGCGGTAACCGAGCGTATCAATAACCCCTTGCACATGATCGCGCGTAGACTGCGCCATACGTCCGGTTCCGTTAATAACGTTGGACGCGGTTTTGAGGGAGACGCCGGCTTCGCGTGCGACATCGCGTAGCGTAACGCGCTTGTTGTGCATATTCGAGTCTGTCGAGCTTGCCATGCGTTCCCCTTTATTGCTTAAGCCCCTGATATTAGGCCTGGTTTAGCGCCCTCTTTTCGTAATGAGTATACCATTACGGTTCAGAGCGTATGAGTTGTCTGTATCGCTTGATTTTTGTGCACTCGAGATGATGAGCACTTGGGCGTCCTGCGGGAGGCATACAAGCGCCAAGTCTGTTTCTGCTCGTGCGAAGTAGAAGTCGAAAACAGCGTTTTCGCTCTCACGCACGGTATGCAGGAGGTTGGTAGTGGTTACACTTTCTGTCTGCAGCACTTCGCCGAGGTAATTCGCAATGGCTGCGCGGTCGAGGTCGCAGCCAACGAAATATGCGGTCCCCTTGCCGTAGCGAGCGCGCGTGAAGGCTGGGATGTTGTTGAGCTCCCAGTCGTCTGCAGCTTCGCCCGTGTAGGTCGCGAGAACATCGACATCGTCTCGAACCGAAATATCGTTTTGCCACAGCACTGATTGAGCGCCATTGGAGAGCTTAATCGCTTGATCTTCGTCGCCAAGGATGTTGAATTCTTCGCCACACATACCCAGCATATCGCGAAGTAGCCCGTTGCCTGCTCCTGGGTAGCCGCCCAAGCCAATGTGGAAGTTTTCATCAATCAAACCCTGTGGCGTAGCCACTAATTACGCGACCGCCGTTCTTCGCGAAAGTAGCTAAGCGCTCTGTGTCGCTGTCCGAGAGCACGAGCACGGTCGGCAAAATTACCGTGGAATAGTCGCTCCAATCGTTGGCGAGCGGAACGACGTCTGCGCGAGCGCCGGCGTCTTCAAAGCCGCGGTACCATGCCAAAACATCATGCCAGTGCGAGAGTTTCTTGCTTGGCAAAGTCTCGCAGCGCGTTGCCCATTCCGAGGCTGCGCTAAACAGAATGGCCGTATCGGAAGGCTTTAGCGTGCTTCCTTGCAGACCGGCATCACTGAGCGTCTTTAGGCTCGAGCCGAGTTCGCATACGCCACGGAAAAGCTTCGAATCTTCGCCTGCATGAGGAACCATAGCCGAATGGAAAGCTTCTGCTCCAAAACGCGACTGGCGCCATTGGAAGAAGTTAATAGCATCGGCGCCTATAGCCACGTGAGCTAAGGAATCGCGCAAAAGCTCGCCATTGCGCTTGCGTGCGTTGAGAGGCTTCCATTGCACAGCAGATGTCGAATGTTCCATAACATACCACGGTTTACCCTGTGCCAAAGCAGCAACGAGCGCATCGGAACAGGTGAGCTCGTCGAGGTGTGATTCGCCCTCATGGAAGTAATGGTCGTTGGATACGAAGTCTACTTCTGCTGCCCACTGCTGATAGTCCATCGAGCACTGATCGGTGGAAATCATGAAGTTCGTTGTGCATGGCTTGTCTGGGCAGATTGATTGTATAGCATCGCGTTCTGCACGGTAGAAATCGAGCAGCATATCGTTGCCGAAGCGTTCGAAATCAAGCTGTTGCGAAGGGTTAACCATCGAGTCGGCGCCCATATGGTAGGGCAACTGAACCTCGTCGAAGCTGCGCACTTCTTGCGACCAGAAGCTGGTGCCCCATGCTTCGTTGAGCGCATCGATAGTGCCATACTTGTTCTCGCACCAGGTAGTAAAGGCTTGCGCTGCGTCTTCCGAGTAGTCGTGGCGGTTATTCCACCCATACTCATTGCCCACATGCCACGACGTGACCGTTGGATTATTGCCGTAACGCAGTGCTAACTGGCGGCACATTTCCAATGCAAACTCGCGGAAAACCTTGCTTGTTGGACGCCACGACTGACGCGAACCTGCATGAACAGTGTGACCATACTTGTCGACTGGCAAAACTTGCGGATACTTCTTATACAGCCACATTGGCGCACTCGCCGTGGATGTTGCCAAAGTCTACAGCAATACCAGCCTCGCCCAAGAGCCCGATAATGCGGTCGAGCCACGCGAAATCCCATGTATCTTCAGTAGGCTGAATGCGATCCCAGCTAAAAATTCCTAGAGCTACAACATTAACGCCAGCGCGCTTCATGAGCTCAATATCTTGAGTCCACACATCTTCTGGCCACTGATCGGGATTGTAGTCGCCGCCAAAAGCAATGCCGGTGGTGCTTTCAGTAAGCAGTGCTGGCCATGAGAATCTGCTGTTCGTAAGGCTTTTCATAAGAAGTCCTTTATGGTCTAAGAAAAGAGGAGGAGCGCCGGCGCAAAGACCTCAAAAAGTCACCGAAGTGAGGAAGATGGAGGAGGCATGCTTGCAAGCTAGAAGGCTTGCGATAAATCAGGAGAGCAAGACCCAGTCTTCGCGTCGGCAGGTGTTGTATTTTTTATTCCTTTACAGCTCCAGCTGCCAGGCCGGACTGCCAGTAGCGCTGCAGGAGCAGGAAGGCAATAACCAGAGGAATAATGGTAATAAGCGAACCAGTAATCACAAGGTTTTGAATAGCTGTTCCACCCGCCATCGAGGCTTGATCTTTCCACTGGTTCAAACCGATAGTCAGTGGATACCAGTTGGAATCCTTAAGCATAATCAATGGCAGGAAGTAGTTATTCCATGTCGCCACGATAGTAAAGAGCGCGGTCGTTACGATACCTGGTGCCAACAGTGGCAAGCTTACGGTAAAGAAGGTGCGCATTTCTCCAGCGCCGTCTACACGCGCTGCCTCGAGCAGTTCTGTTGGCACTGCCTGATCGGAGAACACCCACATGAGGTACAAACCGAACGGCGAAATGAGCGACGGAATAATCATTGCCCACGGTGTATTTGGTAAGAGCCGAGCTTTGCGAACAGAAGGAACTGCGGAACAGCGAGCGCGATACCTGGCACAGAAATCGAGCCAATAATCACCGCGAACACTGCTTTACGACCTGGGAAGCGGAACTTAGCAAGACCGTAACCGCCCATAATTGCCAGCAGGGTTGCACCGCCTGCGCCCAGTACTACGTACAGAATCGTATTGATGAACCAGCGGGTAAAGATGCCGTCCTGGTAGGTGAATACGCCTACGATGTTGTCCCACAAGGCGGAAGCTCTTACCGAAGCCGAGACCAAACGTCGAGGTGAAGTCCGCCTGCGTTTTTCGTGGCGTTAATCATTAAATAAATGAACGGGAAGAGGCAGTAGAAGGCGAAAATAGCGCATACGAGTGTTAAACCAATGCTTCGACGCGGGTTGTTTACGTTCGCGAAGCCTGCCTTGGCTGCGCGTTTGCGCTCGGCTTCCTCGTCGATGCGTATGCGGCGCGCGCGTTCACGTTCGCGTTTACGCGCTTCTTTTTTTCTTTGAGCGCGAGGGTCTTTTTTATCCATTGCGCGGGTTGTTAACGTTGCTTGTGCTGTTGTCATGATTATCTCCAAACTTGTGCGTACTGCTCAGTACCGTGCTTACTTCATTTGATCTTTCATGCCGCGCAACTGCACTGCATAAGCCACAGCCATAGTGATGATGGCCATAACGATGGCCAGTGCTGCCGCGTAATTACTCTGGTTACCTGAGAAGCTCAGGTTGTACGCGTACATATTTGGCGTGTAATAGGTCGTTACCGCGTTTCCTGGAACCATGTTCTGCAAGATGCTTGGTTCGTTAAACAGCTGGAACGAGCCGATAATAGAGAAGATAACGGTGATTGCCAGCGAGCCTCTCAGCTCAGGTAGTTTAATGCTCTTGATGACTTGCCATTCGCTTGCACCGTCGATCGAAGCCGCTTCGTACAGCGAGTGAGGGATAGTAGACAGGGAGCTGTAGAAGATGAGCATGTTATAGCCCGCGTAACCCCAGGTTACGATGTTTCCGATAGAGGCGAGCAAAACGTTAGGACTCAGAACATCGACGTGCCAGCCGAACCAGGAGTTCATGGAGCCAACCAGGCCGTATTTTTGCGCCGTATACGAAACCCCAAATAAGGGTGGAGACCACGGCTGGTACTGCGTATGGCAAGAAGGTTGCGATACGGAAGAACTTGGTACCGTGCAGCTTCATGGAGTCGAGGGCGAGCGCCATCATGGCCGATAAACACAACATGATTGGTACCTGCACCACAGTAAAGAGAGCTACGTGTCCGACCGCGCTCCAAAACTGTGCATCGCTAAGAAGTCTTTGATAGTTCGCGAAACCTACGAATTTATTTCCGCCAACCATGCGGTTTTGATAGAAAGAAATCCAGATAGCGTAGAGAACTGGGACGATAAAGACGAAGATGAATGCGCAGGAGAATGGCCACACGAATTTCCATCCGCGCCAGTCTCCGTGACGCTTGTTCGTTGGAACAGTGTCCACATTACTCATGGTGTACTCCTCATTTTTGTTAAGCGTTATGTAGATTGGCTGACTACTTGCGCAAGTGACAGACGATCACTGGCAGAAATGGCGTATACCGCCTCCTGTGCTCTACAAGTAGCCAGCTAATCTAAAGGTGTGTTTTAGTTCTTGTTGGTTACCTTGTAACCCTGCTGTTCACCGTGCTCAGCCAGAGCCTTAGCGTAAGCTGCCATAGCCTTCTCTAAAGTGGTGTCCTTAGAGTACGCCTTAGAAATCTGGTCGCCGAATGTGGTCTGTGCAAATGGGTTATATGGCAAGTACTGGAATTCTGTTACCTTGCGTTGAGCAGCCTGAGACAGAACTTCATTTACGTTCTGACCGCCAAAGAAGTCGTTCACCTTCTTATTAGCTTCTGCGCTTGGATCAACAAAGGACTTAGATTCCAAAATACGCTTAAGGCTTGGGAACGTACCGGTTGCAGCCATCGTGTCTGCGCCCTCGCCGTGAGTCAAGTACTCAACAAACTTGTATGCTGCAGCCTGCTGCTTGGACTGCTTAACGACAGCCAGTGCGGAACCGCCATCTTCTGCAGACACTTCGTCGCCTTCGTTCCACTGCGGCAGCTGAGCTACACGCCAGTTACCCGCCTGATCTGGAGCGCCGTTCATCAAGTTCACTGGCATCCACGCGCCGATCGTGAGGGATACGAGGGTACCGTCGTTGAGAGAGCGGTTCCAGTCATCGGACCAGTTGGCGATCTTGGTATCAATCAGATCCTCATCGATCAACTTCTGCTGGAACTCAATGTACTTCTTCGTGCCCGCATCTTTGGTCATATCGATGGTAATGTTTTCGCCATCGACCTTCCATGGCTGTGCGCCAGCCTGCCAAGCCTGCGCAGTAAATGGCTGATACTCCATCGAGGAGCCAGAGTTATTCGTAATATAGGAGCCGATTGCGCGAACCTTCTTCGCAGCCTCATAGTAGTCGTCCCAAGTCTTAATCTGAGAACCGTCGACACCCGCTTTATCGAAAACAGCCTTGTTATAGAAGAACACTTCTGGACCCGAATCGATCGGCAAAGCATAAGTCTTGTTATCGTACTGGAGTTTGTTCCACGGGCCAGCAGCGAAATCATTTTTCGAGCTTGTTTGCACCAAACTCGTCGAGCGGCACCAAATCGCCAGTTACTGCAAATTGGGTAACTGTTGGTCTTCGAGCATAACAACATCCGGAGCTCCGTTACCCGCTGCAACAGCATTTGTAAGAGCAGTCTGAGTGTCGGATGCAGTACCGGTGTTATTAAACTTCACCGTGATTCCTGGGTTTGCCTTCTCGAATTCGGCAATAAGATCCTTCATGGAGTTGCCCGAATCCCAGCCCCAGAAGACGAGCTCGGCCTTATTGGCATCGCCCTTAGATGATGCTTCACCAGAGCTGCCGCATGCAGCAAGGCCTGTAAGCACCGATACCGCAGCCACTGCTGCAAGAATCTTTTTCGAATGTCGCATTATCGCTCCTTCCAACACTGCGCAGATGATTGTTGGCTCATCTGTGCGAGAACCGTCGTTGCGTTCTCGTCGTGTTCTATGCAGTGTCTTTTCTCCAATTTGCAGGTGGTACATCTGTGTACCACTGCTTCTATGATACACCGGTGTTCCATAATGTCAAAAAGAGTTATGATTTTGGGTTGCAAAATGGCTTAGTTCGACGCGTGTCGCGGGGTTTGTCGGGCTTTTTGGGGTTTGATTGTTCAGATAAAACAGCTCGCTCAGCGAAAGCGCGCGATAAAGTTTGCGCTCACTTCGTATCGAATGAATGTTCTGTACCGCTCTTCCTCAGCAACGAAACGCCTATACAGAAGAACATGCTTTCGTAAGGAGGAAACCTGCGGTTAGGCGAGAGCTTAGTCCAGCATGCACACGCTGAGCGGAACGCGCGGGTTGGCGCAAGGTATTGTTGTGAGTTCGCACACTCGTGACGATAGAATTATGAGCGTCAGACATACAAAACTTCAACAAAAATATCATGAACGAATTAAATATTACTTCAGAATTTGGCTTAACCGAAGAACAGCTTGAAGACATGATCGCTAAGTACGAAAACGGTACATGGACTGGCGAGGTTACTGAACCTCGTCGCGGGCGACCATATGAATTTGATGAAGATCAGTTAAACGCGAGTTCTCAACTCCCTGAAACGAACTCTGACTAGGTCTGTTCTATATTAAAAGCAAATCGTAGGCGCGTTTCCACATCGGTTCACATGTTCGTTTAAGTTTGGTTTTCTGTGGTTATTGCAGGCACTATCGAAGTATGAAGACTTCGATACAGCAGCCAGAAATAATCGTACTCAAAGGCAATGATTCTAAGAAATACAATAAGCACTACGCAAAAATAATGCGCGGCGTAGTAATGAATACCGAGCGATTCAGCAAAGATAGTCCGGCCTGGGAAATTCGCGACGCAGTAAACCTCGCTAGGATTCATGCTGTTTATGCAACACGTACTGGTATTGAGTGTTTCACCCATGAATCGGCGATGCTCATACACGGCATACCAACTTGGGACAATACACCTGAGATCCGTGCAGTAAAAGGGAACGATCGCCATATCGTCGATTTAAAGGAAGTTGAAATCTGTAAGCACACTGTGGTTTCAAGAAAATTCTTGCCAAGCGCACTCATGCTAAGCAAAAAACATGTCCAGAATATTAACGGCCTACCTGTGGAATCGCTTGTGCTTACGTCTTTGAGAATAGCCCTATCGCGGCCAGCTATCGATGCAATCGTAGCTGTCTCGAAATACTACATGAAGTGACGTCATTCTCGCGGTTCCATCAAAAAGATTCTCGCATTGCCGAGAAGAAAGTAAAGGATACATTGCTCACATCGCTCAAGAATGTTAGGAGAAAATATCCCAGACTATTCAATTACAAGCGAGCTGAGCTAATTATTAACACTGCGGATGCGGGATGCGAAAATATCGCCGAAGCAGCATTACTACCATTTGTGTGTGCAACTTTCCCAAATCAGTACGTAACCCAGTACAAAATTCGTGCACGGGGGAATGATTACTATGCAGATTTTGCTATACCAGGTTTAAACTTGCTCATCGAATTCGATGGAAAAGGAAAGATGGGCAGCAACGAGAACGAGTTTTTAGACGCGAGGCAAGAATCTATAAAGAGGCAACAATTGTTGGAGATGTTAGGCTACTCCTTCATCAGGGTAACTTGGAAAGAATTGCTCTCCCAGGGAACTTATGCACCATCTTCTTTCAGTTGCAGTGATACAGCGAGAGAATTTCCGCGAAGAGTCTAGCGCATTAAGGACCCTTCTAGAATCTGAATCCGTCCTATAAATATGAATCGTTTTCCGGCAGACTCATGCTCCGTATCTCTCAATCCCTATTTAGGGTTTGAGAGATACATCCAAAAGCGACTACTCAAAGGGGCTATTTCGATCCGCAACACTCAATCCCCAATTATAGATTGGGAGATACAGGCGAAATTCTTGTTCCAAGCCCCCATTTACACCCGTATTTCCCAATCGCTAGAAACCAATTGAGAGATACAGCCGTTTGAAAGAACTTGTGAACATTCGCAATTTCTTTAATGCTCAATCCTTGGGAACCGTTTGAGCGATACCGCCGAATTGTCCTTTAATATTCACCCAACGCCACCTGTAACTCCCAATCTGCAGCCGGCGTTTGAGTGTTACGGCAAATTAGGTTCGGACTACGCATAGAAAAAGCATTAACTCTCACAACGTGGGAAGGAATTGGGCAACACCGCCCAACACAATCCATCAGAGCGAATGACGGGAGTCGAACCCGCCTCTAGAGCTTGGGAAGCTCTCGTTCTACCGATGAACTATCATTCGCAATAGTGCTTCTAAAGTGCACACGAAGCACGAGATGATAGTATCACCGCCCCACCCGAAACCCCACCCGACAAACAGTTACAGAACGCGCAGAACGTCACGCGGGCACGCCAAACGCGGCAACTTAGATAGAATAATCTCACAAGGCAAAGGAGCCCGCAATGAACATGAACACGAACACCAACAACACCACAACCAAAGCCCTCGCCACCTCGCGCATCCTGTGGCTGTTCGCCATCGGTCAGCTAGGCTGGTCTATTTTGTCGGGAATTATTAGCAACTGGCTGGTCTATTTTTATCAGCCAAGCCAAGACCTGCAAAACCAAGGGATGCCCATCTTCATTACGCAAGGCGCGATCGTTTTAGGGCTCACAACTATCGGCGCTATTACGGCCAGCGGTCGCCTTATCGACGCGTTTCTTGACCCGTGGATTGGCGGAAAATCAGACGCCTCGAAGAATCCGCGAGGCCGGCGCATACCGTTTATGCAGTGGGCTGCCATCCCGTTTGGCGTGGCCACCACAGCCATCTTTATTATGCCGATAAACCACGAATCAGCGATTAACAACGCTACGCTGTTCATCCCTCGTTCTGGCCTTCTACTTCTGCATGACCTGCTACTGCACGCCGTATAACGCGCTCATCCCGGAGCTGGGCAGCACGAAAGAACTCGCGCATTAACGTCTCCACCTCGATTTCCACCACCTTCTTTATCGGTACGGCCGTAGCCTATCTCGTACCGAACATCGCGGGCGCCCTGCCGCAAGCGTGGGGCTTCGTTACGAATTTCCGCATAACCGTCGCAATCCTGAGCACAGTAGCTATCGTCTGCATGCTGATGCCGACCTTTACCATCGACGAGAAAAACCTACGCAACGATGGAGCCGTCCACGATTGGCGTGTGGGAGAGCCTGAGCAAGACGTTTAAGAACCGTCAGTTCCAGATTTTTATCGCCTCGGATGTGCTCTATTGGATTGGCCTGACGATTTTCCAAACCGGTATGCCGTTCTACATCACCGAACTTATGGGCTTCGATGCTTCGATGACCTTCTTCCTGTTCGCCGGCATGACGGTCATCTCACTGCTCTTCTACCCAGCCGTGAACATCGCCGCCAAGCGAATCGGCAAGAAACCGCTTGTTTTCAGCGCTTTCATGATTTTTTTGTGCTCGGCTTCGTTCTCACTTCGCAAGCCGGTCAGTTCGGCATTCCGTCGATCGTATGGGCGGTGGTTATGGTCATTTTGGCGGCCGTACCGATGGCCATTTTGGGCATTTTGCCGCAGGCTGTGCTCGCCGACGTCGCGCAGGCCGATTCGATTGAGTCCAGCGAAAAGCGCGAGGGCATGTTCTATGCCGCGCGCACCTTTAGCATGAAGCTCGGCCAGTCCGTCGCCATGATTGTGTTTACCTCGGTTGCGCTCATCGGTTCTGCAGGTATGGGTTATCGCTTGACCGCGCTGATTGCGGCCGGCTTGTGCTTAGCAGGCGGCTTGATTTTTGCTACGTACGCAGAAAAGCGCGTACTTGAGCAGATTGGTCACGCTGACTGAAGCACAAACATGATGACCGTGAGCACCACAACCGCGGCAATCGTAAACCACGTAAGCCATGTCCACAATTTTGAATTGATATGAGAGCCCATCAGGCGCTTATCTGATGCAATCGAAACGAGGAAGATGAGCAAAACGGGCAGAAGAATGCCGTTAATCACCTGCGCGGCCATCATAATGCCAAAAAGGTTTACGTCCGGAATAATCACGATAACTGCAGAGAAAACGATAACTGCAGTAATAATGCTGCGGTAAGCAGGCGCCTCACCCTCAACTGCGATCGGCTCCTCTCTCCCAGCCAAACGCCTCACAAATCGCGCTCGACGTCGTGCCTGGCAAGACGCAGGCCGCCAAAAACGATGCGCCCACGAGCCCGGCACCAAACAGAATCTGCGCGTAGTCACCGACTAAAGGAGCCAAAGCCATAGCAGCATCAGCAGCCTCGTTAACTTTAATATGCGCGGGCGCGAGTACCGCACCCGTGGTGAGAATAATAAACCAGCTGATGGCAGAAGCGATAACTGCACCGGAAATCGTGTCTACGCGCTGATAAAACAGGTCGGAGGAATGCAAGTTCTTCTCGACAACGTTGGACTGCGCAAGGAAAAATCATCCACGGTGCAATCGTGGTACCTACATTCGCCACAAGCAGGCTCATATACGCAGACGAGGGTTCGAAAACGGGCACAGCTGTATAGAACGCGGCCTGCGACCAATTCGGATGCACCATAAAGCCAGCCACCACATAAGTGAGGAAGATGCAGCTAATAGCCAGCAGAATCTTCTCGATACGGCGGTAGGAGCCGCTCATGGTGAGCAGCCAAATAACCAGAGCCGCCACAGGAACCGACAAATAAGCTGGAATACCGAACAGACCCAAACCAGAGGCGATACCTGCGAATTCAGACAGCGTAACCGTGGTATTCGAAATAAGCAAAGCCAGCATGGCCAGCACGGACTTGCGCACGCCAAACTGTTCGCGAATAAGCGAGGCGAAGCCTTTACCGGTAACGCAGCCGACGCGGGCGGCGGTTTCTTGCGCCACAATCAGCAGGAAGCACATAATGGGCACGGTCCACAACTGCTTAAAACCAAACTGAGCGCCGGCTGTGGAATAGGTAGCCACGCCACCAGCGTCCGCACCTGCAGAGCGCGGCAACCATGCTCTGAACCCTGCGGCGAGGAGCAGTTTGCGCCAGGTGAAGTCTTCTGGTACCACGATGTGCGGCCGGTATCGACCGCGCGATTCATGCGACTCTTCTGTACGCTCACTACATCACCCCCAGCTGGAGGCCCAAGGCCACGCCAAACACCACCATAAATACTGCTGCGCACACGCCCATAGCCGTGTTGGACATTGCCCAACCGTTACTGTCTTTATTATGAGCATCACGACTTCGCAATCGCGCTAAATAGGCTGGCATACTGGCCAGCGAGACCACAATGGAGACTCCTGCAGCGCACATGCTGGCCAGCAAAGCCTCGCGCAGATGCTCCAAAGAACCAGCACCACCGCGCGCCATGAGCCATCCACCCAATTCACCGCACATGGCGTAGAACAGCACGAAAGCTGCGGCGAAAGCAATGCCTAGGGCAATCATCTTTAAGCTAAAGCCGAGAGCGGAAGGAGCGTCCTCATCGTCAGCATCGTATTCCAAGTAGATGCTGGTGGTATACAGAGCGCATCGTCAGTAATACATAGCGGCTGGAACGCTCAGGCTAGCGAGCAAGCCGGCAATCACAGCAGGCGCAACACCACCCGACACCGAACCCGACACACGCGCAAACATCTCACACGCCGCCACGGTACACACGGCAGCCACCAGGGCGAACATAACGACCCATGTATTGCGGCGCAACATCCACATGAAGGCGCTGCGGCCTTTATCGTGTTCGGTATCTGCCTGCGAAGCACCAGCAATCTGCAAGTCCTCGGCGTGCTCTTCTTCCAACACATCTAAAGCATCATCAACGGTTACGATGCCGAGCAGTTCTTTCTTTTCGTTTACTACTGGTATGGCGAGCAGATTGTACTTGGCAATGTTCAAAGCCACGTCTTCTTGATCATCATCAGGATGAGCCACAATCAAATCGCGCGTAGCTAAATCGCCCAACTTCACCTGCTCATCGCTAATAACCAGCAAGTCGATCGGCACTACGCCCCACAACTCGCCTTGCGCATCGTTGAGGTAGATATAGCGCACAGCTTCGAAGTCTTCGTCCAAGGTACGCAAATGCGCAATCGTTTCAGCAACCGTCGTATTCTTTGGCAACGCCACCACTTCGCTGGTCATAATACGACCGGCTGTTTCGTCGCGGTAACCGAGCAGTTGCCTAATAGCGTGCTGTTCCTTCACACCCATTAAACGTAGCAGTTTCTCTGCTTTATCGTAATCAAGTTCGCTCACGAGCTCGGCCGCATCGTCCGGATCCATGGCGCTCAGCAGTCGAGAAGCGTCCATCTCCGCCATGCCGCCCATCAGCTCGACCGCCATATGGTCATCATCAAACTCGGCCATCGCATTCGCGCGTTGTTCATCGTCTAACTGCGCAAAAACCTGACCGCGCAAACGCGGGTCGAGGCGTTCAATAATGTCTGGCAATATCTGCCGGATGCATGTCGTCGAGCGTCTTATGCGTTACGCTCAACTGAACGTCCGAGAGGTTGCGGTCAACCAAATTCATGTAGCTCCAGGCAATCAAACGCTCTGGAAGTGGCTTGCCGAAAGCCGAGCTTTCTTTCACAGCAATCGTCTCGCACAGCGGGGCGAAAGTGCGCAACAGTCCGCGCGCGCCCACGTCCGCACCGAGCAAGCGCAGTTGCGAGCTGGACGTATCTGACAGCTTAAGATCGTTTACGCGCACGACGCGCATGCCTTGTGTATCAACGATTTGCTTGTTCAAAATATCGCGGGCGATCAAAACCTCGTCCGATTGCAAATAACTAAAACGAATATCCGTGGCGCTCACTTTGAGATGCACAACGTGCTCATCGTACGATTCAACGTATTTGCGCCAGCTAATCATAAATGGCGTCTTGCCTCGTCCCATAAATGCCAAGGATGTGACGCGTGGGAAAACTTCTTTTGTGGCGATTCCCAGATCCGATACGGTTCCGATCTTTTCACCGTCCACATCGAGAACTGGGTTTCCCATAGTTGAGACAAATAAATCATAGTGCTCCTGCCACCTTCCGGTTGCCGCCCTCCGGTGCACAGGCGCTGGAGGGTCTTATCGAATTAACCTACACGGTCGAGGTTTCATACAAACCCTTCTCTTGAGATTGTTTGTTGAGAGATAATCGCTAAACATTCATACAGTAGGAGCATGCACAGACATGTGTACACGCTCGTAAAACATTACTCCTACCGATTAGCTCTGCTGATAGTTCGGCGCTACCTGCTGCACGTTCTGATCGAGGTCGATCGCCATCTGCTCCAAACGAGCGATGCGCTGAGCGGTCGGCGGATGCGTCGAAAAGAGGCGGTTAATATCCTGAATCCTAAACGGGCTGGAAATCATCGACGCGGACACGTTCTGTGTACCTGCGGTCTGACGCATCGGCACCTGCTGAACAGAGCTTTCGATCTTAGCCAGCGCGGAAGCGAGCGCGAGCGGATCGCCGCTGAGCGCCGAACCGTCTTCGTCCGCATCGTATTCGCGAGTGCGCGAAATCGCCATCTGAATAAGCGAGGCGCCGATCGGAGCCAAAAATCAAGGTGAGTAAGCCTCCCAGAGCAGAACCGGCATTGTCGCGGTCGTCGCGCGAGGAGCCGCCAAAGTAGCGCAGCGAGTAGGCCAGATACGTAATCACCATCGACATGGCCGAGGCAATCGAGGAGGTGAGGATGTCGCGGTTGTACACGTGCATGAGCTCGTGCGAAAGCACGCCGCGAATTTCGCGCTCGTCCAGCAAATTCAAAATGCCCTGCGTACAGCACACCGCAGCATGACGCTCGTTGCGTCCGTCGCAAAACGCGTTAGGCGACATAGTCGGAGCCACATAAATGCGCGGCATCGGCTTATTCGCGCGCCCGGCCAGTTCGCGCACAATCGCGTACAGCGCCGGCTGCTCCTGCTCGCTCACCTGCACCGCCTGCATGGAAGCGAGCGCGAGCTTATCGGAAAACCAGTAGCTACCGAAGGTCATAGCCACGGCCAGCAGCACGTACATGCCGAGCGTGCCGCGCGATCCGCCGGTAAAGTACCAAACCAGAAAAATCAGCGCCCACATAAGCGAGAACAAAACGAGCGTTTTAAAGCCGTTCGCATGACCACGGATTCGCATTTTTACCTACTTTTCGCCGCGAGCCAGCGCACGCAGCTCATTCTCGTCAATCACCTTAATATGTTCGCGCTCAACCTCGGCGCCGCGAGCGCGCTCGTACGCGTCCACACGCTGCCAGGCCGCGTAATCCAAAGGCTGCACGCCGCGCTCGGCCAGCAGATCCGCAATATCTGATTGTGGCTGAGCTGCTACGCGTCCCTTTGATTCGCTTGCTGACCAGTCGGTCAGGAGATTTTCCACGGTTTCGAGAGCATCTGACTTTGTGGAGCCAATCAGTCCCACAGGTCCGCGCTTGGCCCAACCCGTGGCGTACACGAAGTCGAGGCCGTTAATGCGGCCACCTTCGTTGTCGAGAGTGTAAGCGCGCTCATCGTATGGAATACCACTCACCTGGGCAGGCTTGTATCCAATAGCGTGATACACCGCCTCCACGGCTACATCGCTCAATTCACCGGTACCGTGCATCGTGCCGTCTGGGTCGGTTGTCGTTTTTCTCCACACGCACACCCGCAACAGAGCCGTTATCGTTGGTGAGCACCTCTACTGGGTTGGTGTTGAAGTGCAGGTAGAAGCGGCGGCGTGCTGGGTTGCCTTCAAAATCAACGTGTTCAGCCATCATCTTCAGGCTCATCTCGCGCACGGCAATCAGCTCATCGACCATCTGACGCGTTAACTTGTCTTCGCTGGCTGCCGCCATATGCGCTTCGGTCAAAGGTTTCTGGAGCGAAATCGCTATCGGAAGTAACGATTTCTACGCCTGGCAGGGCTTCGAGCTCGCGCAGTTCCTGTACGGAAAACTTGGCGTGCGTTACGTCGCGGCGCACGAACACGTGCACGTCCTCAGCCTTGTTCGCGTCTAAACCGTCGTACACGTTCTGCGGAATGTCGGTGTGTAGCAGGTCGTCCGGATAGCGCACGAGCAAGCGCGAAATATCCATCGCCACATTGCCGCCACCGAGAACCGCCACGTGAGAAGCAGACAAGTCCCAATCCGGCGAAGCGGTTGGATAGCCATCGTACCACTCAACGAAACGGGCTGCGCCGAAAACGCTGCGCGCGTCTGCGCCCTGAATGGTCAGCGGGCGGTCATCTACCGCGCCGGTTGCGAAAATAACAGCATCGTAGCGAGAGCGAAGATCGTCGAGATTAATATCGCGGCCAAACTCAACGTCTGCCATCAAACGAATCTGCGGATTGTTCAGCGTCTTTTTCGAGCGCGCCAATAATGTACTTAATTGCCGGATGATCCGGAGCAACGCCGTAACGCACCAAACCAAAGGGAACCGAAAGCTTTTCGAACAAATCGATGTGCGCGGTCGCGTCGGCACCCAAACCGAGCTCGTCGCGCTTAGCCGCCAACTGACGCAGCAAAATATCGGACACGTACACACCTGCTGGGCCAGCGCCCACAACTGCTACTTTAAAATCTCGCATAGTTTTGAATAATCCTTGATGTTTTTGTGGTCTATGTTCTATGGTCTATGTTCTCAGAAAACCTCTAGGCACAAGGATATAGGAAAACGAGGGCGAAAGAAACAGTGTGCACAAATACGAAAGTGGGGTAAACACCGTCGTAACGCTGTTTACCCCACTGCTTTGTACTGTCGCTTAGCCTTTACCAGTCTTTACTGACCGTCTCCGAAGAACTGTTCGAATGGGTTCGTGAAGTTATCATCATCGCCGCCATTATTCTGGTTCTGGTTGTTACGGTTCTGGTTGTTCTGCTGGTTCTGGCTGTTTCCGTTCGAATTCGAGGAAGCAGTGGAAGTTTCTTCCTTGTTCATAGTCGCAGTCAGATCCAAGGTCTTGCCATCGCGAATAACGGTGAGCGTAACCTTCTCGCCGAGCTGGGTAGCACGCACGTAACCGAGCAAAGCGGAGTTCGAAACAACCGTGTGCTTGTCGTACGCAACGATGGTATCGCCCTTCTGAATGCCGGCGGCCTCAGCAGCAGAGCCCTGAACGACGCTCTGTACCTGTGAACCGGAGCGGGTAACGCCGTCCGCGGTAGCTGTTGCAGACTTCACCGTTACGCCCAGCGATACGTGGGTTGCCTTACCGTCCTTAATAATGGCGCTGGAAACCCACTTAGCGAGGTTCGCTGGGATAGCGAAACCGATACCAATGGAGCCGGAGGAACCTTCGGACGAGCTGGAGCTGCCCGCGGTTGCAATCGAGGAGTTGATGCCCACAAGCTTGCCCTCCGCATTAAAGGTTGGGCCGCCCGAGTTACCGGAGTTGATGGACGCGTCAATCTGAATAGCGTTCGTAACCACAACGTTGCCACTGTTATCTTCGCTGGAAACCGAAACCGGGCGATCTACTGCTGAAACGATACCGGTGGTTGCTGTGTTCTCGTAACCGAGAGGGCTACCAATGGCCATTACGGATTCACCCACAGCCAGCTTGTCGGAATCGGCGAAGCTTACAGGAGTCAGGTCGCTTGGCGCGTTTTCGAGCTGAATAACCGCCAAATCAGTGGTAGGATCGGTGCCCACAACCTTTGCCTTGTACATGTTGCCGTTCGCAAGCGTTACTTGCAGGTCGCTTGCGCCGGAGACCACGTGATTATTCGTAATAATATGACCTTCTGCGTCGAGGATAGCGCCAGAACCGATGACCGTTCCGTTCTGCACCGTTCCCTGGATAGAGACCACGGACGACGCTACTTTCTTAGCCACCGCTGTCCAGTTAACGTTCGACGCACTCGAGCTGGCCGTACCTGTGCCGCCCGTAGAGCTTTCGATAGAGCTGAGCGTTGACTGCGCAGGGATAGAGATGATGCCCGTACGGATTCCCGCGAAACCGAGACCAGCCACGAGCAACGCGGCTACTGCAGCCGCACCCGCTGCTGCCCAGATAGTGGTGGCGCGGTTCTTCTTTATAAGCGTTGACACGGTTTCCGCGTTCGCTGCCACACCCGACGCGGTAACGCTTGCCTGCGTTCCGTATGCGTTCGCTGGATCTGCAAAAGCGTTGCGATTCTTGACCTGAGCCGCGTTCATAGCAGCAGCTGATGTGTCTGGAGCTGTGTAGGACGGGCCGCCTGGAGCTGCCGAGCCTTGCTGGGCTGGGGTTGGCTGGGTTGGGGTTTGTGGTTGGGCCGTATACGCTACCTGAGTCTGTGCAGATTGAATTGGCTGGGTTGGCTGCGTTCCGTAAGCCGCTGCGGTGTACTGTGGAACGCCCTGCTGAGCATACTGATTCTGAGCGTACTGGTTCTGCACTGGATAAGCCGGCACAGCTGGCGTCGTTGGCGCCGTTGGAACGGATGGCATCGGCGTTGTGCTATATGTCGCGTTATATGGATTCTGTGTATTCTGTGTATTACCCTGCGCAGGAGTCGTTGGATAAGACTGAATTGATCCTGTGTATTCCTCTTCACCCTCTGGTTGTTGCATATTTTCGTTTGTCATTAATTCTCCTTCAGCAACTAAAACGTCACGTAGGCGTTCTTCATTTCCTGAGTACTAGAAAAACCCACTAATCTGAGAATAACCTGAAAACTAGCTATAAACTATCAAATTCTTTTATCCATACATTATGTGAACACCTCGGTTTTGATGTTTGGTGCTGTTGTGAATCATGTCGGGTACGAATGCGTCATGTCCCGCAGATGCGAGAACCGGGAATGACATGAATCAATCACGATGCACGCGCGGTTTTCGACTCAAAAACCGCTGATTTTAGCGCGTGAAACGGTACTGGCTATAGCCAATCACTTTTCACGTACACTTCACGGTCACTTCAAGAGAACCCAAACCCCCAGCTAGCGCTCGTGCCAGCCATGCAATACAGTAGAACGCATGACAGATGTAGAAAAAGAGCTCGACGCGACCCCGCAAGCGGAAGCCACCCCACTGCAGCGGAAGCCCCAACCCCAGAAACAACCCCACGCAAAAACGCAAGCGCAAGCGTAAGAAAAAGAAGAGCATCCCGCACTTCAATTACGTCCAGGTTCAAACCTCGGCACCAGAAGGGACAATCCTCCCGAAGCCAAAGTTCGCTCCGAAGGGCGCAGCTCCAGGGCAGCCCGGCGATCGCAGTGCCTTCAGTTTTGAGATTCACACACGTTTGGACGGCAAGCACGGCCGCACGGGTATGATTCACACGCCGCATGGCGATATTCAGACGCCGTGCTTTGTGCCGGTGGCAACGCAGGCGACGATGAAGGCGGTTACGCGCGAGCAGATGGAGACGAACGGCGCGCAGGTTATGCTCGCCAATGCTTTCCACTTGTACGAGCGTCCGGGCGAAGCTGTGATGGACGCGGCGGGCGGTCTCAACGAGTTTATGAACTGGGATAAGCCGACGTTCACCGATTCGGGCGGTTTTCAGGTTATGAGTTTGGGCGCCGGTTTTAAGAAGACCCTCGCCATGGATATTGAGGGCATGAAGAGCGACGACGTTATCGCTGAAGGCAAGGAGCGTTTGGCGTTTGTGGACGAAGATGGCGTCAGCTTTAAGTCTCCGCTTAACGGCGGTATGCACCGCTTCTCTGCTGAGATTTCTATGCGCGTTCAGCATAATATTGGCGCCGATATTATGTTCGCTTTCGACGAACTGACCACACTCATGAACACGCGCCGTTACCAGGAGGAGTCTGTTGAGCGCACCTTCCGTTGGGCGAAGCGCTGCGTGGCCGAGCATCAGCGTTTAACGCAGGAGAGGCTGGGTAAGCCGTATCAGGCGCTGTTTGGCGTGGTTCAAGGTGCGAACTACGAAGACCTGCGCCGCAAAGGCTCGCTCTCAGATCGGTTCGCTCGATTTTTGATGGCTTCGGCATTGGTGGCGCTATCGAAAAGCGCATTTTGGGCGAAACCTGCGCTTGGATTTGCGATGAACTGCCAGAAAATAAGCCTCGTCACGTGCTTGGCATTGCCGCGGTGGACGATATTTTTGCGGGCGTCGAGAACGGTGGCGATACTTTTGATTGTGTGGCTCCAGCTCGCACCGCGCGTAACGGCGCTGTGTTTACGAAGGACGGCCGCTGGAATATTAAGCGCGCCGCTTTTAAGTTCGATTTCTCGCCGATTGAGGACGACTGCGACTGCTACACGTGCCGCAACTATACGCGCGCGTATGTGAATCATCTGTTGCGCGCGGGAGAGATGACCGGCGCGACGCTCACCACGATTCACAACGAACGCTTCTTTATTCGTTTGCTCGACGATATTCGCGCGTCTATTGATGGCGGATATTTTGCTGATTTTAAAGATCAGTATTTAGCTCGTTTCTACGCAAACGGCTCGCGAGGTTAACGAAAGTTTGCACAACAGGAGCAACTTATGCTACTGTTGTGTTGTTTGCGCACGTGGCGGAATGGTAGACGCGCTGGCTTCAGGTGCCAGTGACCGCTAAGGTCGTGGGGGTTCAACTCCCCCCGTGCGCACGGATAAATCTTCTCCCTAGCCTAGAGATACAGGCATCGAGGAGATTTCTTTTTTATTGCGTTAGAACAATACGCACCATGGCCACATATTGGCATTTCAAAATCCGGAAACATTAGAAGAGTAAACTCATATAGTGAGAAGGAGATGAATTTTGAGCAAGTATAAGTTTTCACATTGAGGTCAAAGCACTGTAGATGTCCATACATATCCAAATGGCGATAAATTATTAACCATTAAGCGAATAGGTTTGTTGAATTTCTTACTTTTCGGCACGCATAAAGAAACAAAGGTGCTCACCAACACCATCGACGCCGTCAAGTTCACACCATCGCATCACAAGCCTGGCTCTATGAAGTTTACGGTTAACGGCAAGAAAAATCATGACTCCGCCCTCTACTTCTACGGTTCTCAGGAGCAGTCCGATGCCCTCGCACTGTACGACGAGCTGAGCCATCTCATCCAAAAGTAAGTACAAGCACGAAGCAATCAATCACCCTCAATAACGGCGTCGAGCTGCCACTGCTTGGTTTCGGAACTTTTCCAACCGAGCTGAAGCCGAGCTGGATATCGAGCGCGCAGATATTTTCGTTACGTCCAAGCTGTGGGTGAGCGATACGAGCTACGTACGGTGTGCGCCGCGCGTACGGGTTTGGATTATATCGACCTGTATCTGATTCACAATCCGATGAACGATGTGTTCGGCGCGTGGCGAGCGCTGTCCGAGCTGCTGCAAGACGGTGCTGTGCGCGCGATTGGCGCGAGCAATTTCTCTCGCGCGTGGCTCGAGGATTTCATCTCGTTTAGCGAGGTCGTGCCGCAGGTTAATCAGGCGGAAATTAACGTTCTGCATCAGCAGATTGAGGACGTTGAGTACATGGCTGAGCACGGTATTGCCGCGCAGGCATGGGCTCCGTTTGCGCACGGTAAGAGCGTGCCGCAGGTTATTGAGCGGTGGCTGGTTCAGCGCGGTATTGCGTTGATTCCGAAGAGCACCACGGCCGAGCGTATCGTGCAGAACGCAGATATTTGGGACTTTAGTTTGAGCGACGGCGAGATGGAGCTGTGCGCGCTTTGAATACAGCTACCAGTCAGTTCTTTGATTGGTCCGATCCGGCGGTATTTCGCCGGTTAGCACATTTGCCGTACGAAGACTAAAAGAAAGGGCTTCCCTAGGGAAGCCCTTTCTTAGTTTATTGCTTAGTCAGCAACCACACCTTCTTTATCGAAGTAGTAGGTAATTGGCTTAAGCTCTTCACCGTCGTAAGATGCGAAGAATTCTTCTACGCTATCTGGGTGAGTCAGCTTGCCGTTTGCGTTGTAACCAGGGTTAATGGTTTCTACGAACTTACCGTTTTCTACATGCAGTTCAAGCTCTTCTACAGGCAGACCGCGCTTACCGGTAACCTTGACGTCAATCAAGAACGGACGTCCTGCCTACGTTACTTCTACTGCCTTATCGAAAGCAGCTGGCAAATCGTCGGACTTGGTCACTGTTACAGCTTCTACGCCCATACCGCGCGCAATCATTGCGAAGTCCTGATCTTCAATAAAGATGCCTGAGTGTTCTGGGATTGGCAAATCATCTTGCTCAGACTTAATGAAGTTCGAGGATGCGTTCGAAGTAATAATGTTAATTACAGGCAGGTTATACTTCTTCTGCGTAATAATATCCTGCATAACCATCGAGAACGCGCCATCGCCAGAAATGTTAAAGATCTGACGCTCTGGAAAGCTCAACGCTCCAGCCAAGGAACCTGGCACACCATAACCCATCGAAGCGAACAGGGCGGAAATAGTCCACTTATTCTTTGGAGTGAGGTGCAGGTAGCGGAAGGAGTTAATAATGTTATCGCCAACATCGATGGAGAAGAGAGCATCTTCTTCTGCGATGCGGTTGATTTCCTTGTACACTGCCTCGAACTCAAGTGGATCGGATGGACGGTTAGTCATCTTGGTCATGTATTCTTGCCAGTTCTTGTTAGCAGCCACAACTGCACGGAAGGATGGCAATGATTCAGCTGGCTCAGACAGCTCCAAAGCCTTCTCAACAAAAGCAGTAGCGTCGAACCATACGCCATAATCCAAGAAGCGGTGCGAACCAAACTGACCAGAATCAGCGTCGATCTGAACAAACTTAAACTTATGCGTGCGGTAAACGAGGTTTGCGAATGGGAAGTTGGAGCCCTAAAGCAATCACTAAATCAGCAGCAGCAAAGGCTTCACCGCAGCCTTGCAAGCAGCGCGGTTAGCGTAACCGAGGTTGCCTTCGTACTCTTCTGGAACTAAGCCCTTAGCCAAAACCGGTAAGAACCAAAGGAATCTGCAGCTTCTGGACAGCTCAACGAGCTTCTCGCCGCCTGCACCAATACCGCGGCTCACGTGAATAACTGGGTGCTTTGCAGCCTTAATAAGGTCGAGAACGTTCTTTACTTCCTCATCAGTTGGCAAAGGAAGTGGAGCCGGCTTGCGGTCGGTTGGCGAGGAGCTGGAATATGGCTTATCTGGAATCTGCACATAACCAAAATTGTTTGGAATAGCAACCACAGCTACGCCCTTGTGCTTGTAGGCCTCGCGCACAGCCTTATCGACGACGTATGGAAGGCTTTCGGCGGCCATAACAGTGCGGTTGTACACTGCAACATCTTCGGACATTGGGTTCTCAGCGAACTCCTGGAAGTAGTTGTAGTTCATGTTCGCGGTTGGCACCTGACCAATCAGCGCTACTACTGACGCATGGTCTTCGCGCGCATCATACAAACCGGTCAGCAAGTTCGTAGCACCTGGACCTGCAGAGCCGAAGCACACCTGAACGCGGCCGGTCAGCTTTGCATCTGCAGACGCCGCCAAAGCGCTCACCTGCTCGTGACGCACCTGAATGTACTGTACGATCTTTCTCGGCGCCCAAAGCCGCCATCGTCGAGTTAAAAGAGCCGCCTGGGTAGCCGTATAATATGCTCTACACCCCATGACTGCAAAACGCGAAGCATTGCTACGCTTGCTGGAACTGTTGCTTGGGTTTCTGAAGATGAAACCGCATTGTTCATTACTTGCCCTCTTTCGAACTTTATATTAGGACCATCAGCTTTGTTAGCCCTTTACTCGCTAAAGTAGCACTGTTAGAGGAGTTAGTTCAGGCGGCGAACTATTGATATACATCACATGTGATGTAGCGCACAGGACTTGCTTGTGCGTGCGCTTGATACACTTGGGTTTATGGCTGGATCAAAGACTGCACCGCTGACCGAGCGAGGTCTCGCAACCCGTAAAAAGTTTACTCTCGCTTTGGCTGATTTGTTGTGCTCCTACTCTGTTTCGGAGATTACTGTTAAAGAGATTGTTGTGCGCGCGCATAGTACGCGGCAAACTTTTTACCGCTACTTCACCTCGAAAGAGGATGTGCTGCACGCTTTGCTCGCTGATTTATATGATGAATGCTATGACCGCGTTTTAAACAGCAGTGGCACAACTTTCGAAGATTATTTGGTTGTGTATTTTAGTTTTTGGCGCGAACGCTACGGTCGGTTGCGCGCCATTATGCAACACAACCCGCACTGGCTTTTTAATGAAGTTGCCTACACCTACAATCGCCGTTTTTACCCGAAAATTAAGGGATTATGAGCCACCGAACTGCTTGATGAGCAGGGCGAACAGTATTTCCAAAACTTTATTTTTGGCGGCTTAGCCCACGTACACGCCACGTGGTTTGCGCAAGGCTGCGCGCAAAGCCCGGAAGACATGGCGCATTATGTGGCGCAGTGTTGGACGATTTATAAGCAACCCGAGGAATAAGCATAGAGAAGGCCCGATATCTCGAGAGAGATACCGAGCCTTTTATGAAGAATGTAGCTTCTACTGTTACTTCTACTACTTCCTCATACGACGCATTGCTACGAGGGATACACCTGCTGCGATAGCGAAGCCAGCGACCACAACCATTCCCACGATTGCGGCACCTGTGCTAGCCAACTTAGTCGAAGGCTTCTGAGCAGTTGGCTTTGTTGGCTTTGTTGGAACCTTTGGATCCTCAGGCTTAGGTTCCGGCGTTGGGTCAGCCTTGTACTTCACAGTGAAGTTAATACCTTCTGGAGCAGCTGACATCTGCTTCATCAGCCTGCTGAGCGCCATTCCACTGGAATGCGAATGGAATAGTACGAGAATTCCATGTTGCCTTTGCTGTGAAAGTTCCGATGCTGTGCCACTAATCGTGTAATTAGTATCTGGCTCGGAAGAATCGCTAAACTCACACCAGAGACGGCAATCATCAGGTCATCTTTTATAGCATCAACAACTCATGCAATTCCTTGTAATTCGTATCTTGCTTTGGATCCTTCAATGCGAAGCGAACCTTGAGCACTCGGCCATCGAAGGATGTTTGAGCAGGAACAATTTCGAAAATCATTCGTACCTGCAAGCTTCAGATTGTTCACATCTGGATCGCTAAATTCCATACCCTCAGGCAAAGTAATCGACGCATCAAAGCTAAACTCCACGTCGCTCAAAGCAATCTTGCCCAATCTCTCTCAAATTTATTGAAGTTTTCTTCAATCTGCTTCATCTGGTTCTTCACAGCGTCACGAACGTGGGAGCACGCCAGCAACATCCAGAGTCGACTTCTTAGAGTCTGCTACATAAACCTGCTTATTCTCTGTATCGAGCTGCTTTCACCGGTTTGAGCGCCACGCAAATCTGCAGGAAGCTTGCTCTCTTGCTTAATTGGGTCAGCCTTGTACTTCACAGTGAAGTTAATACCTTCTGGAGCAGCGATATCTGCTTCATCAGCCTGCTGAGCGCCATTCCACTGGAATGCGAATGGAATAGTACGAGAATTCCATGTTGCCTTTGCCGTGAAAGTTCCCGATGCTGTGCCACTAATCGTGTAATTAGTATCTGGCTTGGAAGAATCGCTAAACTTCACACCAGAGACGGCAATCATCAGGTCATCTTTTATAGCATCAACAACTTCATGCAATTCCTTGTAATTCGTAATCTTGCTTGGATCCTTCAATGCGAAGCGAACCTTGAGCACTCGGCCATCGAAGGATGTTTGAGCAGGAACAATTTCGAAATCATTCGTACCTGCAAGCTTCAGATTGTTCACATCTGTATCGCTAAATTCCATACCCTCAGGCAAAGTAATCGACGCATCAAAGCCAAACTCCACGTCGCTCAAAGCAATCTTCGCCCAATCTCTCTCAAATTTATTGAAGTTTTCTTCAATCTGCTTCATCTGGTTCTTCACAGCGTCACGAACGTGGAGCACGCCAGCAACATCCAGAGTCGACTTCTTAGAGTCTGCTACATAAACCTGCTTATTCTCTGTATCGAGCTGCTTACCGGTTTGAGCGCCACGCAAATCTGCAGGAAGCTTGCTCTCTTGCTTAATTGGGTCAGCCTTGTACTTCACAGTGAAGTTAATACCTTCTGGAGCAGCGATATCTGCTTCATCAGCCTGCTGAGCGCCATTCCACTGGAATGCGAATGGAATAGCACGAGAAATTCATGTTGCCTTTGCTCGCGAAAAGTTCTGGATGCTATGCCACTAATCGTGTAATTAGTATCTGGCTTGGAAGAATCGCTAAACTTCACAGAGACGGCAATCATCAGGTCATCTTTATAGCATCAACAACTTCATGCAAATCCTTAGTAATTCGTAATCTTGCTTTGGATCCTTCAATGCGAAGCGAACCTGAGCACTCAGCCATCGAAGGATGTTTGAGCAGGAACAATTTCGAAATCATTCGTACCTGCAAAGCTTCAGATTGTTCACATCTGTATCAGCTAAATTCCATACCCCTCAGGCAAAGTAATCGACGCATCAAAAGCTCAAACTCCACGTCGCTCAAAGCAATCTTCGCCCAATCTCTCAAATTTATTGAAAGTTTTCTTCAATCTGCTTCATCTGGTTCTTCACAGCGTCACGAACGTGGAGCACGCCAGCAACATCTGCAGAGTCGACTTCTTAGAGTCTGCTACATAAACCTGCTTATTCTCGTATCGAGCTGCTTACCGGTTTGAGCGCCACGCAACCTGCAGGAGCTTGCTCTCTTGCTTAATTGGGTCAGCCTTTGTACACAGTAAGTTAATACCTTCGGAGCAGCGATATTCGCTTCATCAGCCTGGTTGAGCGCCATTCCACTGGAATGCGAATGAATAGTATCGAGGATTCGCTGTTGCCTTTGCCGTGAAAGTTCCCGATGCTGTGCCACTAATCGTGTAATTAGTATCTGGCGGAAGAATCGCTAAACTTCACACCGAGACGGCAATCATCAGGTCATCTTTTTATAGCATCAACAACTTCATGCAATTCCTTGTAATTCGTAATCTTGCTTGGATCCTTCAATGCGAAGCGAACCTTGAGCACTCGGCCATCGAAGGATGTTTGAGCAGGAACAATTTCAGAAATCATTCGTACCTGCAAGCTTCAGATTGTTCACATCTGTATCGCTAAATTCCATACCCTCAGGCAAAGTAATCGACGCATCAAAGCCAAACTCCGTCGCTCAAAGCAATCTTCGCCCAATCTCTCTCAAATTTATTGAAGTTTTCTTCAATCTAGCTTCATCTGGTTCTTCACAGCGTCACGAACGTGGAGCACGCCAGCAACATCCAGAGTCGACTTCTTAGAGTCTGCTACATAAACCTGCTTATTCTCTGTATCGAGCTGCTTACCGGTTTTGGGCGCCACGCAAATCTGCAGGAAGCTTGCTCTGCTTGATGGGTCAGCGTCTTGCTCACAGTGAAGTTAATACCTCTGGAGCAGCGATATCTGCTTTCATCAGCCTGCTGAGCGCCATTCCACTGGAATGCGAGATGGAATAGATGAGAATTCCATGTTGCCTTTGCCGTGAAAGTTCCCGATGCTGTGCCACTAATCGTGTAATTAGTATCTGGCTTTGGAAGAATCGCTAAACTTCACACCAGAGACGGCAATCATCAGGTCATCTTTTATAGCATCAACAACTTCACGCAATTCCTTGTAATTCGTAATCTTGCTTGGATCCTTCAATGCAGAAGCGAACGCCCTGAGCACTCGGCCATCGAAGGATGTTTGAGCAGGAACAATTTCGAAATCATTCGTACCTGCAAGCTTCAGATTGTTCACATCTGTATCGCTAAATTCCATACCCTCAGGCAAAGTAATCGACGCATCAAAGCCAAACTCCACGTCGCTCAAAGCAATCTTCGCCCAATCTCTCTCAAATTTATTGAAGTTTTCTTCAATCTGCTTCATCTGGTTCTTCACAGCGTCACGAACGTGGAGCACGCCAGCAACATCCAGAGTCGACTTCTTAGAGTCTGCTACATAAACCTGCTTATTCTCTGTATCGAGCTGCTTACCGGTTTGAGCGCCACGCAAATCTGCAGGAAGCTTGCTCTCTTGCTTAATTGGGTCAGCCTTGTACTTCACAGTGAAGTTAATACCTTCTGGAGCAGCGATATCTGCTTCATCAGCCTGCTGAGCGCCATTCACTGGAATGCGAATGGAATAGTACGAGAATTCCATGTTGCCCTTTTGTTGTGAAAGTTCCCTGATGCTGTGCCACTAATCGTGTAATTAGTATCTGGCTTGGAAGAATCGCTAAACTTCACACCAGAGACGGCAATCATCAGGTCATCTTTTATAGCATCAACAACTTCATGCAATTCCTTGTAATTCGTAATCTTGCTTGGATCCTTCAATGCGAAGCGAACCTTGAGCACTCGGCCATCGAAGGATGTTTGAGCAGGAACAATTTCGAAATCATTCGTACCTGCAAGCTTCAGATTGTTCATCTGTATCGCTAAATTCCATACCCTCAGGCAAAGTAATCGACGCATCAAAGCCAAACTCCACGTCGCTCAAAGCAATCTTCGCCCAATCTCTCTCAAATTTATTGAAGTTTTCTTCAATCTGCTTCATCTGGTTCTTCACAGCGTCACGAACGTGGAGCACGCCAGCAACATCCAGAGTCGACTTCTTAGAGTCTGCTACATAAACCTGCTTATTCTCTGTATCGAGCTGCTTACCGGTTTGAGCGCCACGCAAATCTGCAGGAAGCTTGCTCTCTTGCTTAATTGGATCTGGGAAGCATGCAGACATGCCTGTGGCAAGTGGCTGAGAAGCATTGTCAGAGACATAAGTATTCGCAATTTTTTCGTCTCCAGCTTCCGCTTGACTTCCTCTCAAGTAGGTAGAGAATTTGCCCTTTCCAGTTACTGTTGCTGCTTCAAACTGCTGGGCTTCTTGTTTCGTAGTAGCCTTTGAGAGTATAAGGAATCGTCAGGTTTACGGTGTGTGAAGCCGGATCTTGCTTATCTCGCCGGTAGGCATCATAGATTTCTTTCCAGTTAACATCAATCAGATACATCTTGAAGCTTACAGTTTGACCTTTGACCTCGTGAACGATTTTATTGCTGTCAATGATAGATGATGTGTTGCTAGTCGTAATCTGTCCCACAGTTACATCGGCAGGGAAAGTTACATCGTACGAAATGTATGCAATCTTATTCTTTCCCTCTAAGCCGTGAGGATAGGCACCTAACATCGCTCCCCATGACATAGAGCCTTCAACGTCAGCCATGGCGGTGCTCAACGGCACATTAATATTCACCGTACCGTTGTAGGTAGCACTTTGTGGGTCAGTTGCGCAGGCTACGGTACCAGATGTTTTTACATACCGCGCGATAGGCAAAGTACCTGCTACAGCTGCTTGTGCGCTCACCATAGGGAACGCGGCTATAAGACCCGAAAAAAGCATGGCCACAGCCACAACCATGCTTATGAGCTGCCTTTTGTCTCTTCATTTTTCCTCTTTTCAACGTTTTTAAGCGCGAAGGAGCGCCCAGAGAATATTCCTATTCTACCGTGTAGTGAGGGAAAACTAATGAAAATCCTATTCTCCGTACACACCCGTCTTCGCCAACTGCTCCATCAGCACATCGGACTTTACGAGCGGGCGCGCAACAATCAAACCAATCAATAAAGCAGGAATCATAAAGAGCATAAACTCGCCGAGCGCCACCCAATACTCGTTGCCGTACGCGCCGGCAATCGCGGCATGCATCGCCTTCATACCATAGCGGAACGGCAGCAGCGGATAGACCCACTGGAAGAAGGCCGGCATCAGCTCAACCGGGAAGGTGCCGCCCGAGCCAGCAATCTGCATAACCATAATAATCACGGCAATCGCCTTACCCACCGCTCCCAGCGCCAAAGTGAGCGCATACATAAGCGTGGAAAAGAGCAGGCTCGCGCACCAGGCAGCCAGGAAGAGCAGCAGCGGACTATCGCACTGAATTTTCAGGTACCATAAATCGCCCATCACCAGCAAGGTTGACTGCAGCAGCGAAAATACGAGGAAGGTAAGGTAGCGTCCCCAATATTCGCTGCCCAAACCGAGCCCCAAACAAGCTGGCGTTGCCCGCGGTATGTGAACCCGAATTTTTCGGCAGATGCGCATACAGTTCGTCTGCGCTGGCTAAGCCGAGAACACGCGCTTTGCGACGGTCAGACACGGAAATCTTCATCATGGAGACGAGGAAAACGCTGCCCACCCAGATGGCCAAAATCGTGTAGAATGCAGACATGGCAGTGCCGTAATTAGCCACTGCAAACACTGCGTGGCGCTTGAGCTTCACCGGTGAAGAGAGCATAGCAGCGAATTGCGTGGCCGTTAAATCGTTGCCCGCGATATCCGAAAGCTTTTCGTTCGTCTCGTCCACGCCGTTTCTGCACAGCGGTTGCAATTGCGCGCAATGAGCTTGCTGAGGAAGTGAGCGCATCGCGAGTTTTGGACAGCGCATCGCTCACCGTTTTTACCGTCGAACGAGCTTGCGTGCCTTCAGAGCGTAGCGAGCCCAGCACAGCGCGCACAGAGTTCGACGCAGTTTGCGCACGCTGGGACACCGTACTCATATCCGAAACAAGCGCGGACAGCTGCGGCTTCACGTTCACATTAAACGAGTTTTTCGCGTCAGTCAGCGTTTTCTTTACCGCGCGAATCTGCTCGGCCAGCTGCTTTTTTCTGCGCCCCGCCGTCTCCTTCGCCTTCGCCACGTTCGTGCCGGCCGCGTTCACCTGCGAACCGATCGCGGTCACATCGCTAGACGCTTGCTTGAGCTGTGCAACAAGCGCGTCGATATTGCTGATTGTTATCGGATCGCTCACCTGCGCCTTCACCCTGCTCGAGAGCGCTACTAATTTGACTGTACGAGTCGGCAGATGATTGGATAGCACTGCCCACCGTCGTTAAGCGCGTGCTGAGCGTATCCACGTTGGCGCTAATCGGCGAGCTGAGCGCATCAAGCTGTGAGAGAACCGCATCGAGGCTCGTGCCTGCGGATTCAAGCGCACTCGACAGCGAATCTCCGCAGAGGACGCCGCGTCGCTGAGGTTTTTACCTTCTTGACTGTGTTATTCAGTTCTTTACGCACGTCTGCTGAACCACTCGAGCCAGCAGAAATAATGGCCTGTGAGGAGCTGACCAAGTCCGCGCTTGCTTGGATAAGAGCTGCGTAACTGCCCATCTGTACGGCTGCCGCATCCATATCGCCCGCCACGGTATTGAGGCGCTTCACGACAGTATCCACATACTCTTGACCTTGCGCACTGCTGGAGAAATCGCTTACATGATGCGCCACGTCCAGCGCTATCGAGGCAATAGTTTGCGCGAAAGTTTCCGAGATTTGCGTAACGACTGTGGCGGCTGCTTTTTCGGTGATTTTTGGCGCAATAGCATTCGATTTTTCGTTAATGTAATATTCAATTTTCGCGGTAGAACTATTCGCCTCGAAAAAAGTGAGCATGTGCGCACTAAAATCTTCGGGAATAACGATAGCCGCATAATACGAGCCAGAATGAACACCATCGATAGCTTTTTTCTTGGATACGAACTGCCAATCAAGCTTCGTATTCTTGCGCAGCGAGGACTCAACATTATTGCCCATATTCACCGGCACAGAAATAAGATCGGAACTATAGCCTTTATCGGTGTTAGCTACTGCCACCCTGAGTTTGCTGGTGTTACCGTACGGATCCCAACTAGCGGCAATATTAAACCAGGCATACATGGACGGCACAATCACGAGACCCATAGCTACCACAATGCCAATAACACTGCGGAAGAGGTTGCGCTGGTCTTCGATAAAAATCTTAAACACATTCACAATCGGATGCTGACGGCGAATGGTCGGTTTCTTTTTGTTATTATTGCTCATCATCGCCCTCCTCATCACTCTCATCGCTATCGTCGCGGATCCAGCGGGACGCACTACCCGAGACACAACCTGCGTGCGCAGCGCGGTTTCAGACAGTTCGCTCATGCCCAGCTCGCGCTCATACACTTCGCGGATGTATTCGAGCGAAATCAGATAGAAATCCAGCACCACAACAGACAGCAGCCACAGCATAAGGAAGACAATCTTAGCCTCAACAGTAAAAAGCAAGACGAGCAGGAGCAGCGGAACGGCAAAAATCGCCACCAAACCATAGCTCACCAAACGCGGATAGAGCGCTCCAAAACGAGCCGCTTTCCTTCGCAGAGAGCGCGCGAACTCATCGTGACGCATGAGCATCTGCACCACAGAACCCAAGCGGAAGCGTGCACCATCGTCTCGCGTTTCTTCGCTGAGCAGTAGATCGGTTTCTGCCAGACGACGGTCGAATAGAGCGTTCAAATTGAGCAGATACGGGCGAATAGCAAGTGCCAACACGAAAGCGCCGAGCAGATAGAGCGAGAGCATTCCTAGGTTTTTCGTGTATTCCATACCGTAGTAGCCCGCCACCGTCTCGCGCATCGCATTGATGCTGTAGGTGAACGGCAGCCACGGTTCGAGGGCTTGGAAGAATGGCGGCATAATCTCAATCGGGTACGTGCCCGACGAGCCAGGCACCTGCATAACCACCAAAATAACTGCCATGGCCTTACCAATATGACGCAATGTTGCCGCCAGCGCCATAATCACGGTTACGTAGACCACCGAAGCAAACATTCCTGCACACACGAAAGCAACAGGATGTTCCATCTGAATACCGATAATGAGATCTCCCACCGTGGCCACAAAACCTTGAGCCGCACCTAAGAGCGCAAACAACAACCAGCGTCCCATAAAGACCTCACTATTGCGCACACGAGTGTGCACAGCCGCGGCGAAACTCGATTTAGCCTGCTTATGCTTGCGCGCGCGGCGAGCTGCTTTAAGACTCGAGGCATCCACCTCGATTTTCATAACAGCAATAAGCACAAAACCGCCCACCCACAGTGCAATATTCGTGAAGAATGGTGCGATTGCTGAGCCATAATTGTGCACTGGGTACACGCTTTTTTGCTCAAGTTCCACCGGCTTTTGCATAAAGCTACCGATAGCATTCGCATCCAAATTCGTATCGCGCAATCGTTGAGCCAGAGCGCTCGAGTCGAGAGCTGCGAAGTCGGTACGCACCGTGTTAATATGCGTGCACACTTGCTCAATTGAGTTCTCACTAGCCTGAATTGTTGAGGACGTTTGTTGCAAAAGCGAGCGCAATTGTGCGACGACATTGTTCGACTGCTCAAGCGAGGAGCTCACCTGCCCCAAAGAAGCGGCGGATACCGATGCCAGGGAACCTGCTGCATCAATACTGCCGGTTAATGAGGTGCTTAAGCTGCCGTTTAAAGCTGGCGGACAGCGATTGGAAGGAGCTGGCCGAACTCAGTGCACTCGACGAGGCGTGGACGACAAATTCGACACCGAATCTTGAGCCGAGCTTAAAGATTCCTGCGCTTTTTGGCTAAAGTTATTTACCGCATCGTGCTGCTGTTTGTTGAGCGTTTGTAAATCGCTCAGCGTCGACTCGAGCTGCTTGTACGCATCCGAGTTCTTGTCGAGCGTCGAATTATCGAGCACGCTGCTCAACGCCGCGACAGCCGCATCGTTCTTGGCGAGCAACGTGTTCAGACGCGCGTTAACCGTAGCCACATCCGCATTCGCTGTAGAGAGCGAGGAGCTTATGGTCGTTCCCGCTTGACCCACTTGCACGCCCAGCAAAGACAGCGATGCCGAGCTGGACGCCAGGTTTCCGGCCGCGTTATTTCGAAAAACCAGAGGCTGCCGTAGAGCTTGCTGACGCGGTTCGCGCGGCCTGATCAGCGGCTTTTCGCGCCGAATCAACCGCGGCTTTCGTATCGTTTACCGCCTGCTGCACGCTGTGCGTCTTACCCACTGTCTCATCGAGCGCGGTGCGAGCGCGCTCTAAGCCGTCTTTCGTCTCGCTCAGCGTCGTCATAAGGTCGTCGAGCTTGGAAATAGTCTTCGCATGCGCGCCCTCAATCAAAGCCTTTTGGCTTTATCGGTTGAGATGTTCAGCTGATCAGACACAGCCGTGCTCTGCAGTACCGATAAACGCGGCGTTGAGCAGGTTATCGAGAGCCGTTGCGCCCGAATCCGTAATTTTTGGCGCGATCGATTGAGTTTTTCGTTCACGTAATAGTTGAGCTCCGGCCTGCTGCCGCCGGAGGTGATCATACGCACGAGAGAGCGCGAAAAGTTCTTATCGATAACAACCGCGGCATAATAACGGTCTGACTCAACGCCCTCGACCGCCTCTTTCTTGGTGTGAACGAAGGTCCAGCCGAGCTGATCGTTCTCTTTGAGCTGCGAAACAACCTGCTCGCCCACATTCACCTCGCCCGTCAGCTGCGAGCTAGCACCCGCGTCGAGGTTGGCGACGGCCACAGAAATGTGCCGCGTATTCGCGTACGGATCCCAGTTGAAATAATGTTGAGCCATGCATAGGCAGACGGAAGAATTGTGATGCCAATGGTAATAATAATGGCCACAGGATTCGTGAAAATCTTCTTAAGATCATGCCACAGTATTGCCCACACGTGCGTCCTCTCTCACCGTTGCTCAGCGTTTCTGCGCGTTCTACGCCATACTACTCACAGCAGCGCAAAGCATTTGCTTGTTTTCTCGCGGCTAAAAGGCTTGCGCGACTTGTAAAACAAGGCAAATCAAGCGGTCTGAGCGATTTCACAGAATCATCGCAAAGTGTCAGATTACTGGGAAGTGTCACGCTTTGTCGGCTTCCTTGTCGACCGCGAGGAACTCCAACATCGCTACGACCATATCGCGCACAACTTGCGCTTTCTCGGCCTCGAGCTCGTGACGCGCACCGTTCATGCGCACCTTCTTAATCTTGGTATTGCTCACGCCGGCAATGAACGCATCCTGCTGCTCGTCGCTCACCCACGCATCGTTTTCGGCCTGGAACAGCAGCATCGGCGCGGTTACGCGCTCTCGGTTCTGCTGGTTCTGCAGGTAGGCGTTGAGCTTAAGGCTCTGCTTCACCCAGTTATACGAGGCTGCGTACATTTGATTCGTCTCCAGCATCAGGCGGCGCTTGTGCAGCCAGAGCGCGCGCGCGTGGCTGAGCCCTTTAGCGTATTCCTCGTCGAAAGTTTGATTGAACTCTTTATCCGGGTGCACGAAAATCTGCTTCTTGCTCGCAAAGAACGCGCCCAAGTTCGCGAAAAGCTTGGTAAGTGATGGAGACAGCGGACTAAGCGAGGCGATCATTGGTGCGGTGAGAACATACTTATCGACCAAATCTGGTGCGTGCTCGGACAGTGCTGCCGCGATACCGCCACCCATCGAATGACCGTACACATACTGGGGCTTCCTTGCTGAAGATAGATTGCGCATGCGGGCGCACAATGGTGCGGATTAACTTTTCGGCATCCGCAACATAGCGACGGAAATCGTCAATCCAGATAAGGCCGAGATTTTCCACGTCGCGTGGCGAACGACCCTGACCGCGGTGTTCGAGAATGTAAATATCGAAGCCGGCCTGCCAGTAGTAGTATGCCACTTCCATAAAATGATCAACCATTTCCGTAAAGCCCGGCAAAATGACGATGGTCGGCGTATTCTCTTGCGGATTTCGGCTCAGGTAGTGCACGTAATGTAGCTTGTTGCCGTTTTCTGCGACGGTAGGGGTCGGAGCCACGACAAGACCGTTAAAGTCTTCTGAGGTTGCGACATCGAGCCACCCTTCGCGCGTAGACGCTTCGAGCACAGCTTCCACACCACGCATGCCGATACTGTAGGATTCGTCGGACGTGTCGTCCAGGAAAGTGACGCCAAACTTCGCTGCGCGTTCATCTAGTTGCACCATGGCCATCACTACTCCTTGTACTCCATCTCTTTGCGCCTTGTGTGCGTGCTTGCTTGGGTACTTGCGACACTTGTACGCTTGGGGCGCTCCCACTTCCCTTATGCCTTTATAATAGCCCGATTTCGATTACGCAATATAAATATTCCAACTATGCGCGTGTTTTTGGTGGATTTTGGTGTGTGAGTACTGGTTGTGTTGTGGTGAGCGTCGCATTACTCACGAGTTGCTCGCCACAGCTTTTCTGGTGGCGTGAAAAGTGAGCTGAAAAGAGAATCGTCTCCTACGGCTGCAAAAACGCGATTTTGAACCAAAATCATGGCGTGGAAAGTGATTGACTTTACGACTCGTCACCCGCGACCAAAAACAGCACCTCACACGGTCGTGGAAAAACGAGCTGTAAAGTCAATCACCCCTCACGCCATCCGCAGACAAACACCGCCGCAAATCACCGCGCAACCCAGTAAGTTGTGTTGGGCGTGTAAGAATGCGCGCAAAAATCCCCAACCTCGCGCTTTTTGCACTACAAATGTAAGAAGTTGAGACAAAACGGTGGAGCAGTGCGCGCATAGCATGATAGCCGCAAGGCTCCGCAAACGCGAATAACGCACGCACACCGCACACCACATGCAAACGCGTAAGAACTCTATGAAGGGGACACGATGGGATTCCTTGATCGCTTGGAAAAGAGTGTTGAAGGCGCTGTTGAGGGCGCGTTCTCTCGTTTCGGCTCTAAAGATTTGCAGCCAGTCGATTTATCCAGCGCCTTGGAGCGCGAAATTGATTCTCAAAGCATGAGCGTTGGTCGAGACCGCACGGTTGCTCCGAACGAGTACCGTATTAAGCTATCTACCCCAGACTTCGATAACATCGAGAAGTGGGGCAGCGAGACCTTAGCCAATGAATTGGCCGACAACCTCACGAAGTATGCAGAAAGTCAGCACTACGCTTTCGTTGGCCCAGTTGTGGTCATCTTCGAGGAAGACCTCACCTTGGCTAAGAGCGACTTCTCGGTGTCCTCCGAATCCGTGCAGGGTAACGCTGCACCTCTAACCACGAATAACAGCACCAAGGACTGCCCAGTACTCGAGATTAACGGCCGCCAGTACCTGCTCACCGCTCCAAAAACAGTTATCGGCCGCGGTTCTACCAGCGATATTGTTATTGATGATCCAGGTATCTCTCGCAATCATTTGGAAATCGATATTACCGATAGCGGCGTTGTTGCACGCGATATGGGCTCTACCAACGGCACATATGTTGAAGGACATCAGACTCCGGCTGCTACACTTCTGGATGGAAATACTATTACTATTGGTCGCACACGCATCCTGTTCTGGTCTAGTGCAGCCACGGAGTAGACTCTTTTAGTACTATGACTGATTTAACTTTTGCCATACTAAAGTACGGCTTTTTGATTGGCTTATGGCTTTTCGTATGGCTAGCCGTGCGTGCGATTAACCGCGATGTTGTGTCTTTAGCACCACATCGTTCGAAACGTCGTTCTAATCGCGAGCGCGATAAACACATGGTAGCGGTGGGAGCGAATGGTCCTGTGGTAGTTCCTGCACAAGATGGTGTGCCATCAAACACACAAACATTAGCAACTCCAGCCACCGCTCACATATCGAATCCAACGAACGCAACGAACGCGCCTGAGCCAGCAGTGCTCACCATTATTGATGGTCCACTGTCAGGCACTACCATGCCGTTAAGCGCTGGATCTATTTCCTTAGGGCGTGCAGCAGATAATAATCTTGTGCTGGATGATGAATTTGTGTCCTCTCACCACGCTCGCATTTTCTTCGATACAGCTTCCAATCAGTGGGCTGTAGAAGATTTGAATTCCACTAATGGCACAAAAGTTGCAGATCAGCCGATTCACAGCGTATGTCTACTTCCGCCAGGAGTTCCTGTGCGCATTGGCGCTACCACGTTTGAATTGAGGTAGCCCGTGGCATTACACATGATTTCCACCACAGTCTCCGATATTGGTTTAGTACGCAAAGATAATCAAGATTCTACTTTTGCAGGCGCACGTCTGGTTGCTGTTTGCGACGGTATGGGCGGTCACGCTGGCGGAGACACTGCTTCCACAATTGCTATTCGTTCTTTAGCGCATATTGAGAATATTCCTCTTGTTACCAACCCGTCGAAGGCTGTGGACGATGTAGCAAGTATGCTCACCACCTCCATTATTGCTGCGCATGACGCTATTGTGGGCAAAAGCACGCCGTGAAAAAGCCCTTTCTGGTATGGGCACTACTGTTACCGCTATTGCTCTGGTAGGAGAATATTGGGTTATTGCTCATATTGGCGATTCACGCGCTTACCTTGTGCGAGATAGCGAAATTGTGCGCGTTACTAAAGATCACTCTTATGTGCAGCATTTAATTGATGCTGGACGCATTACGATTGATGAAGCCAAATCCCATCCTCAGCGCAATGTTGTTATGCGCGTTTTGGGTGATTTCGATATTGATCCTCGTCCAGATATTTCCATCCGCCGCGCGCAACGGGGCGACCGCTGGCTGTTATGTTCTGACGGTTTAAGCGGCGTGGTCAGCGATGAATCTTTACGCGATATTCTTCTTACTCATCCTCACGCCCAAGAATGCGCGCAAACCTTAGTAGGTTTAGCGGAAAAAAGCGGTAGCACCGATAATATTTCTGTAGTTATTGCCGATTCCTATAGCGCCGATGACGAGAATATTCCTACAGCATTATCGAATTCTTCCGATGAAATGTGCTTAATTGCTGGCGCGGTAAGCACACAACCGCAGCCTATTGCAGATACTCTCAATACGCTCGTAGCCATTGCGCCTCGTTTCGTGCCAGACGATATTTTGCAATCTCCTGCTGTGCGAGCAGCTCAGCTCACCGCCAAAGCGCATGAATCCAAAGAGCAGAACTCCGAAGATGCCGATACCTTATTTGGCGTTGCCACAATTCATGAGCATGAACACAACGACTTAATTGCTGATGATTTCGATGCGCGCTATGAGATTGAGCGTATTGTACGCCCTAATACCATGCTGAATAACGAGAACGATGCCGATGGCATTATGGAAGCAACAGGCGAAATTCCAGTTGTTACGAAGCATGACGGCTCAGTGGTTGACGATCCTCATGATCCCGATGTAAGGGATGCTATGAAGGTGCAAAAAATCACGGATGCTCATAATCAGCATCGCTCTACCCGCATACGCCGTATTATCTGGTTCGTTATTACCGTTGCAGCTATTATTGCAGCAGGTATCGGTTGCTGGCTCACATATAACTGGAGTCAAAGCCGTTACTTTATTAAAGATTTCAACGGTCAAGTAGCCATTTATCAGGGCGTGAATACGGATGTTTTCGGATACTCCTTAAATCACGTTCTCGAAAAAACTAATGTAGACATGCGCGACCTTCCTCAAGGCTGGCAAGATCGCATTAGCAAGGGAATTGAGGCGCAGAACTACAAGGATGCGCGCAATACTATAACAAGCATTCAAAAGCAAGCGTCGAGCGCGAACGAAAACAGTACCGAAAAGAGTACCAAGAGCAGTAAAGGCACAGATAATAAGGGCAGCGAACAGGCAGGCACAGATGAAAACTGATAAATCTGAGTTCTTCCATCGCTTAGTACTTCTTCTGCTCGTCACCGCTTTAAGCGTTATGGGCTTTTATGCAGATGTTCGAAAAAGTTGCCGGACATATTCCATCGCGCTATGGCATCTCTTTAGCTATTGTCGCCGTGCTCTGCTTGGTGCTGTGGGTTGTGCTGCTTACGGTTAAACCGTACGCCAATCAGAACTTCTTCTTTGGCGTTGTTTTGCTGAGCCTTATTGGATGTATGGAAATCATCCGTATTGACTACGAAAACGTTACGTTAGACCGCGAAACTTCTGCCGGCGCGAACCAAGTTCTGTGGCTTATTTTGGCGCTCGGTTTAGCAAGCGTTCTGCTTTTTAGTATTAAAGACTATAGGGTCTTTAGAAAATTCAGTTATATTTCCATGATTATTGGCTTGTTCTTGCTATTTTCGCCGATGATTCCAGGTGTAGGAGCCTCTAGTAATGGCGCTCGTATTTGGATTCGCGTAGCAGGACATAGCATTCAGCCAGCTGAATTTGCCAAGCTTTTTTATGGCTATTTTCTTCGCCTCTTATTTGTTTGACCACCGCGACCAGCTTGCTGTGGGCGGTAAAAGATTGGCGCTATGCATTTGCCTCGACTGCGCGATTTTTGATCCTATTATTGTGGTGTGGGCAGCTTGTATGGGCGTTCTTGTTCTGCAAAAAGATTTGGGAACGGGGCTGCTGTTCTTTGCTATGTTCGTGTGCATGCTGTATGTAGCAACAGGACGTATCAGTTGGATTATTATTGGTCTTATCTTCTTCCTCGCTGCCGCTTTTGCCGCAGTACATCTGTTTAGTCATGTGGGAAAATCGTGTTGATGCATGGCTGAACCCCTTTAATCAGCGCGTCTATACAGCTCCTGGCGGCTCTCAACAGCTTGTTACTGGTATTTTTGGTTTAGCATCCGGCGGATTATTAGGCACTGGTTTAGGCGAGGGATATCCGGCATTGACTCCTTTAGCTAATTCTGATTTTATTTTCTCCTCTTTAGGCGAAGAACTTGGTTTAGTAGGTGTTTTTGCTATTTTTGCTATATATATTGCGATTATTGGCACAGGCATTATTACCGCTATAAAAGTTAAGGATGGCTTTGGCAAGCTTTTGGCTTCAGGCCTCGTCTTTACTATGGCTTTTCAAGTATTTACAGTAGTAGGTGGAATTACTTTAGTTATTCCACTGACTGGTTTAACACTGCCTTATATGGCAGCGGGTGGTTCCAGCCTTATTGCGAACTGGATTGTGGCAACTATGCTGCTCATTATTTCTCATCAAGGCAATAAACCTGAAGAAGAAATGGGATTCGATACCCTCTCGCTCGCCCTCGAAGCTGTAAACGAAAAGAAAACACGTGAACAGCAATCAGCGCCTCGCGCCCTAACTTCAGAAACAATCAGCGTTGTACAGAAAGGAGAAGAACAATGAACCGCACAGTGCGTCATATTTACTACGTTGTTATTTCTCTTTTCGTGGTTCTCGGTATCTCGTCAAGCATTCTTATGGTCGTACGAGCAGAAGCGCTCAACACTGATCCACGCAATACCCGCGCTCTATATCATGAATATGCTCAACCGCGCGGCTCTATCTTAGCTAGCGATGGCAGCGTTCTGAGCAGTTCGGCTGAGTCGCAAGATATTTTTAAGTATCAGCGTTCATACTCAAACGGTCCAGTTTATGCTCCTGTTACCGGTTATTTCTCTGTATCTGTACGTGCAGATCGCGGTTTAGAAGCTTCGCGTAATATCCAGCTTACGGGTGATTCAAGTTCGCTGTGGCTCTCTAAATTGCATAACTTGCTGACGGGCGCAAAAAACTCTGGCGCTATTATTACCACATCCATCAATCCTAAGCTACAAACTTTGGCATATAATCTGCTCGAACAAGGCGGTTATGATGGCGCAGTGGTTGCTATGGAGCCAACAACAGGACGTATTTTAGCAATGGCATCTACGCCAAGCTACGATCCGAATGCTCTAGCTAGCCACGACACATCTGCTGTATCCGATACCTATTCGTCGTTGACGCAGAGCGCTTTTAGTCCGCTGATTAATCGCGCTACCCGTCAGCTCTACTCTCCAGGATCAACTTTTAAGGTTGTGGTGGCTGCAGCAGCTTTGGAGTCAGGTGAATACAACCCAGATACCATGATTCCAGCTGGAGCTTCATACACACTTCCAGGAACAGAAACGAACTTGCCAAACGTAACGTATCAGGGTAATGGCGTGAACGGGCAAATTTCTTTGAATGATGCTCTCACCTACTCCTCTAATACTGCTTTTGCGCAGTTGGGAGTAAGTTTAGGCAAAGATAAAATCAACGCCATGGCTAAAAAGCTTGGCTATGGAAACACGATTAATATTGATGGTTCTGACAGCCTTGGCTTGCCTATGACGGCTGTAGCATCTCAATTCCCTACGAATTTGAGCCCTGACAAGCTGGCTTTAAGCTCTATTGGTCAGGCGGATGTAACAACAACTCCATTGCTTAACGCAATGATTGCTTCTACTGTGGCAAATAATGGCGTGATGGTGAAGCCTACTTTAGTTGATTCTGTGCGAGCCAGTGATTTATCGGTTATCTCAGAACGTAGCACCACTGTTTTGTCGAATGCTTTTAGCTCACGAAACAGCCGCTAACCTGACTAGCATGATGCGCTCGGTAGTCGATAACGATACGCCAACTCTTAAAATGAATTCTGTACCTATTGCCGCGAAAACGGGAACCGCACAGCTAGGTAACGGAACTAATAATGGATGGATGATGGGCTTTGCTCCTGCTGATGGTAATCCAAAAATTGCTATTAGTGTTGTTTTGCACGGCATATCTGGCTATGGCATTCAAGAGGCGGGACCAATTATGCGTTCTCTTATCCAGGAGTACCTCGCATGAAACTAGTAGAAGGACAGTTAATTCATCGTCGCTACCGCTTAGACAAGCGGTTAGCTCAAGGCGGCATGGGCGAAGTATGGCGCGGTCAGGATATGGAAATTAACCGCGATGTGGCTATTAAAGCAATGCGCGCCGATTTAACCGTAGATGATTCCAAGCTTCGTCGTTTGCGTGCTGAGGCACGAAATTCCGCGAATTTGGCTCATCCTAATATTGCTGCGCTTTTTGAATATTACGAAGACAACGGCATTGGGTATTTGATTATGGAGTATGTGCCTAGTCCAAGTTTGTCGGAGATTTTTAAGAAGCGCGGAGCTATGCCTGCTACTGAGCTTTTGCCTATTTTGATTCAAACAGCTCGAGGATTATTCGTAGCTCATTCTCACGGTATTATTCACCGCGATGTGAAGCCTGCAAATATTATGGTTTCGCGCACCGGAGAGGTAAAAATTACTGATTTTGGTGTCTCCTACTCCACTGATCAAGGTCAAATTACGCAAGATGGCATGGTTGTGGGAACTGCACAGTATATTTCTCCTGAGCAAGCTCAGGGACAGCAGGCTACCCCGCAATCTGACCTCTACTCTTTGGGAGTGGTTGCCTATGAAGGCTTGTGCGGACATCGCCCATTTACAGGTAAAACACCGGTTGATATTGCTGCCGCGCATGTGAATGAGCCTGTTCCTCCTCTGCCTGATTCTGTGGACTGGCAGCTGGGCGGGATTTATTTTTGAGTATGCTTGCGAAGAATCCTGCAGATCGTCCTGAGAATGCGTTAGTTATTTCGCGGACTTTAGCTAAAATTGAGCGTCGATTACTCGACCATGAGGCTTTGGAATCTTCGAAAGATTACGACCCGTATCCGTATGAAAGCTCGCACAAATGGCGCGAAACAACAGCTCCGCAAGAGACAGTACCGCCGCGCATCATACGTAGCGAAGAACATTATCCACGATTCGTATATACAACAGACTTAATTCATACAGCAGACGCGAAGGAAGGCGAACGATGAGTATTTTTACACCATCGACTCTCTCCCATGGACGATACACCGTTGGCGATCTGATTGGACACGGTGGCATGGCAGAAGTGCGTAAGGGAATTGACACCCGATTGGGGCGTACTGTAGCCATCAAGATTATGCGTTCAGATTTGGCAAACGATCAGACCTTCCTTAAGCGTTTCCGCTTAGAAGCACGCTCGATTGCTCTTCTGAATAATCCGAATATCGTATCTATTTTCGATACTGATGAGGAAGAGATTACCGACCCTGATACTGGTCGTACCGTGCGTGTGCCGTATATTGTGATGGAATACGTGAAGGGACAAACCCTGCGCGATATTTTGAAAGTAAATGGCGCACTAAACCAGCGCGATGCCAGCCAGATTATGCTTGGTATGCTCAATGCTTTGGAATATTCGCACCGCATGGGCATTATTCACCGCGATATTAAGCCGGGCAATATTATGATTAGCGAGCAGGGCGCGGTTAAAGTGATGGACTTTGGCATTGCCCGTATGCTTGATGATTCCGCCACAACGCTGACTCAAAACCAAGGCGTTGTGGGAACTGCACAATATTTGAGCCCTGAACAGGCTCGCGGCGAAGTGGTAGATACCCGTTCTGACTTGTATTCCGCAGGCTGCGTGCTCTATGAAATGCTGACTGGTCGCCCACCATTTACGGGTGACTCCGCTGTGGCTATTGCTTACCAGCATGTGAGTGAAGTGGCTACGAAGCCAACCGAGGTTATTCCAGCGCTGGCTCCTATTTGGAATGATGTTTGTGCTAAAGCGATGGCGAAAGATCGCACACAACGTTACGGCACTGCAGCGCAGTTCCGTAAAGATATTGCCACTATTGCTGCTGGAGGAACGCCGGTTATTGAGGGTGTGAATACGGTTGCGCCGTTGGCTGCGGCTGGTGCTGGGGCAGCTGGTGTCGGGCGCTGGTTCTGGAATGGGCGGCGCGAGCGATGTAAGCGCTACCCAGGCCTTGCCATCGACCCAAACAATCCCGATGAATGCTACATCTTCGTTTAATAGCGATGATATGGCTAATTTGGCGCACTCCACTGCTGCAGCCACCCCGCCTCAGAGCCGTGCACAGCAGAGGCAAGCAGCCCTTGCAGCTAAGCAGAAGAAGCGTAAGAAGCTTATTGCTATCTGGTCTACAATTACTGTTATTGCGCTTATTCTTGCCGGTTTGGGCGGATGGTGGTACGTTTGGTACAATGCACAGAGCATTGTACCAACCATTACGTCTTCTATGACTCAGGCACAGGCTCAAGAAGCGGTGGAGAAAGCTGGGTTCGTTTTCCAAGCTGAAACCGACAACGACTCCACAGCTGATGCGGGAACGTTTACGAAACAGTCGCCAGAAGGTGGACAGTCCGCGGCTAAGGGAAGCACTGTTAAGGTGTGGTTCTCGGCAGGGCCGCAGTCTGTGGCTGTTCCAGACGTCACCTCCATGACCCAAGATGAAGCTCGTTCCACTCTGGAAAAGGCAGGATTCAAGGTAGGCTCGACCTCTGGCGAAGATTCCGACAGCATTGAAAAAGACCATATAACGCGCACAGACCCTGCTGCGGGCACCAACGCTACTAAAGGCACCACAGTGAAGCTATTTGTTTCATCTGGTAATGCTGTGGTTCCAACGGGTTTGACCGGACAGACTCAGGATGCGGCTACGAAGATTTTGTCGGATCACCATTTCTCTGCTGTGGTGAAGGAAGGCGACTATAACGATACGGTTCCAGCCGGCTCGGTTTCCAGCGTAGACCCCGGTGAAGGAACTTCGGTTGCACAGGGATCTTCTGTAACCCTGATTATCTCTAAGGGGCCGAAGCCAGAAGAGAAGGTGAACATTAATCCGACTGACTATGTGGGGCAGACATTCAAGAATGCTAAGTGGGCGCTTGGTGTGGTTGGCCTGACCGGGAATGCGCAGACGGGGGAGAGTCCCGCAGATGATGCGAAGGTTACGCATATCTACTACAACGGTACGGAGATTACTCAAGCAACTGAAGTACCGAAGGGCGCTACTATAACTCTGAGCGCTAAATAAGTAGCATCAAGGAGAAGCTCCTCTTATTCTCAACATTATGAGTAAGAGGAGCTTTTCATATCTCGACCAGCGTACGGGATGTTATACCAAAGCAAGATTGAGGAAGGTCTTGTCGGGTTTTGTGTGCTGTATCTTTCACCGCTATCGATAGCACTACTCGTTAAAGCTGTTTGCCCCATCAAATCGCAGCTGGTAAAAGCTTTGCCATTCACTGCTAAGCGCAGCTATGAAAGATACGGTAGAAAACGCAGAGCGTGGAGGTGCAAGCATCCGCTCACAACCTCCACGCTCTGGCTAGAAATCAGCTTTTAACCTACCGCCCACATAATTTGATGACACCTGCAAATACGGCACGTGCACAGATAACCATGGATATCCCCACTGGAACAGCGCAGCAGTAAGAGCCACCACAATCAAAAGTGCCAACACAATACGCACAGGAAGAATGCCCGGCTGAGCACGCATAAACCATCCAAAGAGGCTGAATACCTGGCGCGATTCCTCACGCTCACGATAGCTACGAATAGCAGGCCAGCGCCACGCCACAGCAGCAGCGATGGCAATAACTAAGTAAATAACAAGAATCCACAAGAAAACAGAACTTAAATCAGGAATGCGCGATGCTAAAGATCGCACGGAATCTGTGGTAAAGCTGACCTTACCAGATGCATCTTTCTGCGCCAAAACGCTCGGCACACCGTCAGATACCTTCGACCAGCTCACCAACTTGCCATATACAATCAAGCGATGTGTTGCGGTCGTATATTTTGGCTCACACGTGGTCAAAGTAATATAACGCTCAGTAGGTTCAGCATTAAAATGACCAGGAACTGCAGATAACACTTCTACGCTATCTGGAAGAACTATTTCTGTTTTATCGTATTTGTACACGTACCAGTAGTTTTCCGTACGCATCACAATAAAATCGCCGTTAGTCAGTTTATCCGCGTTACCCAAAGGCTCACCGTATCCAGCGCGATGACCTGCCACAGCAAAATTACCTAACTGTCCAGGTTTTTGCGTTTCGGAGTAATGTCCCAAACCGTGACGTACCAGCTGAGCATTATCTGTGCCCTCTACTACCGTTCTGCTCCAATCCTGTCCAAAACGTGGCACATAGAGCTTTCCCAGTGTATCGCCATACTTCCAGTTGGTCTGCTCTACAGGCGCGGTATCCGGGGAATTACCAGGAGCAATGCTGACGCTACCGTTTTTGGACGCAGGAGCAGTCCACGAAGATGTCGTGGAATCATGAAGCTGAACTTTCTCCGCTTCAACTCCTGTCCACCATAATTGCCAAGCGATGTACAGCGCACACACAGCAGCAAAAATAAGCAAAACTTCTCCCACAACACCGAAAATAGTATTCAGCGTGCTCGGCTTACTAGCGTTTTTCTGATTTCGTATATGACTACCGTTAGTTTTCGCCATAATAGGGGTACTCCTTAGGCGTTATTTTTCGTCACGAACAGCAATAGCATACTTCATAGGCTGCGTAGATGTGGTTACTTCAGGAAAATGTAGATTTTGCTTTTCTTCCAGTTGCCACCCCAAGCCGTCTACTTCCACATACTGCTTGTAAATTTTTATTGTCTCCGAATCATTTATTGTAGTGTGCAGTCGGTCTATGTTGCCAATAGCTGAAATTTTGTACGGCGGCGCAAAGTGCTTGCCATTAAGAAGCAAAACATTACCCACACATTTTATAGCTGAGGTCGGTAATAGTCTTTGGTCTTGCACAGTAATAGCTTCAGCACCGCCAGCCCACATTGCATTAACAACAGCTTCAATATCTTGCTGATGAACGACGTAATCATTCGGATTAGCATTTTTATCTTTCGAAGCAGTATCCCATTTAGGAGAATCATCAAGAGTAACTGTTACGCCTTTTTCCTGATAAAGCTGGCAATTTATTGACTGCTGCATCAGGATCATTCGTCGTGTTCTCGGTGTCTGTATCGCCTACAACATTTTTGAGCGTTTCAAGTTGAGCAGTTTTTGTATCGATATCTTTTTGCAGTTTTGCAATTTTTTTCTGACGACTGGCAATAACCTCGTCTGTGTTTGAGCGATAAGTATTATCTGCGTTCTGCACGTTTGTGAGGATGATCCACCCGACAAGCGCAAAAAGAAACGAAAGTAGCTATAGATCCGATAAGACCTGAACGTCGAGAATGACGACCACGATGTTGAAAAACTTGATGACGAGGAGTTCTCATGATTAGTAGAACCTCCCATCATAAAGACTCGTTGGCGAATTCCCACGCTTTTACTACTATATCTATTAGCGTAAACTAAAGGAGAAGCTTTCATGGCTGAAAACGAAGAAACCGTAGACACTGTTGAGGAGCTGAACACCTCTGCACCTGAAGCAGCGGACAGCGAAGTTAACGATGTTGATGTTGACGATGTTGCTGAGGAAGCAACAGAAGAAGTAGAAGAAGAATTATCTTCTGAGGAGCTTGCCGGTATTCGTGCTGCTGAAGCTCTCAAGAAGACCTTAGATCATCCTGAAACTTTGAGCCCTCGCGTGCAGGCTGCTGTAAAGCGCACCGAAGAGGAAACCCGTCGCGTGGAGAAGGCTGTGGAAGGAACGAAGTCGAATCCATCATGGTTCGTACCTCTGTTTAGCTTCTTCCTTGTTTTGGGACTTATCTGGGTGATTGTTTACTACATCACTCCAAATAATGGTTACCCAATCCCAGGCATTGGTTACTGGAACTTAGCTATTGGCTTTGCCATTATGATGGTTGGTTTTGTGCTCATGATGTCTTGGCACTAAAAAGTACTACGAATAAGCGCTGAACTCTTTGTCAGTTCAGCGCTTTTCTTTTTAGAAGAACAAAGCAAAAACCAAACGTGCAGACCATGCGATAAGCAGAAGAACAGTCATAAAAGTACCGTAAATCGCCATACGCTTGTTAATACTTGCTGAACGCCATATTGGTAAGCCGCGCATCATCAAAGTAGAGAGCGCTGCACCAGTTATAAATCCTCCAAGATGTGCCTGCCATGCTACATTGCCGAAGAAAATAGGCACGAAAAGCATAATAAACAAAAACAGTAACATTCCTTGAGAACGCGAACCTATGCGGTTGTATACGGTCATCATAGCGCCAAACAGACCATAAATAGCGCCGGACGCACCCATCACAGCAGATATTGCAGCGCCATGCCATAGCACGTATGCCACGCTACCGCCTAAAGCACTAATCAAGTACATACTTAAGAAAGCCCTATGCCCCAGTAACTTTTCTAACTCCTTGCCCACAAAATACAAGATGAGCATATTCATCAAAATATGCGTAAATCCTGTATGCATAAAAGCTGAAGTGAGCAAAGTCCAAGGATAGAAAAGTGAATAACCAGAAATAAGTGCGGTATAACTCGTAAAAGTAGCACTTGCCACAGGGAAGAGTTTCAAAAACCTCTTGCATTACAAAAACGAGTAGATTGAGCGCAACAATAGCTTGCGTAATATTTTGGCCCGTTCAAACGCCAATTATTTGACCATACGCGGGTAAAACGTTGCCACCGTTGCGAAAAATTTTGCTGAGGTCTATGAGGGTTACGCGGATCCCACGGACCTGCAGGACCTGATGCTCCACGAGTAAAAGGATTTGCCATGTGACTATGGTAACTGGTGCACTTCGCCCTGAGCCGTAAAACACCGTCTTAAAAACACAAAAGCACACCACTTTCACAATTAGGGAGTAGAATGTAGAACATAAGTCACCGCTGATGGTGAGTCCTCGGACGGAAGGAGCACTCTATGGAGAACAATCAATCTGGTAATGGCTGGAAGTTCTTCGCGCTGCTTTTTGGCGCTTTGCTCGCAGGCGTCGTAGGTTTGTACATTTACAGGCAGCAGAATCCAGAGTATGACCCATGGGAAGAACCATGGGAGAACTCTTCTTCTCCTGTCGATTTAGGCAACGGCGCAGCTAAAGAAGTTGCTGCAGAATTTGATGAAGTTGCAGACGAAGATACAGACGAAGAGTAGCCAAGAAATCTAGTTGTTACTTTTTTCGGTAATGCGGAGGAACCCACGCTTTTAATTCTTGAAAGCTTGAGATTTATTCGTGGAGGTGACTGAACCATTACCCCAGTCTCGTGAAGAGGGCATTCTGTTACCCAGATTGACGGGATAGTCTGTAAAGACATAAAGGCCGTGAGGTCACAAGGAGGCGTGCGAGCGCCTCCTTTTTGCATGTGTGAGCGGTTTCTGCGTTGCGGGGAGCGCGGGAGTATTGCGGTTCTTGGGTTTTTGGTGGGGTTTTGTGTGGATGGTTCGCGAATCGTGACTTAGTGAGGTACTCCATGTTTCACGCACCCAGGAGCATTCATTCCACTCTAATTTTGGGAAGATCTCTTGCTCTGGCGCCATTCTGCTTAACCGGTTCATACATCCGTTATGCCAGTTTTGATGCGCAAAAATGGCATAACGGATGCGTGTATCGACTTCACACATAAAGACGAAACACATTCACGCTGCAGCGATGTCTTGACACATGACTGCCAGAGGAATCAACTAGAACCTACTAGACAACACCCTACCCCAAACCCCACTAAGTCCCAAAAGCCTGTATTGCTGGGTGCTCGGGCGTGCGCTGGCTTCGTTGCTGGTCATGTTCGAAGCTCAGGCAAAACACCTAGACTTGAGCCAAAACACCAACTTCGCGTAGCCTTGAAATATGCCAGTTATTAAAGCCGATGACATTCTTGAAGGAGAGCGCGCCCTCACAACATGGGCGCAGCAAGCTCGTGACGAAGCATCACAGAACACAGCATTAGAGCATCGCTTAGAGATTGCACCACGTTTAGACCGTCGTAGTATGGCTATGGCTGTGCGATACTCCCTCTATATGTTGGAATTGCGTGCTCCTGGGTCAGGCGTAGAAGTTCGCGTAGCACCTTTTGCCGCTGTCAAGATATTGGAAGGACCTCAATCAGATCCTCATAATCTCACACCACCCGATGTGATTGAGCTTGATCCTGCTGTATGGTTACGTCTTGTGTGCGGCATTACCAGCTGGAGCGAGGAGAAAAATGCTGGACGTATTAGTGCAGTAGGCGAACGCGATGATTTAAGCGGTCTTCTCCCACTGCCTGTTGAGTAAAAGGCGCAGTGCTTGTTTGCTGTGGAGCGATCTGCGCTGTTTTAGCCTTTACGTATGGGCTTATGGGTGAAAGATACAACGTCCCGCAGCTCACAAGAGATAGTCGTCTGGCACTCACTCTCAACCCGCACATAAAAAGAGGGACTGTCCAACGAGCAGTCCCTCCCTCGTTTGCGCTAAAAAGCTTTAGTACACCATTCCCATAGCCTCGCGCACTTCATCAAGTGTTTGGTTGGCAATCTCATTGGCTCGCTTATTGCCATCATGCAAAATATCGCGCACGATATCCATGTCTTTAGCCAGCTCAGCGCGACGTTCACGGTGCTCAGCCAGGAAAGTATTCACGGAATCAATCACGAAAGCCTTCAAAGCTCCACCGCCGCCATTTCCAATCTCTTCAGCAACTCTCGTGGATCGCGACCGGAAGTCAAGCCTGCAGTAGTCAGCAACGCAGAAACTTGTGGACGATTTACAGGATCAAAAGTAATCATGCGCTCAGAGTCAGTTGGGCTCTTCTTAATCAGTTTTGCAGTTTCTTCTGCAGTAGCACCCAACATAATGGAATTGCCGTACGATTTACTCATCTTACGACCATCCAAGCCTGGGATTTCTGGAGCATCAGACAAAATAGCTGCTGGCTCTGGGAACACAGGATTTTTCTTAGCATAACGCTCGTTAAAACGGCGAGCGATGGTGCGCGTAATTTCCACATGAGGTAAATTATCTTTACCGATTGGCACCACATTAGCTTTGCAGAAAAGAATATCGCATGCCTGATGAACTGGATACGTCAGCAACAAGCCAGTAGCGCATGCCCGGATGCTTCCATCTCGGACTTTACCGTTGGATTGCGATGCAGCTCAGCTTCAGTAACCAAAGAGAGGAATGGAAGCATCAACTGGTTTTCTGCTGCCACCGAAGAATGCGTAAAAATCATGGTCTTCGTTGGATCAATACCGGCAGCCATATAATCCAAAACTAAGTTGAGCACATTATCCTGAATGTTTTCGGTGGTATCGCGGTCAGTAATCACCTGATAATCAGCAATAATAATATTGGTATTAACGCCTTTGTTTTGCATAGCCACGCGCTCTTTAATAGAGCCGAAGTAGTGACCTAAATGTAAACGACCTGTTGGGCGGTCACCTGTAAGCATAGTAAAAGCGCTTGGATTAGCTTCAAGCTTTGCTGCAGTTTTATTGGAACGCTCTTGTGCAGCTAAGAAGCTTGCGCTCATTTCATTTCCAGCAGCAGTCAAATGCTGATCATCGGTCATTATGCCCTACTTTCTTTAGCTTCTAGCCATATTTTTTTAATGCTTTTTAGTCTAAAAGTTTTATCCGACATTAGGGGGATAAACTGCTCGCTTTTTGCTTGTTTTTATTTGGTATTATTGTCTTATGCTAGTCCGCGAGTGGGGTCTCGTGAGGGCTTAAAACTTCAAACCGTGTGGAAAATGTGTTACGAAAATACCATGCTAGCTGAGTTCGGTTGCACGTTCACTGGCATGATTCTCCATGACCCTAAGTATGAACAGATAGAGTGCGATGCGTGATAGCTGTGCTACGGGAGACATCATGATAGAAGCGGTCAAGGTTATGCTCGATCCTACTGCTAAGCAGGCGCGTATGCTTACCGAGCATGCAGGTGTTGCACGCTTCGCGTATAATCAAGCGCTGAGCCATGTACTCGACCAGCTCAATAATGGGCAGAAACCTGAGTACTCGTGTTACGGATTGCGTAAATGGTGGAATCAGAACAAGAATACACTTGCAGTCGGTGCCGATGAGCGGGTATGGTGGTCGCGTAACAGTAAAGAAGCGTACAACACGGGACTAGAAAACCTTAGTCGTGCTCTACGTAATCATGCTGATAGTAAGCATGGTAAACGCAGGGGCAAGCGCATAGGTTTCCCTCGCTTTAAGAGTCATTCTCGCTGTGTGTCCGGTATCCATTTCACTACTGGTTACCGTCTTGTACCAGACGATTCGCATGCTATTCGTTTGCCTCGTATTGGGCGAGTGCATCGCATGGAAAATGTTATGCGTCGTATTGGTCACGCACATGTGTTGCGTATTATTGTTACGCGTAGCGCTGACCGTTGGTACGCGTCTATCGGCATAGAACATGAGACCTCCCCTATACGTGCACGTTGTAAAAGGACGAGCGTGGGTATTGACATGGGTGTGAAAAACCTTGTCACCTTGTCGGACAGTACCGCGATACCTAATCCACATCCATTCAAACGAGTGGAAAAGCGTCTTGCTCGCGCACAACGTATGTTGAGTAGGCGAAAGAAAGGTTCACATCGTCGTGATAAAGCGCGTCTCTATGTGGCACGTTTACACCAGCGTATCTATCAGCTTCGGCAGGACGCACTGCACAAAATCACCACTGAGCCTACCCGTGCTACGCGCATATCAGTATTGAAGACCTTAATGTGGCGGGGAATGATCCGTAATCATCATCTAACCAAGAGTCTACGTGACGCTAGTTTTGGTGAGTTTCGCCGTCAACTCGAATACAAGAGCATAAAAAACGAATGTACACTTCATGTCGTGGACAGGTTCTATCCAAGCAGCAAAAAGTGCTCGGACTGTAGGATGGTGAAAGCCAAACTCTCTCAGTGAGCGTACATACCATTGTGACTATTGTGGTATCAGCATGGATAGAGACTTAAACGCAGCTATCAATATTAATGTCGCGGGAAGTGCTCCCGAGACATTAAACGCACGTGGAGGGAGCGTAAGACCAGTCGGCAATATGTCGCTGGCAGACCCTGTGAAACGTGAACCAAGCCAGCATGATTATGCTGTAAGACTTGGAGCAGACAATCGCAAGACTGTCCTGTAGCAAGTGTTTCAACAAAACAACACATGTTACAACGGTAGTGGTACTCTATGAGAGATGAATTAGATATAGTTGCGCTTTAAGCGCTGATGAGCATGCGAAGGGGGTCAGATGGGCCGCGGACGCCAGAAGGCAAAACAGACAAAAATTGCCCGTAAGCTCAAATATCTGACAACTGATACAGATTACGACGAGCTCGCCAAGGAGCTGAGTCATCACGATGATGCTGCTGTAGAAGCTGAAACAGATGTAGATGTTGACGTTGATGTAGCAGATGACACTTCACAGGACGATTTGGACGATTACGCTGCATGGGCCGCTCAAGCGGCGAAACGTGCAGAGGGAAAGCCTGCAGCACAACCTGTTGCGCATAAACCTTTTTCCTAAGATGCCAGTTCCTGGGATAAAGAAGAAGGATTAGTTTTATCTTTTATATAAGAGGCGCTGACCGTTTTGGTCAACGCCTCTGCTTGTTACTGCTCGTTCTTGAGCAGATCTTCTTTTCTAAACTGTCTGATTGGCTTTTTAGGAGCTAACTTAGGTGCGCGCATAGGGGTTGCTGCAGCCATCGGTTCCTCGCATGGCAGCGAGAAGACATGGGTTGGATGATTAGCAGCTTCTACCTTGTTACCCTCGTCATCCCAGATATCGTCTGGAACTGTGATGACGTATGGCTGCACGCCCGGACGAACAAATTCCACGGTTTGACCAGGAATGATTTTATTTTTAGCTTTGAAAGTAACGCGACCGTCCTGCCAGCTGAGCACATCGCCCACCATCTGCCAGTCATTAATGTAGCCGCCCTTATGAGTTTCCTGACCAGCAGGGTTCTCAGGATAATAAAAAGCAGTGCAATATGGACGATGAACCACCTTAAATGGTTCATCTTTAAGCCACTGAGGAAGCTCAAGATGACTAAAATCGCCCGCTTCGCGCTTTTCTACATACATATTCGTAGCCATCTTGTAGGCATTAGTCACAACAGCAGAATATAGTGCGGACTTCGCTCGACCTTCAATCTTTAAGCTGGTTGCACCCGCATCAATCAAATCATCAATATGCTCTAACATATTCATATCTTGTGAATTGAACAGGTAGGCACCGTGATCTGTCTGCTCGATTGGATAGAACTCTCCTGGACGATGCTCTTCCACTACGCTCCACTTCCAGCGGCAGGACTGCGCGCAATCTCCATGGTTGGCATCACGACCAGTCATGTGTTGTGAAATAAGGCAGCGACCAGAAAAAGCCATACACATAGAACCGTGCACAAAGCACTCAATATCGAGATCTGATGGCGTATTCTTGCGGATATCGCGCACAGCATCGAGGCTTAACTCGCGGGCTAAAACTACGCGCTTAGCACCCAATTCATACAGGGAATTCGCCGCCAAATAGTTAACCACACCTGCCTGCGTGGAAATGTGAATTTCCAACTGAGGCGCAATGCGGTGTGCCATCATCATCACGCCAATATCGGAAACAATAACAGCGTCTACGCCGATCTCAGCCAGCTCACCAATATACTTCTCGATACCCGTAATTTCTGGATTCGTTGGCAGTACGTTACAGGTAATAAAAATACGGGCGTTGCGAGCGTGCGCGTAACGCACAGCCTCTTCTAAGTCTTCGTGCGATAAGTTCTTGGGAGCAGTGCGCATACCGAACATTTTGCCGGCGCAATACACTGCATCGGCACCGTAATCAATAGCAAGCTTTTACGGTTTGTAAATTGCCTGCAGGAGCTAAAACTTCAGGACGATGACGGCGCATCATCGGATGATCAAGATTGTACGGCGCTTCGTAATCAAAAAGCGTTTCGCTCACACGCACGGCGGGGTCGCCGAATGCGTCACTATTACTTATTTCAGTCATAGTCTTATTGTGCCTGAACCGCCACGACAAGGAGCGCTCTGAAACAATCTAGCGGTCGTAGCGCCAGGTCTTATCGGTCAAAATGCGCGCAAAAGCTAAACCAATCGGCAAGCAGACAATCACGAGCATCGCCTTAAAGATCCAATCCATCGCGTTTACGGTTTGCAGGTTACCGAGCTCATACACGGCGCGGTACATATACAAACCTGGAACCATAATAACGATCGACGGCACAGTTAAGCTGATGCGCGAGAAGCCCAAACTGGCGGGTAGCAAGCCCTTACGCACAGAAATGCGCCACGCGGAAGCCAGCAAACCGGCAATCAGAGCGCCAGTAAAAGCGCCAATTTCCAAACTCACATGACCATAATTAACCATCAGCAAGCGGGCGGTATCCGCGGTCGCGCCAATCACAGCCGCTACCAACGCCATGCGCCACGGCGAGTTAAACAGAACCGAGAAGCCCCACACGCCGCCAATCGCGGTAATAAAAATAAGCAGAACGTTAAGCCATACCGGAATGTGCGGCGCCTCGAAACCGTTTGGGCTCAGGCCCACCATCGTGGCCACAAACCACGCGGCGAGCGTACCCATGCCCACGATGCACAGGAAGTACGTAATACGCTGCAAACCGGAGGGGAAGTCGAGCTTTGGCGAAAATCCAAAACCGCCGGTGATGAGCGGGAAGCCCGGAACGATAAACAAAATCGCGCCAATATACGCGGTATCGTGACCAAGCGCGGTCGGGTCGACGAAGCCAACCAAACGCAGCGTAGCAATCGTGACCAGCGCAGCCACCACCACGCCCACAGCCACGCCCAAGAACTGATTAAGATGCTTGCCATTCATGCGGCTGCGCACATACTGACCCACGCCCGCGCCCACAAACGCGCCGAGCATGTCGTAGGTCGCGCCGCCGAGCAGAAACACGAAGCACGAGCACGCCACAGCCGAGCCAAGCGCCTGCATGAGCGGACCATACAGTCGCGCTTTACGCTCGATTGCGTCGAGCTTCGCGTGCGCCTCGCGGACGGTTATGGGTTGAGTGCGCTGTTGCGAGTTTTCCTCACGAGAAGAGCGCGCGTCGAAACCGTAATCGCCGCCGTTACTGCGCTGCAGCGAGGCCTCGGTATGATACACACCCTCGTGACCCTAAGGTTCACAGTTAACCAGTCAGCGAAATGCTCCATATGCCAAATACGCTCGGTATTAACACCCACGCTCGGCAGGTCGACAACCTCCGTTACACGCTCCTTGCCGTCCGAGCACGACGCCTCGATGCTCGTAAGGTTCACGTCGGCGCGCACGTACACGCCGAGCGCATAGCCGATACGGTTCATAATCTCTTTAACGCGGTAACTTCCAGTGCCTGCGCTCAGATCGAGATAGCCCGTACGCACGATGATGCTCGCTTTCGCCGCCAAGCACGCGTCCTGCACCGGCGTATCGAGGTCCGCTTTGATGTCGTCCATGTCTAGCGGGATTGAATGGCGATGATGCTTAGACAGCGGGGAAAACGTTGAGGCGTGGTGGGAGGCGGTCATTTTCTGCTGATTCGGCTCGTTGTGCTGATTCGGCTCGTTTTTAGGGCTGTGCTCGTTGTGCTGGGTGTCTTTCACCCTTCCTATTTTTCGCGCCCGTCTAGACCGCGCGGATTGGGATGGCTGGAGAGGGCTATTGGTTTTGGGTTTGCGATTGGTTTGGGGTTGTTCACTCACCACGGCAAATCAATCAGGCGCAGCGAGTGTTCTCTCTGAGCGGGCAACTCGCTGCGGCTACATCTGGTGGCGTGAATAGTGAGCTGAAATAAGAATCGTCTTCCACGGCTGTCAGATGCCCATTTTCAGCCAAAATCATGGCGTGAAAGATGATTGACTTTACGCCTCGTTTTTCACGATCCCAAAACCGTCATTATAAGGTCGTGGAAAACGAGCCGTATCGCCAATCACTCCCCACGCCATCCGCAGAAAAAACAGGCAGGAGGTGTACCAGTCCCCACAAGCCACCATATGAGACGCCGCCCATGAGACATAGCTCACTTCCTACACAGTTCGGCGTACACTAAAAACACGTCAGGTTATCAATACCCGCGTGGCTTTTGGGTTCGCAACGTCTGACTTCACATAACTGGGGAGGAGCCCCAGATAGTCAGAAGACCGAGCAACCACAGAGGTGTTGGATGGAGGTTCAATAAATTGACTGAAAAATCTGCCAGAACGTCTCCAAGATAATTTGGAATTATGCTTGGATATGTTGCGCAACGTACTCGGCGAATACGATGCCGAGTTGTTAGCTCAGTTCGATGAGCTGCGCGAAGACGTTATTGTGGCAAGCAATACAAGAAACAACGACACTGCCGAAGCTGCTAGCGTAGCTGCTGCGGGCTTGGAGAAGGCATCCGATTTGCTCGACAACTCCTCGCTTAAAGATGCAACTATGTCTCACGCGCTTTCACCGTGTATTTCCACTTGGCAAATCTGTGCGAAGAGAACTATCGCGTTGCCGTCTTAAAGAACCGTGAATGGGAAGTGGATACACGTTCCGCCACCGATCCAGTTAACGAACTGACCGTGGCTTACAAGCGCCTCATCGACGAAGTCGGTGTTGCTGGTGCAAACGAATTGCTCGAAAGCTCGAGTTCCATCCCGTTTTCACCGCTCACCCAACAGAAGCTCGCCGTAAGGCAGTCGAAGGCAAGATTCGCCGCATCGCTACCTTCCTCGACGAGCGCGACCGCACCGGCGGTTCCGAGCGCGCAGAAATCGACCGTCGTCTCCACTCCGAGATTGACTCCTTGTTCCGCACCTCCCCTATTGGCCTTAAGAAGCCAACTCCTGTGGAGGAAGCAGACACTGTTATTAATGTTTTCGATACGACTCTCTTTAGCGTTATCCCTAACGTGTACCGTCGCTTCGACGATTGGATTTTGGGTTCCAAGGCCGGAACTGTTCCACCTGTATGCCCAGCCTTCTTCCATCCAGGTAGCTGGGTTGGCTCCGATCGCGATGGTAATCCGAACGTTACCGCAAAGGTGTCGCGTCAGGTTGCTCGCAAGTACTACGACCACATGGTTACTAAGCTTGCCGAAGCCACCCGCAAAACCGCTACCCGTTTAACGGTAGAAAGCGCTACAACTCCTCCAAGCGATGAGATGAAGGCTTTGTGGAGCCGTCAGAAGGAAATGAGCGAGCGCTTAACCAGCCGCGCCGATATTATTTCCACGAGCGAACCTCACCGCGCAGCCATGCTCGTTATGGCCGACCGTTTGGAGGCTACCGTAGAGCGCGATGCCGATCTTATGTACACTAGTGCCGACGATTTCCTCGCCGATTTGCGTGTTATTCAGCGCTCTTTGGCCGAGGCTGGTGCGGTACGTATTGCATACGGCGATATTCAGGCTCTTATTTGGCGCGTAGAGACCTTCGGCTTCCACATGGTGGAGATGGAGTTCCGTCAGCACTCTCTCGTGCATTCGCGCGCTTTGGAAGATATTCGCGAGCACGGTTTGCATGGCGAGCGCGGTCCGCTTCAGCCAATGACCGTAGAGGTTCTCGATACTTTCCGCGCTATCGGTTGGATTCAGCGCCGTCACGGTCGCAAGGCTGCTGGCCGCTACCTTATTTCCTTCTCCAAGTCCGCTCAGCACGTGCGCGACGTCTACGAGCTGAACCGTTTGGCCTTCGCTAACCCCTGCAGATGCGCCTGTTTTGGACGTTATTCCTCTGTTTGAGCAGTTGGAAGATTTGGATAATTCTGTCTCTGTTTTGGATGACATGATTAAGATTCCAGAAGTTCAGCAGCGTTTGAAGCAGACCGGCCGTCGCATGGAAGTTATGCTCGGTTATTCGGATTCCTCGAAGGATGCTGGCCCAACGTCTGCAACTTTGGCTTTGCACCGCGCTCAGGAAAAGATCGCGAAGTGGGCTAAGGAAAACGATATCGACGTTACCCTCTTCCACGGTCGCGGTGGCGCTGTTGGTCGTGGTGGCGGTCCTGCTAACCGCGCGGTTTTGGCTCAGCCAGTTGGCTCGGTAAACTGCCGCTTTAAGCTCACCGAGCAGGGCGAAGTTATTTTCGCTCGCTACGGCAACCGCACGCTGGCAACCCGTCACGTTGAGTCTGTTGCGGCTGCAACGCTGCTTCAGTCCGCTCCTTCTGTAGAGAAGACGAACACGGAGATGACCGAGAAGTTCGCTCCGATGGCTCAGGCTTTGGATGAGTCCTCGCACGAGCGCTTCCTCGATCTGCTGCAAAGCGATGATTTCGCTCCATGGTTCTCGATCGTTACGCCTTTGACTGAGGTTGGTTTGCTGCCAATCGGTTCTCGCCCTGCTAAGCGTGGTTTTGGGTGCGAAGTCTTTGGACGATTTGCGTACGATTCCATGGGTCTTCTCCTGGTCTCAGGCTCGCATTAACCTCGCCGCATGGTACGGCTTGGGTACGGCGTGCGAGAAGTTTGGAGATTTGGCTACTTTGCGCGAAGCGTATAAGAGCTGGCCACTGTTTAACACCTTTATCGACAATATCGAGATGTCTCTTGCTAAGACAGATGAGCGTATTGCTCGCATGTACTTTGAGCATGGGCGATCGCGAAGATTTGAGCGAGAAGGTTCTGCACGAGATGGAGCTGACCCACAAGTGGGTTCTGGCTATTAAGGATGAGGATTGGACTTTGCAGCATTCCCGCACTTTGGGCATGATGGTTAAGTTGCGTTCCCCTTATGTAGATGCTCTGTCGATTGCTCAGGTTCGCGCGCTCAAGACCTTGCGCCGTCGCGTAGATAAGGAAGAGCTGAGCGAATCTCAGATTGGCGATTATATTTATCTCATTTTGTGCACTGTGAGCGGTGTTTCTGCCGGCTTGCAGAACACAGGCTGATACTTATTGTTCTACTCCAACAAGAAGGCTGCGGGTTTCGCCTGCAGCCTTCTTGGCTTCTTCACCTAGTAAGCTGGTGTGTATGAGTGTTTTTAGCTGAAGAAAATCAAGCAAATTCTGTCTGGACGCGCATGCTCGAGGGCAATAAGCGCTTTGCACGCGGCGAGGCTGTGCATCCATGGCAAGATAAGGAAACCCGCGAAAGCCTATGTGCAGGTCAAAATCCAAGCGCAGCAGTTCTCTCCTGCGCGGATTCTCGTGTCTCGCCTGAAATTATTTTTGACGAAGGTCTCGGCGATATCTTTACCATCCGCTCGGTCGGCGGCGTTCTCGATCAAGCGGTCATTAACTCTCTTGAATTTGCTGTCGATATCCTGCACGTATCTGTTCTCGTGGTCATGAGCCATGAGCACTGCGGTCTGCTCGAAGCGGCAGTCAACAGCGCTAAAACTGGTAACGTGCCGCCATCGCTAACATATGCGCTCGGCGAGGTTGCGGGCACGATGGAAGCGGCCGAGGATGCGGATTCGCAAGACGATGTAGAGCGCATTCACGTATCAACGCTTATTATGCAGATTGTGGAACGTAGCCCTATTATTGCTCGCGCTTTTAGCAGCTGAGGAGCTCAAGATTGTGGGAGCGCGCTACACCATGAGCAACGGTTTAGTTGAAGTGCTCAGCTTCTAGGTACGCGAAGGGCTGATTCTTTATGCCGATATGGCTTAACCTTTTCTTTATTTTGCTCTTTATGCTGGCGGGAAGCGTGTTCTCAGGCACAGAAATGGCTTTTAGTATCGCTGCGTACCAGTCAAATTGAACGCATGGAACAGGAAGACGACCGCGGCGCGCATGTGGCGCGAGTAGCGCGCGATCCGAACCGTTTCCTGTCTGCTCTGCAAATTGGCGTAACTCTTGCTGGTTTCCTCTCAGCATCTTTTTGGAGCCAGTTCTCTGTCTCCACATATCGTGCCATGGCTTAAATCTTTGAGGCATGAACGCTGGAGCTTTGCCAGCGGTTTAACAATGGTGATGCTCACTCTGCTCATCTCCTACCTTTTCTATTGTGGTCTCTGAGCTAGTACCGAAGCGCATTGCTTTTGCAACAGGGTGAGAAAAATTGCGCGTTCCATGGTGCCAATTATCGATGTTTTTCGCCACTCACCCTCGCCAGTTATTTGGCTGATTGGCAAGAACACGAACGGTATTGTGCGTCTGCTTGGTTTCGATCCAAACGAGGTAGAAAGCGAGGTGAGTAACGATGAGTTGCGTGTGCTCGTCTCCTCGAATACTCGTTTAAGCACAGATGAGCGCGAAATCCTTGCGGATGTTTTTGGCGCTGAACAAACAATTGTGGCCGAGGTTATGCGTCCGCGCGCAGATGTGGTGTTCGTGGACGGCACGATGAGTTTAACGGCTGCGGCAACTTTTGTGCGCGATCAGCCATATTCTCGCTTCCCGGTTACCGGGGAGAGCTTCGACGATATTCTTGGCTTTTGTGCATGTGCGCGATTTGCTGGATATTCGCGATCCGGAAGCGAAGACTGTGGCAGATGTTACCCGCGATATTTTGCAACTGCCAGGAACCTCGCGAATTTTGCCAAGCATGAGCCTTATGCGTCAGCGGGGGATCCATTTGGCTGTGGTTATTGATGAATATGGCGGCACAGACGGCATCGTAACCTTAGAAGATATTACAGAAGAAATTGTGGGCGATATCCACGATGAATACGATTTGCCAGAAGATTCGCTCAATTCCATGCACAACGCGTTTGTAAACGGTGTGCTCACCGTGGATGGTGGGATGACGTTGGAAGATTTTGAGGAAGTCTCCGATATTACGCTTACCGACTAGCTTATGAAACTGTTGCCGGCTATATGATTGCTCGCACAGGAGAGTTGGGTTATGAAGGTCAGGGTTTTTGAGCGACGACGATGGCTACGACATGGTGGTTACCGAAGTAGAAGGACGACGTATTCAAACCATAGAAGTGCGCAAACATATTACTTCTGCTGATACTGTGAAATAGATGACACGCATAGCGTAAAACGACACGTTCCACCGTTTTCTTTCTCTTAACAGAGTAAAGTTATGACTACGTGATTTTTTGGAAAGAAGGCAATAATGGCATTAAATTACACTATTGCAGGTTTGAGTGAGTCGGCAAGCGAGAAGATTATTTCCATTTTGCAGAGCCGCTTGAGCCAGGAACAAGACGCTGCTCTTATTTTTGAAGCATGCACATTGGAACGTGAGCTACCCTAACTTTATTGGCGTTCACGAAATGATTGACCCTCAGGTTGATGTTGTGCTCAATCAGGCTGACGAAACTGCTGAACGTATTTCTCAGCTTGGCGGCGGCCCAGATGGTCGTCCAGATGCTGTTGTGCGCAACCGCGATTGGGCTGAGTTTGACCTCACTGGCACAAACTCCACTGAAGCATATATTAAGGCTCTGATTGCTTACTACGATGAGTTCATTATTAATGACCGCAATGCTATTGCAGAATTAGATGAGCTTGACGTTATCAGCTCTAATATTATTCAGGATCATGTGCAAGACCTCGAAAAGTTCCAGTGGTTCTTGCGCGCTCACCTCGGATAATCTAATCTCACAGCACAAGCCTTCTCCCCTTCCGGAGAAGGCTTTTCTTTCTCTCGTAGGCTTTTGGTATTCTCGTAGTACTAAAGTTAAAGGAGACATAATGCTTACATCACCGATGATTTACACTGTTATAGCCATTATTGTGCTGGCTATTCTCTGTTCCTGCGCATACGTAGTTCCGCAACAGCAGGCTTTTTATTATTGAACGTTTCGGTAAATTCCATACTGTGAACTTGGCAGGTTTGCATTTTAAGATTCCTTTTATCGATCGTATTGCTCATAAAACTGGTCTGCGCGTGCAGCAGTTAATGGTCAAAGTAGAAACAAAAACCCTCGATAACGTCTTTGTGAACGTAGTAGTATCCACGCAGTTCCGCGTAGACTCCTCTAATGTTGCGACCGCATACTACGAGCTGGGAGATCCTGCTGGACAGTTGCGTTCCTACATGGAAGACGCTTTACGTTCCGCTATTCCTCAGCTGAGCTTGGATGACGCTTTCGCTCGTAAGGATGACGTAGCACGCGATGTTCAGGAAACTGTGGGCGCAGAAATGGCTCGTTTTGGCTTTACTGTAGTAAAGTCCTTGATTACTGCGATTGATCCTTCCGAGCAAGTAAAAGCTGCTATGGATTCCATTAACGCAGCTCAGCGAGAGAAGGAAGCTACCCGCGAACGCGCTGAAGCTAACCGTATCGCCATCGAAGCTCAAGCAGCTGCTGATGCAGAAAAAACACGTCTGCAGGGTGAAGGTCAAGCAAATTATCGTCGCGAAATCGCTAACGGTATTGTTGACCAAATTAAGAGCCTGCAAAACGTGGGCATGAATATTGAAGACGTCAATAATGTTGTGCTCTTCAACCAGTATCTGGATGTTATGCGTTCGCTATCTGAGTCAACTAATGCCAAGACAGTTGTATTACCAGCCTCAACGCCAGGCGGATACCAAGATTTATTCACTCAGATGACCAACGCAATTGCTACTAATAACGGAAACAAGTAAAATGGAGGTATAAGCGTGGGTGGAGAGAAGAAGGTAGTATTTCTCCCGAATGGCGAATAGTTTCCCCACCTCCTTCTATTCGCCACAGGGCGAGCACTCGTTGCACATTTCTGTACGTGCAATTAATAACTCCCATAGGAGTTGAGTGCTCGCCTTTTTTGTCGCCAATCAGGAAGATAGCCACTTATTCTATTTCTAAAACCTTCGCCATGACCGCGCTCATACAGGTGGGTCAGTTCATGAACAAGCACATACTCTAATAAATCCTCAGGCACGAAAGCTAAAGCAAGATTTAAGCGAATACGTCCCGTTGATGGAGTGCATGATCCCCAGCGAGTTTTCATACGACGATATGTGATGCGTGTGGGCTGCCTGCCAATTACTGTGCTCCACTGTGAAAGTAATCGAGGCACTGTGCTTTCCAAAATCTGACGCGCTTCCTCCTCTTTTGCAGGAGTCCATCCAGACAGCAGATTCGGATTCGTATGCTGCGATTGAGTCAACAGAATGCGGTCGCGTGCTGTATCAATCCAGTCTGAACGCTCGCGAATCAACTTTTCTATATCTTTTTGATGCACATAATACGGAGCAGTAACCTCCACGTGAGCCTGAGGCGGTTTCACACGTAAATACATGTTCTTAACGCTTTTAAGGATAACAGTGACCTGAAAGCCATCTATTTCTAGTTCATACACCTGAGGCATGTTCCCAGTGTGCCATATGGACTGTGCAGGTGAACCCATGTTCGCGACACGCGGATAAAGGAAAATTGACTTTAGAGAATATATGGTCTATTGTTTTCTTTTGTTGTGACAAATGGCACAACACCATAAATGAAGAATGGGCTCGTAGCTCAGCAGGTTAGAGCGCATCCCTGATAAGGATGAGGTCGAAGGTTCGAGTCCCTCCGGGCCCACGCTAGAGATAGCGTGTCGCAGTCCTCTCTGTGTGATAGGATATTTCTTCGTTGGGGGTATGGCGCAGCTGGTGAGCGCATCTGCTTTTGCAAGCAGAGGGTCAGGGGTTCGAGTCCCCTTACCTCCACCAGTAGAAATGGCTAGAAACTTGGGTTTCTAGCCATTTTCTCGTTAATGCTTTTCGAGGAGCGTACACAACCCACACTCGAAACCGAAAATCTCACTTAACCGATTAATACACCCGTAACGCCACTTGTGATGCGGAAAAACGACTTCACAAGTGGCACAACGGTTGCGCATATCGCCTGCACACACCCACTCTACGCAAGCCAGTAGCGCTCACCGCGGTCATCTCGCTCAACAATCCTCATATCAATGGAATACCTGCGAATGGTTACCACATCTGCCACCACCATACTCAAGCGAGCATTATATTCAGCTTCAGTCAACCATTTTCTGTTCGCAACAGGAACGCTAAACACGCGCTCACATATCCTACGAATCACTTTGTTTGCGTTCCTCCCAGTTCAGAGGCAGATCATCAATAAAATCCGTATACAAAAGAGAATAAGGGCCAAGCAACTCATTTAATGCATCTATCTGCTGGGATAATGCCTCTTGAGCGCCATCATCGTAAGCAGTATTCAGCCAATCAATGTTCTTAAAAGGCCTATCGATACCGCTCTCTGTTACAGGATTTGCACTGCTGTTGCCATCTTGCTCAGCTAGCAGCTGTGCAAAGCGCTTACGTAATTTAGGTGTGCGTAAACTGGTCAGCATAATTCTGTACTGTTTTAATATCCTCTGCATATCATGCACAAAAGTCATATTACTTCTTTCGTTTATCGCGCAAAACTCGCATAATTTCATGAATAATAGGAATAAGGAAGAAGAATAACGTACTGGTCATTCCCACTCCTAAACCGTATGAATCTGTCAGCCATCCGCAGGCAGGACCCACAATAATCGCAGCACATGCCACAGCAGCAGCCTGCAAAGAAAATACAGTCGCTCTTTCGTTATCGGAAAATGGACATATGCAGTGCTCCTGCATACATATTTTGTATCCATCCTAGAAGAATAACGTGCGGCAAATAAAGAATAATTCCCACCCAGAAGCCCGTAGTCCACGCTAAAGCAAGGCATAATACAACATTAATTATGATGACGCTGAGCAGTCTGAAGCTGTGAGCGAGAGAAATTTTTTGACTCAGTTTGCCTGCAATATATCCGGCACTATTCATAACAACTAAACCCGCGAACTGATTCCATACTTGTGTGGTATCCGCGCCGCTGAGTCGAACTTGCCATAATAGATACATGCTCAGCGATCCAGTTTCAACTAATAACAGCATCCACCAATCAATGTTTTTGAAAGTTTTTCGCTCTATATGCATAAATTCACGTGCTAAAGTGCGAACGCGCACATGAATTCGAGATCATTGACTGGAAAAACCCCACTCCCTTATGAGGATTAACTGCCGGAAAAATCCTTCAACATGTCATATGACCCATAAAAATATTCCCCCACCTCGAATAGATGAAAGAAAAATATCGCTCTATTGCTTCGCCAATACAGGATGCTTTTGCCCTGTTCTTCAGTATCCCCTTTACCACCCGCAACATCAAAATCTTCATTTTGGGATAAAAATTGGACTGCGTTATAAAAGATGTACCCTCAACACTATTTCTCTGCTTTTATCAGGGTGAGTTGCAATTCTAGCACACCAAAGAAAATAGAGTTGGAGTCTATAAACTCTTTAGCAGAAGTGCAACGAAAAGTCTTAACTGGTCTTAAAATTCCCTAGTTTAAAAAGTATTACCAATACCCAAAGATTTTTAAATTATAGCTTCTCGATGCATTCTTATGCGAACATTGACGACAACCGATAGCAGGAAGAAGCACTACAGCAGAATCTCCCTCAATACCCGAAATTGCCACAACAAAATCGTCTGGAAAAATATTTTTAAACGGCTTTTTAAACTCATCAAATCCTTCCTAAAAGAAAGAGTACCTCATATACTCGAGGTACTCTTTCGTATTCTAAACAACACATGATTAAGCAACAATAATATGTGTAACTTGGCTATTATTATCTTGCTCCATATCAATGGATGGACTTACAATCATGCTTGGCATAGGATAACTTCTCTTCGCTTGCATTGCTGGAAGAAAATCTCCAGAAACAAAACCACGAGCAAAATCGCTATTTTGCGATTCCAACAAAGCATTATCTTGTGCATTTGACAACATCGTATCGTCTCCTTTCACAAGTACACGTCAAGCCTATACCTTTGATTTTTGGGACATAATAGCAGTCCGCATGATGAGACTGCTTGCCCCGCGCTCATCTTTAGTTCATTTGAGAGGTCAGCTCTCCGCAATAGACTTACTCATCCACGAAGCTAATTCACTTCCTCTCAGTCCTTGAGACAGAAGGAAAACAATCTTGGCATAGGTTGCCTCTAAGGTCATATCTCCAGTGCCCACAGCTCCCGCTGAGCAATCGCATCACCAGTTTCATAATGGCCTAACAGCACCTCAGCCTGCTGGCATTGAGAAGCCACAATAACAGGAACTCCATCAGCAATAGTGCATTGAATAACATCAACTAATCCTGGTTCATCAGAAGGAACATTACCCACACCATACGCGCGCAAAAGCACAGCTTCAGGGCGAGGAGTAATGAGGTGTTCTAAGCGTTCAGCAGTAATGCCAGGAACCATATCGACCACAACAACGTCATGACGCTTATATGGTTGAGGATTACTCCACCCGCAGCCGCTGCGATCTACAGGATACCAACGCCACGGAGCACCCGTTCGAGCCAAAGGAGTAGGTTGCAGGAGAAGAGAAACCTTCAAACGCCCACGAGGATGTTTTTGTTACTCGATTTCCTGGAAAAGATGATGACCGAAGAATAGCGTTACTCCTTGTGCGCGCTGATACAGAGCAGCGTTCAAAGCGCCTGTAACGTTGGCTGTAGCATCCGTTTCGACCATACCTAAAGGAAGCTGAGAACCCGTCAAAATAACTGGCTTACCAAAATCAGTAAGCGCATAACTTAAGGCTGCCGACGAATAGCTCATCGTATCTGTGCCGTGTAGCACAACGAAAGCATCGGAATCATCGTGATGCTTCCATAAATCATCAATAATTGCCTGCCAATTATCAGGCGTTGCATTTGAGGAATCAATCAGCGGATCCAAACTGGTAATACTCACATTGCCCTCGCCCAGCTGCGTGCCACCGAGCACATGGTTGAGCCAGCCCTGTAAATCCGCTCCCGGCTGTAAACCATGCGGAGAATCAATCATGCCAATAGTTCCCCCTGAATAGGTCACATGAATGCGCATAATGTCCACCTTTCGCCGTGAGTATTGCTTCCTGCGTGTATATATCTGTATACAAGCATAGCGAAAGCCCTTAAAATCTTCACACGGGCTTCCCCGAACTGGTATGCAAAAGTCGGCCCATATCAGCAGATAGAGCAGACTTTCAGCAAACTTTCGCGCAAAAATATCTCGCCTAATCTATGCGCAGAACAATACCCTCCCAAGCCTCTAAACGCTGGTTCAGCACAGAACTGACAGCATGATTGCTCTCGTAAGTGCTCAACAAAAAGGCGCTGATTGATGCTATGCTCATCCAAACCGCTGGCGGCAAGCACAGCAGCAGATTCAGCTGGCACATCCACAGCACTGCCCGAAACATTAACCAGTACCAGGACACGCTCATCACCCAGCGAGCGCATAAAAGCGTAAATCTGTTCGTTCGAAGCGTCGAGAATCTGCCAATCGCCAGCAGAAATAACTGGGTTCGTGTGGCGCAATGCAATTAACTGCTTATAGAAGCTGTAAACAGAATTACTATCGCATACTTCCTCAACAGCGTTAATATGCTCATGGTTCGGGTTGACGCTAATCCATGGCTCGGTTGGCGCATCCTCGGCAGTAAATCCTGCGTAACGAGAGGCGTCCCATTGCATTGGTGTGCGCGCATTATCGCGCCCACGTCGAGCAAGCGCGTCCATCATAGATTCCGATGATTGGATACCTGCTTCGTCTACTCGCTGATGATACATATTGATTGATTCGAGATCGCGATACTGCTCGAGGCGAGTAAAGTGCGCGTTGGTCATGCCTAGTTCTTCGCCCTGATAGATATATGGCGTTCCTCGATGCATGTGCAGGAGCAGTCCGAGACCTTTAGCAGAAAGCGAGCGCGACTCTTCCGTACTGTCGTCTCCCCAGCGTGAGACTGCGCGAGGCTGATCATGATTATTAAAGAACAGGCTTGCCCATCCGTTGTTTTTGACTGCCTGCTGCTGCTCGGATAGTGTGCGCTTAAGCTCGGTTAGCCGCAAAGGAGTTGGATTCCATTTTGTTCCGTTTTCGCAGTCTACATCCACATGATTAAAGAGGAAGAGCATATCGAGGTTCGCCATTATCCGGATTAGTTATATGCTCGTTGCGCTTAGGCGTGATTCCCGGAGCTTCACCCACGGTGAGGAATCCCTCGCGATGAGCAAAGACTTCGCGGCGCATTTCTGCAAGGAACTCATCTACACGAGGACCATCTGAGCAGAATGGGAATGGAGAGGAATAACCGTCTGATCCCTGCAGGGAAAATCTTCAAGCTCACTGCCATCTTCACCTGGCAAAACGACCTTGAGTATCGTGTGGCTTGGAAATCTGGGTAATAACATCCATGCGGAAACCATCAATACCGCGATCCATCCACCAATTCATCATGGCATACACTGCTTGACGTACTGCAGGGTTCTCCCAGTTGAGGTCTGGCTGCTTCTTGGAATACTGATGGAGGAAGTATTCGCCACGTTTTTCGTCAAACTGCCATGCCGAACCGCCAAAATATGAACCCCACTTATTTGGTTTCTGCACCTAGTTCTCACTGGCGTATAACCATCGCGTGCAGCACGCCAAATATACCAATCTGCATGCTCATCGTTCTTATCACGACTGGCTTGGAACCATGAGTGTTCATCAGAGGTATGGTTCACCACTAAATCCATCACAACTTTCAACCCACGTTCATGAGCCTGAGCCAATAGCTCGTCCATGTCGTCAAGCGTGCCGAAGAGTGGATCAATATCTTGATAATCCGAAATATCATAGCCGTTATCGTCTTGTGGAGACTTAAACACAGGACTTAACCACAGCACATCAACGCCTAGGTCTGCAAGATAATCCAGGCGACTCGTAATGCCTTTCAAATCGCCCATACCGTCTCCATTAGTATCTTGGAAACTGCGTGGATAAATTTGATATACAACAGCATTAGACCACCATGGATTAGGTGTTGCACCATTTGTGCGAATAGTGTCGGATAGATGCATGCGGTCAGCTGTGACCATGGGAAACTCCTCTCAGGTTTTATCTCTGCTTGAATCATTGTGCTTATTGTGCTCATCGCTGAGCGTTCTACTTGATTATCTTAAAAAAGCGCGTTTAATATTCCTAAATCGGGCGTGGCTAGGGTTAATAGAAAGTAATTGGCTGTCCTAGATTTATCTCTAGAACAGCCAAATTTATATTCTTACCGTTCTTCATTAATGTTGTAATCTTTAAAGCCTAGATATGTACTGAAGCCAAGCATGTACATTGACATAATCATCGTTTGGTTATCAGGTACTCCTTGCATGCTCTCAGAGTATTTTTCAAGCTCGGCATAAACAGTATCGTGCGTTCTTTCTGATATAGTCCTCTCTTCATTGAGCACCTCGTCTACTACCTTCGGCAAAACCATACATATCTGATAAAACGCGTCAGATTGCCCAGTAACGATTTCATAGAATTTATCAATGCTAACTCGACGAATTTTGCGATGCGATACTTTTACACCATTGACAGTGGTTTCCCACACTATATTCTGACTCTTCTTCGCAATTGCTTCAACAAGAAAACAAGCGCAATCATCGTTGCTCAATAACTGATTCTGCATTTTTATGTATGTCTTACCAGCAGATGCAGAATTCATTGTATTATGCTTGTTCTTCATCTCCACATAAATTTTATGAACAGTATTACCCTCATCTACCGTATATCCATTGGAATCTTCATAGATAACATCCCATCCACCCTCTTGGCCATTTGCTGGAACGTGGCAATTCTTTATATACTCAAATAATCTTTGATGAAAATAACCAATCTCATTTGTGTTCGATTTATCTCGTTGACGAAAAAATTTCGTTAGAGATTATTTGTCTAACTTTCACCATAGACAGCTCTGTCAAAAAAACCATTTTACAGGATCAACAATATTCGAGTTAAACTTTTTCACATCATATGGCTTAAGTTTCGAACCGTAATGACGAATTGTTGCTTTTACGTGATTTTTAAAATCTTCATGCAAAATAAAATTAATATCCCAATCCGCCATTACACAATCTCCTTCTGTAATGCTTTTTATAATCTGTTCACCAATACATGAGTACAGCTCAACAGGAACTGCATTACCAATCTGTTTATATTGATTGCTCAGAGTACCTGTAAAAGACCAACTATCTGGGAAGCTCTGTATTCGAGCATACTCTCGCACAGTGAATGGTCTTGTTTCTTCTGGATGACATCTCTCCGTCTGCTTTTGTGAAGGAGATGTAGTAAGCGTCAGGCATGGTTCATCCCATGCAATACGGCGTGCCATACCACGTTTACCCCCACCGGAAAAAAATAACTACGTCCCATGTGCTCCCGTGCAATATTGTCAGGCAAATCTACCCAGCAACCTCCAGGGGGTACTAATTCCATAACACGCTTCTTCTTGTCGCTATACGGCTGAAAAGGACTATCAGGAACATTTTTTAAGACATCACGCAAGATTGTCTGTTTCTCATCGGGGATTGGGTATTTGAATGATATCCTATCAGCGATATCATTTCTTATTCCAATAGCAATCAGTCGTTCACGCTTTTGTCCGACACCGAAATAGCTTGCGTTCAGCACTCGATATTGAACCTGATACCCATGGCTAATGAATTCATGTCGTATCGTTTCAAATGTCCTACCATGATCATGGCTCAGCAGACCGCGTACATTTTCAAATAGAAACATCTTAGGCTGAATTTCACTGATACAGCGAGCGAACTCAGCAAACAACGTTCCACGCGTATCCCCAAAACCTAGCTTTTTACCCGCATATGAAAATGCTTGGCACGGTGCTCCACCGGAGACAAAATCAACTTTCCCAAAGTACGGAGTAAAGTCAACTTCATGAATGTCAGATTCAATCACGTTCCAATTAGGGCGATTTAAACGTAGGGTTTCACAAGCAGCATGATCATATTCAACAAATGCCACATCATCAATACCAGCCTGTTCAAGACCTAAAGCCATTCCTCCACCACCCGCGAAAAGCTCTATACCCTTTATCTTGTTTGCTTTTCCTGACATAAAATCTCGGTGCCAAGCCTTTCGTATGTAATGGGTTTAAATGGTGCAAGAAAATATTGCACTCATAAAAACAACTCGCCTGAATAGATGAATTCTGACTTAATATCCTAGACCAATAAACAGACCTTATTCAGTGAGAAAAACATCTTCATCAAGAAATCAGCATCCACTTTTAAATTGGATTGTATGCAAAATATTACAACACCTAACGCAAGACTTTACTTGCAGTATACGAATTATCTCATTAATAAATGGTCTGTGTGCTTCAGGCACACAGACCATCAGTGTCAATGTAAAAGTCAGCCGCTGCTAGTCAATCAATAGTTGAAAATCACAGCTATCAAAACACCCCACTGGGCTGTTCCTACTTAACCGCGTCCTGCAATTGAAGAGACCTTCGACCCCTCAATCTGGCTCGCAGCCGTCACTCGCCTGCTCGCAGCGGTTAAAGAAACACCCCACTGGGCTGTTTCTACGTAACCGCTCCGCGCATAACACCACCAATAACCCACTTTTGCGCAATAATGTACACAATCAAAACTGGAGCCATTGCCATCAAATAGCTAGAGAATGCCATCGGATAGTTTGTGGCGAACTGAGAGCTAAATACATACTGTGCCAAAGGAATAGTCTGGTTTGATTGATCAGTCAGAACAATCAAAGGCAAAAGGAAGTCGTTCCATGCCCACAGAGCAGTTAAAATAGCAATCGTTGCGTTAATAGGGCTCATCAGAGGGAAAATAATCTGCCAGAAAATGCGCCACGTGCTCGCACCATCGATGCGGGCTGCTTCCTCTAGAGATACAGGTATCGAGCGGATAAATCCGGTAGCAATAAACAGATTTGTTCCCAAACCTAAAATCATGTACAAAATAATCAAACCAATTTGATTATCCAGATGCAATGTTCCCATTTGCTTAGCAATCGGAAGCATAACTACAGGAATGGCACGAACATAGCAGCAATAAAGTAATACAGGAAGCGGAAGAAACGCTTATCCATATTACGTGCCACAGCATAAGCAACGAAAGTATTCGTCAACAAAGTGAGCACAACTGCAGCCACGGTAATAATAGCTGAGTTCAACGCTGCCTTTGGATAGTTCACCTTTGCAGCAGCATCAGCAAAATTATGCCATTGCCATGTTGTTGGCAAACTAAATGTGCCAGCCTCAGCAGGGGTTTTTCAAAGCTGTAACAATCGTGAAGTACAGCGGCACGAGGACGGTCAAAGACAAGACTGCTACAGCAGCAGTAAGCCACCAGTTAATATTGCGGTCGCGCGATACTTCACTCGAGAAGAATGTGCAGGACGAGTGGATGAAAGTGCAGTAGACATTGTTATCACACCTTTTCCTTGCTACCGAAGAACTTCAACTGAATGAAGGCAATAATTGCCAACACAATAAAGAAGAGCACAGCATTAGCCGTCTGGTAAGCGTATTCACCACCAGTTAAACCGCCCTTCCAAATCAGATGAGGTTACCGTTTCTGTCTTCAGAGTTTGAGTACCCATCGGTCAAATGCCACCACCTGATCGAAAGTACCCTAAAGCATTCTTCATAGTCAGCACCAAATTAATGGTAAAGAACGGGTCAATCAGAGGAAAGTAATCTTCCAGAAGTTCTGCCATGGGTTCACGCCATCAATAGCTGCAGCCTCATAAATTTCGGAATCAATAGTTTGCAAACCTGCCAAATAAATCAGCACAGAATATGCAATACCCTGCCACACAGCCAAGAAAACAATAGGAATCCATGAATAGGTTTCGTTTGTCAGTAATGATTCTGAGAGTAACGGAATATGCAAAGCCTTACCTAGCTCTGGCAGTGGCTGCATAAAGATGTACTTAAAAACGTAGCCAATAACCAGAACAGACAGCGTATAAGGAATAAAGAAGATAGCTCGGAAGCCGTTCTTAAAACCAATACGACCGTTAAGCACCACAGCCAGGAACATAGCAATGCAGTTAATCAGCACTGTAATGAGCACAGCGATAAAGAAGGTGAAAATATATGCATTGCCCACGCGGTTATCTTGGAACAGCGCTATATAGTTCTTGAAGCCAATCCATTTGAAATCACCGTAACCTTGCGAATTCGTGAAGGAATAGCCCACACCTTGAATAAATGGCACGTAAAGGAATACTGCAAACAGGACTGCAGCAGGAACAGCCATCCAATAGTAGGCGCTCTCTACCTTGCGGCGAGAGAAATGCAGATGTGCGTTTTTTAGCCATTGTTCTCTCCTTTCTCTCTTAGAACGTCCTAGCTTGGACTTTATCCCACTCAGTTTGCATATTATTAATGAACTGGTTCACATTGCCCGTCATAACAGCACTTTGCAAATAGCCACCAATATTAATGGATGCTGGAATGTAATGATCGCAGAAATCAACCACTTGATTCTTTTTCGAAAGAACGGGCGCACGCCTTCCAAAGCCTTACCGCCAAAGTGAGTCTTCTTCAACGGAGTAATGGCATACTGAGCATCGGCATACGCATTAAGCTGCTTTTCGCTCATAAGGAACTCGATGAACTTCATAGCTTCCTTTGGATGCTTGGTATTCGCTCCCATAGTCAGCATCACATCGTCACCCGGCAGTCAGTTTCTGTTCCTTTCAGCGTTATCGGTTGCAGGCATCTGAGCGAAAGCCCGAAATCGATGTCTGGGTTAATCATGGTAATCTGCGGAATCGCGTACGTTCCCAGAGGAATAATCGCCGCCTTGCCCTGCGCGAAGTTCTGCGTCCCTGCTGATACGTTACGCCCTTTCTCAGAGTCCGCGTACTTGTAAAGCTCGATTTCCTTATCGATAACATCTGTCCAGATCTTCTTAAACGAAAGTCTCGCCCGTCTTTCAACTTCGTGTACTCGGTTTCTGGAACCAACAGTTCCCAGCCAAACGACGACAGCGGAGCCTGAGTAGTCACGCGTCTGCCAAGGTTGCTTGAACAGGATTAATGCCGGCAGTCGCGGAACTTCTCGAGCATGGCAATAAACTCGCTCCACGTCTGTGGAGGATTCTCTGGATCACGCCTCGCCTGACGCCACAAAGCCTTGTTGTAAATGTATCCGGATGCATTGCCTGCAAATGGCAAACCGTACAGACGCTTCTTAGCAGGGTCTGTTGTTTGCACGAGATTCTTAGCAATATTGACCATGCCAGGGTTCAATTTATCTACAATAGCTTCGTTAGTAAAGTCGTGGAACACTCCCGACGCAGCAAACATACCGAAACTAATATCGCCGTTGAAAGTAATAACATCTGGCACACGATTCTTCACGAAACGGGTGCGCAAATCAGTTTGGGCGTTTGCGGAATTATTTACATTAATACGAATTCCAGGGTTCTGTGCCTCGAATTCCTTAGCCATTTTCTTAAATTGATCTGCTGCTTCAGACTTGAATTGGAAAAAATCTAAAGTAACAACTTGGGTTTGTGTTGAGCCGCACCCTGCTATGCCAACAATCATAGCGGCCGCACACACAGCAGTTAGACCGCGACGCACAATACGTGCCATCACGCTGCCATGGGAATCCCTCGCCTGAGAAAGCACCATATTAGACTCCTTTGCCTCACTGTTTGCTTCACCGTTGTCGCAGCGTCGTCGCCACAACTTTTGGTCATCCTCCATAGTACGATTTTGCTTTTTTCATTCCCACTATCTGCGAGTCTTTACACAAAGAAACAAATTAAAGGGTATTTTTGTTTTGAAAGAAAGAAAATAAATGTATGATGAGTACGTGCAGTGCGCATTTCAACATAACGCGCGCAAACTGCAGCAGCACAACGCAATACAGCGCAAACTGCAAGCACTACTCACGAGAAAGGTAGCTATGAGCACTCCATCCACACCGCATTGGTTCACGGGTTCGGAATATACACACAAAGTTGCTCAAGCTATTGCACAATATGGCCCTATTGCCCGCACAACGCTAGCACAAATGCTGGGATTATCTCAGGGAGCTTTGTCGCGCATTACGAGCGATTTGATTTATGCGAATGTTATTGAGGAAATGACTGAATCCTCTCAGCACGATAGTAAATTGCCTGCAGATTATGCTCCTCAAGAAAACTCCCGTAAGCGCGGTCGTCCTCAAACTGCGTTGCGTTTACGCGCTGAAGAACGCTCTTTTATTGGATTAAATATTCACGGTTCAGATGTGAGTATTACTGCAACCGACGCGTTATGCCGACCACTAGCGCAATGCGTTACTGAACACTTGGAATCACTTGAACCTGCAGATGCGGTTCATCATATTGCTGATTTAGTCAAGCGCTATTGTAGCACTCTCGACACTGCTCCTGTTTCGATGGGAATAAGTTTCGGCGGACACGCGAAAGATGACCGTTACGTTACTTTTGCTCCATTTTTGCACTGGGATGGCATTGTTGATTTAGCAGGCATAGTGGAAGAAGAAAGTGGATTACCTTGTGCGATTTTTAATGATTTAGACTCGCTTCTTCTGCATGAAGGTTGGTTCGGCGCGGGAGTTGGATTACCTCGTTTTGCCGTTATTACTATTGGCTCGGGCGTGGGATATTCTTTAAGTGAAAATGGTTCTCCTATTGATTATCCCGATAAAAGCTACGGTTTGATTGGACATATTCCAGTTGACCCTGATGGTCCTCGTTGCTATGCAGGACACATTGGCTGCACACAATGCTTGACCAACGATTCCTTGGCAGAAGAATATTCCATGATGATTGGACGTCAAGCAACTTTCGACGAATTTGCTGCAGATGCCCTTGCTGGTAGCGCTCAAAGCAAAGCAACTTGTGAACAAAGTATGCTTCCGGTTAGGCGCTCTTATTGCTGTTATGGCGAATTTTGCTATGCCAGAGCATGTTATTGTTAGCGGTGAATCATCGTTCTTAGCCAACTTAAATAAAGAATCTATTCGCAACAGGGATTAATTGGTATCGTCCAAGTCGAGGCTTCTAAAGTCAATTTCCAAATTCTTGACTTTTTACTGGTCTGATTGGGCAGAAGCCGCAGCCGCACGTGCTATTGTGCGATATATTGGGTAGTAACCTTTACACGCGTGTGTTAAGAATAGCTATTGACACTTAATTATTCATTACCACAATACTGCTAATCAATACACACGTGAGTAAATTGTATAGATGTAGGTACAAACTGTGTATGTAAAACGATTGATTTCTCAACGGTATGGAGCTGAGTTATAAACCTACGCTCGCACGAGCTCTTCTGCCTAACTTCGCAACCCTCGCGCTTGTGCGTATTGCCCACTGCATTACAGTTGCGCTCAGATGCGCCCTCATCCATTGCCGTACCCTTTAGATTAACTTAGCACCGCTGTCTATCCTATGCCTAAGGCATCTCTACAGGACTTGCAAAGCCAGATATGCGATTGCACAGCAGTCTTACCGTTGTGCGCATCCCCTACATGAATCATTTCACCATGTTCATGTCGACTCTTAAAACACGCGGAACATCAGACTGGTTTTACCCGCCAATATATGAGCTTGAGACTATAGTTTTGCCCAATATAAACTAGCGAAAAAGTCAAATTAAAAACACTTTTTGCCTATCTCCCCAGACACTGCGCCCAACTGCTACCATTTTATGAGCAATCGAACATGAATCCGTTTACTAAAGGAACATGATAGAGAGCTTTTGCTCTCTATCATGTTTTTACAGTAATATTCTGCCACTATTAAAAATACACTAGAAAAATGTATGAATGAATGATCTGGTGTGGATAAATTACCTGCCCACAACAACCCTCGATAGTGGATTTTATTACTTGTTAATTATGCATATATTAATAACAAATGACTCAATGTCTGAGATATCTTCAATCACCATAGAGAATGTCTCCATCATCACTCACCTTCTTCCATCCCCTTTTGCAATAATGTTCGAGAGAACAATCTAATGTTCTCATACTGAACATTACTAGCAATAAGAAAAATGGGGGACAACTGTTGTTTACAATATGACAAAAATACGGAACTAATACTGGGGTAAATCTTACTTATATAAACAACGAAATAATATTCTACTCGAGTTTGCCATATCTAAAGAAGAAAATTAAAAGTAGCGATGATGAGTTTTTGTGGAAAAGTATTAACATATCTCTATGAACCTCATACACTTAGTGAAATTCAGACGAAATTCAATTTACCCCAAAACCTTGCTCTAGATATCATTCATCATCTTCTGCAATCCCAATTAATCATTGAGAATCCAACCGAGCACACGGATGATTTCTTTCCGTCTGAGATCGATTCGTCAATTCGCTTCCACAATTGAATTATGCTGATTACAAAAAATCTGCTCGTCCACCAAAGTAACCATTCTGGGATTGGGAACAGCTGGAAGTTATGCAATTGAACTGTTGTCAAAAATCGGAATATCAAATTTCGTTATCATTGATTATGACATAGTAGAGAAAAAGAATCTAATTTCACAAAAATTATGTAACAAATGATATCGGACAATATAAGGTAAACTGTCTCTACAAAAATATCCCTCTCTTAAAAATTACTCCTATCATTCATAAAGTAAAAAAATTATAATGATTTAAAACAGATTCTTGATGAACATCCAACAAACTACCTTCTTACCAATGCTGATGATTCATCTCTTATCATTGAAACAATAGGAAAAAAATTTTTACGGATTTTTCCTCACATAAAAATTATTGAATCAGGATACAATATCTCTGAGGTTCAAGCTGACCTGATTACGAAAGAAAAAAATGCTCACTACTTTAAAAATCAATTTGAGAATCTAAAAATTCTTCACTAATAATGGTGATTTTTAAAGGATTAGCAGATAATTCAGGGACTATTTTTTTCATTCTGTTTTTGAATGCATTTTTCTGCGAAATTTATTTTTGACGATATAACGCACATATCATCACCTGAATTTGCGCAGTTTAACCTGCTGGAAAATAAATACTATTTAGATAATCTCTTTTTATCGTCATGAATTCACACAATACATACAAAGATACAGGAAAGATTCACAAATTATCCGCCAAGACGATCTTATAAATGATGGAGATGAAGAAGACACTAGCGACTCAGACCCTATTGAACAAATGTTTTTATAGTGAAGAAGATAACTGGGAAGCACTGACATACTTCAGTCATATCAAAAACCAGTATTGTACAAGTGAACCTTACAATAGTATCTCAATCGATGAGCTTCATAAATTACTTTTTGAATATTCCCAACATACTTTTTCAAAGCAAGCAATTCAACATCTCCAAGATAGATGAACGACTCTCTATTTACGCCACTCCCTCGGTTTACAATAAACACCGTACATACACTGAACATTTAAAAAAACTCTTATAACCGAATTTATATCGGTGACTTATCAATTCAGAAAGAAATAACTTTTATTCAAGAATATTTCCACAGTTTATGTTCAGAAATTAGCGAAAAATGAACATGACCACCTATATTTCAGCATAAAAAAATACTAATAGATTCACGCTAGAGTTACTTATGAAAAAGAATAAGATGGGCAGACACATTGGTGAAAAGCTTATTACGAACATATATAGAAGTATATATTAACTTATTCATACAAACTCATTTCCACAAAGCGAAATATCTGAACACTATTAGTGACTTTATCTCACAGGCTAGTGATAAATTAAACATGAATCGTGATGAATTACTCAACAGAATTTCTTCGTTTGAGAATCTGAACACTAATCCATATGACATTACAAAACTGCGAACCATTGAAAATCAGCTTTCCTATATTTCTCAAATAGACAAAGCCTTGAAGGAGCTACGATGATTGCCCATTATTACCCAAAGAAAAAATATATTGCTCTGACACTTTTAGCTTTCATATCGAGCGCAGAAAATATTGTGATTGCTTTTATGATTTCAGGTTTAACTGCAATAGCCCTCAACGGTCATTCAGAGAAATTACCTATTTTTACAACTGAAGTTGTTCTTTTCCTACTTATTGTTTTAGTGTCTCAGCTTGGCTATAACTACTTAAAAAATGACTCCATTCGTTATGTGAATCAACTGTTGCGCACCACTATTTTACGGGGCATGTTCACTCACGCTGAGGCAGATAAATCTGAAGATCTAGCTTTTCTGACGAATGACTTTAAGTTGCTTGAAACCAACCGTTTTAATGCAGAGCTCAATATTATGTCAGCAGGTATTACTCTGTCCTTATCCCTGGCTTACGCTCTGTATATTAACTGGACACTTACGCTCATCTTTTTCTTCGGTTCGTGTATTCCTCTTGTTGCGTCAAACTTCTTCCAGAAACCTATTCAAGAAGCAGCTGAGCAGTGGAGTACTGCCAATAGCAGTTATGTTACGACTACTAAAAACTTCTTAGCAGGTGCAGCCACCATTAGGCTTTACGGTCAAGAAGACAGTGCTACGCACCGCAATACGCCAATTATTCGCAAGCTTGAAAATTCATTAATGCGCATGAATTTGCTCAATGCCCATGCACAAACAACCGTCTCACTCATAGCAGAGATTGGTACATTCCTTGTTCCGTTCGTTCTAGGTGTGCTGTTAATAACGCATCATTATGCTTCTTTAGGCTCACTATTTGCCATTATGCAATTATCTAACTCTTTTGTTAACCCTATTCTGCAGATTCTGAGCGAAAGAAATAATCTGTCTACAACGAAAGCAATCATCGAGAAACTCGATACTTTTACTGCAGCTGATACAGACACTATCGATACATATACGACTTTCCAAAAGTCACTGATTTTACAGAATATATCTTTGAACCGCGATGGAAAGCAGTTAAGCGATGGAATAGATATAACGATTACACCGGGTAAGAAAATTGCCATTATCGGTGCTTCCGGATGCGGTAAATCAACGTTATTACAGTTTCTGATAAACGGTAATTTTGGTTCTGCTCGTTCGATTATTAAAGATGGCTTAGTGGTTGAGCCAGGATCTTTCTACAATGATTTTGCTTATGCAAGTCAATCGCCTATTATTTTTTCTGACTCCCTGCAGTTTAATTTGACTTTAGGTGCAGATATTCAGGACACAGTAATTCGCGATGTGTCCAAGCATCTTAATCTGGACGATATTGTGCGCAAGCAAGGTCTAAATTATTCTTTGGGAGATAACGCTAATCAACTGTCAGGTGGACAATTAGCACGTATTGAACTCGCTCGGGCAATCTTATCGAAACGCCCTATTCTTCTGCTTGACGAAATTAATGCTTCGCTTGACCATCAAACCTCGAAGGCTATTCATGACTATCTACTCAAGTCGAATCTTACTTTTATAGAAGTGATTCACCACTATGAACCACACGACTTAGATAGGTACGATGACGTCATTGATTTTACGCGTGTTACACATGAATAATGCGTTGTGAGCATGATTTGTGGCACTGTCGAACGTGGCTACAGACGTGAAGTTGCTAGCACAGTGAGATAACAACGCTTACGTCCCGATAAAACCCAAACACGCATAATATGTGATGCTCTTGGTAGATTTGTAGATTTTGCCAAGAGCATCACATATATTGCACAGAAAAACTACTGATTCTCATCAATCTCCGTGTCAAGCATCTCGTCCATCAAATTCGCCTGAATACGTCCACGCGCATAGAACCATCCAGCAATCAATGCCACAATCACCACAGCGAAACAGAGCTAGAGTTTTACGCCCAGAATCACTCCATAGATTAGAAAGCACTACCACAGCATAAAAAGCTAGAGAAATGTAGTCAGTGAACGGCGCCCATGGCATTCTATATTCAGGACGCTGCTCTTCACCCTTCTTTACTTTACGCAAGAAAGCAATATGCGTAATCAAAATCATGGACTATGTTCCAGCAATACCAATACCAGCCAAATCCATAATCACGTTAAAGGCATCCTCAGCCAGTACAGCGTTCAGCACTACACCTACTAAACCAAGAGCGGAAGTAATAATAATACCGCCGAACGGAACTTTATGCTTATTCAGTTTTTCTGCAAAAGCGAGTGACAGAGCCAGCAATAGCCATAGAGCGCAAGGTACGTCCAGTAGCGTATAGTCCCGCGTTTAGGGAGGAAAGCGCGGCTGTTAAAACAACTACCTGAATAATATCGCCTGCATATGGCACGTTAATACCCGAGAAGAAGGTAACGAATGGCGATTCGTCAGAAGAATACGCCATGTATGGCAAAAACCAAAGCCATGAGCAGAACCGAGCCAATATAGAAGACGAAAGATGCGCACAATCATGGAGTTGATGGCTTTAGGAAGAACCTTCTGTGCGTCCTGGGTTTCTCCAGCAGCAACGCCCACCATTTCTGTTCCACCGAAGGCATACACGACTCCCAAGGTCAGGGAGAGCATAATAGGAACACCGTGAGGCATGAAGCCGCCAAACTGCGTAATATTATGCACGCCCGCGGTGTAAGCTGTGCCATCAGGCGCAGTGCCGGTATGCGCGTGGAAAATAATAGCTCCAATGGCAATAAGCATAAACCAATAATGGTGGCCACCTTAATAGCAGCAAACCAGAACTCCGCTTCACCAAACATTTTGACGCTCATCATGTTCAGAGCGAAAACAACAGCGAGCGCGATTAAAGCAAGCAGCCATTGCGGAACTGGCTTAAATAGCTTCCAATAGTGCAAATAGAGAGCAACAGCTGTAATATCTGCCATCACCGTGGTCGCCCAATCGAGGAAGAACATCCAACCGGTAATGTACGCACCCTTTTCGCCCAAGAATTCGCGCGAATAGGAGACGAAAGCTCCTGATGATGGTCGGCGAATAGCCAGCTCACCTAAAGCGCGTACCATAAGGAAAGCGAAAATACCGCAGACTGCGTAGGCAAAGACCAGTCCTGCGCCACCTTGAGCCAGGCGACCGCCAGCACCAAGGAATAAACCTGTTCCAATAGATCCGCCAATAGCAATCATTTGAATGTGGCGAGCTTTGAGGCCTTTATCGTAACCAGCATCGCCCTTATCGACTGTTGTGTTTGATTTTTCTGTGCTTGTTGTGCTTGACTGACTCACTAGTTTTGCTCCTTTAACCACATCTTCAAGCGCTGTGCACACTCTTGAAGGTTCTCCATACTTGCTGCATAGCTAGCGCGCACCCAACGAGACTGCGGATTACCGAATGCAGCTCCTGGGATTAACGCTACCTTTGCTTCGTAGGCAAGCTTTGTGCAGAAGTCCAGGCTGGAACCCTTAAACCAGTCAGGAATTTGAATAAATCAGTAGAAAGCGCCGTCAGGATACGCTACATTCAAGCCCATATCCGTTAAAACCTTATACATAAAATTGCGACGTCGTGAATATTCATTCACCATAGCTTCAATATCTTCATCGCCATGCTCGTAGCCCTCTTGAGCTGCATCCATGGTAAAGGTTGCGCCTGTTGCCACATTAGATTGATGAACTTTCACAAACTCCTGTGCATACTGCTCTGGTGCTGCGATATATCCCACGCGCCAACCAGTCATAGCAAAGGATTTGGATGCAGAATCAATGAGTACTGTATTATCTGGAGCATAGCGAGCAATAGAGTCTGCGCGGCCCTCACCGTAATAAATTTCGCTATATACTTCGTCAGAAACAACCAGAATATTATGGTGCGTGACCACGTCAGCCAGCGCCTTCAGCTCGTCCGTTGCGAGCGCTACACCAGTTGGGTTATTAGGATAATTAATAATCAAAACAGGACGCTTACCTGCAGTCTTGGCACGTTCAATAGCCTTCTCGAGCTGCTGCGGTGTGAGCTTAAAGCCGGTGTCGGTAGTGTCTATAAGATCAAGACTTCCACCAGCAAGCAAAGTCTGAGTTTTATAGGCTCCAAAAGCCGGAATAGGAATAATAGATTGTGTTTCTGAGCTGAGAAGTGCTCCCAAGCTAGACGATAGCGCTTCAGATCCACCTACTGTTGCCACAATATTGTCAACACTATAATCCAAGCCACGTCGGCGCTTTAAATAGTCAACCACTGCCTGGCGGAATCCCATTGTTCCAGCATTTGGTGCGTAATGTGTGCGCCCTGCCTGAATGGAATCAATACCTGCCTGCACTACGCGAGCAGGAGTAGGAAAATCCGGCTCCCCTAAAGTCAATTTAATAATGCCATCAATGTTAGAAATATCGGCATCAAAAGAACGAATTAATGAGCCGCGTAAATCGCGCACGGCAGAACGTACTGCGTTATCTGTCATCATATCTCCTCAAAGCTCGCCCATGTGCACTCACACACTTTACTCATCAAAGACGATGTTAGCGGCAATTTATTTCATGTGTCTTACATGGAGAAACGCTGAGAAAGATAATCACGCAAGCTAAGTGGCAAGGTGTAGAGCGCTGTGGTCTGCAACTGTTCTACACGCGTGACTGCCAGCATAGCCATAATTTGTGCACATTGTTCATCCCATTGATGCATAAGAGCAATAGTGGATTCCACAGCTTCATCGGCATCCTCACTGCTCGTAATAGAGTGCAAGAAGGCTGCAGATAGACCCACTGCATCAGCACCTAAAGCCACATACTTCATAATATCGAGCGGATGACGCACACCACCAGAGGCAATAATACGCAGCGCATCACTGCTCATATGAGCGTTTGTGCGAGCATAAACTGTTTCCATAAGCGAACGAATAGTGCTCATGCCCCAGCTTTCCAAATAATCGTAGTGATGCTCACTATTGCGCGCATTTTTCAATCTGAATAAAAATTCGTGCCGCCACTTCCAGCCACATCAATTGTGCTAACGCCCATCTTTATAAGGTTTTGAGCAGTTTCATGACTAATACCAAAACCCACTTCTTTCACAATAACGGGAACTTTCAGCTCATGCACGCACGTTTCAATTGTGTGCTGCCACCCTCGAAAATCCTTCTCTCCTTCTGGCATAACAATTTCTTGGGCTGCATTGAGATGGATTTGCAAAGCACTAGCACCAATGAGATCAACTACCATTTGCGCTGACTCTCGTGTATGTTCAGCTCCAAGATTGGCAATAAACTGCACATCTGGAAAATCTTCGCGCAACTGAGCATATGCTTGACGGGTAGAAGGATTTTTCACAGCAATACTCATTGAGCCTAAAGCCAATGGAGATCCGGTTGCTTGAGCCACCCGAGCCAGACGACGATTAATATCATTGGCACGCTCAGTTCCACCTGTCATAGCGTTAATAAAATATGGTCGCTTGAGATGAAGTCCTGCGAAAGAGCTAGAAAGATCAACATCGGCTACGCTGGTTTCAGGTAAAAGCATTATGCACAAACTGCATACCATCGATTTCTGCATGAGCATCGGCTGGAGCGCTGCCGTAAAACTGGTTGGCTAAACGCACGTGATCATCTTTTCGTGAAGAAATATGGGGATCTACTGTCGTCATATCACTTACTTTCTTTAGCCCAAATGCCAATCCATTGGCATAATACCTGCTTTATTCCATGCTGTACGTAAGGCATGACCATCAACATCATCATACGTTAAGGCAATAGCACAGTCACCGCCGCCAGCTCCAGAGAACTTTGCTGCGCACCCATGCTCTTGTGCAATGCGCACACCTTTTTTAATTCTGGAGTATTCATAAAATCTCCAGTTTTTCTTGAGAATTCAGTAAGAAGTGCGCTGGATTGAGCATATGCTGCAACAAAATCATGAGCATTATTGGTACGGCAGGATTCACGAATTGCCTCGGAAATATGGGTGGATTCACGCACGAAACTACTGTATGCGCACTATTGTTTGTTTTATACGCCCGCACAGATTGAACAAGTTCAGCTGAACTAGCTGGTGAACCTGTCCATGCAATAAAAGATTGAATCCCCATTGGCCATTGCAATCTATCCAGAACAAGCTGAGGCCATACGCTGTTAACTATCTCATGAAGATTCAGCGTATCTATGGTGTTACCTAGTTCGCGCACAAAATCCTGATCTGGGCGCACATAGTATATAAGCTGACCGAAGGCAGAGCACGCAATATCACCTGCAGATCCATTATCGTGCACCAGTTGCAGAGCTAGAACAGCAAGTTTGTAAATGTGTTCTGCTGATAATGCATATGCATTGAGTAAGGCTTCGAGTACTGCCACTGTGACGGCACCAGAAGATCCTAAACCATATTTGCGCCCATCAGCTTCAACTAATTCAGATTCAATGCGAAGAGCAGTATGTGCAGTAAGAGTAACGCCTTCTTCGGCTAAATAGCGTGACGCAATCCAAAAAGATGCCTTAACATAGCGATCACTATCATCAGTACGTATTGACGGGCGTTGAGTAACATCACAGACCATGAACGCATCATCACTTTCGCTTACAATAGCACGCAAATGACGATTCACAGCAGCAATAACAGCAGCACCTCCGTCAACTACTGCATACTCACCGCATATATAGAGTTTCCCTTTAGCCATAGAGTTCACTCCACTGAGCAGCATCAAGCAATTCAGGTGCGTCGCCAGGTACAGCATCAAAAAGAGTAATCTCAGGAAAAGCTGCAGATAAGCGCTCATGCAATTGATCTTGGTCACTGCGGCGGCACAAAATTTTTACGTTAGGACCAGCATCCATTGTAAAGTATGCGCTTAATCCTTCATCGCGCAATGCTTGCACGAATTCAATCACTTGTAAACTCTTTGAAGTCATATATGTGAAAGGTGGGTTAGCAGCAAACATGGTGGCGTGGAATTTCATGCAATTAGCTTCCATAGCAGCGCCAATAGCATCAATATTACGGGAGACAATTCCTGCACGCACCGCCTCCAAATCCTGCTGCGATGCTTGTCTCCACAACGAATAAAATGCTGACGTAGCTGCCGTATGTTTCATGCCATAAGTGCTAGAAATTTTTTTATGCTGCGTAGAAATAGCAGCCACAACCATTGCCACATCCCAGTCAGCATTATCGAGAGGAACAGCCACAGAATCTTGACTTCCTGTGCCATACGACCACTCCACAAAACCGCCAAAAATACTGCGCGTTGCAGACCCTGAACCACGACGAGCGAAAGTAGATAATTCCGTATCGCTCATATGAGGCTCATGTGGATACGCGCGTTCAAAAAGCGCTCGAGCAGCAAAAGCGAGAGCAGCAAAACCGCTGGAGGAGCTTGCTAAACCCGCAGCAGTTGGCACATGATTATGGCTATCAACGCGCACAGCAGGAGCATCTGCGCATCCGTAGCGTTCGCGGAAAAGATTCAAAACGCGAGATACTTTCGCTGTAGAGGCATCGTCTTGCTTCTCTCCTGCTAAATGCAGAGAGTCTTTCTTCGCCTTATTATCAAAAGTTAAGCGCGTATCGGTATACAGCGAATCTAAAGTAAGTGACAAGCTGGTGCTTGTTGGTAAATACAAGACGTCGTCACGCTTACCCCAGTATTTAATCAGTGCAATATTAGTATGCGCATGAGCTGCAACGCTGAGCGTATGTAACATTATTGAATGCCTTTCGATTCAAGAGGAACAAGCCACGTATGTATAGCACCTGCTTGTGCCAGAGCCTTGCGAATACGCTGTGCATAGGAGGCTGATTGAGCCAGAGCAATCATACAACCGCCACGACCACCTCCAGTCAGCTTTGCCCCCACAGCGCCTGCAACGTGAGCAGCATGAATGCAGCAATCGAGAGCAGGATGAGAAACACTTAAACTCGACAGAACCCGCTGTGCTTCATTCATATTCTCTCCCAAATCATGAATAGAATTAGCACGTAAAGCATCCGCAGATTCATACGAGAGCTGACCTAAACGATGGATATGCGACCATGTTTCACGTGAAACATTCGGATCGTATGACTTGAGTAAGGAGCGCACATCACTTACAGCTTCGCGTGTACTGCCCGTTATTCCCGTATCTGCTACAACAAGCACAGCATCTGTATGGAAAGCAAAAGTGGAGATTTCCACACTGCGCTGGAACCATACTGCACTATGAGAGGCAACTGCTGCACTATCTAAACCTGATGCGGTGGAATGGGCAATATTTTTCGGCAATCTGGGAGTACTCAAATTCTTCCTTAAAACTTAAAAGCACGTCCAGCAAATTTAGCCACAGCTCGCACAGTTGCCACCGCCACAGCAGCAGAAGAACCCATACCGCGTTCATGAGGAATACCAGAACGCACAATCAAGTCAAAACCTTTATTTTTCAAGGAAAAATCGTAGATAAGACGGTCTACAAGCACGCGGATATTGCTAAGCATATCTGGAGCGTAACGCAATAATCCGCAGAAATACTCGCAATCAATAAAAATACTGTTATCTAGGCGCGGATTTAAGCGAACACTCATGCGTGCTTCTTCTAGAGGAAGAACTATTGCAGGTTGATCGTACACAACAGAATGTTCGCCAATGAGTATAACTTTGCCATGCGAGACACCGCAATACTCCCCATTCTTGACCATGTTCTCTACTTTAAGAATTCTTTGCCGTTTTTCCAGCTCCCCTTAAGGTCTCTATACATAAAAATCACGAGTAAAACGTCACTCCTTATCTCTTCTCTAGTAATCGAGGATTAAGAGCTGGCACTCCCGGCTGAACAGTATCTGTTTGTATATGATTAGTAAATTTATCATCAATTTTCAAACTCGAGATGAGTTTATATGTCTTTCGCGAGTACACATTAATATGTGAATGTTCTCCTAAACCCACGTTTATAGGAAGCCAGATTTGGTATATGCGTTCGGCATCGCAATTCGAAAAAACATTTCCTACAGGCCATTTATCCTTCGGCACCAGTGGCGGCACAATCTCAGTCATTTTACCAGTAGTTAAATCTGCGTTAAAGATTGATCCACTATCGCTACTCGCAACAATAAAGGAGTTATCGTATGGCGATCCACTCATATACGTAATTCCGTTCCATTGGCTGCCATATGGATCGTAGAGAAGTTTACCCTCTTCATCCCTCAGCACAGTAATTGCATACTCACCACTTATAACATTCCACTTAAGAATACCTAAAATAAAACCTTTTTCGTTCGAATGATAACTTGCTAAAGCTTTCCCAATTATAACCATTGAATACATCCAATTATTTTTGCATGCAGTCAGGGGCTCGCCTAAACCCGCTATACCCATCGTTGGCTTATTGTCTGTATATTCTAAAACATCTTGTGCATTGCTAAAATCTTGTGCATTCACTGTTTTAATGACATGTACTTTTTTATAAACAGGCTTATTCTTTTCTGACAATTGATACATAACATTTGCAGGTCGATCAAGAATCTCGTCATTTGTACCCACATCGTAGGAATTTCCATTTTCACAAACAGCTACACGGTATCCTAGAATACTTTCATTACGAAGTGTATACGTAAAATCTTTATATTCTCCATCTCTAGAAGAAACACTCAGCACACTATTATTCTTCGTACCTATTCCCTTGTTATACATGGTCAAAGCATGAGAATCATCAAGTGCATATGTCGTGTATTCGAATTCTGTTTTGTCATGTTTTGTAGCTTTTATCCTATGGGAGTGTGCATCGATAAAATAATCATATTTCCTATCAGAATAAAAAATTCCTTCTGCTGTCCACGCAATCCGTTTCCCAAACATATACGAGTTATCTTGGATTTCGTACGTACCGTCTTTATAAATAAAAGCGATTTGAGAACGGTCTTTCGGATATGTCGTTGTATCCGCCAGCTCGTAAAGGGGTACTGCTGCAACAACCCTTGATAAATCTACCTGTGAACCGTTATAGCGAGAACCATCAATATTGAATTCATAACTATATCCATCGCCACGATTACTCCCTCGTATGGCTCTGATGATAGATGAGCATCCACCAACCAGAGAACACACGAGGGTAGCAACGAGCAACGTTTTCATACAACGCTGCAGACTCATATCATTTCCTTGCTAGACATTAATAGTCTTATATGTATGTGTAAGACGAGAGTCACGAATACTATATGGATATACGAAATTATCGTTTGGTGCTAAATCAATGCTTGTACCATACATGTACGCAGCCCAAACGAGCTGACTACAATTTAGGCCACCCCAATCATTTCGATTTGTACCGGCAATCCATGCATTATAACCACGACCAATATAGGTACGTGCACGAGCAACAGCCTTATCGCGATTCGCCTGTGATGTTTTTACGGATTGCAAGAATGCACGCCCAGAAGCGCGAGAGTACTGCCGATTGACCTGCCGTGCGACTTCTCCTGGGCCAACAGCTTCAACTATATCCGTTTTACTCACGAAAATTCCAGTATGCCCATGGTTCCAACCGACAGTATTATTCCCTTCAGAAACAAATACATCACCACGATTATTAGCATTTACTAACGGATTATGCTTGTTATTATTCGAAGCGCGAGTCATCGGTCCTGTATCGTAACCCGTCTCATATTTACGTGATTCAGCAAGTGTCTCCTGAGCTACAGAAAGCTTTGTTTTGCCAGTCTGTTGGGCAACTTGAGTAATTTGTGAATCCAATTCACTGTATGAATATACATACCCATACGATTTTTGCAAATCAGAAACTACGAAGTATATTCATCAGGAATACTTGCACTTGCATACGCTGTGCATGGCATCAGAAATACGACGAATGCTGCAACTAATAATAACGTAACCATCCTCACGATACGCCTATATATATGTTTCACTTCAACTCCCTTGTCAAAACGTTAAGCGTAATCAGCTTTGATTACACTATCAGTATAACTCTTCTCAACTCGCAAAAATAGGTACCCCGTTTCTCATGATTTAAGTAATCACGGAACTATGATGGAGATTTAGAAGCTAATACAAGGGATCGTTAATCCGAAAGGTTTAAGACTATTAAAATGCATGTACAGCTAGCCCATGACTTAACAGGAGAAGAACGTACTTTCAGCCAAAACAATTAAACAAAACACGGAGTGCAGGGGCGATTGAGACAATGCCTTTCCCTTACCTCTCTTCACGACCTTGTTACTCTCGGTAATGTTATGCATGAGCTTACGACTTATTCACGCTGTTAGCTATTAAAACCGACCGCAAAATTTGTGATGGCATAACCGGCGCGCACTAATTCACGACCCCATGCGCCAGGAATAGTCATAAATCGTGCAGAAATTTCTTGCGCACGCAAATCGTTGTATAGCTCTTCACTATGCTCACGTAAATTCGCCTCAAATCTGATCTTTCTGCTCCCAGCGTTTCGGATCTTTTGCAAGAGTAAGGAAAACGCTTGTCACCATAAACTGCGAGCTCAAATAATGCAGCATGTAGCGGTACAATCCATCAGATACTTCACCGCGAGCTGGCATCGCCTCAACCATAATTTTATTAACTTTTATCAGCTGGTCTACGCGCTGAATCATAATATCTTTCTGCACGCTCTGCCCTTCACGGCCAATAAAATAACGGTACAAATCAATATTCAAATACGTTAAAGTTTTTCACCCATGGCAATGGTTGGAAAGCGTAAATAAAAGTCAACATAGAAAGTATGCTCCGGTAGCACCATACCGCTGGCACGCACAACTTCTGTTCTAAAAGTCAGCGTATGCATCAACAAATACTGCTGAATACGACATGGATTCATATCGTCCCAGGTTAAACGAGTATTTGCTTCAAAAATATTTTTGTAGCGAATAGTGCGCGTATGGCGCTTAGCTATGTTCTCGTAACTATAGTTACTGACTACTAAATCAACAGGTTGAGAAGCCATGGCTTGAGAGCGAAGGAAAGTAATATACGTAACGTAAGCAGCGCTATCAATCCAATCGTCTGCATCAACAATTTTTATATATTGACCCGTTGCCGCTGCAATACCTGCATTACAAGCTCCACCATGACCTGCATTGGTCTGGTGAATAACGCGCACCACGTCTGGGTAACGCTCAGCAAAGGTATCTGCGAGTATTGCTGTGCCATCGCACGAACCGTCATCAACAATGATGATTTCCACATCGGAGGTATCCGAAGTATCGAGAAGAGAGTTCACGCAACGCGCTAAATAATCTTCTACATTGTAGGACGGAACCACAAAAGAAATAGTTTTGTCAGCCATATAGTTTTCTACTCTCATACAAAATCTGTCTGGCACGAAGCCAGACAGATTTTAGTTTATCAAAGAGGGCTTAAAAAGTCTAAAAGATGCAGTGCTTTAAACCGCTTATTTCTTACTCTTTGGCATAATCCAGAACTTGAGCAGAGGGTAAGAAACCACCACAGCCAGCAAAGTATTAAATACTGCTGACAAGGTGCTTGCCAAACCACCCCAACCCATGCTTTCGCTCCATGCAGTAATGTAGCTTGGTGCAAAGCCGGAGACGATAATAATAATGATGGCGAGAATAACGTACTTCCACGCTGCATCCTTAAAGTTGGAGTCTGACTTAAAGACCCACTTCATCTGTACAAAGAAGTTAACGGTCTGCGCCACAATTTCGGCAATAATCGTGGCCAAGAACATACCCAAACCGCCAGCTTTTGCATCGTAGTTGTAGAACAGGAAGTGGAACGGTTCAGTTAAGCCCATCGCTGTTACAAACAGTGGGGTGAGGCACCACAGCATAAGGAAACGGCTAACCGTAGAAATATTCGAGAGCACGTTAAACAGGATGAACTCCCACAAAGCTGGGTGAGTGTCTATCCACTGGGCGATGCCATTTTTCTTAGCAGATTTAGATGGCTTTTCATTAGACTTTGAGCTAGCCTTCTCTGCTACCAAGCCCGCTGCGCTTTCACCCAACTTCGCATCCACCTTCTCGCCCACGCTCGACTGAGTTGTTTCATTCATATTAGTCATGAGTAATCTCCTTTAATGTCTTCTTATTGGCGCTGGCATTACGGAAATACTCAGCGATAATATGACTCGTTCCTCGCCAGAAATGCTTATTCGCAATATCTACAATGCCATCAACCATTTCTGGAGATACAGCGCCTGCTGTCATCTTTGCCATCGCACGCGGAGGCATATTGAGAACAAATAGTGAATTCAAATCAGGCGAACCTGTGCGTTCCATTGCTTTTATCACTCTGCTTAGTCAGGTGATTCACCACGAAACGAGCTACAGCGGAACGAGACGAACTCCAGGAAGACAGAGCATCATTAGCACCAAAAACGCCCTGAGGATCATACAAATCTGGCTTGCCACCATACAAAGCTTCAAACTCTGCATCGGTTACATTCTTCACATCGCCATCCCAGTAATGACCCAAAGCTTCATTACGTGGCTGAGGCTCCATAGTTCCCTGAACAACATGAGTAGCTTGCAGTGGCGTATTATTCACATTATTGCCTACGAATAGCTCCCATGCTCCAGCTTCTACCCTGCCAAGACTGTGAATCCACATCAAAGTGACGGAAAGTATAGTCATCAAAAGCAATACGTACCTGCTTAGATTCGTGAGCATCAAGTTCCACACGCTGGAAACCTTTCAACTCACGCGCAGCACGCAGCACACCCGAATGTGCAGCATGAACATACAGCTGAGCTACATCAGCACCCAGCACATCAGAGGTATTCGTTACGGTAAAAGTAACGCCCTCATCGTCCACACTAAGCGCGGAATATTCAAAAGTGGAATAGCTCAAGCCATATCCAAATGGATAACGCACAGGAATATTGCGCGTGCTGTAGTAACGGTAACCTACAAACGAACCTTCGCGATATACTGAGTCACGCTCTTCTACCGGGAAGTTGCCAGAATTTGGCACATCTTCGTAACGCACAGGCCATGTTTCTGCCAAATGACCAGATGGATTCACATCTCCAGTCAGCACATCTACAGTAGCCAAAGCGCCTGCTTGACCCGACAATCCCACATACAAAATTGCATCTACATCGTCAGCAAAATCAACTTCTACAGCCGAGCCAGCAACTAAAACAACCACAATCTGCTTACCAGTATCCACAAGCTCTGCCAGCATATCAAGCTGTGCCTGAGGAATGCGCATATGGGAACGATCCAAACCTTCAGATTCAGAACGCTCATCTAAACCAATGCATGCCACAACAACATCTGGATTAGTAGTATTTACCGTGTTTACGGCTTCTTTTACGAGGTCTGCACGTTCAGCGCCCTGACGGTCGTAACCTTGAGCATAACCCACAACCTGCAGATCTTCGCGCGCTTTCAAACTGTCGAGCAGATTATCCACGCGATAAGCGTTAACTTTAGATGACCCGGAACCTTGATACCTCGCGGTTGCAGCCATATCGCCCACAACCACCAGTTTTGCGTTCTTCTTAAGAGGCAGCGCGTTCTTTTCGTTACGCAATAAAACCGCGGTTTTGCGCGCAATACGGCGAGCAATTTCATGATTACGGATTTTATCGTCTTCAGTGAGGAAACCGTCGCCAGTTGGATGAGTATTGCGTGTGCGCTCGACTGTGTTCAGCACATCTTGAGCAGAGGCATTAAGTTCTGCCTCAGTTACGTGACCGTCTTTTTACTCCCTGCACAACTCGACGAGCAGATGCCAAACCTGCAGCAGGCATCTCTAAACCAGCGCCCACACGAGCTGATTCAACGATGTCGTTTGAGCCGCCCCAGTCAGAAATAACCAGACCGTCAAATCCCCACTCGCCTTTAAGAATTTCGGTAATCAGATGCTCATTTTCATGCGCATACACGCCATTAACCATATTGTATGACGACATAATAGTCCATGGCTTGGCTTCTTTTACGGCAATTTCAAAAGCTGTTAAATAGTATTCGCGCAATGTGCGTTCATCCACAATAGAGTTCGATGCCTGGCGACGCAGTTCCTGCGAATTTACAGCAAAATGCTTCGGACACGCTCCTACTCCCTGAGACTGAATACCTTCAATCAAACCAGCAGCTAAACGACCTGCCAGCTGCGGATCTTCTGAATAATATTCGAAGTTTCGTCCGCATAATGGGTTTGCGCTTCATATTAATTCCTGACTGAGCAGCACTTGCACTCCCAGATCTCGGGCTTCAGCACCCAAAGCCTCACCCATTACGCGGGCTTCTTGAGGATCCCACGAGTTCGCCACTGTTCCTGCTGTAGGGAAGCACGTTGCCGGTTTAGACTCCCCTAAACCTAAGTGATCACCTGAACCTGTTTGACGACGCACACCATTAGGACCGTCACTCATTACGAAAGCGGGTACATTGCGATGCTTCAGTTCGCGGCTTTCCCATTCAGATTGACCAGAAAGTAAGGACGCTTTTTCAATAAGCGTTAAATCTTCTGCTTTCACCATGTTAATTCCTTCGCGATGCAAGCTTCCTTGCATACATCTCTCTGTCTGCTTTAACACTGTTTATTGTATTCTTTCAGGCTAGTGTGCTGATAGCTCTCGGCATGAAAGGTAGGTTTGAGAGCGTGAATTGTTCTCTCGGAGTGTTTTTGGCGTGTACGTAAAGGCGAAGGCTCGCCACCTCTTCAGGACTTCTGTCCGTTCTGAGATGACGAGCCTCGTTATGCGAGCTCTTCGTAATCTATGCGATTACTCAGCCACTACTTCTGCTTCCTCAGAACTAGATGCATCCAGAGCTGCAGCTTTCTGGGCTTTTTCTGCCTTCAGACGCTTCATGAAGCGGCGGATGGATACCCATGCTACCCACAGGAGCAAGAGGGTTACTACTGCTACTACAGCGTAGTAGATCCACTGCCACAGAGCGATTTCAGTCTTTGGAGCGCCGTTCTCGTATACGTAGGTGTTCACAGCGGTGTAGAGAATACCGTGTGTAGCTTCACGCATATGAGCAACAGTATTAGCTGACTTATCGGTAATTTCGTTGGTGGTTGGAACAGTAGCAAGCATTGCATTACCACCGTTATAGATGGATAATGTGCCTTCCATGTAGCCGTAGCCACCGAAGTAATCGGTCAGAACGAAGCCACGGAAGCCCCACTCATCGCGCAGAACCTTGTTGAGCAAAGAGTCGTTTGCACCAGCCCACTCATTACCAATGTAATTGAATGCGGACATTACAGCAGTTGCCTTACCATCCTTCACAGTCATTTCGAATGGTTTCAGGTAGATTTCGCGAATAGCCTGCTCAGTGCTCCATGTGTGCAACATAGACATACGGTGATCTTCCTGATCATTCATTGCGAAGTGCTTCATGAATACATACAAGCCAGCTTCTTGAACGGACTTGGTTTCCAAGGAAGCCATGTAGCCTGAGAGTACCGGATCTTCGGAGAAGTATTCGAAGTTACGACCTGCATATGGGCTGCGGTGAATGTTCATAGCTGGTGCATACCAACCGGTAACCTTCAAGTCCTTACCCATCTGAGCAATAGCCTTACCGAATTCGGTTGCTAATTCTTTGTTCCATGTGGAAGCCACAGTAGTAGACGATGGCAAACCGATGGAACCCTGCTTGGTGAAGTTGTTGTTCAAAGCTGCAGGACCATCCACATCGGACTGGCGAACCTTACTGATAGATGGAATAGCACCATTGTTGTAGCCTGCAAAAAGCAATTAACTGTGCCATCTCATCGTAGGTCAGCTCGTCAAGGAGCTTATCCCACATTGGATCGTCATAATCCTTGCCATAGAGCTGGTAAAGCTGAACACCGTTCTTAGCGCCGGTTGTTGGCATCTTTACGTTGCCCTCGTCCTTCTTCACCTTCTCGAGCCATTCCTTCACGTTCGAGGAGTTTACGAAGCTTTCCTTGTATTCTTGTGCAAGCTCAAGGTTAGCTGGAGCAGCAGTTGCTTCAGCGAGGTTAGCGAACTTACCTGCACGAGACAAGTAGGTTACGGAACCATTGCCGTCTGCATCAGCAAACTGGTTCTTAGCAACAGTCTTATCTCCATTATGAGTGGTGGAACCATCATACTTAATGGTGGAAGCAACATTAACAGTCTTAGTGTCGAGCTTAGTGTGAGAATCAGCGTTCACAGAAATCTCATAGTCACCAGCTTCGAGCACGTATGCGCCATCACCAGACATGTCATAAGAAGCCATATCGGAGTCGTTGAAGCTCACGTTTACAGTTTCAGACTGACCAGGCTCAATAATCTTGGTCTTAGCGAACTGAACAAGGTTAGCAGTGGACTTTTCAATGCCACCTTCAGTGTATGGAGGATTGTAGAAGACTTCTACCGCAGTCTTACCTGCAACCTTACCCGTGTTAGTTACGGTTACATCGAAGCTTACCTTGCCATTTGCATAGGTAACTTCACCCATCTTCTGTTCAAAAGTGGTGTACGACAAGCCATAACCGAATGGATACTGTACTGCTTCATCGTAATTAATAGCACCTTCAGCATCTGCAGTTTCGAAGAACTTGTAGCCCACATAAATGCCTTCTACATAGTTCACGAATGCAGGAGTGAACTTACCGAAGAAACCTGCATCGGTAGAGTATTCCTTCATATTGGTGTAGTCCCAGTGACCAATATTGTTATACCAAGGAGCCTTAGAGAAGTCACGCAAGAAAGTATCAGAGGTCTTACCTGATGGGTTCACCTTACCGGAGAGAATAGAACCGAGGGAAGCAAAACCAGTCTGACCTGCTGGTGGGCACCACAGAACGGACTTAATCTGAGAATAATTATCTACCCAGCTCAAGTTCATAGCATTAGCACCGTTGTAAACGACAGTTACATCGTCGAAGTTATCAGTAATGAGCTTTACCAAGTCCTGCTCGGTCTTAGAAAGAGAAAGATATCCTTGACCCTTTTCGAAATCTTGGTAATCACCATTATTCACATAGTCGTGTGCTTCTTCGCCACCGAAAGCCTGAACCTTGGACTTGTATCCTGACTCGTGAACACTCAAAGTAGTCATATCGGATGGCAAATCAGCACCTTCACCACCGGAACGACCAATAACCAGAACAGCCTTATTGGAGAACTGCTTTAGCCTGAGAGATTTCTGCTTCTGTGTAAGAAGCAGCAGTTGCTCAGGAAGAGTCCAATCCTAGCTTACCATACCCACGATTGGGCGATCTGCACGATAGTCAGTGTACTTCTTAGTGAGCTGTTCGTTAGTCTTAAAGCCAGCTTCCTGCATACCCTGAATAAGGGAAGTTGTTGGGTACTTGTCGTTCATGGAACCAGAACCAGTTCCACCATAAATTGGATTAGACGATGCCCAACCAAACACGTTCACAGCAGAATTTGCTTTCAAAGGCAAGCTGGAATCCTTGTTTTCAAGAAGAGTGACACCTTCGTTCTGAATTTCTGTAGCGAGCTTTTCGGCCTTAGCCTTGCTTGCTTCGCTCAAAAGTACCAGAACCAGACATCAGGTTCAAAGTAGTATTCAGTGGTTCAAAACAGCATCATAGATACTGCAACCATAATGGCCACAACAGCTGCAATCCAGCTCCACGAGTGAATCAGCTTTCGCCAGCCCTGAGATTTGAGCCACAACTTATTAACAGCAATTGTTAATACAATTGCTGTGACCAAGGCAACACCAATGATGATTAACTGCGACTCTAATGACTTGAGTAACGCAATAACGTCATCCATATTTACGCCAAGCATCTCTGCCCCTTTCCTATTCTTTTCTGCCCCTGCACTCCATTGATGCAGGCACATCTACTAATAAAAAACGCTTTTGTTCTTTTTAACAGAATTTAATTCCGATTATATGGCAAGATTTTTATGAGGTCTCAGCCAGAAGAACGGTATTGCACAAGTGGTTCACTTCGTTTCACGACACGCCGCAGCGGGTGAATAGGCAGATATGGTTTGGGGCATTTTGTTTTGTATTCATGAGTGAAGTCGATACGCGCAACCGATATGCCAGTTTTGAAGCCATTTTTGCGCATCAAAACTGGCATAAGAGGCGTATTAATCAGTTAAGGAGAATACGTGAGAGCAAGGCTCTAACACTCCCCTCTCAATGCACAAACTCCAACAACCTATAAAGATTGCCGGAGCTTGCTTTTGTTAATGGAGAGATATAGGAGAAGTTGTTATTTAGCCCTTCTTACGCTTAGACATCAAATCTACTGCCACAGCGCCCAAGAGCACGAGACCTTTAATGGTCTTTACGATTGCGGTATCCACACCCATAATGGACAGACCCTGATTAATAACACCCATAACGAATGCACCAACCACAGCGCCCGGAATGGTACCAATACCACCGGTTACAGCAGTACCACCGATGAAGCAGGCTGCAATAGCATCCATTTCGAATTCCATACCTGCCTGAGCGGTTGCAGATGCCAAACGGGAGAGCATGCACACTGCAGCTACAGCAGACAAGAATCCCATGTGAATGTAGAGGAAGAAATCAACCTTGCGATCATCGATACCAGAGAGGCGAGCAGCCTTACGGTTACCACCAACTGCGTAAACGTGACGACCAAAGACTGTGCGGGTCAAGATGAAGTTGTAGACCACGACGAGCACACCCACGATAATGAGCATGTACGGAATACCACCGTTTTCACCGCTACCAGAGAGGAGAGCAAGTAGGTTACGAAACCAATAACGAGAGCTGCAACAACAATCTTAATCCAGGTCAAGCTCATTGGCTCTGGCTCGAGACCAGACTTTGCAATCTTTGCGCGGCTACGGAACTGAAGAACAACGAACAGAGCGAAAACAGCAGCACCCACAACCAAAGTCAAGGTAGACATATCGCCAATAAATCCAAGGAAGTTTGGAACATAGTTGCTTGCAATACCGCGGAAGTCGCGAGAAGTAATAGGCACAGATTCACCTACAATAACCGTTGCCAAACCGCGGAAAATAAGCATACCTGCCAGTGTGGTAATGAAGCCCGGAATGTGCACATATGCTACCCAGAAACCGTTCCATACACCAATAACTAAGCCAAGAATAATGCTAATCAAAATTGCAAGAAGCCAGTTCACACCGTAATGTTCCATCAGCAGTGCACACACACCACCAATAAACGCTACTAAGGAACCAACAGACAAATCAATATGGGTGGCAATAATAACCATCACCATACCAATTGCCAAAATAATCACATATGCGTTCTGCTGTAACAAAGAAACGAAACTGTTAGGCTTAAGCAAAAACGCCGCCGGTAAGAATTTGGAATGCAAGAACAATAATAATCAAAGCACCCACAATACCGTACTGGCGAATATTGCCCATAATTGTGGATAACAGCGTGTTATCGCTTACCTTCTTTGCTGCCTTCTGAGTGACAGTACCTGTTGAAGTTGCCATCTTAAATCTCTTCCTTTTCCTTTGTCATGCAACGCATGAGATATTCCTGAGTAAAACCTTCTTTGGATACATCAGCGGTAATAACACCTTGGTTCACTGTGTAAATACGATCGCAAATACCAATCAGCTCTGGAAGTTCAGAAGAAATAACTACCACAGCCTTTCCTGCATCTGCCATACGATCAATAATTTCGTAAATCTCGTATTTAGCACCAACATCGATACCTCGCGTTGGCTCGTCAAGAATAAGGATGTCTGGATCAGAAATAACCCACTTAGCCAACACTACTTTCTGCTGATTACCACCAGACAGAGTGCCCACATTTACATCAATATTGTGGCACTTAATATTAAAACCCTTGCGGTACTCTTCTACAGACTTGCGTTCTTCGCTATCGTTCATAACGCCGCTCTTACTCATCTTCGTTAACGAAGCTAGAGCAGCATTTTCGCGAATGTTCTGCAGTAAGTTCAAACCATAAGATTTACGGTCTTCTGTAGCATATGCCATACCAGCATTAATTGCTTGCTGTACGTTCTTAATATGCTGCTTCTTACCGTGAATATACAAGTCTCCAGAAATATTGGCTCCGTACGAGCGGCCGAACAGGCTCATAGCCATTTCTGTGCGACCTGCACCCATCAAACCTGCAAAACCAACAATTTCACCAGCACGAACATGGAAGTTAGCATTATCCACAATAACGCGAGTTGGATCGAGAGGAGAGTGAACGGTCCAATTTTCTACGCGCATAATCTCGTCGCCAAGCTTGGATTCATGCACAGGATACAGATTTGTTAATGGACGACCCACCATCTTACGAATCAGTTCATCCTGATCGAGTGGCTGTTCTTCGTCAATAAACATAGTACCAACAGTGGAACCATCTCGAATAATCGTAATATTATCTGCAATATCAGCAATTTCGTTGAGCTTGTGCGAAATAATAATACTGGTTACGCCATGGTTGTCGCGCAGGTCGCGGATGAGTCCAAGCAGGTGAGCGGAATCTTCGTCATTCAAAGCTGCAGTAGGCTCATCGAGGATAAGAAGCTTTACATCCTTGGTAAGAGCCTTAGCAATTTCTACCAACTGCTGCTTACCCACACCAATATCCATAATCTTAGTGTCTGGATCTTCTGGCAAACCTACGCGGTTCAAAAGCTCCTGTGCCTTTGCCCGAGTCTTTTCCCAATCCACAACACCGTGGCTTTGAGCTTCGTTGCCCATAAAAATGTTTTTCAGCAATAGATAAGAATGGAATTAATGCAAGTTCCTGGTGAATAATAACGATACCGTCGGATTCGGAATCCTTAATATTCTTGTACTTGCAAACCCTACCTTCGAATTCAATATCACCACTATATGTGCCGTATGGGTACACGCCAGATAGAACATTCATCAGCGTGGACTTTCCTGCACCATTCTCACCACAGATTGCGTGAATTTCGCCGCGATCTACGCTTAAATTCACATCGGTGAGGGCCTTCACTGGTCCGAAGGTCTTGGTGATATCGCGCATTCGCAGAATTACCTCTGCTTCAGCCATAATCACTCCTTTAACAAATGGGCTGTGCGCTACTGTAACTAGTCACTGAAATTAGTAGCTACTAGAACTAGCGCTGGAACTAACACTGGAGCGCCACTGGAGCCACCAGCATCACTACTGTGTTTTTATGCTCTACATCCTTGCAGTAGCACACAGCCCTATAACTTTTCTTCGCTCTTCTGCGAGCTCAGGTGTTAAGCCTCAGAAAATCTGGGAGAGGGATTTGCCCTGCTTCCTTAGACTACTTCCTTAGCTTTTTTAGTTAGCCTTTTGAGTTAGACTACTTAGTCAGCTTATCGAAACGCTCTTGAGTAATGTAGCCATCCTTAACCAGAACATCTAAGTTGTCCTTTGTAATGGAAACTGGATCGAGCAGCTTAGACTTTACATCGATAACACCGTTGTTGAAGGAACCGTTCAGACCGAAACTTCTTTGCCTTCAGCGATTTCCACAACCATATTGTACACAGCCTCTGCGAGCTTGTTTTACATCCTTGAATACGGTTTTGACCTTGCAGACCCTTAGAAATATTAGCTACTGCAATTTCCATAGCATCCTGACCAGTCATCACAGGCCATGTATCAGTGCCTGGCTTCATATCTGGACGCTTGGTCTGAATAGCGTTAATAATACCTTGGGTAATGCCATCGTATGGAGAAAGAACTGCATCGAGCTTCTGACCTTGAGCATAGGTGGAATCAAGAATAGATTCCATATCGGTCTGAGCCTGAGCTGTCTTCCACGACTGCACAGAAATCTTCTGCCATGTGTTATCCACAGTGCTCTGAGCATTCACGCCACCACCGTGGTTCGATGGAGATACAAGCACTCCTTTTTCAAAGTATGGCTGGAGCAGATCCCATGCACCCTTGAAGAAGTACTTAGCGTTGTTATCATCTGGCGAACCAGTGAAAAGCTCAATATTAAATGGACCAGTCGCTCCTTCTTCGAGCTTAAGCTGCTTAATAATGTACTGTGCTTCCAGCACACCTACTTGCTCAAGCTGGAAAGTTGCATAGTAGTCCACTGCCTTGGTGTTCATAATCAGGCGGTCATATGCAATAACCTTAGCGCCTGCTTCATGAGCCTTTTCTACTGCAGGACCAACTGCTGTACCATCCTTAGACGCAACAACAACAATCTTTGCATCGTTGTTCACCATGTTCTCAATATCAGCATTCTGCTGTGCTGGCTTATCGTCAGCAAAGGAAAGAATAACCTTGTAACCAGCCTTTTCCAGCTTAGCCTTGAGGTTATTACCATCCTTATTCCAACGCTCTTCCGACTTGGTTGGCATAGAAATACCGATTGTTGCGCCCTTTTCTACCTTAGTAGAGGCACCATCAGATCCTCCACGGCTGTTTGAGCACGCACCCAAGCCAACCATCATAGCTGCTGCAGCAAAAAGAGCTACGAGTTTTTTTACTTGACTTCATTTCCTTCTCCTTCGTAGGACTGAAAGATTATCAATGAATAGATTTCACCATTGATATCTATCTGCACATTAGAGTCTAATTTATTAAGTTTAAGAAATCAATTCAACACGCCTATTTTTTCTATTTTTGTGTTTTTATTAAATACAAGACAGAAAAAAATTATTACATATTATATGAAAAACAAAAAAACATCTTTCTTGCTCTCTCAAAGAAATATGGTTCTTTGAACTTAGCGAGGTTCAAGGGAAAATGTTGCACAATAGGTTCCAGTTGATTCCTCTGGTTGTTATACGTCAAGACATCGCCCCTGTGTGAATGTGTTTTGGCGCATATTCTTTTGACGCCATTTTTGCGCAACAAAACTGGCATAACAGGTGCATGAATCGGTTAAGCAGAATACGTGAGAGAAGAGACCTTCAAATTTAACGCAGCGTGCAGCCAGATTATGCATACAGCTACAAGCCACGCATATGCAACCACTAAACCCCACTAAAATCGAAGAACAAGAAATATACGACATAAGTTGATTTTGCGCGGTTTTGTGTATTACTCTTAAAGACATGGCATCGCACATTTCTGGATCTCAATCATCGCTGAGAGAGGCAAATAAAGCTCTTTTAAGCAATGCTATTACTAAATATGGTGCGATGACGCAGATAGAACTAGCAGAAAATACAGGATTATCCACAGCAACGGTTTCTATTTTAGTGCGTCAGCTCGTTGACGAAGGTCGGTTTACCACCACAGATACTGTACGCAGTGGCCGTCGAGCAACCTTAGTATCTATTGCCCGCAAAATGGGTATTGGTGTGGGTGTTGCTATTGAACGCCATAACTTATCTATTTGTATTACAGATTTTTCTTTGACTATACTAGGCACTCATTCTATGCCCTTGCCTTTTGGACATAAACCCGATTCCATACTTATTCAAGCCTCTCGTCTTATTCATGAAACACTTGATTCTCTCGGTGCCAGTGTAGAGGAAATTGCTGCCATTATGGTGGCTGTAGCCTCCCCTATTGATTGGAAGCATCAGCAGATAGGCGTGCTCGGTATTTTGCCGGACTGGGATGATGTGGATATTGTTGCGCATTTTAAAAATTCTTTCCATTGCGCTGTTTTTATTGATAATGATGCTAATGCTGCTGCTATTGCTGAACATAAGCAGGGTGCTGCAGTCACTATGTCTAACTTCCTTTACGTTCATGCCGGAGATGGTGTGGGCTCAGCTATGTTTATTAACAACGATATTTACCGCGGATCTATGGGATTAGCTGGAGAAATTGGACACGTGCAGGTTGATCCTTTTGGAGATATTTGCGTTTGTGGAAATAGAGGTTGTCTCGATACGGTTGTGAGCGAGCAACGTCTCACTCAGGTATTGAATTTTACTCATGGATCCATTACTTTAGACGATCTTATTCAAGGTGCACTCAATGCAGATGCCGGTTGCCGTCGTGTTATTTCTGACGCAGCCGTGCGCATCGGAACTGTTGTAGCTCAAACCTGTATTTCTATGGACCCTCAATCTATTGTTATTGGCGGTTCCCTCACTAAAGCGCACGAGATTTTCTTAGAACCTCTTCAACAGTCTGTTCAGCGCTTGCTTTTTCCTGATGCTGTGGAACCTATTCGCATTATTCCTTCCGATAATCCAGAAGGCAATGTTGTTTTAGGCGCAGCTTTATCCAGTATTGAACTTGCTTCTTCACTGAATAAAGTGAGCAATTAAGAGCACAAAGAGGAGCTGATATACTTGGTTGTTATTGATAAAAACGTTGAGGACATAGGTGACTTCACACATGAGTGCAATTGAACAAAAAACAGTGCTTGAGTTAAGTCATATTAATCTCAGCTTTCGACTATATTGAAGCGCTGAACGATGTAAACTTAACGCTTAAAGCTCACGAAGTTGTAGCTTTAGTAGGAGATAATAGCGCTGGTAAATCCACTCTTCTTAAAGTTATTGCTGGACTGTATCACCCAGACAACGGTTATATTTCTGTAAATGGCGAGAAAGTCAATCTCTCTAGTGTGCGAGCAGCCAATGATTTAGGTATTGCATCGATTTTTCAAGATATCAATATGTGTATGAACTTAGATGTTGCTGCCAATATCTTCTTAGGTCAAGAAATAGCAAATCAAGTGGGTAACCGCAATGACGAGAATATGCATATTCAGGCGCGTCAGATTTTATCGCAGTTATCGTCTCCTTTAAGCGCTTTCCGTTCTTTAGAAGGCTTATCTACTGGCGAGAAGCAAACTGTTGCTATAGCGCGCGCCATGCTTCACGATCCTTCTATAGTTTTGATGGACGAGCCAACTGCTTCTCTGTCAGTTATTCAAACTGCTCAAGTTTTTGTCGTATATCAAGGACTTACGTTCACGCGGTAAAGCAATTTTGCTTGTCTGCCATAATCTTCCCGATATTTTTGCTGTAGCAGATCGTATTGCTGTTATGCGTCACGGTCGGCTCGTTTCTGTTCACCGTACTGTAGAAACATCGTATGAGCAGATTATTGCTGAAATTGCGGGTGCACGTACTATTAACGAAGAGTTTGTGAATACAGAAGATCATCCTGAAGATCACAAACTGATTGATCGCTACAACTAAAAAGGATAATAATGACTTTAGCAATAATGATTGGCAGCGCTGTTCTCGGTCTTGTTTTAGGCATACTGTTTGGCGCTTTTCCGCTGCGTACCACAGAAATGACACGTAAGCAGGAAAGTTATGGTTCTGCTTTAGGCGTTGTATGTTTAGGTTTAGTTTTTGATTTTGATTTTCCTCAACCAAAAACGCTGCCTCATGGATTTTTATTGGAACAGTTATTGCTGGTTTTACGATTGCAAAAATTCCGCCTGTTCGTGCGTGGTTTGTGGCGCGCTTTTAAGATTTTTTAGGCCGAAGAAAAAGCGTAAGCGCTAAAAACTTTCACAAATCTCAGGATTTTGTGAGAGATTCAAAGTGTTCGTGTCTACACAGAGTTTCTAGTAGCTTATAGTCAATAACTATGGCAGATAACACAAGGCACTTGTCATCTACCGTGAATTACATATGTATATGTTCTACTTCTTAAAATGCTCTGAATGTGATTCCCACCTGTTGAGTACAAGAACGAGCACATCATGCTGAATTTCGTAAACTAATAACCGATCAGGTTCGATATGCCGCTCTCATGCACCCTTAAAATTTCCCGAAAACTCATGATCTCTATAACGTGCATCTAAACGATATCCCTGAGATAAAACAGAGATAATGCTGTTTCTTTGCCAGCTTCAAATCTTTCTTAAACTGACTTGTAAACTTAACAAGATATGTCATATGTCCAAAGCTGCTTTAAGATCGTCAATACTCTCATAACTCGGAACACTCTCATCTATAGCGATAGAACGTCCTTCTTGAATAGCAGCAGTTACATCGTTAGAGTAAATCCAGCTTCAAATTAAAAAGGAATGCCATTTTTCGCGAATGGTGGTTTTGAGGAACATATTTATAGCAGTGGTCATATTCAATCCCAGCTCAGCAAAAATATGTTCAGCCTGCTCTTTTCACGACCTTATCGGTACGTATATTCAAATTTATACTAACCATATCAATACTCATACACAGTGCATTGTAAAGACAATGTCATTATATTATAAGGATTACAGGCTCTTGTGTTTTTAGCGGGGTTTTCGAGGTTGCAGGTGCGTGGCTAGTAGCTGTTCCGCACAATCAGGCTTCACACTGCGTTATATTCGAAGAGTTCTTGCTCTCACATATACCGGCTTAACCGATTCATGCACCTATTATGGCAGTTTTGATGCGCAAAAATGGCTTCAAAACTGGCATATCGGTTGCGCGTATCAACTTCACGCATACAGGCAAGGAATCAACTGGAGTCTACTGAGTAATATCGCCCAAAAACCCCACTATGTCCGAAGATTATCTTTTACTCGTCTTCGTCGTTATCATCGTCAGGGCGAGTTTTTTTATACAAAGTCCAACCTTGATAGCTTGTATAGCCAATAACAACAAGAAGGCAGGCAATAAACACCCAGCTTGCCCAATTTGTTATTGTTCCATCATGAATATAGCTGTAAATGCTTTGAATAAGCCATGCTGTGCAAGCTAAAGCAGTAAGAAGATAAAGACGCGACTGTGCTGTTTCATTCATGGTTCTTAAGTGTAGCAAAAGTTAAGGCTCGCACACTGCGTGCAAGCCTTAGTCTTTAATCATCACCCAAGGTGACGTGAATGCCACCAACCAGTGAACTTACTATGTTGTAGAGGAATGCTCCAATAGCTGCTAGAACTGTTCCCACCACAATCTCGAATACACTCACAATGGTGAAAATAGACAGCACGCGTCCCAGACTAATAAAGGAAGCAATATCGAAACCTTTAGAGTTCAAACCTGCACTCGACACAATAGAGGTGAGGGAATCAAAAACACCCACAGCCTGCAGTACGTAATACAAGAAGACGACTGCAATAACCTGTATTAATGCAACAGCAATCAGCAGCATAAACGATACCTTGGTCACTGACCATGGATCAATCTGCGTTAAGCTCAGCTTCATACGTCGTGCTCGAGGAACAGACTTCTTCTTCTCTGCAAGAACAGACACATGAACTGTGTCCGGCGTAGTCGGTTCACTGGATGCCACACGAGCTTCAGTCACAGGTTTTTCTTCCGCTTGTTCTACCTGTGGCGTTTCTAATGCTTCGGTTTCATCACTCATGTGATTCCCCCTTTTCTTCTATTTTCAGCCTATATCTGAAGTTATAACTGAGTTTAGCTTAACAAAAGCACTGTCTATTGCACAGTTTGTGCGCTTTCTGTTACTGCCTCTTCACGAGTATCTTCGTCCTCAGTTTCTTTCTCCGCATTGCGGGCGATGGAAACAATTTCGTCGTTCTTATCTGGCTTCGCTAAGGTGACGCCTTGAGTAGTACGTCCTGTGCGCTTAATTTCGCTCACATCAGAACGGATTACTTTACCAGACTTCATAATCGCCATGATTTGGTCGTCTTCTTCTACAACAACCGCACCAACAAGCAGACCGCGACCTTCAACGAGGTTAATAGCCTTCACACCATAACCATTACGACCTTGCAAACGATATTCAGACAAAGCTGTGCGCTTAGCAAAGCCTTCGCTGGTTACGACTAACAGATCGGAATCGGACTCAGCTGGAACCACAGCCATGCTTAAGAGGAAGTCATCTTCCTTAAACTTCATAGCCTGAACACCAGCAGTCTGACGACCCATTGGACGCAAAAGTATCATCATCAGCAGCGAACTTCACAGACATACCTGCATGAGACACCACAATAATGTCATCATTGCTATTGCACAGAGCAGCACCAATCAGCTCATCCGAAACTGTTTCGTTCTCGCCGTCCATATCCATCAAGCGAACAGCAATCAAACCGCCTTGACGAGTGGAATCATACTCTGGAAGCTTTGTCTTCTTAATCTTGCCGCTCTTTGTTGCCAGCACGAGATATTCAGCTGCTTCATAATCCTTAATAGACAGAATCTGCTGAATTTTCTCCTGAGGTCCTAACTGCAGAAGATTAGCAACATGCTGTCCCTTCGAATCACGAGAGCCTTCTGGCAGCTCGTATCCCTTCAAACGGTAAACGCGGCCTTCATTCGTAAAGAAGAGCAACCAGTTATGCGTGGACGTAGAGAAGAAATGATCAACAACGTCATCTTCACGTAGCCTAGCGCCCTTAATGCCCTTACCTCCCGCGATGCTGAGAACGGTATTCATCCGCCTTCGTGCGCTTAATATAGCCCGAATGCGTAACAGTAACAACCACATTCTCTTCAGCAATCAAATCTTCCACATTCATCTCACCAGAGAATGGAAGAATCTTGGTACGACGTTCATCGCCATACTTTTCAATAATCTCATCCATTTCATCGCCCACAATCTTGCGACGACGTTCTGGACTGGAAAGAATATCGTTGTAATCAGCAATGCGACGCATCAGTTCTTCATGCTCGTCAAGAATCTTCTGGCGTTCCAAAGCTGCAAGGCGACGCAACTGCATAGCCAAAATAGCATCAGCCTGAATCTGGTCAACGCCCAAAAGCTCCATTAAACCTGTGCGAGCCTGATCAACATCAGGGGAGCGGCGAATCAAAGCAATAACTTCTTCGATCATATCCAAAGCCTTGAGGTAACCCTGCAAAAATATGATCGCGATCTTCTGCTTCGCGCTTTAAATACTCCGTACGACGGTAAATAACATCGAGCTGATGGTTAATCCAATGACGAATAAAAGCATCAAGGCTGAGCGTACGTGGCACGCCATCGACAAGAGCCAACATATTTGCGCCGAAAGTCTGCTGCAGCTGAGTGTGCTTGTAGAGGTTGTTGAGCACAACCTTTGGCACAGCATCACGCTTAAGAACAAGAACCAAACGCTGACCTGTGCGTCCAGAAGTTTCATCGCGCATATCGGCAATGCCTTGAATCTTACCATCGCGCACACCTTCTCGAATGGAGGATGCCAAACGATCTGGGTTCACCTGGTAAGGAAGCTCAGTAACAACCAAGCACAAACGACCCTTAATTTCTTCAGTATTCACCACAGCGCGCATGGTAATAAGACCACGACCTGTGCGGTAAGCCTGCTCAATGCCGTTATGTCCCAAAATTGTAGCGCCAGTAGGGAAGTCTGGTCCCTTAATAATAGCGATGAGGTTGTTGAGTAATTCTTCTTTAGATGCATCAGGATGATCCAAAGCCCAGTGCACACCCTGAGCTACTTCACGCATATTGTGTGGTGGAATATTGGTTGCCATACCCACAGCAATACCGGAGGAACCGTTGACCAGCAGATTAGGGAAACGGCTTGGAAGAACTGTTGGTTCCTGAGTTTTACCATCGTAGTTAGGAATAAAATCAACAGTTTTCTTATCAATATCGCGCACTAATTCCATAGCCAGAGGAGCCATACGGCACTCTGTATAACGCATTGCTGCTGCTGGATCGTCACCTGGAGAACCGAAGTTACCCTGTCCATCAACGAGTAAAGTAACGCATAGACCAGCTTTGAGCCATACGCACCAAAGTATCGTAAATTGCAGAATCACCGTGAGGATGGTACTTACCCATCACATCACCGACTACACGCGAGCACTTGTTATAACCACGGTCTGGACGATAACCGCCATCGTACATGGCATATACCACGCGACGATGTACTGGCTTCATACCATCTCGCACATCTGGAAGAGCACGCTCCACAATTACCGAAAGTGCGTAAGCCAAATAGGATTCACGCATTTCTTTTTGCAGATCAGTGCGCTGCACGCGATGACCTGCCATTAAGCCAAAATCTTCGCCATTATCTGGCGTTAATTCGTCTGCCATTTTCTACCCTTTAATACAATCTGTCAGGTTTATGCATCAATAAAGCGAGCATCGCGAGCATTACGCTGAATAAACAATCGACGTGGCTCTACATCGTCACCCATAAGCATGGAGAAAGTTTCATCAGCTTGAGCTGCATCTTCAATATGAATTTGTTTCAAAATACGATGATGCGGATCCATAGTTGTTTCCCACAACTCCTGATACGACATCTCACCCAAACCCTTGTAGCGCTGAATACCTTCGCCCTTAGGAAGCTGACGACCTGCTGCCTTACCTTCAGCTAAAGCACGGTCACGTTCTTCATCGGTGTACACGAAATCGTGATTACCCTTCGTCCACTTCAAACGGTACAAAGGAGGCATAGCCACATACACATAGCCAGAGTTAATCAAAGGACGCATATAGCGGAACATTAAGGTCAGATTGAGTGTGGCAATATGAGCGCCGTCCACATCAGCATCGGCCATAATAATAATCTTGTGATAACGCACCTTGTCAATGTCGAATTCTTCGCCATAACCACCGCCAATAGCCGTAATCAGCGATTCAATGGTATCGGACTTCATCATGCGGTCGAGGCTGGCACGTTCGGTGTTCAAAATCTTACCGCGCAAAGGCAAAATAGCCTGTGTAATAGGATTACGACCCTGAATTGCTGAACCACCTGCGGAATCACCCTCCACAATAAACAATTCGCATTCAGCAGGATTATTGGACTGGCAATCCTTAAGCTTATCTGGCATACCTGCAGACTCAAAAATAGACTTACGGCGCGTATTTTCCCGAGCTTTCTTAGCCGCAAAACGAGCACGAGCAGCTTCCTGAGCTTTCTGCACAATGCGCTTAGCTTCATTAGGATGTTCTCCCAACCAATCGCCAAGCTTTTCAGTTACTACACGCTGAACGAAAGTCTTTGCTTCGGAATTACCGAGCTTAGTCTTGGTCTGCCCCTCGAACTGCGGAACAGTCAGCTTCACAGAAATAACCGCGGTTAAACCTTCACGCACATCATCGCCGGTTAAGTTTTCGTCCTTTTCTTTAAGGAAGCCCTTCTCGCGCGCATAACGGTTAATTAAACCAGTTAATGCAGCACGGAAACCTTCTTCATGCGTACCACCCTCGGTTGTGGTAATTGTATTTGCGAAGGAATGAATAGACTCGGAATATGCACGCGTCCACTGCAAAGCAAGTTCAGCAGAAATACCCATCTGCAAATCTTCTGCTTCGAAGTCAATAACTTCGTCTTCAACAGGAGCAGTTTTCTTTGCCTTCACCAAGTATTCCACATAGTCTTTAATACCGTTTGGATACTTGTATGTTACGCTGCGATGCTGTGGCTTATCGTCAGCATTATTATCGGCAATTTCGTCGCCTGCCTCGTCTACAAAACGTTCATCTGTTAAGGAAATCTGCAAACCCTTATTCAGGAATGCCATCTGCTGGAAACGCGCACGTAAGGTTTCAAAATCATATTCAGTAACTTCAAAAATAGCTGGATCTGCCCAGAAAGTAACAGAAGTACCTGTTTCTTCGTCCTCGTTGAGAGCGCGCCCTTGAATAAGTGGGGTGACAGAATGCTGATTTTCAAAATTTTGCGTCCAGTAATAGCCTTGACGACGCACTTCTACGTTAATACGAGTAGAAAGAGCGTTTACTACAGAAATACCTACGCCGTGCAGACCACCGGATACGGCATAACCGCCGCCACCAAATTTACCGCCTGCATGGAGCTTAGTAAGCACCACTTCCACGCCAGATTTACCTTCGCCAGGCACTTCGTCCACAGGAATACCGCGGCCGTTATCGACTACGCGAATACCGTTATCTGGCAAAATAGTTACTTCAATATGAGAGGCAAAACCTGCTAAAGCTTCGTCCACAGAATTATCAACAATCTCATACACGAGATGATGCAGACCGCGAGGGCCAGTGGAACCAATGTACATACCTGGACGCACACGTACTGCTTCCAAGCCTTCCAGAACACGCAAATCGCTTGCATCATAATGTTCAGGGGACATTGTGTCATCAAGTTGAACGGAATTTTCTGTATCGTCCGCCACTGACGTTCCTTCCCAATTCATAAAAAAATAACCCCGTACTTTTTATTGATGTGCGAGGTTCTTTTTGCTCCTACCCACGTTAAAAAAACCACAAAAAAAGGCTCTTCTACGTGTTTTTACTTATTATGAATAGGGTACCAAAACATAGCGACACTTCGTCTGTAAAGCGCTTTAACGGTTTTTATAGATTTTTGACTGCTAATAGCGCAGATATCGTTTACGTTTATATGGCTCTGGCTGATAATCGATAAAACGAATGTCGCTGATTTCTAGACCTTCAATCTGCTCATTGATTTTAGTAACCATCTGTTCTTTCATAAAGCCAAGTTGAGTAGCCCATGCTGGTGAATTCACAAAAACCGTCAGTTCGGAACCGTGAAAACGCCCCACACGCGAATTTTTGAGCTATGGTTTCGCCCACAATTTGCGCCTCAATCGTCATACAGATGAGCCACAGCCATATGATTTTTCCACTGCGGATTACTCGTTATGGCTGCTAATACTGTTCCAAAAATTAACCCAGTCGCGTCCTTTTTTTGTCCGAAAACTTTGTGCTGCCAACTGATTTGATTCATCAAAACTGCGTCTTTGAACAAATTGATACGCATAAGGTTCAAAAAAATATGTGCAGCTAAACTATGAGAAGAAATACGAAATTCTTCGCTCAGAGGTTTACGCATGGGCACGATCACCTTCTGATTGCTTTCATAAAATCCTCTAAAGAGGGTACATTGCTCATACTCATACTATTTGCGCGCAACTTCTCAACATCAATAAAATGAACAAAAGATGATTTCTCAAAAAAATTCTTCCGGAACATCATTTTTTTGCTGCTACGGTAATAAATACCTGAGGAAGATGCGATGCAAAAGCCATAATATGCGCACGCCGTTCATTATCGAGCTGAGCAAAAACATCATCCAAAACAAGCAGGGGAGAGCTAGCTGTTTTTTCAGTAAGCACCTCGCATAAAGCCATTTTGAGTGCTAAAGCCAAACTCCACATTTCACCATTCGACGCGTAATCCTTGGCATCCATACTGTTGAGCATAAAAGCTATATCGTCGCGGTGAGTTCAATAAGATTACGGGCTTGAGCCACTTCACCTTCAAATAAACGCTGATAATGTGCAATTATTGCATCATACGCAGCTTTTTTATCGCTAAACTGGTTCAGCTCATCATACGAAGGAATATACTGCAGCTGAGCTGTATGCCGTTTGCCCGCTAGCTGAGCATAAATCCTGGTAAAAACAGGAGATAATATATCTACTGTTTGCTGGCGAGCTTGGGTAATATCTATACCGAGATTAACCAGTTGATCTGTCCAAATCTCTAAGCTCGTAAAAATATGCGTAAAATCTACGCCAGCTCCACCAGCGTTCATGGTGGCGCGCAGCTGAGCCACATTTTTCAGTAAAGCAGCACGCTGTTTAGCAATGTGATTATATTGCTGAACTTTCTCGTAATAGCCAGAAACAAGGAAAACAGCTGCAGCATCGAGAAAATGACGTCTTATACTTGGCTCTGCAGAAATAAGTTTTTGATCTTCTGGAGCAAAGGTAACGCTCGGTATATCTCCCACAATATCGCGTAAATACTGGGATTTTCCGCCATTAATACGCGCTCTGTGCCCTCCTCGAGAAGATAAAGTAAGAGCATATTGTGTTGATTCTTCGCTATTTTTAGAAAAAAGAACATTCGCACGGATATGAGCAGAGACTTGTCCAGCTTGAATCAGTGGTTTTTGCTGTATGTGTGCGATGACTCATACCAGTGGAGAGAAATTCCACTGCCTCCACAATATTCGTTTTGCCTACGCCATTATTGCCATAAAAAATCGTAATCCCAGGAGCACAGTCAATAATGCAGTGCTCCCAGGAACGATAATGATCTAAAAGCAAGTTTAGAAATATACATTAATCAAGAACTAATCAATAAAGCGCATTGGAACGAGCAAATAACGATAATCTAAAGATTCATCGCCATCAATATCTTGTTGTCCATTGAATTCTACTGCACGAGCAGCATTGACCATTTTCATGCGCACATACGGTTCATCAATAGCGTTTAATCCTTCTTTCAAATAGGCAGGATTAAAAGCAACTGTAATTGCTTCGCCATCGAGTTGAGCATCAATAACTTCGTGAGCCTGGGATTCATCTGCAGAACCTGCAGAAAGTTGCACTTCATTATTGCTAAATACCATGCGGATTGGAGCATTCTTTTCTGCTACTAAAGCAACACGAGTAATTGCACTAATTAACTCACTGCGATTAATAACGGCATGAATAGGATATTCATCCACAAACAGACCATCAACAGCAGGGAACTCACCATCAATAAGCTGAGCAGTGGACTGACGTCCTGCATTAGAGAAGCTCAATAATGTTGATTTCTCTGAATCGTAACCCATAACCACATTGCTGGAAGTATCAATGCTACGCGAAATATCTTTGATAACCGCGCCATCAATCAAAATAGTGCCCTCAAAATCAGGGTTTGATGGGGATCCCAGTTGAAGCTTGCACGAGCCAAACGGAAACGATCGGTAGAGGTGAGCACAACTTTTTCGCCATCAATAGTCATGCGAATGCCCTTAAGAACCACACGATTTTCCTCGTGAGCAACAGCAACTGCTGCTTTTGCAACTGCATGAGAGAAAGTATCTGCATCCACCTGACCTAAATCTTGAGGAACTTCTGGCAAAGCAGGGTAGTCTTCATATGGCATTAACTGCAAAGAGAACTTAGATTTTCCACCAGAAATAGACAAACGAGAGTTTGTAGTTTCCAAGGAAATAGTGCCTTGAGGCAAAGCCTTAGCAATATCTGCTAACAGCTTACCTAGCACAACAACAGTTCCATCTTCGTCCACAGAAGCCTCTACATGATCGCGTGCAGACTTTTCATAGTCAAAAAGTGGAGAAAGAGAGTTCTCCGTCATGCGCATCAAGCTTAATACCCGATAAAATAGGCACTGCAGGACGAGCAGGAAGTATGCGTGTAGCCCAAGCAACAGCATCAGCAAAAAGCTGCAGAATCAACTTCAATTTTTCATAATGTCTCCTACGCTAAAAATCTAAAAATCCTATTGTACAGATTTTTTTCGCGACGAAGAGAGCTTGATTTTTTTCTGCTGCAGATTATTACGACGATTAAGTATAAAGATATAGATAGTAGTAATAATAAGGGCTGTGGATACTGTGGATAACTGCTCGTAACTGCTATTTTCCACGCCTTGCAAGCATTCTTTTTGTTGTGGATAACTTAAGAAATGTATGTGGATAAGTAGGGTAGTTATGCACATCGCCCGGATAGTCAAAAAATTATCCACATTTTCATATTTCTTATAAACGGCTTATTCACGGCTTATCCACCCATCTTTGCGCATAATGTGGATAGTATTGTGGATAACTTTTGTATATATTTCTTTTCCATCGGCGTGGCGCGAAGCTTAAAATCCTTCTGCCAGACGGATTCTGCTGAAAACGTGAATAGTTGATGCGAAAAGCAGGCAGCTTCATCTAGCTTCAGATATAGTCTGCGCTGGGCACAATAAAGAACAATTTATTCAGCAAAAGTGCGATTTTGCTTGAGCTGATTAGTCAGTTTTGTTACAGCAGTATATGTTTCTTGCTGCTCTTGCATTTCTGAAGAAATCTTACGGCATGCGTGCATAACTGTAGAATGATCGCGACCGCCAAAAGTAGCGCCAATATCCACCAAAGACATAGATGTTAATTCGCGCGATAAATACATAGCCATCTGACGAGCAGCAGCTACATTTTTTGTGCGTGACGAACCAACAATATCCTCAAAAGTGAGCTTATAATATTGCGCCACAAAGCTAATAATATTTGTTGGAGTAATCTCCACAGTTGAATTCGTAAAGTCTTTTAATGTCTGCTCAGCTAAGCTCTTCGTAATAGTTTGATTACTCAAACTTGCCATAGCAGAAATACGGGTGAGCGCGCCCTCAAGCACACGCACATTTTCTGTGACCTTCTCAGCAATCAAGTTCAACACATCCATAGGAATATCAATATGTTGAGCCTTAGCTTTCATGCGCAAAATAGCCACGCGCAACTCGTGAGAAGGAGGATCAATACTTACAGGCAATCCTTGGCTAAATCGAGAAATCAAGCGGTCTGGCAAACCCTTCAAATTTTTTGGAGGAACATCGGATGCCAAAACAATTTGCTTGCCCTGTTCATACAACTCATTAAAAGTATTAAAGAAAGCCTCCACAGTGGTATCGCGACCAGCAATAAACTGCACATCATCGACGAGCAGAATATCTACACCACGATAGCGGCGGTTAAATTCCACCATTTCTGCGCGACGGCTGCTTGCATTATTACCTAAAGCAATAACCAATTCATTCGTAAATTCCTCAGAATTCGTGTAGCGCACCTTCAAATTTGGATTAATCAGCAAAGCCTGATTACCAATAGCATTAAGTAAATGAGTTTTACCTAAACCAGATCCTCCATAAATAAACAGAGGATTATATTCCATACCAGGACGCTCAGCCGTTGCAAAAGCAATACTTTTAGCAAACTGATTCGATTCTCCAGGAACGAAGTTATCGAAAATAGCATTTTTATTGAGATGGGTAACTGCATCGCGCGTATTTGCTGGGGTATCCATCATAGCGCTCGATACAATATCTGGCTGCACAGCAGCAGGGACAGGAGATTCATCTGCTACAGGCGTTGGAACAGAAGAATGTTGAGATACCTGTTCGTGATGCACAGGAGCTGTTCTCTCTGGTGCAGCTGAAGGAGTGACTGGTTTAGTGACTGGAGGAGCTGTGACTGTATTATTCACTGGAGAGGTGTGTGCCGCTGGTGAAGCAGGCGTTGCTCCATTTTGCTCTAAAATATGCGGATCGATTTGCACAACATAGGTCATAGGCTGACCAGTAACCTGCGAAAAAATACTGGTTAATGCTTTATGAAGCTTTTTCTCTACTACTGTGCGGGTAGATTCACTAGATACAGTGAGCACAATCATAGTGCCGAAAATATTTGTGGCATGAATATCGCTAAGACATGCCATCTCGCGTAGGGTTAATTCCAGAGGTTGATCAAGCAAGAGTTGGTACGACTGATTCCAGACTTCAGCAGCATCCATCATATCTGCCATCTCGCCTCCTTCACAGTGACTACTGTTTCCTTCAAAGCTTTTATACCTACGGTTTTTATTCACAGCATTGCGCTCTTGAGATATATAACGCGCAATGACGTGTTATATATGCGTGCGAGCGAATGTGTAAATTTTGCGCACATAAAACACAACTTTACATCCCCGCCATGCCTAATACCATGCCCCATCATTTATACACCGTGTTGATAAAGTTATCCACAGTCAAGCGTGTTGAAAATACGCAAATGTGAATAACAAGGGTGTAATTTGTGAATAAGTGGATAAAGTTATTCACAAACTTATCCGCTTATTCACAAAGATATGTGTGGATAACTACACAGGTGTCATTTAGAATGTGGATTGTTTAGGTGACTTTTCCACACTGTGGATAAGGTGTGGGTAACTTGTGGAACAACCGTGGATAACATTCCTATGCTCCTAATTGAGGGTGAATAAACACTATGAAGAGAGAGGATTTGCCTCAGTACAGGGTTTCGAGTAAGGTTGTAGAGATTGACTTAAAAGGAAAGCCGTGATGGACACGGCAAAAAATGGGAGCGTTAAATTATGAAGCGTACATTCCAGCCAAACAACCGTCGTCGTCACATGAAGCACGGTTTCCGTTTGCGCATGCGTACCCGTGCGGGTCGCGCTGTAATTAACCGTCGTCGTGCAAAGGGTCGTAAGTCCCTTTCTGCATAAGCGATAGCGCACATATATATATAAAAGCGCCTGACAGTGGAGCGGTTAAAAAGTCATCAAGACTTTACTGCTGTCTTAAAGAAACGTCATAAAGTTTCTCAGAAAGATATAGTCGTCCATTTTGTTGTTACTTCTGTACCTGATAGTAATAACCGAGTGGACGACTTAGTCAGTTCTACGGCAAAAAATCGTTTAGGACTAGCAGTAACAAAGTCTGTGGGAAATGCGGTTAAACGAAATGCGGTTAAGCGCCGTTTTCGCGTACTTGCGCGACATTATGAGCATCTTCTTCCCAGCGGATACAGTTGCGACATTATTATGAGAGCAAAACCTAGCTGCTATTGTGTAGCTTTTGAAGAGCTCGATCGCCAAGTACATGCTGTGTTTACTAAAATTGCTCACAGAGTAACCGAACCAAAGGATGCAGCGTGAGCATAGCCAGCACAAGCTTACTGAAGATGATTCAGTGGTATCGCTCCACCATTTCTTCGCGTACTTTGCCGCGCTGTAAATACTATCCCACATGCTCTCTCTATGCCGTAACAGCTATTGAACGTTTTGGAGCAATACGTGGGGGAGCACTAATGCTGTTACGGTTGCTACGATGCAGACCGTGGTCAGCAGGTGGAATTGATGATGTTCCACAGAAATTTTCACTTTTTTATAGATTTTCGTGGTCTTCAGCGCATGAAGAGCCGAGCCTAGAACCGATATACCATCCTTACGAAGGGGACAAGAAGTAGAATGAATCTCGATCAAGGTTTTTTGGGTAGTATTTACAAACTGTTATACCCTCTGGAATGGTTAATGACCCAGGTGATGGTCTTCTTCCAAAAGTTCTTTGTTATGCTCGGTATGCAGGATGGCTCAGGCTTTGCTTGGGTTCTGTCTATTGTTTTCCTGACCATTACTGTGCGCGTTATTATTTTGCCGTTCTTCGTCAAGCAGATGGCTTCTATGGGACGCATGCAGGCAATTCAGCCTCAGCTGAAGAAGATTCAAAACAAATATAAGGGTAAGAACGATCCGGCATCGCGCGAAGCTATGAGCCGTGAGATGCAAAAGCTCTATAAAGATAATAATGCTAATCCAATGGGTTCATGCGTTCCTGGTTTAATTCAGGGTCCTGTCTTTATGGCTTTGTTCTATATCTTGACTGCAATCTCTCGTATTGCTGACGGTTCTCGTGATGCTTTGGGTGGCTTTACTCAAACCGTAGCTCAGCACATTATGGATACCGAGCTGTTTGGAACGAAGATTTCTCATAACTTTACGAACGCAACGGGTAGCGGAAAAATCGTTATCGGTTTATTCGTAGCATACATGTGTATTACTATGTTCCTTTCCCAGTACTACAGCTTGCGTCGTAATATGCCAAAGGAATCTTTTGGTACTTCTCAATACAATACACAGCGCATGATGGCATTCATTTTCCCTGTGATGTATATCTTCTCCGGTATTGCTTTCCCATTTGCAGTGCTGATTTACTGGGCAACAAACAATACATGGACCTTGATTCAGATGATTTTCCAGATTGAAAACTTCCCAACACCTGGATCTGCTGCTTATGAAACAAAGCAGAAGCGTGATCGTCACCGTGAAGAAAAGCGTCGCGAACGTCTCGGACTTCCTACTGTGGAAGAAGAAGAGTTACAGAAGGTTAGGAAGCTCAAGAAAAGCTCAAGAAAAACGGCGGAAATCAGCGTTATCAGCCATCGCGTAAAAAGAAGAAGTAGCGAGTATTACAGCAGAGAGTGGCGTAAATGCGGGGCAGGTGCGCGGAATAGAGAGCGGTGTGAGCCCTGCTGAAGTGCGAGTGGTATCGAGGCGGTGCTGAAGCTCTGAAAGCTGAAAAAGCTAAATAAACAGCGTCGAAAATAGAAGAATGAACAGGTTAATGTTTCACGTGAAACATTGATGCGAAGAACGAAGTGCTGGTGGTGTGCGAAGTGTTCTGGTTGTGCGCGTGTACGTGGGTGCGTAACAGTGTTTGCGTGAGAGCGTGGCGATATTTCAGCGCATACTTTTTCGTACGAGATAAAAATCTCCGAGCGTGTCGTTCACAGTAAAGCAGTAACCGTAGGCAGAGCCTAAAGCTCTGCCTATCATTCTTTTAGTAGTAGGGAAGAAGTATTTGCCTGAGTCATGTATAAATACTTAGCGGGCGCTAAACTGAAGTGTGGTAAGGAGTGTTATGGATCAGAATACAGAAGTGAACCCTCGATCAGCTCAATGATGAAGCTGATATTGCGGCTGACTATCTCGAAGAGTTGTTGGATATTGTCGATTATGAAGGCGATATTGAATTAGGCATTCGTCAAGGTCGTCCAGTTGTGCAAATTGTTGCCGATGATGATACTGATATTCGTCATTTAATTGGACGTGACGGTCAGGTTGTTAATGCGTTGCAGCACTTAACTCGTTTGGTTGTTCAGCAGTCTACAGGCGAACGTTCCCGCATTATTGTGGATGTAGATGGATACCTGAAGCGTAAGCGCGACAAGCTTGTTGCTGCTGCTTTAGATGCTGTGCAGGATGTGTTGGAGACGGGCGAACCTGTGGATTTGCGTCCAATGAATTCTTATGAGCGTAAAATTGTGCATGATATTGTGCGTGATGAGGGTTTAAAGTCTCGTTCGCATGGTGTTGAACCAAAAGCGTTTTTGTGACGGTGTATCAAAAGCATGATACTGAGGTTGAAACTCAGGATGATTTCGATGATGACACAGATGGTGTAGAAGAATACAATGACTGATATTCTCAGCTCTTCTCATCTTCCTCAGCAGGTTCTTGGAGATGCATACGAGAAGCTCGCTCTTTTCCATAAAAAATTAGAGACAGAGGGCGAGCCTCGCGGCATTATCGGACCTCGTGATGTAGATATTATTTGGGAACGCCATATTTTGAACTGCGCTGCTCTTGTTCCATTTTTGAGGGCTGAGCTGGACGGTATGACTAGGCGGTCTTCGCAGTCTGCACAATCTCCAATCGTTGGAGATATTGGCAGTGGTGGTGGTTTCCTGGTATTATTTTTGGCCTCCTGTATGAGCGATATATCTTTTTATCTTGTTGAACCGATGGAACGTCGTGCGGAATGGCTTCGTGAGGTTGTTTCCGAACTTGATTTGCGTAATGTAACTGTTGTACGTGCTCGTGCTCAAGAGGTTGTTCCAAGAAAAGTTCTACCAGGATTACGTTCTCTTATGCCACGTGATTTTAAGGGTTTCGATGTGGTAACCTGTAGAGCCGTAGCTCCAATGACGAAACTTACCGGCATGATGTTCCCATTACTCGCATCAGGCGGTAAACTGGTAACTCTCAAAGGAAAGAGCGTAGAAGCTGAGTTAGAAAAAGCGGTCAAGGAAATGAAGAAATATGGCGCTATTTCTCCTCATATTTATGAAGCTCCTGTGGCTGAAGGTTTGGAATCTACGCGCGTATTAGTGGTCAAGAAGAAATAATCGAGGTAATAATGAGTAATGTTTCACGTGAAACATTCGAAGAGAACGACTCTCAGTTTGAACCTGCTTCCGATGTTATTCAACGAATTTTTTTAAGGATTCCTCTTCGTCTGAGGTTGGCTCATCCATTGCTAATGAACAGAAGCGCTTGGAACAGCTTGCCCTTCAGAAGTTCGATAAGCCACAATCTACTCGATTTATTGCAGTAGCAAATCAAAAAGGGTGGGGTAGGTAAAACAACTTCCTCAGTGAATTTAGCTGCTGCTTTTTGCTGAGGCTGGGCTTAATGTTTTGGTTTTGGATATGGATCCTCAAGGCAATGCGTCCACTGCTTTAGGTGCTGCTCATGAATCTGGAACATTGTCTCTCTATGATGTGATTGAAGGTCAAGCTCAGATTTCTGAGGTATTGCAGGTGTGTCCTGATTTTGACAATCTTCATGTTGTTCCTTCAACTATTGATTTATCCGGTGCTGAACTTGAGATTGCTCAGTTAGATAATCGCGTGTATTTATTGCGTGACCAACTGTATTCATTTATTGAGACTAGCGACGTTCATTATGATTACGTGATTATTGATTGCCCGCCCTAGCCTTGGTTTGCTGGTGTTGAATTCCTTGTGTGCGGTTCATGAGGTAATTATTCCGATTCAGGCTGAATATTATGCGCTTGAAGGTTTGGGACAGTTATTGCGCACGATACAGTTAGTTCAGAAAAATATGAACCGTGAACTGCTTATCTCTGCAATTTTGATTACGATGTTTGATAAGCGTACCTTGCTCAGCCAGGAAGTGTATGCAGAAGTTGGCTCGCATTATTCGAACTTCTTACTGAAAAACAACTATTCCTCGTGCTGTGCGTATTTCTGAAGCACCTAGTTTTGCGCAGTCAGTTATTGCTTATGATCCGCGTGGGGCTGGTGCTATTGCTTACCGCGAAGCTGCGTTAGAAATTAACCAGAAGAGTTCTAAAATTTTGTCCTCATTACAGCGTGTGAAGAAGGAGTTGTAAGATGCCAGCTGGACGTTCCCGACTTGGTAAAGGTCTCGGTGCTCTTTTTCCAACGATTGATGATGAAACTGAAAACGACAATGTTTCACGTGAAACATCTGCAACTTCTCAGACTCAAGAGTCTACTCACGCAGGAGAAAAGGTGAAAAATCCTCCTCAAAGAAACGCCGTGCTGTGATGCCGGGAATTGAGATGCCAGCAACGTCGGCGAGTGGTGGAGTTGGTTCTGGGGTTTCTGGAGGTGTGGTTGATGCTGGTTCTGGCTTGGGTGATGCTCAGGAGGAAATGCGCCCAAATATCCCAAGCCTCGAAGATTCTATTCCTCGCTATGAATCCACAGCAGCTCTCGATGCTTTGCTCTCCTCGACTGAGGGCGGCGCAGTCGTGTCTGGTTTGCGACGTGTGGATGGCGCGTATCTGACCGAAGTGCATTTGGATGATATTGTGGCTAATGAGCATCAGCCTCGTCAGATTTTTGATGAGGATGAGCTGATTGAATTGTCGCATTCTATTCAAGAAGTGGGCGTGCTCCAACCAATTGTTGTGCGCGAAGTCGACCCTGCCGCGCATGATGGCCATCATTTCGAGTTAATCATGGGTGAGCGTCGTACGCGCGCGAGTCGGTTGGCGAATATGGAGAAAATTCCAGCCATCGTGAAAACAACAGCAGATGACGATATGCTGCGCGATGCTTTGTTGGAAAATCTTCACCGCGTTGCTCTAAATCCGTTGGAAGAAGCTGCAGCGTATCAGCAGATGCTTAAAGAGTTTGGATTAACGCAGGAGAAATTGGCTCAGAGCATTTCTAAGTCACGCCCTCAAATAACTAATACTTTGCGCTTACTGCAGTTACCTGCTGCTGTTCAGAAGAAGGTAGCAGCAGGAGTGCTATCTGCTGGTCATGCGCGAGCATTGCTGTCTTTGAAATCAGCAGAAGATATGGATAAGCTCGCTAACCGTATTATTGCAGAAGGATTATCTGTACGTACAACTGAAGAGCTTGTTACTATGATGACAACGGGTGAGAAAAACTGAAACAAAAGAAGCGTTCTGCCCGTTCGAATCCATGGGATAATCCTGAACTTGTTTCTCGCTTGGAAAACCGTTTTGACACGCGCGTGGCGATTAAGGGTTCTGCGAAACGTGGTCGTATTGAGATTACTTTTACTTCGCAAGAAGATTTAGACCGTATTATTGCTGTTTTATCTGAACAGAGTAATCAGTCTGGCGATGGTTGGATGTAAGACTATGGGGAGTGAGATCATCACTCCCCATAAGATATTCGTGCTCAATAAGATAAGATTGAGCGTCTAAAAGCAGCCTGGCAGCCAGATCACTGCGGCAACAATCGCTTGACGATAAACCTTATCTACAGCATCTCCAGCAGCAAAAATACCAGGAACAGATGTTGCTGTTCCAACTCCAGATGGCACAATATATCCTTCAGAATCGAGTTCAATAGCATCGCCTAAGAATCCTGATTGAGGAATGTGTCCAATAGCAATAAAGATTGCAGCAGTGTCGAGAGTAGATTCACTGCCATCAGCAGTATTGCGCAGACGAAGAGAGGTAACTCCACTGTCAGCAGACCCAACAATTTCTGTTACTTCTGTATTAGTAACAATAGAAATTTTTGTCGTTATTACGCACCCGGTCAAGCATAACCTTTGATGCTCGGAACTCATCGCGACGATGAATAAGGGTTACTGAAGAACCATAGCGGGAAAGGAAGTCGGCTTCTTCCATTGCTGAATCGCCTCCACCCACAACCACAATTGGCTTGTCTTTAAAGAAGAAACCATCGCAGGTGGCGCAGTACGACACGCCTCGTCCGCTGTATTCTTCTTCACCAGGAATGCCAAGATGGCGGTAGCTGGCTCCCGTAGCTAAAATAACTGTACGAGATTCGTAGGTTTCACCCATATCTGTGTGTGCTGTTTTAATATCACCGTTAAAATCAACAGATACAACATCGTCATACTCAACTTCTGCGCCGAACTTTTCTGCTTGTTCGCGCATATTTTCCATAAGATCTGATCCCATGATACCGTCAGGGAAGCCAGGGAAATTTTCTACTTCTGTAGTATTTACTAACTGACCGCCAGGTGTAATAGCGCCGGCAATAACCAGTGGCTCATACCCAGCGCGGGCTAAGTACAGAGCAGCAGTATAACCTGCGGGACCTGAGCCGATAATAATAGCGTTACGAACAGTCATATTTCTCCTTATATCTGTACAAGATATAACACGAACAAAAGAAGTTTATTGCTGTCTGGGCTTAGAGTGAAACGTCTGCATGAGGGATGTTGCGCTTTTGACTGATAACAGCGTCCAGCATGCGTGAATATAAATCAGATAAATCATACCCAGCAGCTACTGCTTGACGAGGCAAAATGGATACATCAGTCATGCCTGGAGTAACATTTGCTTCCAAGAATTGCGGAATACCGTTGGCATCAACAATAAAATCAACGCGCGTAATATCGCGCATACCCAGAACTTGGAAGGCAGTCAGTGCATCTTCTTTAACGCAGGTGAGAACGTCATCATCTACGCGCGGGAATAATAAACTCAGTCGCTCCAGGAGTATAACGCTCAGAGTAATCATAAACGCCGCTCGGTGTGCTAATTTCCATAGGAGGAAGCGCAATAATCTCATCGCCGGTATCTAAAATAGAAACAGAGACCTCAGTTCCTTCAACATAGCGCTCAATAAGCGCGGTCTGGTCGTATGCAAAGCAATCAACTAAAGCCTGAGGAAGAGATTCTGGTTCGCGAACAACCGTGCAGCCTAAAGCGCTGCCGCCCATATGAGGCTTCACAATAACGGGCATGCCAATCGATGAAACAATCAAATTAATAATGGACTTAACGCCCAACTCGCGGAAAAATCTCCTGCGGCAGCGTAACCGAATGCGGGGTATTAATACCACCAATCTTGCGTACAATATTTTTCGCAATCGGTTTACTCCAAGCCAACATCGATGCCTTAGCCCGCGAACCGAGGTAAGGCAAATCGAGCATTTCCAGAATATCGCGCAAAGATCCATCTTCGCCGTAAGAACCGTGGAGCAGAGGCCACACTACATCTGGACGCGTGGAAGGGTCGAGGAGATAATCGATAAGAGATGCGTCAACATCGTGAATATCTACATCCCAACGGCCAGCGTCCTCAAGAAATCCTGCCACACGGTGGCTGGAGCTGAGAGAAATATCGCGCTCGTGGCTTAAGCCACCGCATAAAATTGCTACGCGAGATGTCATGGTAAAACTCCTTCTAGTTCTTAGCCTTGTGTGGGATTGTTTGTAGCGTCGTGTGTTCGATTGCTTGCGAGCCACTGCCGTCGTGCGTGGAGTCACTTGCACTACGAGCCGTACCAAACAGATTCACCGTAGCAAGCTCATCATCAACCACAGTTGAGAGGCGACGAATACCTTCAGTAATACGCTCTTCAGTTGGATAGCAGAAGCTCAAGCGCATATGGTCTGTTCCCCTCATCGGTGTCGTAGAAAGCTGTTCCCGACACATATGCCACGCGCGCAGTAATAGCGCGAGGCAGCATCGACTTAGCGTTCAATCCCTCAGGAATCTTCAACCAAATATAGAAGCCGCCTTTTGGCTTATTCCACGAGCAATACGGCATATACGTGCGCAACGCCGAATCCATAGCTTCGCAACGCGATTTATACATGCTACGATATTCCTCAATCTGCTTTTTCCAATCGAAATTATCTAAATACGTGGAAATAGTCATCTGGCTCATATTTGAAGGGCTCAGAATCGAAGATTCATTAGCAAGCACCAACTTCTGGCGAATACCTGGAGGAGCAATCATCCATGCCACGCGCATACCAGGAGCAATAATCTTGGAGAAGCTACTCAAATACACCACATTGTCCGAATCCATAGAGCGCAAAGCAGGGTAGGTTTTATTCTCGAAAGATAGCAATCCATAAGGGTTGTCTTCTACCACAAGAACGTGATACTTGCGAGCAATCTCCAAAATACGTGGGCGACGCTCCACGCTCATGGTAACGCCTGCTGGGTTATGGAAATTCGGAACAGTGTAGAGGAACTTCACGCGCTTGCCTTGAGCAATAGCGCCTTGAATTGCTTCCTCAAAAGATTCAGGAATAAGACCATCTGCATCCATATGAGCGTTAATAACTTCAGTTTGGAAGCTCTTAAAAACGCCTAAAGCGCCCACATAGTTCGGATCTTCAGCAATAATCACATCGCCGGGATCGCACATAAGACGTGTAATTAAGTCTAGACCATTTTGAGAGCCGTTAGTAATAACCACATCGTCAGCTTGGGCATCAGTAATATTTTCCAAGCGCACAATATCTAAGATGCGCTCACGCAAGTGAGGGTCGCCTTGTGCAGAACCATACTGCCATGCATGAGTTCCTTGATCGCGTAACATCTTCGCTATGAGGTCGGCGAGTTCATCAAAAGGCAAATACTCGAGATATGGCATGCCACCAGCCAGCGAAACGACTTCCGGGCGGCTGGCAACGGCGAACAGTGCGCGAATTTCCGAGGCACGCATATCTTCAGCGCGCGAAGCATAGGATCCAAACCAAGGATCGTTTTTAATGACGTGAGCGGAATTGTGCGTCATAGCTGTCCTTAATAAAATGCGTAGTGAGTTAGTTTGATGATTTTCGGCAAGCTCGTTGCATCGCTTCCATCAATCCATACCACGAGCCTACTTGCTGTTACTGGTTTCTTCAAAAATAACAGTCGAAACTTGTCCATTATCTGCAAAACTAAAGTGAGCAATTTCCGTTCCCGATGTTGGAAGGTTTGAGCTTGGATCAGGATCAGCATATACGTGCACCTGACCGCCGCCTGCAGCATTACCTATTTCGAGCTTCCAGAAGGTGGAAGGCTGATTGAAAGCGAAGTCGTATCCCCAAGCACGCATACCGTTTGGACGGTTCAAGAACGTGTATCCTCGCGGAGTAATAGGCGTAGTATTAGTTGTTCCTGCTGGGGTAGGTAAAGAATTTACCTTTTTATTCTTTGGTAACTCAACAGCTTTGATTGCGCTGTCTTGGGTTGCGCCTTTTCCCTTTTGAGTTTTCTTTTGAGCTTTTTGAGCAGTTGATTTTTTCTGCTCGGACTTTTTTTCGCTCTTTTTCTGAGTAGCTTTATCTTGTGCAGCGTCTTTTTCAGATGGTTTTTTTGTGCTCTGTGAAGAGTTCTCAGAAGCAGTATCAGAAGAATCTTGTCCAGGGAATCGCACTTTTTCATGCTGAATTTGAGTCCATGGATCGTCTGCAGTACCAGGCGATACAGTTCCTACGCTTAAGGAGTAGAAAGCGATAGCAACTAAGGCGATAAGAATAACAGCAATAGTAATAAATGAAGCAATATGAGACTGGAAAAGCTGTGCCAACAGTTTTGCTGGCAATGGCTGCGCTTTACTTTCCGCTTTACTTCCTGAATTTTCCCCGCTTTGACTCTCTGCTTTACCAGCCCGCAAAGCCCGCTGAGATCTCTGTGATTCCTGCTGCTCAGTCTGCTCCTGCTGTGCACGATGAGGCTCAAAAACAGGTGGAAGAACCTGGGTTTGTGTAGAAAAATCAGTATCTACAGAGTCTAATGTTTCACGTGAAACATTAGACTGAGCAACAACTGCGCGAATCTCCAGAGTTCGCAATCCGGCAGTCTCGGTATCTTCATTCGCAAAGTCATTAAAATCATAAGGATCATAATGACGGTCGAGATTATGCTCATCCAGCTCGCCTAAAGCATGGAAAAGATCAGTCGATGTATCAGGGTGCGTAACATCCACAGATTTGCTACCGCCAAAAATCAGTTCTGATGCACTCCATTCAGGATGTTCATCTGCACTCTTTTGCTATCCGAATCTTTCAAAGAATCAGGAATGTCAGCAATAGCCGATGGCTCCACGTGCTTAAACACAGCTTGAGTAATAGAAGCAGCAGATTCAACGCTGTTCTCTAAATTAATATCGGCATGATCAGGGCTGTTTATCAGTTCCTTCAGCGGACGCGAGGAGTCAAGCAAAATATTTAGTTCTAAAAGCGTAACCAGCGGAACAGGCGTGCGGCCATTGTTGTCTGGTAAGCACAGACTACGCTCACAAATAAGCATTAAATCGTTTTGGAATGTTCATCTCACGCAACATAGCGCGTCCACGAGTTGCTAAAACAGAACGATATGGAGTGCCGGTGAGCATCTGGAAAGCAAGAGCACCAATCTGGTAGACCATCACACTTTCCACGTCGTGATTGGTGGAACGGAATCGTGGAGCTGTTGGTGGCAAAAGCGCTGCTGAAACAGGGAAATTTGCTAACTGAACGCCATCCGTGGTTAAGCGCACAGTTAAGTCATCGAGGCAATAATGAGCTTGCTGATGTTCATCCAAATCCTGGCAGATAGCAGTTACATCAGCAATAATCGAACGAATAGCTTGAAAACTTAAAGGAGAGTTCTCAGCAGAGGATACGTGGTCTGTGAGGTAATCGCGTAGCGTTGTTCCGCTATCTTCATCGGTAACAATAACGCAAACCTCTCCTTCTCTGTGCAAATGCAGAACAGGAACAAAACGAGGATCTTGCGACAATGCGAGGGTAGAGGCAGCTGTATTAACGCGCGAAATAATAGCGGAATTAGACACAAGAAACATATGGCATTCACGCTGCAAAGAATTATCATGCGTGTGCCACACGGATATGCCTGGTTCGTCGCGTAAGATCTTCACCAAGCGGAAACGATTTAATACAATATCTCCGGTATTAAAATTCATTGTGTCTCTCTGTAAAAGTTATGCATACCTCTGTGACTATTTTAACGAGAGTACCGTTCAAAACCGAGTAAAAAATCACTATTTTGTGGAGGAACTGTTAGAGCTTTGAGAAGAACTTAAGCGCTCAAGAATTCGAGACACAACTGGATAGCGGTCGAGACGAAGACGACGAGCTACGGTAGCCACATTATCGCTGAATTCAGGTGTGCGAGTCAGTAGTAAAATCAGCGAAAAAGCAAGCGCTCCCGCAACTGTTGACGCCAAGCAGATAAGAACGGCAATAAGCCATGCAGTCTTACCATGAGCAGACTCAACAGTAAAGCGCAGAACCTTGCTTAAGCCATGCGAAGTCATCCATGCTGCCAAGAAAGTAATGCAACTAGCTAGAGCAATTTTTATATGCGTGACGGTGAAGTGCCCAATATGAAAAGCTGTTCCGAAACGCTTGTACAACATAACGAGCAGAACAGGAAGGCACATCATATAACTGATACTTACTGCATATCCCAACATAGCTGTTTGATGCTGAGGAGGAACCCATAGCCACGTGGCAATCTGAATAAGAAACTGTATACCGCTTTGAACGGCAGCAATAATAAAAGGACTTTTACCATCTTCGAAAGCATAAAATGAGCGCTGAGCCAGCAAAACGAGCGAGGTAAAAGGAAGGCAGAGCGTAAGAGCAAATAAAATAGGGCTAATCAAACTCATTTGATAACCATCAATAGATGGCAAGAAAACTGCTGTTAGAGGGAACGAAATAGCCAGCATAACTGATGTGAAGAAGCACATAATCAAACTGCTGGAAATCATAGCCGTGCTTAAAATATGGGCGGCGGTATCTGTGCGATCCTCGGAAATATGATGCGACATGCGAGGAAAAATCGCTGTAGCAATAGAAACAGCGAACAAGGAGTACGGCAAAATATAGATGGTCATTGCGTTTTGATACGAACCGTTGCCTGCAACGCCATATAAATCACCGGCAGCTAGAGGTGCACCAGAGGCAATGCGCGTAATAAGAATGGAGGTGATTTGGATCATAATAGTAATGCCCAAACTCCATACGGCTACGCTTCCCATGGAACGCAAACCAATTCCACGAACTCCCCATGCAAAGCTAAAACGGTAGCCGCTGCGCAGAAGAGGAATAAAGAGGAGGAGGGCTTGCAAAGCCACGCCTGCAGTCCATGCTCCTGCAGTTAAGGTAATCTTGTCGGCAGTCCAAAACTCCAAAGGCTGACGCGAGGCATTGCCAAAATCACTAAAAATGCAATAAAACCGGAGCAACTGACCACATTTGCAGCTACGGAACTCCAAGCATACATGCCGAACTTATCTTTGGCTGCCAAAAATTTTGGCCAAAAACCGTGTATAAACCGTAGAAGAAAATCTGAGGCGTACACCATAAAGTAAAGGCATTAGCTAAAGCGCGTTGAGAATCAGTCCATTCTGAGCTGAGAAAAAGAGAAGTAATCAGATGCGTGCTTGCCATAATTGCAGCCGTCATGCCCAGCAAAATGACCATGCTTAACGTGACGAGCTTATCAAGCTGTTCCTTGGAATTTTCGGACTTCAAAGTTCGCACAATCTGTGGTACTAAAATCGCGTTAAACAGACCGCCGGAAATAAGAGTATAAACAACCTGAGGAACGGTTGATCCGGTCTGATACGCATTCGCAGCAATTCCCGTTGTTCCCAGAGCAGCCGCCAATAAGATAGAACGAATCATGCCGGTTAAGCGAGATGCTAGGGTACCGGAGGCCATAATCAGGGAATTTCTGCCCACTGAACTCATGCGTTATGTCCTTTTCGTGTGATTTGACGTTTTGCGCCAAGAATGGCGAGAACTACGGATAATCCGAAAATAGCGTAGCCTGCGTTATCTAAAATGGTGAAAGAGCTGGTAATTTTAATGGTTTTGCGCTCGCCTATTTGAGTGGCTGGTTGAGTACTATTGTGGGAGCTGCTTTGAGAATCTGAGCCCGCTTGGTTTTCTCCTGCTGAGTTTTCTTCCTCTGAGCCTTGTGCTTCCGCGCTATCTGGCGTGGTTAAATATACTGCATATTCAGTGCTCCATCCCGAAATTGCGCGCACCGGAAGAATAACTTGTTGCTCGGAATGTGCGTCAACAAGAACATCTTTTTTACCGGAAATAACTACTTCAGAGCTCACTTTTTCTGATGACTTCGTGGCGATATTCAGTTTGAGCGCTACAGGAAGTTTATTCGATACGGTTACTGGCAAACTAGCTGTTTCGCTGACTACATGGAGAGATTGAGGCACAGAAATACTCACGCTATTGACCAGATTATTGGTAACGGTTGTCATAGCTGTGAGGGCTGCGCTCGTATGAGAGTCTTCGCTATAGCTACTAATAGAAGCACTGGAGAGCGCTTGAACAGCATAACTATTCGCCAGAGTATTTACTGTTTCTCGCCAACTGCCAAATTCTTCTTTCGATAATGTATGGTCACGATTTGCTGTGCCATTAGCTAAGTCTTGTGGATTGCGAGATTTCTTGTCTTTCTTTTCTAATTCAGCGCTGCTGACCACGCTACTGAAAAGAGTATCTAAACGCGCTGTATTCTTCTGAATAGACTGCGCAATAGAGTGCAAAGAGGTTTTCGTAGTCTCGTTTGTACTGGAAGCAGATGCAATAAAATCAGCTACTTCATTCTGGCTATACGCGGACTGAGCGTTCATCAGCGCATTCATATCGCTCAGCTGTGCCCACGATGCTGAAGATAACGCGCTCATCAGCGAATGCATATAGGAGATATGATCCGCATCAAAACTTTGTGCAGGATCAGCTGCATTAATCAACACAGTTCTGTGCTCATACGGAGCTTGGGTTTCGTAAAAAGCAGTCTGAGCAATAAAGCGGTTAATAAGACCGGCAGTAGATTGCTCTGCTACGGCATTACTCGATGTAGGGCGTCCTTGGGCAAGAGTGCTCAGCTCTTTTTGAGCAATTAGCACCTTCATATCGCTGCCATCCACGGATGTCTGAGCAACCGAATTATGTACAGCGCCATCTACTGTAGAGCTAAAACCATCAGTTGCCATAACAGTGCTATACCCAAGTTTTTGTGCACTTTTTAGAGCATCAGCGGACCATCCAGCAAGACCGTCGAGGGCAAGAGAAGGTGTGCTTGAGGTTGCGTTATCGCCCTGAGATTGCGCTGTTTGATTTGATTGCGCTGTTTGGTTCGCCCGAGCAAGTTGACTTGCTGGCAAAGCATCAATAAGTTGCGTGTTTGAGAGAGCAGTAATATCGATACCTGAGTTTTGGATTATTGCAGCGGGATTGAGATGATAGTCCGCGCGTGCAAGAGTAGAGAGATTATTATCGGTTAGAAGTTGTAACTGAGGATGCTGTGCAAGAAGACCAGACAGTGCAGATAATGTTGTTGATGCGCAGGATGTGCGAGAAGCAGTATTCGTATCGCTGAGTTTAATTGCACTGTTAAGCAGGTTCTGCGTTGTGGTGCGTGCATCTTGGTTAAGAAGAGATGATTGAGAACATGAAGGAATAGATGCTGTACTGACTGGCAAAGCTACTACAAAATTGATTGCTGGCAGATTTTGTGTGTAGGTTCCTGCATTTGAGCGCGTGACAAAAAGTGTGTACCGTATCGCTTAACTCTCCGTTTGACGATATATAGTTGACTAACAGAGGTTTTGCGCCCCACGTGGTCATTGCTACTAATGCTGAATTTGTTGGTTCAAGCTTCACATTCACCTGTGTGGACTCACCAGCATCGAGAGCAGGAACAGAAACCTGAGCTAGGGTTAGCGCTGTACGAAGTTTTAATTCTCCCTGCGCCCACTTATCCATATAATCGCTACTCAAAAAATCATAACTGGGAGCAGTTGAGAGGCTTACTGTTCCTTCAGGTACGCGCTCATGCGAGGTATTAGTTACCGTAAAACGTGCGGTATACCCGGAATCTGACGTAATAATACTGCTTGCAGAATCAATAGCTTAATGTACGTGATGATTGAGCAGCAGAGGTTTTACTGGCTGCTGCAGCCACAGGCAAGGACGTCGTAATGCCTGCGCTCTTCGCCGTATCAGCGCCTGCGCTAGGATGAGTGCCCATGCTCAGCGTGCCGCCAAGAGCGCAACTAAGGGCTATGCTGGTTGTAGTTAATATACACCTGCGCAGAAAAGTAGAGCAGGAGTAGCGAGAACTATGGTCATGCTGAGCATTGTTATATGCAGTCATGTATTAGGATTCTTTCCTATGTTTTTTGGCGTATAGCCACACAATACGGCGTTCATTCGGATAGCTCAAAACATCCGTCAAATCGTCAAACTTAACCCATGTAGCGTCTTCTGCTTCGTGATCTGGATCGCCTTCAACAGTGAGGTATCCTCCCACCATGCGCAATGCATAATGATGCACTAATTTATGAATACGCTGCGAATCACCAGTAAACCAGTAGTCAATCGTGGCGATGGAATCGGTTACTTCGCCCAAAATACCGGTTTCTTCATGAATTTCACGCACAGCGGTCTGGTCAGGCGTTTCGCCCTTCTCAATATGTCCCTTAGGTAAGCACCATTCAAGATGTCCTGAGCGGGAATGACGCGCAATAATTGCTACGCGGTCATGCTCGTCAAATACTAAACCGCCAGCAGAATATTCACGCACCACAGGCAAGTCACGGTTATCTAGGGAAGCAAAACTTGTTGGTGCATCCTCACGACGTTTTGCCATAATTGCCGGAGTAGGCACGTTGCGAGTTCTTAACTGTAGTTCTTCAGATAGCTTTTCTAAAGCCTGCTTAACGGATGCGTTACCTCTGAGCGCTGTGCCGATCTCGCTGAAATCACGTTCAGCTGTAGCGGGATTGTTCAGCGCGTTTCGATCGTTTTGATTGTTTCTATTGTTTCTATCGTTAGTCTCGCTATCCTCGTTTCCCTCGTCGCTCTTGCTATGCACTACGTGTGGCGATGGTATCTGAGATGACGTGCTGTACAGCGGAACAATTGAACTTGATATGCTCGTAAAGCGCGAGGTAGTAGTGCCGGTATTGAGTTCAAGATCGTATTCTGCGCGGTATTCCTCATCTTCCATAAAATATCCGCTGGAGTAATGCGAGGAAAAAGCAATCTCAATATGCGCAGAATTATCTCCACCGTTCTCAGACGAAGATTGATCGCGTGAGCTCTTGTTTTTGAGCATCAGAACGTGCTAATTTTTGGGCAGACTCAATAGCAGCGCGGGCGCGCTGTCTCATGCGATTCACATCTGCCGGGGTAATCATATCTACCAGTCTACTTGCCACCGTGTGCATGATGAGTAATGATTATGGTTACGGTGCGCTAAAATCTATGTCAGGCGTGTAATTGCGTGCCACTTCGCGGATTTTTTCGCGAAACGCCGAAAGTTTACAGCCGAACACTATATATGAGGTAGAAAGGATAGTCGTGGATCTGAGTGTTTCACCTATTGCAATTGAATTGGGCGAACTGTTTGAATCGCACGGCTTCGAATTGGCTTTGGTTGGCGGACCAGTACGAGATTTGTTACTTAACCGCCCTGCGCATGATTTAGACTTCTGCACATCGGCTCTGCCCGAACAGATGGAGCCCTTGCTCAAAAAGTGGGGCGATGGTTTTTGGGATATGGGTCGTAAATTTGGTACTTTAGGAGCTGTAAAGAGGACCGCGGACGGTCAGGAATATAGTGTTGAAGTAACCACGTATCGCAGCGATGAGTATGAGAGCGATTCGCGTAAACCTTCAGTCAGTTACGGTAAAACGTTAGAAGGCGATTTATCGCGTCGAGATTTTACGGTTAATGCCATGGCTATTCGTGTGCCGCACCTCGAATTTGTGGATCCTTTTGATGGTCGCCGCGATTTAGACCGAAAAATTTTGCGTACGCCTGTTGAACCTGAACAGTCTTTTGATGATGATCCTTTGCGCATGATGCGTGCCGTACGTTTTGTGGCGCAGCTGGGCTTCCGTATTGGATTAGATACTGCAGAAGCTTTGGCAGATATGGCTCCTCGTATAGAGATTGTATCTGCAGAACGTGTGCGCGATGAATTATGCAAATTACTGTTATCCGATAATCCTCGTGCTGGTTTAGAGGCTTTGGTCGATTCAGGTTTGGCTGATTTTGTTCTTCCTGAATTACCTGATTTAGAGCTGGAAATAGATGAACATCACCGTCATAAAGATGTGTATGATCACACCTTGCAAGTGCTGGATAGAGCAATAGCTTTAGAAACTGATGAGGAAGGACCTGTTCCTGCTCCTGATTTAACCTTGCGTTTGGCTGCTTTGATGCATGATGTGGGTAAGCCTCGCACGCGCAAGTTTGAACCGAACGGCAAAGTAAGCTTTATGCATCACGATGTGGTGGGAGCGAAAATGACAAAGAAGCGTATGCGCGCTTTGCATTTTGACAATCATCTTATTGCTGATGTGAGCGCTTTGGTGCAGTTACATTTGCGTTTCCATGGATATGTAGATGAGCCATGGACTGATGCTGCTGTGCGTCGCTACGTAAAAGATGCAGGACATTTATATCATCGTTTGAATCGTCTTACACGTGCTGATGCAACCACGCAAAATAAAGCAAAAGAAAAAATGTTTGCTCATGCCATGGACGAGCTTGAAGAGCGTGTGATTGAGCTGAAGAAAAAAGAGGACTTTGAAGCTATCCGTCCGGATCTTAACGGCGACGATATTATGCGCATTTTGGGATTAACTCCTGGACCAGAAGTAGGGAAGGCATATAAGCATATGCTTGATTACCGTTTAGATAATGGTCCAGTTGATTATGATGTAGCTGTTGAAGAGCTTCAACGCTGGTACGCAGACAATAAATAAAAAGAAGGGGATTTGTTTACACAAATCCCCTTCACCGTACTTATGCAGCTTGATGTTCCTGAGCTTGAGGCACATCTTTGAGCTGTGCAGCATCCTCACAGTTCGTTAAGGATTCAATCTTAGAGCCTGCTTTAGGTACTTTTTTCGTATCAATCAAATCATCGAAAGAAGATCCCACAATAACATCAATAAGATTATCTTCGCGATTATCCATGCGCAAAATAGCATCATTGAAGTTGGTAGCAAGCGTATATGCCTGAGTAATAGAGTTTTTGCCAAAACGAATTTCAGTGCGTTCTAGACACTAGAGGAATCAAAATCACCCACACCTTGCAAATTGAAACCGCGGTTATGAAGTTCCTCACCTACAGCAGTAGCTAAACCAGTTTTATTGGTGCCGTTGAGCACGCGCACTGTTATTTCTGACGGATTCATAGTGACAGAATCTTTAACAGCACATGCAGTGACTACACCAAAGTTTGTTGCAGCTGTTGTTGTCTTCTTTTTTGAAGATGAGAAAGAGCCAAAAGCTCCAATTAAGGAAATGATAAGAACAACAACTAAGAAACCAATTGTTGCACTTAAAATCATACGCTGACGTGCGCGAAGATAAAGCTTGCGCTGTTCGCGTTCGGTATTAATCGTGCTGTCGGCCATTTTTCCTCCGTCTACTCTCCAGCTATTCTATACGCACACCGAGCCTAAAACCTCTATGCATGTGGAATTAGGAATGTTTCACGTGAAACATTCGAGATGCACTGGCTAAGCGGATAAAATCATCAATAGTTAAGGTTTCTCCTCGACGAGTTGAATCAATCTGTGCAGATTCGAAAGCTTCATCAGACACAGTTTTCTTCAATACAGCGCGTAAAGTTTTACGACGCTGACTAAAAAGCAGCATCAATCAGATTAAAAAAACATCGTCGCGCAACTCAGGGTCTCGAGGACTTTCCGTGCTGTGGGAATCATCATAACGATGGAATTCTACGAGAGCAGAATCAACATGAGGAGCTGGCCAAAACACATTGCGACCAATAACTCCGGCAGGACTTGACAAACCGTACCATGCAAGTTTTACGCTAGGCACGCCGTAGACCTTGTTTCCTGGTTGAGCACACAGGCGGTCTGCAACTTCTTTTTGAACCATAACCACAAAAGACTCAATATTGGTAAAGCGCTCAAGTAGAGTAAGAATAATTGGAGTAGCTACGTTATATGGAAGATTGGCAACAAGAGTAAGAGGAGTGCTCAGATCTATAGCTGTATTGTCTGGAGTAGCTTTGAGCGCGTCCATCTCAATAACGCGCAAACGCTCAGAAGCGGCAGGCATATATGTAGCGACGGTATAAGGTAAACGTTCAGCCACAGGAGTGTCAATCTCAATAGCTGTAACATGAGCTCCTGTTTCGAGTAAACCCAAGGTGAGAGACCCTAAACCAGGACCAACCTCCAGAACTTTTGAATCCGCAGTTACGCCTGCTGTGCGTACAATTTTGCGCACAGTGCCTGGATCAATCACAAAGTTTTGACCGAACTTTTTTGTTGGCGAAATACCGGCTTCAGCAGCTATGGTGCGAATATCGGAGGCACCTAATAATCCTGTTGTTTCATTCATAATCTTGATTTTAATACCATCCTGTTTTCATAGCTATGCTGCTGGGCACCTAATGGACTGCCGTATCGCTTAGCAATATAGTTCAGACCCCAATTAATTTGAATTGCTGCATCGTCACGCCAGTTTGCGCCATATGTAGCCATTTTGTTGCCAGGAAGAGACTGAGGAATGCCATATGCTCCAGAAGAACGATTTTCTGCATTCCATCGCCATCCTGATTCGCGGTTCCACAGCCATACTAAAGCATTCCAATTATCGCCTGTCCAGCCGTATTGAGCGGCTGCAGCTTGAGCATAGGCCTGGGCTTGGGCAGGGGTTGGATGCCATAAACCGCTTTGAGCTTGTTGTTGAGCCTGTTGCTGTGCTTGCTGTTGTGCTGCTTGTTCCTGAGCCTTGCGCTGAGCTTCGGCTTCGGCAGCTTTACGTGCAGCTTCTTGAGCTGCTGCTGCCGCTGCAGCCTGACGAGCAGCTTCTTCTTGCTTGGCTTTATCTTGATCAGCTTTGTTTTGATCAGTTTTATTTTGATCAGCTGAGGAAGATTGATCTGAATTTTTGCTGATTATTCTGTGTATTGCTCTCAGCTTTAGGCTCTTCCTTCTTTTTGTGCCTACATGAATAATTTCTTCTTGAGGCTCTTGGGTTACGGCTTCGCTCGTAACTTCACTAGATTCAACCTGACCATCAGCCAAAGTGTTATGCAGGGTTTTGGGTTTTTCTTACCATTTATGCCCTGCTGAACAACTTCCTGCTTACCTTCTTCTAAAGAATCATCTTTTACTGTTCGCGTGGTAAAAAGGAATCTCAACTTCACGAGTAGAATCCGAATACGTAACTCGCACGACGCGCAAAATCGTATCGTTACCATCTTGTTCAACAGAAACGCGGTCATGCTGACCTGACAGAAATACCTCGAGCATCTAAAATAGCAGCAGCAGGAACTTTTCCATCTACGGCATCGCTTGTGTGACCATCAGCAATAACTTTAACTGTTCCTGGGCGTTAATAATTAACCCACCAGTCAGTTTGTTATAAATATTTGAGATAGAAACAGTTACTTTTTACGGCATTTTTCGTTCTGCTTAAAAAGTCTGAGCAGCTCGTCCGCACTTTTTGCGTACGTCCAGAAACCGACCGGCTGACCGTCAATCATAACGGTAACTTCGTAAGCGCTACGTACCTGAACATGCGCATTATCTGTTAAACGCTCTCCGGAAGTTGATTTTACAAAATCATGTGTTTTAACTTTTAACGTTTTTCCTGAGAAAAGTAAACCGTCAACGGTTAAAGCAAGGGTATTCACATGCGTTGTTTTGCCGTTAACAGTTAGAGCTACGGATTTATACGTGCCAATAAAGAAAGAGCTGATGCAGATAGCGGCACACACACTTGAGGTGATGGCAATGCGCCAACGTCTACGTGTAATAAAACGTTTGGGAGTCCAACGAAGTGCCATCTTTCCCCTTGTTTCTCTGTATTATCTCGCAAATCTAATGTTTACAACCATAGTAGATATACGTATTTGCTGGAAGATAAGCGTAAAGAAGTTGACGAGAAATTCATATTTGGTACTGCGCTCTATGCCTTGGGTAGAGAACTTGAATTGAAATTGCTCGTCATGTAATTGAATGTTTCACGTGAAACATGCGAGGGTGTTGAAGGGATGAGGTTTGCGAGAAAAATCTGTGGGATGACTTAAAGAAAAATTAATAATAATTGAAAATATGAAAAACATCACAGTAAGTATGGATGTGTGTGCATAGCTAAAAGACATGCCATTGAGTAAAGTAATTGATTTCTTACGACAGTGCTTAAAGCCTGTAAATACAACATTTTTGAGTGATGGGAAGCCGTGTGAAGTAGTCACGTTTTCTGCGGGCAGTGTATTAATGAACTCGCGACTTGCATCGCGTAATGTGCTCTACATCACATTATGTTGTTAAAACTGGCGTTTCGTGGTGCGACAGTGTTCTTCAACAGTGCTACACCGCACATTTGGAATTCCGAAGAGAAGGAAAGAAGAGAGTAACAGCACTAGTTAGTAACTATATGACCTAATGCGTGATGGCCTCTTGAGAAGACTCCACCATGTTTTACTTCATATCTTTGGTTGTTCGTGTAACCGCATGTAACTGAGGTGAATAACTACATTCGAGTGCAATTCGTTCAGAAAAGAGGTGAAGCTAGGGGCTTCGTTATTATGATTTTATTTTCTCTAGTAGGAGTTGCTCTGCTTATTGTGGGAGCACTGCGCGCGAAGAATAATCCGAAAGTACTATGGTTAGTTGGCTTAGGATTGATTTTTATCGCTGCTGCCATTTGGCTAGCATGGCCGAAGTAAGAGCTTGAGGGGGGGGGTATGTTTCACGTGAACATACCCCCTTTAGTTTGTATTACCATTCCTTCGGTTTCTTGGCCTATAACCCGACTTTTCTATTTATCGCAATGTTTCACATGAAACATTGATTATTTTGTTTTCTTACGCATAGCATATATGCTAAGTGATGCAATAGCTAGAGCACATGCAGCTATAACCAGCGTCATAACATTCACACCAGTGTGAGCAAGAGCTTTAACTGAACTGTTTGCCTTGCGGTCGGCTACCCTGCTTGCCAGGCTGTGCAGGTTTCTTGACATCATTCTTTTGCTCATTTGTGTCAGGCTTCTCGTTGTCTGAAGGTGATGAGGTATTCTCATCATTCTTCTCCACAATAGGACAGGTCTGTGCATCTTGATGAGTGGCATCTTCACCTTCTGTAGATACAGGCGCGGTCTCCTCTGCTGGAGTTTCAACTGTCGGTGCAGGGGAACTTTCTTCAGCTTTCTCAGAAGGAATAAAGAGATAGCTCTCCAAGAGCAAATGCGATACTTGAGTTTTCAGAATTCTGCTGGCTAGAAGCAACTATTTCCTTAATGGTTTTCAAATCATCGCAGGTCATTGTTTTTACCCTTATTGGCATCATCTGACCATGACTGAACAAGAGCAGGATTATTCAATAGCGGGATATCGATGGTCTTCCAGCCTTCAAAATCAAGTTTAATATCGGTATGGAAGTATACTCCGGCCGAGGTGCCAATCTGTAAGCCAATTGCATTGCCTGAATTGCCTCCTCGCACCTTTTGCATGAAGCGTTCCTTGTCCGCGCCAATTATTTAGCTCTTTGTTATCTCCAATATAGCGTGCCACATCGTACCAGCCGTCCTTGCTGAAGTCATAAGCGAATTCCAGTGCTTTTTCGCCTTCTTTTTCACCCTCAACTAGGTTGAGAACTTCAGCGTGCTGACGATTACCCCATGCCGAACGCAATGCATCGGTATCGCTGTACGAGCTGAAATCATCCAGAAGTAATGGCTTTCACTTCTTCATTTTCTTCTGTGGATTTTTCAGGAGTATAAGGCTCGCGCTCGCCGGTTAGCTTCACAGAATCAATCAGTAATGTGCCGCTACGAGGTAAAGTCTCTCTGTTGTCGTTCACGTACAGTGCAGAAGGATCCCACAGAGCTGAGTAATTCTGGGGTAAGCTTGCGTCCTGCATTTGCTGTATCCCACGAAGCTGGAGCGAAATCATCAAATGCGAGGTTAAGAGTTTTTGATTCCTTCGCTTTGAGGGATGGATAAGCTTCAAAAGTAACTCCGCCAGCATTAATCTGTACTACGAACTTTTGGTCAGATCCGTCTGATTGCAGGAACATAGACATGGCAGAATATCCTGACCAGTTGCGACGAGGGGAGAAGGAGTGTGCATAGCCGTTATAATCTGGGCTTGCGTTGAAGTCGTAGTGCAGGCTTAAGGCTTTGTTCTCACCTCCCTGTGGGGCATCTACGAGGTCAATATTGTTGCGCGATGTGTGATTAGGCGAGTATACGCTTCGTAAATCGGCTACTGAATCGTATGAATCAAAAGTGTCAACAACATCAACTGGATCAGTAGGTTTTGCACCTGCAATCACGTGAATTGTTCCTGCTGTATTTCCTAAGCGTCCGCAATGCCAGGAATGGCTTTGCTGTTTATGTATGTGAGTTCAGGCGTAATATTTAAGCGAGACTGATCAAGAGAAATTCCGTAATCGTCGAGGTTGAGCGTAGCTTGGAAATATCCGTTACATGTGTAGGTGAGCGGAAGACGTATATCATTGATGCCATCTTTGCTAACAATAACAGCTGCAGACTTAAGATTGATTAGTGAAGGGTCAATATTTTCGGTTTTAACGCGGATAACAGTTTGAGAGCTTGTTAAGCGCGTGCCATCTGCAGGAGTAACAACGCGGACTGTTTGGTTACCTTGATTGACCGAATATGTGCGTGAGAAATCAACATTCTTTGCTGAAGCCATTGCTGCTGAATTGCTTTGAGCAAATTCTTTGAACTCTGCTTCACCGTCTGAACTATGCCAAGGAGTATAGGACTGGAAATTCGAGCTAGAGCCGCCCCAGTTAGCCCACGTCATCATATAAGCGATATGAGAGGTGTCTTTTGCCAGCGCCTCACGAAGTTTGCTATAAAAATCATAATGCCCATAATCTTTACCGGATTTTTGGTATATCTCTTCGTCCGAACTCAGTAAAAGCAGTAATCTTTCCGTGCTTTTTCAGCGACCTTTTTCTAAAACGCCTAAATCACGAACGACCCTAGGAATCCAATCAGGGATATTATCGGTATAATCATCTAAACCAAAAACATCTACCCAATCATCGCCCGGATAACTAGCCATATAATCAGTAGTATCTTTATTAAATGTTCCACCAGGTGAGTAGGCATACAGAAGATTATGTATACCTTTAATATCACGCAAATAATTTACGATATAGCGGAATAGCTCTTTAAATTCAGCTGTGGAAGCATGTGTTGCTCCCCACCAGAACCATGTGCCAAGATTTTCGTGGAGAGGTCGGAAAATAATAGGAATAGGGGTGCCATCAGAGCGTTTTTGCGTCTTGAGCGACGCGAGCTACAGCATCCAACATGCGGCTGAAGACAGCGCTATGGCTTCCGCCAGGCAAAAATGTGCGAAACTGCTTCAGTGGTGTCGGAAAAAAGTCCTTTCCGGTAACAGGGGTTATTCCAGTGAACGGAGAGGGTAATAATGCCTCCTTGCGCGTCCGCAAACTTTATGTCGTTGACCATTTTTTCTATTGTGGCACTTGGATCTGCTTCACTATTTGAAGCACGCACAATCTCTCCAGCATCGAAACAAAAAACTGCTGGATACTTACCGGTCATATCGTATACGTCGCCATTTTTAGCGCCGGTAATAGACAATTCGGTTGTTTGCTGGTGCCCAAAGCGGATATCTTTACTTGATGTATCTCGCAAAGCAGCGAAAAGCGCTTGCGTCTCCTGCAGTAGCTTGTGGATCGCTTATATTCACGGTTGATGAATTATATGGGGTGTCTTGTGCTGCAGAATCAGCTGCTACAGCGGCTGGTACGAGGCTACTGCACACAAGAGAGGCTACTACCGGTAGGCAGAACATGGATAATCTTGACTTTTTCATACAATCCTTAGGTTGTGGGTATTTTCTGAGATGATATGCGCTTCTCGGCAATGAGAAGCGCATATCATGGCAATGATGCTAACAACTTAAACGCTTAAGTACAAGTGCGCGTGTAGGGGGAGAATTAAGTGATTTTAAGTAGAAAGAGATGCATCGGTGAGTGGATGTGTGTTCTTTTGCGATTCGGGCGCATCAATGATGTGTAGCATGTTCAGTATTTTTGGTTTGCGCGTGGTCTGGGACGTGAAAAGTGAATGGCTATGGTTATCCCAATTCATGTGCTCAACTCAAACTGGGGTGCTGCCAACCATGTCGCATGTTCACTCGTCAGGCCTCACCATACAAAGAGCAGCAACATCAACCTGCACGCTCTGTTAAAACCGAATAAGCGCTGCTCTTGCGTATTCTAATTAACCGATTAACACACCTGTTATGCCAGTTTTGATGCGGAAAATGGCTTCATACGTGGCATATCGGTTGCGCGTATCGAAATTTACTCATGCTGGCAAAAAGAAAAATGTGCGGATTATACGCCATTTTGTGTGTCTGTTATATTGTCTCAGGTCTTGCTTTTGTATGCGCTTCAGACGGATATTGATTCCAATCGTTAGGACTAGGCAACAAACCCGACCACTGTTCACTAACTGCAGCAGTGTTGAGTATCTGAACAGCACGAAGAATATCTTCTGAGTTTTGGATTAATTCATTTTCTGCTGAGATGTCTTTCTTCTCGACGAATGTTCATGAGGAGTGTCATCATTTCCTCTTCTGAACGTTCGTCTTCATCCTGCTTAAGATTCCAATCTCATCTGCTTCAGTTTTTCCTGATTGTTGAACGGAAGCGGCATGAGTGGCATGAAATTCTTCATCGTTCACAACTCCTACCTACTCTTATGTGCTTACGTTTTCACACTTTGCCGAAAACAGCATTATCTATTGCGCTATCTTACGTGCATTTGACCAGAAGAATCAACGAAATCAATTCAACGCATACTTCACACATAAAAACAAAAATCTCACGACACAGTCAGCGGAACTATGTCGTGAGATACAACAAAGAGCCTCCAGGGGGACTCGAACCCTCGACCTGCTGATTACAAATCAGCTGCTCTAGCCAACTGAGCTATAGAGGCGTTGATTAACTCAACGCTCTCACTATACACAAAACTCTAGAACTATACAAAACGGCTCGCCGATAAAATCGACAAGCCGTTAATAAAGTTAATAAATTAGAACTAGAAAACTGAATCAGCAGGTTCAGTAATCTCGCTCAACCTCGTACTCAACCCGTGCTCAGTCCTCTGCTCAACCTCCGTTTCACAAAGCGTCACAAAGTTTCGCAGCCTTTTACAAGGCAACAGGCTTTCCTGTGCCAATGCTTGGCAAATCGCCTGCCTTGCCCACGGAAGCTTCCTCGAGTCCAATGCTATGCAAAAATCATCTTGGCGTAATTGCCTGCATAACTGGATGGAGCAGTGGTGTAATCCCAGTAATTGTTGTTAATCAAAAATAGTTGGAGTGGTCATCTGACCTTTATATGTGCCGCTCTTGTGCCATAACTTGCTATCAACTGGATACCACTGGCTCACAGCGTCAACCCACTTCTCATACTTACCCTTCGCGGCAGCCGTCGCAACAGAATCGCTTACGCCCACGGACTTTGCGAGCTTAACCAAAGCATCATTCGAAACGCTCTTATATCCAGACGCTTCCTGAGGCTGGAAGTTCTGCGCAAACATAGCTTCACTCAAAGCCAAAACTTTGTCTGGCTCGTTATCAGCAACGTATGTGACGAAAGCTGCTGCACGAGTGGAATAACGATCGGTAGAGGATGCGTTCAAGAAAGCAGCAGGATGAATATTTAAGTTAATCTGACCGGCAGCAACCAAAGAAGCTAAGGTTTCTCCTGCTGAACGATGCATGGTACCGCAAGCAGGGCAAATATAATCCATATAATCATCGATGGTTGGAACATCAGCAATTGGCTTATTTACGCCGTTCTTGGAAATAACAAAACCGCCGTTTTTTGCTGCGTTCTTAGGCTTATCCTTCACCTTTTCCACAGCTGCATATGCTTGAGCAGCTACTTCCTCTGGGGAGCGCGTGCTGTTATAGATGTTGCGTCCCACAAAGAACGCAATTACAGCAGCGATAACAACAATAACTGCTACTACTGCAGCGCCGATGGTCGTTTGAATTTTACGTTCGCGTTCAGCTGCTAACTGTGCTTCGCGTTCAGCAGCCGCGCGTGCTTCCATTCGTGCTTTACGAGAGATAGGCGCGCTTATCCGAGTTTTTAGCCATAGAAAAAAACTTTTAGCTTAGGGGTTAAAAATGGCTAATTTTCACGGATTACTAAAAATTTTTGCTAAACCAAAGACGGTATTGTAGAAAGAATCCAATACTGAATATTAGGGCAACGGATCCCACGTTACCGTTTTGATTGTTGCCGATAGAGCAAGTATAGAGATAATAGCCAGCGCCCAGAGATACTTCGATAAAAACGTGTTTGAACAGAAACGTTTGATTGTCCGCGAGCTTTAAGACCTAAACGGATTGTTTTCCTGTGCAGGCTTGGCAAGAAGGAACAACAAGATAAGCTCATGGCACAGATATTTATGATGACGAAAAGCGACGTCCATTGCCCAAAACCGACAGTAAAAACCGCTTAAACTAAGTATTCCTAAGAAAATACCATTAAATAGGGCGAGTAAAATAGTCGCGCAGACCGTACCACAGAGCGCTTACTGCAGCTTTAAGTATATGCCAAGGAAGAGCTAAGCTGAGACTGATCTGCAGATACGTTCGGATTATTCAGCCGTGCTTGAGTGCGCGATCCTCGTATCGACGACCACATAACTGTAAAGCATGACAGCGAGCAGAGATAGAGCTGGGAAAAAGCTGCAAGAGATACGATAATACTTGCCCATGCCCACTGATACACAACGGTTGTTGCTATTGATACTGGCGCTGCATTTGGTTGCATCTGGCTGCTTGATGGCTCAGAATAAACCGGCAACGGCTCAGGGGGTGCGCTCCACAAGAGACGTGTGGAATTATCGTCTGGTATGCTGCTGATTGGGCGCGCTCGCCATAACTCGTGTTGCGGGAACTTCTGGAATCGCGTTTTGAGCATCTGCGGGCATAAGACGAGTAGAGCCAATAGCTACAGTTTTATCTGTGCCAGTGTTTCTCGCGTTATCGTCGCGAGAAAAGTTTCTTGAAAAAGGGGGCACCACAGACGTACGTCCTGCTCCTTCATCTGCTGATGTCTGTTCAGTCACCGCTATATCGTGCGGTCCGTTATCCCAAATATCTGGTATTTGAGCCTCCTCATGAATAGCGGAAAGCAGTTCTTGAGCAGAGCAGCGCTGCATACGGTCCGGGTTCAAAGCCATGCGCATAGCATGTAAGGTTAAAGGCGGAAGACCAAATAAATCAGCGTTACCTGAAGCCGCGCGCTCTAAAACAGTCATTAATGGTTTCGAACCAAAAACGGGCTTTCCGGTAGCCGCGAAAACCGAGAACAGCGGCGACGCTCCACCAGTCAGTGGCCTCATCGGACTCAGCGCCTTCAATAATTTCTGGTGCAATAAAACCAGGCGTACCCATAACCAGTCCTGTGCGCGTTACGTGAGATTCGTTCTCTCCCATAGCAATGCCAAAGTCCACAAGAACGGGGCCTGATGGGGAAATCATAACGTTAGTTGGCTTCAAATCGCGGTGAATAATACCTGCTGCATGTACGGCATCTACAGCGTCAATAAGCATACGGGCTAAATTATCGAGATCTTCAGCAGTGTAGCGACCATTCTCATATACGTCGTCGCGCAGGTTTTTACCCTCAATTAGCTCGGTAACAATAAATGCAAGAGCGTCGTCCAGTTCCATGTCCACAATATGGTTTACGCCCGGATGATCGATGCGTCGCAGCGCCAAAGCTTCGCGACGGAAGCGCTCGCGAGCGGTCATTTTATCTGTGTTATCGCTGAGATTGCCGTTCTCGTCTTCCTCTTTGAGTGAGTCTAAGAGCACCTTCATAGCGAAAAATATTGCCGCCGTCATCGCGCACGCGCCAAATAGTGCCCATGCCACCTTGGTCGAGGCGGTTGAGCAGTGTATAACCTCCTACGAGGTCGCCGGGCGCTAAATCGAGTGCGGAATAATGTTCAGCCATAGTTCCTATTTTATGAGCGTGTGTAGATGTGTGGGCGCTGCATGATGCTATATGGGGAATATGGGGAGGGACTTCAACAATTCAATTTACTATAGGGCGTAAAGAGAAAAGATAAGTAAAGAAGAGGGAGAAAACTATGGTTGATGAGTTCACCCAGATGTAGACAATACTCAGTCGGGTGTGCCTGAGCAATCACAGCAGTCGAAACAGTCGCAACCGATGCGCGCTCCTGAAAAGGTACCTAAGATAGCGCCTAAGAAGGCTCCAAACAAGAACCAGACACAAGCGAACACTCCAACGAATCTAGCTGGAGAGGCTGAGCCGGCTAGACCGCAAGGTCCGAGTGGGCCGTCTGGCTCGCAAAATCCAAGTGGTCCGATGGGGTCAAACCCTCGTAAGCGGCGCTGGTGGCTTATCGCGCTCGCTGCTGTTCTCGCAGTAGCTATCAGTGTGGGCGGATATTTCGCATATTCGCACTTCTTAGCGCCAAAATTAGGGGCTGATCCTCGATCAGCCAATTTGCACGTAACGGTTCGAAAGAATGCTCTTATATACGACCGCAAAAATCAGATTTTTCTATAAAAGAAGTAAATGATCAAAGACATAGTCGTTACTAAAGTTAAGAGCATTAAAAAAGGGAACAGTAATTAACGCGGGTATTACGCCTACAACGCCTCACGGTTTGTTGCGTAAGGTTAAGTCTGTGCATAAAACCGGCAAACTGTATACCGTTAAAACTGAGCAGGCTGCGCTCACAGACCTTATTGAGCGTTGCGATTACAGCGGTGTAGCAGTGATTGATGGTGATAAAAATATTACCGTTAAGCAGGTAAACGCAAAGAAGCAAGATGTTTTTATGCCACAGGCAAACGCTGCTGAAGATGGAATAACTGCTGGCGGAGCGCTGATTATGATAGTCGAGGTACGAAGGCTAAGTTTTTCTGTAACGGTTAAATTACGTTTGATTGTTACACCTCAGCGTAAGGTCGATCTGAAAGTTACTGCTGAGGAAAAGTTTAATGCTAGTGCTTCATCGCGTGATTTTTTTGAAATCTTTTTAATGCTGACGGCGTTCATGTGAGCGAAGAGTTAGCAAAAGTTGATTTGCCGAATGTTCAGTTTATGGTGGGATATGTGCCGGTTGTGTTAACTAATGAAGTATCACTAACTGGTGATTTAAATATGGCATCCAGTTTTAACCCGTCAATCTCTATTAAGCAATCTCAAACCATAGGCTTTGGGCATACTACGAAAAAGGGCTTCTACACTATTCGTGAAGGAGCAGCCCCAGTAAGTGAGTTGTCATTTAATGGTCTAGACCAAAAGAATGCAGATGAGTACACTATTTTTTCTGCTCAAGCAGACTTTACTCTGACTCTTGGTTTTGAGCCAAAATTGTATGATCAAATGGGCTTGAGGGGCAGTGTTGGAGGGAAGATTTCTGCTGATGGGCAAGTTCAGCTTGCTGATGATGCGCAAAAGAATGGCGCTATTGAACTACCTGGTATCAAAAAGGCTTTCGTTGGAAGTGTGAATATTAATGCAACGGTTCCTCTGCATGTAGGTATTGCTGTCGGGGATGATATACGTCAAGTTGCAAAAAATATTTTCGATAACAAGGTATTCGAGGTATCACTTCCTACTTACGATAAGGAATTCCCTATTGCATCGTATAACAAACAGTTTGGCGAAGTGCGTACAGGATTCAGGGATTTTGCTGGAGAGTATGCAATTTAGCTCAGGTGTCGGAGCGTGGGCGACAATGATGACTCTGAATAGTGATGGCACCTTCAGTGGTGACTTTCACGACAGTGATATGGGTGCTACTGGATCCGGTTATCCGAACGGTATGAGGTCTGAGTCCATATTTACCGGAAAATTCTCTAATCTGCGCAAAATAGATGAGAATACATTTGTGGCTACAGTAGCCTCGTTGAATGTGAGTGACACTATTGGTCGCCAATACGTTGAATATGGTGTGCTCATCACTATTACAGAGGTTTACGGCATGAAGCAGGGGCAGACTGCTGTTTTTGCGCGTCAAGGAAGAACTGCGAGTGATATTGGTGAGGAAGCTAAAATTTGGATTTATCCAATTACTGGACAAGAACTTGGTACAACGTTACCGAGAACGTCCATTTTTATTGGGGGTAACCATAGCGATGCATTATCGAAAGGTTATGTATTTGTGGATAACTCTTCTGGGTACTAAAGCCCTTCCTGCCGCTCCATCTAACGATGACCGCGTTGTATCATTAAGAGTATCGGCAATTACGTCGATAACTTGCAGAGAAAAAGAGAAAAATTAGAGAAAAGAGGGGGGGGGATTATGTTTTGTAGCCAATGCGGTGCGCAGCTAGATCCGAATGCGCGTTTCTGCGGACAATGTGGAACGCCAACTGCGCTCCCAGATCCTACACCACAACCTGTTGCTCAGCCTGAGCTTACAGCACCTGTGGATAACAGTAGTCAGAGTAATCAGCCGTTCGAGAGCACAATCGTGAATGCAGAAGTGCCAACCGAGCAGACTCAAGTTTTCAATCCACAGAGCACTGATTATCAGCCTGTACAGCAGCAAGCAGCTACAGTAAATAACGCTCCAGCAGGGACAGGTGCTGCGCAAAATCTTAACGAGTCCGTATCTCAGGTTGTAGCAGTAGCCCGCAGAAGCGAAGTGTTTGCTGAAAAGCGTATCAAGGGTATGGCTATTGCAGCTGGTATTGGTTTGGCAGCGGCAGCTGTATTCGCAGCGCTTCAGTTTATTTTATTCTCCTTCTTGGGCTCTTCCCAAACCTCAGAAATTCTCTCAGAGCTTCCTTATATGTCGAGCAGTGTGCCAGACAATCTCACCTCTTTTGTTAGCCCTCTGTCTATCTTCGGTATTCTTCTTACCGGCGGTGTGGGTGGCTCAGTAAGTGTTTCTGGCGGGGCACAGGGCATATCTGTAGCCGGCGCTGTGAATATTTTGTTCCCTATTTCGCTTTCGGGTGTGGCTCTTATTCTTGGCGTAGCTTTCGGTGCATATATGTTTGGTAAGGGACTTGAACGCACCAAGAAATGGACTCATTTATGGTCTGCAATGCTCACTGGTTTGGCAGTAGCTATTGCCTACTTACTTATCGCTTTCGTTACTGCTATACGTTTAGATAGCGGAAACACTGCGATTGGTGGAGCACTCAGCAGTCTTGGCGCCTCTGTATCTATAACAATTTCCGCAGCTACTTTCGGTACTTTTGCGATGGCTTTCATTTTCGCAACTCTTGGCGCTTGGTTCGGTTTTGTACTTGCTGAGAAGCATGCAACAGAAAAGACTATTGTTCAGGCTGCATGGAAGTGGGCACATCAGGCTCGCGGTTTTGTGCGCACTATTGTGGAATCAAGTGCGGTGTATGCAGTTGTATTCACTGTAGTAGCAATTGGTTTGCTCATTTATCTTGGTGTGAAGACTCACAGCATGATGCCTCTGTCTTTGCTCTCCAGCCTTCCTCTGCTGGCGGCTTATGCACAAGCACTCAGCTCCTTTGGCTCCTTACGTGCTAGCGTGGGTGGTACCTCTGGTTCTAACAATGGTGGGCAGAATTTTACTCTTGCAAAACTTGCAGAAACTGTTAGCCCATGGCTATGGGGTCTTTTGGTTCTCTTTATTGTTGCTAGCTTCTACATTGTGTTGCGCATGATTGTGCGCAACATGTATGACGCTGAATATGCACAGTGGAAGTACGCATGGCAGGCTCCAACAACTCTTGGTCTTGTGTGGATTGCTCTGGCTCTCTTCGGCTTGCGAATTTCCATAAATGCTGGAGCAATGGGATACGGCTACAACGTATCCGTTGGAATTGAATTATGGTATGGCGTTCTTTTTGCTGTATGGTTAGGTCTTTTTGAAGTAGCTTCTCGCGTACTTAATGGCGTTTTTGTATCCGCTGATTACAGTTTTGTGGTCTGCAGTTGTGGGTGGAACTGTTGCTGTAGCTGCAGAGCAGAACGAACAGCCAGCACAGCCAGTACAGGCTGAAACTGTTCCTGTTGCTTTTGCTCAGCAGCCAACCGAGGTTCTGCCATCTTCTCCAGTTGAACAAGACCCAACTGTGGTGATGCCTGTTCAAAACACGTCTATGCTCAACGAGGCTAGCACGGTTTCAATGGCTGCACCTGCTCCTCAGCCGGTAGCCAGCAATACTGCACCTGCTCCAGTTGCCAAGCCTCTCGATCCACAGAAGAAGCGCGTTCTTGTTATTAGTGCAATCGTTATTGCAGTTTTAGCCGTGCTGTTTGGCGCATATAGCATTGCGTCAAGCACTCTATTTGGTCCAAAGAACGTAGTCAATCAGTATGTGAAAGCTGTAGAAAGCGGAAACTATACTCAGGCAACTAAGCTGTCTAATTTAGGTCTATCTACTGCTCAGTCCGCGCTGTTAACGTCAACAGCAGGTAAGAACGCGGAAGTCCGTATTTCAGGCGCAACCGTTGGAAAATCTGTTAAAAATCCTGATGGTTCGCAAACATTTAACGTATCGTATAACTTCCAAAATAGTAGTCAGACTGCCTCTGTAACAGTAAAACCTGTGGGTAAGCAGTTCGGTATTTTTGATAAATGGACAGTGACTAATGGTTTAACGCAAACTGTTAACGTTACATTTGCTAAGCCTTTTACATCCGTTTCGATTAGCGGTGTAGCTGTTGGTAAGGCTAACGCTTTGTCTGAGATTGATTATGGATATACTTTTGCTATTTATCCTGGCGTGTATAGCGCTCAGGCTAAGGGAACGAAGTATATTAAGGAATTTACCGGAAAAATTGGAGCTAATTCTGACCTTTCCGTTACTGCCAACCCAACTGATGCATTAGAAGAAGATATTAATGCACAGGTGAAATCTGTACTAGACGAATGTGCTAAATCCACCAGCCCAGAGCCTGAAGGGTGCCCATTCTCTTCATGGGTTAGTGGAGATAGCGACAGCTACAGCGATTTATCGTGGAGCATTACTAAATATCCAGTAATCCGTTCCATCGATTTAGAGGATGGAAGTTTTTTCCTTGGTAGCGGAACCGCAACCTTAAAGTATCGGCATAAGGATTTCTTCGATGATTGGACCGATGATTCCGATGATAACACCATTTATGGTGACGGTACCTTTACTCTCGATGGCAATAAACTGACAGTAAAGTTTGACAACAGTTCTTGGTAAAACTTTCGCTGTGCTGAACAGATGAGGAAAGAGATGCGACCTAGATGAAATATGCTAGGTCGCATTTTCACTACTGAGATGGGGAAAGAAGAGTACAATCATGGTTTTTCTCAATCAGGAAAAACGAAGATGCTGTGCTGTCGTCTGCTAGTAATACAGAACAACCGCGAAAAACGCTGAAAGAGCGGATTATTTATCTCGTTCATTATTTTTTTATTGTTTTTGTCGCGCTATCTTTCGCAGGTTTTTATTCTATACTCTCAGTACGCAAGAATATCCGTTACGCGTGTAAATATGCAGTTTAGCGCACAACTAGATGAAAAAAATGGGCGTCTCAATCATCGCCAATACTCGTACATATTTCTAGTACAGATAACAATAAAAAGTCAGTATGTATAAAGCTCTTCGAGCGCAAAGCAAAGGCAGAAACTATAGTAGCTGGCGAAGTTTCAGTGCCAGAAGGGCGATATTCTGTTGAATATATTAGTCCTGTTAATGCTGATGGATCTATGTATAAAGTGCCGAAAACAGCCACGGTCGATGTGTCTGCTGCCGGTGCATCTTTTGTTGATACCGCGGAAATTGGAGAAAATTCAAGTGAAGTACAATTCGAGTTCATTCCTGCGTCGAAAGTATCTTCCTAAGATGTGGACGCTGCTGTTGAGATTCTTCAAGAAGCTTCACGCGATAAGAACTCAGGAGTAACGCAGAAAGATATTCTTACTGTACAAAATGCTCGTCAGGCTTTGAAGTAAGAGCGAAGTTTGCTCGCGCTGATGTAGAAAGTTTTATACAGAAAGTTATATAGAGAAAGAGGAAAAAAATGGAGAATAACGGTAATGGTTTTGAGTGGAGGTGGGCAGCCTCCTGCACCCCCTAAGCAGCACCTCAAGCTGCACCTAAACAGGCTCCGGGGAAAGCGCCAAAGGTCAAGAAAACTCAGCCAGCTGGTGTTGCAACAGCTAGTGTTTCCGTGCGCTCGCCGAAAAATTGTGGTATATACTTCTTGCTGCAATTACGGCGGTGGCTGTGTGCGTTAGGGGATTCTTTGTTTATAAGAGTTTTGTGAACCCTGATGCTCGTGGAGTGAGTATGAAGTTTAGCGTTGTTCTCGATGATAATTGGACGGATAAGTCTTCACCTGTGCTCGTGCGCATGAAAAACGTTGATGTTACGCGAAAAATTGATAGGTATAAGGCTCTTCGTCCTCAGAAGGGCAAGAGCAAGAGCGCTAGCATAACAGTGAAACTGCCTGAGGGAAAGTATGACGTGAGCTACGTAAGTCCTATCAATTCTGATGGTTCTATGTATAAGACATCAAAGAAAACAACAGTTGTTGTGAATGAGAAGACTGCTGCACATTCTGTAGCTGGGGATTCTCAGAAGGAGCAGCCTTCTGAATCGTCTGCGGACGGAAAGAAGGAAGAAAAAGAGTAGCTCAACTGATTCGGCTACTTCATCTTCTTCAACTGATTCATCCGCTTCTGACGTGCCACAGTTCGAATATATTCCTTCTTCTCAGGTAACGTCTGAGGACGTGAAGGCTGTGCGCGAGGCTTTGAAAACTGCTTCTCAAAACGAGACTGTGGGCGTAACAAGTACTGATACAAAGGTAACGGGTACAGCTGTAACTCTTGCGCGTAGTAATGACGAACTGCAGGAGGCTGTGAAAAACGTAGAAGCTAGCGGACGTAAGGCAGCTACGGGTATTGTGCGGATATTAATTCTCAGGATGAGATTAAACAGTATGTGGGCAAGGATAATGAGTTTAGGCCTGACTTAATCGATGAACCGCCTTATGTTATTTTCTTGCCTGATAAGCCACTGACATGCTCTTAGTGCCTCAAAGCGCTGGTGTAGAACTTGATAAAACTGTTGCTTCTATCATTGGTTTTTAGAGGGGAAAGGTTTCTCACAGTCAATTGATTGGAAACAGTATGAGAGTAAACGCGTAGTATTAAGCGCAGTCGAGTTTTATAGAGGAGACAATGGTTCCCCACTTCCTTACTCTTTCCTGCCTATTCTTTTTGATGGTGGGATATTGAAGAGTGACCTTAAAGTTGTTTATGCTCGAGATGTGCCAGATGAGAAGCTAAAGCCGTTTGATTTTTCCAGCTGGAGAATATGAATATACATCTACATTCGGCGATGTGCCACAGAAAGCAACAATAAAAAGTAGATGGCTCAACTTTAACAGTTACGCATAGCGATTTCGGTTATTCCGAGTGGGCTGAAGGAAAAACCTATACGTTAACAGAAAATCTTCAGGCATCGACTTCGCGGCGTCGTGTATATCAACTCACAGGAGATACAGAAAACATGTTCTCTTCTACCATCAGTTATTTCCCTCAAGATAAATCGTTTATCAAGAGTATTGATGGCTACGGGGTGTATCGACTTAAGCAATAGCATCAGTAAGACTGCCTAAAGTAGCTCAAGAGCGTGAGTCTGTATAGATTTGCGCTCTTGTCATATCTCGAAGGCAATTACCAATCAGTCGCTATGAATCAGAAAGTTCATGCGCACAGCGTAAAGCTCCTATAGAAGAAAATCAAGGAAGTTTCACTCCCCAAATGCAATCGTTTGCAAGAAAAAAACCGATAATTTTGCAAAAAAATCCTGTTAATTTTGAGAAACACGTACACAAGTACCGCAGCATTGTGTATTATGAGAGGTGGCTCGAAGAAGAGTTATCTTCCAGAACCACAAATAACCAACCTCTCACTCGGATCGTTTGGCACGTACCTGTCAATGAAAGGATAAAATTATGGCAGAAGTGGTATTTGAAAACGTTACCCGTATTTACCCAGGTAATGACACCCCATCTGTAGACAATCTCAACCTCACTATCAATGACGGCGAATTCCTCGTTCTCGTTGGTGCATCTGGTTGCGGTAAGTCTACAACTTTGCGAATGCTCGCAGGTCTCGAAAGAAGTAAACAAGGGTCGCATCTTGATTGGTGGCAAGGACGTTGCAACATGCAGCCAAAGGAATGCGACATTGCAATGGTATTCCAGAACTATGCTCTCTACCCACACATGACTGTGGCAGATAACATGGGCTTTGCTTTGAAGATTGCTGGTACCCCAAAGGATGAAATCCGCGCTCGCGTTGAGAAGGCAGCAGCTATTCTTGACTTAACTGAGTACCTCGATCGTAAGCCAAAGGCACTTTCTGGTGGTCAGCGCCAGCGTGTAGCTATGGGTCGTGCAATTGTTCGTCAGCCTAAGGTCTTCCTCATGGATGAGCCTTTGTCCAACTTGGATGCAAAGTTGCGTGTACAGACTCGTACGCAGATTGCAGCATTGCAGCGTCAGCTTGGCGTAACCACTCTTTACGTGACCCACGATCAGACTGAAGCTTTGACCATGGGTGATCGCATTGCAGTTATTAAGCTTGGTATTCTTCAGCAGGTTGGTGCTCCAACTGAGCTCTACGATCGTCCAGAGAACGTATTCGTAGCAGGATTCATTGGTTCCCCATCCATGAACATTTCTACTCATAAGGTAGAAAATGGCAAGGCAATCATCGGTGACGATGCAATTACTTTGCCAGCAGAAGTAACCGCAAAGCTCACCGCTGAGGACGACAACAAGATCATCATCGGCTTCCGTCCAGAAGATGCATCTCTTGCATCCGATACGGAGCCGGATGCATTCAAGCTCAACGTTTTGAATGTTGAAGATCTTGGTTCCGACGGCTTCATTTACGGTAACATCGTTGATGCTTCCGGCGCTGATGAAGCTTCCTCGGTAATGTCTGATCAGAACAATATGACCACAGTGCGTGTAAACCCACGTGCACTCCCACAGGTCGGTGCAACTGTTCGCATTCACATCGACCCAACAAAGATGCACCTGTTTGCACCATCTACCGAATTGCGTTTGAACTAATGCACTGATTCGACTGGTTCGCAAGAATCAACTGAATCAATTCAATTAGTCGATGTATACGAAGGGCGACACGAGGCTTCAGGGCCAGTGTCGCCTTTTGTAGTGCTGAACAGAATCTGCCAATTTGCATAAGGAGTGAGCTATGGCCGCTTTTAATCCCCAACTGTCTAACGCTACATCCGTGAAATCTGAAGAAGCTGATCGCGAAAGCGTAGAGCCTAAAACTCTGAACATCACTGCTGCTACGGCTAATCCGCGTCTGTTTACCTTGCCATGGTCGTTACCGTTGGCCAAATGGTCGCAAGATCTTATTGTTAACCTGCCTCGAGGTATATCTCGTCACGTGGTACGTTTTGTGCGCGCTGGCGATCATGTGAACGCCATGAAGGAAATTTCTTACCGTTCAGCGGTTAAAGAGTATGAGATGTTGCGTAAGCTCGAAAAAATTGACGTGCCGAGCGTAAAACCAATTGGTGTGGTTGCTGGACGTCGCAATACAAAGGGCGAGCCACTTGAAGCTATTTTGATTACAGAACAGCTGAAGTTCTCGCTACCGTACCGCGCTTTATTCGCCCGCAATTTACGCGCAGATACTGCAGACCGTTTGATTGACGCTTTAGTTGTGCTCCTCGTTCGCCCTGCATTTACAGGGCTTCTACTGGGGTGACGTATCGTTATCGAATGTTTTGTTCCTGCGCGATGCAGATAATTTTTCGGCTGTGCTCGTAGATGCAGAAACAGGTGCGCTGCATGAGAACTTAACTGATGGTCAGCGCGAATACGATATTGACTTAGCTCGCACCAATATTATTGGTGAGTTGATGGATTTGCATTCCGGCAACTTTGTTGCCAAGTGAAGTTGATGAGATTGAAGTGGGTAACCGCCTCGTAGACCGTTACCACGAGCTGTGGGACGCTCTTACTGGTATGTCATCCTTCGCTCCTGACGAGATGTGGAAGATTGAACAGCGCGTGAACAAGCTCAACGACTTGGGCTTTGACGTAGACGAGTTAGAAATAACCACAACAGATGACGGTAACCGCATTAATGTGCGTCCTCGCGTGGTGGATGCTGGTTATGCATCTCGTAAACTTTTTGCGCTTGACCGGCTTGGATGTGCAAGAAAATCAGGCGCGCCGATTACTCAACGATATTGAAGCCTACCGCACGTCCACATGGCGTCAGGGTGAAGATATGGAAATTGTGGCTACAGATTGGATGCGTGAGGTTTTCGAGCCTACGGTACGCGCTATTCCATCGGAATACCGTTACCAAATTGAGCCTGCTCAGTTCTTCCATGAAGTGCTGACCCATCGTTGGATTATGGCTGAAAAGATTGGCCATGACGTATCTACTCCTGAAGCAACTGAAGATTATATTACCAGCTCGCTGGGTGAGTACAAGATGGATCCGAAAGCTATTCAATCTATTCTTGATGAAGCTGATTCAGGCGTTATGGATGATTATGATGATTACCATGCTGAGGATGACCCAGATGCCGCAGTATGGGCGAGTATGTAGCTTTTAAGAATAAGTGGTGTTGATATGTATCAACACCACTTATTGCTTTTATTTCGTAGCAGAAATACGAGCTTTGTGCACGCTGTACAGTGCAATACCTGCAGCAACAGACGCATTAAGAGATTCGACCATAGACGTCATAGGAATACCCACAATCGAATCGCAAGCTTCACGCACTAAACGGCTGATTCCCTTACCCTCTGAACCTAAAACAACCACAAGCGGATCAGTTTCGAACCCAGATTCACCAACCAGAGCATTCCCGCCGCCATCTAATCCGATAGTATAGTATCCGCGCTCTCGCAGGCTTTCAATCGCCTTCGTCAAGTTAACAACGCGAGCCACTGGTAAATGTGCTGCAGCTCCAGCAGAAACCTTCCAAGCAGCAGCTGTTACCGAAGCACTACGACGCTCAGGCAAAATCACACCGTTTGCGCCAAAAGCAGCAGCCGAACGAATAACAGCGCCGAGGTTTTGCGGATCAGTTACGCCATCCAAAGCAATAAACAGAGGACGAGCTAAATTACGCGCCTTAGGAGACGCCCCAGCCAAAGCTGCCGCCTTAGCTTCTGCATGGTCGGCAAGCTTAGCTAAAGAAGCGTATTCATAAGGTTGCACACGCAAAACGACGCCCTGATGATTCGAGCTGCGCGCAATACGATCCATTTCTAAACGATCTGCCCTCAAGTAAGTGCAAACCGTTCACGCCGGCGAGCTTAATAATCTCGCGCGTACGGTCATCATGCTCAATATGAGAAGCAATATAAATATCGCGGCTTGGCACGCCCACGCGCAAAGCCTCTAAAACGGCGTTGCGACCAATAACAATATCGTCGCTATCGGAAGTGAACTTAGCTACGCGGCGCTTAGCTGCTAAACGCGGATCTGCTGCTTTGCGCTTGTCTGCTGCCTTTTTAGCTGCATATGCTTTGTGATACACGCGGTCTTCAGCTTTAGGAGTAGGTACTACCTGCTAACTTATTGCGGTGTTTACCGCCAGAACCCTTTGTTGAACTTTTTATTAACCATAAAACATTGTTTTACGCTATACATGGGGATTATTGATAAAAACTAAGAGGAAGTGGAGTGAATAATATAAATATTATTGCGACAATTTTGACATAAGATGTCTGATGTCTTATGATTGGATAAAGGAGATAACTCCAATCATAGTGAAGAAAAAATTTTTATAGCAATGTTGCTGAAGATAGCTTCACATATGGATTCGCTTTCAGTGTTGAAGGAGAAAAATGAAGTGCGGGAAGTTAGGAAAGTTGGTTGCAGGTATTGCAGTAGCCACATTAATGCTTTCAGGCTGTGGTGCAGGTAACAATGGAAATTCAAGCTCGTCATCGAAGAATGCTCCTGCAGCCAGTACGGTTGTTCCAGGAACAATTACTACACAGATTGCATATGCAGGACGAAACTTTGATCCTGGTACCACATCATTAGCCCTGCCTATGGCTGGAAACTGGCATGTTATTGAAGCGTTATACACCCGTAAAATGAACGACTTTAGTCTCGTTTCCGGTCTTGCTAAGGGCGACCCAAAGATGGTGTCGGAAACCGAATACGAAGTGACTCTGCGCGATGGTGCGAAATTCTCTGATGGTAACGCAGTAACAGCAAATGATGTGAAGTTCTCTTTTGAACGTATGATGAAAGAGGAAGTTTTGTTTGCGCCAATGCTTTCATTCATTGAAAGTATTGAAACAAAAGGAGATAATACCCTCGTTTTCCATTTGAATAAGCCTTTTACGCTGGTTAAAGATCGATTTAGCTTAGTTGGTGTTGTTCCGGCATCAATGTCTGATGAAGATCTTCAGAAAATGCCAGTTGGTTCTGGTCCATACAAGTACACAAATATTACGGATCAACAAGTAACTTTTGAAAAGAATGCCAACTATAACGGTGAATGGCAAGCTCCATCCGAGAAGATGGTATGGAACTCGAATGTAGACGATACTGCGCGTGTGACTGCAATGCAGTCAGGAAAAATGATGTTATGGAAAATGTGCCAGTTAAGGCATTTCAGACAGTAAAAGACTTCTGGATCAGAAATTCAGCAAGTGCAGTCCTTTAACCAGGCCTTCATAATGTTTAATACGAAGAAAGCCCCATTCGATAAGAAGGAAGTGCGTCAAGCTGTTTTCTATGGTATCGATACAGAGGCGTTAATTAAGAATCAAATGGGCGGTCAAGCAAAGCCCGTTACTGGATTCCTGCCAGAGAGCTTCAAATATTACAAGAAGGGTAAGAACGTATACACCTACAATGTAGAGAAAGCAAAGAAACTCATTAAGGATGCTGGAGTACAGGCTGGAACTACATTTACTCTCTATACCACAGATCAAACATGGATTACTGAGCTAGCTCACAGATTAAGAATAATCTTGAGCATTGGGCTTTTAAGGTTGATATTCAGTCTATGAAGTCAGCAGCTCTCTTCCCGAATGTTACGGATAAAGAGGATGCGGATTACTCTATGGTCTTAGCTCCAGGTGATCCTACAGTGTTTGGTAACGACCCAGATGTTCTGCTCAACTGGTGGTTCGGAGATAATGCATGGACTAAGACCCACACATTCTGGAAGGGCTCTGAAGCATATAACAAGCTCCATGAATACATGGATAAAAGCAGTTGTAGCTGAATCAGACAGTGAGCGAACCGAAGCTTGGAATAATACGATGGATATTATTTCTGAAGAAGTTCCTCTTTACCCACTCTTCCACCGTACGCTATCTACTGCATCTCGTAAAGGGGTGTTCAAGGAGTATAAGGCAGCCAGTACCACGGGTCTATTCTTCTTAGGAGCAAAGCTGAGTGAAGTCTTAATATAAACCATACAAAATCTCTATGTCCGTATGGGAGAATAAAAGCTTCCATACGGACATATCACTAAAAGAGACGTGTATAGATGATTTTCGTGGATCATCTTCAGAATTAAGAGGTAAAATCTCATGACAAACTTGCTGAGATTACTAGCAAAGAGGCTAGCATCCCCTGCCGTTAGTGGCATTTGGTGTTGTATTTCTTGTTTTCTTCTTAATGTCATTTTTCTCAATATGATCCGGCAACAGCCGCGTTGGGAGAAGAATGCAACAGCAGAACAGTTAGAAGCATATCGTCACGAAGCAGGCTTTGATAAGCCATGGTATATTCGATTTTTTGTATACATCTGGAATATGCTTCATGGCAATTTGGGAACTTATGGTGTCAATAGAGAGTCTGTGGCTGGTCGAATTGCTCAAGCTTTTCCTATTACTCTGCAATTAACATTTATTGCGCTCTTAGTAGCTGTATTTTTCGCTATTCTTTTTGGTGTACTTGCAGCTCTTTTTCGCAATACATGGGTTGATCAAGTTATTCGAGTATTTTCTATTATTGCGATTTCAACACCATCCTTCTGGTTGGGTGTTTTAATGATTTACGTTTTCCAAATTCGTTTGGGATGGCTTTTTGGGTGCAGGAGATTTAGTCCCATTCTTTGTTGACCCTTTGGCATAGTTGAACCGTATGGCAATGCCTGCAGTCTCTTTGGGACTTCCAGTAGCCGGTCAGCTTACACGAGTTATACGTACCTCAATGGTAGAAGAGCTTGACAAAGATTATGTGCGTACTGCTATTGGAGCGGGTATTGAAAAGGGAATAGTTGTTGCGCGAAACGTATTGCGCAATGCATTAATTACACCAATTACAGTACTCGGAATGAAGATTGGTTACCTCATGGGTGGTGCAATTGTTACCGAAGTTATTTTTACACTGCCGGGTATGGGAACCACACTTTTGAAGGTATTAACGAAATGAGCCAACTTTAGTGCAAGGTGTGGTGCTCGTAGTAGCACTATCCTTTGTAGTCATCAATATTGTTGTTGATTTGCTGTATGTGCTTATCAATCCTCGCATTAGGACGGTGTGACATGCTATTTGGAAAGAAAGCAATTACTGACGCTGTATCGCAGCCAGGCGTGAAATTGCGTAGATTTGCACATCTTAAGCTCAGCACAAAACTAGCAGCACTATTTATGATTTTACTTATTGGTGTTGCAGTCTTAGCTCCCATTATTTCGCCTCATGATCCTCTTTGCTATTGCCACTAGCTATTTGTCTCCGAACGCGAACAATCTATTCGGCTGAGACAATTTAGGGCGAGACGTAATGAGTCGAGTCTTTTATGGAGCGCGTTATTCGCTGACTATTGGTCTGCTTGCCATTGCCTTTGCTCTTATTCTTGGAGCTCTTATTGGTGCAATTGCTGCAGTATCGCGCTCTTGGATTTCTGAAATTATTATGCGCGTAGTTGACATCTTTATGTCTGTTCCAGGTATTGCATTGGCAGCAGTTTTTGTATCTATCTTAGGACAGTCGATGTTCGGCATCATTATTGCTATTGGTATTTTATATGTGCCTCAAATTACACGAGTGGTTCGGGCAAATATTATTAGCGAGTATGGTCAAGATTATGTGCGTGCTGTAATTGTTTCCGGTGCGCGTGCTCCATGGATTTTACTCAAGCATGTTACGCGCAATATTGCTGCACCTGTTATGGTATTTACCACGCTATCGGTGGCTGATGCAATCGTCTTTGAAAGCATCGTTATCCTTTATTAACTTGGGCTTCCCAGAGCCTACACCAACATGGGGTAATACTCTATCTTCAGCAAAACAAGGCGTTATTTTCGGTTATTGGTGGCAGGCATTATATCCAGGTTTGGCCATTATGATTACCGTATTAAGCTTGAATATCTTGTCTGAAGGTATTACAGATGCTATCGTATCTGCTCCAAGTGCACCTATGGTCAAGAGTTCTGTTGATGCGGCAAAAGCACGTAAAGAAGACCTACTTCTGACAGACCCTGTTGCTGCATATGCGGCACAACACGATACCCTTGTTAACTCGTTGGCACAGCTTAAAGAGGCTGAAGCTCAACGTACAGATCGCTTTATTCCGCGTGGACCTGAATCAGGTGAGCCAGTCATTGAAGTAAAAAGACTTGTGTATCTCTTTCCCTCGCCATGGCGATGTGAATGTTGTTGACCACGTATCGTTCTACGTACGCCCTGGTGAAACCATGGGACTTGTAGGTGAATCTGGATGCGGCAAATCTATTACCTCCTTGGCCATTATGGGTCTGCTTGATAAGCGTGCAACAATTTCCGGTGAAATTAATTTCCATGGTAAGAACTTAGTTGATATAAGCCCTAAGGAGCATAATGCTCTGCGGGGTCACGAAATTGCGATGATTTATCAAGATGCTCTCAGTTCTCTCAATCCATCCATGCTTATTAAGAATCAAATGGCTCAGCTTACGAAGCGTGGTGGAAAACGTACGGCCGAAGAGCTACTTGAGCTTGTTGGATTAGATCCAAAGCGAGTGCTGGAATCTTATCCGCATGAGCTTTCAGGTGGTCAGCGGCAGCGTGTGCGGATTGCTATGGCATTAACTCGTGATCCTAAACTGGTTATTGCCGATGAGCCAACCACCGCACTCGATGTTACAGTGCAGCGTCAAGTTATTGACCTACTCAATGATTTGCGTGAAAAGCTTGGATTTGCCATGATTTTTGTTTCACATGACTTGGCATTAGTTGCGAAGGTGGCTCATAAGATTACGGTTATGTATGCCGGTCAGGTAGTTGAGCAGGGCTCGACTCAGGAAATTCTGACTGATCCACGACATGAATACACTCGTGGTTTGCTGGGATCTGTTATCTCTATTGAAGCAGGTCAAACTCCGCTACATCAAGTACCTGGAACTGTTCCTAGCCCGAAGGACTTCCCAGATGGTGATCGTTTTGCTCCTCGTTCATCGAGACCTTATGACGCTCTCGATGAGCATCCGGTCATGATTGAAATTCCAGATACTCACCATCGCTATGCTGTGCGCCCATCTCTTGCAGATTTGGACGTTCACCATCAGCCAGTTGAGAATCCTGGAGAAATAATTCATCTGATTAATCCATCTCTTAATAATGCTTTTGACGATGGAGAAAAAGTCCCAGGTGACACATCCAATGTTGTAGTTACTGCTGACGCAACTCAGGAGGCAGACAATGAGTAAAGAACTGTTGAATACTCCCATTATTGAGCTGAAGAACATTAAAGTAGTGTTCAAAACTCGCGCAGGTGGTATTTTTCACCCTCATATGGTTACTGCTGTTAATGACGTGAGTTTGCAACTTATGCCAGGGAAAACCATTGGTTTGGTTGGGGAATCCGGATGTGGAAAATCCACCACAGCTAATGTGCTTTGTGGTTTGCAGATGGCTACAGAGGGCACAGTGCTATTTAGAGGGTATTGATGTTACTAAGCGCACTGCTGATCAACGTAAGAAAATTGGGCGCGTGGTATCAGTTGTTTTTCAAGATCCAGCAACTGCTCTTAACGCTCGTATGAAAGTTATTGATCAACTTAATGATCCTCTAGCTGTGCATAAGCTTGGAACGAAAGAAAAGCGCATAAATCGTGCGATGGAACTTATCCACATGGTTGGTTTGCCAACTTCTGTGCTGGATGCTCTTCCTGGTCAGCTCTCAGGTGGTCAGCGTCGGCGAGTAGCTATCGCACGAGCTTTTGAGCTTAGAGCCGGATGTAATCATCGCAGATGAACCTACATCTGCTCTCGATGTGTCTGTGCGAGCGCAGATTTTGAATCTTCTAACACATTTGAGAGAAGAACTTGGCTTAGCAATGGTGTTTATTAGCCACGATATTCAAACAGTACGCTACGTATCCGATGAAATCGTGGTGATGAATGGCGGCAACATCGTAGAACGATAGCTTCGCACAGAAGTGTTTTTACAATCCGCAACATCCTTATACGCGAACTCTTCTTGCTGCAGCACCATCATTGTTGCATCCTACTGAGAAGAATGCGCATAACAATAAAAATAATAAAAAGAAAATCGTGCGAGCCTTATCTTAGAATAGCCTTTTCCACACATCAAATCTAGGTATGAGGGCTCGCCATGAGGCACTCAACTAAAACTGAGCTAGGGGCTACAGGAACATACTTTTCAAAAGACGAAAAGAGGAGGAATAGAGAAATGGATTCTCGTTTTCGTGGCGTTTTTCCCGCCAGTAGTTACAGCCTTAGATGCAGATGGTAATCTTGATGAAACCTCTTTTTGAACGAAGTATTAATCGCATGATTGACGCTGGAGTCAATGGACTCTTTGTGTTGGGATCTTCGGGAGAAGTAGCTTTCCAGTACTGATGAACGCCGCCGGCGAGATTATTGAAGCAGCTGTGCGCATTATTGACCATCGAGTACCCCTGCTGGTGGGGATGTATTGATACAGAAACAAGACGAGTTATAGAACATGCTCGAGTAGCTCAAGCTTTGGCAGATGCCATTGTAGCTACAGCACCATTTTATGCACTTGGTGGTCAAGCAGAAATAGAACGGCATTTCCGTCTCATTCATGAAGCTGTAGATTTGCCATTATTTGCATATGATATTCCGGTATGTGTGCACACCAAACTGCAGGCAGATATGCTTATTCGTTTAGGGCTTGATGGCGTGCTTACGGGTGTTAAAAGATTCTTCCAACGATGATGTTTCTTTCCGTTTCCTTGTTGATAGTAATAAGAGAGCAGGGCATCCTCTGGTCTTGTTGACAGGAGCAGGAGGTCGTTGTTGACGGGGCTTATATGGCTGGTGCGGATGGATCAGTTCCTGGTCTTGCTAATGTTGAGGCAAGTGCTTATGTGCGTATGTGGCAAGCATATGAGAATGGTGATTGGAGCACTGTTCGTAAGGAACAAGATTTCCTTGCAGACCTTATGCGTATTGTTCTCGTACCACAAGGCGTTCAAGGTTATGCAGCAGGGGAGTAGGAGCATTCAAAACAGCCATGGCTTTGCTGGGAATTTTTGATACGAATCAAATGCCAGAGCCTGTCTTACCGCTGCGTGGCGAAAATGTTGAGCGCATTGCAAGCGTGTTGAAACGAGCAGGACTCGAACTTAAGCGTAATGTTGAAGAGGTAAGTGCTAGCGCGCACATTCATACTCTCTAAGTGCAAGGAAGGACGAGAGAATGGCAGAAGTTCTTATTGTAAAATCACAAGAAGAAGCTGGAGAAATCTACGCACGTGCTGTGGTCACCGCGCTCGCTCGGAATCCTCAGCTTGTTCTAGGACTAGCTACGGGGTCAACACCACATGCCGCGTACCAAGCATTAGCTCGCCGTGTTAAAGAAGATAATCTTGATGTTTCCCGAGTTCAGGGTTTTGCTTTAGATGAATATGTGGGTCTCGATCCAGAACATCCAGAATCGTATCATAGCGTTATTTTTCAGAGAAGTAGTGGAACCTGTAGGTCTCAATCTGATCTTATTCATGTGCCACACAGTGATATTGACACTCTTCCTCATGCAGGGTGCAGACTACGATGCTGCAATCGAAGCAGCGTGTGGAGTAGATATTCAGATTCTAGGCATCGGAACAGATGGTCATATTGGGTTTAATGAGCCAGGAAGCTCACTTGCTTCTCCTACACGTATGAAAACCTTAGCCGAACAGACTCGTCTCGATAATGCTCGCTTTTTCAATAATGATGTAAATCAAGTGCCTATGCATTGCATTACACAAGGTGTGGGAACCATAATGAAGGCAAAGCATCTTGTGCTGTTGGCATTTGGGAAATCAAAAGCTCAGGCGGTAGCAGCAAGTATTGAGGGGCCTATTACTGCTATGTGCCCAGCATCGGCATTACAAATGCATCCACATGCTACTTTTATTGTGGATGAAGCAGCTGCGAGCGAATTGAAACAGGCTGAATATTACCAGTGGGTAGCGCGTCATAAACCGCAATGGCAGGAGTTGTAGGTTCGGATGCAGCTTGGTGTCGATATATGAGGTATGCCTCGTAAATATTAAGGATACTGAATGAGTGCATTAATAGATAAAGTTCCTGATTCATGGGAGAAACGTCGTGTTATAGCTCGACGCCTCGTAGGGCAGATGAGCTCCACAAGTTCTGCTTCGGCTTGTATTACTGTTTTACGTCATGCCACGCTTGTTGATGCTTTGGGCACTATGAGACAATGGTTGGCTGGTGATGCGTAATGGCAGTATCTATCGCACAGGTGCAGGTGATTATGCTCTTGAAGCGGTTACGAATGAGCTGGAGAGCGTGCAGAAAGAGCAGGACTACAAGAACACTATTAGTGTAATTGATGTTCAGGGACATATTGTTTGCCCCGGTTTCATTGACATTCATTCTCATGGCGGTTGGGGTAGTGCTTTTGACGACGGTGAAGATGCCATTGCTATGGCACGTAGTTTCCATCTTCTTCATGGCACTACTCGGCGAGTACTCGTTAATTACGAATCCGTGGAGATGATTTACTGCACACTATTCGTGTTGCTTCTCAGGTTGCATTAAGTCGCGTAGACATCTTAGGGACTTCATCTTGAAGGCGCTTTTCCTTTCACCCTCAACATAAGGGTGCTCACGATGAAGAGTGCTTACTTGACCCTACACAAGAACGAGTAGAGGCAATACTTGAAGCAAGCCAAACAACACTACGCCAGATTACGATTGCTCCTGAGCTAGAACATGGCATCAGTGCTATCGAAGGTTTTGCGCGCAGCAGGTTCGCTCTGCTGTGGGGCATTGCGATGCTGACTATAATCAGACTCGTGAAGCTTTTCGACCATGGTGCACGTATTTTGACGCACATGTTTAATGCCATGAACGGGATATCTCACAGAGCGCCTGCAGCTATTGCTGCAGCAGCGAAGACGAATCAGTTATTGCTGAGATAATTGCTGATGGTTCATGTTCATACCCCAGCTTTACGCATAGCTGCCCTAGCTTGTTCCACACCGACGCTCTTGTAACAGATTCCATGTCTGCTGCAGGTTGTCCAGATGGTTCATATACCTTGGGTAATTTAGACGTAGATGTGAAAGATGGACATGCTCGACTTGTGTCTAATGGAGCTATAGCTGGTTCAACGTTAAATCTTGAAGAAAGCAGTTCAGCGCATGGTTTTGAAGTTGGATTGAGTGTGCAAGATGCTATAGAAGCTGCTACCTTTACACCGGCACGTGCTGTGGGGTAGACCAGCCTCAGGAGATCACACAGGCTCCTCTTGGTTTTTATTGCGTGAGGGATATGCGGCTGATGCTTTGATTTTAGATAAAGATTCCTTAAGCGTGCGCGACGTGTGGTGCTCAGGCGTTCGTGTAGATATTTAAGTGGATACAATCAGGATTAATTGTTCTCAGCATAATAGTTTTTATGCCGAGAACAATTAATTCATAACGATTATCCATGTGTTAGTCGTTATGAATGAAGACGTGTACGAACTATGTGCTCAATCGGTTGATAATGCGAATCGACTGCTTCGCGATATGCTTCGATGTCTCCATTGACCGCGGCATTAAGCATATCTATATGGGCTTGAGCTGAATGCATAAGATCAGCAGTAATTTCCGCGTTTAACGCCGGAACTACTGCCATATGCACAAAGCCATAAGCTACGCGATAGTTGTTTGGCCACGGCGTTATCAAGCGAATCCATCAGTCCTTGGTGAAAAGCTATGTCTTCTTCAAGAAAAGTATGTCCATCTTGAGCTTTTGCTGTAATATTCTCTGTTACAGTACGTAAACGAGCAATATCGTCGGTAGATAAACTCTGAACGTGGCTTACTACTTCAGGAGCTAATCCTTGATCTAAAATTTTACGTAACTCAATAATATCGGCTAAATTTCGGTAGCTGTCGTCGCCGGACATCATAGCCTTAAAAGAGAGAGCTTCGACAAGTGGGTCAAATGATAGAGAACCTACAAAAGTGCCTTTGCCATGAACCACAGATACAATATCCAATGCTTCAAGTTTACGTATCGCCTCGCGTACTGAGGACCGTGCTGCCTTTAAATGCTCACACAGCTCAGACTCAGTGGGGAGAGGGTCTCCAATCTGTAAGCCTTCACGAAGGATATAGGATTTTATTGCATCCATTGTTGTATCTACGCGCCTGCGTGTAGAGGATGGCTCGAAATACGTGGGATTAAAGCATCAGTTAAACCCTCTACACTCTGAATTTCCAATGTAGATTTTTTGAAATCAGGTGCCATAATACCCTCCTTCTTCATCTGCGCCGTTGCATGAACGAATTATGCCTCTGACTCCAACACTTACTTACTAGTATATACATCGAGCGAAGCAATGGTAATACACGTATTCTATCAAATTATCAGACATCAGACAAATCTATGATATACTGAATTTTAACATGTTGAGTTGTCTCATCGAAAAAGTAGCACAAAGGTGTTCTTAATGGTAGGAATAACAACCGTCGCGGGGTATACGCCTCACAGCCTTCAGATAAGGCGAAACGCGAAGAATATTATGCTTTGCTTGGCCATGAAGAGTGGATTAGTGGAGCAGAGCTCCCTTTTCCTAGCGAGCTTTGTAGATGCGAGTGAGGAAAATGACTTGCTGCTCATTTACCAACACATTGGCATCACAACAATGTCACTCTTATTCCTGGCACGATGCAGAGTCTCGCTGTGAACCCAAGTTTTGGTCTAGCAAGCCCCTCATCATCAGGTAGACGTGAAGCTCTCACATATTTAAGAAATGCTTTTTACGCTCTTGACGATTTTGCGCAGCTTCGGGGAAGCCAAGATATCCGTTATGTGCAGATTCATTCAGCTCCTTCAAAAATTGCTGAAGTTGATGCAATGAAAGCATCTTTAGAAGAAATAAATAGGTGGGAGCATAACAGTATTCGCCTAGTTATTGAGCACTGCGACCGTTACAAAGAGGTGCAATCGCCAGAAAAGGGTTTCCTAACGTTGGAAGAAGAAATTGAATTAGCGCGGGAATTTAATGTAGGTATCACCATTAATTGGGGGCGCTCTGTTAGTGAAGATAGAAATCCTTGGACGGCTAAACAGCATATTGAAGAATGTGCGTGTGCAGGTGTTCTTACGGGACTGATGTTTTCTGGTGCAGGACCTCAAGCATCACAGTATGGATACGAGTGGATTGATGGGCATCTTCCTTTGAGTACTTTCGAGAAAACTAGCTTAATGACACCTGAACATATCGAAGCTTGTGTTACTAGTGCATGTGAGAGTAAGCAGTGGCTAGAGCACGGGTATGGCGGAGTGAAAGTATGTGTTCCTGCCAATGCAGACCTAGCAACGCGATTAAGTTATATGTCAACAACGTACGAGGTTATGAACAATGTTTTGTGCTCACGATGATTATGATTTACATCTTGATGATGTTGTATCTGACCGTTTCTATATAGCTGTGGATATTGGTGGAACAAAAATCGCTTCGGCTATTGTGCGTATGAGTTACGGGACATATGAGGTCATAGATAAAAATCGTATGCCCACATGCGCGCAGAAGGGCGGTGATGATGTTTTGTATCGCCTCGTTGACTTCATCGAACAGCAGTTTTCGTCTTGCGAGCAAGCAAGGAATACCTATTACTGGTATTGGCGCAGGAACTGCTGGTGTAGTTGATAGTGAGCATGGGCGCATTGCTGCTGCAACCAACATCATGCCAGGCTGGGCAGGCCAGCATGTGCACAGGCAATTCATGAAAGTGATCTAGTTGGGCATTTACCTGTGTATATGGTGGGAGATGTTGGAGCACACGGTTTAGGCGAATCGCAGTATGGAGCAGGTCGAGGACATGAGTCGGTGCTGTCTGTGGGAGTAGGCACAGGTATTGGCGGAGCTATTATTCGTTCGGGAGAACTGATAACTGGTGCTCATGGTGTAGCAGGACATGTTGGTCATATTTCGCATGCTCTGGGCGTGGGGGTGACATGTTCTTGTGGAACAACTTGTGGACATATTGAACCTGTAGCATCAGGAACGGGTCTTGCAACCTTGTATAACCTATTGCGTAGTGAAAACTCAACTATTGAAAATGGTCAGGAATATGTTCAACCAGCTCGCAGTGGTCTCGATGTCGTGAACCGCATGAATGAAGGTGAGCATTTCGCACGGCGAGTAATTGAAATCTCAGCTACAGCATTAGGTGAGTGTATTGCAGGAATGGCAAATCTCCTTGATCCTGATGTAATTGTGCTTTCAGGGTCAGTGGTGAAAGCTGGAGAAGTGTGGTGGCAAGGCGTGTATACAGGTTTTTCGCATGCAGCACTACCTCTTATAAGTGCGACTCCTATTATTCAAGGGAATTTAGGCGATGATGCACCCCTAGTGGGAGCGGCATACGCCGTGAGTGAATACATTAAAACGCTTTGACTACGTAAATCTGAAACTGTATAGAAGTACTCAATGGAGAGATGAGAAAGGAAGATTAGAATGGTTCATCCACTTATTCAGCAGCTCAAGGGTGGCTTAATTGTGAGTTGCCAGGCATATCCTGGTGAGCCACTACGTCAACCTGAGATTATGGCACGTATGGCTCAAGCGGCTGTAGCTGGTGGTGCAGTAGGTATACGATGTCAAGGACTTGCTGATATTAGTGCCATTAAGGGGCAGGTTGATGTTCCGGTTATAGGTATTTGGAAAGATGGTCACGAAGGAGTATTCATTACTCCAACCTTGCGTCATGCTCGTTGTTGTATGGCCGCAGGAGCAGACATTATCGCTTTAGACGCCACTCGTCGTCCCCGTCCTGATGGTTTAAGTTATGAGCAAACAGTTACAACACTGCATAACGAGGGAACGCTGGTAATGGCTGATTGCGGTAGTTTTGCTGATGCTCGTATGGCAGTTGAAGCAGGCTCTGATATTATTTCCACAACATTGAGTGGATATACGGGAGAGCGTGAGAAAACACACGGGCCTGATTTTGAGTTATTGCAGCAGATGATTGACGCTTTTCCTGATGTTCCTGTGCTGTGTGAAGGTCGTATTCACACTCCAGAACATCTTGCTCGTGTTATGAGTATGGGTGCATGGTCTGCTGTTGTTGGTACAGCGATTACTCATCCTACAACTATTACATCGTGGTTTGTGGATGCGCTGCAATGATTTATTTGCATAATTTGTTTGCAGATATGGCGTAACCGTATAAAAATAGTAAGGATTAATCACCATGATTGACAATGATGTGCATCGTTTGGTGTGGAAACAAGGATATTCGAGTGTAAGTTTACGTTTTTCAAGCATCTACAGATGGCGTACTTACTCAGGCTATAAATAGTAATGGCGAGTCTCAATTAGAACTACGTATTGCTCACGGATCACTACTAGTAGAAAGCGGGAGCTTTAGCTGAGATATTGAAGATAGTTATGGTATTGCATGCGGTACAGAGCACGCTTTGGTCTTAAGCTTTGGATCTTTTGGTACTCGTATTTATATTGATGGGTATCAGGTCTTTTCGTGTGCCACGAATCTTCAGACACAGGAAGATACCGTACTTCAAAATGCTCAATCTAATACCTTGCACGTTTATGATGTTGATATTGAGCTGAACACTTTGAAGTCAGAGGAGATTTGTAATCGTTATGAGTGTCCAGCAGCTGATATTGAATTTGCAGCCGCATATTTAGCTGAGCCTGATATTAATCGCATTAGTACGATGCATACGGGAACCTTATACGCTCGTTTTAGGGTGAGAGGTATTAATCAGTATGGAACTATTATTGCTGCCTCACGTGATAATCAGGAGCTATTGAATTTAAGTATTGATGATGACGGCTTCCTCTACAAAGTGTATATAAATGGCGGATGGAACGAGTACCGTGCTCCAGGTTATTGGAATGATGGGCAATTTCACGATGTTGTTGTCAGGGCTTTCCGTGGCGCTATAGATATTTATGTGAATGGTTCCTTGATTATTCATGAGCCTGGACAGTATATGTGTGAGGCAGTTGGTGGCATCGATTATTTCAGTATTGGTGAAGATACTCACGGAGTTCGTCTCTTTGGAGAAGTACGCAGTGGCGGAATTTATACATATGCACTGACTGATGGACAGATTGCTTCTTTATCTCATAAAGAGCCTGTAACTACTACAGCTCTTTTTGATAAAGGTTTTGAGGGGTCAGCGAGCTATCGAATTCCCTCGATGGTGACTACGCCTTCCGGAGTAGTGATCGCGGGTTGTGATCAGCGCGTGGTTATTTCTAATGATGCTCCGAACAAAATTCATTTTGTTATTCGGCGCAGTCTTGATGGTGGACATACATGGAATGATTTACAAACAGTTATTTCATATCCGGATAAAGATGGACCAAGTGTAGATGGAGCTAGTCTTATTGATTCATGTATGCTTGTTGACCGCAATACGGGTCGTGTGATTGTTCTTGTTGATCATTTCCCTGGTGGGGTCGGTTTTGCCAATGCGATACAACGCCGCGGTACGGATGATCAAGGACGACTTATTCTTACTGATGGCCAAGATAATAGCTACTACCTCAATAGTGACGGAACAGTAGAGGCAGATACCAACAATGATTCTGAGGCTACTCCAGCATCGGCTTATACAGTAGATGAAGACGGCTATGTGACCTATAACGGTAGAGACGGAGGAAATATTTTCTTCAAAAAAGGTATTGATGAGAATGAAACGCTGTTAACCGTTAGAACGAGCTATCTCGTAGAAGTTCACTCAGATGACGACGGAGCCACATGGTCAAAACCGCGCTATATTGATTGGATGTTACGAGAAGAGTGGATGGGATTTTTGGGAACAAGCCCGGGAATCGGACTTCAACTCAGCACAGGACCATATGCAGGACGTCTTTTAGTGCCATATTATTGCTGTTCGGCAAATCCACAATATTCAGCAGGTGGAGCGCTTATCTCAGATGATGGTGGTAATACATGGTATCGAGGGCATTGCATTAATGAGAACCGTGTGGTTAATGGTGTATCGGTTGATGTAACTCAGATTGGCGATAATGATGCCACAACGCATGAATCAGTTTTTATTGAAGACAGTAATGGTGACGTCGTCGTTTTCTTTAGAAATCAGCATCATAGTGGGCGTGTGGGGAAAGCTATCAGCCATGACGGTGGTAATACGTGGGATGAGTTAGAGTTTGACCCAAATATTCCTGATATCTTCAGCCAACCTAATGCGATTACTTTGCCAGACCGAGAAGATTGGACATACGGCGAGGCTTCACATAGAGTTCTCTTTGCTAATGCTTGTCTTATGCGCCCTTATCGCGGATGCGGAGTACTGCGGTACAGTGAGGATGGAGGACGTACATGGAAACATTCGCGCTGCTTTAATCCATATCACTATGTGTATCAGTGCATGTCTGTTAGACCTGATGGAGATGTGGGATTGCTGTGGGAACGCGAAACAGCTGGCGTATATTACACGCATCTGACGCGCTCATGGCTAGGAATTGATTAGACTTCGTTTTCTCTCCTTAAAAACGAGTGCCTCTGCGTAGAGCAGAGGCACTCAATATCTCACCATTTACCTATATGGTGGTTGAGGCGGCACAGGCGCTGATGGTTGTTGCGGATAAGCAAAATACATCTGCTGCTGTCGTTGCTGCTGGTAATAGCGCTTCATCTGTTTTCGCATAGAGCGACGCTGTTTCCATGACGTCACAGACTGCATCATGCCATCATAAAACTCACGAGCGTAATCGCGTCCTGGAGCGTCAAACCATCCGCGTTTTACAGCGAAATAGACAATAATCACAGCAATAGTAATTTGTACAGCAATATCAATCGAGGCAAAAATTGGAGACGTGGCAGAATCACTATCTCCACCGTCAGCAAAAACCAAAAGCTGCAAACAGCATAATACTCACATTGTTAGCGATATGCATACCGATGCCTGCTTCTAATCCACCTAAATACATGGCAAGATAACCGGTAACAATACCCAAACTGAAAATCGTTGTTAGCCCTAATCAAATCATAGTCGTGCATAGCCGTAAAAAAATAAGCGCAGGAATAATTGGAACGAGAACATGCGTAATGCGCGGAAGCCAACGTCCCATAGCTTGCAGAAGTAATCCTCTAAAAACGTACTCTTCAGTGGCACATTGAATAGGAATAACCGTAATAATTAGCAAAAGCGACACAATCGATGGCGCATGTGAGTCACTTTTTCTCCGCTAGCTATAGCCACAATAATGGAAGCGAGATTAAGCAATGCGAAGAAAATAAACGCAACAGCGGTTGACTTAAACATAGCCGACCAGCGTAAATGACCGTATACGCTTGACAAAGAGCCAAAACTTTGGGATTTAAGCGTGTGAATAGTCCACCACAAAGCAGGGAGCATAATGGCAACGCCACCGAAAGTCAGAAGAATGACTGTGGGGCTTGCAGGGTTGGCTAGGAAATTCTCAGGAGAAAGCCCCATATATTGCTGATACGTATAAATGCTGAGCTGTCCGAAAGCTGCTAAGCCAGCAACTACGTACAAAGCCAAGGATACAAGTAAATAAAAGAGCACAAAAATAAATGTTGTGGCTACGGGCTTCCACCATGGATTACGGAAAGTGTCGCGCAAAGTGGCAGCGTAACCATGGCCTTTGTACCATTCATCACGGCGAATAAGCTCCCACGGACGGGTGTAGGTGGTCTGCACAGGCTCAGGAACGCGAGGAGCTGTGTAGGATAGCGCTGGTCGAATATTAATTTTTTTCGCCTTCGTTGGGACTGCTGCCATAGAACCACTTGTTAGCGGCGCAGAATAAATGGAATATGCAGGATACGCAGAATTGCGCGGCGCACGGAGGTCAGGGTTGCTCTGGATGCCTTGGGGGTTGCTCTGTGAGGCATAAGGCGCTGAAGGAGTGGCTGAATAAGCGAAGGCTGCTGGATAAGCGGCGTTGTAAAAGCGGTGAAGGAGCTGGCTCATACGGAGATGGAGCGTGCCGAGGTGCGCGCTTAACTCCGCAGATTTTTATAGGATGTATAGCGTTCGGGCTGTACGCGCCGGTCTGGGCGTTCGCAGGTTCGGCTACAAGAGAATTCGGTGCGGGCAACGGTGCAGCATACGTATTGTTTTCGCTCCCACTGTTCTCAGCGCTGGTCATACTGTTCTCAGCGCCTGTCCCGCGTTCAGCGCTCGTGCGGTTCAAATCTGCAGGTCGGATTGGCTCAGTCATACATCAATCTTAGCGCGAGGTATTTATGGAACTGTTTCCCTTTATCCGAAAAATCAGCGCTTGTTTTTCCTCGCTGTGTAAAACCTTTTGTAAAAACCCGCACCAAAACTGTCTATGCCAAGCGCGTCATTGTCGTTATAAAACCATGCGTTACACTACAATAAAACCTACACATATTCATGTCCGCACAACAGATGAATTCTCCTTCATGTGTTGACTACTCTGCGACGAAACCAGGAGATACTGATGACCGATTCACTCGGCACAACTCAACAGCATCTGAACCCTTTTGAGGAACAGATCCATCGATTAGCGAAGTATCCAGCGTTGAAACTGCAATGAATACGAGCATTACGCACGGTTTGTCGTCTGCTGAGGCTCAAAGCTCGTCTCGAAAAAGTTCAGGGTACAACGCGCTAGCTTCCAAACCAAAAGATCCAGCGTGGAAGAAGTTCTTAGCACAGTTCCAAGATCCGCTTGTCTATCTTTTGCTCGCAGCAACCGTTATTTCTTTTTGCTGCATGGATTATTGAACGTAGCACGAACCCAACGCATGCTGAGCCTGTGCCTTTCGACTGCATTGTTATTATTTTTGATTTTGATTGTTAACGCAGTTCTTGGCTTTATTCAGGAGAACCGAGCAGAAGCAGCAGTAGAAGCGCTGGCTCAGATGGCTACGCCGCAGACGGCTGTTTTGCGTGACGGTCGCGTAATATCTATTGCTACAGCAGATGTGGTGCCTGGCGATGTGTTGATTTTTGGCTGAAGGCGACACGATTTCTGCAGATGGACGTCTGTTTGAAGCCGCTGTTTGCGCGTGGCAGAAGCATCGCTGACTGGTGAGTCCCTGCCTGTGGCAAAGAAAGTGCTTACTTTAGACTCTGTGAAATCGTTGGGAGACCGCACAAATATGGTCTTTAACGGTACTTCAATTACGCAGGGGACTGGTCGTGCAATCGTTACCTCCACGGGTATGAATACTCAGGTGGGCAAGATTGCAGACATGTTATCGCAAACAACAGAAGAATCCACGCCTCTCGAAAAGGAGATGGATCACGTCTCCAAGATTTTGGGCATTGCAGTTGTTGCTATTGCCTTTGTGGTTCTGGGCGCTTTGTGGATTGTGTCTGGTTTCACACAATTGAAGACGTGATTGAGTCATTGCTGTTGGCAGTGTCTCTTGCGGTTGCTGCCGTGCCAGAAGGCTTGGCAACAATTATGACCGTGGTTCTTGCTCTGGGCGTGCAACGTATGGCTCAGCATAATGCCATTGTGAAGAAGCTTTCGTCTGTAGAAACTCTTGGCTCTGCATCTGTTATTTGCTCTGATAAAACTGGTACCTTAACCCGCAACGAAATGACTGTGGAAACAATCATTACTCCAAGCGGTGAAGTGAAAATTACTGGAACTGGATACAATCCAACGGGTAAGCTTCTCAACGTTGATGGCACTGAGCTGTCCGCTCAGTCTCCACTGCGTAATGAGGTTGAGCTCGCGCTGGCTGCTGGTGCTTTGGCGAATAATGCTGAACTCCATAAGCCTCAGGCTGGCGAGAAGAACTGGGAGATTGTGGGAGATCCGACCGAAGCGTCTGTGCTTGTAGCTGCTCGCAAGGTGAGCGCTCTGCATAATTATCAGGGCGTGGAGCGCGTGGCAGAAATTCCATTCACTTCTGAGCGCAAAATGCAGACGGTTATTGGTCACGATAAGAGCGACGATCACTCGATGACCGCATATGCCAAGGGTGCTCCTGATGTGCTGCTTTCGCGCTGCTCCCTTTATTGAGGTGAATGGAACTGTGCGTGCGCTTACGGACGATGATCGCGCTAACATTCTGTCCCAAGTAGAACGCTTGTCTAATCAGGCGTACCGTACGCTTGGTCAGGCGTATCGCCCGCTGAAGGTGAACCGCTTGGCAGATATTGAGGGCATCCGCACTGATGCAAGCGGCCGTGTGTCCGATATTTCTGAACAAGATGACGTGATTGAGCGCGACTACATTTGGACGGGTATGGTGGGTATTATTGATCCGCCTCGTACCGAAGTGCGTGATTCTATTGCTGAGGCTCACCGTGCAGGCATTCGCACGATTATGATTACGGGCGATCATCCGCTGACCGCAGCTCGTATTGCTACTGATTTGGGCATTATTGGGGAAGATGCTGGAGCGGAGACTGGTGTTGGTTCTGGTGTGGTTTCTGGTGTGGCTTCTGGTGTGTCGTCGGGAACTTCGGGAAGCACGGCACGCCGCGCTTTGACCGGCGACCAGCTCGACGCTATGAGCGATGATGAGTTCCAGAAGGCTGTAACAGAAGTATCTGTGTATGCTCGCGTGGCACCAGAACACAAGTTGCGCATCGTTAAGGCGCTGCAGTCTCAGGGCAATATTGTGGCTATGACCGGTGACGGTGTGAACGATGCTCCAGCTGTGAAGTCCGCGGATATTGGTGTGCTATGGGCATTACGGGTACGGAAGTGACCAAAGCAGTCTGCAAAGATGATTTTGGCGGATGACAATTTCTCTACCATTGTGGCTGCTGTGCGCGAAGGTCGTGTGATTTTCGACAATATTCGCAAATTCTTGCGCTACCTGCTCGGTTCGAACGTGGGCGAAGTGTTTACGGTCTTCTTTGGCGTTGTGCTTGCAGGAGTTTTGGGCATTAACGACCCACATTCTACTGGCGTGACCGTGCCGCTGCTGGCTACACAGTTGTTGTGGATTAACTTGCTGACCGACGCTGCTCCTGCTTTGGCTATGGGTGTGGATGGTCAGACAGATGACGTGATGGGTCGTTCGCCTCGTAAGATGGGCGATCGCGTGATTGACGTTGCTATGTGGTCCAACATTGTTTTCACTGGTTTGGTGATGGCTGCTGTAACGCTTATCGGCATTGATTTGTATTTGCCTGGTGGCATTTCTACTGACACTCCTGCGTTGCAGAATCTGCACTCAGAACCGATGGTGATGGCACGCACAATGGGCTTTACGATTTTGGTGTTTGCCCAGCTGTTTAACGCTTTGGCATCGCGTTCGGGGACTGAATCGGCGTTTAAGAACCTCTTCTCGAATGGATGGCTCTGGGCGGCTATTGGATTGTCGATTGTGCTGCAGTTGGCTGTGATTTATATTCCAATACTCAATGAGGCATTCGGAACTACACCTTTGGATCTGCATCAGTGGTTTGAGGCTATTGGATTGGCTGCTGCGGTTCTCATCTTCTCGGAGATTTACAAGCTGTTTGTGCGCGTGATGCTCAAGAAGGTTGTATAGGAGAGCTGTAGAACTTCCGGTCCATAAATGCTGCGTCTGAAAGCTTTTACTTGTGTCTTTGCTAAACGCAGCTATGAAAGATACAGCAGAAACCTTCATTCGTAACCTGTACACATGACCGCAGGTAAAAGCCGAAGCCCTACAACTCATAACAAAACCCGCTCTCCAGCTTATGGAAAACATAAGAGAGAACGGGTCTCGTGGTAAAGACAGCTTGATTTTAGTCGATAACTGCCTCAATCATTGCCATCTCAATTTGGTTCATTGGCTCTTGTGCTTCTGGAATCGGAAGCAGCGGATAATCATGAATCATCTTCTCGCCAATATGTAACTTGGTGCGCACGCCTGCTGTTGTTAAACGCTGAGCGAAGTCAACTACATCTGGGTAGAAGATCTCGTCTGTACCCACCAAAACAGTCACATCGGGTTCTTCTAGCACGGATAAATCAGCGCGAATAGGCGAAATGCGAGGATCGCTCACGTTCCATGCGCCTGCCCAAGCGTGAGCGTCAACGTGCAAGCGGTTAACGTCAAGCATGGGATCGCGCTCAACATAAGCATCAATCTCTGGATTGCTCAAAAGTGGCGTCAACCCAAGGGCTGATGGCAATAATGCCTTCAGGAGCTTGAATGCCTTGAGTAGCCCCAATCTATAGCGAGGCCGAAAAATCACACCTGCTCCAGCGCTGTCACCCATCAAAACAACCTTCTCTTCTGGGTGCTTTTCGCGCAACGTGGTGTACAAGCCTGTAATACGGCGGAAAGCGTCCGCTGCAGTACCGTAAGGCGCTGGATCGTAATCAGGAACAAGCACGCTCACACCGCACTGACGAGCAAAAACGGTGCAGGAACAGCAAATGTGTTGGATTAATCCCTGCACATATCCGCCACCATGCACAAAAATAACCGTGGTATGAGGCGCAATCGTGCGAGAAATCTTTAGGTGCAATGCGGTAGGTGGTCATGCCAAAAGTATCTAACTCAGCGTCATTGCCGTCGTCACATACGGAAGCCAAACCGGACTTAAAGCATAACTCCTGGAACGCCCGCATCTGCACGTTCAGTATTTTTGCGCTCGTCGAGCCAAGCCATCTCCTGCTGAGCAGAACGACGAGGGTACAGCTCCAAACCGGTGTTAATAGCCAAAGATACGCCCGAACGCTGATGCTTCTTTTGAGCGTACTGGTCAAAAGCCCATGCAGCACCTGCAACTGCCGCAGCACCTGCAAGAATTTTTTTACTAAGCCTGAACCTCGTGCCATAATTACTTCCTTTCCTTATGCTGAGGAGCTTGATGTTGTGAAGCTTGGGCGTGTGCTGGCAAGCTCACCGAAATAAATCCATGTAACAAAGGCGACCCATGCAATGCCCAATGACCATCCGCTGAGCACATCGGTAGTCCAGTGATGTGCCACGTAAATCGGCTCAGTCCGATGAAAAGAGGCATGAGAACAGCCAGAATATTCAAAGCGCGAGCCCATGCGCGCTGTACTTCTGTGCGAGCTAAAGTGCTCACAATAATCGCGAGCATAAACCACAGAACGGTGTTATTCGCTGAATGTCCGGATGGGAAAAGACTGCTGATCTTCTACGCTGCCGAGCCAGAACTGCTTATCTGGACGCATGCGCGAAATCATGCGCTTAAAAGCCGTAACAATAATCACGTCGCCGGCTAAAGCGCCAAAAGAGTATTTTTCGCTTTGCAGCCAGTGCTTACGCCATGCGAGCAAACCGAGGCAAATCAGCGAGAACGCGAGAACAATTTTTGTGCCGCCGATAGTAGAAATTAGGGGTGCAACAGTATTGAGGAAACCGTTACGATGTGCAACAACTGCTTTAGTTATGCTCAGATCGAAAAGATTTCGTTACACCAGGCCAGACGAGGTGCTGTGATAAGTACGAAAAAGAACGGCAAAGATACCGCTGACTTGAGCAGCAAGACGGCGCGTTGATTGAATAATAAAATCTCGACCATGGCGACGCGATTTACGTGACTGTATGCATGTTTGAGGGGAATTAGTCGCGAATAGAAACCTCTCCAGAGACATCGGCTTTATAGAAGTTCACGAAAGAACGGGAAGCGGTTGGGCCGCGCTGTCCCTGATAGTGTGAACCGTTATGCGCGCTACCGTATGGATGCTCGGCTGGGCTAGACAGTTGGAAGAAGCACATCTGACCAATCTTCATGCCTGGCCACAGCTTCACAGGAAGCGTGCTGACATTAGAAAGTTCCAAAGTGATATGACCTTCAAAACCTGGGTCGATAAAACCTGCTGTAGAATGCGTGAGAATGCCCAGGCGTCCCAGCGAACTCTTCCCTCTAACCGAGCCGCAATAGACGTTCCTAACTTCACGTATTCATAGGTGGAGCCCAAAATAAATTCGCCAGGATGCAAAATCCATGGCTGATCGGCCTCAACCTCCAACAATTCGGTTAAATCACCTTGGTCTTCTGCAGGATCCACATATGTGTGCTTGTGATTATTAAACACGCGGAAAAAGCGGTCGAGGCGCACATCAATGGACGCAGGCTGAACCATTTGCGGCGTCCACGGCGTTAATGAAATTTCACCCGTAGACTGAGCTTGAATAATATCGTGGTCACTTAAAAAGCATAACTCTAGTGTAGCGTGCAGGCTGGTTAGAGCTGGAGGTCAGGCATATATGTGCAGTTCTTTAACTAATTTCAGCGCTGTGTTTTCATATATAACCCTATTCATAAATAATCTCCATAAGATTTCGAACGTGCGCAGTAATCTTCATGCTGTGGGCAATATGCCACAGGAGAGGGAGATCTTTGTTTGAATATGCCGCATAACCTCTAATAACTTTTCCATAAAGTTCAGAGTCAATTTTGTTTTTGTGCGCAATACAGTCGCAAAAGAACGCGCTCGTAACAATAAAGTCTAACTGTGTTACCGAACATCGTCGAGGTTTCCATTACACCGAGCTCAAGAAGGTTTTTCTTTACATAATTGATATGGATATTTGGTTCTACTTGGTTAAGGCGATAACCATTTTCTACAGTTATTGATATTTCATGCGGCAGAATATCCGTCTGATTTAATAGATAGAGAGCTGTTTCGTATGAATAGATAATTTTCGTGTAGCGGTATTGAAAAATATAAAGGTTGTCGAAAGGTACGTCTGCGTTTGCGTATAGACCAGGAGCGAATTTTTGTAGACGTCCCTGCTTTATAGAGACGGCTCAGGTAGATAGTAGGAATTTGTCGCGAACGAGCATCCGTAGCGCTGATTAGTCCGTTATTTTTGTCTGAGGAGTTCATTGATTCTCGAGACATAATCTTTACCCTATCGTGTCGTTACTGCCGTCATTTGTTGCATTCATACTGATAATTGTATTTTATTTCAGTGTATATGCAACATGTAAGTCCGCACATAGCCCGCCCGCGCTAGAGTAGAAGCATGAGTACACACACAGCTCACGCACCTCTTGAGCCAGGCAGGGCTGCCACAGCAATTTCCGGTCGCTTTGGCGATGAGCTTCAGGTAGAGCAAGCCTTCTTTTCGCGCGGACGTGGCATGAATAACCCGAGACGTCCTCTTTTCGTTCTGCTCCACGGCTGGGGGTCGAATGAGGACGATATTGCAGAGTTCTTCGGCAATTATGTGAGTCCGCACAGCGATTATGTGTCTTTGCGCGGTCCTCTAACTCTGCTCGACCCTAACGATATGGGCGTTTTTATGGACGAGGATGCCGTGGGGCTAGCCTCTAAAACCCGCGGTGCATTCAGCTGGTTCCACGAAGCCGTTCCGCAAGGCGATGACCGTGATCGAGACATGCATGCCGCCGCTGTTGCCATTGATAACTGGGTTAACGACTATATTCCTGACGAGCGCGAAGTCATTCCTTTTGGCTTCTCTCAAGGCGGTGCGCTTGCCGTACATCTCATGCGCGTCAATCCGCAGCGATATAAAGCGGCAGTCTGCTTATCGGGCTTTATCGCGGACGCAGCTGTTCCTGGGTCAGCGCCTGAAGACGCAGCGTTGCAGCTAAAATCGCCATCAATCTTTTTATGCGTATGGTCTGCGTGACGACGTTATACCTCGTTTCGAATCAAACGCGCTCGCAGCTTTTCTAGAGGAAAACTCTTTCTTGAAGTTATGCGAGTATAAAACGCTTGACCATGCGGTCAGTCTCGATGAGTGTAACGATGTGCGCCAATGGCTTATGGATATAGGTGCCTCTAGTGGGGTCATGTAAACTAGCAGTATGGTTCTCGGTATTATTTTTTGGCTTGTTATAGTAGGCATTCTTGTTTACTTTATTGTGCGATGGGCGCAGAGTGAGGCTGTGATTAATAATCAAGCGAGCGGTTTAAGTTCATTTGAACGCGATGACGATTCAGAAGAGAACAAAAAGCGTATTCCTCGCACAGCTGGATCTCCCGTTTCGTACGCGCCTCAAGAGGGCATTCATGAGCTAGCTGCTCAGCTGCGCGAGAACGTAACAGCAGAGTCTACGCAAGAATCCCCGGTATATTTGGGCGAGCATTCTTCTGTAGTGCCGATGCATTTGAAACGTAGCGATTTTGAGGCTGCCGAGAAAAGCGTTAAGAGTACGGGTGACGCGGATGGTACCGATGACGCTGGTGGCGCGGATGAGAACGCTCCAGAACAGAAGTAGCTAGCAGTTTTAGCTGAGCGTGAGAGTAGGGATCTATGGATATTCATGTTTTATGGGCAATTATTGCCGTTGTGATTGCTGTTGTGGCGATTGGTATTTTGGCTGTTGCTGCTTGGCAGCGCAAGAACGCAGCGAAAGACGATACAGCTCAGACAGTTCCTGATGAGAAGGCTGAGACAGCTGAGCAGATAGAGTCAGAGCAGTCCGAACCTGAGATCGAGCAGCCTAAATCAGAGACCGCTGAACCGACAGCCGACGAACCATCAGCTTCAGCCAGCCTCGACACTCCTGAAGACGGTAGCACGCGCATGCAGCGTCTGCGTTCTCGCTTGGCTAAGTCAGCTAATCCGTTCGGTAAAGCGCTGTTCAATATTTTAACGCGCGATAATCTGAGTGAAGCTGACTGGGAAGAGGTAGAAGATACCTTACTTCTTGCTGATGTGGGCACAGATACCTCCATGGATATTGTGGAAGAACTTCGCCGCAATGCTCGCGTTGTTGATGCGAACGATGCCAACGCAATCCGTTCTTTGCTGCGCACTCAGCTGCTGCATGCCGTGAATACTGATAAAAACGGTAACGCTTACAACCGCGATCTTGAGCTCATGAAAAGCGCGCGAGACTGTTGAACCTCACGTGCTCATGATGGTGGGTGTAAATGGTTCTGGCAAAACAACAACAACAGGTAAGCTCGCTCGTCTGCTCATTGGCGAGGGCTATGAAAAGATTGTGCTTGGAGCTGCTGATACTTTCCGTGCTGCTGCTGCTGACCAGCTGCAAACCTGGGGAGACCGAGTGGGCGTGAAAGTGGTGCGTAGCGATAAAGAAGGTGCAGATCCTGCTTCTGTTGCTTTCGAGGCTGCCGAGGTAGCGCAAAATGACAGCGCTCAAGTTTTGATTGTAGATACTGCCGGACGTTTGCAGAACAAGGCAAATCTTATGGATGAGCTTGGCAAAATCCGTCGTGTGGTAGAAAAACGCGTGCCGGTTGGGGAGGTTCTGCTCGTTTTGGATGCTACGACAGGACAGAATGGCATGACTCAGGCGAAAGTATTCGCTGAAGCTATTGGCATTACTGGCATTGTGCTGACGAAGCTTGACGGCTCTGCTAAAGGTGGCATTGTGATTTCAGTGCAGCGTGAGTTGGGTGTGCCCGTGAAGTTCGTAGGTCTCGGCGAAGGCCCTGATGATTTGTCACGCTTTGATGCTGAAGGCTTTGTAGACGGTATTTTGGGCGCATAGTTTCAGTTTTTATTAAGAGTTTGGCGATTATCTTCTGCTTATTGCTGCTTATTGCGGGGCGATGGGCGAAGGGTAATCGCCTTTCTTGTGCTTGGCTTGTTTTATAGGGGCTGGCTGGTGTGAGTCAGGACGGGTGTGATGCGTCATCAGATACAACACACGAATTGATATAAAGCGGTTTTTCGGAGTTTAGTGGGGTTGTGTAGGTTGCAGGTGCGTGGCGGTTGTGAGCGTGGAATGCTAGCAATGTTTGCGTCCATTTTTCACGTAATAGCAGCTCTTATATGTTCCTGAAAGTTGCTAGCGCCACGCACTCACAACGCTGGCGTCCATCGTTGAGAGTGTTTTCTGCCCCTGCTCATGCGTGAATCATGGAACGCTAGAGCAAGTCACGTTTCACGTTGTTGGTTCTATGCTTAACCGCATGCACTAAAATCTACCCCCGCGTGTTCCAGAAGCTCAATATCTCTGCGGATTGTCATACTCCGCCACGTTCAAAAGTCCACATATTGAACACTAGCCAGTCCCCAAAGCAAGTAAAAATCGCCATACTTCGCATCTTCCCGAAAACAGTACGAAACAATTGCTCGTAAGCCAAGGAAATATAAGGGAAATAGAATGTGTTAGTGCTAACACTGAAACCATCTTCCGAAACACGTCCGAAACGTGAGACGCCACTCAGATCGCGTCACGTAATACTCCAGTTACACATTTGGCGATTCTCCTTCACAAACTCCTCCTTGAATAGCCATATACCTACTGGAGAAAAAGGAGGAGATTATGAACTCAGGGGATACCGCGTGGATGCTCATATCGAGCGGTCTTGTTTTTCTGATGACCCCAGCCGTGGCATTTTTCTACGGCGGCATGGTGCGCGCAAAAGCTGTGCTGCACATGATGATGCTGTCCGTGGGAGCAATTGCCGTTGTTGCTCTTGCATGGGCTGCGTGCGGATGGTCGAGTGCGTATACCGGTAAATCTGTGGGAGGTGTTTTCGGCAACCCATTTACTGGCGCGTTCTTCCACGACGTCATTGCTGTGAAAGACGGCGTATACACGTCTTCAGCAGATACAGGAACAGGCGCATACCCAGTAACGGTGGACGCCTTCTTCCAAATGACCTTCGCAATTATTACCGTTGCTTTGATTTCTGGTGCTTTGGCAGAGCGCGTTAAGTTTAGCACGTGGCTTGTTTTCACTCTGTTATGGGTTATTTTCGATTACGCTCCGATGGCTCATATGGTATGGAATAAGGGTTTACTTTCTGCAGACGGCGCGATTTCCAAGTTCTTTGGCGTTCCTGCGCACGATTTCGCAGGTGGCACGGTTGTGCATATTAACGCTGCTATTGCTGCTCTTGTTGTGGCTATGATTGTGGGACGACGCAAGGGCTTTGGAGCTACTGCTTTTAAGCCTCACAACGTTCCGTTTGTTCTGTTGGGTGCTTTCTTGCTGTGGTTCGGATGGTTCGGATTTAACGGCGGTTCCGCTTTTGCTGCGAACGGCACTGCTGCTTATGCGATTATTACCACCACTTTGTGCGCGGGGGCTGCAACGCTCGGATGGCTGCTTGTGGAAAAGATCCGCACGAAGCACGCCACTCCTGTGGGCGCTGCTTCAGGTATGGTAGCCGGTTTGGTGGGTATTACTCCATCTGCTGATGTTGTTTCTCCTCTGGCTTCCATTATTATCGGCTTGATTGTGGGAGCTGTATGCTGCGTAGCTATTAGCGTTAAGTTTAGCTCGGCATCGATGATTCACTTGATGTTGTGGGCGTGCATGGTGTGGGAGGCGTGCTCGGAACTGTGTTCGTAGGCGTTTTCTCTGCTGGTTCAGGTTTGGTTACTCATGGAGATTTCCGCCTAGCTCTCGTTCAGATTATTATTGCGTTGATTGCGATTATTTTCTCTGCTGCAGTAACGTTTGTTATTGCTTTTGCTTTGGAGAAGACTATGGGCTGGCGCAGTAGCACATATGCAGAAATTACTGGAATTGATGTTGTTCAGCACGGTGAACGTTCTTATGATTTCACGAGCACATCACTGTCTATTGGAAGGCACGCATAATGAAACTCATAACTGCAATTATTCAGCCGGATAAGATTGATGACGTCGTTAGCGCTTTGTCTGGCGTGGGAGTGCACGGTTTAACGATTTCGGAAGCGCATGGCTACGGTCGTCAGCATGGGCATACAAGAAGTTTTCCGCGGAACATCTGTTGAGGTAGATATTTTACCGAAAGTCCGTTTTGAAATTGTGGCAGAAGATGCTGCTATTGATTCAATAGTCAACGCTATTTGTGTGGCAGCAGGTACCAACACTATTGGTGACGGTAAAGTGTGGGTTATTCCTGTGGAATCGGTAACCCGAGTGCGCACACACGAGCAGGGCGTAGACGCTCTCTAATTCTCTATTGCCGCGCGTATCCAGGTATCTGTATGCGCGCGGTTTATATTTCCTATACCGCGGATACCCATAAAAACAATATTAAAAACGAGCCACAAAGCTATCGCCTGAATCAACTCGGAAGCACCGTGCACAGCAAAGAAAGTAATAATCAAAAATACTATATGTGCTACAGCGGAAACCGAGCATAACTTGGCTAAATAGGTAAAGTCACCTGCTCCAATCAAAACACCGTCGAGCGCCCAGAGCCAGCCGTGATACGGGAAGAAGATGCCGACGACCACAGCACACACGGCAATAATCTGAGCGGTTTGCGCGTCCGTGGTAAACAGGTGCGCCCGTGTATCCGAAAATGGCAAAGAGCAGGCTACGCACGCGCCCCAGATGATGCCGCGCGCTCAATCTCATAATCAGCGAATGCACAAGCTTAATATTTTTCGCGCCCAAAGCAGCGCCCACCAGTGCTGACCGCCAACTCCAATGGCATCGAGAACATTTAACGCTAAATTCCAAGAGGAATTAATCACCTGAAAGCTAGCCAGAACGCGGGTTCCCATAGCTGTGGCAACCATAATAGTGGCAACCATCCCTACGCGCAAAGCGGCTGTGCGCATAAAAAGCATAAGACCGTCTCCCGCGCTTTCCTTTACGCCAGCGAAGTCAGGCGAGTGTAACCTGATGGCGACGAAGAATGGGCGGCAGGTAGAGCACAACGATGGCACACTGAGCCACTGCGCAATGCCGGTGGCAATTCGAGCCAGCAACACCCCAGTGGAAGACGAAGATGAAGAGGGCATCGAGAAGAATGTTGACTACGGCTCCTGCCACCGCAGACCACAGGGTGATGTTTGCTTTGCGTAGGCCGCGGAACATGCCGTTAGCAGCATAAGCAATAAGAGTTCCCGTAATGCCCAAACCTGCGGTATGCACGTAAACTGTTGCAGAGTCGAGCACAGCGCCGCGCGCGCCGAGAGCATAACTAATCGGATACGCTCCGCCAACGATGGCGAGTGTGAGTACTGCGCCAATCAGGGTGGCAAGCCACATGCCCGATGTTCCTGCTTTTAATCCTTCTCGTGTGCGACCCGAACCCATAAGAATGGACACGCGCGAAGTGGTGGAGTATGCGAGGAAGAGGCATAAGCCAACTGAGGTGAGAATAATTGTGGATCCAATAGACAGACCCGCCAGAGCAGTGTCGGAAATAGTGCCTACAAAAGCAGTATCGGCCAAAATAAAAATAGGTTCGGCAATGAGCTGACCCAAGGTAGGGATGGCAATGGCTGCCAACTGTTTGCGCACTGCGCGAGGAGAGGCGTCGGCGAGGAAGGAGTCGGTGGTCGGAGTAGTGGTGCTGTTCTGCTCAGAAGTCATAGACACAATAGTATGGACAAGTTTGCCTCTTGTGGAGAAATTCTCACGCATAATAGGGGAATGTGAGCAATTCGACACACGTTTATCCCCAAGTTATCCACCGTGTTATCCGCATATTGTGGATAACTAGAGGGGTTATTCACGTGCAACACGCATAAAAATGTGGATAACTGCCTGTTGTGGGGAATGTTATCCACAATGGGTGGAGTGGGCGGCTTGTTGGTTGCTCGATTAGCTGCTCGCGGGTTAGTCTCGGGCTGCTTGATTAGCTGCTTAACCGCTTCATACACCTCTTATGCCACTTTTGATGCGCAAAAATGGCTTCAAAAGTGGCATATCGGTTGCGCGTATGTGACTAACCACATGCTACGCTTGGTCAATCGCTTTCGAGCATTCTCCATTTCTGTGTCTTTGCTGTATTCCTACAACCATCCGCATAGAATGGGCATATGCCTGAAAACAGCAATGAACGAATCTACTCCTCGCGCGGCGGTTATGATAGCAACGGTTACGACCGCTCATCAAGCAACCGCACAAGCAACCGCACCACAGACGACGTATTCATGGGAATGCCTCCCTACGACGAAACAGCCGAAATGGCCGTGCTTGGCGGCATGCTGATGAGCAATGACGTAATCGCAGAGGTCAGCGAAATCCTCGATGCACACGAGTTTTACGTGCCAAAGCATCAGACGATTTACTCAGCAATTGTGGAGCGTTTTGCTGGTGGCGAGCAAGTCGATCCAGTGTTGGTGGCCGACACACTGCGCGTAAAAAAACGAGCTCGAAAAAGTTGGTGGCGTAGACTATCTCGCCAGCCTTGTTCACGCTGTTCCGGCGGCAATCAACGCTATTCATTATGCCGATATTGTGCATCGTGATGCCATGCTACGCGATGTTATCCAAACAGGCGTGCGCATCGCTCAAATGGGTTATGCCGCCGAAAGTTCAGATGCAGAAGAGGTTGTCAATCTCGCGCAAAACTCGGTCTATCATCTTTCGGACGGTCATGTTCGTCAGGATTATCAGTCTATTGGTGAGAGCGTGCGCAGTACTCTCGACCATATCGAAGAAATCCAAGCGGGAACCGTCACTCCTGGCGTTCCTACAGGCTTCCGCGATATTGATAACGTAACGAACGGTTTGCAGCCGGGGCAGATGGTTGTTGTAGCAGGCCGTCCAGGTATGGGTAAGTCCACTATCGGCATCGATTTCGCAAGGTCAGCAGCATTGCATCATAATATGCCAACAGCTGTTTTCTCGCTCGAAATGAGCAAGCTGGAACTATCCCAGCGTATTATTTCTGCAGAAACGGGTATTACTCTCAAAGCCTTGCGCGACGCGGATAATATTAACGAAGAGGAATGGCGCAAACTCAATGCTTTCCAAGACCGTATTTCCGATGCGCCGCTCTATCTCGACGATTCGCCAAACATGTCTATGATGGAAATCCGTTCGAAATGCCGCCGTCTGTCTCGTCAAGGTCTGCGTTTAGTAGTGATTGATTACTTGCAGTTGATGAGTTCTGGCAAGCGCGTGGAATCTCGTCAGCAAGAGGTGTCTGAGTTTTTCGCGCTCGCTCAAGCTGCTTGCAAAAGAGTTGGAAGTTCCTGTGGTTGCACTTTCTCAGCTGAACCGAGGCGCGGAAGCTCGAGCAGACCGCACGCCAATGATTTCCGATTTGCGCGAATCAGGTTCTATTGAGCAGGATGCGGACGTGGTTATGCTTGTTCATCGCCCAGACGCTTATAATTCCGAAGACCGTCCGGGTGAGGCAGATATTATTATGGCAAAGCATCGTAATGGTCCGACGGCCACCTTTACGCTTGCTTTCCAGGGACATCTTTCGCGCTTTTACCGATATGGCTGCTGACTACAGCCAGGGCGTTTAGAACTTTCAGACAGGATAGCAACAGATTATGGAGTTACTATGGCATCTTCAGTTTTTCTCGTTTAACGCCTGCACTGGGAAAAATGGTACGCGCTGCTGCTCGTGTGCGCGGTGGCGGTACTGCGTTGCCGGGCAAGGTTGTTGAAGCAATCGACGCTGATTTTATGGCTCGCACATTGGCTCAACTGCCGTATGGCGTTGTGCTCGTGTCGGGTACGAACGGCAAGACCACTACCACGCGCATCGTCGCGTCCATGCTCGAACAGCTCGGGTTTGCGCGTTTTCACGAACCCGACCGGCTCAAACTTTTACGCGCGGAGTTGTTTCTGCTTTGCTCGATCAGGTTGATTTATCTGGCCGCTTGCACGCCGATGTTGCTGTTCTAGAACTAGACGAAGCCTATGCCGTTCATTTCGTGAAGAAAGTTAAACCGCGCTATAGTTTGCTGCTGAACGTTTTGCGCGATCAGCTCGACCGTTTTGGCGAAATAGATACGACCGCGAAAATGCTTTCGGCAGTAGCTGAAGCGACAACAGGAACAGTTGTTCTCAACCGCGAAGATCCGCGCGTAGCTGCGCTTGCAGAAAGAGTGCAGAGCAACGCGCGCGCAGATTATTTCGGTTTAAGCGATAACTTAATGAGTTTCTTCCCCTCGGACGACGCTATGCACGAAACAGAAGATAAGCTCAACTATCATTTAGCGCATTACCGTCCAGCACAAGTAACGCTTACCGAGCTGAAGCAGAAAAAAGCAGTTTTTGCTTTCGGTCAGACTGAAGGAACGTATAGCGCGCAGTTAAAGCTCGAAGGAGTGTATAACGCTTTTTAACGCGGCGGGCGCGCTCGCTGTGGTAGACGCGGTTCTTCGCGAAGTGCAGCCGCAGAAGCGTCCATCGCATGCAGAAATGGTTCTCGCCCTTTCGCAAGTAACGCCTGCTTTTGGTCGTGGCGAATCAATTACTGTGGGTGCTAACGAGGTAGAGCTTATCCTCGTGAAGAATCCGATGGGCTTTTGAGGCTTGCGCTTAAAATCTTTTCGATCCTGACCGAGCACGACACGATGATTATTATTAACGACGAATACGCAGACGGTCGCGATATGAGCTGGCTGTGGGATGTGGACTTTAGTTCGCTATCTACTGGTGGAGTGCAAAGCGTTTCGGGCGTGCGCGCTACGGATATGGCTTTACGCTTGGCATACGACGGCATAGATGCTCAGAGAGTCAACGAAAATATTGAAGAAGCCGTGCAGTCTTTCGTCAGCAACGGCAGCGGGCGAAATAAAGCATGTGTACTGCACATATACGGCAATGTTAGCCGCTCGTAAAGCGCTGGCACAGATTGCGGATGTAGAGGATGTGGGGTTGTAATGGCAGAAACTGTGAATAGCGCGAATAGTGTGAATGCGGAAACGCGCGTGCTCGATATTGTGTCTTTGTATCCGAAAGATATGAATATTTACGGTGATACCGGCAACGTGAAAACCGTGGAGATGCGCGCTCGCTTATACGGCTACGAACCGCGCATTCACGCATATAATGTGGGAGACGCATGGCCTCGAACATGTCGATTTGATTTTAGGTGGCGGCGGTCAAGATAAAGGCCAAGCAGTGATTAGTGACGATCTTTTTCGCTCGAGCCGATACTATCCGCGCGCTCGCTGCAGATGGCGTGCCGATGCTGTTAATTTGCGGACTGTACCAGCTGTTTGGCGAGTATTTCGAAACGCATGAAGGGGAGCGCTTGCCAGGTATTAATGTGCTGGGAGTGCACACGATTGGCCAAGACACACGCATGATTGGCAATCTGGTTGAGCAGACCGAAGAATGCGGCGCAATTGTGGGCTATGAGAATCATTCCGGACAAACAATTGTGCATGATGATGGAACGGTTGCGTGGGGTCGCGTTGAAGCTGAAGGCACGGGAAATAACGGTAGTGATTTAACTGAAGGCGCTCGCAAAATATAACGTGATTGGCACGTATATGCACGGTTCTGTTTTACCAAAGAACCCGCAGCTTGCTGATTTTTTGATTCGCACGGCTGCCGAGCACCGCTACGGCTCGTTTGAGGCTTCCAGTACGGCTGAGCAGACCGCTCAGTTAGAGAAGTTGAACGCTTTGGCGGCGGCTGCGTTTGGTGTTGCGTCGAGCAGGCCGCGGTAGGCGTTGGTTTTGTTGATTTTGAGGGTGTGCATTGCGTTGGCAGTGCACACCCTTTGCTTTTTTGGAGGCGGGGAGAAGTGATTGTGGAAAACTAGGCGTGTTTTCACATCGGTTCACATGTTCTGTATATTTTGGAAAATATTGTAGTCTAGAGACTACAATAAGACATGAAGTAATACGGACAAGAAAATTCGACAAGTGTCTACGAAAGCTCAAAACAAAGAAGCAAAAGCGAATTATTTTTAATGAGGGTTGATAATGAGTAAAACAGGAAGCCCTAGCTTCGAAACCATCATAAACGTTCTTGCGGCTTTAGGATTAAATTTCCGTGTTCAGCCAATTGAAGCAGGCGAGAGATCTAAATAATCAGCTACATGAGATTTGACTCTTACGTAGCGTAAGACTCCATAATGACACTATGAACAGTCAAGAAGAGCTCTATACAGTGGGTGAAGTAGCGCAGGCACTGAAAGTAACCGTGCGCAGCTTACACCACTGGGAAAGTATGGGATTAATAACTCCTACTGAGCGTAGTTGGTCAAACTATCGGTTGTATACGGCAGACGATATTGAGCGTATTGAGCAGATAATCATCTACCGTGCAACGGGTATGAAACTGACCGAAATAAAAAAGGTTCTGAACAGCGCTTCTTCGCGTTTAGAACATTTGCGTATGCAGAGAGAAAGCTTGATTGATCAGAAGGCACAGCTCGAAGAGATGGTGCAGGCTATAGATACATTGATGGAGAAAGAAATGAGTAACGAAAAACTATCGCTTGAAGAGATAGGCGATATTCTTGGTGACGCAAAGATAGCTGATTACCAACGAGAAGCCGAAGAAAAATACGGCGAGACAGATGACTGGAAGATTAGCCAGCAGAGGACTGCATACTGGACAGCACAAGACTGGTCGGATAGCAGGCAACGATGGCAGGACGTGGATAATAAGCTGGCTCAAGCAGTGCGCGATGGTGTAGCCATCGACAGTGAACAGGCAGAGCAACTGGTGGAGGAACATCGCCAACTGCTCAGCGTATTCTTCTCCGTAAGCTATGCAAAGCAGTATCTGATTTCACGTTCATATGTGAATGATGAACGTTTTGCCCGCTACTACAACGAGCAACAACCAGGATTGGCTCAGTGGCTTGCCGATGCCATTGAACACGTGGCTGTGGCGAACGGTGTGGATGTGAAAAATCCCGTGTGGAGTAAATGGGGGCTGCAGTAAGCGGCGAAGATGATGGGGCAAAAGTGGCAGTATGCTGCTTTTGCCCTTTTGTGTTTTTGGAGATGCTATGGTTCTACGTCCCACGAAATAGTGAATAAGTCTCGTACTTCATGCTTTTGCTTGTAAAAGATTTTTTTCAACTTTATTGAGGAATTTCTCTGATTTAGCATGAAGACGATTACGTTCTTGCCTATATTCATCGTCTGCCTGTTCAGCCTTGTTCTGCCAGTGGCGAGCTTCGCGTGTGAGACGCAGCTTTTCCATGGCATCGCTAGCTTTGCGCGCTGCTTTTTGAAGCAGTGTTTTTCTTTCGCATGGAAATTCTCTGATTTTTGGCGTCGAAGGTTGCCTTCAAATCTAGGGCGAGCTGCCTCAATAAGTTCTTCTTGTTGAAGATAGAATACAGCATTTCGTTCTTGCACATCATTGGATAAATCAGAAATTTGCTTATCGACTAATTCTGAAAAACCATCTTCTGGAACTGCAGTAATCCTCTCTTGCACACATGTTAGGTCGAGCAAATCTCTCATTTGTTCGGCATCCAATACAGTACCGTCGTCGAGGAATCCAGCCATAAGCAAATATGATTCCTTTAAGTCCTCTTTGCCGGCACTCATGGTGAAAGCAATTTCAATGTAAATCATTTTGATTTTGCCGTAGTAGTGTTTCTGCAAAATCTTGAGTACTTCGGGGTTATCGCCTTCAATGAAAACATTTTGGATGGTGTCCCAGTTTTTAGAATTCTTAAAGTCTGGTTTTTAGCGTAGCTGTTGTGGGTTGCTGTGCTGCGCGGATTGCTTGTGTTTTTTCCTGGCCAGAATAAGTCGAAACGTTCTCGCTCACCTTCAAGGCCGGGGGTCGAGGAGTGTTTTGAGTGCTTCAAAATCGATTTTTTCCGTCAGCTACTACTTCAGGGAACAGATCCTTAATTTTTTTGGCGGCTTCTGTATTGAAGTTGGGGCTAGACGATGGGACTTTGCTAATATTCACACTCATAATATGCCTCAATACACAGTAGACTTGCATAACGCTACATAAGAGTGCATAAGAGTGCATATGAAAGCATATGAATACATACATCAACTTAGCGATAACATCAGGCCGAAATCCTAATATTATGTCGTATATGAGGAATATTAAATCAAAGAGCCTCTGACCGTCTCACTCGAGACAATCAGAAGCCCTTTTTCCTTAGTAAGAAAACCCTACTCCAACTCAAACGCGCCGGTATACAGCTGGTAATACTGTCCCCTTTGTTCGATTAGTTGGTCGTGGGTGCCGCGCTCAATAATGCGACCGTGATCCATCACCATAATCACGTCGGAGTTGCGCACGGTGGAGAGGCGGTGTGCAATAACGAACACAGTGCGGCCTTCCATCAGCGCATCCATACCTGCCTGCACAATCTCTTCCGTGCGGGTGTCGATCGACGAGGTTGCTTCGTCCAAAATCATTACTGGAGGGTCGGCTACCGCAGCACGGGCAATCGACAGCAGCTGGCGCTGACCTTTGCGACAAAACCGCTGCCATCGCCCGACAGCACGGTATCGTAGCCTTGAGGCAACATGCGAATAAAACCGTCGGCATTGGCAAGCTTAGCTGCTTCAATACATTCATCGTCGGTGGCGTCGAGCTTACCGTAGCGAATGTTATCCATCACAGTTCCGGTAAACAGGTTCACGTCCTGCAGCACCACACCGAGGCTTCGGCGCAAATCATTCTTGTTAATGTGCGAAATATCAATGCCATCATACAAGATCTGACCAGAACGAATATCGTAGAAACGGTTGACCAGGTTGGTAATCGTCGTCTTTCCCGCACCCGTTGCGCCCACGAGCGCCACTTTCTGACCCGGCTTTGCATACAAAGTAATATCGTGCAAAATTTCGCGATCTGGATTGTAGCTAAAGTCCACGTTGGTAAAGCGAATATCTCCGCGCAAGCGAGTGTATACGCTCGTCTTGCGGCCTTCAGCAGAGACCTCCGCCACGTCTTCGCGCACCTCAATACCTTCAGGCACCTTCCAAGCCCACGCATTCGTATGCTTAGAGCTTTCGGTAATACTGCCGTCCGGCTTAATCAGCGCGTTGACGAGCGTAACGGTACCGTTATCGTGCTCAACCTTCTCATCGAGCAGGCTAAAGATTCGCGAGGCGCCGGCCAGCGCGAGCATAACCATCGTAAACTCGTTAGAAATCTGAGCGATCGGGTTAGTCAAAGCTGCGTGAGAGTGTGGAAAGAGATGAGCGTACCGATAGTCAGCGCGCTCGATCCGGCTAAACCGAAGTTTGGGAACGCTGCCAAGCTTGCGTATGCGCCCACAAGAGCGACAATAACGTACAGCAGGTAGCCGAGGTTACCCACCGCAGGCATGGTAACGTTACCGTACGAGTTTGCGGTAAGAGCCGCGTTAAACAGTTTGTCGTTCTCCTCGTCGAACTGCTTTTGGATCGCTTCCTCGTGCGTAAAGACTTTAATAACTTTTTGACCGTTAATCGCTTCCTCGATAAAGCCGTTCACATCGCCGAGCGCTTTCTGCTGCTTCACAAAGAAGCGACCAGAGGTTCCGGCAAGGAAACGGATAACGAGCACCACGAACACCGTGTACACGAGCACGCCGAGCGCGAACGGTACGCTCAGATAGAGCATAGAGATGAACGCGGCGAGCATAGAGATAACGGACGAGAAGATCGCAGGCATTGATTGAGAGATAGCCTGACGCAACACGTCTGTATCGTTCGCTAGAAGCTCATGATGTCGCCATGCTGATGCGTATCGAAGAAGCGGATTGGCAGCTTCTGCATGTGCTCGAACATGTCGTCGCGCAACTTCTTGAGCGTACCCTGTTCTACGCGCACTAAAATACGGGCATACAGCAGGTTAGACAGCACGCCGAGCGCGTAAATAGTTGCCATAACGCCCAAAATTTGAGCTAATGGGCCAAAGTCTGGGTTCGCCTGGCCTACCAGCGGCAAAATGTAGTTGTCGATAAGCGTTTTAACGAACAATGCCATGCTGGCGTTGGCCACAGCCACAATAACAATGCAGACGAAAACCACTGCCAAGTGCAGCTCGTTACCGCGCACTAATTCCTTAATGAGGCGCTTTAATGTGCCGCGATGTGCGCCTTTGTTCCTTACTCATCAATAGCACCTCCCTTTTCCTGAGACTGCGCAATAGAACGGTATTCTTCGCAGCTTTCCATGAGTTCTTCGTGCGTACCGTGGTCTAAAACGGTACCGTTGCTCATCACAATAATCTGGTCGGCATGCTTAACCGAGCTGATGCGCTGAGCGATAATAATCTTCGTCGTATTAGGAATTTCCTGAGCAAAAGCGTTACGAATGCTGGCGTCCGTCTTGGTATCGACTGCCGAAGTGGAGTCGTCCAAAATCAAAACTTTCGGCTTCTTTAACAGCGCGCGAGCGATGCACAAAACGCTGCTTCTGACCGCCAGAGAAGTTGGAACCACCCTGCTCTACGCGCGAATCGTAACCATCTGGGAACTGGTCGATAAACTCGTCGGCACACGCTAAATGTGCAGCGTGGCGAATCTCTTCGTCGCTCGCTTCCGGATTTCCCCAACGCAAGTTCTCGGCAATCGTGCCGCTAAACAGAATGTTCTTCTGCAGCACCATGCCTACTTCCGTGCGCAAAACGTCCAGATCGTAGTTACGCACGTCGCGGCCGCCCAAACGCACCGAACCGTCCGTGGCATCGTACAAACGAGGGATGAGCTGAACCAGCGAGGACTTCGCCGAACCAGTACCGCCCACGATGCCCACCGTCGAGCCGGATGGAATCGTAATGTTAATGTGCGAGAGAACATCCTTCTCACTCTGGTCGGAGTAGCGGAACGTAACGTCCTTAAACTGCACAGCGCCGTCGGCAACGTGTTCGAGTGCTTTATCCGGGGTTGTTACCGTGGATTCTTCGCGCAAAACGGCAGCGATACGGCTGGCTGAAGCGCGCGAAATAATAATCATGATGAAGATGAAGGAAATCATCATCATAGCCATCATAATTTGCAGCGTATAGGTAATAAGCGAGGTGAGATCACCCGTGGTTAAACCGTTAGCCGCAACATTGCCAGAGGCTACAATCTGACGCGAAGCCATCCAGCTCAAGATGAGCATAGCAATGTAAATGGAGCTAATAAGAATTGGATTCGAATATGCCAAACGTAGTTCTGCCTTAACAAAGAACTTGTAGATAGCAGAGGAAATATGCTTGAACTTAAAGTCTTCGTGGTCTTCGCGGTTGAAGGACTTTACCACGCGGATGCCGAGCAGATTTTTCCTCAACATTGGAATTGAGGCGGTCGTATACGCGGAAAAACGCGCACGAAAAATAGGGTGGACGCTGGCAATAATGCCGATGAGCGCGCCACCCTGCCAATGGAATAAGAGCCAAGTAGACGAAGGAAATGCTTGGGCTAATGCGGAAGGTGAAGAACCACGCGAAAATAACCATGAGCGGAGCGCGGAAAGCCACGCGAATCAGCATTTGGAAAGAGTTCTGAACGTTGGTTACGTCTGTGGTCAGGCGCGTGACGAGCGAACCGGAGGAGAAGCGGTCGATGTTCGTGAAGGAGAAGTCTTGCACCTTCTTGAACAAATCATGACGCAAGTTGCGAGACAAACCTGTTGCCGCCTGCGCTGCGTAACGACCTGCACCAATACCGGCTGCCAGAGAGCACAAAGCGATGACCAGGAGAACAAGACCCCACTGCCAAACCTTGGAAATGTCATGCTTGTTTAAGCCCTGATCGATGAGGAAAGCCATAAATGTTGGGATTAACACCTCAAAAAGCGCTTCAATAGCCACCAAAACAGGGGTGAGATAAGCTGCCTTCTTGTATTGACGAAGACTTTTGAGTAGTGTTCCAAAATCGCGGACTGAGCCGTCCCCATCGCCATAGCCGTTGTTGTCTTCTAACTGTTGCATGGCAAGTTCGGCCTGCTCGAGGGCGGCGCGCTCGCGGGCATCGAGGGAGTCGTTGTTCTCTGCGGTGTTTTTAGTATTTTTGCGCGACATTTTTCTCCTTTCTTTTCAATCAAGTGTTAGCCAAATAGGCACCACGGTGCGAAAGGAAAGCGCCAAACGGACTGCTAGTTTCAGGGCGTTTTTGGGCGCGACGAGCCAGAGCATAAATCTGGAGACGTTGTTTTCGGCACAAATACACACGAATTTAGATAGTGTGTGCAACGGGTGCATAGCAAAGTTCCATACTAGCACCACCGCTGGGCGAGCGAGCGCAGTGTTTAGCCCTAGAGCGTGGTTTCCGTGCGGCGATGATCGGAGCGTTCTTCGTCGTCTTCGTTCACGCTAATGTCTGCGATCTGAGCAGGCGAGGTGTTTCCTAGCCCTTCAGCATCGCGCAGCTCGGAAATCTCCTCAATCGGGGCCGGAGCCGCGCGCAGCTCCTGATAGCTCTTAATGAGGGTTTGCGCGGTCTTAATATCAATCTTCTCGTCCATCATGAGCGAGCGGATGAGGGTGACGAACATATCGTCCGGCGCGCGGTTATACATGTGAATCTTGTTAATAAGCTGATCGAGGCGGCGGCGCAACGTTGGATACGAAATGCGATACAGCTTGCTCATCTCCCTTGAGCGAGCCTGATGACAACATAAAGTTCTTAATGAAGATTGCATCTTCGTCCGATAGATACTGCAACCACCCTTTTGCATTATCCATGTGTGTATCCCTCTTCTCTGGTGTTTCGTGCTGGCCGGTGGTTTCTTGCGTTTTGCTCAACAGAGCTCACCGAGTTCGACAAAGCTCGCAAACCGTGGCTGGCACTCTACCCATAATATTATACTGACAATTTTTGTGAAGCTGCTGGGAGTGCAGGGGTGTGAGGAAAGCCTCATGGGGGCTTTCGGGTGAGCAGACTCTGTGAATTTGGGTGTTCATGCGTACGTGGCGATTGTGTGTATCACGAACTAACAACCTTCAAGACCTGGTTCACGAAAATGAACTCTGTGTCGCTCATTGAACTAGTAGCTTTCTTACGAAACTCGATTTCTACGATAAAACATTGGACGATATCCTGTATAATATGTATAACAACGTTATACATATTATACAGTTTGAAAGGTTAATGATGGCTTCACAACTTACTGCAGTTCGTCTTCCTGGCGAATTGGTTGAGCGTTACGATCAGCTCGCCAAGAGTACTCACCGAACTCGTAGCTTTTATCTTACTCAGGCATTGTCGCAGTCAATTGATCAGCTGGAATACGAGTATGGAATTTTTATCCGATGTAGAAGCGTATAAGCGTGAGAGTTGGAGACGGTAACTGTTGAGGAAGCAAGGCGAGATCTTGGCTTGGACGATTAGGATTTCGAAACGAGCACTAAAATCGTTGCGAAAGATGGATAAGCAAGTTTTCCAACCGAATTCTTAATGAATTAGACCGTGTAGCTGAGCTTGATAATCCAAGGAAGCGAGGCAAAGCCTTAACTGGTCAACTTTCTGGATTATGGCGTTATCGTATTGGCAACTATAGGGCTATATGCATGATTGAGAATAATGAGTTGGTGATCCTTGTAATCGATGTTGATCATAGAAGCACCCATATATTCGAAGAATTATTAGCCCTCGTTAAGGCGTTTAAGGAACTTTTTCCTCGGTGGCGAGCGCTTCTTAGCCAAAGCAACGTGCGCACCCGTCATGGCTCACAGCAAAAAAACGCCCCCATCCAAACCAAACCAAACAAAAAAACGGGCGAACGTGTCAAAAACGTATCCACCCGCATAAGAGCTAAGAGCTAGGAAACGAAACAACTAGCCAATCTTGGCCAAGAAAGCGCTCACCTGAGCTTCGAGTGCAGCGCGCTCGTCATCGCTCAAAGTGAGCTCGCCGGTAGCCCACTCAGCGGTGAGGTTGTGACCGAACAGTGGCTCCTCGAGAACATCCATGCCGATGAACTTAGCCAAGCGCACGGCGTCTGCGAACATGTGGTTAAAGGAGTCGTGAGCGGATGCGGAGGAGAAGGTAATCTTCACGCCGTTGGATACAGCGGTTGAACGCTCGTTCGCAACAACTGGGCGAGAGATCCAGTCGAGCAGGTTCTTTTACCTGTGGCGAGTAGGGTGTCGTTGTACACAGGGGAGACGAACCAGACGCCGTCAGCCTTTTCGAAAGCGTCGCGAGCAGCAGCAACAGAAGCTGGAGCTGGGAATTCGATGTCCTGGTTAACGAATGGAACCTCGGAATAGTCGAAGAAGTCTACTTCAGCGCGGTCGCCGATGGTCTTCTTAATTTCGTTTGCGAGCTGTGCCTGGAAACCGTTTGCGCGCTGGGAACCAACAACAATCACAATCTTTGCCGTAATATTTCTCCAATAGGTATGTGTTAAAGGGGTCGACAAGGTAGGCAATTTAGGGAAAATTAGCCTACCTTAACGTCTACTGTCTAAGATAGCGAGGCAAGTTAGAGCGCGCACGGTAATATCGTTGTTGGCATGAAATAACACTGAAAGTGAAGTGTGGGAATGAATAACGCAACCTCGAAATCGACGACGTTACCAGCTGCAGTCATGTGGGATTTGGACGGCACGCTCATTAATTCCGAGCCGTACTGGGGCGAGTGAGCGCGCGCTGCTCGACCGCGCTGGCGGCACCTGATCCCCAGATATTGCCGCTCAGCTGCAGGGGAGTTCGCTCGCTTTTCGTAGCGAATTTTATGATTCAGGCGGGTGTTAAAGATATGGGCGCCGAGGATATCGCTCACTTCATGGTCGAGTTCGTTTACAAGAAGGAAGTTGAGCGCTTGCCATGGCTGCCAGGCGTGTACGATCTGATTACTGCTGTGCGCGACGCCGGTATTCCGCAGATAATCGTGACCAGTTCGCCAGAAAAGATGGCTCGCAACGTGAAGGAGCAAGCTCCTGAAGGCGCGTTTATGGCCTACGTGTGCGATAACGACGACGTGCCACACAAGCCAAGTCCGGAGCCTTATCTTTTGGCCGCGCGCACGATGGGCGTGGATATTAAGGACTGCTTGATTTTTGAGGACTCTGTTCCAGGCTTGACCGCTGCCGCCGCATCCGGCGCATCATGGGTATCGGTTACTGGTTACTCCAGTATTGATGCGCGCGAACGCGGTTTAGCCTCGCAGTTCGTTCGCGATTACGAGGGCTTGGGCATTGACGATATTGCCCGCTTTTTCGCGCATAAAGGTTAGCCCGCGTTTACTTTTTTCGCTATCTGCTGATTCAGCCAGTCTTGCAAAGCATCAGCAATCGTTTGCGCGTACAGGGAACCGCCACCATCTGGAGTGGTATGGATCCCGTCTGGTCCGAGAACTTCTGGGTGTGCTGTGGCTGCAGCGTCCCAGTTCACGACCAAAGCGCTATCAGGATGTTCTTGCGCGAACGTGGTGACGTTCTGGTTCGAGCCGGCAATCCACGAGCGGTCAGCGTGCGCATTCACTAAAATCATCACATGATCGGCCGAGCGCATCGCTCATCTGCTGGAACTCGTCGGGAGTTGCCAAACCGTTCGTGGTCAGCGCAATAATCACGTACTTTTTAAGCGTTCCCGCGGCCTTCATGTTGTTAATAATGCCCACACCTGTCGAGGAGTGGCGCGAAACGGCGGCATCAATCGTAATGCCCGGGAAACGATCGTTGAGCGCGGCCGAGGCGCCGAGCATAACGGAATCGCCGATACCGGTCATGTTATCGCCGGACGGCATCGCGAACTGTTCCTCCACTTCCTTCTCTAACTTCGCGCGCTTCTTACGCTCCAGAGCGTTCTTGCGGTTCTGCTCAGCCAGCTTCTGTTGGGCTCTCGCCAGCTGCTGCTCGAGCTGCGTGCGGTCAGGTGCTTGCGGCAAAATAACCGCGCTTGCGCTCACCGAGGAGATAACGAGGACGATGGCAACAACGATGCTGGCAATCATAGCGCCGGACTTTTTGGCTACTTTAAGCGTTTTAAGCGGCTTCTCGATGAGGTAGAACGTGCCGAGCGTGAGCAGCGCGGCCAGAGCGAGCGAGGCGTACGGGACGAGCCAATCGCTGATCGGTTTGCTGATGTGTACCGAGCTTTTCATGAGCACATAAATTGGCCAGTGCCACAGGTAGAGGCCGTACGAGTACTTGCCTAGAACGGTAAGAGGTTTCCAAGCGAGCATCGGCTTCATCCAGGAGCTGTCGGATTGCGCGTCTGCGATGATAATCGCTACTGCTACGCCTACCAGGAACAGGCCGCCGCTAAAGGTGAACAGGCCTTCTTTCTGCGTGAAGGCGACGATGGTGAGATAGCTGAATGCCGTGAAAGCGGCGATGGAGAGCGCGGAGTGGGTCTTAACTTTTTTAGCGAGAGCGAAGGCCAAGCACATGCCTAAGAAAACGCCAAAACTGTGGGTATCGGTGCCGTAGTAGAGACGCGAAACGTCCGAAGCGTCCGTCGTGGTTTGGAACAGGGCGGCCATTTCTGTTGCGCTCGCGATGGCGAGGATGGCTGTGAGCGTGATGCCCGCGATGCGCGTTGTTTTGCTTGACTTTTTGCCCAGAGCTTTCGCGGCCAGAACAACAAGCGGAATGATGATGTACATCTGCACAATCAGCGAGACGAACCACAAGTGGTGGAAAATCTCCGGCGATGACGCTGCGAAATAATCGCCATTGTTAAGAATCGAGTACCAGTTAAAACTCGAGGTGAGCACCCACAGTGCAGACTTTTTCGCGGCAACGAGCGCGTCTTTGTTGAGCAGGTATGCGGCTACGACCGATACGCCCGCAACCGTGAGCATAAGCGGGTAAATGCGTACGAAGCGCTTGGAAATGTAGGTGAGGGGTGTTTGAGCGGGGAGACTGTTTTGTCGTCCGCGGAAACAGGAGGCGCAGGAGGCTGATTGTGCGAGCGTCTGAGTGCTTTCTTCTGTTTTTTCGCGGCCTTTTTAGACAGCGGTTGCGCTGGGACCGGGTCTTTCGGAGCCGGCGCTGCTGGTGCGGTCGGGAGGAGGGAGCGAGTAATCAGGAAGCCGGTGAGAACGAAGAAAATCTCTACGCCCACGAAACCGCCTGGCATCAGGTGCTCGTTAAAGTGGTAAAGAATAATGAGCAGGATCGCGAAACCGCGCAATCCCTCGAGTGCTAAGTTGCGAACCTTGGGCTGATGTTCTGTCACTGTCGTACCCTCATCAAGTGCTTTAATCTGTATCCCGTAAGAATTCTAGTGCGAGCCATGCTGTTTCGGGCCGCGCAAGTGTGTATGTTCTGTGGGAATCATTTGGGGAATACATGCTACATCGCGCGGGCGATGATTGCGGAGGTGTGTTGTGGGCTTGAGTATAGAATGGGGAGCAGTGGGTCACAGAAGACGCTGGCTTCGAACAGAAAGAAGAAAAATGACTGCTGTGGTTTATGTATTTCATCCGAATTTGGCTGGATCTGTTGTAAATCGTGCGTTGGCTGGCGCTGTTGCTGAGCTAGACGATGTTCTCGTGCGCAACATGTATGCGCAGTATCCAGATTATGCGATTGATGTAGAGGCTGAGCACGAGCTGATTGAGGGCGCGGATGCCGTTGTTTTGCAGTTTCCTCTGTATTGGTACTCGACGCCGTCATTAATGAAGAAATGGCTCGACGATATTTTGACGGAAGGTTGGGCGTATGGCGAGGGCGGTACGCGCTTGCGCGGTAAGAAAGTGATGCTTGCGTTGAGCGCGGAAGTGGATGAGAAGTATTATTGCACTGGTGGTGGTCTTGAAGGGGCTGTCGGTTTTGAGATTTCGCAGCTACTGAGCCCTCTGGAAGCGACTATGCGCTTCGTGGGGATGGAGTGGTTGACGCCGTTTAGAACTTTTGGAACCATGCACATTAGCAAGGAGCGCGTTGCTGAGCGTGCTCGCGAGTATGCAGATGCAGTGCGGGAGTTGGCGGGGTAGATATAAATCAACAAACCTCCCAAGACAAGGTATGTTGAGACTTGAGAGGTCTACTAAAAGATGTGAACCGGATTGTTCTTATAAAATGAGCGCATCGCCTCTTGCGTAATAGGTTTGTTACCTAATTCGGTAGGTCCTAAGCCCTTGCGTGTATTAATCCAAGGTGACTCTCTATGAGTGCGCTCGCTAAGCTGGTTTGCAGAATAATCTCCCATATATGTAGGACATCAAGAATAATTTGTTGTTCTTCGGGAGTCGGTGTCTGAACATTGGGAGCATTCAAATCGCGTCGGCGAATCATGAACAGTCCCCTGTGGAAGTTAAACAGCTCTTTTGACACGGGACCATTAATCCAGGCAAAAAATTCTGTATCAACAAGCGGTTTATCTTGTTCGACGAAGGATTCGGCCTGCGCGTAATAAACCAGTTTTGCAGCTTCATTGTGGTCATAGGCCGAGAATTATCTAAGATAAAAAGCTGCTACATCCGCTACGGTCGTCGACATTTTCACCACCTTCCCCTGTTGGTAGAAATTATAGCGTTTTCGCTAGTAAAAGGTTACTGTCCGAGAAGAAAACGAATAGAATGCAAGCGATTCAGAGCGTCATGCTCGGCAATTGTTAGCCCAAGAGTATCGTGCTTCAAACGTAGCTCTTCAAGAGAGCCAAACTCCTTGAAAGTTTAGACTCTCAGCGCGCAACTCTATGGAAGTTAGTTTGACACGCTTAATGGGATAAGAATCGTTTTTGACTGCATAGACATCGAGCACCTCCGAACCAACATAAATAAGCACATATCTCATGCAAAACTATGCGTTTTTATGTGGAATTGTGCGTTTGAGAGTAGGCTGCGAAAACCGCTTAAAATCGTTGAAATTACAAAGAAAAAGGTCTGTCCGGTGGAATGAGTGGACAGACCTTCGTGGAGCTAGGGGTGTAGGTTTGGTACATCGTTCCGCTGTTTTTGCGCGCTTGGGTGTGTCAAGACATCGTTCCGCGTGTGATGATGGGTATGGATCATTCATCGCGTAATATAGCTATTATTCTTATGTCGAGTCGGTGCGTCCGTCAAAGATGCGGCCAGCGTGTTTCATGTTTCGGATAGGCTGAAAACTTCTTGCTCGTTATTCGGGTGGTTTAAACGCAAAACCAGGTCACTGACCACATACCATGCCTATAAACCAGTGACAGCATGGTTGATCTGATTTTGTTCCACGCGTGTATGGTTACACGAGCATGATGGATAACGGGGCAATACACTATTCGTGATTGGCTTGTTCGTAGGTATCCTGATGAAAACCATTCCAGCGTGGCAAAACGATATGGTGTGTATCGTGAAAAAGCGGATTGGTTCAACCCCAACCAGTAAAACGGGCCACGGTGTTCGTATCGTTTCGCTGATTTACCAACGAGTTATGGCAGTCAGATTTTACGCATATCCATCTTCGATGGTAAAAGAGTGAGGTTAATGGTTGGATTGACGATCATTCACGGTGCATCGCGTATTTGCTGCGCTTTCGAACCGTGTATCACGGGGCGTATTGTTGTGGATAGTTTTACCCAAGCTGTCAGTACGGTGGTGTTCCCTCACAACATTGACCGATAACGGTTGTGTGTATACCGTTTTTCTGGTGGTAGACACGTTCATCAGCCCAACGCGTTTGAAATGTTGTTACCAGATCTTCGCGTCCAGCAGCGTAATGGACGTCGTAAACATCCAACAAACACAAGGCAAGATTGAAAGGTTGTGGCAGGACCCCAAACAATGGGTGTACGCGCGGTATCCCATCGAGTATTGATCAGCTATCACACGGTTAACGAGTTTACACATCGTGTATAACCGCGAGCGTCTTTATCGTGCCTTGCACGGGATGACCTGTGAGTGGGGCATACGAACACAATACGTTAGTGCACGCATCGATATCGACCATGTCATCGAGTCCACAGATCGCGCGGACGCGCGGACGAGTCACCTCGACATAAAGGACGAAGGCATTTAGGCTGAGAAAACCAAGAACGGTCCTGTTATTCTGATTCACGGCAACCATGTCATCGCGCTGGATAGACACAGATTCACCAAATCATTGGATATTTCGAACTAGACGAAACAAAAACCATCAAAAACCTACCAGCAACCACCATCACAGACAAAACGGAACGATGTCTTGACACATACCAACGCAAAACAAAACAAATGTGCTTAAAACACCGGAACGATGTTCTGACACATGACATCGATTAGGGGGAGCCGAACCCCGACCTTTTCGATGCGAACGAAACGCGCTACCAACTGCGCTATAGTCCCCGTATCTAACGTGTTACTACTATACGCAGATGTGTATACACGTTAGACGTATGTGTTTTTAGTTCTTATTTCTCGTTATTTTTTCTTGCGGTTAAGAAGGCTGCGAACACCAGCAATAAGAGTTGGAGCAAGGGAAACAAGCAAAATTGCAACAATAACCAGCTCAAAGTTCTTTTGCACGAATGGAATGCCGCCAAAGAAGTAGCCGAGCAGAGTGAACAAAGAGCTCCATGCCAAACCGCCAATAACACTGTATGGTGTGAAACGTTTCCAACTCATGCCGGATAAAACCGGAAATAAATGGCATAAAAAGTACGAATGAATGGGAAGAAGCGGCCGAGGAACACAGCCAAAGGTCCCCACTTTTCAATCATGGCTTCAGTTTTAGCAACACGCTCAGGGGTCATAGCCTTAACCTTGCCGGATTCGATAATGCGACGGCCGAAGAAGTGTCCAATGAAGTAATTGCACTGGTCACCAATAATTGGGGCACTCCACACAATTGGCAAGAGAACTGCCAAAGACATTGGATTATTAGGGTCGCCAGCAAAATATCCTGCAGCAAAGAGTAAGGAATCGCCCGGCAGGAATGGCATGAAGACAACGCCAGTTTCCACGAAAATAATAAGGAAAATAAAGGCGTATGTTGGCGCTAAGCCCATTGCGATCCAGCCTGCAATTGCGCCACGTGGATCTTTCAACAAATTAACAAAAAAATGGATGATACCCATGTCTCTCCTGGAGGTGAAAGTTACATAACCTCTGCCTAGTCTATGAGAAAAATGAAGGAATGCCTCGAAGAGCGCGGGATATAAACAGTTTCCACATAAACAGGCATGTAAAAGCTTTTTTGCTGGCGAGTGAGAGGTGCTGATTTCTTTGCGCTGAGAACTCGATAGTGCAGCGTGATGTAGGTGGTTGTACTCTAGTAAGCATGGAATACGGCGAAGATGTACAAGACAACACACATCGCACAGAACTTGACGGCGGTCGTGTGGTTCTAGCAGCCACTCCGATTGGTAATACAGCAGATGCATCAGCACGCTTGGTTACTCTTCTTGAAACAGCCGATATTGTGGCAGCAGAAGATACACGACGACTTTATGATTTAGCTCGTCGCTTGGGAGTGCGTGTGTCGGGGCGCGTGGTGGCGTACCACGACCATAATGAGCGCGGTAAGGCAGATTCTCTTCTTGACGAAGTTGCGTCTGGTGTCACTGTTCTTGTCGTCTCCGATGCTGGTATGCCTACCATTAATGATCCTGGTCTTGCCATTGTGAGGCGTGCTATTGAACGCGGTTTGCCGGTAACTTGTGCTCCGGATCCTTCTGCAGTTCTCGATGCTTTAGCTCTGTCAGGTCTTCCGACTGACCGTTTCTGCTATGAAGGTTTTGTACCGCGTAAACATGCTGAACGTATGAAGCGTTTGCGTGCTTTAGCAGGCGAAATGCGAACCATCGTTTTTTATGAAACTCCTCATCGCATTGAAGAGACCATGAACGATCTTGAAGAAGCTCTTGGCTCTTCACGTCTTATGGCTTTAGCGCGTGAACTGACTAAGGATTACGAAGAAGTTCGTCGTGGCACAATTAGTGAAATCCGTGAAAGTGTGGTCAATAATCCTCCTCGCGGTGAGATTGTGTTAGTAATTGCAGGAGCTTCTGAAGAAGAAGCAGTGCAGGCTGCAGGCTCCTCTATTCTCAGCATTGATAACTTAGCTCAACTTGCTGTGCGCACAGCACAAAACAATAATGTGCGCATCAAAGAAGCGATTACGCAGGTGGTTGCAGATAATCCTCTTCCTGACGGCTCGTTTATGTCTCGCAAAGATGTGTACGCACGTGTGCTCGACATGAAGAATTCCCGTTAATTCGTAAGGACTTAACAGGCAGGCTAAAATGAGTCAAAAAGCACAGCAAAAGCTTCTTTAACTCGCTGCCCGCCAGTTTGCGAAATATATTCGAGTAAATCGGGCGTAGCTGCCGTATTAGCAATAATCCAAAAACCTTAAATCAGGAATATGGCGAGCAATATGCCATAAAATCTCTGGCGGTGTGCTCGGGTCTGTTGCTACGCGAGGCGTGAGTTCAAGAGGCGGTTCGGGTGGAGGACCGCCTGGATAAAACGGTTGATTCATTACGTCTCCCTGCGAGGTGTGAGTTTTATCTTTTTCTGTCTCGTTATCTGCAGACGGTTGAGGTGACTGCATTGCGGAATAATTGGGTCTGTTTAAAAGCGCGAATCAGCAGATGCAGTCCTGCTGTATAGCGCGGACGTCTTGTATTTTCTCGCATCAGTTCGAGGCAATCATGCTCCAGTAAAGTTATACTGCTGCGCAAGCTCAACCAATAAATCGCTCACTTCTTCCGGATGCTTACGTGCATCCTCGCTACAGGCTAAAATCACATGCAGTAATTTCTGGAGTGGTAACGAGTAAATTTGCGAACTCGCATAAATAGGAGTGATGGATTTGCCGAGCGCTGGATTGTACCTTGCGTCCAAAAAGAATGGAATGGTAATTATGGTCGCGCATAACGTCAATGCGTCCCGGAAAACGTCCTCCTAACCAAATCCAAGCAGCGAGCAGCCCTGAAGCAATGGAATGCTCAGGAATCACATCGCGCACCACATGCACGCGCATAAAGGAAGTAGCGGAAAAGCGAGCAGGGAAGAAGGTGTTATCGTCTAACTGATCGAGGGCTTGGCATGAGCGTAGCCGATGCAAGCACATAAGACCAGGGTAGTCAGAGACATGGCGTAAAGGATGACGTAAGTCTGCCGAAATCATGGGGTGAGAGCGCAATATTTCCTTGTGATATGTGCGTGCAGACATCATCGTCTTGCGGTCTATTCGCTTGTCTAAAGAATCTGGCAAATCATCGGGAACGGTTACGAGCATGGCATCATGTAGTGCATCGGTTGGCGGTGTGGCAGCAGCCGATAGCTTCTTTCCTGACTTAACCGTGTAGGCAGGCGGAGTATCTGGATGTAAGCGTCGTTGGTTCATGTACGACACCTTATAGCCAGAAAATACAAATAAAAAATCGTGTGAGAAAAAGCTGTGCATAACCTCTTGTGTGTGGATGAAATACGTATGTTTTCACATTTATGCACATATAGTTGTTGTGGATGGATGTGAAAACATACCTGAAGCGCAGAAAACTGGCTCTATGTCGCCTCAATTAGAGATAATCAACAACATGAGTCATGTATTAGTAGCAGTAGCTTGGCCTTATGCCAATGGTCCTCGTCATATCGGTCACGTAGCCGGTTTTGGTGTTCCTTCCGATGTGTATGCCCGTTATGAACGTATGAAGGGCAATGATGTTTTGATGGTTTCGGGTACCGATGAACACGGTACGCCGATTTTGGTGCAGGCAGACGCGGAAGGCGTTACCGCGCAGGAACTGTCAAACCGCTACAATCGTGTGATTGCTCAAGATTTATGCAATCTGGGTTTGAGCTACGATCTGTTTACGCGCACCACAACGAAGAATCACGAAATCGTTGTGCAAGATATGTTTAAGCAGTGCTTAGAAAATGGCTACATTTACAAGGGTACGCAGATGGTGGCTATTTCGCCATCGACCGGTCGCACCCTGCCAGACCGCTATATCGAAGGAACCTGCCCAATCTGTGGTGCAGACGGCGCTCGCGGCGATCAGTGCGATAATTGCGGTAATGAGCTTGATCCAATTGATTTGAAAAACCCAGTTTCGAAGATTAACGGCGAAACTCCTCGCTTCGAAGAGACTGAACATTACTTCCTTGATTTGCCAGCATTGGCAGAAGCAAACTTGGCATGGCTCAAGACTCGCGAAGGTTGGCGAACTAATGTTATTAACTTCTCCATTGGCTTGTTTAATGAAGTGAAGCCTCGCGCAATTACTCGCGATATTGATTGGGGTATTCCTATTCCAGTTCCAGGCTGGATTGATAACCCAAATAAGAAGCTCTACGTGTGGTTTGATGCTGTTATTGGTTATTTGAGCGCATCTATTGAGTGGGCTCGTCGCAGTGGAGATGACCAAGCATGGCGCAAGTGGTGGAATGATCCTGAAGCCTTGAGCTACTACTTCATGGGTAAAGATAACATTACTTTCCACTCCCAGATTTGGCCATCTGAGCTGCTTGGCTACAATGGCGCTGGCTCTAGGGGTGGCGAAGCTGGCGGCATGGGTACGTTGAATTTGCCTACTGAAGTGGTGTCTTCTGAGTTCTTATCTATGGAAGGCAGAAAGTTCAGCTCGTCGCGCGGCATTGTAATCTATGTGAAAGATATTTTGGAGCGTTATCAGGTTGATGCTGTGCGCTACTACATTTCTATTGCTGGCCCAGAAACCTCTGATTCCGACTTTACATGGGCGGAGTTTGTGCGCCACAACAATGATGAGCTTGTCTCTGGTTGGGGTAACCTCGTGAACCGTGTAGCAACGCTGATTCATAAGAACTTCGGCGAGATTCCTGCTGTAGATGAGGCTTTCGTTACCGATGAAGACCGCGCTCTCTTAGAGACTACGGCCGCTGCTTTCGATACAGTCGGTAACTTCATTCACAACCACCGTCAGAAGGCTGGTTTGGCTGAAGCTATGCGTATTGCTGGTGAAGTGAACAAGTATATTTCTGCAACCGAGCCATGGAAGATTAAAGATAGTCCAGAGCGATTGGCTGCTGTATTGCACACTGCAGCACAGGCTGTGATGGATGTGAACATTCTTCTCTGCCCATATTTGCCTCATTCCGCACAAAAAGTGTGGGAAACAATGGGTGGAACAGGTGTATTCTCTCCTCTTCCTCATATCGAAGAAGTAGCCGATTTAGACAACCCAGACTTTACCTACCCAATTATTACCGGTGAGTACAAGTTGGGCGAGAACGTGCACCCGTGGCAGCGCGAAAACATCGTTGCGGGTACTCCAATTGCTAAGCCAACGCCAATCTTCCAGAAGATTCCAGTAGAAGCAGTTGAGGAAGAGCTAAATCGTTTCCAAGCTGAGCTCAATGCTCGAGTGGAAAAGGAAAAGGCTCGTTTGGAAGCCGAAAAAGCGAAGATTGAACAGAACTAGAATTACAAGAGAAAAGAGTTGAGCTTCACATTTTCTTCACAAAATTCTAAGCTTACGCTCAGGTATTTTGCACATTCACCTCAGAAAGGGTGGGTTTAATAATAGGTATCAGCATTAGAGCTGGCAGTTATTACTGAATAATTGAACCCCTCTTCTCTTTCTCTTCAAGCCCGAGCTTCCCCTCGGGCTTTTCTCTTATCTGCGCGTAACAATCATCAACAGAAAGAAGCTGACTGCACATCATGGCTAAAAAACATCGCAAACGTTCCTGGCCTGAGCAACCAGAACCGCTCGCATCGCCAATCATCGATAACCACACGCATATCGCGTCTGTGGTTAATTTCGCGATCGAAATGAGCAAGCAGGCCGAAGAACGCGGTATGGAGTCCGTTCCGGTGTTCTCGGTGGAGGAGCTGCTGCGCAAAGCTGAGGAATCAGGTGTGAAGCATCTCATCGACGTGGGCTGCGAGCTGCCGAACCTTAATCGTGCGGTCAATATCGCCAAACAGTATCCGAACCAGGTAAAAGCTGCGGTTGCTATCCATCCGAACGAAACGGTGCTGCATGGTCATCGCGGTGAGGTGGGGCTCGACGGTCTGGCCGTTAGCTACAAGCCATGGCACGAGGTGAATATCGACGAGGCGATGCGCACCGTCTACGAAACCGCCTGCAATAACCGAGCAGATGTGGTTGCTATCGGTGAAACGGGCCTCGACTACTTCCGCACAGGCGAAGGCGCGCGCCAAGCCCAAATCCAGGCATTTCGCGAGCATATTGCGATAGCAAAAGAGCTCCACCTTCCCCTGCAAATCCACGACCGCGACGCGCACGAAGACGTAATCAACACTCTTCTTAAAGACGGTGCTCCAGAAGCTACGATTTTCCATTCCTACTCTGCAGACGCGGACGTGGCGCGCCTGGCCAACGAGCAGGGCTGGTATCTCAGCTTTTCGGGCACTCTTACGTACAAGGCGAACGAGCGCTTGCGTGAGGCTCTCAGCGTGCTCGACAAATCGCACATCCTTATCGAAACGGATGCGCCGTATCTTACGCCCGAGCCGTACCGTGGTCGCACAAACTCCTCGTATCTCACGCCGTTCACGCTGCGATGCATGGCCGAAGTTCTCGATCTGTCTGAGCAAGAGATTGCGCGCATAACCTACGAAAATACGATTCGTGCGTACAGTTTGCCATACTAGCGTGTAAAATAGTTGTCTATTGGCTAAGGGCATGTGGCAAACCATGTGCTTAAGGTGTAGCTGGGCGTTCGCGTCGAGCTAGAGAAGAAGAAGCCCTGGAAACAGGCGGAGATTATATATGATGTCTGAAATGGACGCAGATAATAATCAAGACTCAGGTCTTGCGCATTTAGCAAAAGATACTGCACAACAAGCAGCTGAGGGAAAACTGGACGATGACGGCAAAACCGACCAACCGGTTACCGCAACTGCAGACCTTCTGGCACGAGATTTAGCCGAAACGGGCGCGATTTTGCCGCCTGAAGGCATTACGAAGGCGCCGAAAATCGATGAGCGCGCGGTGTCAGAAGAGGAGCGCGAAGCCAAGCGTTTAGCGGAAGAAGAAGCCAAGCGCACGGCAGAACTGCAAAACAAGAAGGCGCGCACTCCTTTTGGACGTTGGTGGCGCAAGCTGCAAACATCTCAAGATAAAATCACCTGGGGTATGATGATTGTTGCCCTCGGCGTGGTTTACGGCGATATTGGAACCTCGCCACTGTACTTGTCTCAGTCTTTCGTGGCTGGTCAGGGCGGTATTCAGTATGCAGATCGTGCGGCTGTGCTGGGTATGCTCAGCCTGCTGTTCTGGTCGGTTACGCTTATTACCACTGTGAAGTACGTGTTTATTGCCATGCGCATCGATAACAAGGGTGAAGGTGGCATTTTCGCGCTGTTCTCCTTGGTTAAACGCCACGCGAAATGGCTGTGGATTCCTGCCATGATTGGTGGCGCCGCCTTTTTGGCCGATTCCGTGCTCACCCCAGCCGTGTCGATTTCTTCGGCAGTCGAAGGTTTGCGCACACTTAAGCCGCTCGAAGGAGTGTTTGCTGCCAATCCTAGTCTCACGCTGGTTATTACCACCATTATTATTGTGGTGCTTTTCCTTATCCAATCGCGCGGAACCGAAAGCATCGGTAAGGTTTTCGGCATCGTGGTGCTCGTGTGGTTCACCTTCCTAGCGATTACTGGCATTATGGCCATCGGCACGGATTGAATCATTTTTGAGGCCATTAACCCGATTTACGGCATCGAATTCCTCTTTTCTGCACATAATCGCGCAAGCCTGGCGATTATGGGTACGGTCTTCCTGGCCACCACGGGTGCCGAAGCTTTGTACTCCGATATGGGTCACGTGGGTCGCGGCAATATTTACGCCACCTGGCCATACATTAAGGTCTGCTTAATGCTTAACTACTTCGGCCAGGGCCAGTGGATTATTCAAAACCAGCTCAACGTGGAAGTAGAGAAAATTCAGAACCTCAACCCGTTCTTCCAAATGATGCCAGAAGCCGTGCGTTATGGTGCGGTTGTGCTCTCCGTTGTGGCCGGCGTTATCGCCTCGCAGGCGCTTATTACCGGCGCTTACACGATGGTGTCTGAGGCTACGGGTCTTAACTGGATGCCGCACTTGCAGGTGCGCTACCCAAGCCGCACGCGCGGTCAGCTCTATATTCCAGTGGTTAACTGGGTGCTTATGGTGGCTACACTGTCCGTGCTGTTCATCTTCCAAGATTCCGAACGCATCACGGCGGCCTACGGTTTGGCACTCACGGTTACCATGATTACGACCACGATTCTTCTGGCTGCATACATTTGGTGGGGCAAGCAACTGCGCGTTACCGCCATTGTGTTTACCATCGTCTTCTTGGCTATTCAGATTTTTGTTCTTCATCCCTCGATGTCCAAGTTTATGACCGGTGGTTGGTTTACCACGCTTATCGGCCTGGCCATTTTCGGCGTTATGTACACGTGGGAGACGGGTACGAAGGTGGAGCGTTCTCAGCGCCGCCACATGTCTCCAGAAGACTTCCTTCCGGCTTTGAACGTGCTACACAACGACGAAAACATTCCGCTGTACGCCGATAACGTCGTCTACCTCACCTCAGATACCGAGCTGCGCCGTTTGGATACCGATATTTTTCTACTCGATTTTCTCGGATCATCAAAAGCGTGCGCGCGCCTGGTGGGCGGTGTCCGTTTTCGTTACCGACGATCCGTACACGCGCGAGTATTCCGTAGAAAACTTCGGCACGAACTTCCTGTTCCGCGTGCGCATCCGCTTGGGTTTTAAGGTGAGCCAAAACGTGGCTACGTATTTGCATCAGATTATGCATGAGCTGATTGATGACGGCACTTTGCCTCCTCAAACAACGATTTACCCGCAGGTAGATGAAGATCCAGAAATTGGTTCAATAAAGTACGTTCTGATTCATAAAGAGCTGATGCCTGAATCTAATATTCCGTCGTCTGGTGCTATTGCTTTGCGCATGAAATATGCTATTCGTAAAGCTGCCGGCTCGCCGATTAAATGGTTTGGATTATCCGCGTATAATCCGCTGGTTGAGGTTCAGCCTCTGTTTGTTTCGCGCTCGCCAGTTGCCCCATTGCGTCGCGTGAAGCTGCGTAAGACGAAGAAAAATATTACTTTGGAAGGCGTTCTCGCTCAGAAAGCAGCGAAAGCAGGTATTCCTGTGGACTTGGCTGTGATTCAATCAGGCGAAGTTCCTGACCATGCGAAAGAACGCGCAGACCGAGCAGAACGTTCCTGAGCAGACAAGCGATAATCAAAAGCGATAATGCAGGGTAATAATCAGGAAGAAAAATCCAAAGAATAACGCAGTTTTATAAGCGTTATAAATTTCTGCAATAACCGCATGGGCGTGTACGAAGGCTCGTGCGGTTATTTTTGTACGCATGTGCAGATTACTGGGATATATTTCGACGCAAAATGACATTACATTGCGTGATGCTGTGGGTTCCGCTCAGCTTGATGAGTTCAAGGAAATATCGCGTATTCACAACGATGGCTGGGGAACCAGTCAGATTAGCACAACCCATCGTGACGCTCAGGTGAACGATGGCGGTGCTCCAAGCCCTGCAGTTTTCGAAAATATTTACCGCACAACAGAACCTGCATATCTCGATCATAATTTTGAGTCTTTAGCATCTACGCCTGCTCGTAGCTCTATCTTCCACTTGCGTCTCGCATCCTCTAACCTGCCACTTATCCCTGAAAATCAGCAGCCTTTTTACCGCGGACGGCATTAGTTTCGCTCATAACGGCGATATTTCTTCTGAAGATGGCGTCAATCTTGTGCGCAACCCAGACGTCGCTGTCTCACCATATGAAATCGCTCAAACGGGTGGAAAATCTGATTCTGCTATTTATTTTGCGCATATCTTGCACTTCCGTAATGCAGGTTTCGCGCTTGATAAGGCTGTGGAACATGCCATAGCAACCTTGCGTGAGCAGTACGAAAAATTCCTCGTATAACTGCCTCGTTCATACTCAAAAAGCAGTTTATTGCAGTCAATGCAACTGGTCGCGACCGCCTTTCTCACCGTATTGAAGAGGTTTACGATGCCTACGGTCAGCGCGAAAAAGCTGCAGATTATCGTGTGATTCGATACAAGCAGATTGACGGTGGTGTGGTTGTGGCGTCTTCTGGTTTTCGAACAGAAGGAAGACGAGGGCTGGGAAGAGTTGCCAGTGAACCATATACTGGTAGCTGATGCTGAAACGGGTGCTTTTCGAGGTGCACGCGCTGAACTAGGGTCGCTTGCCCTCGCCCGCGTCGCCCGCACAGAAAAGTGAAGCTTATGTTAAAAGAATTTCCTCACTATCACTACGATTCTCCCGTAAAAGACGCGCACGTGCAGTCGTTGGTTGAGTTCTTCCAATCCGGTTGTGTAACACGCGATAACTACGGCATCGGCGTAGAAATTGAACATTTGCCAGTGCGCGTAGGCACAGATGAGGTCGTTGGATACACAGATGAGCACGGCATTCGCGACGTGCTTCATGATTTAGCCCCGCTGTATGACGAGAGCCGCGAGTATTACGAAGACGGTCATTTGCTCGGCTTGGGACGAGGAAAGATTGCGATTTCTCTTGAGCCTGGCGCACAAATTGAGTGCTCGTTGGGAATTTTGGATTCTGCTGCAGAACTCAACGAGGTGTATGCGCAGTTCCGCCGCGACATCGACCCAATTTTGGAGAAACACGGCATTCGCTTGATTAACTATGGTTATACGCCACGCAGCCGCGCGCATGATTTGAGCGTTATTCCTAAGCGTCGTTACGATGTGATGACCGCTTACCTGGGACGTTTATCTGCCTACGGTTGGAATATGATGCGTGCTTCCGCGTCCACTCAGATTAGTCTTGATTTTTCGAGCGAAGCCGACGCCATAGCGAAAATGCGCATGGGCACAGCTGTCGGTCCGATTTTAGCGTACTTGTTCCGTAACACCCCATACTTTGAGGGCGCAGCCAACGGTTTGCCGCTGCTTCGTCAGCACATGTGGGAGGGGATCGGAACCGGCCGCACGGGCGTTATTCCAGGGCTTTTTCGATGCGAACTTCGATTTTGAAAAAGCGGCTATTAACGTTTCTGGCCACACCGCTCATGGTTGCTGACACCACGCACACTCCCGAAGCCGGCGAAGGTAGCGTATACATGGTCAGCTACGAGACGGCTGCCGACGTTTACCCAGACCGCGCTTTGAACGTGTACGAGATGAACCACATTATTTCCACGCAATTTACCGACGTGCGCTTAAAGAACTTCGTTGAGCTGCGTCACTGGGATAGCTTACCGATTGATAGAGCGCGCGTTTTAGCGGATATTGTTGTTTCGCTCTTTAACCGCGCTGACGAGATGGAACGCTTGAAGACTTACTTTGACGGACTGACTGCGCTGGACGTGCAAGCTGCCAAGTATGAGCTGCAAACTCAGGGACGCAACGCTAAGCCATATGGCGCCAGCCTTGATTTTTGGCGTGAATTCCTCCACGCCGAGTATACGGGCGAGGATATTCCTGGAGATCCGCTCAATCCGGAAGTTGGGCAGGAGTAGCGGGGATTGCTGTTCTGCCATAGCGTACGGATGCGTGAACCGTGTCAGTAGTGCAAACGCACAATCTACACGCACGCTCGCCAACCCGACCCCACCCGTCCACCACACGTTCGATGTGCGCGAACTTTCTAGCGCCCTCGTTACACTGGTAGAAGACCTTTTTGCAACAGAAAGTGTAGAAATAGTATGGCAGAAGCACAAGCAAATATCGGCGTTGTAGGTTTGGCAGTTATGGGCTCCAACTTAGCCCGTAATCTCGCACGTCATGGCAATACCGTGGCTGTATATAATCGTTCTTACGGTCGTACCGAAACTCTCATCAATGAGCACGGTTCCGAGGGTACTTTCGTTCCGTCCGAAACGATCGAAGACTTCGTAGCAAGCTTGGCTAAGCCACGCACAGCAATCATTATGGTTAAAGCAGGCGAGCCAACCGACGCTATGATTAACGCTTTGGCCGATGCTATGGAACCAGGCGATATTATTGTTGACGGTGGAAACGCTTACTTCCCAGATACTATCCGCCGCGAAAAGGAAATTCGCGCTCGCGGTTTGCACTTTGTTGGTTGTGGTATTTCTGGTGGTGAAGAAGGTGCTTTGAACGGTCCTTCTATGATGCCTGGTGGCACTGATGAGTCGTGGAAGACTCTTGGCCCAATTTTGGAATCTATCGCAGCTGTTGCTGAAGGTGAGCCTTGTGTAACCCATATTGGTCATGACGGTGCAGGTCACTTCGTTAAGATGGTGCACAACGGCATTGAATACGCAGATATGCAGCTTATTGGCGAATCCTACGATTTGCTGCGTCGCGGTTTGGGCATGAGTGCTGAGGAAATCGCAAACACTTTCGACGAGTGGAATAAGGGTGATTTGGATTCTTACCTCGTAGAAATTACTGCAGAAGTTTTGCATCACGTAGACGCTAAGACTGGCAAGCCATTCGTAGACGTTGTTGTAGACCGTGCAGGCATGAAGGGCACGGGTACCTGGACTGTTCAGACCGCTTTGTCCCTCGCAACCCCTGTAACCGGTATCGCAGAAGCAGTATTTGCTCGCGGTTTGTCTTCAATGGTTGCTCAGCGTGAAGAAGTAAAGTCCAAGCCATTGGCAGGTCCTAACGGCAAGATTGATGTTGAAGATAAGGCTGCGTTCGTAGAAGCAGTTCGTCAGGCATTGTATGCGTCCAAGATTGTGGCTTATGCTCAGGGCTTCGATGAGATTCGCGCCGGCGCTGCAGAGCATAACTGGCAGATTGATTTGGGTGCAGTTGCTCGTATTTGGCGCGGTGGCTGCATTATTCGCGCAAAGTTCCTCAACCGCATTTCTGAGGCTTTCGATTCCGGCGAAAAGTTCGAGTCTCTGCTTCAGGATGCGTACTTTAAGGCTGCTGTAGAGAACGCTCAGGATGCATGGCGTGAGGTTGTGGCAACTGCTGCTCGCGTTGGTATTCCAGTTCCAGCATTCTCCAGCTCTTTGTCTTACTACGACGGCTTGCGTTCCGACCGTTTGCCAGCTGCTCTTATTCAGGGACAGCGCGACTTCTTCGGCGCTCACACCTATGGTCGTGTAGATATGCCAGGAACTTTCCACACGTTGTGGAGCGAGGATCGCAGCGAGATTGAAGCTTAGTTTTTCTCGATTTTCATTAAAGTCCGCGGTGGCTGTGCTGTTTGGCATGGCTACCGCGGTTTTTGCTTGAGATAGGAGAGAAAACATGACTGATTCGTTCTGCGCCGGCGCGGGCGCCTGAGTGCGCGTACAGCTTGGCGAGTTGTTTCTGCGCTCGCTTGGTTCGGCGTTGTGCTTACGAATATTGGCAATATTTTTGATGTGTATCCGCGCGATTCGGGACATTGGCCGGGCTTGTATGGTCATTCTGCGCACGGTATGGCTGGGGCATGGCAACGATTTATTGAAGGCATGAGCTACTTTACGATGGTGTCGAATATTGTTGTTGCAGTTGTGTTTGGACTGTTAGCGGCAGGCGTTCGTAAAACTGCATGGCGGGTTGCATTGGTTAATACGGCGTTGCTTATGATTACTATTACGTCGCTTGTTTTTTTCTTGTGGCGATTCTGCCGTTCCTTCACTTTGCGCGGTTTGGCGCTGCTCACCTCCCCGTGGCAGCATGTGGTGGTGCCTGCGGCTGTGTGGATTGTGTGGGCGCTGTGGGGGCTGCGTGACTTTTTTGGGGGATTTTCGCGCGGGCACATTCTACTCAGAACCTACATGATTCCGTGGCTTTGGGCTGCATGGATGCTCGGTTATGGAGCAATAACACATTATTATCCTTATGGGTTCGTTAATGTGAATCAGCTTGGTTATGGCTCGGTGATGGTTTCGCTGTGCGTTGTTATGATTTTTGGCGCTCCTGTTCGAGTTGCTGTTTAACTGGATAGACCGTCGATTAAGTAAATAAAAAGCTGGCCTACTGGCCAGCTTTTTATGTTAAGCAAGATTTGCAGCTGCTGCTCTATCGAGCATCCATAAAGTTTCTTCAGTGCCGCGTGCAAAAGAGCTTGGCACGTGATAATTATCTGGTTCATACAAAGCGCGGGCAATAGCTTCACTCTTACGCTCACCAGAAGCAAAAACCCACACAAAATCAGTCTTATGAATGTACGGAACAGTTAAGCTCACACGCAAAGGTGGCATTTTTGGTGAGTTCGATACGCCAATGCACTTCACAGATTCGTCTTCAATACGCACTTCTTCGCGACCTGGGAACAGCGAAGCAAAATGACCGTCTGGCCCCACGCCAAACAGAGCAATATCCAAAGTACCGTCTGCACCTAATTCGCGCTCTAACTGAGCTTGATAATCGCGAGCAGCAGCACGAAGAACCTCATCGTGCTCATCAGTGGAAGCTGCCTCAACTTCTGCAGGACTACGAAGTTCAGTAGGCATCTCATGAATATTACTTTCTGGTAATTCGCCTGTATCGATTAAAGCGTTCAGCCAAAGCTTCACGTGCCTGTAAAGCGTTACGATCGCCGTCATCAGAAGTAACAAAACGCTCATCGCCCCACCAGAAGTGAACGCGCGAAAAATCGATAGCAGCAGTCAGCGGGCTTTGAGCGGCCGCGGCAAGCACAGCAATGCCGTCAGTGCCGCCGGTTAAAGCAACGTCTACGCGGTCTTGTGCAGTAAGCAGGTCAGAAATGCGTAGTAATAAACGTGCTGCAACGGTATTAATCAGAATATCTTCTGAGTTATACACCAAAATATTGCGAGATGTATCTGCCATATCAACTCCAGCGTTAATTGTTCCAATGATCATGACTAATCATATCCCAGCCCTCGGTAATGACGGCGTTATAGATTTCGTCAGGATCGAGACGGCGCAGTTCTTCAGTCATGCAGTCAGCAAGTGTGCGGTGAGGAACAGAGATGGTCTGCTTGTGCGCACCAGGCTTAGTAATATACACGTTTGATGATTCATCGCTTGGACGTTCAATAGCGCTAATACCATCTTCGCGATGGAAGAAAACACCGGAGACAGCGGAGACATTCTCGTCAATCTCAAAGTTTACAGGCACTTTAGAGCCCACGCGAGCCATGCGCCCAAGAGATCTACAGACAGATTATTATTACTTCCGCGCACGGTAACTGACTTAATAGCAGTGTGTGGTGGCTCGTCAATAAGAGCTGCCAAAAGACCGCGCCATACGGTGAGGCGCGTCCAAGACAAATCTGTTTCGACGCGCACGTGCTGGGAACGAAGCTTGAGGAAGGTGCCCATAGCATCGTCAGACATTTGTGCATCGGTAATGCAGCTGCGAGCCATTGAGCCCAGAAGAGACTTGGAAGGGGAGTAAGGCGCACTGCCAGACCACGCAAGCCACAACAGGAGCATCAGGAACGAGCAGAGGAATAACCAGCGTATCCAAGTGGCGCAACAATCCCTCCGATGGGCGCAATACAATCACTTCACCAGCGCCACCATCGGAACCAATGCGGATCTCTGCGGCCAAAGGAGCCACAGTTCCCACAGCAACGGCTGGAATTGTATTGATGTCTGGGGCGTCAGCTCGATCGGTAACCACAGCAATAATGCGGCTTGGGTGCTCCTGACTTGCATGAATCGCCGTTTGCAAAGAGTTATCCAAATCTTTCTCACTGGTCGATAACAATAAAGTCAACACACGTCCCTGAGGAGATTCGCCGTGCTTTGCATGTGCAAGAGCAAGCTGAGAAGAAATCTCAGAGGTCGTGCTCGAAGGTAAGACAATAATCATAATTCGTTCTTTCTCGTCAACACACTCACAATCACCATCGCGTGCCCATATTTAAGCAAACGCCAAGCGCGTCCATCGCGGGCTAACATATCGTCAGCCTCCTGTGGGCTCCACGTGCCTGCGCGGTAAGGCTGAGGTTGAGGCTGGCTCTCCCAGAATTTCTCAATAGGATCCAAAATCTCCCAGCTTAGCTCTACCTCACGTGTGGTTGGGAAGAGAGGAGGCTCGCCCAAAAGAACGTCCAAAATCAAACGTTCGTAAGCTTCTGGCGACTGCTCAGTAAACGCAGTACCGTACGTAAAGTCCATATTTACATCGCGCACTTCCATAGCGGTGCCCGGAACTTTAGAGCCGAAACGCATAGTAATGCCTTCATCTGGCTGCACGCGAATAACTAAAGCATTGTTACCCAGTTCAGACGTTGCAGTATCTTCGAAAGGCAAATGTGGAGCGTGCTTAAATACCACGGCAATTTCCGTTACGCGCTTACCCAAACGCTTGCCGGAACGCAAGTAGAACGGCACGCCTGCCCAGCGTCGCGTGTCAATGTCCAAGCGGATAGCAGCGTAAGTTTCCGTGCGATCGTCTGGCTCAATACCCTTCTCGTCCAGGAAACCGTTCACCTTTTCAGCGCCTTGCCAACCCTCAGCATACTGTCCGCGGGCTGTATGAGCGGCTAAATCTTCAGGCAAACGCACAGCAGACAGCACTTTAATTTTCTCAGCAATCAAATCCTGAGCAGAGAAACTTACAGGCTCTTCCATCGCAGTCAGTGCCATCAGCTGAAGCAAGTGGTTTTGAATAACATCGCGAGCAATGCCAATGCCGGAAGTATCCAGCACGTGTGCCAATACCAATATCCTCAGCCATGGTAATTTGCACGTGATCAACATAGTTAGAGTTCCACACTGGCTCAAACATCATGTTCGCAAAACGGAAAGCCAGCAGGTTCTGTACGGTTTCCTTACCCAAATAATGGTCGATGCGGAACACAGATTGAGGGTCGAAAACTTCAGCAACAACGCGGTCGAGTTCCTGAGCACTCTGCAAATCATGGCCGAAAGGCTTCTCGATAATAACGCGACGCCATGCACCTTCAGAGGACTTCGCTAAACCAGAATCAGCAAGCTGACGCGAAACGGTTGGGAAGTCGCGAGGAGGAATAGACATGTAGAACGCATGATTTCCTTGGGTTCCGCGCACATCGTCCAGCTCAGAGACCGTGTCGGATAAGCGCTTGAAGGAGTCTGCATCGTCAAAAGTACCCTGAACGAAGCGAATGCCGCCGCTTGAGATATTCCACGTGGATTCATTAAACTCAGTGCGAGCATGGTCAATAATGTTTTGCTTAATAAAGTCCGCGAAATCCTCGTGACTCCATTCGCGGCGACCAAAACCTACTAAACCAAAACCAGCAGGAAGCAGACCGCGATTTGCGAGATCGTATACGGCAGGAATCAGCTTCTTCTTACTCAAATCGCCGGTAACGCCGAAAATAACGAGTGAGCAAGGACCCGCGATGCGAGGCAGGCGCATGTCGCGCGGATCGCGCAGTGGGTTTGTCCATTTTTCGGTGCCGGACTGTGTTGTCGATGTCGTCATGCAATTCTCCTCATTATTAAACTAACCTTGGTTTACTCATGGCAGTCGAGGGAGGGGAAGAGATTGCTCAAAGTTTGCGATGCATGAACTGTGAGATATGCAACGCTTTGATGGGGGGAAAGAAGTGGGAGTGGTTGAATCCCTGCAGTTAAATCCTTGATATTTGTAAGGTTTGGGTTCTTAGCTGTGATGACCGAGATTGCGTTTTCTGCTGTATCTTTCATGGCTGTGCTTAGTAGTGAATGATAAAGCTTTTACCAGCTGCGATTTGAGTGGTCAAACAGCTTTTAATGAGTGGCGCTACCGGTAGCGGTGAAAGATACGGCATGCAGAATCAAATAAATTACATACTCGATGCATCAATTCGTGCTTGGCCAACACTGGAATAACGTGCAAAACAGGTATAGACCCCAACGCAGCTATGCGGTTCTCCCCGCCCTAACAATCTCCCGCCCAACAAGCATCTACCCAACCCTCGTCACACGAATATAATCAGCGTCCGCGGTGGAAATTTCAAACGTCTCACAGTCATCTGCCTGCAGAGTAATAGTGTCGGCAGTTAAAGCGCGCACAGTAATAATGCTGTCAATCATGGCATGATGTGTTTGCAAAGTTTGCAGAAGCTCGTTGTTGTCATCGTTCACTCGACTAATCACAGCCCGCGCGCCAACAGGAACGAGGTTAACGTTAATCGTATCGAAAACAGGTAAATTGCCTTCGCGGTCAGGAATAGGATCTCCATGCGGATCGCGGTCAGGAAAACCGAGCTTTTCCTCCATACGGTTAATCATCATTGTGCTGGCCGAATGTTCCAAAGCCTCAGCCTCGTCATGAACTTCGTCCCACGTGTAGTCAAGCGCGCACACCAAATACGTTTCAATAATGCGGTGACGGCGCAACATCGTTAAAGCCAAAGCTTTACCTTTGTCTGTGAGCTGGATGCCGCCATAAGGCGCGTGCATCACGAAACCCTGATCGCTCAGACGAGCCAAAGCTCCCGAAACAGTCGATGCGCGCATGCCTGTTTCATGCGCTAAATCAGTAGGCGAGATAACGCTATCCTCGCCCAACTCACCATGATGCCACTCGTGCAGCTTCCAAATAGCTTTCACATAATCTTGGGTGCTCACAGAAATCGCCATAGGTACACAGTAGCATGGCAGTTGATCGGGCAAGACAGCTCCGAGTCTGTGGAACACGAGCGAAACCGCGCGCACTTCGCGAGCTGCACGAGAGCAAGCGCGTGCGTTTACGCTCAACGAGCAGAGCGCGCGAAGTCTTTCGCACTGATTGCTACGCACTGTGAGATTGTTGCGCGTTTGGCGGTAGTGCTCGCTGAGACAGTCAGGACAAAGTGCGTAACGAATACGCTTATCGAGGGCGCTCTCGCTCACGATATCGGCACATACAGCGTGCTCGCTCACAACGCGTTCGCTCACAATCAGTGCTCTTCCAACGCGACATATACATCCAGCACGGTACGCGCGGTTACGAGCTGCTACTCGCGAACGGTTTCGGCGAGGAGATCGCGGCTTTCGCGCGCAATCATACGGGAGTGGGCATAACGAAGGCGGACTGCGTTCAGCAGAAGCTCCCCGATTGAGCCGGCCGATTACATGCCAACAAACGCAGCGCAGGAAATCGTGGCTCTTGCTGACAAGTTCCATACGAAGTTGCTGCCGCCGCGTTTCGTGAGCGAGCAGACCGCGCGCGCTCGCGTGGAAAAATTCGGCTCAGAGAATATCGCTCGTTGGGATAAACTGGTAGCTTGCTATGGTGTGCCTCCGCGCGATGTGCTGGACGAGTTGGCGCACGAGTACCGCATGGAGATCCTGTAGAAACAGAGGACGATGAAGAAGAGTATCCTCGCGCTCGCATCGGGCGCTTTTTGCTTTGGGCGCTGCCGAGTTCGTGATGATGGGTGTACTCCCTCACGCCGCTACCGATACGGCGGTGAGCATTCCGACGGCTGGTCATTACGTGTCGGCGTACGCGATTGGCGTGTGCGTGGGCGCGCTCATTTTGGTGTTCGGTCGTAAGATTAAGCCGCGCAACCTTATTATCGCTTTTATGGTGCTCACTTTGGTGGGCAACGGTTTGGCGGCGATCGCGCCGAACTTCGCCGTTCTGCTCACTGCGCGCTTCATCTCGGGTCTGCCGCACGGCGCGTTCTTTGGCACGGCGACGATTATGGCCAAAGCGCTGGCCGATCCGGGTAGAGAGGCGACGGCCGTGTCGCAGATGATTATGGGCCAGACCGTAGCCAATATGGTGGGCGTTCCGTTCGGCACATGGCTGGGCGCGGCGCTTTCGTGGCGCTTGGCGTTTGCGTTCCTTGCCGTGTGGGCGATTATGACCATGGTTCTCGTTGTTAGCTTCGTTCCCGATATCCCAGCCATTCGCGACGCCGGCTTGATGGGTCAGTTTAAGTTCCTCGGCCACATTAAACCATGGTTTGTGGTGATGGCTGTCTTCCTTGGCAACTCCGGCATCTTCTGCTGGTGGAGCTATGTGTCGCCATGGCTGCAGCACGTGGGCGGTTGGAGCGAGACCGCGGTTCCGCTCCTTATGACTTTGGCGGGCTTCGGCATGGTCGTCGGCGGTTTGGCCGGTGGCAAGATTACCGATAAGTTTGTGCCAGGTTTGGTCGCTGGGTTTGGTCAGCTCATTGCCGTCTTCGCGATGATTGCGATTTTCCTCGACCCCGGTTCGCGCCCAACCTCGGCCATTCTCACCTTTATTTGCGCGGTTGGCATGTTCTTTATTTCGTCTCCACAGCAGCTGCTGATGGTTAAGCTCGGCGAGGGCGGCGGCGAAATGCTCGCGGGCGCGATGGTGCAGATTGCTTTTAACGGCGGCAACTCTTTGGGGTCGATTATGGGCGGTATCGCTTTGGAAAAATTCCGGCGAGGACTACCATATGGCTGCTTTGACCGGTGTTCCGTTTACCTTCGTTGCCGTAGCTCTCCTGTTCGCGTTCTTCTTCCTGCACGAGCGCAGGAGCAGGAAAGCGTAGGGTGTTCTGTCTGCTCGATACCGTGGCGGTTGTTAGTTCGTTGTACTAGCAATTGCCACGTTTGTATTTGTCCGATTTTGAGCTCCAGACGGACGTGAGCGTTGTGAGTTTGGCATACTGACACGGTTCACGCACTGTAAGAGGCCTAATCCGAGCATGTTGATGACGTGACGATTGTGAGTAGAGCGAACTAACACACTCCACGCTCAGTTATGCTCGGTTAGTACGCTCTGGATGGACGTGGACATTGTGAGTTCGTGTTACTGACACTCGTCACGTACTTGGTGAGCTTGATTTTAGTGGTTTCGCGGACGTGAGCGTTGTAGGTAGCCCAAAGTCACACTCTTCACGCTAGGTTTTGGCCGAATTCCGTGCTCCAGACGGACGTGAGCGTTGTGAGTTTACGATACCCACAACGCCCACGAACTATTCTGTGTATTCCGCCTATTCGGTCTACTCCTCCACCGCCGCATTCGACCACAGCGCCCATACTCCCACGAGAATGGTGAGCACTCCAGAGAAGATGAACATCCATTCAATCGGCATAGATGCCGATAACGGACCAGCAATCAACATGCTCAGCGGCATTGAGAAGCTAGTGGCTGCGTTAATCAGTCCAAAAACGCGACCTTGCATACTTGGCTCCACACGTTCCTGCATATACGTGTAGGTTGGAGCGTTAATCAGCGGAAGAACCAGACCAAAGAGCACGAAGGAAATAACATATACCCACATGCTCGCCATCAAGCTGTCTGCCGATAGTCCCATAAAAATATTGGCAATGCCTAAGCCAATAGTTCCTACGCCAACAGAAACCATACGACGCTTAAAAACCGCCCCCAAAGCGGTCATAACCATGCCGCCAACAACCATGCCAATGCCGAAAAGTAAGCTCAAAGAAGCCGAGCTTATCGGTAATCGAGGTAAGCTGAACAAACCATAAAATCAAAAAGGTTTATCAGCAAAGTTGCGGTTCACAAAAATCGAACACAGCATAGTTGGAGACGCACAGATCAGGCATCCGAGGTAAAAGCAATCAGGATGCGGCGAACAATCGCATGATTCATGGTGTAGCGCAATCCCTCACGAATATCTGCCAGCGTGGAACTGCTCTCAGAGTGCTCAACAGCAGCCGAGCGCACGCCGCGAATCATCAGAATGCAGACGATACCAATAACAGCAGTAACGACATCAACGAACAGAACGGTTGCAAAAGCAAAACGTCCAATCAAAACAGCGCTAATTGCGGGCGAAACGATAGTAAGCACGGACTGCAGGGGTACCGTTAAGCGAGTTGACGCGCATCAAATGTTCTGTAGGCGTTACTTCCGACACGAGCGCTCACCGCTGGTGCTGAGATGCCGGAGCCAATAGAACGGATAAACAGAACGAGGAAAACGAACCACGTCTGAGCGTTGCCAGTGGCATAACCAATCGCCAAAGCCAAAGTAACCAAAGCAATCATAGCGTCTGGCAACACAATAAGCAGACGTCGAGGTAAACGGTCTGCCCAAGCGCCACCAAAAACGGCGATGAGCGCTTGCGGAAGCATGCCGAAAAATCGTTGCCCACATAATTGTTATGACCCGAGTTTGAGCGCAGTGCTAAATCCCACCAAACGGCATACTGCACTAGGCTCGAACCGAACAACGAAATAAACTGACCGCCAATCAGAAGAGAAACGTTGGTCAACCAGCCTCGCGAACGAGGAGCTGCAGGAGCTACTGGAGCTGCAGGGGCTGCAGAAGTCGCGCTTGACTCACGTGCGGACATTCTTATCCTTATCTCTTAATCTTTCTAGGTTAAATACGGTGTGCACGTATGCGTGAACAAAGGAAGAACACTGTAACATAACGTGAGATAAAGGAATTGCAGCGTTTTGCTGAAAGCGAAATTACAGCGAAATCTGGTCGATTGCTCGCAGTTCGTCAGCGCTAAACTTTGTACTTTTTCAGTGCTGCAATATTGTCGAGAATCTGCTGAGGACGTGAAGCGCCAATAAGTACGCTCGTTACGGCATCGTCGTGCAGCAGCCAAGCTAGCGCCATCTCAGCCAGCGATTGACCGCGCTGCTCAGCCAGCGCATTGAGCTTGACGATTTTTCTCGTGCATAGCTTGAACTTGCTGTGCGTTAAGAAAAACGACCGTCATGCGCCACGCGCGAGTCAGCAGGGATTCCGTTGAGATAGCGGTTACTCAACAAAACCTTGAGCAAGAGGAGAAAAAGTAATTAAACCGCGACCCAAGCGCTTGCTTGTTTCTTTCAAACCGTTATTTTCTACTGTGCGGTTAAAAATGTTATAGCTATTTTTGATTGATGACGAAAGGCACGCGCAACTCGGTAAGGATTTTTATTCGCTTGATCTAAACGTTCGCCATCGTAGTTTGATAAGCCCACGTACAGCGCTTTACCGCTCGTAACCGCTTGAGCCAGCGCTCCCATAGTTTCATCGAGAGGTGTTTCAGGGTCTGGACGATGATGATAGAAAATATCTACATAATCAAGATTCAAAGCGTTGGAGGCTCTGATCAAGGCTGGAGAGTAAGTATTTGCGGCTACCCCAATCACCATATGGTCCCGCCCACATTTCGTAGCCAGCTTTGGTACTAATAATGAGTTCGTCACGATGATGAGAGAAATACTCATGCAAGATACGACCTGCGTTCTTCTCCGCGCTGCCCGGTTCTGGGCCGTAATTATTAGCTAAATCGAAGTGAGTAATGCCGTTGTCGAAAGCGGCGAAACACAGCTGCTTCATATCATCGAAAGTATTAATATCGCCGAAATTGTGCCACATGCCCAACGACACTGCTGGAAGTTTAAGTCCGCTATTGCCACTGCGGTTGTATGTCATATTGTTGTAACGGTCTGGGTGAGGGGTGTACGTCTGTGTAGCCTCGAGCATGGTGAGTGAATCCTTCGTTGGATTTTTGTATTCTTTTTCGTTCTATATCGTAGCAAAACCGGTTAAGTTGTTGGGGTGCGTGCGTGTTAAAAAGCCCGTGCAAACTTAATTACACGGGCTTTGATGAGATAAATGATTTACTGTGCTACAGCAGCCAAAGCAACCGAGCCAACGAAGTTGATTGGCTGGCTAAAGTTTGGCTGGAACAAGAAGTCTGCGCCTGCCAAGTCTGCAATGCCGAACTTTGCCTGAATAGCTACAGAAACAACGTTAGCAGCTAAAGAAATGTCGTGCTTAGGAAATAACTGAGCGCCCAAAACTCGACCTGTTGCTTTATCCCATACCAAAGTAGAGGTAACTGGTGTGGTGCTCAGCATAAAGTCAGGGCGGTAATCCTCAGTCACCGTTACTGTGCCGGCATCGTAGCCGTGACGCACGGCCGAAGCATAGGTTAAACCAGTTGCGCACATAGATAAATCATAAAGCTGAACAGCGCTCGTTGCCTGGGTGCCCAAATAAGCGTGCGTTGGCTCAACAATGTTTTCGCCAATCAGTAAACCTTGACGCACAGCGTTCGTAGCCAGCGGAATATAGTCAGGCGCCTGCGTTGGGTTATAGAAAACAGTAGCGCTATCGCCGGCAGCAAGCACATCGTTGGTCACAGTGCCATCTGGCAAGCTTGCACGCATATATTCGTCCACAATAATCGCGCCGTTTGGCAAAGTTTTTCAACTGGTCAGCAATCAAAGTCGTTGTGCGGACGGAAATCCTGCGCCCATAACAGCGAAATCAGCAGTGTATTCGCCCTTCTCTGTAACAACCGTTACGCCATCTTCTGCAGGGCGGAAAGCGACGACCTTCTGACCCAAAGCCAGCGTTACGCCATGCTCTTCAAACGCTTTCTCGGTTGGCTCATATACAGCCGCATCGAAGTTATTCTCGAGAACGTGGTCAAGCGCATCAATCAGCGTTACCTTAATATTGTTCTGGCTAAACTGCTCGGCAAGCTCCGCGCCAATATAGCCGGCGCCAATAACCACAGCGGACTTAGCGCTCTTCGCGCGCTCCTTAATTTCGAGCGCATGATCCCAGTTCTTGCACAGCAGTACGGAACCGTCCTCGCGAGCCTGAGCCAAGCCCTCAATTGGAGGCAAAACCGGAGCAGAACCTGTGGTAACCACGAGCTTGTCGAAGCTGTACTCGCTCACCTCGCCGCTCTCCAAGTCGCGTGCGTGCAAGGTCTTGTCAGCAACGTCCACGTCGAGAACATCATGACGCATGTGCATGGTTGCGCCTGCCTCTACCAAAGCCTCAGGTGAGGAATAGAACATGCGCTGCGGATTGCTCACATTGTTGCCCACCCACAAAGCGATGCCGCAGGAGAGGAAGGAGAGCGAGTTGTTGCGCTCGAAAACGTGAACCGTCCAATCCGGATGCGCTTTGAGAATCGAGGTGGTTGCGAAAGTTCCAGCGTGTGTACAGCCAATAACGGCAACAGTAGTCATAACAGCTCCTTTGCTAAGCCTGTGTTTAAATGTTATGCGTGCGGCTTATCGCACTTGCGAGCCACGCTATTTGTGGTTCTTTGCCATTCTTTCCCGCGTTTCAAGTGTAGTCGATGATTACATTATGTTCGATTGATTTTAAGGAAATTTAGTGTGAGCCAGATTACATTATCGAGAATTTATTAAACTGCGCAAGATATGGCTTGTTAGCCGTGTTTTGTCCTTCTGTTGTTACTAGAATTACATATAAGCATATAAGACTGAGAAAAGATAATTGCTTGCGTTTTTTTGCGGGGGGGGGCAAGCTCGTTTTTTCGTGAGAGAGAAGAGAAGAAGATGAAACTGAGAAATGCTGTAGTTTCAGCTCTTTTGACTTTGGCAATGGTTGTGCCTATGGCAGGTGCAGCTGTGGCTGCAGAAGAGCCAGCTCCGAATCCAACGTCTAACTCTGCACCGGTAACGACGGAGACTGAGAAAGACGTGAAGAAAGACACGGAGAAGGCTGAGAGTGGGAAGAAGGCAGAAGAAAACAGTGCAGGCGATAAACAGGATCGCGCTGCGACTCCTGAAGTAACCGCAGCTCCTGAGAGCAGGTCAGCACAAGCTCAACCAGTTATCGAAGCGCAGCTGATGGATTCAGAAGGTAAAGAGGTAAAAGCTCAGCTTGCTAATCCGTCTGCAGATGTTGATACGCGCTTAGGAACTGATTATCTGGTTCGCATTCACGCTGTGTTCCCAGCTGGCTCTGAGAAGAAAGTAAACGTACGCTTGAAGTACGGCGTGCAGTATCGAACGCATAAATACGATACAACGGCGGGATGGTATCTTGCTCTTAAAGAAAATGGCTTAACTGAGCCATCGAAGCAGAGCGCTGATGAAGATAAGCCTTCAAAGATTTACGGAACATCGTTCGATGATGGTGTTACCACTTTCGAATTCCAAGACGGAACCCAAGAGGTAACTTTCGATATTCCTGTGAGAGTATCGTGGCACACCTATTCTGGTTACGCCAATTTTGACGATGGTATGCCAAATATTCCAGAAGGAGTGAGCGTTACTCAGAGTTTCCTGCCAGAGAGCGGTGGAACTGTAGATAATAAGGTTGCCGCCAACTTCCACGTGTCTGGCTTGAGAGGCGCAGTGGTGGGCATTACGGGCAAGCTGGCTCAGATGCAGAACAAGCGGGGACATATCTCTGTCCCTGTAGATACTCCGAAGGCCGTCGGTCATGATGTTATTTTTAATGCGGGTCTTAACGACAATTCTTATGCGTTATTGGACGACTATTTCGTTGCATTGTTGGCACCTGCCAAGGCCGAGTATATGGGGTTAGGTAACCCATCCCCAGTATTCGCGGATGATGCTGCAACACCGAAAGTATTGGGCGCCGGAAAGCATTTCACTATGAGCACTGGTGCCGATTATGTGGTGCCAGAAGGCAGCAAGCTTTATGTGTGGCAACGTTCCAAAGCATACATGGTAACGGAAAATGAGCGTAGCTTTAATCCAATATGGCGTTTTCCTAAGAGTGATTTTCCTGTAGGCTCCATCGCCGAAATCAAGGAGATTGATTTAGGGTGTGAAATTCTACAACCCATACGAGCAACCCAAGTATCTTGCGTACAACGCGAACCAACTTGGCAAGATGAGCTACGAGATTGTGAAGCCATACGAGGATGTATACGCCAACGATGTGCTGTATCCGCAGGATAAGAACAATCCGGTATGGGAAGGCTATATTGCCGATAACAACGTGTATATGGGCGCACCTGGTTTCGAACACACGCAGGAAAGCACTTTCGGCTACTTCACTATCGGTAACCGAGGAACGGCAAATTCGCGTGCCAAAACTATCATCATCGATTACGACATGAATAACACCCATGTTGGAGGAGTTACTGCACAGACTCTACCGTTCCTATCGCGACCATATCGTGGGGAAAAGGTCACGAAGGTGACTGACTTCAAAGTTGTTCTGTGGGATAGCAAAACAAACAAAACCACTGAGCATACTATGGAGAATCCTCCACAGCGTTTCCGCGTGCAAACTGTGTTGGGCAAGGGAAACCATGAAGGTATCTTCCTGAAGCATATTGAATACAAGGTCGATACTATTCCGGCGAAGACAGCATGGGTAAGCTATCCAACTAACCTCAGGGCGGATGGTGACGCAGGTAAAGAGGACTTCAGTTCGCCAAGTGAATCTTTCCCATATTACGGTGTCGTTCTCAACAATACGAAGATTGAGAAGGGTCGCTGGGGAGATGACCCAAGCCTGTTCAAGACACGTATTCGTATTGAAAACACGGGAGCAGAAGAGCCAAACTGGCATTATCGCAACCAGGCTGTGTGGGATACGAATGGCGATGGTATCGAAGAGCCATACCAGTATGAAGGTCGTTCTGCTGACCACGTGACCTTAGGCGATACCTTCACGGCGTTTACGGGTAAGAGCTTCATTCAAGGACATGGTAGCACTACCGGTTGGCACAACCAGGATATTGAGGTGCTCAAGGGCAAGCAGAAGCGTGATGCTGAGGTGGAGTACTACATGCCGAAGGACGGTGAGGGAATAGAATCCCTCAAGGCCGTTTATATGGTGAGCCCATATGGCTCCGATATGAGCTTCACCATGAAGTATCGGCCTGTGTTCTCAAAGTATGCATGGGATACGGATGTGCAGGAGCAACCGGGCGGATATGTAGACGGCGAACAGCCTGATGTTTACGAGGTTCCTGCATCCGACGCGCTCAAGGCGCAATATCCAAACGCGAAGGTGTACAAGCTCGACTTCTCGAAGATTACAGATAAAGAGCAAAAGTATCGTACGCGCATTTGGGGTCCAAGCGTTGCATGGCGCGAAGCATCTGAGCAGATGCCATATTCCATTTATCCGACCTTTTGGGCATACACAGGCGAAATCTATCTGCATGTGAACTATACCTCTGACCCTAAGAAGGATAAGGTTGGCACGGTGGACCAGCTCATGTGGTACGAGTTCGATACAGACACTAAGGAAGACCTCGAATATTCTTCCAACGGTTTCGTAGCCGATAAGTGGGATCTTAACGGCAACGGCTCCACCGAAGACAAGCTCGGCCTGCCATACGGCGTGCTCGACATTAAGGCACCAACCGATGTATCTGCACAGTCTGCAGCCAAGATGGCTACTCAGCCAGAGACTCGCTACGTTACCTATGATGGCGTAAAGAAGGCTGTTATTGGTGCAGAAAGTAACGTGGATTATCGCCTTGTGGCAACCAATCCTACAACCGAAAACGTTAAGGGTATTCAGCTCTACTGGCCGGTACCAAAGAAGGGTGCCGATTGGGGTGAGCGTTTGCAGCCAGACGGCGCATTCAAGTTCAATATGTACCTTACGGGAGGCATTAAGTCTCAGCTTCCAGAAGGTTACAAAGGTTTACTATGCCAAGGATGCTCAGCCTGTACAGAACGAGCTGAAGTGGGCAAACTTTAACTGGACAGAAGAGAAAGATACCAAGGATTGGAAGCGTGCCGATTGGGATGCTGTAACCATGGTGAAGATTATCTCTCAGAAGGTTCTGTTCTCGCTCCTGAGGAGCAGCAGTCCTTCATCTTCAACATGGCTGTGCGCGATGGCGAGAATCGTGAAGAAGTAAACGGTCTGCTGAACGTCTATAAGTCCGCATATTTGCGCGACCTAGGTAGCGGTAAGACCTGGGCTTATGGTGAAGCTGTTGGTATCGTGATCAATTCCCGGTCATATCGGCGGAACTGTTTGGTTCGATAAGGATAACGACAGCAAACTGGACGCGGCAGACGCAGAACCGCGCATCGCGGGAGCTAAGGTTGAGCTGTACGATGCGCGCGGCGAGCTAGTCGATACGGCAGTCACCGATAAAAACGGTGCCTATACTTTCGAGGGCTTGCAGATCCCAGCCGATCACGCGGCTCTCCCGCAGTACTCGCTCAAGGTGTACAACCCAGATACGGCTAAATACTCTCGCTTCGTAGCGGCGAAGAACGATATGCGCTTTACCGCGGATAACGAGGGCAATGAGACAGCGAGCGTAGCGGACGTTAATACAGGGAGCAAGTTCGCGAGTGCTCTGAACGTTGGTTTAACGTCCTCGACCTCCGTAAAGGTTAAGAAAAACTGGGCGGATAAGAACGCTCAGAAGAAGCCGATTACTGTGAAGCTCTTGGCAGATGGTGAGGGAGCGAAAGACCTTGATGGCAAGGCTGTTCCAGCAGTTACGCTTAGCGAGGACGGCGCGTGGGTGAGCGAGTTTAATAACCTCGTTATCAATAACGCGCAGACTGATAAACCCGTAAAGTACACGGTCGAGGAGCAGACGCCGAGCGGTTTCGTTTCCGCGGTAACTGGTTCACAGAAGGACGGCTATACCGTAACGAATACGATTATCCGCGGAAATATTGTGGTTCATAAGGTTTCTGCTGATAAGGATGATGCGCCGCTTGCGGGTGCTAAGTTTGAGCTGCGTTCGGGTGACTCGGTTATTGCTTCGGCTGTGACTGGTAAGGACGGTAAGGCGACGTTTAAGGACGTTGAGTTTGGTTCTTATACGGTGGTTGAGACTGCGGCTCCTGAAGGTTACGTTCTGAACGCTAAGCCATTGGACGTTTCCGTGAAGGAGAACGGTAAGACAGTTGACGCGGGAACTGTGTCGAACAAGTTGATTCGCGGAACGGTCAAGATTGCTAAGCAGGATGCTGATTCTAAGAAGCCGCTTGCTGGTGCGAAGTTTGAGCTGCGTTCCGGCGATAAGGTTGTTGATGAGGGCTATTACTGACGAGGATGGTGTTGCCACTTTCGAGAAAGTTGCATTCGGCTCGTATACGGTTGTGGAAACTGCCGCGCCGGAAGGCTACGTCTTGAATGACGAAGCTCATGAAGCAGTCATTGCCACCGATGGTGAAACGGTTGATGCAGGTGTTGTTCTCAATCAGAAGATTCGCGGAACGGTTGTTCTACATAAGGTCGACGTGGATAAGGACAATGCGCCGCTTGCGGGTGCTAAGTTCGCGCTTAAGCAAGGAGACGAAGTAGTGGCCGAAGCAACCAGCGACGCTGATGGCCTCGTCCGTTTCGATGACGTGGTTTATGGTTCGTACGTTGTAACAGAGACCGAGGCTCCGGAAGGATATGTGCTCAACACAGCTGCTATTGAAGTCGCTGTGAAGGAGAACGGTAAGACAGTTGACGCGGGTGTTGTGGAGAACTCCATGATTCGTGGAAGCATTATTGCTCTGAAGAAGGATGCGAAGAGCGGCAAGGTTCTTGCCGGTGCTCAATTCGAGATTCGTGATACTCAGGGCAATGTCGTACGCACCGTTGTATCTAACGACAAGGGTGAAGTGGTTGCAAGCGATGTGATGTACGGCGAGTACATCCTTGTGGAGACTAAAGCTCCACAAGGCTACAAGCTCGACGATACGCCACATAAGTTCGAGATTCGTAAGAATCTTGAGGAAGTGGATTTGGGTGAGATTAAGAACGATCCAATCCCATCGAAGGTGCTCGCAATTACCGGCTCGAGTGTTGCAGGCATGGCTGTTATAGCTGTACTTGCAGTTGTTACTGCAGGCGGTCTGGTGATGGTTCGCGGATCGCGAGCTAAGCAGCGTAAGCACTAAGTTTGCTTTAGCTGCATAAAAAGCAGGGGGAGTGAAGTCGTAAGGCTTCGCTCCTTTTGCTTGCTCAATCAAAAACGCCGCTGAGAGCTAAAAACTCCCAACGGCGTTTTATATGCGGAACTAACCTTTTAATCAACCAAACCGTACAAACGGTCGCCGGCATCGCCCAAACCAGGCACAATGTATGCCTTTTCGTTCAAGCGCTCGTCCTTAGCGCACACAACAACCTTAAAGTCGATGCTTGAATCAACTTCCTTCTCCAAGCGTTCCAAACCTTCAGGTGCAGCCAAAATGCAGATAGCGGTAACATCTTTAGCGCCCAGCTGCTTGAGGTACTCAATAGCAGCTACCAAAGTGCCGCCGGTTGCGAGCATTGGATCGACGACGAAAACCTGACGGCCAGTCAAATCATCTGGCAGACGGTTCGCGTAGTGACGACGTCGAGCGTGTTCTCGTCGCGCTTCATGCCCAAGAAACCAACCTCAGCGGTAGGAATCAGGCGGGTCATGCCGTCGAGCATACCCAAGCCGGCGCGCAAAATTGGCACAACCATAGGGGCGAGGCTTCGTGAGCTTCTTGCCAACCATAGGGGCAACAGGCGTCTCGATTGGCGCATCTTCCACGGAAATGTTGCGGGTCGCTTCGTAGGCTTCGAGCATAACGAGCTCAGAAACGAGTTCACGGAAAGTGTTGGATGGGGTCTTCTTGTCACGCAAAACGGTGAGCTTGTGGTCAACCAGAGGATGATTAACAATCGTTAAATGCATAGTCATAGTTCCAGCATAGTCTTAACAGTATGAATTCGCCATATAACACTGCTATGGGCGTGGCTCTCGATGCAGCCCGCGATGCTGCTTCGTTGGGAGATATTCCTGTGGGAGCAGTGGTGGTTGATGCGTCTGGAAATGTTTTGGCTGCGGGACGAAATTATCGTGAAGAGCGGTCGGATCCGTTTTCACACGCCGAGATTGAAGCCATGCGCGCTGTTGCTGGTGCTCGCGGAACATGGAATCTCGAGGATTGCACGCTCGTTGTTACCCTGGAGCCGTGCCCTATGTGCGCGGGTGCTGCGGTGAGTGCTCATATGGGGCGCGTTGTTTTTGGTGCATGGGATGAAAAAATGGGTGCGCTAGGCTCTGTGTGGGATATTGCGCGCGATCCGCATGTTGGTTTTCAGCCGGAAGTGATTGGTGGTGTTCGAGAAGAAGAATGCGCTGCTGTGCTGACTGAGTTTTTTGCTGCGCGACGTCGGTAGAGTTTTGTGGGCGTTTAGGAACGCTGGTAGGGACTATAGAACCCGTTCGATATGCTTGTACGTAGAAAATAAATCATGACAATGTATGCGTAATGTGAGCAATGACTGCTGCAGAACGCTTGTCATGTGGTAAAACCTACGAAACAATCTAGTAAAGGACCAAAGATGGTAAATACTTCTCGGTCTGCTGCCCGCGTTTTTGCTTACGAAGGAGCTGCGGTTGAAGGAGCTGAACATACGGGCTATACGCTGCGCAACGGCGGAGTAGCTGTATCTGTGGCAATCGTGAATAACGAATTGCCTCGTATTGTCTACTGGGGTCGCGATTTCGGTAGTGTGTCGCATAATCACACAGCTTTCCTCTACGAAGCTTTGCGCCCACAGCGCGTATCGGGTGGCTTAGACTATACAAACTTCCCAACAGTTCTGCCAAGCCAAGCAGAGGGGTGGGCGGGAGCATCCCGTTTTGTAGTAACACGTAACGGTCAGGAACTCTTCTGCCACTTTAGAGTAACTGATGTTCAGGTAGATGAGAACGGTTCGGTTATTGATTCGTTCTCCGCGCTCGCTCAAGACTTGTCAGGCTTGACGGACGAGGAACTGGCAGTAGCTCAGAAAAACAGCAGTACATATCCATCTGAACTGTTAAGCGTTCCGCAGTTGGTAGTAACTGCTCAAGACGCTGAGCAGGGCGTTCAGCTCGTCTGGCAGATGCAGGTTTTGGATAGCGGTTTGGTTCGTCAGCGCGCTACTGTTTCTAATCTCGAAGGGGCAGACCTCGAGGGAGTGGCGGGCGAAGGTGCGGCGGTTGCAGCAGCAACGGCAACAGCCTCAAACGCGGGCGAGCTGTCAGTGCTCGCGCTCGAACTGGGCTATCCAGTGCCATCTACTGCTCGCGAAATCTTAACGACTGCAGGGACATCATTTGCGTGAACGTCATCCGCAGCGTCAAAACCTAACTATGGGACGTTTTGAGCGCGTGACTGAGGTCGGTCGCCCTGATTTTGACGCTACTTTACTGCTGAACGTGGGCGCTCGCGGCTTTGATTTTGAGCATGGAGAGGTGTTCTCCACACATGTGGGTTGGAGCGGAAATTCCGTAACATCCGTGGAAGAAACCGTGTATACCTTGCCAATTATTGGCGGTGGAGAGAAGCTGTATGCGGGCGAAGCCGTACTGCGTGCCGGCTCAGACGATGCGTATACGAGTCCTTGGGTGTATGGATCGTACGGCGAGGGGTTGAATGAAGTAGCTCACCGCTTCCATGATTTTGTATACAGTTTGCATCCAAACTTCGAGAGTAAGCCGCGCCCGGTTATTTTGAACACGTGGGAAGCTGTGTATTTCGAGCATGACTTTGCAACGTTAAAGAGTTTGGCAGATAAGGCTGCCGCAGCCGGCGTGGAACGTTTCGTTGTCGATGACGGTTGGTTTGGAAGCCGTCGTGACGATACTTCCGGTCTGGGAGATTGGTATATCTCGCCTGAGGTGTGGCCAGATGGTTTGAAGCCATTAGCAGATTATGTTCATGCTCAGGGCATGGAATTTGGTCTGTGGTTCGAGCCAGAAATGCTTAATACGGTTTCGGAAGTAGCCGAGGCTCATCCTGATTGGATTTTGAAGCCAACTGCCGGCCGTCTGCCAATGCAGGGACGTATGCAGCAGGTTCTCGACCTGTCTAATCCAGAGGCTGCTAGTTATGTTTTCGATGCTATGGATTCGCTCGTGAAGGAGATTGGCATTGACTACATTAAGTGGGATCATAACAAGCTCGTGACTGAGCCAGCTTCCCCAGCTCGCGGTTTCGCGGCTACTCAGCGCAAGCAAGTTGAAGCTGTTTATGCTATTTTTGACGCTTTAAAGATTAAACACGACGGCCTCGAAATTGAATCCTGCTCGTCCGGTGGTGGCCGTATCGACTTGGGCATTGTTGAGCGAGCGGACCGCGTATGGACTTCCGATTGCGTTGACCCAGTTGAGCGCGCCGATATTCAGCGCTATACCTCGCTTCTGCTTCCAGAAAGTATGATGGGTGAGCATGTAGGTGCTTCTCCGGCGCATTCCACTGCTCGAGCAACCTCTTTGTCTATGCGCACAGCCACTGCTTTGTTCGGACACCTCGGTATTGAGTGGGATTTGAACAAGCAACCTCAGGAAGATCTTGACGTTCTGGCTCGCTGGGTAGCTTTGTACAAGCAGTCGCGCGATTGGGCAGGTTTTGGCGTTACAGTTCATGGAGATATTGCTGATGACTGCGTGCGTTTAGACGGCGTTGTATCTGCTGATGGAACTCATGCGCTGTACCGTTTTGCTCAGGTACGTACTTCTGTGCATTACCCTGCAAACCCAGTGCGCTTGCCAGGCGTTGATGCGAAGAAACTCTATCGCGTGCGTCCAGTCGAGGTTCAGCGTGAATTGAGCCATGAGGAAACAAATGGACAGTCTGAACTGTTATGGTGGACACAAGAAGGCGTTATTGTTCCAGGTGCAGCTTTGCTGAACTATGGACTTCGCCCTCCACAGTTGAATCCAGCTCAGGCTGTGGTGTTTGCTGTGGATGAGGTGGCTCAGTAAACACATGTATTCGCATGTATTAAGGTAGGCATGAAATGGTAGGCATACGAGACGTCGCTAAAAAAGCAGGCGTATCCACCAGCACAGTGTCGCTTGTTATTAATAACAGCGGTTATGTGTCGCAAAATACTCGCGACCGCGTAACCGCTGCTATGAAAGAACTTAACTATATTCCAAATGATTTAGCGAAGAATCTGTATAAGGGGCGCACGGATACTGTGGGGGTAATTATGCCTACTTTGCAGCATCCGTTCTTTGCATCTCTTGTGGGGCGCATTCAGCATTATCTTGATTTGCAGGGCATGCGCGCTTTGCTTTGCTCGACGGCGGATCAGGAAACAGGGTGAAAAACAGTATGTGGATATGCTGCAACGCCACACTCTGGACGCCTTGATTATGGGTTCGCACTCGCAAAATACGCAGGAGTATTGGGAGAGATTAAACGCCCGGTCGTTGCTTTCGACCGATATTTATGCGATTCGATTCCAACCGTGGGGGCTGACCACATTTCGGGCGGGCGTCTGGTTGCGCGCGCCTTGATTGCTGCCGGCGTGCAGCACGTCGTAACCATCGGTGGTCCTCGTGATCGTTTCCATGATCGTGACCGCGGTATTGAACTGCTTAACGCTCGCGAGCTTAGTTCGCGCCCTGATAGCTCCTTCCCAACCGTGCGTTATCAGCTCGTGTTGGAAGATGAGTTGGTGACTGCGGGTATTGAAACGGATTATGTGACTGTGGAAGATTTGTCCGATTTGTCACTGTTTTTGGATGTTGCTCGCCGCGCTTTTGAAGACTTTGACAATGTGGATGCTATTGTAGCGCCTGATTTGGCCGCTGCAGCTGTTCTTCAAGAAGCTGAGCGTCGCAGCATTCGCGTTCCTGAAGATTTGCAAGTGATCGCATATGACGGCACTTATGTAAGCATGTTTGCTGGTAAGCAGATTTCCGCTATTACTCAGAATATCGATGAGACTGCTCATCGTTTAGTAGCGCATGTTATGCAAGAAATTGAGCGTTACGCTGGCGATGATACAGGCGTTATTGGGCAGACATTACTTGAGAAAGTATCTAATGATTTCCAAGGATATGTATCGGTTACAGATACCGTAGAAGGCGTTCCATACCGTTTTGATGCAGTGAAGCTTGAGTATATTGAGCGCGAAACTACGATACCGCTCGATGATTTGGGTGTTGAGTAAGTTTCCTTTTGGAACAATTCACTCGTACTACACAAACAAGCGACAAGATTTGGCGGAGCACTGTAGTACGAGGTGAATTATTGTTGCAGACTTTACGCCTGAGAGTACGTGTAAAGCGTACGGTTTTGAGAACCTGATTTTCGCTCTTTCCGAGCGTTACCTTCTACTTCAGCTGTAGTGTTCATGGATAACGACATCTGTGAGAGTTAAAGCTTTGTACCCTCTTAATTAGTCGTGCTAAAGGCTTTACCAATCACAGCTAAACGCAACAATGAAAGCTACAGCAGAAACCGTGCACTGATTACTCCAAAACCACCAAAACACAAATCTTCACACAAATCGGGCGTGCCGCCTTGCTCATATCAAACGGGTTCGATATACTAAAAATGTTGAGAAATAACGAATCAGCCATGGAGGTCTGATGAAGAATAAAGTTCAGTTAATTACGTATGCAGATCGCCTCGGTGATGGCACGCTGAAGTCCATGACCGAGACCCTGCGCAAGCATTTCGAGGGAGTGTATGAGGGCGTTCATATTCTTCCATTCTTCACCCCATTTGATGGTGCAGATGCAGGCTTCGATCCAGTAGATCATACGAAGGTAGACCCACGTTTGGGCAGCTGGGACGATGTTGCCGAGCTTTCCACTACACACGACATTATGGTGGACACCATTGTGAACCACATGTCTTGGGAATCCGAGCAGTTCCAAGACGTTATGGCTAAGGGTGAAGACTCTGAGTATTACCCAATGTTCCTCACCATGTCGTCCATCTTCCCAGATGGCGTAACAGAAGAGGGTCTCACCGCAATTTATCGTCCACGTCCGGGTCTGCCATTCACTCACTACAATTGGGGTGGTAAAACTCGTCTCGTATGGACGACCTTTACACCTCAGCAGGTAGATATCGATACTGATTCTGAGATGGGCTGGAACTACTTGTTGTCCATTTTGGATCAACTGTCTCAGTCTCACGTTTCTCAGATTCGCTTGGATGCTGTAGGTTATGGCGCTAAGGAAAAGAATTCGTCTTGCTTTATGACGCCAAAGACCTTCAAGCTCATCGAACGCATTAAGGCAGAAGGCGAGAAGCGCGGTCTGGAAACCCTTATTGAGGTTCATTCCTACTACAAGAAGCAGGTAGAAATTGCTTCTAAGGTAGATCGCGTATATGATTTCGCTATTCCTGGTTTGCTTTTGCATGCTTTGGAATTCGGCAAGACTGATGCTTTGGCACGGTGGATTGACGTGCGTCCAAACAATGCAGTCAACGTTCTCGATACGCACGACGGTATCGGCGTTATTGACATCGGTTCCGACCAGATGGATCGCTCTTTGGTGGGTTTGGTGCCAGATGAGGAAGTTGATGCTCTCGTTGAATCCATTCACCGCAATTCCAAGGGCGAGTCTCAGGAAGCAACCGGTGCGGCCGCATCGAACTTGGATCTCTACCAGGTAAACTGCACCTACTATGCAGCTTTGGGTAGTGATGATCAGAGTACATCGCAGCTCGTGCAGTTCAGTTCTTCATGCCAGGTGTTCCACAGGTTTACTATGTGGGTGCTTTGGCAGGCGGTAACGATATGGATCTGCTCAAGCGCACAAACGTGGGCCGCGATATTAACCGTCACTACTACTCCGCAGCAGAAGTGGCTTCCGAGGTTGAGCGTCCAGTCGTTCAGGCTCTTAACGCTCTGGGTCGTTTCCGCAACACGTTGTCCGCTTTCGATGGCGAGTTCAGCTACTCCAATGCAGATGGCGTTCTCACCATGACGTGGGCAGACGATGTTACCCGTGCAACCCTTACCTTCGCTCCACAGGCCAACAGCAACGGCGCGTCCGTAGCTCGTTTGGAGTGGACGGATGCTGCAGGTGAGCACGCAACCGACGATTTGATTGCTAACCCTCCAGTGGTTGCCTAACCGTCAAAAAACTAACTTCATTTTCTCCTTCCTCTCGCAGGGCTCTTAGCTTCGGTTAAGAGCCCTGTGTGCGTTCTGCGTTTCGTGTACGCTTAACTGTATGGACGGCTTTTTTAATCAAAATAATTGGTTCTACAAACTGATGGGTTTGCTTTTTTTGACCTCGTTATTCTTAACGTTGTTACGCTCATCATCTCGTTACCGCTGGTAACCGCCGGTTCCGCGCTTACTGCACTGCACTACTCGCTGTGGCGTATGGTACGAAACGAGGAAGGCTCCGTCCTTAAAATGTATTTCTCCTCGTTGCGCGCAAACTTTAAGCAGGTTACGCCAATCTGGCTGCTCGTGCTTGCTTTCGCAGTGATTGCCGGCGCGGATCTGTACTTTCTTCTCCATCTCCATCAGTTCGCGCCAATGCTCGGCTCTGAGATTCGCATCATATTTATGGCCGCGCTCGCTATCGTTACCGTGATTGTTGTTGCGTTTGTTCAGTGGTTTACTGTGCTCGTTTCGCGCTACTCCAATACGACCAAAGAGCACCTGAAGAACGCTGCGCTGGCTGCTATTGGCTTCTTTCCTCAGACATTTATTATGCTCGTTTTATTGATTGGCACTGCGGTCGCTTGCGTTATTTTTTACGGTTACGTTATTCCGTTCGCTCTACTGCTCGGTTTTTCGCTACCTCAGTACTGCTGCGCGCTGATATATTCGGAGCTGTTCGAGAAGTTAGACGGCTCGTCAAGTACTGAAAAATAAGGGCTGATTAAGTCTTTCATAATCTTCACAACACACATATCGAACCCGTTTGACAACTGTTTGATAATTATGTAATATCGAACCGGTTGCATAAATAAGCAATCGGCAAAGAAGCAATTACTTATGCTTTGTTTTTCGAGGGTGGGAAGCAACGCAAAAGGAGAGAAAAATGTTGAAAGATTGGAAGCGCTGGACAGCAGCAGCTGCAGCAACAGTGTTCGCAGTAGGCATGTTGGGAGCATGTGGTTCAAACTCTGGCTCTGGCAAGACGAAGATTACAATCTTTAATTCCAAGTCGGAAATCCAGTCTCAGTTCGAAGATCTCGCAGAAACCTATAGCGAAGATCACGATGTAGACGTAGAAGTCTACTACTCAAGCGATACGGTTGCAGCTCACTTGGCAACCAAGTACGCAGCAAATCAGCCATACACCATCTCCATGGTAGACGCTAAGGATATTTACAGCCTCGGTCAGAGCACGCTCTCGACTTGAGCGACCAGAAGTGGGTAAGCGATACCGATCAGGCTATCGCAGTAGATGGCAAGACCTACGGTTTCCCTGTAACCATCGAAGCTCGCGGTCTCATCTACAATGCAGACGCTATTAAGAAGGCAACTGGTAAGGAATTCAAGCCAGAATCCATTAAGACCACCGACGACTTGAAGCAGCTTATTGCAGACCTCAAGGCTGGCGGTATGGAAACTCCAGTTGGCATTATGAAGGAAGACTGGTCGTTGGCAGCTCACTACCTGCCACAGGTATACGAAGAGCAGCAGGATCCAACCGCCTTCATTAAGTCACTGCACGACGGCACTGATATTAACACCGATGCTCGCTGGACTTCTTTGATGGACACCTTCGATGTTCTCAAGGACAACAACTATGCTAAGGGCGACAAGGCTATCTCTGCAGAGCGCGAAGTAACCGAGCAGAAGCTTGCTAAGGGCGAGATTGCTTTGATGTTCGGTGGAAACTGGGATTGGTCTGTACTCAACCAGTATGAGCCATCTAAGAACATGGGTATGATGCCTGTTCCTCAGAATGACGAAAGCATGGATGTAACCAGCAAGCTTGTTGGTGGCGGTTCTAAGTACTTGTTCATCGATAACTCTAAGAACACTTCTAAGGAACAGCAGAAGGCTGCAAAGGACTTCCTCAACTGGCTCGCTCTCGACAAGGAAGGCCAGAAGTGGGTTGTAAACACTGCTAACCTCGTTCCTCCATTCAAGAGCAACAAGCTCGAAGTAACCGACCCACTGGGCAAGTCCGTAAAGAAGTATGCAGATACTGGCGAACTGATTGCTAACTACAACTACCTGCCAGATGATCACTACTCCGTACTCGGTGCAGACTTCCAGAAGTACCTCGCAGGCCAGGCAGATCGTGCTACATTCGCCAAGCAGATCGACGAATACTGGCAGAAGAACGACATGAAGACTATTCAGTAGTGTTCAGTGGTGTTCACCTGCGAAATGCTATAATCCCAAGTAGATAGATAAAAAGTGGTGCATTCTAAAATCTTGGGATGCGCCACTTTTGCTTCTACTGTTAAACTCACAGCCCAAGCTCATCGTTGAGCCTAAATCCATTAACAACACGTAATGGTGAGAGAAATGAAACAGAATAAACTTTCCTACAAGGTCGGTCAATTCCTTATGTTCGCCGGCCCTGCCACGATTCTCTTCGCAGCAGTCGTGATTGTGCCATTCTTTTATGGCCTCTACTTAACCTTTACCAGCTGGGATGGCGTTGCCGCAAACAAGCCATTCGTTGGTCTTCAAAACTACAAGGACGCTTTTGCAGACACAGCATACTGGGATGCCCTTGGACGCACCGTTGTCTACTCGGTAATCTCTGTTGTGCTCGTGAATATCGTTGCGTTTGCGCTCGCATACCTCGTAACTTCCGGTCTTAAGGGCCAGAACTTCTTCCGCGCAGGTTTCTTCATTCCAAACCTTATCGGTGGTATCGTTCTCGGTTACGTATGGAAGTTCATGTTCAACCGCGCATTCGTTGCTATCGGAACAGCAGTGGTGGGGCACGATACGTCCTCGCTACTAGGTACGACTAACGGTGCTCTGTTCGCGCTCATCCTCGTATCTGTGTGGCAGTATGCCGGCTATATGATGCTCATTTACGTAGCAGGCTTTATGGGTGTAGACGACTCCTTGCGTGAAGCAGCTTTGATTGATGGCTGCAGCAACGGTCAAGCAATGCGTCACGTTATTATTCCTCTGATGCGTGCATCCTTCGTGCAGTGCATCTTCTTGTCAACTACACGTTGCTTCATGGTTTACGATTTGAACCTTTCGTTAACCAAGGGTGAGCCATTCAACTCCTCCGTAATGGCTGCAATGCACGTGTATAACAAGGCATTCGTCTACAAGAACTATGGCGTAGGCCAGGCCGAAGCGCTGATTCTGTTTATTATCTGCGCAGTAATCGGTATGATCCAGGTTTACGTTGGTAAGAAGGGTGAGGTGGCAGCATAATGGCTAAGACATTATCGACCGAAAACGAAAAGGCCATCGTACGCCAGCGTATTGGTCATGCGCTTATGATCGCATTCCTCGCTGTGCTCTTGGTTGTCTTCATCTGGCCATTCTTCCTTGTATTGACCAATGCATTCAAGAACATGAGTGATATTACCGGTGAGCCTTTGTCTTTGATTGGTTCCCATGGTTTCACCATCGAGAACTTCACCAAGGCCATGCGCAAGATGCACTTCTGGCGTGTGTTTGGTAACTCCGCAATCATTACCACATTCTCCACGATTCTCACCATTCTCTTCTCGGCGATGGCAGCATACGTGATTGTGCGTAATCCAAAGTGGACAGCTTCCAAGCTCACCTTCTCTGCTATGGTTGCGTCGATGGTTATTCCATTCCAGGTAATCATGGTTCCATTGGTAGCTGTATATGGCGGTACTCTCGGACTGCTTAACTCTCGCACCACCTTGATCTTTATGCACGTGGGCTTCTCCGTATCTCTTGCGGTATTCATGTTCCACGGCGCTATTAAGACCAACGTGCCAGTTGAGCTCGAAGAAGCAGCTGAAATCGATGGCGCATCCAAGTGGCGCACATTCTGGACGATTGTGTTCCCACTGCTTAAGCCAACAGCAGCAACAGTGGCTATTATCGATGCTATGGCATTCTGGAACGACTACCTCCTGCCATCCCTGGTACTCACCGACAAGAAGATCTACACCATTCCAATCGCAACCCAGGTCTTCTACGGAACCTACTCCACTGATATCGGTCTGGTTATGGCTGCACTGCTCCTGGCGATGCTCCCAATCCTCATTATGTACTTGCTCTTGCAGCGCTTCATCGTTGCAGGTGTTACCGCAGGTGCTGTGAAAGGCTAAGAGCTCAGCTGTAGCTCGAACTCATTTCTCTCAATATCTCGAATATCCTTCGCTCGTTTCCATAGAGAAGCGGGCGAGGATATTTCGCTTGTAGGCAGAACGTGAACCTTCACAAAAGTGGTCGAGGCCGATGGTGAGAGGCGAGGTGCGCAAGCTATGCATATCGGTTGCAATGCGTTCGCTGTTTTGTGTGAAAAAAATTGGTAATCAAATGCCATAAATATAAATATTTTCTTAATTTCAAAAAAAGAAAAACATGAAATTGCAAACGTATGCAGAAAACACTGTGGAGAAACCGCAGAGTTCCCTCTTTTTAGTCCCTTTTATCCTATATAATTTCATACGGAAAAAAATTCAGCACAAAACCTGTGTGAAGTTTTGAACGAGAAGATAAGTCAGGAATTATGGCACAGAATAATGGCCCATTGCCGGGTTCGAATTCGTACAAGCGCCCGGGCATCGATGACCGCCCTGATATGGACGATGCTTTTGACGACGAGCAGATGGATGCAATCAACCGTCTTGCTGTTCCTATGAAAACAGAACATATTGAAGATTCCTCCACGCATTCCAATGCAGATATTCAGGTAACGCGTATGAGTGCTGAGTCCGGTGCGGCTGCCGTGGCAGCTGTAGCTACGGAAGTTCCTGGGACGGACTCCGCATTCTTAGATTTGCGTGATCCAATGGTCAGTGCCGATGGTCACCGTCCAACGCGTAACGAAGTTATCCGTTTGGGTGTGGGCTTCACCGTTGCCGCAATTTTGAGCGCAGTGCCATGGCTGTCCATGAACTCGGTTCTGCTTCCAGATTTGCTGCTTCAGATTGCACCAAACGACAAAGACGCCATGATTGCTTTGATTAGCTCTGTCGGTTCGGTTGTTGCTCTGGTAGCTAACCTCGTTTTCGGTGCGCTCTCCGATTTGACCCGTTCGAATTTCGGACGTCGTACTCCATGGATTATTACCGGTGGTGTTATTGCAGGTGCGGCTGTGTGTGCTATCGGTCTTACGCAAAGCCTGCGTAGCGCTTGGGTTGTGCTGTTCTTTATGTGCGTGGCGCAGGTCGGCTTCAACATGTTGCTCGCTCCATTCGTGGCAACCATGTCCGACCGTGTTCCAGATAAGTTCCGCGGAACCGTATCCGCTTTCTATGGCGCAGGTGTAACTACTGGTCAGACGCTGGGTACTTTGGTCGGTGCTCGTATGCCAAATACTTTTACTGGTTTTATTGTTGGCGGTAGCATCTTTATTCTCTTAGGCTTCTTGATTGTAGCTATTTGGCCTCGCGAGAAGAGCAATAAGGATCAGTATCGCGAAGAGTTTAGCCTCAAGATGCTCATCAACTCCTTCCGTCCTCCACGCAATGCTCCGGATTTCTACTACGCGTTGATTGGGCGTACCCTCATGATGTCCGGCTACTTCATGATTACCAGCTATCAGCTCTATATCGTTCAGTTCTACATCTTTAACGATGGTCCAGACGCAAGTAACGACGCCAAGCTCGTTATTGCTGTTATGTCGACGATTACCCTGGTAGTGTCTTTGATTGCAGCTTTCGTTTCTGGTCCAATTGCTGACTGGTGGGGCAAGCGTAAGCTTCCAGTGGCGCTCTCCAGCTGCTTGTTCGCTGTGGGTGCTGCCATGCCAATGCTCTTCCACAACGCCATTGGTATGTACTTGTTCGCGCTCATCGCCGGCTTCGGTTACGGCGTGTATAACGCAATCGATCAGGCTTTGAATGTTGCTATTCTTCCTAATCCAGAAGAAGCAGGTAAGGACCTCGGCATTCTTAACCTCGCAAACACCATCTGCACCGTTATGGGTTCGGTGCTCACTGCAGGAATCTTCATGATCTTCCACAGCTATGTCATGGTATTCCCAGTCTGCATCGTTATTGTGCTTGCGGCTGCATGGATTATTATGCGCATTAAGGGCGTCGAGTAGAGCTTCTCGTTTCGTTCGTCTCATAACTTTTCGCCTCGTGCTTTCGTCTGAAGTACGAGACGATTTGTTTTTGGGGGGCTCGGTGGGAGGTTTTACGCGTGACTGGATGTGCAAAGGCTAGCGTATCTAATCACATGTTATCTTTTACGCGTGAGTGCGTGCGTAAAACGTACCACGGAAAATGGGTAGTGCCCGAAATGCAGCCGGTGCTCACTTACACGGTACTGCCCGGCGCCGCCGGGGCTACCGGCGATGCGGGGGAGACGGCCGGGATCGGACGCCCGTGTTTCGACGACTTCACCCTGCACCGGGTGATTGCCGGATTGCGCGAATTGGAGGACGAGGATCCGCTGCTGCGCGTCGACTGGGTGGAGCGTGTGCATGAGCTGCGCGTGCAGCTCATGGGCGCGTGCAGCTGGAGATCGTCCAATAGACCCTGCACGACCGGTTCGGACTCGACGTGACGTTCGGTGCCGGGGCGATCTTCTATCGCGAGACCATCACCGCGCCCATCGAAGGCGTCGGACATTTCGAGCCGTTGCGACACTATGCCGAAGCACACATCCTGATCGAACCGGGGGAGCTGGGCAGCGGCGTCGCCGTCGCGTCGGCGATGAGCGAGAACGACCTCGACCGCAACTGGCAGCAACTTATCCTCACCCACCTGACCGAGCGCGACCATCTCGGTGTGCCGGTCGTGGGCGCTTCTTCGCCTCGTTCGGCGGCTACCGGCCTGGATTGACTACAGCCGCAAGCGCTCCAAGCCCGGCCTTGAGCAGAAGGCCGGGGCTGACGCCAAGGTCGCTGCGACTGAGAACTGAGGTCTATCGGCTGACCGATAGCCGATGGCTGCTTTCGTGAAAACCGTACGCTGGGTGCCGCTGTTTCGTTTTTCTATACATCCCAACTGAAGAATCCGCTCGGTTCTTTAATTTCCGCTCGAGCTATCCACATCCGCCACAATCGCCATATTTTCCATCATCGCAAGAACCCTCATGGCCTTCCCGCACCGGTTTCTGATTGAAGAACGGCGATGCACGCGCTAGATTCGTTCTGCATGAAGTAAACGTGAATTCATTGTCAGAGGCTCGTATACAAAACTGACATAGCCATATTACCGGGCAATAACAATCCTCGGTGCTTTCCGGGATTCTGCTCCATGCCATTGCACATTCCACAACTCAATTTGCCGAGAGTGCGAAGCGTCGAATCGAACGACCGGACAGCCGGGCTAAGCTGTCCATCGGATATCCGCATAGAGGCGTGTTGCGCGGTTGACAAAATCGCAGCGGCATGCAATAATCTAATCTAACGAAACGTTTCGACAGTGATGTTGGGCGGTTCGCTGGCGACGAAAACCAACAGACATAACCTATGTGCACTCATGCAGACATGGCATGATGTCGGACATACGCCGGCCCCTGAAGGCCGACCGAAAGCACAGGAAAGGAGGCGATGATGGCTGGAATCAAGGACGTGGCACGCGCGGCCGGGGTGTCGGTCAGCACGGTCTCCTATGTGCTGTCCGGCAAGCGCGCGATCTCGGAGAAGACCGCCGCCAGGGTGCGCGACGCCATCCGCGAGCTGCAGTACACGCCGGACGCCTCCGCCCAGAAGATGCGGGGCATCCGCAACCAGATCCTGGCTGTCAGCGAGCCGATTCGCGGCGACATCGACGAGGCGAAGTACAACGCGTACTTCCTGCACACGGCGTGGCAGGCGAAGAACGCAGGCTACGACGTGCTGCTGCTCAGCGGTGAGGATGCGGTGGATGACATCCGTCGTGTGGCCCGCAGCAACATGGTCGACGGCGTACTGCTGCTCGACATCGTAGAGGACGACAAGCGCGTGGTCGAGGTCGGCTCGTACGGCAAGCCCTGCGTGGCCATCGGCTATCCGAGCCGTAAGGGAGACTGCGCGTACGTGGACATCGACTTCCCCGCCGCCGCCGACCTCGCGGTGCGCTACCTGCATGGCAAAGGGCACCGCGACGTCATCCTGCTGCGCGACAATGAGCGTGACTACGAACGCCAGTCCGGCTATGTGGTGACGCTGCGCCGCCTGATGCTGGAGCGGGCCGGGGAGATGGGTATGCGCGTCACGGAGTCGGCCAAGAACGAGTTCGGCCGGTTCGACGCGCGCGCCTTCGTGGACGGCCTACTGAAGTCGGTTCCCCGTCCCACCGCGATCATCAGCCAGGCCGATGCCGATACGCTCAACATGGTGACCCGCGAACTCGAGAACCGCGGAATCGACATTCCCGGCGACATCTCCATACTCTCCTGCGGCACGTTCCTGAGAACAGAGCTGGTGGCTACCCGGTCACCGAGATACCGCTGATGCCGAGGTTGCTCTGCTCTAAGGCCGTGGGTATGCTGCTCTCCGCAGTCGAGGACGGCCGCGCGATCGGAGCAGAAAGTGAGTTCGTGCCGCCCAGAATCGAGGACCGCGGCTCGGTGTGCTCCCTGAACGAGGGGGATGAGTCACGAGATCGGTGGGCGTATCCCCCTGCAATGCTTTATATCCATAGTCGAAACGTTTCGTAGTTGATCACGTCGCCCACGAGGGCGCGATCGGCTACGATCCGGTCGTAACCCACAGCTGCCGGCTCACCCGGATCGGACAGCCAAGACGCCGACGCAAACGCCCGTCCCGTTAATCGAAACGTTTCGATTGCCTTCACTACAACTGTTGCCGATGGCAATAACCAATAGGAAAAGGAGAATCCCATGAACATCAAACGAGGAATCGCAGCCCTGGCCGTGCTGGCCATCATGCTGGCGAACATGATGCCGCAGGAGGCACTGCTCTACCCGCTGTACACCATGTTCAAGGCCGCCGGGCTGTACAACACGAAGCTCGCGATCATCATCATCTTCACCATCATCCAAAGCGCGTACGGCACCTACCTGCTCTCCTCCGTGTATGGCACGTTCCCGCAGGCCATCCTCGAGGCCGCATCCATCGACGGCGCCTCCCGCTGGCAGGTGCTGCTCAAGGTGGTGCTGCCGATCTCCTGACTCACTATCAGTGTGCTGTTCGTGTTCTTCTTCGTCTGGACGTGGAACGAATACATGATCCCGATGGCGTTCCTGATGGGCGACGACGTGCAGACCATCCCGCTGGCCCTGGCCACGCTCCAGGGACAGCACACGATGGAAGCCACCACCCTGGCATCCGCATCGTTGCTGAGTATCATCCCGACCGTCATCTTCTTCGTCATCTTCCAGCGCAAGCTCTCCCGGGGCATCACCGCTGGTGCCGTGAAATAACACCCCAGCAGGTCCGGCCCGCCCCAGACAAAACGCCGTGGCGGGCCAGGCCTGCGACATGAAAGGAGATGAGCATCATGCTCGACGCATTCACCACAGCGAACCCCTCGCCGGGGTTCGGACAAGGCGCCTTGGATGCCGTGGCCATGAGGGATACCCTGGCCGCACCCGCTGCATCAACGCCGAAAACCCGGACGGCGGCAAGGGTCGCGCGGCCATGGCAGCCAGCGCGTTGGGCGCCTCCGCAAAGGGAAGCCCCTGCATTCGCACGGTGGTCCGGAGAATCGGTGACATTGATGGACGTCGAGGGTCCCGGCGTGATCCGTCACATCTGGATGACGGTAACCGACCGCACCTCCCCCACAGGCCCCGACGTGCTACGCAACCTGATCTTGGAATTCTACTGGGACGGCGAGGACTCTCCTTCGGTGCAATGCCCGATCGGCGACTTCTTCTGCTGCGGACACGCCCAGTCCTGCACCATCAACTCAATTCCCGTCATGGTCAACCCGAACCGGGGCTTCAACTGCTACTTCGCCATGCCGTTCGAGCACGCACGCATCGTGCTGCGCAACGACCACAACGAGGACGTGCCCGCGTTCTTCTACCAAATCGACTACACCGAATACGACCGACTGCCGGCCGACACGATGCGTTTCCACGCGCAGTGGCGCCGCCAACGCGTCACCGAACTCGCCCGCGACTACGTGGTGCTCGATGGCGTCGAAGGGCACGGCACCTACGTCGGCACCTACCTGGCGCTCACCGCGCTCGAAAGCCGCTGGTGGGGCGAAGGTGAATTCAAGTTCTACATCGACGGCGACGGCAAATACCCCACCTGGTGCAGCACCGGCGCCGAGGACTACTGGCGGCGCCTGGAGCTTCGCCGAATTCGACGAACACGACCACATGCACGAGCGCACCTTCACCGGCCCATACCTCGGCTTCCCGTTCTACTCGCAGAACCTTGCCGGACGCGAAAGCGCCTACTGGGACACTGCCACCCCCGTGACCCGCGGCCTATACCGTTGGCACATCCCCGACCCGATCTACTTCGAGCGAGACCTGCGCGTCGAATGGCAGCAGATCGGCACCGAGGAAGCCGGCAACTTCGAACGACAGGACGACGTGGCCACGGTCGCCTACTGGTACCAAAGCGAACCGCACAAACCATTCGCCCCAATCGGCGACCGCGCGTTCCGTCGGCCACGGTGACTTCCTCGATGTCTGTCGGCCGATGGAGCCACATCGGTCGACAGACATCGCCATGTCTTCCACATGGCGGGCATACGCCACCGAAATCGTCTGAATGGCTCGACTCCATTAACTCGTGGATTCTCTGACCATCCGTCAAGCAAGTCACGGTCGTCTACGAACGCATCTATTCGAAATTGGTATCCGGAATAGACTTTGCCGTCATCCGGTTCGACCAGCACGGGTGCCGAACGCCAGTCGCCGGGAATCTGTTCATCCCAATACGAGGCTTCCGTATCTGGTACCGGAGCCGACGAGACGGATGTCATTGACCGTGCGGGAAATTCACTGTTCCAGGTCGGAATCAGCGAGACAAACTGAGATATCGTGGCCTCCCGGATCGCAGATGTCATCCAAGAAAGATTGTCGGCTGAGTCCCTTAACGATGGACAAAGGCAATCCGCCATGGCGTCGCTGCGTCGAATCGCCGGCGTTCTCCGACAAACGAAGAACGCCGCTATACGCATCGTTCCCCCTGATGGAGCGGCTACAAGCCGATTTCAATGCATAACCGCTACAGGCTCGAGGCGACCGAGAAACATAGAATACCCCCGCTCATGAAAGGTTAACGGTTTCAGCGATTACAGCTCACGCCGTTATTGAATCACGATTAAATGAATCATGATTCAATGTATCGTAATTCAATAGTTGGATGACGATGGCGTGGAAAATGGCTGTTTGTGAACGTGCACTTTGTGGTAGCTTTTGATATTGCGTTTTTGTGTGAAGCTTAGCGCTGTATCTATGACTGCTATCGTTAGCGCTACGCGTTAAAGCAATTTGAGGGGGTGTAATTAGCCGTGGTAAAGGCTTTACCTAATACAGTTCAACCTCATCTGTATACGTTACAGTAGTGCGCCCTTATATGCCTTACTGAGAAAGCACGTAAAATCAAGCTTTTCGCACTTGATTGAAGCGAGCTGATAGCTTTAACTGTTACAGCTATCAGTAGTGTTACGCGTTACGGTCGTGTGAGCCAAAAATCGCTCGTGGTAAAAGCTTTACCAAGAATAGCTAACCAACTGCTGTACGAGCTACAGCGCAGAGCCCAAGCCCTAACCTCACAGCCCACACCTCAAAGTCCGCCCTCCAAAAATATTCAGCCACAAATCAGCCACATATTGGTACACGATGCGGTGAAATCACGAGTCATCAGTAAGATTGAGCGAAGAGTTGGGACAAAATCCTGCGTCTACACAACTATGCATAACAGCAAAAAGCAGTATTTTAAAGGAGCGCCATATGGCAGCACAAATTTGGTATGAAAAGGATGCTAACCCTTCAGTTCTCGATGGCAAGAAGGTAGCAATCATTGGTTACGGTTCCCAGGGTCACGCACACGCACTCAACTTGCGCGATTCCGGCGTAGACGTAGTAGTTGGTCTTCGCCCAAATTCTAAGTCTGTAGAATTCGCAAAGGAACAGGGCCTCGAAGTGAAGTCTGTTGCAGATGCAACTGCAGAAGCAGACATCGTTATGATTCTGGCTCCAGATCAGTACCAGCGCACCATTTGGGCAAACGACATTGAGCCAAACTTGAAGCCAGGCGCTGCAATTGCTTTCGCACACGGCTTTAACATTCATTACGGCTACATCAAGCCATCTGAGGATCATCCAGTATTCATGGTTGCTCCAAAGGGTCCCTGGTACATTGTTCGCCGTCAGTACACCGAAGGTCGCGGCGTGCCAGTAGTTGTAGCAGTTGAGCAGGATCACACGGCGATGCTTGGGATATTACCCTCGCATACTCCGCAGGTATCGGTGCTTTGCGTGCAGGCGCAATTAAGACTACCTTCAAGGAAGAAACTGAAACCGATCTCTTCGGTGAGCAGAACGTTCTTATGGGTGGCGTAAACAAGCTCGTAGAAATGGGCTTCGAAGTTCTTACTGATGCTGGCTACCAGCCAGAAATCGCATACTTCGAGGTATGCCACGAGTTGAAGATGCTCGTAGACCTCATGAACGAAGGTGGCTTGAACAAGGCTCGCTGGTCTTGCTCCGACACCGCTCAGTACGGTGACTACACCAACACTGTTGTAGACGAGTCCTGCCGTGAGCGCATGCAGTACCACTTGAAGCGCATTCAGGATGGCTCCTTCGCTAAGGAGTTCATTGATGATCAGGATGCAGGCGCACCACACTTCAAGGAACTGCAGGAGAAGTACTCCAACGTTCGTATTGAAACTGTTGGTCCAAAGCTTCGCGCAATGTTCTCCTGGAACAGCGAAGGCGTTGCAGATGCTGATGAAGGTCAGTCCTTCAACGGTAAGATTGCTCGCACCCAGGTGCAGGACTAATCTAGCCGCTTAAAGACTAAAAAGGGAAGTGCTCACAAGAGCACTTCCCTTAATTCTTACTGCAAAATCTTCTCCATCACGGTTTCTTGCACCTGCATGCCCACAGCCTCATAAAACGCACGAGCTCCTGGATTGCATTCCCACACGCCGAGCGTCACATTATAAAAGCCCTCGCCGCGCGCCCAATCAAAAATCCAATCCATAGCAATACGCCCAATCCCCATGCCTCGCGTGGTCTCGCTCACGCACACATCATCGATGTACAGGGTCTTAATGTCTTGGAGCAGCGGGTTCGGGCGGTAATCGCGTACCTGGCAGAAGATATGAGCGAGCACCTGCGAACCGTCAGTGGCCACAAAAATCGGGCGATCATCGTCCGACATCGTGGCAGAAACATCGTCCGCACTGTATTTGGTGGCGCGACGAAACAGATCCGGACGCCCGCGAAAGTGCACCTCGTTCACCTGACGAAGCAAATCCATAAGAGCAGGAACATCGCTCGGCTGTGCGCGACGCATGGAGATTTTATTCATAAGTATCCTTCGTTAAACCGCTAGTGACACTGCTAGGTTACAATAGTTTTCGGTTTAGAGAGAAAAGAAAGGCTTGTATGACTGACTCTGCAGACAATACGAGTAAAAATAATTTAAAGACCGTCGATCATCTCGATAAAAATAATCAGATGGAGCGCGGCCTCAAAAACCGTCACGTGCAGTTTATTGCGATGGGTGGCGCGATTGGTACCGGCTTATTCCTCGGTTCGGGCGAATCTATTGGCCTAACCGGTCCGTCGATTGTTTTCGTGTACGTCGTCGTCGGCCTGTTTATGTACATCCTGCATGCGCGCGATCGGCGAGCTGATGTACCGCGATCCGAGCCAGCACACCTTTATTAATTTTATCGGGCGCTACGTGAGCCCAGCATGGGGACGTTTCGCGGGATGGTCATACTGGATCGTTCTTATTTTGATTGGCATGACCGAGATTGCGGCCGTCTCCACGTATTGCGTGAGCTTTTTCGGTACCTTCGGCATCGATTTATCGGCATATAAATGGTTGATTGAGATTATTTTCCTCGTTGTACTCACCAGCGTGAACTTGATTGCTGTGAAGGTTTTCGGTGAAGCGGAGTTTTGGTTCGCGATGATTAAGATTGCGCTTATCGTCGGTTTGATTTTAACCGCGGCAGCTATGTTGGTCGTCAACTTTAGTTATCCGGAGCAGACGATTAACGGCGTTACCACGCCGGCAGGTCATGCCAGCTTTATGAACATGGTGGAGGGCTTCTCCTTCGCACCGCACGGCTGAGCCAGCTTCTTTATGGCTTTTCCCTATGGTGTTCTTCGCATACGAAATGATTGAGTTCGTGGGCGTAACCGTCTCGGAAACAGAGAATCCGCGCGAGATTTTGCCGAAAGCTATTAATCAGCTGGTTTACCGCATTTTGATTTTCTACGTGGGCGCTTTGGTGGCCATTATGTGCATTGTGCCGTGGCAGACCTTTATGCCGGACGCGCAAGGAAATTACGCGTCGCCGTTTATTATGGTCTTCCGCTACGCCGGTTTAGATTGGGCTGCAGGCCTCGTCTTCTTCGTCGTGATTACAGCTGCCAGTTCCGCGCTTAACTCGCTGTTGTACTCGGCAGGGACGTCACCTCTTCCAGTTGGCTGAGGATGCCCCAGCCGATAGCCTGCTGTCTCGCTTGAGCTCGATGAGATTTCCGAGACGAAAGTTCCAGCTCGCGCGATTATCGGTTCGTCAGTGCTGATTTCTGCTGTCGCCAGTGGTCAGCGTTATTCCAGCGATTAAGTCCGCGTTTACGCTCTTCTCTTCGGCTTCGAGTGCGGTGATTATCTTTATTTACATTCTCACCCTAGTTGCACACTATAAGTACCGTAAGAGTCCGCAGTTTAGTACGGACGGCTTTATTTTGCGCGGCTACCGCTTCTTCGATGTGATTGGCATTATTTTCTACGTGTGCATTTATGTATCGCTGTTCTTGTCGTCAGAACGCATTATTCCTGCGGCGGCTGGCCTCGTCTGGCTTGCAGCTTTCGGTACGTACTGCTACATCAAAGAGAAGAAAGCCTAAGCTTACTGTTACTTAACGAAAAATTCGCCCGGCCAGTTGTTTGACTGCTGGGCGTTTTTCGTGCTCAACAAGCGCGCGAATTCGAAGCGTGGAATACTCGGCAGGAGTAGGCTGTTGGGGTCACAGAAAAACAGGGCAGTACTTAACGCATCGGCCCACGCAGTAGGGAATTGTGTATCTTCCGACCGTACGAGAGTCCAGGTAGCGGCAACATCGTGCGGGTTTTCACTGGTAGTGGCATCCACAATATGGTGCACTTCGTGGGCAGTATTCAGTGCCGTCCAATGGCGACGAGCAGGGGAGGATGCACACACAGCCGCGTTGGCAGGCACGCGCACAATGCCTACAGCCTGCTCAACATTCCATGGGTTCTCGAGAGCGACCGTGCCGCCGCTCGACATAAAAATATCTCCGGCCGCGTTAATCATGCAATCATCGCCAACAATCATGTGTAATAAATCGACGAGATAGCCTTTTCCAGCGGCTCCAAAATCCAGATGAACAGGGCGTGAGCTATACAATACGTTCGGCTCTCCATCGTTGCGCCACACGTTACGCCCCCACACAACCGGCTCATCGCCCAGCCAACCGTAGACATGACCGTAGCCCATACGTAGCAAAGAATCAGCGATAGTGGGTGTAAATCGGCCAGAGGTGGCGGCGAACATAAGATCATACAGATCGAAAAGCGGCGCGCAGAACAACGGAAACTCAACGCGGCGAGCAGAACCGGTCAGAGAGCTGAGCAAGCTATCCGAGCGAAAACGAGACAAAGCATGGTCAAAATCCGAGATAAGCGCAGCGCAATCAGAGCGTGCGGAACTTAAATCGCGGTCGCTGGACATAATCAAACCAGAACCGAGTGCGTGCGGGAAATCAAGAACCAAACTCATATCTTCACCATAACCCAGCAAACGCGCATGCTATACCAAAAATCAGGGATATTTTTTACAAAACTCTTTACTTTTAGCGAAATTGTTTTACGCTTTAGTTCTGAAGGGTAGAAAATCGCTACTGGAGAGGTGAGAGAAGTGACATTCCAACATGCATTCGATCGCGTAAAGCGGGTATGTATGGCGGCAGCGGTCATGATGGTTATGGCTATGCTGTTTATGGTATCTCTTGTACTCCCAACAACTCTCCCTACGCACGCAACAGCGGGCGCAGGGCAATTTCTTGCGATGGATACTGCCGTTGCAGCCGAAAACAGTTCCGATAAGGACAGCTGGACTGCAGTGGCTGAGCTTATTTCCACAGATTTGAATGCGGGTGTGGAATCGCTTAACGCTGGCGATTCGACCAGCGCAGCATCAGCTTTCCAGCGTGCCTACAACGTGGATTATGTAGCCTCTAACATGACTGTGGTGGCCGAGCAATATGCAGACGCGACGACCGCGCAAAGCGTGAAAAGCGAACTGATGGCGCTGACCACAGACGTGTATAACAGCGCGAAGCAGGCCGAGATTCCTAGTCGCGTAAGCGCTGTGCAAGCGCAGATTGCAAGCCTGGCGGCGGCGCTGGATGCGAATGCTCAGCTGGCAAATCCTCGCGATTTTGCAGCCGAACGTGCCAAGAAAATCGCTGAAGAGCGCAAAAAGCTTGACGCAGCGAAAGTACGCAAAAATACCGGTCGTGGCTCGCGCACATGGTCCGATGTCGCGGTAGAAATGACCGCGATCTTGGATAAAGCGCAAACAGCAGCCACCACCGGCGACGATGGTCGCAAGGGTGCTGCGCTGGTGAACGAAGCCTACTATCAGCACTATGAAAAGCTCGGTTTCGAGAAAACTGTGATGAGCGCAATTTCGGGCGCTCGCGTATCGGAAGTGGAAAATCAGTTTAAGGAAACCCGCAAATCTATGGTGGGTGGCAAGTCGGAAGCTGAGATTAAGCGCAATGTGCAAACCCTTAAGTCGATGATTGTTACCGATGCGAAGGTTCTCGATGAGGGTGCTGCCGCGAAGGTAAATCCGTTCGTATCCTTCGTTACCTCCTCCTTCGGTCAGGCGTTTATTATTCTGCTGCGCGAAGGCCTCGAAGCTATTCTCGTGGTCGCCGCGGTTATCGCGTACCTCGCCAAGCAGGGCTACAAGCGCATGCTTAAGTACATTTACTTAGGTGTTGTGGGCGGTTTGATTGCATCGGCAATTATGGCGGCTCTGCTCACCTCTATTTTTAAGGCTGCCGGTTCGCATCAGGAAGTCTTCGAAGGTGTTACCGCGCTGATTGCTATGGTTATGCTGCTCTACACGAGCAACTGGATGTTGAGCAAGACAGACCATGAAGCGTGGAGCGCGTACGTAGACGAGAAGACGAAGCAAAGCATTTCCAATGGTTCGGTTATGTCTCTGGCTATTTTTGTCGTTCCTGGCTGTATTCCGTGAAGGTGCCGAAACCGTTATTTTTTATGAAGCTTTGCTGGCTATGGATACTGCGGAAAATCACATACCTGTGTGGTGGGGTGCGCTGGTCGCAACCATTGCCCTGGTGGTTATCTTCCTGATTATTCGCTTTTACCTCGGTAAAGATTCCATACAAGCAATTCTTTTAATGTTATGTCCATTTTTGGTTTCCGTGCTCGTGGTTATTTTTCGCTGGCTCGGGTCTGCACGAACTCATTGAGGCAGACGTTTTCGATGGCATCTACATGGCCTCCTGGCCAACCAACGACTTCCTCGGCTTGTATCCATACGTACAAACCGTTGTATTCCAAATTGTGATGGCAATCATTGTTATTGCGCTGTACATTGTGTCGACTATTCGACGCAAGCGAGCTACACAGCTTCGCGCCGCAGCTCAAAACTAAAATTCCACTCGTATGGACTGTGTAAAAGCAAAACGCTTCGGCGACAAACACAAAGAACACGAAAGAGAGAAGAAAATGAAGAAATCTCGTTTAGCAGCAGCTTTGGCTCTGGTTCTGGCAGGAACCCTCGGCTGGCAGCATGTGGCAACAACGCAAGCAGTTCCTCTGCTTCCCACGACCACAGCTCCAGCTCCAGCACGAAGAGCGATAACAAGTCCGATTCCACCAGCGATGGTGCAGGCTTCGAAGAGTTCCCAATTGGCGAGGATCAGGAAGTATGCCCACTCAACGTGGCTATGGTGTACTTCCAGCCAGTAGACATGGAGCCAGCAGGGTATGGGCTTGTCTGCAGCAGAAGCAAGCTTCCACCTCGAAGCAGATATTCACGCCCTCAAGGACAACAACCTCGGTTACGCAAAGGTGACTTCGTTCCAGATTTGACTGTATCCTACGAAATCATTAACAAAGAGACCAAGAAACTGCAACCTCCGGTACTTTCATGCAGATGAATGCAGATGATGACCTCACTACGGTGCAAACGTAAAAGCTTGATAAAGCTGGTTCTTACACTGTTAAGCTGAGCATTGCTTCCCCAGCTGAGAAGGGTTGGGCCCTTGCACGTGGATAAGGAAACCGGTGTAAAGGGTAAGTTCTGGACTACTCCTCTCGAAGCAAGCTTCGATTGGGATTACACTCAATGCAGTGGTAATTCGGTAATTCAGAGTATCTGAATTCGTTAGCATACTGCCGCTTGGATCCTGTTGAGAGGTTTTCCAGCGGCGAGTGCTTTCCCACATTTTTCGTGAAGAAGGCATAATGCTCGAACAATTTGTTCACGCTTTTCCCTGGATCTTTATAGTCCTATTCTGCTCACCATGGTTTATAGCGCCGTATGCAAGCCTTTTCGACGTCGAGTATCGTCGACGTTCGCGTTTTGCGCGCATCGGCGGCGTAGTACTCGGTTTGGTGGGCGCTGTGGTATTCGCAACGTTGCGTGGCACGAGCATTATTACGCAGCGCACAATGGTCAACTACCCAACTTTGGTAGCCTGTGTGGTGCTGGATGTGTTGAGCATCGCCGTGTGCGTGTATCTGGCTGTATCTTCTGTGTGGAAGATGCAAAAAGCTTATAGCCCTCGCGCTATTGATGGCATAAACATCCTGTTCGGCCTCAGCCTTGCTTTCCTGTACTTCCGTGCTTTCCCCGACGTTATCTTAAACGTCACGAATTTCGTAGAAACCGGAGAATCGATCTTTACCTCCGATATGCTGTTGCGTGCGCTCGGTTTTGCGCTGGGCATTGCGGCCAGCATTGTGATTGCCGCGATTTTCTCCTCGATGAAGAGCAGCATTTCGCCGCGCATTTTCGCTGTAGCCGCCGCCGCTTTAATTGTGTGCATTGGCGCTCAGCACTGCATTGATTTGCTTCAGATTTTGTTTAGCACGCGCACAATCCGCTTAAACCGCGTGCTGTTTAGCGCTTTAGCGTGGGGACTCAACCATGGTATGAGCATTGTGATTGCTCAGGCGGCGGTGTTTATTCTTCCGATTATTGCTACGGTTATTGCCGGGTGGCGTCGTGCAAAAACCGGTGAGACGATGGCTATTGTGCGCCTCATCGCAAGTTTAAGCGTCACGCTTACGCGGCCGTCGCGTTCTCGCTGCTCGCGGTATGCGCGGTATCAGCAGCTCTTACCTACGGTGTGGCCGCAACAAAGCAGGAAATCAAACTTGCGGAGCCAGAAAAATACTCGCTGGTCGATGGTGTTGCGCGTATTAAGGTTTCGCAGGTTGATGATGGTCATCTGCATCGCTTTAAGTATCAGGCGTCTGACGGAACAACTATGTATTTCTTGGCTATTAAGAAGGGTGCAGGTTCTGTGGTTGTGGTGCTTGATGCCTGCGATAGCTGTGGAGACGCTGGTTATTACGAAAAAGACGGCAAGATTATTTGCAAAGAATGCGGTGTGGCTATGAATATTGCCACCATTGGTTTTAAGGGCGGCTGCAATCCGGTTCCGCTCAACTTCGAGAACGATGGCTCCACGCTTACCGTGAAGGCGGCGGATTTGGACGCTATGAGCTCGTACTTTAAGCGTTAGGGAGGGAGATTGGCATGTTTTTTTGTTCGCATGATAGCTCGCTCGCTCACCCAAGAACTGCGCAAACGCTTGCTTATGGGCTTGACTGTTCTGTTGGCTGCCACCGTATCGACGGCTATGCTCGGCGTCGTTTTTGATGTGGGAGATAAGCTCAACGATGAGTTATCGACCTACGGTTCGAATATTACGGTTCGTCCGCAATCTGATGCTGTGTTGAGTGAGTTGTATTCCTCGAGTTCTACATCTACGCCTAGCTCGTCGCCAACAGATCCGATGCGCTTTTTTTGAAGGAATCGGATTTGCCTAATATGAAGACGATTTTTCTGGGCATACAATATTTTGAATTTTGCTCCACAGTTGAATCAGCATGTGAGCGTTGGTGTTGGCTCGGCTGCAGTTGAGAAAGTGCCGGTGGTGGGCATATGGTTCCACAAAACTCTCGACCTGCCAACAGGCGAAAAAACTGTTGTGGGGCTTAGGGTCATGCGCTCCTGGTGGAGTGTGGACGGCAAGTGGGCTAACGATGGGTCGAGTGAAGCCATGGTGGGGTCGACTTTTGCCGCCGCTCATGGGGTAAAAATCGGCGATGCGCTTACGTTAAAGTCGGGAGGGCAGCGAAGGTGACGATGGCCGCGAGCATATCGTGCAAGTCGTAGGCATTTTTCCATTCCAGCGATGACGACGATAAAGCCATTTTTACGTCCACATCGGTTCTGCAAGAGGTAACGAATCTGCCCGATAGCGTGAACTATGTGGAAGTGAAGGCCCTGACCACCCCGGAAAACGACTTGGCGCGCAAGGTAGAAAAGTCTCCAGCTTCGGTGTCGCAGACCGAGTGGGATACCTGGTATTGCACGGCATATGTAAGCTCTATTGCCTACCAGATTGAAGAGGTTATGCCAGGAGCTGTGGCCAAGCAAGTGCGTCAGATTGCGGCTTTGCAGGGCAATGTTATGCAAAAGACGCAAGCGATTATGATCGTGATGACTGCTTTAACCTTAATCGCGGCGGCTATTGCGGTGGCTAATTTGATGGCCGCTGCTACGGCTGAGCGCTCGAGCGAAATCGCTCTGCGTAAGGCGATTGGTGCAACCAATAGTGAGGTTATGCGATTTATTCTCGCAGAAACCGCGTCTATCTGCTTACTCGGCGCTGTGGTGGGAGCCGGACTCGGCACTCTGGTGGCTCAAGGCATTGGGCGCGTGGTGTTTAGTGCGGGTATTGTTATGCGTCCGATGGTGTTTGTGTTGGTGGCAGTGCTCTTGGCATTGACTGTGCTGGTGGCGTCGGTGTCTGCATTACGTTCGATTTTGAATATGAAACCAGCAGAGGTTCTCCATGGAAGATAAAGAAGATAAAAAAGAATTTAGTTTAGACGATGTAAAAAAGCAAGATCGCGCTCGGCGAGCCATGTTCTGGACGATGATTCGCGGTGCTGTTTTCCGCCGTCGTTCACGCGCGCTTATGGCAGTCATTGCTTCTGCTGTGGGAGCGGCTACACTTTTCGTGCTGGTGATGGTCTGCATTGTTGTTCCTGCCCAAATGACCGAGGAAATGCGCACGTACGGCGCGAACTTAGTGGTGACGAGCAATCAAACCGGTAAAACGGAAAACGGTATCCAGCAGATGATGGTGGACCATACCACCGGAATGATGCGAGCCACCGGTTTCGACGAAATCCATGCAACCTACCGCTACGATACAGTGCGCATTAACTCGGCTTCGTATCAGCTGGCTGGCATCGATCCGGCTGAAGTGAAAGCGATGAACAAGTTCTGGGATATAACCGGAGCCTGGCCAGCGCACACGAACGAGGTGCTCCTGGGAACTGATGTTGCCGACAAACTGAGCGTGCACGTGGGGCAGAGCATAACCGTGGGCGCTATCGAGAAGAATACGGCTAACGGCACTATCCTCGATACAGACGGTACGCGCATGCGCATTGTAGGCATTGTGAGCACAGGTGGTCGCGAGGATTCGATGGTGTACAGCACGCTCGATACGCTCGAGCAGCTCACCGGCGAAAAGCGCGGTGCGGACGTTATCGAATACTCATCGCAAGCCAGTGGTGCGGACTTAACCAAGCTTGTGAACAGTATTAATAACATGACCTCGATGAACGTCACTGCCCAAGCGGTCAGCAAGATTTCGACGGCGAACGCGAGCATTATTACCATGCTTACCACGCTGTTTTGGATTATTTCCATTGTTATTGTGGCGCTCACCCTTGTGGGCGTATCGACCACCATGACTTCGATTGTGTCTCAGCGTCGCAACGAAATTGGTTTGCGCAAAGCATTGGGAGCGTCGAATACTTCGATTGCGCGCGAATTCTATGTGGAGTCCGCGTTGTATGGCGTGGCCGGCGGTATTGCGGGCGTGCTGATTGGTGCGGGCGTGGCCGTTGTACTTATTCAAGCGGTATTCGACCGTTCCGCGCTTCCGAACGTGTGGCTTATGCTCGCGTGCGTTGCGGTCGCGGCGCTTATCGCGGTTATTGCTTCGATTCTTCCGGTGCGCAAAGCCTCGCACATTAATCCGGCTGTGGTCTTGCGAGAAGAGTAGAAGAGTAAGGTGAAGAAAATGACGGATGTTTTATTGCATTTAGACCATGTCTCGAAAATTTATGGCGATTTGCATGCTTTAGACGATATTAATTTGACCGTTCCGCGCGGTCAGTGGCTCTCGATCGTGGGGTCGTCGGGTTCGGGTAAGACCACGTTAATGAATATTATCGGCTGCCTCGATACGCCAAGTAAGGGCGAGGTTCGTCTGCAAGGCAATAACGTTGAGCACTTGCGTGAGCGCGAGCTGGCTCAGGTGCGCAAAAACGTTGTCGGTTTGGTGTTCCAAAAGTTTTACCTCGTTCAGCATTTAACGGCTGTAGAGAACGTGATGGCTGCTCAGTATTATCATTCGGTTGTCGATGAGAAGCAGGCGATGGATGCGCTGCGTCAGGTTGGTTTGGAAGACCGCGCACATCACTTGCCGCGAGAGCTTTCCGGTGGCGAACAGCAGCGTGTGTGCATTGCGCGCGCTTTGATTAACTGCCCGGAAATTATTCTGGCTGATGAGCCGACCGGTAACCTCGATGAGGCTAATGAGCAGATTGTTTTGGATCTGTTTAAGAACCTGCACGAACAGGGCACGACGATTATTGTGGTTACGCACGATTCGACGGTGGCCGGTCAGGCGCAGCGTGAGATTATGCTCAACCACGGTAAACTGGTGGGAGAGAAGTGGAACGATGCGGCTGCTCAGGCTGATTTTGAGGCTTTAGCTGCGTCTGATTCTTCTGTGGCGGCCAGCGAAGCCGGTGATTTTGTCGATCCGACGAAATCGGCAAAAGATACGATTGACCGCGCGCATTTTGAGTAGGAGGTTACGTAAGGTTATGGCGAAGAAAGAACTTGCTTTAGCGAGTATTGGTGTGGTAGCTGCTGGTGTGCTGTTAGCAGGCTGCTCAGCGAAGGCTCCCTGCCGCAGGAGATAACGCGGATACGCAAAGCGAATCGAGTAGTAACTCGTCGAGCTCGTCGAACAACTCTGGCGAGAACGTGAGCAATGAGATGAAGTTCCCTACCGCGTCTGAAGATACTGGCGTGTATGCGGATGGTACATATTCTGTAACGGGTAATTATGGTGAGCATGCGGCCAGCTCAATGGAAGTCTCGCTTACTTTGGGAGACGGCACAATTAACGATGTAACCGTGACTCCAACGAATACCAGCGCTATTTCACAACGTTATTCTAAAGCTTTCGTAAAGCAGATTGAAGACGTAATTGTGGGCAAAGAGCTCAAAGATTTAAAGCTCGATACTGTAGCTGGTGCTAGCTGAATACCGAAGCGTTTAATACGGCTTTAGTGAATATTCGCGGTGATGCCTCTGCAGCAGCTGTAGCGCAGTAAATTTTACGGGTACATGGATCGACCGCGCTCAATTTGGCTTGCGATTTCACGTAAGTCTTGCGCGTTCTGACGGTCGATTTTCGTTACCCTGTGCTCGTTCTTCGGCTTTACGCTCGAGACGGCTTTGAATGCTGAAGTATGAGGCAAGAGCAATAACGGCAATAATGCCTACAATAATCAGGATTATTGTAATAACATCCCAACTCATCTGTACTCCTTACATAAAGAAAGGGTGTGTACGTTAATCAATAACCTACACACCCTGTGTTACGTCTACTTAAAACGCTGTGTAATCTCGTACGCAACAACAAGAACAACGCACCAGATTGGTCCTAACCAAGCGGCGACGCGGTAGCTTGGAGACAGCCACATCAGCGCATAAATAGCGAGCATCGCAATCAAAATAATCCACGGCGTAATCTTAGCTAAAGGAAGCTTAAACGTAAGCTCTTTCTCTCCATCAGCGCCAATAAACTTGCGGAACTTCATCTGAGTAATAGCAATCAATGACCAGTTCAAAATACCGGAGAAGGTAGCAATCGACATAAGATAGTTAAACGCGAACTCAGGCCAGAGGAACACAACAACCACAGCAATAACCGTAATCGCTGCCGAGGTAAGAACGCCCCAGTGAGGAACGTCTCTCTTATTGGTTTTGCTCAAATAAGCAGGAGCGTTACCCTGCAAAGCCAAAGAATAGAGCATACGCGAGTTTGAGTACAGAGCCGAATTATATACACTAATAACTGCAGTTAAGCACACAAAGTTGAGCAGTCCGGCTGCGAACTGAATGCCTACAGAATCAAAAATCTGAACGAACGGGCTCACCACAACACCGTTCTTATTTGGAACGCCAATCTTGTCCCAAGGAACGACGCACATAATAACGAAGAGCGCCACCACATAGAAGAGCAGGATACGCCATACAACTTCGTTCGTTGCCTTTGGAATGGACTTCTTAGGATCTTCAGCTTCGCCAGCGGTAATACCGATAAGCTCGGTGCCGCCGAAGCTGAACATAACCACAACCAGCGCCATGAGCACGCCCGAATACGTAACGCCGCCCGCAGCGCCCGCTGCGCTCGAACCTGCCGCGTGATGCGCGGTAAAGAAACCGTTAGGGAAGAAGTTGGCAAGATTATGTAGACCAGGAATAGCACCATCAGCGCCTGGAATAGCCATAAAAATAACCGCAATGCCCACAATAATCATGGCAATAACAGCCACAATCTTAATAATGGCAAACCAGAACTCAAACTCACCGAAAGCTTTAACGCCCAGCATATTCGCAGCGGTAATCAGCACCATAAAGACGGCAGCGCTCACCCAAGCAGGAATAGTGGGGAACCAGTATTGCACGAACTGACCAACAACAGCCAGTTCCACCATCGAAACGAGCAGGTAGTTTGCCCAGTAATTCCAACCACTTACAAAACCAGCGCGCTTACTCCAGTAATGGCTTGCGTAGTAGCTGAACGCACCGGCTTTTGGATCGTAGGTGCTCATTTCACCCAGTGCTCGCACAATCAAGAAGATAAGTGCGCCGCCAAGCAGGTAGGTGAGCAGAATAGAAGGACCAGCTAGCTGAATGGATTCAGCGGAACCGTAGAACAGTCCTGTTCCAATTGCGCCACCCAAAGCAATCAGCTGGATGTGACGGTTTTGCAGACCCTTTTTAAGATGCTCCTGATTATTTGCTGGCTCGGTGTTAGTGGCTTGCTTGGTTTGAGCAGTCGTCGTACTTTGAGCGTTTGCCCCAGTCTGAGCGTTTGCCCCAGAGGCTTTTTCAGATATATTGGCCATACGTAGCCCTCTCGTTTTCTCTTGTGGTAGTTTTGCAAGTTTTCTGTTGTGCTTTTCTTGTTCGCTGCCTTGTGCACGCGCTGTCTTACGCAGTCCCAGTACACGTAGCGCTGAATAGACGAGCACCGTGCTGAACAGACGAGCACCGCGCCTCATGGTGTGAAGTACGGTGCTCCTATTGCGCAATTATTCACAATTCAGCAATTTCTTATTAGTTGTCTTATTGCTTGTCTCGTTGTTTCTGTTATTGCTTCGAATATGTTCGTCCACCAATGTTCATGCTAGCGCTTTCCCCGTTACCTGAAAGCACGACGTTCGCATTCTGACATGCTCCCGCACTTGAGCACTGCATAGACCACGTGATACGTGAAGGATTATCTTGATCGTCCACATGTGCGCAAGCGCCGGTGGAACCGTCCTCAAAAGTACATGAGCTTGGTGAACCTTGAGAATGGTCTGCGTAGGTTATAGAGCAGTCACCGTTGAGCGTGAATTGTGTAGAACCATCTGAATACGTGCCAGCAAAGTTACCACATACGCCTTGAGCTCGCGATTCTGCTTCCTTACGCTTTGCTTCTTCCGCCTGCTCGTAAGCCTTCATGGAATTTTGCACAGCAGTCATTGTGTTGTTCAAGGTTTCTACGGCAGATGAGTACTGCTGTTTGGTTACGTTTTTGGAGTTTTGAGAAATAAGCGCGTCAGCTGCTTCAATAGCTTTCTTCAAATTTGTGCGCGTATTTTCATCTGTCACTTTATCTGCAGAGGAATCATACAAGCTTTGTGCTTCTTGACGCTTGGTGCTTAAATCATTTTTCGCATTAGATACAGACTTCGTAGACTTAGATTTTTCTACCGCTGCTGCAGCCTTGGTAATTTTATTCGTGTAATCATTCTGCTTGGTTACCACATCATCAGCTTGTGCGCCGATTTTTGTGAGTTGAGCGTCTGGAAGAGAATCCTCGCACTTGTCGAGCTCATTGAAGTTATCAATAGAAGCCTTAGCTTGGCTTACAGCATTCTTGACGCGAGTAAGAGTAGCTGTATCGTCTACATCAGATGACTGCGTATTAGCTACGGATTCATTCTTTTGAATAACCTCTTGTAACTTCTTTGATGAATCTTCTGCTGCTTTGCGACTTGCGAGGCAAGAGCTAAGAACTTCTTCATGAGTATGCGCTGTAGCAGAATTACGGAAGAATACGGCAAGCACAACGATAAGAACGAGGACTAGAACGCCGCTGATACCCCAGATAAGCATACGTTTAGTATTGCGGTCAGCATCTTAGTGCGAAGAAGATTCCGTAACATGTGCGTGGCGACCAGACATAGGGTTGGTAATAATCTGTGTCTTTTCTAATTCATCTTCAGCGAATACAGACAAACTATCGGCTAGCTCTGTCTGTGTGCCTACCTCGATTGGTGAAGCTACAGTTGTTGGCGCATCCGATGCTGCAGGAGCTGCAGAAGCTGGGAAACTAGCAGGAGCTGCAGCAAGAGGAGCTGTTGCTGTTTCGCTTTTCACTGCTGGGCGAGGTGATAGCAATAGTAGGCATCTGGTCTGCTGGCTGAATGCCGCCGGCAGGAAGCAAATCGGCATCATCAGCTAAACGGATCGAACGCTGCAGTGGATTCAGGATCAGGTTCCGAAGTATCTGTTGCAGCAGTCGAGGTATCGTGAGCGTTTTGCTGATTGTGTTGATTTGGCTGGCTCCGCTCTGAATGCTCTGAAATTGCACGCATAGTAGTGGAGGTAGCTTCGCTCAGCTGTGCTAATGACTGCGTATTTTCAATAGTTGCTGAAGGAGATGTATGAAAATCAATGCCGTCTAAAGCAGGAATCTCCCACCGAGATTCGTTCAAATCACTGCCTTCACTGCTTCGTGAATCAGAATTCAAATTTTTCTGTTGATGGGATGCCGTTGGAATCGGTCATATCTCTTTCCTTGTAAGATTACTTTTCTCTATTCTGTTTAGTTTATCTTAGACTGCGTGCAAATTCTTATAAAAGCTTGACGATGAGCGGTTTTCTGCGCAAGGTATACACGATTACACTCCGCTAGAGTAAGAGGTAACGAGTATGTATGCTCTTTTGCTTATGGAACTTTGTAGTGCGTTTTTATTGACTGCATGTCAGAGATATTCGTGAGATAAGACTCAGTTTTGTGCTCATTATGTGAACGTTCACCGTATTATCTTTTACTCCTCGGCAAACAGCAATTGGGTATGTGCGGCAGTGCTGTTTTGAGTAAAAAGTTCCGGCTTTAAAAGGAAAGAACTGCTGAAAAGCAAAGCTTCTCGCATAAGCTTTCGAAAGTTTTCGACACGCCGAAATAGTTAGTCTATTGATTTAACTAACAAAGTCTGTAAACTTGTTCAAGGATCAAGAGCGTATGGAGAGATGAAAAGTTCTTGAGTTTTTGTGTAGTATAAAAAGAAGTGTTGTGAACGTTCACAAAGTTAGTGTCGTTCAGAATGCACACTCATACTGAAGTTAATGGAGACACTCATCAAAGGAGATAATATGAGTGAAAATACTGTCGCAATGCCACAGGAGAAACTGAGCTCAGTTGATCGTTGGCGTTATTACATCACGTTCTTCGCTTTTGCGTTGCTGTGGATGGGCGGTTTGGCACTGGTTGCTTCTGTTCTTTTGCCTCAGCATTTGAAGGATGTTGCTGGTGATGAAAAGACAGCTACTGCTATTTTTTTACCGTACTAAATTCTGTAACAGCTTTTTGCTTCTTTGATTTCTAACCTTTTGTTTGAAATCTTTCTGACCGTACGCGCTCTCGTTTTTGGTCGCCGTACTCCTTGGATTCTGGGCGGTGGCATTGTAGGCGGTCTCTCGCTCTTCCTCACAGGTATGTTCGATAATCCGTGGATTATCGGTTTCTGGTACTGCGTCTGCATGTTTGGCTTAAACGCTATGATTGCGCCAATTATTGCTGCATTATCTGACCGCGTTCCAGAAGATATGCGAGCAACTATGTCTGCCTTTATGTCTTTGGGTACAACAGTTGGTACCTCGATGGGTACGATTATTGCTGCCTTCTTTATTAATATGACGGTTCCTGGCTTCCTCGTTGCAGGTATTCTTATGGGTATATCTGGATTAGCTGCTGTGCTCATTTGGCCAACTGAGCCATCTGCTGCGAATTTGCCACCAGTAGAATCTGGACTTGGTGATTTGCTGAAGTCCTTTATTCCTCCAACCAAGGGGGCTCGTGATTTCTGGTACGCATTCCTCGGCCGCACCTTCATTATTTTCGGTTACTACATGATTTTGAACTATCAGCTCTATATTCTTCAAGATCATATTGGCATGAGCAAAGAGGCATCTGCAAAAACCATTGCAATTATGTCCACTGTTATTATGGTCTTCGGTTTGATTGGTTCCTAGGATCTGGCTATATTTCCGATAAAATTGGTAAGCGTAAGCTTCCTGTAGCTATGGCATCCATCTGCATGGGCTTGGGCTACTTACTGCCATGGGTATTCCGCACAGAATGGTCTATGTTTGGTTTCGCTGCTCTGGCAGGTTTCGGTTACGCTGTATACGGCGCTGTAGACCAGGCTTTGAATATTGATGTTCTGCCAAATCCAGAAGAAGCTGGTAAGGACTTGGGTATTTTTGAATATTGCTACAACCCTCGGCCAGATGGTTGGGCCAATCTTAACGGGTGTTATTGTTATTTCGGTTGGCTATAACCTCGTCTTCCCAGTCGCTATTGCGTTCTCTGTTCTGGCAGTTGTGTTTATTTACATGATTCGCTCCACCAAGTAATAATCGATAAGTAATGTGCACAAGCGTATGTGCGTTGTAGCTCTGCGCTTGTGCTTTATGGAAGGCATAAAATGGCTACATGGGTTTCCACCACTGAAGCTGAGAAATTTGTAGAACAGCCCGTAGAAAACACCACAGTTACCAGCTCTGCTGATTTCCAGTTAACCGGCGAAAAGTTCCAAGCAATCCGCGGTTTTGGTGGTTGCTTTAATGAGCTGGGATATCAAGCTCTCACAGAAATTGCTAGTCCTGAAGATGCTGAGCAGGTATTTAAGGAACTATTTGATCCATCAGAAATGAACTTCGTTTTTAACCGTGCTCCAGTAGGTGCGAATGATTTTTCGCTTGACTGGTACAGCTATGACGAAACAGACGGCGATTACGAGCTGGAAACTTTAGTATTGAACGCGACGAAAAAACTTTGATTCCATACATTCAGCGCGCTCAAAAATATCAGCCAGATCTCAAGCTTTTTGCCAGCCCATGGTCTCCTCCAACATGGATGAAGTTCCCAAAGGTCTATAATTTCGGTCGTTTAGTAATGACCCCAGAAAATCTGCAAGCATATGCAAACTACTTCGCTAAATATGTGCGCGCTTACGGAGCTCATGGCATTAAAGTAACCCATATTTTCCCACAAAACGAGGTTTTTGCTGACCAAAAGTTCCCAAGCTGCCTCTATGACAGCGAAGATATGAAGGTTTTTGTGCGCGATTATCTGGGACCAACCTTCGAACGCGAAGGTATTGATGCTGATATTTGCTTAGGAACCTTGAATGGTCCAGAAGATATGGCATTTACAGGCGTAGGTTACGGCATGCGCATGGATAACTACAACCGTTGGGTAGATAATATTCTCTTCGATGACGAAGCTCGCAAATATATTAAGGGCTTGGGCTACCAGTGGGCAGGACGTGCAGCTATTCAGCGTACACACAGCTCGTGGCCAGAGATGGAAATTTTCCAGACTGAATCTGAATGCGGTAACGGCGAGAACGCATGGGATTATGCAGAATATATCTTCCATCTGATGAACCATTACTTCCGTAACGGTGCCACTACCTACACGTATTGGAATATGGTGCTCGCCGAGGTGGTATCTACCTGGGGTTGGATGCAAAAACTCCTTGTATTCGGTAGATTCAAAAACAGGTGAGATTACGCGCAATCCTGAATATTACGTGATGAAGCACTTCTCTAAGTTCGTTAAGCCCGGCGCTCGCGTGCTAGGAAGCACAGGTCATTTTAATTCCATGGCTATTGCTTTTGAGAATCCAGACGGAACAATTGCCGTTATTGCTCAGAATGCTTTGAATCAGGATATGCCTTTCACTTTCGCACATCCAGACAAGCCAGAGCAGGGCTTTAGCGTTACTCTCAAAGCTCGTTCTTTCAACAGCTTCATGCTGGACTAAAACAGAAGAATCATGCTTAGGCTACTGGGTAAGTCCGGCGGCCTAAGCTTAGAAGTTACAGGTTTAAGGAAAATAATGGCAAAAAATCAGGTAGATGACTTCCTTTTTGGAGCGGCCTATTACGATGAATATATTCTGCCGCACAATCTTGAGCGTATCGATGAAGACTTTGCTATGATGCGTGAAGCTGGCATGAATGTTATTCGTATTGCTGAATTTACATGGAGCACAGAAGAGCCAGAACCGGGCGTTTTTAACCTTGCACATGTAGACCGCGCTTTAGAAGCTGCTGCTCGCTATGATATTAAGGTTATTATTGGCACTCCAACCGCTGCTGTTCCAAGTTGGCTTGTGGAATTAGATCCGCATGTGCTGGCTGTGCAGGATAATACTGGGCAAGCGAAGTACGGTGCGCGTCAAAACATGGATATCGTTAACGGTACGTATCGTTTCTATGCTGAACGTATTATCCGTAAACTTATCTCACACACAGCACCTCATCCGCAGGTTATCGGTTTCCAAGTGGATAACGAAACGAAATACTATGATTCCTGCAGTCCAGATATGCAAAAGCTTTTCGTGCAGTCCTTGCGTAAGCGCTTCCATAACTCCACAGATGGGCTGAACAAGGCTTTTGGCTTGGATTATTGGTCGAATCGAGTAGATGCGTGGGAAAAACTTCCCTGATGTTAATGGATCTATTAATCAGTCGTTGCGTGGCGCTTTCGATGAATTCCGTCGCAGTGTTGTGGCTGATTTCTTGGCTTGGCAGGCAGATATTGTGCGCGAATATGCTCGCGAAGATCAGTTTATTACGCATAATTTTTGATTATGAATGGCGCGGATACTCATACGGCGTGCAGCCGGCGGTTAACCATTTCGAAGCGGGACGTGCGCTCGATATTTCGGGTGTCGATATTTATCATCCAACAGAGGGACACTTAACGGGCAAAGAGATTGCTTTTGGTGGAGATGTTGCTCGTAGCGTGAAAGATGGTAAGAATTTTATTGTGCTCGAAACTGAAGCTCAGGGGCAGCATGGTTGGTTGCCTTACCCTGGTCAGTTGCGCTTGCAAGCCTACTCTCATGTGGCTAATGGTGCTGATGGCGTGATGTATTGGCATTGGCATTCGATTCACAACTCTTTCGAAACCTACTGGAAGGGTGTGCTTTCACACGATTTTGCGAAGAATCCGACCTATGAAGAAGCTGGGGTATTTGGTCGAGAAATGGCTAATCCTGCTCGTGGTGGTCGTTTGGTTCATGCACACAAAAATAACCGTGTGGCGATGATGGTATCGAATGAAGCATTGAGTGCGCTCAACTGGTTCCAGCTCGAAACCGGCTTCCCATGGGGTGGCACTGTTATGTATAACGATGTGGTGCGCCGTTTCTACGATGCTCTTTTCGAGTTGAATGTGGAAGTCGATATTATCCCAGCTAATGCTGAAGCTGAGCGTATTAATCGTTACGATATGGTGCTCACTCCTGCTTTGTATGTGGCTCCTCAAAGCACGATTGATAATTTGCGTGCCTACGTGGAGCAGGGCGGTCACTTGGTGTCTACCTTGCGCTCGTTTGTCTGCGATGAGAATACGACAGTGTGGCAAGATGCTGCTCCTCACGGCTTAGCCGATGTGTTCGGTGTGAGCTACAACCAGTTCACTCGTCCAGATGGTGCAGTGACGGTGAGCGGTTCTGCGGCCGAGACCTTTGGTGCGGAGGCTTTGATTGAGCTGTTGAATGTTGATGGTGGTTCTTCTGCGGGTGGGGTTGAAGTTCTCGGTTCATATGATCACTATGCTTGGGATTCGCATCCAGCTATTACTCGCCATGCTTTCGGTCAGGGTGATGCCCAGTATATCGCTACTTTGCCAACGCCTGAAGCAACGCGAGAAATCTTGCGAGAAGCAGTAGAACATGCAGGTATCGAGGTGGTTGGTGCTGCCGTGGCTGGCACGGTGACGGTTCGTCAAACCATTACTCCTGAAGGCAAAACAGCTACGTACTTCTTAAACTACAGTGCTGATGAAGTAACTTTTGCTTCTCCTGTTTCGGGCGAAGTTCTGGTTGCTCCGGTAACTATTGGCCAGGACGGTAAGGTTGCTGGTAGCGGCGCGGTTGCTGCAGGTGATGCGGTGAGCGCGGGTGATCAGCTGACTATCGGCCGCTGGAATGTGGCTGTAGTACTGAGCTAAATGTCTGAGTGAGTAAGGTAAGGAGACAATCAATGGTGAATGTACACGATTTAACTCTTGAAGAGAAAGCTTCGCTCACCTCGGGTGGTGACGCATGGCATTTCCAAGCTATTGAGCGCGCTGGTGTTCCTGGCTATATGCTCACTGACGGTCCTCACGGTTTGCGTAAGGAAAACTCTGAGGTTGCGGCGCTGGATATGAAGAATACTGTTCCAGCAACCTGCTTCCCTCCAGCAGCAGGTATGTCGAGCTCGTGGAATCCAGATTTGGTGCGCGAAGTGGGCGTGGCCATGGGCGAGGAGTGTGTGCAGGAAGACGTAGCTGTTATTTTGGGGCCGGGCGTAAACATTAAGCGCAACCCTTTGGGTGGTCGTTCCTTCGAATATTGGTCGGAAGACCCATATTTGGCAGGCCATGAGGCTGTTGGCATTGTGGAAGGTGTGCAGTCTCAGGGCGTGGGCACATCGTTGAAGCATTTTGCGGCCAATAATCAGGAGACCGATCGCTTGCGCATCGATGCTCGTATTTCCGAGCGTGCTTTGCGCGAGATTTATTTGCCAGCATTCGAGCACATCGTAAAGACTGCTCAGCCGTGGACGATTATGTGCGCGTACAATCAGCTCAATGGTGTTTTCGGTTCGGAAAACCATTGGCTGCTCACCAAGGTTCTGCGCGAAGAGTGGGGCTTTGAAGGCATTGTGATGAGTGACTGGGGTGCTGTGCACGACCGTGTTGACTCTCTCAAGGGCGGCTTGAACTTGGAGATGCCTCCAAGCTTTAGCGATGACGAGGTCGTTATTGCTGTGCGCGATGGCCGCTTGGACGAAAAAGCAGTTAGATGCCATGGCTCAAGGCATGCTCGACCTGGTGGAGAAGGCACGAGCTGCGATGGAACGCGAAGGTTTCGTGTTCGACAAGGACGCGCACCACGCTTTGGCTCGTCGTGCGGCTCAAGAATCGATTGTGCTGCTTAAGAACGAAGGCGGCTTATTACCTCTTCACAAAGGTACGAATATTGCGGTGATTGGCGAGTTCGCGCGTACGCCGCGATACCAGGGTGGTGGCTCGTCGCACATTAACTCAACCAAAGATGACGTCCTTCTTGACGCATTGGAAGAGCGTGGTGCCTCGTACAGCTTTCGTTCCGGGTTTTACTTTTGGATCCTGCTGAGCAAGACTCTGCACTGACTGCACAGGCTGTTGATGCGGCTGCTGCTGCAGACGTAGCTGTGGTATATATGGGTCTGCCAGAGCCAGAAGAATCTGAAGGATTTGACCGCACACACCTGAATTTGCCAGCTAAGCAGATTGAATTACTGTCACGTATTGCTGCAGTAAATCCTCGCGTTGTTGTGGCATTGTCTAATGGTTCGGCTGTGCAGATGAATCCATGGCAAGACGATGCTGCTGCTGTGTTGGAAACTTGGTTGCTTGGCCAGGCAGGTGGTAGCGCTGTAGCAGATATTCTTTTCGGAGATGCTAATCCATCGGGTAAGCTCGCACAGTCGGTGCCACTGAATCTTACTGATGATCCTTCTATGCTCAATTGGCCTGGAGGTGATCGCATCGTCGACTACGGCGAGGGTGTTTTCGTGGGCTATCGCTACTACGACAGCTTTGGCGTAGATGTGGCTTATCCATTCGGCTTTGGATTAAGCTACTCGACTTTCGAGATTAGCGATGTGGAGGTTGAGGTTACTGGAGCTGTTTCTGCGAGTGTGAGTGCAACCGTGCGAAACACGTCCGCAGTTGACGGTGCCGAAGTTGTACAGGTCTACGTAAACCCCTGCCGACTCCTCTCCAGTACAGCGTCCAGTTCACGAGCTCAAGGGCTTTAAGAAGGTCTTCCTTGCAGCAGGTGAATCCGCTCGCGTTGAGCTCTGAGCTCGACAATCGTGCTTTCGCTTACTGGTCTGAGCATGACGGGGGTTGGCGCGTTGTGGCTGGCGCCTACGGTATTGAAGTCGGCACATCCTCACGCGACATCGTTTCACGTGAAACGATTGAGCTTTGCGGGAGACGACTTCACGCAGAACTGAACGAATGCATTCAACTTCGGGGAGTTCAAGAAGGATCCATATGGTTCTCGAGCAGTTGAACGCATGTTTCGAGCTGGGAGCATCCGGCGAACTACCCTGCTATCCCAGAGGATAACGTGGGCGTTCAGATGTTCCTGGAGACGATGCCAATCAACTCGATGGCTGTGCTCTTCGGCAAAAGACGGCAAGCGTCTCACGCAGTTCCTCCTCGAGGAATACGCGGTCGAACGCGCTCGCGCATAACTGAATATTTTCGCTCTCAAACGCCTTACTGATGCTCGCGCGCGGTAAGGCGTTTTTCTTCGCGCTCGCTATAACGAGGTGCCGCTAAACTTAGCCGAGGAATGTCAGCGCACTGCGCGCAGTCAAACGAAAGCGAGAGAGCGCATGACACAGAAAGAAACCGTGGCGAATAATCATGACGGACTCAAGCGCCGCATGTCCTCGCGCCATCTGACCATGATCTCACTCGGCGGTGTTATCGGAACCGGTTTGTTCGTGAGCTCGGGCGAAACGATTCACGCGGCCGGACCGCTCGGTGCTATCCTCGCGTACGCGGCCGGCTCGTTGCTCGTTTACTGCGTGATGCTGTGTTTGGGTGAGCTATCTGTAGCGATGCCGTACGCCGGCAGCTTTCCATCTGTATGCGAAAAAATTTATTGAGATCCGGTACTGCGTTTACCGTCGCGGTGCTGTACTGGCTCAACTGGGCGGTTGCGCTGGCTTCTGAGTTTACGGCCGCGGGCATGCTCATGAAGTTTTGGTTTCCGCACTCGCCGACGTGGGTGTGGTCAGCGGTGTTTATGATTGCTGTTCTTGCCTTAAACCTTATGAGCGTGCGCATGTATGGGGAAGCGGAGTTCTGGTTCTCGAGCATTAAAGTGGTGGCGATTGTTGCTTTTGATTGTGCTGGGTGCGGCGGCGATTATAGGGATTGTGCCGATGCCTGGTGCTGTTTCTGCAGGTTCTGCCGGTTCGGGGGCGCCGTGGCTGAGCAATTTTTACGCGGACGGTTGGTTCCCTACCGGCATCGTTCCCGATTTTCTCGACCCTGCTCACCGTTATTTTTCGCTTTCTCCGGCACCGAAGTCGTGGGCGTAGCTGCAGGGCGAGACGAAAGAACCGCACAAGGCTATTCCGAAGGCGATTCACACGACCGTATTCCGCCTCGTCCTCTTCTTTATCGGCTCGATCGGCGTGATGGCCGCGCTCATTCCGTGGCACAAGTCGGGCGTGAGTACGTCGCCATTCGTCCTCGTTTTCCAGTCGATTGGTATTCCTTTTGCAGCCGATATTATGAACTTTCGTCGTGCTCACCGCCGTGCTGTCCGCTGCGAACTCAGGTCTGTACGTGTGCGCACGCATGGTCTGGTCGCTGGCTAAAGGAAGATATGATTTCGCCTCGTTTGGCGCAGACCAATACGCGCGGTGTTCCTGTTTTTGCTGTCATTATTTCGATGATCGGCTGCATGGCGTGCCTGTTCAGCTCTGTTTATGCCGCCGATCAGTGTATATCTGGTGCTTGTGGCGGTTTCGGATTTAGCGACGCTGGTTGTGTGGGCGGCGATTGTCGTCTGTCAGATGTTTATTTCGCCGCCAGTGCATCGCGAGGAAAGAGCGTGGATGAGTTTAGCGTACAAAAGTGCGTGCGTATCCGCTCATTCCAGCGCTTGCTTTGATTATGACTGTTGTGGCGCTTATTTTTGATTTTTGTTTGACTCTTCTCAGCGTACGACTGTGTTTTATATGATTCCGTTTATGGCTCTGTGTTACGTGTGGTACTACGTTCGAGCATGGTGGAAGAAGCGTGGGTTGGAGAAGAAGCGCGTATGAGCGCTTGCGTTTATTACGCTCGCACTTGGTAGAAGAATCGAACATGAGTGTTCTGCTTGCTTATTATCTGATTGGCGTTAATGCGGTTGGTTTTATTGCTGCTTTGATTTGTTGTGCTTACTTAGCGCGTTTAGAAACGGCGAGTGGTGGTTCTGCTCGTTCTGGTGAGGGTAGTGCGATTGTTGACGCTGTGCTCGGCTTGCTTGCAGTGTGTGGTGGTGGTCTAGGTATTGCGCTTTGCTTTTATTGGATTCTACCGTGCTGCGAATAAAGCAACCATGCTTACGCGCGTGATTGTGGCGTGTATGCTCATGATTGATGCGGTTGTTGCGCTTGTTTTAAGTGGGCATGTGCGCATGGCGTGGGATTGGAATGTGTGGGCGTTTTTCGCCCAGCGATGGTGGCTGTGTTGGCTCTTGGCGATTGTGAATATAGCGAGCTTTCTTGCCTCTGCTGTGGATAAGCGCGCAGCCATCCGAGTACTTCACGTGAAAATCGTAACTTTGCTTGGACTGGCTTACTTTTGGTGGCGCACTTGGTGCTTTGTTGGGCATGTATGTGTTTCAGCACAAAACACAGAAGAATTACTTTACATAGGCGTGCCGCTCATGCTTATTATGCAGCTGGCGATTCTGTGGTATGCGATGAATTGGGCGTG